>Ga0189277_10005_pt1 | contig 700350 bp, 676 predicted proteins | sample N26A32minimetaG_FD_130325 | JGI IMG/M metagenome (GOLD analysis project Ga0189277, IMG submission 130325) | Marine microbial communities from the Costa Rica Dome - N26 A3-2 mini metaG | ecosystem: Environmental > Aquatic > Marine > Oceanic > Photic zone | place: Costa Rica: the Eastern Pacific... | reverse complement strand
GTTTGAAAGATCAGCGTACCTGCGTAACTCCTTAAAACCATCAGACATCCGAAAACACCCGATGATCGCAAGGCCAACGCCGCCTACGCTTCCCTTCCTTCAATAATCAAATTGTCAAAGAACCATTCGCCAGTCAGCAAATGCGGCTTGAAAGCCTTCAACCAAAGACGCCGAACCACTTCCCTGTTGCCAGGTCGATGCGGCAAAGTTGTTTGGTAGAACCAACAGCGAGAAGCGCCGTGTTGGCGGCGCCGCCGTCGATGGAGGGCGTTATACGCATGGCCTGAAGATGAGTCAACACTCTTTGTCAAAAAAGATTCACACAAGCCAAAACGTACGGATTCCCTTATCTAAATCATCAGTTTAGTCCCAGAGCCTCGTCTTCTCCCGCGATTTTTTTCGATTTCTTTTTGTCTTTTTTGCTCCGGGAATACGGGAATGCCCACAGCCTCCCGTATGAGCCCCCTTATAAAGAAGACACGTAGCCCTATTGCGACCACAGAACCGACAAATTCTGCTCGTAACCCACCACCTCGAAGCGGTTCGCCTCGTGGGCATCCGTGCAGAAACAATTGACGATTTAAATCAAACACTGCATGTAGCAGGATCTGTTATGTTTAGCGCCGCTGAAACATACTGGCCGTGGCCTGGGGCTGCGGGCCTCGGATTCACGCGATAGCTTAAAAGGACCGGACAGGTATTAATGCATTTGGGGCCCTTCCATAGCGCGCAGACCCTACGTATAGAGTTAGGTGAAGAGCCGCCGCTGCGCGGCTACGAAGGCCGTAGCGGCATGTCCGACCGTCGGCAGGTGTCTTTGCGCTGGTTTGCAGGTACCGTCCTGACAGGCGTGACATCACTTGTATTGATGGGTGGTGCCCTTATGGCGGCACTCGACGGTCAATACAGTGTGGAAGCCGCACCCTCGTCCGGTGCATTTCTGAACGGCTTTGCCCTGTCCAGCGGTGGCGCCAAGGGCGATCGCGTCCTGCGCACCGCAGCCGAATATTCCAGCAAGCATGTCATCGACGTTAATGTGGTCACCCGCGAAGGTGACAGGGATCATATTCGGGTCCAGCCGCATGTCTTCGTCAGCGCAACGCTTGCGACCCGCAAGGATCCGGAACTCGCAGAGCGCATTCCCCCGTTCAATCCGTTGAACATGTTCGCTGACAATAACGACGATGATGGCGGCATCAGTGTTGCCGAAACCGGCACTCCGCTTCCGGCCGATTCCATCTATGGCGCAAAGCTGGAAAGCGAAGTCAGCATTTCGCTTGCCCCCTTCCCGTCTTCCAGTGGGGACATAGACCTCGACCGGACACCGTCCGAAACCGAAGTTGAGCTTGCCGTTCGCGAAACCGCGCGCACTCTTTCTATTGACGCTGTCGAAATGGCAGCGAAATCCCTGGTTGATCCGGGCCGCTTCGATTTCAATCTCGCCCTGCAGCCAGACCTTGAACGCTACGCCGTGCGCATCACGCCGGAGAACGTTTCCTTCGTGTCCAAACAGGATGAGGACATCCGCTTTGCCGGAATGGACGAAAGCATCGTTCCCGTAACCAAGGACCAGGATCTGGTCGACGTCATGATGGATTATGACGCGACCGAAGATGAAGCACTTGCAATCTCGACCGCCTTCTCAAGCCTGTTCGGCATTTCGGACCTGACTGAAGGACAAAGATTGCGGATCGCCTATGCACCGTCGCCGGACGATCTGGAGCGGATGCGTCCTGAACGCGTCAGCCTTTATGAGAATACGGAGCACCGCGCTACGGTGGCCCGCTCGGACAGCGGCGCCTATATTGAGGCCAAGGAACCGAGCACGTTCCTTGCTGATGCCTTTGAAGAAGCCGACCGTGTTTCATACGGTGGCCCGACCCCGGCAATCTACGACAGCCTCTACCAGACGGCTCTCGAACAGGACATGCCTGAAGAGATCATCAACGATCTGGTGCGCATGTTCTCCTTTGACGTCGACTTCAATGCGCGGGTTCAGCCGGGCGATGCCCTTGAGCTGTTCTTCACCGAAGGCGACGACAACAGCCCGCCGAAGATCCTGTATGCCGCGCTCAACACCGGCAACACCACACGGGAATTCTACCGATTCCGCACGCCAGACGACGGCGTGACCGATTTTTATGATGACACCGGTCAGAGCGCCAAGAAGTTTCTTATCCGCAAACCGCTTAATGGCGGCAAGTTCCGCTCCGGTTTCGGCATGCGCCGCCACCCGATCCATGGCTACACCAAGATGCACCGCGGTGTGGACTGGTCTGCGTCGCGCGGAACGCCGATCATGGCGGCCGGGAACGGCACAATCGTCAAGGCCGGCTGGAGCTCCGGCTATGGCCGCCGTATCGAGCTGCAGCACACGAACGGCTACACCACCACCTATAACCACATGAGCGGTTTTGGAAGCGGCATCCGTGAAGGATCCAAGGTCACCCAGGGCCAGATCATCGGATATGTCGGCTCCACCGGCCTATCGACAGGCCCGCACCTGCACTATGAAGTGCTCGTCAACGGCCGTTACATGGATCCGATGCGTATCAAGCTGCCGAAGGGCCGTACGCTGGATGGTGAAATGCGCACAGCGTTCGAAACCGAGCGCTACCGCGTCGACACCTTGCTGGACCGTGTCCGCAAGCCGTCGCGGATCGCTGCCATCAACTGACGCTACTGAAAAACAAAGTTCGGCCGGGGCCTTGGTGCCCCGGCCGAACTTGTTCATGTCCGCATTTCAGACAGGCTTCGATCATTCAATCACCGCCTGAGGGACCGGCACCAGCTTGACGCCGGCGACAATCAACCTGCCGCTCATCCAGCTTCCGACACTTCCTTCTGTCGTGCCTGCCCGCGGCGCAGAGCCATGTATATCGCCGGGATTACCAGAACCGTCAGGATCGTCGACGATGCCAGACCGAAGAGCAGCGAGATCGCCAGCCCCTGAAATATCGGGTCGGTCAGGATAACTGCAGCGCCGATCATGGCGGCAAGCGCTGTCAACAGGATCGGCTTGAAGCGGATTGCCCCGGCTTCCAGCAAAACGTCCAGAAGCGGTTTGTCGGGCGTGCGCGAATGCTGGATGAAATCGACCAGCAATATGGAGTTGCGCACGATGATGCCGGCAAGCGCAATGAAGCCGATCATCGATGTCGCCGTGAATGGCGCAGCAAACAGCCAGTGCCCCAGCATGATGCCGATTAGCGTCAGCGGAATTGGCGTCAGGATCACGAGCGGCAGTTTGAAGGAACCGAACTGGGCCACCACCAGGAAGTAGATGCCCAGGATCGCCACCATGAAGGCACCTCCCATGTCCCGAAAAGTGACCCAGGTGACTTCCCACTCGCCATCCCAGAGCAGGGTTGGCCGCGTTTCGTCTTCGGGCTGACCATGGAACGAGATCACCGGTTCGCCGTCAGGTCCCCAATCCATGCCCTGGATCTTTTGTCCAACAGCCAGCATCCCGTAAACCGGTGCTTCGAACGCGCCTGCCAGTTCGCCGGTTACCATTTCAACCGCGCGCCCGTTGTGGCGGAACACCGGAAAGGATGTCTTTTCCCTGCGAACCGTCACCACGTCGCCAAGCTCGATCACGCCCCGGCCTCCAGGCAATGCATTGGCCGGCACCGGCGTTGCAAGCACCGCTTCACCGATCACCATGTCACCCCTGGCTAGATGGATCCGGATCGGGATCGGATAGCGCGCCTGGCCTCGATGCGAATAACCGACCTCCGTTCCACCATAGAGGCGCCGGACGGTGTCGAAGACATCGCCCTGCTCGACCCGGTGATATTCAAGCCGGTCCTGATCGATGGCGATGCGCACCCGGTCGGCCTGGGTTCCAAAGGAATCGTCGACATCCACGATGAACGGCACGTCCTCGAAGGCCTGGCGAACCTTGCTTGCAACCGCGCGCCTGGTTTCGGCATCGGGCCCATAGATTTCCGCAAGCAGCGTCGCCAGAACCGGCGGCCCCGGGGGCGGCTCCACCACCTTCAACACAGTGCCGGCGGGTAGGTCGAGACCTGCCAGCATCTCGCGGATATCCAGCGCGATGTCATGACTGGTTCGGTCCCGCTCCCCCTTCTCGGTGAGATTGATCTGCACGTCACCCTGTTCAGGCAGTGCCCGCAGATAGTAGTGGCGAACCAGTCCGTTGAAATTGAAAGGCGATGCAGTACCGGCATAGGTCTGGAACGACAGGATTTCAGGCACCTCTCCCAGACGGGCGACAATTTCCTGAAGAACCCTGTCCGTGTCCTCGACCGAAGACCCTTCCGGCAGATCGGCAAGCACCTGCAACTCCGCCTTGTTGTCGAATGGAAGCAGTTTCACCGTAACGTCGGTGGTATAGAACAGTGCAAGCGAACCGATCGTGCAGACGCCGACGATCAACAGAAAGCCCCAGGCGCGCAGGCGCGAACCGATCAACGGTCTGGCGACCTTCGCGTAAATACGACCCAGAGCCCCGCCATGTGCCGCAGGCGCATGGGAATGGCCTCCGCCGCGGCCAGCGAATTTCATCATCAGCCAGGGTGTCAGCATCACGGCAACAAAGAACGAAAACAGCATCGCTGCCGAAGCATTGGCAGGAATCGGCGCCATATAGGGGCCCATCAAGCCTGAAACGAACAGCATCGGCAAAAGGGCGACGATGACCGTCAGTGTTGCGATGATGGTCGGATTGCCGACTTCCGCCACCGCCTCCACCGCGGCTTGCGTCCGGCTGCGATCATCCGACATGCCCCAGTGCCGGGCGATGTTCTCGATCACCACGATGGCGTCGTCCACCAGGATGCCGATGGAAAAGATCAGGGCAAACAGGCTGACACGGTTGATGGTGTAGCCCATCAGATAGGCTGCAAAGAGCGTGAGCAGGATCGTCGTCGGGATCACCACCAGCGTCACCAGCGCTTCGCGCCACCCGATCGCCAGTGCGATCAGGACGACAATGGAGACTGTCGCAAGCCCAAGATGGAACAGCAATTCATTGGCTTTTTCATTGGCGGTCTCACCGTAGTTCCGGGTGATCTCCATGTCCACGCCTTCGGGAAAGAGATCTCCGCGAATTGCTTCAAGCCGTGAAACGATTTCATCGGAAATCACCACCGCATTGGTGCCCGGTCGTTTGGCAATGGCCAGCGACACCGCCGGGGCCAAGGTCAATGCTCCATCTTGCTTGCGAATATGGGCGACCCTGTGCTCTGCCGGTTGAGTGGCAAGGTCGATGCGGGCGACATCACGCACATAAACGGGCCGGGCATCACGAGCGGTCAGGAAGAGATTTCCGATCTCTTCGGCCGATTGCAACGTCTCCCCTGCGACCAGAACGCGCTGCTCTCCGGCTTCGCGGACATAGCCTGCGCGGAAGGACTTGTTGGCGCCCTCGATCTTGGCAGCCAGCTGCTGCAGCGTGATGCCGTAGAGCGACAGTTTTTCCGGGTCAGGTTCAACGCGAATGGCTTCCGGCTGCTCCCCGACGATGAACGTGAGACCGATGTCCGAGAGCTTGGCGATTTCGGTCTGAAGTTCACGCGCGATCCGGGTCAACCCGTTTGCCGTCCACCGTTCGGCGCCCCCCGGTGTCGGTGTCAGCGTAACGACGACAATGGCGACATCATCAATACCCCGGCCAACAATCAATGGCTCCGGAATGCCGACGGGGATCCGGTCCATGTTGGCGCGGATCTTTTCGTGCACGCGCAAGATGGCAGCGTCCGCGTCGGTCCCGACAAGAAACCGTGCAGTTACCAGCACACGGTCGTCCTGGGTCTGGGAATAGATATGCTCGACACCATCGATCGCCTTGACGATCGTCTCCAGCGGTTCCGTCACCAGTTTGACCGCATCATCCGCATTCAGGCCGTTGGCTTCCACATGAATATCGACCATCGGCACGGAGATTTGCGGTTCTTCTTCACGTGGCAGGGCAACAAGAGCAATCAGTCCGAGCGCAAGGGAAGCCATCAAGAACAGCGGGGTGAGCGGTGACCCGATGAAGGATCGGGTCAGCCATCCGGCAAGACCGAGTTTCATGGCACCAACACCCGATCACCGGCACGCAGTCCTGTCAGGATTTCGACCAGAACCGTCCCGTCGTGAAGAACATTTGCGCCTGGAACCACGGCGACATCCTGGGTGCCAGCCGCAACGGCAACCTGCACATAATCGACACCATGCCGGATCGAGAGAGCAGCTTCCGGCACCGCAATGACCTGACGCTCGCCGACGGGAACATGAACAAGTGTGCGTTCGTTGACGAAATAGTCTCCCAGGCCATCGACATCGACATCCGCCGTCACCCGGCCTTCGGTAATTTCTGGATAGACCTTCACGATTGTTCCGAAGGTTTGCCGGGTTGCGGTGCTCCCGGTCTCCGCAGCCTCGGGCTTGGGGTCAAGACCACGTCCACCCAGCAGGACTTTCGCCCCTGAGGTTATTTGGGCGGCATGTCGCTCCGGGATGGAGAGACGCAGGAAGTATCGGCCGCTGGCAATCCGGGCGACTTCCTCTCCCGGCAGAATGACCGAGCCTTCCGTGACCGGCACCGTCAGAACGCGTCCGGCATTGGGGGCCAGGATCTCGCCTTCGCTGGCGCGCTGGCGTACGACCGCCATCTCCGATTCCGCCGCGACGGCCTGGTTGGTGACCACATCGAATTGTGTGCGCACCTGGTCCAGCCGGCTTTGTGCCGCGCTGCCACGGGCAACCAGTTGCTCCACACGCTCCAACTCGGTGCGGGCATTGTGAAGCTGGGAGCGCAGAACCTCGATCCGGGCCTCCGCAGCCCCCAGCTCGAGTGCAATTTTCTCGTCAACGACCAGGGCAATGACCTGATCAGCTGACACGACATCGCCCTCGCGCACGGAAATTGTCTTTATGGTTCCGCCAATGCGGGCACGGGCAGGAACAACCGTCCGGCTTTTGACCTCGGCAAATACCGCCTTGGTTTCCGGTACGGTGATCGGCTCGGCCAGAAATTCGCCGGCACGAGCCACCGGCGCGGCACCCGACGCTGCAGCCAGCGTCAAAAGGAAAAAAATGAAGATACCGCGTCTCATCTTGTCCTCCACCTTACGAGAAGGCCACTCCCGGTTTCATGCCGAGCTTCTTGAAAATGATTGCTGCCGGACAAAAGCCGGTGACGGATGCCTGCATCAGGTTCAAGCCGACAAAGGCGTTGAGCAGATACCAGTAGGGCGAAACGTAAAACCCCAGCGCCAGGGACAAGAGCACCATGGCACCTGCAAACATCATGACTGCACGATCGACTGTCATCTGAGTCTCCTTGATCGGATCAGCCGCCCTGGGGTTTCACCGAAGCGCGGCTCTTGTTTCACATTTATGAATATATGAATACCACAGCTTTTCGCGAGCCCGTTTGACAAAACGCACATGCCCGGATCAATCGAGCCACGAAACGAAAAACCCGCGGAAGTGTCCTTCCGCGGGTTTCCTTTTCATTTCTTTCAGCTTGCCTCAGATCAGGCGGCTGCGCTTTCCGAGCCTTCCACCTGGAACATCAGGCGGTCTGACCCAGCCGTGACATCCACCGTCTGGCCGTCGAGGATTTCGCCGGCAAGCAGCTTTTCGGCGAGAGGATCCTGAACGTCCTTCTGGATCACCCGTTTCAGCGGCCTCGCTCCATAGGCTGGGTCGTAGCCCTTCTGGGCCAGCCAACCGAGAGCGCCGTCGTCCAGTTTCAGCGTAATCTTGCGATCGCTGAGGAGAGCCCGCAGACGCTCCAGCTGGATCTTGACGATATCGGCCATCTGCGCCCGCTGCAGGCGATGGAACAACACGATCTCATCGAGACGGTTCAGAAACTCCGGACGGAAATGACCCCGCACGGCGCTCATCACCTCGTCGCGAACCGCATCCGTATCCTGACCTTCCGGCTGGTTGACCAGATACTCGGCCCCCAGGTTCGAGGTCATGATGATCAGCGTGTTGCGGAAGTCGACCGTCCGGCCCTGACCATCGGTCAGCCGACCGTCGTCCAGAACTTGCAACAGCACGTTGAACACGTCGCTATGCGCCTTTTCGATTTCGTCGAAAAGCACGACCTGATACGGGCGCCGCCGAACGGCTTCCGTCAACGCACCACCTTCCTCGTATCCGACATAGCCGGGAGGAGCGCCGATCAGACGGGAAACGGAGTGCTTCTCCATGTATTCCGACATGTCGATCCGCACCATTGCGCTGTCGTCGTCAAAGAGGAACGACGCAAGTGCCTTGGTCAGCTCGGTCTTGCCGACACCGGTCGGTCCGAGGAACATGAACGAGCCAATCGGCCGGTTCGGATCCTGAAGGCCGGCACGCGCCCGGCGCACCGCAGTGGAAACCGCATGAATGGCTTCTGCCTGGCCAATGACCCGGTTCGCCAGCATGTCTTCCATCTGAAGCAGCTTTTCGCGCTCGCCTTCCAGCATCTTGTCGACCGGAATTCCGGTCCACTTCGAAACGACCTGGGCAATGTGAGCCGGCGTCACGGCCTCATCGACCATGGCATCGGCATCCTCTGAAGCTTCCGCTTCGGCGAGTTTGCGCTCCAGCTCCGGAACCACGCCGTAGGCAAGCTCACCAGCCTTGGCCAGATCACCGCGACGCTGCGCGATTTCCAGGTCGATGCGGGCCTGTTCCAGCTGTTCCTTGATCTTCTGTTCAAGGTTCAGCTTTTCCTTCTCGCCCTGCCAGCGGTTGCTGAGTGCCTGCGATTTTTCTTCCAGATCCGTCAGCTCCTTCTCGAGCCTGGACAGACGATCCTTTGAAGCTTCGTCGCTTTCTGCCTTCAGCGCCTCGCGCTCGATCTTGAGCTGGATGATCCGGCGATCCAGTTCGTCCAGTTCCTCCGGCTTGCTGTCGACCTGCATCCGCAGCCGGCTGGCGGCTTCGTCCACAAGATCGATCGCCTTGTCCGGCAGGAACCGGTCGGTGATGTAGCGGTTGGAAAGAGACGCTGCCGAGACGATGGCACTGTCGGTGATACGGACCCCGTGATGGAGTTCGTATTTCTCCTTGATCCCGCGAAGGATCGAAACCGTGTCCTCGACCGTCGGCTCGCTCACGAACACCGGCTGGAACCGGCGCGCCAGAGCGGCATCCTTTTCGACGTGCTTGCGGTATTCGTCCAGCGTCGTCGCACCGACACAGTGCAGCTCGCCGCGCGCCAGAGCAGGCTTCAAGAGGTTGGAGGCATCCATGGCCCCATCCGCCTTGCCGGCTCCAACCAGCGTGTGCATCTCGTCGATGAACAGGATTACCTTGCCCGCGGCCGCCTGGACTTCGGACAGAACACCCTTCAGGCGTTCCTCGAACTCACCCCGGTATTTCGCACCGGCAATCAGCGAGCCCATGTCGAGCGCAAGAAGCTGCTTGTCCTTGAGCGATTCCGGCACATCGCCATTGACGATGCGCAGCGCAAGGCCCTCGGCAATCGCAGTCTTGCCGACCCCTGGTTCACCAATCAGAACCGGGTTGTTCTTGGTACGGCGCGACAGAACCTGGATGGTCCGGCGGATTTCCTCGTCACGGCCGATCACCGGGTCGAGTTTGCCTTCCCGGGCAACCTGGGTCAGATCCCGAGCGAATTTCTTCAGCGCGTCATACTGGTTTTCGGCAGTCGCGGTATCGGCCGTCCGGCCCTGGCGAAGCTGGTTGATTGCCTCGTTCAGTCCGTTTGGCGTAATACCGTGCCGCTTCATCAGCTTGCCGGTTTCGCTGTCGCTGTCCATGGCAAGGGCGAGCAGAAGCCGCTCCACGGTGACGAAACTGTCTCCGGCCTTGTCGGCGATCTTCTCGGCCTGCTCGAACAGGCGTGCGGTTGCCTGGCCCATGTAGAGCTGTCCAGACCCACCGGAAACTTTCGGCATCTTGTCCAGAAGGCCCTCAAGATCGCCCTTCAATGCCTTGGCGTTGCCGCCGGCACGGTCGATCAGGCCACTGGCCATGCCTTCGGGATCATCCAGAAGAACCTTCAGGATGTGTTCAGGTGCGAATTGCTGATGGCCCCGCCCCAAGGCAAAGGTCTGAGCGGACTGAACAAAACCGCGCGCACGCTCAGTGTATTTTTCAAAGTTCATAAGTTACCTCCTACCCGTCCGCACCACCCGAAGCGTGGGGAACGATCTGGAATACGGACCCCTGATACGGGCATCCGCACAGCCTTTTGCAGAGCTGCTCCTCTAATATAGTGTTGCATATTCACCACAAAAGCCCCTGCGGCATCTTATTCTGTGCCGTCCGGAACGGATGTCTGCAAGCCAAACAAAAAACGGCGCCCATCATGGACGCCGTTTTATCTGTTTCAGCTTTATCGAGGCTGACCATCTACCGAATCATTCTCCGGCAGGTGCCTCGGCCGGAGCCTCTTCAGCCGCCTTGGCACGACGCGGGCGCGCGACCCGGCGGCGCGGTTTCGGCTGATCCTCTTCGTCGGAACCGCCAGAAGCTTCAGCACCGTCCGCGGCTTCCGCCGTGGCCTGGCCTGCGTCAGCCTGATCACCGGAGGCCCGGCGCGGCGTGCGCGCACGAGGTGTCCGGGGGCGGCGGCGCGGCTTTTCGTCCGCTTCGTCGTCGCCGGCTTCGGCTTTCTCTGCCTTCTGGGAAGCGCCGTTGACCTTACCTTCCTGATCGATGACAGGCATGTCGTCGATGAAAGGCTGCGGGCTGTCGGCATCCATCAGGTCGTTGTCCGAAGAGGACACGTCCTGGGAAGACCGTTCTGCGCCATTTGAGTGGCCTGAGCCATTCGTTGCCGCGGCTTCGAAACCGTCTTCGGTTTCGTTCCGGGAAGAGGCATGCGCCATCGGCTGCTGTTGCGGCTGCGCGGCAGCCACAATGCGCAGATAGTGCTCCGCATGCTGGTTATAGTTCTCGGACATCACCCGGTCGCCGGATGCCTGGGCATCCCGTGCAAGCTGCTGGTACTTCTCTGCAACGTGCATCGCAGTACCGCGGATTTTCACATCAGGACCGTTTGATTCGTAAGTCCGGGTTAACGGATTTGGGCCCTTGCGGCCCCGTCCGCGCATACGCTTATTGCTTTGATTACCTGGTCTCATCCTGCCGTTTTCTCTTAAGGAACGGCGGTCAGCTTGACGCTGACCCAACATCGGAATTGCCTAAAACCGACACGAAATACCTGCCGAAACCAACAATGCTGGTTAGCGGCTGTCATTGAAAACATACGCAGCGCGCTAAAGGCCGATGGCCAACGCGATTGTCTTTTTCTTCGACAGTCCGAAACACCGGATAGTCCGATTTGCAACGGTTTCCAAAACGCTGAAGTTGCGCCGGTTCCCAGCTGCCGGATGCGCATGCCCCGCTAAACGCTGATAACATTTCCGGTCTCGGCAAGAGGAACGTACCCGTTTCCGTTGCGATTTCCAAGTGCTTTTTCGCCTTTGGATCAAATCCGCAAAATTAGAGCCTGCGCCCCACCACAACACGGTCGTTTCCGGAAAGATCTTTAATGATTTCAATCTCTACAAAGCCATGATGACGCAGCTGTTTTTCCAGATCCTCTCCTTGATCAAAGCCGATTTCGAGAGCGATCCAACCGCCCGGGCGCAGCAGCTTCACAGCATCCGCGACGATACGAACATAGGCTGTCAGGCCGTCCTCACCGCCATCAAGAGCAAGCTTCGGGTCATGCTGAATCACTTCGCGCGACAGTTCGGCGAGGACAGCGCTGCGAATATAGGGCGGGTTGCTGACAACCCAGTCGAAGCCGCTTTCCGGTCGCAGCGCGGAGGTATAGTCCGCCCGCACGGGAAGAAACCGGTCTTCCACGCCGTGCAGAGAGGCGTTGCCTGCAGCACATTCAAGCGCCTGTTCCGACAGGTCCACCGCGATCATCCGGCTTCGGGGCAACTCGGCCAGCAACGTGACGGCGATCGCTCCCGTACCCGTCCCGATATCGCAGATGAACGGTGCTTCTTCAGGAGCACATCTTTCCAGCACGGCATCGATCAGGGTTTCAGTGTCCGGCCGGGGCTCCAGCGTTGCCTCGTTCAAGCAAAATCGCCGGCCGTAAAAATCCCGTTCTCCGAGTATCCGGCCGACGGGCATCCCATCCAGGCGTTTCCGCGCATAAGCCTCTGCAAGTTCGGCCGCACCAGGTGCTGCCTCTTCCTGTTCTCGAAAGACAAGATCCGACAGGAGCAGTTCGAGCGCCGCGCTGACCAGAAGCCTTGCATCCAGTTCCGGTGTCGGCAAACCGGCCACCCGAAACCGGTCGCGCACGGACCGGTAAAGCTGGCCGATGGTCACCTCAGGCCTCTTCGGTTGCCAGAAGATTGGCCTGGTGGTCCAGGATCAACGGCTCGATGACCTCGCCGAGTGCTTCCCCGGAAAGGATCTGCTCCAGCTTGTAGAGCGTCAAGCCGATACGATGATCCGTCACGCGACCCTGCGGGTAGTTGTAGGTTCGGATACGCTCGGACCGATCGCCGGACCCGACCTGCAACCGCCGGGCTTCGGTCCGTTCACTCGCGGCCCGCTCGCGCTCCTCGTCATAGATGCGCGCCCGCAGAAGCTGCATGGCTCGCGCCTTGTTCTTGTGCTGCGAGCGTTCGTCCTGAACGGCGACGACGATACCCGTCGGCAAGTGCGTGATGCGCACTGCTGAATCGGTCGTGTTGACGTGCTGCCCACCTGCGCCGGATGCGCGATAGGTGTCGATCCTCAAGTCGCTCTCCTGAACGTCGATATCGACGTCCTCCGCCTGAGGCAGCACGGCAACGGTTGCCGCCGACGTATGAATACGTCCGCCCGACTCGGTTGCGGGCACCCGTTGCACCCGGTGAACACCGGATTCGAATTTCATCTTGGCAAAAACGTTGTCGCCGGAAACGGACGCGATCACTTCCTTGTAGCCGCCGACTTCACCTTCGCTGGCAGACAGGATTTCCACCTTCCAGCCCTGAAGTTCGGCATAACGCTGGTACATGCGGAAGAGATCACCGGCAAAGAGAGCCGCCTCGTCGCCGCCGGTCCCCGCCCGCACTTCCAGGATGGCATCGTTGGAGTCCGCCTCGTCCTTCGGCAACAGCCCGATGCGTACATCCTGGGCCAGTTCTTCGACGCGCTCTTCCAGCTCGTCGCGCTCCATTTCGGCAAGCTCGCGCATTTCCGCGTCGGAGGACGGATCCTGCACCAGTGACTTTGCACCGGCCAGATCCTGTTCCGCCTTGATCAAGGCACGGATTTTGCCGACCAACGGCTCCAGTCCGGCATATTCCCGCGACAGCTTTACATAAGCGCCCGGATCCGGATTGGCGGACATCATGTGTTCGAGTTCAGCGAACCGGTCCAGCAAGGTATCAAGTTTGTGACGCGCCAGCATACGCGCTGATTCTCCAGAAATTATCGCTTTGACGGTGAGTTACGCCCGTTAGCGCTAAAGGGCAACATCGGTTTCGGCGGCAAAGCGCTTCAACACTTCCCGTATGTTGCTGTCATCGTGTCCCGGCTCCAGTCGCGGCAGCAACCTGGCGGACAGGCGACCGGCGTCAAGGGTCCGAAGCATGGCTTTCACCGGCCCAAGAGACGCGGGCGACATGGAAAGGTCCCTGAAGCCCAGGCCTATCAACGCCATGCCTTCAAGTGGACGGCCAGCAAGCTCTCCGCAAAGGGTCACGGGCACATGAGCCTTATTTGCGGCATCCACGATGGATTTCAAGGCCCGGAGGAAGCCGACACCCAATGTGTCGAACCTGTCGGCAACACGCGTGTTGCCCCGGTCGACGGCGCAGAAGAACTGGAACAGATCGTTGGAACCGACAGACACGAAGTCGACATGGCTCATCAGCTCTTCCAGTTGGAACAGCAGCGAAGGCACTTCCACCATCACGCCCAGACGGATGTTTTCGGGCGTTGCGTGACCATGGCGGCGCAGGTGTTTGACTTCCTTGTCCACCAGCGATTTGGCCTGCAGGAATTCATCGACCACGGCAACCATCGGGAACATCAATTTCAGGTCCCGGCCGGCGGCCGCATGCAGCAAGGCCCGGATCTGGGTTCTGAGCAGGCCCGGCCGATCAAGGCCGAGGCGCAGTGCGCGCCAGCCCATCGCCGGGTTTTCCTCCTGGATCGAGCGCAGGTACGGCAGCACCTTGTCACCACCGATATCGAGCGAGCGGAACGTAACCGGCCGGCCCGCCGCCGCATCGAGAACCTGGCTGTACTGGGACTGCTGCTCCCGCATGCGCGGGAACGAAGACGCCACCATGAACTGCAATTCGGTGCGGAACAGGCCTACCCCGGCCGCGCCAGCCTCATCCAGGTGCGGCAGGTCGACGAGAAGACCCGCATTCATCTGAAGCGAGATGTCGACGCCGTCCCGAGTGACGGACGGCTTGTTGCGCAGGCGCCGGTACTGGGCCTGTCGCCGCGCACGGAAGCGGACTTTTTCCGCATAGGCATTTTCCAGATCGGCGGCCGGGCGCAAGTGCACTTCGCCGGTGTCGCCATCCACGATGATCGCGTCGCCGCCATCGGCCAGGCTGACGATATCATCCACGAGTCCGACCGTCGGGATGCCAAGCGCCCTGGCAACGATGGTCACGTGGCTTGTCGGACCGCCTTCTTCCAGCACCAGGCCGCGAATGCGGTCGCGGCCGTAGTCCAGCAGTTCCGCCGCACCCATGTTGCGGCCAACGACGATCGCATCCTGGGGCAGTTCATCCAGGCCCGGGCCGTGTTCGCGGCCCATGAGTTCGCGGATAAGCCTGTGGGCAAGGTCGTCGAGGTCGTGCAGGCGCTCACGCAGATACGGATCGGTCTGGCGCAGCATCCGGGCGCGCGTGTCACTCTGGACCTTTTCGACGGCAGCCTCGGCGGTCAGGCCGTTGCGGATCGCTTCCTCGATCTTCCGGATCCAGCCGCGATCGTAAGCGAACATGCGGTAGGCTTCCAGCACCTCGCGGTGCTCGCCGATGGCCGCGATTTCTCCGCTGGCCAGCAGATCGTCGATCGAAAGCCGCAACCGGTTGATGGCAGCTTCCAGGCGCCCCTTTTCCCGGTCCGTATCTTCCGCGATCAGGTTCGTGACGACGACACGCGGTTCATGCAGGACCACATGACCGAGGCCGACACCTTCGGCAAGGCCAACACCGTTGGAGGTGATCGGCCGGGAAAGATCCAGACCGGTGGCTTTCTGGGAAATGGCTTCCAGTTCGCCGGCGGCCACCATTTCGGCGATCACCATGGCCGTCGTCTGAAGCGCTTCGACTTCGTCTTCCAGATAGGTCCGGTGAGACTTGTTCTGGACGACAAGCACGCCAAGCGTGCGGCCGGCTCTCAGGATCGGCACACCGAGGAAGGAATTGTAGGCCTCTTCACCCGTTTCCGGCAGATAGGCAAAGCCCGGGTGGGCACTGGCGTTGGGCAGGTTCAGCGGCCGGGCTTCGGCCGCGATCAGGCCGACAAGACCCTGGCCGACGCGCAGCGACGCATTGTGGACCGCTTCGCTCTTCAGACCTTCGGTCGCATAGAGTTCGAGAACACCATCGGCACGCAGGATATAAACGGAACAGACTTCCGCGACGACGTTCGAGGCGATCAACACCACGATCTTGTCGAGTCGCTCCTGCGCCGTGATCGGCTCCGCCATGACTTCGCGAAGCCGGCGGAGCAGAAGGCGCGGTCCGGCTAGGTTGCTGCGCATAGCGCCCCCGTTGATCCCGCTTCAAACAGGCCCCTTTTCTACAGGGGCCTGCCTCCCGGATGAACTATCCGTCCAACCCGTATAGCGAATGCAGAGTCCGCACCGCAAGTTCTGCATATGCTGAATCAATAAGCACAGAGATCTTGATCTCGGATGTGGTGATGGCCCGGATGTTGATACCCTTGGACGCGAGGCCGCGGAAACACTGGGCCGCGATGCCTGCATGCGAGCGCATGCCGATGCCGATGACGGAGACTTTCACCACGTCACGGGCACCTTCAAGGTTCTGGAAACCGATGACGCCGCGATTGTCTTCCAGCACCTTGTTGGCGCGTTCGAAATCGCCTTCGGGAACCGTGAAGGTAATGTCGGTGGTCTTGCCATCCGGCGAAATGTTCTGGACGATCATGTCGACGTTGATGTTGGCATCCGCCAGCGGACCGAACACGGATTCGGCGACACCCGGTTTGTCGGCAACGTCACGAAGAGAGATCTGGGCTTCGTCCTTGGCGTAGGCGATGCCGGTGACAACCTGCTGTTCCACGAGTTCATCCTCGTCGCAAATAAGAGTTCCAATCGGAAGGCCGTTCTCGCCGACCTGGGGCGCATCCGGATCGTCAAAGCTGGAGCGCACGAATGTTCTGACGCCATGGACCATGGCCATTTCCACGGAGCGCACCTGGAGCACCTTGGCGCCGAGCGAGGCCATTTCGAGCATTTCCTCGAAAGACACCCGGTCAAGACGCTGCGCCTTGGGCACGATGCGCGGATCGGTGGTGTAGACGCCGTCGACATCGGTATAGATATCACAGCGGTCGGCCTTGATGGCAGCGGCGATGGCAACGGCGCTGGTGTCGGACCCGCCGCGACCCAGGGTCGCGATCCGGTTGTCCGGCGCCACACCCTGGAAGCCCGCGAGCACGGCCACCTGGCCCTGCTCGAGACGCTCGCTCAGGAAGCTGCCCTCGATGTCGCGGATGCGGGCCGCACCGTGGTTCTCGTCGGTCTTGATCGGCACCTGCCAACCTTGCCACGACCGGGCGTTGACGCCCATGTCCTGCAGCACGATGGCCAGGAGACCGGACGTCACCTGCTCGCCGGAAGCAACCACGGCATCATATTCGCGGGCATCGTGGAGCGGTGATGCCTCACGGCAAAACTCCACCAGCTTGTTGGTCTGTCCGGCCATGGCCGAAACTACCACCGCGACCTGATGGCCGGCGTCCACTTCCCGTTTGACATGGCGGGCGACGTTACGGATGCGATCGAGATCGGCAACCGAAGTCCCGCCAAATTTTAAAACCAGTCGGGCCATACCACTCGTATTCTTTATAGTCGTGTCTGGAAGCGCTGTAGCGCCTCTGGGATCGGCGCACATGCATACAGGCTGCGTTCCTTTGCTGCAACTGGGTGTCTTGACAAATAGTCTCAGACCTTGGAACGACTTCGAACCGTTGAATGACCAGGCGAAGCGCCAAGCCGCTTCACGCTCTTGAAAGGACCGTCCGATGACTGGCAGGGCTCAGGAAACCAGAAGCACGATCGACAGCGAGGAAGTCGCGCGCTTTTCCGCCATGGCAGAAGAGTGGTGGGACCCGACAGGCAAGTTCAAGCCCTTGCACAAGTTCAGCCCGGTGCGGCTGGGCTACATCAAGGAACATGTCTGCCGGCATTTCGGCCGCGACCCGAAGACCACGGACGCATTCAAGGGGCTGCGCTGCCTCGATATCGGCTGTGGCGGCGGCCTGTTGAGCGAACCGATGGCACGTCTCGGTGCCGATATGGTCGGCGCGGACCCGTCCGAAACCAACATCGAGATCGCCCGCCTTCACATGAAGACCTCCGGCCTCGAAATCGACTACAGGGCAGAAACCGCGGAAGCATTGGCAGCGGCGGGGGAGACCTTCGACGTTGTGTTCAACATGGAAGTGGTCGAGCACGTCGCCGATGTACCTCTGTTCCTGGAGGCCACCGCGCAAATGGTCCGTCCGGGCGGGCTGATGTTCGTCGCGACCATCAATCGCACGCTGAAAGCCTATGCACTTGCCATCGTTGGCGCCGAATACGTCCTGCGCTGGTTGCCGAAGGGCACTCATTCCTACGAAAAGCTGGTCCGCCCTTCCGAAATCGAAGGCCCGCTTCAGACCTCCGGGCTCACCATGATCGACCGTTGCGGCGTCACCTACAATCCGCTGACAGACACCTGGGCCAGATCGCGCGACATGGACGTGAACTACATGCTGCTGGCGGAACGGGCGAAAGACAGCTGATGAGCGATCCGATCCTGTTCGTACCGGGCCTTCTGTGTACCGAAGCGCTCTACGCCCCGCAGATAGTTGCCTTTGCCGACCGACCGATCATGGTGGCAAACCACCGCGAACACGACAGCATCAAGGCGATTGCCGCCAGCATCCTGGAAAAAGCACCGGAGCGGTTTTCCCTTATCGCCCTGTCCATGGGCGGCTATGTCGCCATGGAAATCATGCGCGAAGCACCGGAGCGGGTCGGTAAGCTTGCCCTCCTGGACACCAACTCCCGGCCGGATACGCCCGACCAGTCGGAGCGCCGGCAGTTCCTCATCGACCTGACCCGCAAGAAGGGCTTTTCCAAGGTTCCCCATCTGCTTTACCCCGGGTTCGTTCATGAAAAGCGCGAGGAAGACGAAGAGCTGAAGGCAATTGTCGTCGAGATGGCGCAGGAAACCGGGCCCGAGGCCTTCATCCGCCAGCAGACCGCGCTTATCAACCGCATCGATTCCCGCCCTCGCCTAGGCGAAATCGCATGCCCCACGCTTGTGCTGGTCGGTGACGGCGACCGGCTCACACCGGTTGAAATCTCGCAGGAAATCCACGACCACATTCCCCAAAGCGAATTGGCGGTGATCCAAGGCAGCGGCCACCTGTCGCCTCTTGAAGCCCCTGAAAAGGTAACGGCGACACTGCGCGATTTTCTCAATCGCCCTTAAGTCTGCAAGTCGGCTGCACAAACCTGCGGCACAAATGCCTTTTACGTAAGAATCGGTATGCGATTTGATCCGTGTCAAAGCTTGGCCTTGATGCAAAGGTACAGTTACGTCACCTTTGGAGCGGGGCCCTGCGCTGGCAATGACAGAATGCGCAGGTCCGGGGACGGCAAGCCGGCGAAGAACGCCATGGCCAGCCGCAGGACGTCACACGAACAACCGGAGGATCTTTCATGCCGACGAAAAGCAATACAGGTGCCTTCGACTTCAGCGCCATGATGGCCGAATGGCCCAAGCTGCCGGAATGGCCGGCACCAACCGAATGGCCAATGCCTGCCTTTTCCAACTGGGCGTATGCCGAGCGCGAAGACCGAATTGAAGCCAAGGCCATCGCGAGTTTCCAGAAAGTGGGCAAGACCATGTGGTCCCATGCCGAAAAGGCGTTTGATGACCACATGAATTTCGTCAGCCACCGGCTGCACCAGGACATGGAATGCGCCAAGTCCCTCAGCCAGTGCGCCGCGCCGGAAGAAACCATGGCAACCCTGCAGGATTTCTATTCCAGAATGGCGAGCGAATATCAGGACCATTTCGAAAAGCAGGCTGCCCTCTTCCGCGACAGCTTTTCAGAAAACGCCGCCGTGGTTGAAGAGCTCAATGAAACGGCGATGGAAAGCGTCAACGAGATGAGCAAGGCTGCAGAAGAAAGCCTGGAAGAAACCAAGGCTGCGCTGAAACCGGCGCAGGCGCGGCGCAAGCCGGCTTCAGCGAAACCCTGACATCCTCGCCTGACCAGCCCTATGCCGATTAACCTGCTTCATCCGCCCGGGCTGAAGCAGGTTTTCATTTTGGCTGTCACGGAAAAGTTCCAGGCGCCTGGCTTCACCGGCACCCGGTGAAGCCGCGGCGAAACTGCACAATTCGGAAGCCAGGAAGACGCCTGCGTCCCAAACAGATCAGCAAAGCGCGCTTTGAAGGGCCCGCTTACGTCCGTTTGAGCAGCGTCCGGGCCGTTTCCACGGCAATCTGCAAACGCTTGGGGTTGGACGGCTTCGGAACGACTTCAGCCCCTCCGTAGCGATTCTTCAGGTCCACCTTGTCTGTATTACCGGTATGAAAGATGATCGGCACTTGCTGAGCATGCAGCGTGTCGGCCAGCGGATAGACAACGCCATCGGCCAGATCGACATCCAGAAGTGCCAACTCTGGCGGCTCGGAAGACACGCAGGAACGTGCCTCGGCAACGGTCGCGAATGGCCCGACAACCTGCAAACCCATGCCAGACAGGATATCTTCCAGCATCCAGGCGATCAGCGGCTCATCTTCCGCCACCATTACACGTATCGTATCGGGCATGTTCATCTCAGTCATCGACATCGGGAACCTCGGCACAGCATCATGATTATAAATGTTTGTTTCAATATTCAACACCGACAACCCGAAAAAGTTCCCAAGTCGATGTAAATTTTAAATATCCAAAATAATTAACAATGATTAACACTACGTAAGAAATTTCTTGGAACAATCCCACTACATAAACGCAATATATCTTCTTTTACGTGATCTTCATCTGAGACTACCGAAAGAGAAACGCCTCTTTCCCGGCAACCTAAACTTCCAGCGAAACGGCTGAGAAATCGCAACAGCAGGGAAGTTGCAGAGGCCGGCAACCCGGGCGCGAAGCTCCCGCCCCTTTCTCGGGTACGCTCCGAACTTCACGCTGAAAGCCGCCTGAACTCAGTTCTTGTCGTCAGGCAGTTCAGGAAGTGCGAACACCTGGATGCCCTCGTCAAGCAATGCCTCGACATCCTTGGGCGTTGTCTCGCCATAGATGCTGCGTTCTTCAGCTTCGCCATAGTGGATCTTGCGGGCTTCCGCCGCAAAATTCTGACCGACGTTTTCCGAACTTTCGACGATACGCGCACGCACCAGCCGAAGAGCTTCGAGGATTTCCTTCTGCTGCACATCCTGCGGCAACAGGGCGGACGGCCGCATTTCGGTCGAGGCAGCTGCCGTCGGCGTATCGGCCTTATTGGCAGCGGCTGCGGCTACCGACTGCATTTCCGCCTGCGCGGCACCGACAAGCGCTTCCCGCTTGCGCGCGGTCGAAACTGCCGGCGCCATCAAACCTTTCTGAACGCTGGTTGCTCCGCAGATCGGGCAGACAACCAGTTTTCGCGCACACTGCGCGTCGAAATCATCGGAATTGCGGAACCAGCCTTCGAAGGAATGTGCACTGTCGCAAACGAGCGTGTATTTGATCACGCCGAAATCTCCTTCAGACCATCCGCGTGACAGCAGACGAAATCCCGCTCGTTGGCGATCGCAGGGATGCGCGCCCGCGCATCGGCAACCTTCTGGGTGTCGATCTCGGCGAGAACGTAGCCGGGATCATCATTGTCTATCTCGGCGATCACGGCACCCCAGGGGTCGACAATCAGGCTGTGACCGTAGGTTTCACGCCCGTCTTCATGCGTGCCACCCTGTGCAGCCGAAATCACGTAGGCACCGTTTTCAATGGCGCGGGAGCGCTGCAGTACGTGCCAATGCGCCTGCCCGGTCTGACGGGTAAAGGCTGCCGGCCCCGTCAGAACCTGCGCACCCTGACGAGCCTGGGTCCGGAAAATCGCCGGAAATCTTATATCGTAACAGACAGCCATGCCGACCTTGGCAAAGGGCAGATCCGCGATGACCGTCTGTGTTCCAGGTTCATAGGTTGCGGACTCGCGCCAGCTTTCGCCATTTGGCAGGTCCACGTCGAACATGTGGATCTTGTCGTAGGTCGCAAGGATCTTGCCGTCAGGCCCGATCAGAAAGGCACGGTTGGCGACCTTGCCGTTGCCGGCAAGCACGGCCAGAGACCCCAGATGCAGATGGATGCCAAGCTCGGCTGCAAGCGCACGCGCTCTTTTCAGGAACAGGTCGTCTTCGGCATCGGAAATCCGCTCCAGCAGTTCTTCGCGGCTGCGTACCAGAACATTGGACATTTCAGGCGTTTGAACGAATTGCGCGCCATCCTTTGCCGCTGCCCGGATCAGGCTTTCCGCAGCATCGGCGTTGTCCGAAATCGTCTTGCCGCTGCGCAGCTGAATGCATGCTGCCGTGAATGAAGTCATCCGACCGCTGTCTCCGTCCTGGTAGGTAAGGTTGTTCGTTCAGTAAATCAGGACGCGAGCAATGCGTCCAGTTTACCTGCACGTTCCAGATCGTGAAGATCGTCGCAGCCGCCCACATGGGTTTTGCCGACGAAGACCTGCGGGAAGGTTGAATGACCATTGGCCTTCTGCACCATTTCCTTGCGCAGGCCTGGATCGAACGTGGCATCGTGTTCCGTGTAGGCGACGCCTTTCTTGTCCAGCAGCCGCTTGGCCGCCGTGCAGAAGCCGCAGAGCTGGCGCGTATAGATCACCACTTCAGCCATCAGGTCTTTTCCTTGCTTTTTGGCAGCTGCACGCTTTTTCCCGCACCGCCGCACACCAAATCCGGGCGTTATATGCGAGCGCGCGGCGAAAACTCAAGAGGAAGACCGTCGGGATCAGGTCGTGTTGCCCGAGCGCAAAGCAGGGTCGACTTGCGCAAATGTGAGCACGTCGACGGAAGCTGCCCCTGAAGAAAGCAGGCATTTACAGCAGGCCGACACCGTTGAGCCGGTCGTCAGCACATCATCGATCAACACAACGTGACGCCCCTGAACCAGATCGGCCCGGCCACCATCGACCTTGAAAGCCGAGCGGACATTCTTGTGGCGGTCCTTGGCTGACAGGCCAACTTGCCGGCGCGTACGCTTTTGCCGCCTGAGGACCTGCGGTTCAAACTGGCCACCGCATTCGCGGGCAACTTCCTTCGCCAGATCTGCCGCCTGGTTGAACCGGCGCTGAAGCAGTCGCATCCAGTGCAGCGGCACCGGCACCAGCAAGCTGTCCCTGCTCAGAAGTTCGCTGCCGGAACGCGCCATCCAGCGTGCCATTGGACGGGCAAGTTCCCGCCGCCCGGAAAACTTCAGCGCATGCACCATCTGCCGGGCAGGACCATCATAAAAGGCGACCGCCCGCAACCTGTCGAAGACAGGCGGTGAGGCGATCGCCTGCGGGCTCCAGGCACCGTCGCCGACATCATAGGAGAAAGGAATACCGAGCCGCTGACACCAGGGCCGCTCCAGGAACGGCATCCGGGACCAGCATTCCGCGCACAATCCTGTCTGCTCGGACACCCGTGCATCGCAGCTGAAGCAGCGCTGCGGCAGCACGAAATCAAGCGCAAATCGCGCCGCGACTTCCGGCAGGCCGGCAATGTTCATCGCAAGGCTTCGCAAAACCACTCCCCAATGGCACCCGACAGGAATAATTCTTCAAACTGAGGAATACCTTGGCACTGAAAACACAAATCTGGCCAGCCCAAACAAGCAGGAACCGGCATGAACTTTCTGGAAGCCTGCCCCGCAAGCCGCCTGGCGCGACCCTTGCGCCTTTGACCTTGGCGGGCGGATACCATATGTGACCGCGATAAGTTCGATGACAACCGGAATTGCCGTGACCGCACAACCAGATCTCTTCGACCGCTCCTTCTTCCGTACCTGCCGCCTGCGGGCGCTGATGGCTGCCAAACCGGGCGCGGACTTTCTGCTGAAAGCCGTCAGCGAAGATCTGCAGGACCGCCTGCTGCTGGTCAATCGGCGGTTTCCGGTTGCTGTCGATCTCGGTGGGCACTGCGCTCACGTGAGCGAAGCAATCCGGCAGTCCGGCAAGGCAGACCTCGTGTTGCGCGCAGATCTGTTTGCTGCCGACCCGAGCCTTGCTGCACCCGACCTTGTCTTCGATGACGCCCTGATCCCCTTTGGCGACCAGTCGGTGGATCTGATCGTCTCCGCTCTCAACCTCCAATTCGTCAACGACCTGCCGGGAACACTGGTACAGCTCCGCCGTGCCTTGAAACCGGACGGCCTTTTTCTGGCAACCTTGCCCGGAGCCGGCACCTTGAGCGAGCTGCGCGACAGCCTCACGCGGGCTGAGCTGGAAGTAAAAGGCGGTGCAGCTGCACGGGTGTTGCCGTTTGCCGACACGCGCGACCTCGGCAGCCTGCTTCAAAGGGCAGGCTTTGCGCTGCCGGTGACGGATCTGGACAGTCTGACGGTGCGCTATGATACGATGTTCGCACTGCTGGCGGATCTCAGGGCCATGGGTGCAACATCCGTGTTGAAAGACCGCAGCAGAAAGCCGCTGTCTCGACAGGTACTGCTGCGTGCGGCCGAACTTTACGCGCAGAACCACGCCGATGCGGACGGCAGGATCCGGGCGACATTTTCACTGGTAACCCTGTCGGGCTGGGCACCGCACGAAAGCCAGCAGAAACCGTTGCGCCCAGGCTCGGCCAAGACACGGCTAGCAGACGCGCTTGGCGTTCAGGAACGGAAAATAGGCGACTAGAGGTAGCCGACGGCCCGGATCAGCTGGAACCGAGCACACCTTGCAGAGCAGTCGAAATTGTTCCGAAGATATCGGTGCGCATGGCAGTACCGATAGCGGTCATGGCGACCAGGACGACAATGCTGATGAAACCGACAATCAGGCCGTATTCGATCATGGTCGCGCCGTGCTCGTCATCTCCGAAAGTTCTTCCCCGGCGAAAGGCCTGCAACATGCGGTCTGCGACGGTTTGAAATCGAAACGGCATGTGCCCCCCGGGGGTTTGAACAAACGGGCTTAGACGGCATCCAGGAGATGGGGTATCAGAGGTTCATCAGCGGCAGGCATCGGATAATCCCTCAGCCTGACAGCCCGCACCCATTTCAACGCCTGGCCTTCCTTGCCGAGTGGAGTTCCATTCCACCTGCGGCAAATGAACAATGGCATAAGTAGGTGAAAATCTTCGTAAGAGTGGCTGGCAAAAGTAAGTGGCGCCAGACACGCTTCGTTAACTTCAATGCCGAGCTCTTCCTCCAGCTCGCGTATCAGCGTCTCCTCGGGACGCTCGCCTTGCTCGACCTTGCCGCCGGGGAATTCCCACAGTCCGGCCATGGATTTGCCTTCGGGCCGTTGCGCCAGAAGAATGCGGCCATCCGCATCCACAAGGGCGCAAGCGGCGACGAGCACGATCTTGGTCATTGGCAGATTGTCCAATCCTGAAACGCTGAATTAACGCGCCGTTAAGCACGTTTGCGGGCAGTACCGTCAGAACTGCTAGGGATACTCAGCTCCGGTAGTCACCATTAATGGCGACATATTCCTTGGTGAGATCACAGGTCCAGACCGCCGCCTGGCCACTGCCGAGACCGAGATCGACCCGGATGACAATGTCTTCCTGCTCCATGACGGCAGAGGCCGCCGCTTCGCTGTAGTCTGGATCGCGTTCACCTTCCACGGCCACCCGCACATCGCCGAACCAGATGGCCAGCTTGTCGCGGTCGGCCGGCTCACCAGCCTTGCCGACGGCCATGACGACGCGGCCCCAGTTGGCGTCTTCGCCGGCGATTGCCGTCTTGACCAGCGGTGAATTGGCAATCGACAGCGCGATCCGCTTTGCGGACCCATCGCCTTCGGCACCTTCAACCCGCACTTCCACGAATTTGCGTGCGCCTTCGCCGTCGCGGACGATCTGATGGGAAAGGTCCAGCATGACGTCGCCAAGAGCAGCCCTCAGCACATCGACGCGCGGATCCTCGAGCGAGGCAACGCTCTCCACGCCCTTTTTGCCGGCTGCACCGGTCGCGAACAGAAGAACCGTATCGGAGGTGGACGTATCGCTGTCGACGGTCACCGCATTAAAGCTGCCGTCGACTTCCCCGCTGAGCAGAGCCTGGAGAACTGACGGCGCGATCGGAGCGTCGGTATAGATGAACGACAGCATGGTGGCCATATCCGGCGCAATCATCCCCGCGCCCTTGGCAATGCCGTTGATCGTCACGGTAATACCATCCAGTTCAACGCTTGCAGTGGAGACCTTCGGATAGGTGTCAGTGGTCATGATCGCCTTGGCGGCATCCAGCCAGCTCGCGCTGCCCTGGTTGGCCTTCAATTCTCCGATGACGCCGGAAAACTTGTCCGCCGGAAGCGGTTCGCCGATCACGCCGGTTGATGCCAGGAAGATTTCACCTTCGCTGCAGCCAAGCTCCCTGGAGACGATTTCGGCAGACAGCTCAACAGCTGCCTTGCCCTTCTTGCCGGTAAAGGCATTGGCATTGCCGGAATTGACCAGAAGCGCGCGGGCCTTGCCGCCATCGACCCGAGCCTTGCACCAGTCGACCGGCGCGGAAGAACACTTGGAACGGGTGAAGACCCCTGCGACGGCCGTTCCCTCGGCAACCGTTGCCAGCAGGACGTCGGTCCGGCCCTTGTACTTGATCCCGGCAGAGGCGGTCGCGAACTGAACACCCTCGATGTCCGGCATCTCGGGATAGGACTTGGGTGCAAGGGGAGATACGGTGGTCGACATCAAGGCTGTCCCGGTCAGATGATACAAAGTTCCGGATCAACGGGCGCTCAATCGAGATCGTTTGACCGTCCGGACATTGATCCATTCAAATGCGTGCGAGCATCTTGTCCGCGCTCGCCTGAACACTGGATGCTCTTGCCGTAAGCATGGGACAAAGGCAAGCCTTTTCAAGCCTTTTCGGGCGTGGTGCACAAGGGCAGCAAAAAAGCCCGGCAGTCTGACTGCCGGGCTTTCTGGTTTCAGGCAGCGTTTGTCTTATTCGGTCTTGGCCGCGCCGTCTTCGGCAGCAGCACCTTCTTCTTCGGACTTGGCCAGGGCTTCATCGAGGATTTCGACTGCAACCTGATCCTTCAGCTCGGCCATGCGGGCGTCATAGCGCTCGCGCATCAGCTGCTGGCGCAGACCATTTGCGACTTCCTCGAACGCCGGCTTTTCCTGACGACGCTTGTCTTCAAGTTTGATTACGTGCCAGCCGAACTGGGTTTCGACAGGCTCCTTGGTGTAGGTGCCCGGCTCCAGCGCAAAAGCCGCGGCCTCGAACGGCGGAACCATCTGACCCTTGACGAAGTATCCCAGGCTGCCGCCATTGGGACCGGACGGACCAGTAGATTTTTCGCGGGCCAGTTCAGCGAAGTCCGCGCCACCGTCCAGTTCGGCAATAAGGGCTTCAGCTTCAGCCTTTTCCTTCACCAGGATGTGACGGGCGTTGATTTCTTCCGGACCTTCGAAGTCGGCGAATTCCTTGTCGTATGCAGCCTGCACCTCTTCGTCGGTTACGGCACCGTCGATTTTCTGGGCAAGGTAAGCATTCCGCAAGGCACGCAGTTTCAGGAAGTCGAGCTGGCGCTCGAAGTCCGGATCCTTGTCCAGGCCATCTTCACGAGCGGCATGCGCCATCAGTTCCATGTCGACCATGACGTCCAGAAGAAGCTTGCGCCACTGTGCCGGCGGGAACCGCTGCAATTCCTTGCCCAGGTCCTGCGCAGCAAAGGCGAGATCGGCTTCGGTGATTTCCGTGTCGCCAACTTTCGCGACCACATCGTCCGGTTCTGCAGCGGACAGAACGGTGGATCCGAGCGACAGCGCCAGGAGAGAAACGGCAAGCGCCTGAGCCGGCCTGCGCATCGAAATTCGGAACATGAGTAGTCCTTTACGTATCGGAACAGTAATCTTTCTTTCCCCTGTCTTGCAGGGGCGTGGCTACATTGCGCATTCCTGCGGCGTTGACAAGCATTCAGCCCCCTCTTATCTGTCGGGCGTCCTGGCCGTAGCGCCGGGAAGGCATCTTTTCGGCCGCGAATGCCGGCCAGCGCTCTGCGCCAGGCGGCAACGTGGACAGCAATTGAGACGATTTCATGGGCAGGCGCCTCTTTGCCAGTTGGCGCCGCCCGGTAGGGAAGGACCGCCACATGGCTGGCCTTGGCGCTTTAGCACGTAAGATTTTCGGTTCGGCGAACGACCGGAAGGTGAAGACATTTCGGGCAAAGGTCGAACAGATCAACGCCCTGGAGTCTGAGATCCAGGCTCTTTCGGACGACGCTCTCAGAGCCAAGACCGACGAGTTCCGAAACCAGCTGAAAAACGGCGCAAGCGTCGATGACCTCTTGGTTCCCGCGTTCGCCACCGTCCGCGAAGCGGCCCGCAGGGCACTCGGTCAGCGACACTACGACGTGCAGCTCATCGGCGGCATGGTCCTCAATTCCGGACAGATTGCAGAAATGCGCACCGGTGAGGGCAAGACACTTGTGGCAACCGCCCCGGTCTATCTCAACGCACTGACCGGAAACGGCGTTCACGTCGTTACCGTCAACGACTACCTGGCACAGCGCGACAGCGACTGGATGGGTCAGGTCTACAAATTCCTCGGCCTCAGCGTCGGCTGTATCACCCACGGCCTGAGCGACGAAGAACGCCGGGCAGCCTACGCCGCTGACGTCACCTACGGCACGAACAACGAATTCGGCTTCGATTATCTCCGCGACAACATGAAGCATGACCGCCAGTCCATGGTTCAGCGCGGACATGCCTATGCCATCGTCGATGAAGTGGATTCGATCCTGATCGACGAAGCCCGTACGCCTCTGATCATTTCCGGTCCCCTGGAAGACCGTTCCGAATTCTACAATTCGGTCGACGCCTTCATTCCGCACCTGACTGAAGAAGATTACGAGCTCGACGAAAAACAGCGTTCGACCACCTTCACCGAAGCCGGTAACGAAAAGCTGGAAAAGCTGCTGGGCGAAGCCGGCCTGCTGAAAGGCGATTCGCTCTACGACGTCGAGAACGTCGCCATCGTGCACCATCTGCAGCAGGCGCTGAAGGCGCACAAGCTGTTCCAGCGCGACAAGGATTACATCGTCCGCAACGACGAAGTGGTCATCATCGACGAGTTCACCGGCCGCATGATGCCGGGCCGCCGTTTCTCCGAAGGCCTGCATCAGGCCCTGGAAGCCCGCGAGAAAGTGCGCATCCAGCCGGAAAACCAGACGCTGGCCTCCATCACGTTCCAGAACTATTTCCGCATGTACGGCAAGCTGGCCGGCATGACCGGTACCGCGTCCACCGAAGCCGACGAATTCGCCGACATCTACAAGCTGGAAGTGGTCGAAATTCCGACCAACGTTTCCGTCAAGCGTATCGATGACGACGACGAGGTCTACCGGACCGTTCAGGAAAAATTCCAGGCCATCGTCAAGCTGATCGACGACTGCAAGCAGCGTGCCCAGCCGATCCTGGTCGGCACCACGTCGATCGAGAAGTCCGAATATCTTGCCGAGATGCTCAAAAAGCACGGCTACAAGCAGATCGATCTCAGCGATCCGGCTGCCTTTGCCGCCGCGCAGAAGAACGAAGGCGGCAAGACCAAGGTCTTCGCGGTTCTCAACGCGCGCTACCACGAGCAGGAAGCTTTCATCGTTGCCCAGGCCGGTCTGCCGGGCGCCGTGACCATTGCCACCAACATGGCCGGCCGCGGTACGGACATTCAGCTCGGCGGCAACGCCGACATGCAGATCGCCATGGAACTGGGCGACATGCCGGAAGGTGAAGAGCGCAGCGCCAGGGAAGCGCAGATCCGCGCCGAAGTCGAGGACATGAAGCAGAAGGCGCTTGCAGCCGGCGGTCTTTATGTCATCGGCACCGAGCGTCACGAGAGCCGCCGCATCGACAACCAGCTGCGTGGCCGTTCCGGCCGCCAGGGCGACCCGGGCCATTCCAAGTTTTTCCTGTCCCTTCAGGATGACCTGATGCGCATCTTCGGGTCCGAGCGCATGGATTCCATGCTGCAGAAACTCGGACTGGAAGAAGGCGAAGCCATCATCCACCCGTGGATCAACAAGGCACTTGAAAAAGCTCAGCAGAAGGTCGAGGCACGCAACTTCGACATCCGCAAGAACCTGCTGAAATTCGATGACGTGATGAACGACCAGCGCAAGGTGGTCTTCGATCAGCGTATCGAGCTGATGGACAGCGAAGCGATCCAGGACGCGGTTTCCGACATGCGTCACGACGTGATCGACGATCTTGTGTCCGCGCATATTCCCGAGCGGGCCTATCCGGAGCAGTGGGATACCGAAGGCCTTCAGGAAGAAGTCCGCAAGTATCTGAACCTGGATCTGCCGATCAAGGACTGGGCGGCCGAGGAAGGTATTGCCGACGAAGAGGTCAAGGACCGCCTGCGCAAGGCGGCCGACGCCGGCATGGCGCAGAAGGTTGCCAAATACAGCCCGGACATCATGCGTCAGGTCGAAAAGGCCGTGCTGCTACAGACGCTCGACAACCTGTGGCGCGAACACCTGGCCAATCTCGATCACCTGAGGTCTGTCGTCGGGTTCCGTGGTTACGCCCAGCGCGACCCGCTGCAGGAATACAAGACCGAAGCGTTCACGCTGTTTGAATCCATGCTGACGCAGCTGCGTCAGATGACCACCGCGCAGCTGATGCGGGTCGAACTGGTAACGGAACAGGCACCGCAGATGCCGGCCGAGCCGGAAATGCATGCTCATCACATCAATCCCTTGACCGGGGAAGACGAGATGGCCATGGCGGACGCCCAGCTTCCGGTACCTCCGGCACAGCGTGATCCGGAAGACCCTGCGACCTGGGGCAAGGTCGGCCGCAACGAGGCCTGCCCTTGCGGCTCCGGCAAGAAGTTCAAGCACTGCCACGGCGTGCTTGTCTGACGGCAGTCGGAACAATTGACCATCGCGAAGGCCAGCCTCGTCAAAGGGCTGGCCTTTTTCGTGAAATTCCGGCAGGTTGCCGCCGACTTCAACCGGCTAACGAATGTTCATGCACACCAAAGCGGCTAACACTGTCTATGTCACCCGGCGGGAAAACGCCCGCCCGCAGGCACCGCTGCTCAGCGTCATCGTACCGGTCTTTAACGAAGAGGAAGTCATCCTTCACTTCCTGCAGGCGACCCGGCCGGTGCTCGAGCGAAGCGGCCTTCGTTACGAATATGTTTTCATTGATGACGGCAGCCGGGACAGGACCGCGGATATCCTGTCCGAGCAGCTTTCAAACGGCCTGCCGGGACGGCTTCTGGGCCTTTCCCGCAATTTCGGCAAGGAAGCCGCTCTTTCCGCAGGGCTCGAGGCGGCGAAAGGAGACATCGGCGTCATCATCGACGCTGACCTGCAGGACCCGCCGGAGCTCATTTTGCATATGCTGGACGGATGGCGCGCGGGCTATGATGTCGTCTACGGCCTCAGGGTCGACCGGTCTTCCGACACGCTCATGAAGCGGTCCACGGCGGGCATGTTCTACAGCCTGTTCAACCGCCTGGCCAATATCGACATGCCCGCGAACGCCGGTGACTTCCGTCTGATCGATCGCTGCGTTATCGATGCATTGCTGCGCCTGCCGGAACGTAATCGCTTCATGAAGGGGTTGTTTGCCTGGGTCGGGTTTCCGGCCATGGCACTGCCCTATGAGCGCCCCCCTCGCCTCGCGGGGGCTGGCAAGTTCAATTACTGGAAGCTCTGGAACTTTGCGCTGGACGGCCTCACGGGCTTCACAACGCTGCCGCTACGGGTCTGGTTCTATGGCGGCGCCCTGATCTCTGTCGGCGCCTTCACCTATGCGCTTTATCTGACGTTACGCGTCCTCATCGAAGGCATCGATCTCCCGGGCTACGCATCGCTGATGGTCGCGCTTCTGTTCTTCTCGGGTGTGCAACTGCTGTCGATCGGCATGATCGGCGAATATGTGGCGCGGCTTTTCAACGAAGCGAAACAGCGGCCGGTCTTCATCGTTCAGGATGTCATCGAAGGCGGCAACACACCTCAATCCGCGAAGCAAACGGACGACGCCGCCAATGGCGCCTGAAATTCGCCACGGCAAGCTGAAGACGGAAACCGCTGCCGCCGGCAAATTCGCCGTGATCGGCGTGCTGGCAACGCTGACCCATGCCATTGTGGCGGGCAGCCTGCTGCAATCTGGAATGCTTCCGGCCTATCCGGCCAATATCTGCGGCTTCCTGGTCGCCTTCTGTGTCTCTTTCACCGGTCACTATTTCTGGAGCTTCTCGCACCTGCGCCGGAAGGGTACCGCAATCAGAAGCATGGGGCGGTTCCTGGTGATTGCCGTCTCCGGCTTCCTGCTGAACACGACCGTTCTGGCCCTGTGGCTGACCCTGACCCCCTGGCCTGATCTCATCGGCCTCCTGTTTTCCATCGCGATCGTGCCAGCCCTTTCCTTTGCCGGAGCCCGGCTCTGGGCCTTCTCGCACCATCCAGCCGAGACCTGACCCTTGATACGTCTGATCGAAAACGCTCCTTCAAGGGCGGCCCTCTATTACGCTGGCGGCCTCTGCCTGCTTTATGCCCTGATACCGACCCTGACTTTTCCCAACCCGCCACTTGACGTGGTTGAAGGCTTTGCCTGGGGCCGGGAACTTCAGCTCGGATATACCAAACATCCACCGATGCAGGCCTGGCTTCTGGAGCTCACCTATCGTCTCACGGGAGGCCTCAGTGGCGGGTACTGGCTGAGCGCGCTTTCGGTTGCCCTTGGCTATCTGTTCATCTGGCGGCTCGCTCGCAGTCTCGGACTTTCCGGCCAGCAGGCCTTCTGGTCTCTCGTGCTGACCAGCGTCACCTTCTACTTCACGCTGCCCCTGCCGGAATTCAACCCGAACATCCTGCAGATCCCCATCTGGGCAGGAATGATGCTGCTGTTTCACCGGGCAGTGGACAAAGGCCGCCTGCTGGACTGGGTCCTGCTTGGGGCTCTCGCCGCCTTCGGCCTTTACACGAAATATTTCGTGCTGCTCCTGATTGGTGCAATCGGACTTTACGCGCTGGTCTTCGCCGATGCCCGACGGCATCTCCTGCGCCCGGGCCCCTGGGTGACGATAGCCGTCTGCCTTGCCCTGCTGGTGCCACACGCTGCATGGCTTCTGGAAACGGATTTCCTGACGTTGCGCTACGCCGCCAGCCGCAGCAATCCGGCAGACGGTTTTGTCGACCATCTGTTCAATCCGCTGAACTTCCTGGCAGCTCAGATCGGCAATCACGCCGGCCTGTTCCTTGTGCTTCTGGCCGGTCTTGGCTGGCACGGCCTGAAACAGGTTCGACTGCGCAGGCGCGAAGCGGCCACGCCCCTGGCCACACCTTCCGACCGCTTTCTGCTCTGGTTTGCCGTTCTGCCGCTTGCAGTTGTTCTGATTGCATCAGCCGTTACCGGCAACGAGTTCGAACACATGTGGGGCACGCCCATGTTCGTGCTGTCCGGCATCCTGGCGGTGCGGTTTCTGGCACTACCGCAACTCTGGCCCTTTCCCGCCCGCGCCTTCGTCGCCGCCCTAGCGATCCATGCGATTTTCCTGGGCATCCTGTTCGGGCAGGCGGTTCTGGAGCCGCACTGGAAACACAAGCAGACCCGGCTCCACTATCCCGGCAAGGCGATCGCCGAAGACATGGCACGCGTCTGGAAGGAGCGCATGGGCACCGATCTTGCCTATGTGGCCGGCGATATGTGGTCGGCAGCCAACGTCACCACACAGGCCGCCAGCCGCCCGTCGATGTTTTATCTGCATGACCGGACCCTCAGCCCCTGGATTGACCCTAAGGATGTCCAGGAAAAGGGTCTGATGATCGTCTGGCGAGGCGACCGGGAAACACCGATTGAGGAAATCCGCCGCTATTATCCGGATGCTGTCCGCGAAGGGTCGCGAACGTTCGCCTACCAGACCTCCGGCAGCATTCCCGACGTCACGGTCAACTGGGTCATCGTCCCGCCTGGCAAAGTGGTTTTCGAACCGGCGAATTAATCGCAAACGCTGGCACAAGCCGTCTGGAAACCGGACGAAAACAACACTAACTTGGCGCCATGATCAGTATGGCGGAAATCGACGGCGTGGAAGACTGGTTGATCGACCAGTCTCTTGGCTCGCCCGATCTGGGGTCGATGTTCGGAGAGATGTGCGAGCGCCTGCGCGCATGCGAGGTTCCTGTGGACCGCGCCATGATCGGCTGGTCGACCCTTCATCCCCTGATCGAGGCGGAAGCCGCCATCTGGGAAAACGGCACCGAAATCCAGCGTGAGCAGATTGCCCACAATGCCGAAGAAACAGACGAGTGGCTGCAAAGCCCCGTCCGTGCCGTGCTGGTCAACCAGGAATCCGTCCTGCGACGGCGCCTCACGAATGCCAATGCCCCGCTCGAGTTTCCCTTGCTCGTTCGGCTGAAGGAAAGCGGGTACTCCGATTACATCGTCATCGCGACCGAATTCGACCTGCCGACCATCAAGGACCAGATTGCTACCTCCGGCATCGTGATCAGCTGGGCAACGCGGGAAACCGACGGCTTTTCCGACGATGCCCTGACCGCAATCCGCTACATTCAAAAACGCTTTGCCCTGGCCGCGCGCGCCACCATTCAGGGGCAGATCAATCAGACGATCGCAGAGACGTATCTCGGCAAGATCGCCGGCAACAAGGTGCTCAGCGGCCAGATCCGCCATGGCGACGGCCAGACAGTCGATGCGGTGATCTATTTCAGCGACATGCGCAATTCGACCGCGATTGCGGAACTGCTTGGTCCCGATGCCTACCTGTCGTTTCTGAACACCTATTTCGACGCGACAGCCGGTGCGATTCTGGCAAAAGGCGGCGAAGTGCTCGATTTTATCGGCGATGCAGTTCTGGGCGTCTTTCCCATAGGTGCGCAAAGCCTGGACAAGGCGGTCGCACAGGCACTGTCGGCGGCGGATGAAAGCCGGAAGCGTCTGAAAGCGATCAACGCCGACCCGGCGCTGCCACACGTTCTCAAGGCGGGCATCGCCCTGTCCGTCGGCTCCGTCATGTTCGGCAATATTGGCGTCCCGCACCGGCTCACCTTTTCGGTGATCGGCCAGACGGTCCATGCGGCTGCACGGATCGAAAGCCTCACCAAGACCGTCGGCGCCGACGTTCTGATGACCGAAGACGTCGCCCGCTTCGCCAGCGAACGATCAAAACCGGCCGGGTCGTTCGAACTGAACGGCTTCACCGACCCCCAGCCCCTGTTTACTCTGGACCGGCTTTTCTGAAAGCCGCCCGTCCGGCAGGTATTTCCTCATCCCACCGACAAGCAAAGACCGACATGACCGATCTACGTCCCGACGCCCCTTCCCATCTGCCTTTCAGAGACCAGGAAGCCACCGGCCCTGACAACGGTGCTCCGGTCGTGCTGCTGCACGGCTTCGGCGGCGACCGGCAAACCTGGCTCAACATACAGACGGCACTGGCTTCGAAGAAACGCTCCATAGCGTTCGACCTGCCGGGGCACGGCGAGGCGCTGGACTGGCCGCGGATCGGCAATGCGGGGGTTTCCGCAAAAGCTGTCGGGCAGTCTCTGGAGGCGCTCGAGCTGACGAAGGTCCATCTGGTCGGCCATTCCATGGGCGGCGCAGTGGCCGCGCTGATTGCCCTGCGCAATCCTGATCTGGTGGCCAGCCTCACTTTGCTGGCACCGGGTGGCTTCGGCTCCGAAATCAATCACCGCCTGCTCCGTCGCTATGCGGCTGCAACGGATGCCGACACCATGGAAACCCTGCTGGAGCAGTTCTTCGGCTGGGAGTTCAAACTGCCGAAATTCCTCGCCAGGACGGCCGCCGAAAGCCGCGCGCGCCCGGGCGCGGCCGCGACACTGGAGGCGATCGCGGACGAGATCATCGACGGCAGCGTTCAAAAGACCCTGCCGCGCGACGAACTGGCAGCCCTGCCCATGCCGATCAAGGTCCTTTGGGGCACACAGGATCGCGTCCTGCCGACCCGCCAGGCCCACAAGCTACCGGGTGTCGTTGCCACGCACATTTTCGAACGAACCGGCCACATGTTGCATCTGGAACTGCCCAAGGAAGTGACCCGGCTCATCCTTCAGAACGCTGGCTGCTGACACGGACCAACATCTGGAATACCAGAAAGTTTCCCCGCGATCTGGCCCCCCGGCGCGGTTTGGGATAGGTAGCAGGCCGAAACCCGGCCGGTCGGACGGCGGGGCCTGTATGAACCGAGCCGGAGCGCGCATGTCAGCCGAAATGTCAGCAGCCAACGATGTCATCGTCACGGCGGTGTCGGGCTATGAGCCGAAACACATGGCTGCCTGGTACAATTCCCTGAAGGCAACGGGGTATCGCGGCCGGACGGTCGCGGTTGCTTACAATGTCAGCGAAGCCCTTGTTGATTACATGAAGCACATGGGCTCGCTCGTCATCACGTTCGATCATGACGCCGGCAAGAAGCGCTACTCCTACTCGCAGCTTCGGGAAGAAATCGCCGACCATACCGATGGCGGCAAGCTTTACACAGACAGGCGCTGGACCTGGAACAAGCGCGTCCTGCGCTTCAAGGACAAGATCTACGACCGGCGCTTCTTCCATGCCAGTCACCTGGTGAAACAGCATCTCGATGCGCTTGGCGAGCCTGTGCGCTTCGTCGCCTTCTCGGATGCCAGGGACGTCATCTTCCAGTCTGACCCGTTCGCCTGGATGGAGGAGAACCTTGCTCCGGGCAAGGATCTCCTCATCGGTGAGGAAAGCATCACCCATGAAGACCCCTGGAACCGCCGGAACGTCCTGAAAACCTACGGCCGCCACGCCTATGACCGTGTGGCCAGGGTTCCAGTGTGCTGCGCTGGCTATTTCGCCGGCCGCTACGAGGCGATGATGGATTTCATGCTGGCGGTCTATTACTTCGACCAGACCAAACGCAGCGGTGATCAGGCCGCCTTCAACCAGCTTCTGACCTTTTGCGGCTGGAAGGAAAAGGCCGAGAAGGTGAACTGGCAGGTTCCCTGGCTGCTGCACGCGGTCAGTGCCAACGTCGGTCCGGACGCACCGGGGTTCTGCATGCCGCGGGAAACCGTGCCGGTGTTCGAGGACGGGCTGGTCAAAACCTTTGACAGGCAACCCTACGCCATCGTGCACCAGTACGACCGCAACAAGGAAATGACCGCCTATTTCCTGGAGAAATTCGGCAAGGTCGAATAACAGCAGGCGCTAACCGCGGACAATGGAAGCGCTTCGCCCTCCTGTTGCCCGCCGGCACCTATCCAATCGAAACCTGTTGTTCAGGCTTCCGGCAGCAGATCATCACGCCACGGCTCACCGATCACCCGGCGGGCCATCATGTGCGAGCGCGGTGAATTGATGCTGTCGACGGCGATTAGCCGGCCATCGTGCAGGTAGGCGACATAGAACTTGTTGTCCTCGGTCGAACCCACGACCTTTGTGTCGTCATACCCTTCCGACAGACCGGCGATCTGCAGCTTGATGTCGTACTGATCGGACCAGAACCACGGCAACGGGTCGTAATCGACTTCCTGCCCCAGCAGCGCCTGGGCAACCGCCTTTGCCTGGTCGATGGCGTTCTGGACGCTTTCCATGCGCACGGACCGCTGGTAGCGGTTGGAATAGAAACGCGTACAGTCACCCGCAGCGAAGATGTCAGGATCGCTGGTCTGGCCGCATCCATCCACCAGGATCCCGTTGTCGACCTCCAGGCCCGCCTCTGCGGCCAGGTGATCATTGGGCTCTGCGCCGACGGCAACCAGAACCAGCTCCGCCGGAACCGTCTCGCCTGTCGACAACCGGACACCGGTGACACTGTCACCACCCTCGATTGCCTCGATGCCCGTGTTCAGGCGCAATTCGATGCCGCGGGCCTTGTGCAGGCCGGAGAAATAGTCGGATACCGCCTGGCTGACCACGCGCTTCATCGGACGATCCTGCGCCTCGATGACGGTGACTGACTTGCCCAGGCTTTTGGCGACGGCAGCGACTTCAAGACCGATGTACCCGGCTCCGATGATGGCGACATTGCTGCTTTTATGCAGAATGTCCCGGATCACGTTGACATCGGCAATCGAGCGCAGCGTGACCACGCCCTTCTTGTCGGCACCCTCCAGCGTCAGCAGCCGGGCATTGGTGCCCGTTGCCAGAACCAGCTTGCCATACGGCAGCGTATCGCCGTTTGCCAGTGTCAGGCGTTTCGCGCCACGGTCGATCGCAACCACTCTGGTATTGGGAATGTGGTCGATATTGTTGGTGGTGAAGAAAGCCGGCGGGCGCAGCCACAAGCCTTCGGCGCCGATCTCGCCGGCCAGGAACTTCTTGGAAAGCGGCGGCCTTTGATAGGGAGGATGCGGTTCGTCGCCGATCAGCCGCAGCGGGCCTTCAAATCCGCCCTGCCGCAGGGATTGGGCGACCTGGGCTCCGGCTTGTCCTGCTCCGATGATGACGATGTCTTCCTGCATTCCGCTTCGCCCTCTTTGCGCTTGGCCGGTCCGGCGGATGGTGTGCCGGCCGATCGTTTGAGTGCATGGCTAGCACGAAGAAACGCAGGCCGCCAGAATGGCGAAACGCCGCGTCGGTGCGGACACGGCGTTTTTTCGATTTTCTTTGTTTCAAGCGTTCCGGTTCGGGATCAGGCGCTGCGCACGCCCTGCAGGAATTCGGCAACTTCCTGCCGGATCAACGCGCCCTGCTCGCCAAGCGATTCTGCGAGGTGCTCCACTTCGGAACCGTTGGACCGTGCAAGCTCGGCAGCCGAACCGACGGCCTCCATGCTCGACACCCCTTGTTCGGACCGCGCCGAGGCACTGGAAACGTTGTGCGAGATCGCCTGAACGGCTTCGTCCTGCTGCTGCACGGCCGACGCCACAGCCGAAGCGAGGCCCTCCATGTCGGAGATGATCCGGTTGACGTCCTCGATCGCCTGGACCGCCTGACCGGAAGACCCCTGGATGGCCTCGATCTGGGTCGCGATATCCTCGGTGGCTTTCGAGGTCTGGTCGGCAAGCTGCTTCACTTCGGCAGCAACCACCGCAAACCCCTTGCCCGCTTCGCCTGCACGGGCAGCCTCGATGGTCGCGTTCAGCGCCAGCAGATTGGTCTGGTTGGCAATGTCGCGGATCAGCCCCATGACTTCGCCGATCCGGTCTGCCGCGCTGGAAAGTTCCTGCATGGTGGCAACCGTTGAAGACGCACTCCGCACCGCCTGCTGGGCCACTTCCGTCGACTTGTTGGCCTGGCCGGCGATCTCGGCGATGGACGCGGCAAGCTCTTCCGCGGAATGAGCTGCGGAAGTGACGTTTTCCGCCGCCGTGCGCACCGCTTCGGCTGCTTCCCCGGACTGGTTGGCGACATCGTCGGCCGACTGTTCCATAGACTGGGACGTCTGCCGCAGCTCGCCGTTGGCTCGGTCAAGACTGTCGAGTGCAGCGGACACGGTCCCCTCGAACCGGCCGATCAGTGTATCGAGACGGGCAACGCGTTCTTCGCGCCGCCGGTTTTCCTGATCCTGCGAGGCCGCAAGTTCAGCCCGCTCGACCGCATTGTCACGGAAGACCTGAACCGTGCGGCTCATGGAAGCAAGCTCGGTGCTGCCACTGTCGTCCGGCAGGTCGAGGTCGGTCTGGCCGCTGGCAAGGGCTTCCATGGCCGACTGCAGACGCGCCAGCGGGCGCGCTACCGATTGGCCGATCACAAGCGCGATGGCCGGAAGCAGCAGAAGCAGAACCACGATAGCCCCGCCGATTGCATAGGTTGCGATCGACCGGGCCATCTCAAGCTGACCGGCGGCTTCACCTTGAATGGTGTTGGCGGCTTCGCTGAGGGAAGCGATGTGCGGTGGAACAAGTTCAAACAGGTTTTCCAGCAGTTCCGAATGCTCGCCCCGTTCTGTCTTGGCGACTGTGTAATCGTCGAAAGTCGTCTTGTATTTGGCCATGTTGTCGGCCAGCTCCGCCTTGATGGCGTCGGAGATGTAGACTTTCTTCAAGAGCTTTTCGAAATCGTTGAACTCGCCCTGGAAAACCTCCAGCGCCGCCTCGGTATTGTTGAGCGTGAACTCCCGTTCCGCCAGCTGAACGGCCAGGATCGCGCGGGCCAGCTTTTCGAAATCCGGCCCGCCGCCGAATTTCATCTCTTCCGACAGGCGATGCTTGACCGCCCCTGCATACTCGTTGAGCCCCGCCAGATAGCCCTGCGTAGAGTCATACCCGATCTTCTGCTGGGCAGTGTCCAGCATTTCGAAGGCACCTCTTGTGCCTTCCAGCGTATCCTTGACGTCGGCGATTTCCGAAGCGTAGGCCGCTGCGGCCGGGTTGGTTGCGATCGTCTCCAGAACTGCGCTGGCTTCTTCAAGCTTGGCGTTGAAACTCTGGAATGTCTCGACAGATGGCGTGCTGTGGTAACGCTCTTCAATCGAGCGCAGCGCAGCGGCGCTTTCCGACAGTGTGCTGACCTGTCCGGCCAGTGTCGAACTGCTGCTCATGCGCGCGAAGGCCGAATTGAGCTCACCCTGGCTCCAGAAGAAGACACCGCCGATCGCAAGGAGCCCCACAATGGTGAAAAGGCTCAGGGCTAGAATTCTGGCTTTGACTGACAAATTCGCGAAGATCCGAAAAGGTGATTGAGATCTGAAGGCCACCAGCGTATGTCCCTTGGATCAACGGATGTGCCATCGGGGTCGATGTTTACATCCATGAGTTGATCGATCTGGAAGTGTTCGTGCTTCCGGCCTGCGTTTCTTTCACGACAGAACGTTCGAACACTCATGTTTGCGCCGTATATTTGACTATAAATGCCAACTTACGGTTAACATGCGTGTAACCCCACCGACTCGACGCAATCTAACCTTGCGTCATCTTCGACTTTGTCATTGAGGCTGCAATTGAATCTCCTCGCCAGAGCCGCACCGGCCATTTTTGTTTTGCTGTGGTCTACGGGCTTCGTCGGCTCTAAACTCGGCGCGCCCTACATCGATCCGATGGTGTTTTTGACGGTCCGCTTCGTTGCGGTTTTGCCGGTGCTGATTCTGCTGGCGATGTTCTTGTCGAAGTCCTGGCCGAAAGATCCCGCTGCCATTGCCCATTGCATCTTCACCGGCATGCTGGTTCACGGCATCTATCTCGGCGGCGTGTTCTGGGCGATCAAACAGGGCATGCCGGCTGGAGCGTCCTCAATCATTGTCGGTCTTCAGCCCGTGCTGACCGCGCTCATCGCGGTGGCTTTGCTTGGCGAAACCATTTCCCGCAGACACTGGCTCGCCATGGCCATCGGAGCGATTGGCCTTGCATTCGTTCTTGGTCCGAAACTCGACCTTGCCGGATCGGGCATCACGCCGGTGACGATATTCGTGGTCCTCATCTCCGTTGCGGCCATCAGCCTGGGAACAGTCTACCAGAAGCGTTTCGTACAGCAGACCGACCTCATGGCGGCGACTGTCTGGCAGTACGTCGGCGCGTTGTTTGTCACCGTTCCGCTGAGCCTGACCGAAAGCTGGCAGATCACCTGGTCAGGTGAGCTGATCTTTGCGATGGCCTGGCTCGTACTGGTCTTGTCCGTCGGCGCGATCCTGCTCCTGATGCTGCTGATCCGCGAGGGCGCCGTCTCCCAGGTCGCAAGCCTTTTTTATCTGGTGCCGGTGGCAACGGCGGTGGAAAGCTATTTCCTGTTCGGTGAATCCCTGACGCCGGTTCAGATCGGCGGCATGGTTCTGGTCATCAGCGCCGTCTTGACCATCCGCAAGAAGCCAGCAAGGAGCTAGGGTTAGTCCCCGGAAGCCGTCTTTGGGAAAATCCGGTCAGGCTTCGGCGTCAAGCGCCAGCGCAAGCTGTTCCTGACGGCGGCGCCAGTAACGCCGTTGACGGGAGATCGCCGCGTTGAGTTCACCACCCAGAATGAACACGAGCGCGCAGATATAAAGAAAGATCAGCGCGGTCATGATCCCGGCCAGACCGCCATAGGTGGAGACGTAATTGGCGAAGCTGGCGAGATAGGCACCGAAGGCACTGCCGGCGATGATCCACATGAACAGTGTGGCGAGCACACCGGGCCACAGGTCGCGGAAAGTGCGATGCCCCGCCGGCAGCAGCCAGTGGGTGATGAAAAGGCCGATGATCAGCAGCGATCCGGCCAATGTGTATCGGGCAACGTTGATTGACAGCAGGAAAGTCTCGACCTGCGGCACGAAGACCTTCAGCCCCTCGAGGGCGAGCGGCGCCAGAACCACCAGAAACGTGTAGGCAAGCAGAATGCCGGCACCCAGCAGCACAAGCCCGATCGATTGCAGCCGCAACAGCACGATGGAGCGGTTTTCATGCTGCCGGTAGGCCCGGTTGAGCGCGGTACGCAGCGCCTCCACACCGTTGGAGGAAAACCACAAAGCGGCAACGGCGCCGAAGGTCACAAGGTCGCCGCGGCGAATGGTCAGGACATTCTGGATTTCCCGCACGACAGGCGATGCAACGCTTGCCGGCCAGGCATCGAACAGCAGTTCCGACACCGTGTCGGCAGCACCGGTCATGCCGAGAAAGGCCGCGAGCGAGGCGATGAAGATCAGCAGGGGAAATATCGCCAGCAACCCCGACAGTGCCACGTGACTGGCCATTGCAAAGCCGTCATCCCGGGCGAAGTGACCGATGGCGTCTTTCAGGACGGCGTAGATCACGAGAACTGTCTGTCTGGCGCTCATGACCCAAGATGTGGCCTGCGCTGACACAATTCGTCAAGCCTGGGTAGTGAAAACCGCATCCGCCAAAAGGTCTATAAATTCACGCTCGACAAATGAGGGTGTGCAACGCAACATAGCTTCAACAAGAAGCGCTGCTGCGCAACAAATGAAAACGGAGATCGCCATGTCCACCGCAGCCCTGCCGGCCGCAGAAACACCCGCAAGCCTTACCGAGCGAACGGAAGCTACCGTCGCCACGCTCGATCATCTGCTCAATCTTGCAGCGCAGCGGGTGCGCGACCGCGTGAGCGAGGATGGGCGCATCTCCTCCCGCCTGATGGAAGAAGAGCAAAGGGCAACCCACGGACTGGCCTGGTTCGCAACCTATGTGGAGTCTCTGCGCCAATTGGATGCCTACGCGAAACGTCTGACCGCGGAAGGCCGCTACGGCGCTCTTGAGGACTACATCGTCCAGCTCGGATTTGCGGAGTACCTTGCGCAGATCTTTGGCGGCATTCCGATGAACCAGGGTGAAATCGTTCGCCTGGCGGATCTTGGCGTCTCTTCCGAAGAAGCTCTTGGCTTCCAGACAGCCGAAATCCTGTCGCTGATCGATTCCGGAAGCCGTCCGGAAATCCGCAGCGAGATCACCCGCCTGATCCGCGACCAGGCGGGCCATTCCACCTTCGGCGACCCAGGTCTGGACGAGACCATGGAGCAGATCCGCAACGAGATGCGCCGCTTTGCGGAAGACAACGTCGTGCCCAACGCGCACGAGTGGCATCTGAAAAACGAATATATTCCGCTTGAGATTATCGAGCAGATGTCCGAGCTCGGCGTCTTTGGCCTCACCATACCGGAAGAATATGGTGGCCTCGGACTTGGCAAGGAGGCCATGTGCGTCGTCTCCGAAGAACTGTCCCGCGCCTATATCGGTGTCGGCTCGCTCGGCACCCGGTCCGAAATCGCGGCGGAACTCATTTTGTGCGGCGGAACGGAAGAGCAGAAGCAGCACTGGCTACCGAAAATCGCATCCGGCGAGATCCTGCCGACTGCCGTCTTCACCGAACCCAATACCGGCTCGGACCTTGCCTCGCTGAAGACCCGCGCCGTGAAGGACGGCGACGTCTGGAAGGTGTCCGGCAACAAGACCTGGATTACCCATCCGGTCCGTGCCGATATCATGACCTTGCTGGCCCGCACCAACCCGGATGAACCCGGCTACAAGGGCTTGTCCATGTTCATCGCGGAAAAGCCACGCGGCACCGACGAGGAGCCCTTCCCGGCAGACGGCATGAGCGGCGGCGAGATCGAAGTTCTCGGCTACCGGGGCATGAAGGAATATGAAATCGCTTTCGACGGCTTCGAGGTGAAGGGCGAGAACCTTCTCGGCCAGGTCGAGGGCGAAGGTTTCAAGCAACTGATGCAGACCTTTGAAGGCGCCCGCATCCAGACTGCTGCCCGCGCCTTGGGCGTCGCCCAGTCTGCACTGGACCTGGGCTTGAGATACGCCGAAGAACGCGTCCAGTTCGGCAAGGAACTGGTCAACTTCCCGCGTGTTGCCGACAAGCTGGCCATGATGACTGCCGAACTGATGATCGCCCGCCAGCTGACCTATTTCTCGTCCTGGCAGAAGGATTCCGGCAAACGCTGCGATCTGGAAGCAGGCATGGCGAAACTGCTTGGTGCCCGCGTTGCATGGGCCGCGGCGGACAATGCGTTGCAGATCCACGGCGGCAATGGCTTTGCTCTGGAATATGCAATTTCCCGAGTCCTGTGCGACGCCCGCATCCTGAACATCTTCGAAGGTGCGGCGGAAATTCAGGCTCAGGTCATCGCGCGCCGCTTGCTCGAGACTCGCGGCAACGCCTGATCGTCATCAGATCGCTCCTTTGTCGCGATGGCCGTGTGCCTGCGCGTGGCGAAGCTTGTCAGATCTCTCGCTCATTCCCTCGTCCGGGGCGCTGTCCCGGGCCTGGGGGCCAAGCTTGCTTTGCAGGCGGCCGATGACGGCCAGGACAATCACCACCATGAGTGTTGCAAGACCCGCCAATCCGATCTGACCGACGCCGCAGGCCGTGCCGATGGCGCCTGCCAGCCACATTGATGCACCGGTAGTGACGTTCTGCACCGAGCCGTTGCGGGAGAAGATCAGACCGGCGGAGAGGAACGCCACGCCCGCTGTCACGGCTTCGACCAGACGGAGCGGATCCACATTGACGTTGCTCGCCCCGGAAAAGGGCAGATCGGCAAGCGCCTGACTGATCAGGAGAAACAGACACGAGGCGAATGCGATAAGCATATGCGTCCTGAGCCCGGCATCCTTGCCACGCTCTTCCCGCTCGAACCCGATGATACCGCCCAGAACGATGGCCGCAATCATCCGTAGAACCAGAACGTCCAGCGGAACCGCACCGAAGCCGAGGTCCATCTCTGCGGCAAGCCGGTCTACCATGGTCGTTCCTTGTTGCGGGTCGGTCAGCATAAGAGAGCAACGCCGCAACAAGTCTTTCGTTCCGGAAGGTGACCGGTGCTGCCTGCCGCCTACTCCACGGTAACGGTGATCTTTTCCGACATGACCGGCGGATTGTGCGGAATGTGCGACCAGTCACCCAGCACCAGTTGCAGCGTGTGTGAACCGGCTGGCAGTTCAATCGTGGTTTCGGTTTGCCCACCACCGAAATGCTTGTGATTGTCATCCGCCGGAATAGCTTCGTTCAGCTCCTCGCCCTCGATACTCTCATCGATGATCAGGTGATGGTGGCCGGTGTTTTCCTTTTCCGTGCCGGCGGGGGCAACGCCCATTCCGGAGAGGCCGAACTGGATGGTTACCGGGCTTTTGACGGTGTCGCCATCCTTCAGGTTTACGAAGTAGAGCTTCACGCCGTCCGGTGCCGGAGTTTCTCCAGCCTGGGCGACGGCACCTGTGAGGGCAAGCACGGCAGCACCGAGCCCGATTGCAAGTCTCTTCATGATCTTCTCCCTTTCAAGGACGGAATTCTGCATTGTTCCTCACGACCACTCTTCACTTAGGGCGCCGCGCTCTCTTCCGGTAGGCCCCGCAATCCGTTTCCCGTACTGGTAGGCTTGCGAACTGTCGAAATTGTCACAGATATCCTCAGGAACGCTTCCGGTGGTCCGGCGTTCACTCCAGACGGACCCAAAACTGCAGGAGTGCGACATGAAGGATGCGATCCGACTGAAACATGATGGTTGGGTAGTCGTTGCCGACGGAACCAAGGCTTTGTTCCTGACCAACGCGGGCACGGAACACGTGCCGGACCTCAAGGTCTTTCGGAAAGAAACCCAGGACAACCCTCCCAACCGCGAGCAGACCGCTGACCGTCCCGGTCGTTTGAGCGACGGTCCGCAGGGGCATCGAAGTGCGGTTCAGGAAGCCGACTGGCATGCGCTGGCTGAAGACGATTTCGCCGCGGACCTTGCCCAGATGCTCTACAAGCGCGCCCACAAGGGCAAGTTCGACGAGATCGTACTGGTCGCAGCCCCGTCGGTTCTCGGCCAGGTCCGCAAGCGCCTGCACAAGGAAGTCAGTGACCGTGTCGTCGCGGAGATCGACAAGGATCTAACCAATCATCCTGTCGATCGCATCGAGAAACTTGTCTTCGGAAGATAATCATCTTCTTGCGCAGACGCTCAGGGCGTTCGGCCGCCACCGTCCGAACGTCCTTGCCACGATGCGCCTTGCAAGACCAGGCTCGGAATTTTTTCACCCTAGAGAACAGTGGCCGCCAATTGCGGCCGCTGGAACAGGCAGGACCATGACCGCTGATCCGGACTTGGACCGGCCCCTGACGTCCATTGTCGACAGGGTCGGAGAAATCACGAAAGAAGGACAGGTCTCGCTTGACCGCGTCGTCGGCGCTTTCGAGAAAACCGGATTTGCGACGATGCTGATCGTGCCCGCCGCCGCCGTCGTGACACCGCTGAGCGGCATTCCCCTGTTTTCAAGCCTTTGTGGAGTGACCATTTGTCTGATCGCGGCACAATGGCTGATGAAACGCGACCGGGTCTGGCTTCCCCACTGGCTGGGTCAGCAAAGTCTTGAGGGCGACAAGGTGCGGGTGGCGATGAACAAGCTGCGGCCCGCCGCACGCTGGCTGGACAAACATTCGCGCGCGAGAGCACGGTTCCTCTTCCGGCAACCTCTTCGGGCCTTGTTGCCGCTCTCCTGCCTCCTGTTCGGCGCCTTGATGCCCTTTCTCGAACTGGTACCATTCTCGTCATCGCTTCTTGGCGCATCTGTTTGCCTGATTGCCTTCTCTCTCCTCACCCGGGACGGTCTCTTTGCCCTAGCCGCGCTTTTGCCCCTGGCCATCGTTGTCTGGGCACTGACGGCCTTGTTCTGAGGAAGGCCTCCCGAACAGGTTCGCAGGATCAACCGAGCGCCTGAAGCGCGATGGCACCGCCATAGATGCCAAGCAGACTGACACTCTCAAAACCGATCCCGCCGGGGCCTGACTTCTGCCGTACCAGCAACCCCAGAAGCAGAACCGCCGTCATCACCAGCCCGATCGCCAGCCAGAAATAGTCCTGAGGGGAGACGGCTTGATACAGCGAGCCGTCGCGATAGGCGACATCGGAAAGCGTCAGGAACAGAGTGTCGAAGGTGTTGCCGCCAACAATGCCGCCGATGGCGAGCTGCAGGGCACCACGATGCACGGCTGCCAGCGTCGTCACCAGTTCGGGCAGCGAGGTGACAACGGCTGTCATCAGCGCGCCGACAAGCGAGGCGTTGAGATCGAAACGATCCGTCAGCGCGCCAGCCACTTCCGCCAGCACCCAGCCCATCGAGGCGAGGATAAGCATCAGCGCTGAAAACCCTGCGATAAGCCGCAAGTTACCGCGCAGGTCGTGCTGTTCCTCATCCGGGCTGTCCTCGTGGGTTTCGGACGTATTCACAACACGCCACATGGGCTGCTCCCGCACGTGCCGCTGAGCCAGCAAACCGCTGCCATAAACGATAACCAGGGCGTAGGAGGCTGGATGAACGCCCAGCAACGTGATTTCCGGGGTGGTGTAGGCAACCAGGGGAATGGCCAGCAAAAGCATCAGCAGGGCGCATTGAAAAAGACTGGAAACGTCAGCCGCCACATGCTCCAGGTTGCCGCGCCGGTAAACGATGTCAGCGATGGCCAGAAAGGCAGTCTGCGCAGCGATACCACCAACGCCATTTGAAAAGGCCAGCGACGCGCGGCCGTCCAGCGCAGCAGTTACGGACACCACGGTGCCCGAGAGCGACGTGGCCGCCCCCAGCAGGACACCGCCAACCAAGGCCTCGCCCAGCCCTGTCCGATCGGCGATACGGTCAGCCTGACCGGTCAGATGAATGCCGCAAACCAGTATAACTCCACCGGCACCTGCAAAAAGCGCAAGCAAGACCCACAGCGGCAGGCTGTCGAAACCCATAGTGACCTTGTCCCCTCTTGGCATTTGCGGAAGTTGTCTGGACTACAAAGGGAAAACGGCCACCCCATCAGGAAGTTCCCACCTGAACGTTCTCCCTTGGCCCCCGGAGGGGAACGAATAAGGATCTTGCGCGTTAACGGCTGAAGAGCAGTCGAGCCTGGCTGCCAAGTGGCAACATCGCGAGGTAGTGAAGATGATCTATCACGGCTTTAACGACGATGCGGACCGGCACCTTGCCATCCTGCGTGAAAGGATCAGAGACAAGGAAGCCTCCAGTTGGAAGCACCTTGCTCTTGGCTTCGGATTCAGCGGCATCATTTTTTCGCTGATCGCCCTGATATTCCTGCTCAGCTATTGACCGCACGCCCAGGCCAGCCTGGACGTTTTCAGGAACACTACTGCCGCTCGAACGTTGTTCTGAAGAGTGATGAGGCCAAACCGCCCTCAACGCTTGCAACGACGCACAATCCAGCGAGGTAGAGATGACTTATCAAAGGCAGACCAACGAACAGGACAAGGAAGTCGTTCTGGGAGAAAAGGAAGCCAAGCAGGGCCTCGAGCTTCACGAGATGCGTTACGTCTTGGCGATCGGCACCGCAGGCGCGGTAATCGCACTGGCGGTTGTCGGCTACATCCTGCTTTGAGTTCACCAGTCCGGAAGGGTAGAGCCCTTCGAAGGACCAAACAAAAGGGACGAACCTTGAAAAGGACGTCCCTTTTGTTTTTCAGGCGAGAGGCTCAACTCTCGCTCACGGAAGGTGACCCGGCAGATCGCCGGGCAGACCGATTAACGGCAAGCCGCCACATATTCGCGGCCATAGGAATCGCGGTAGATACACTTGCCCGGTTCCGTTGCCCTTCCGACAAGCGCACCGGCAGCCGCGCCGACAGCGCCACCAACAAGCGCTCCGCCTGCCTTACCGGTCGTTGCAGCACCGATCGCCGCGCCTGAGGCACCACCGATCACCGCGCCCTTTTGCGTGTTATTGCAAGCGGTCAGACCAGTCAAAGCGACCGCAACCAGCATGATTTTCCACATGATCAACTCCCTTCGTGTTGCATTAGGCAGAACGGGGGAGCAGCGGAAATGTTCCAGAAAAAGATGGGAAACTGCCGCCAAGACCAACGCAGAGATCCGTCGTGCGGAGGAACTTCTGTCAGCCTCGAACGTTTGCCCGGTATCGGGCAGCCGGAGATCCAGCAGAGGATTTCCCGGCTGCCACTTACAGGAGGATCCGACATGACTGACAGGACCAGGGACGAGATCGCCCGTATTCTGAAAGACAACACGCGCAGCAAGGCTGATCGCGTAGACGAGCTTCTGCGGATGCGAGAGGACGCACGTGCCCTGCAACGGGCGGCGACGGAAAGCCCGATGGGTAACGAAACCCCGGATTCTTCGGGCCTTCGGGACATCGACAGGGCACTGGAGCGCCTCGGCCATAGCGACCTGACCGAGGCTGAGGAAAACAGCGCCGCAACCCTTTGACCGGCGACCCTGCGCGGCCCTTCCAGCCCGGCCTGGGAGGGCGAAACGTTGAAGCTGCCGGCAAGAAAACCTATCTCTAAAGGCGAACACAAGCACAGGCGGCTCCATGAACACCACTTTTGAAGACCTTGGCTTTGACCCCGAGATCCTCGGTCCGGAGGAAGAGCAGAAGAAGACGATCCGTCAGAAATTGATGACCACGGTCCGCAAGGCCGCACGTCAGGTGCCGTTCATGGAAGATGTCGTCGCCGGCTATTTCTGCGCGCTCGATCCCGCGACCCCCAGCAAGGTGCGGGCCACCGTCCTCGCATCGCTGGCGTATTTCGTGCTGCCTTTGGATGTAATTCCAGACTTTCTGATCGGCATCGGCTTCGGCGATGACGCGACCGTGCTTCTGGCCGCCCTCGCGATGATCCGCAGCCACATGCGACCGGATCACTACCAGGCTGCAAAGGATGCCTTGAAGGACGGTGAAATCTGACCACCTTTCTAGGGGTGGTCGCGTCCGGGCTGATCATCTTGTGCCGGCTTGTGCGTCACTTGACCGGCCGCTTTGGTTCCGTGCCAGCAGCCTGACGTTCTCCCGGCAATCAGCCAGTAAATTCCACCGCCGATAAATCCGGCCGCCAACGCAACCGCACTTCCCGGCCGGAAGGCACTGTCCGCGGCTTCGGCTCCAAGTGTCCAGACCGCAAAGGCGATCACCCCGGCGGCACCGACGTGAAACAGGAAACTGCGCAGCCGTGCAGCTTCGGCCAGAACGATTGCAACGGCAGCCGGGGCCAGGGCCGTGGCACCGACCACACTTGCACCCACGAGACCGCTTCCGACCATGGTTGCAAAGGCAATCGGATCAGCTTCGGGATGCCCGGCCCGGAAAAAGCCCCAGGCAAGGAACAGGCCGCACGCCAGCACCGCGAAGATGAAACCGAACGCGATTCTGAGAAGCTGCAACATGAATTTCCCGCCGTCCAAACCGCTGTCCTTCCTTGATATGCGCGAGCTGACTGCTTACTTGACCATCTGCCGGTCGGATTGCAACCTTCCAGAACCGGCAGTGGCCCGACTGGCCATGACCAGGCCAGCCGGAGCCTTAGCCCCTGAAAATGTGACCCGGCATGTCGAAAACGGTGTTTTCGCTTGACTTTTTGCCGGTTTCGCAAGACGTTGGGGGATGGCGTTAGGCCATATCCATCTCAGCACCTTGGTACCAGCGTTCCGAGGATTTTTGTGCATGGAGCATATCAAAGCCCTAGCGCCACGTTGAAACGAAAGAGGAGTTTGCGACCATTCGCCGTCCGTTCCGCGCCCCGCCTCCTACGAAGGAAGGCCCGCGCACAAACCACGAAATTCGCGTTCGCGAAGTCCAGTTGATTGATCATGAAGGCGCCAACCGTGGCGTCATCCCGACAGAAGAGGCGATGGGCATCGCCATGGATGCCGGGTTGGATCTTGTTGAAATCCAGCCGAACGCAAATCCGCCTGTCTGCAAGATCCTGGACTATGGCCGGTACAAGTACCAGGCTCAGAAGAAAGCAGCAGAAGCCCGCAAGAAACAGAAGACCGTCGAGATCAAGGAGATCAAGATGCGTCCGAACATCGACACCCACGACTACGAGGTGAAGATGAAGAGCATGTTGCGGTTCTTTGGCGAAGGCGACAAGGTGAAGGTCACACTCCGTTTCCGGGGCCGCGAAATGGCCCACCAGGACCTGGGCATGAACTTGCTCAACAAGGTCCGTGAGGAAACCAACGAAATCGCCAAGGTTGAATCCGCGCCGAAGCTTGAAGGCCGCCAGATGGTTATGGTTCTGGCTCCGATCAAGTAAGCTTCATCGCGTTTGAATGTCCGAAAACCCCGCTCCGGCGGGGTTTTCTCGTTTTCGGGCAGCAGAACAACTCATTTCCTCAAAAATCCCGTCCGGCATGTCACATCCAGCGCCGCTGTCTTGTCATTACCTGCGAACACCACGTGTGCGCAGGAGACGAAAATGATGATGGACAATGGGAATGCAGCAGCAGGGCTTCAGACCAAGCTTGCGAATGACCGGCAATTGATTGACGTCGCCGTCGTTTTTCACAGCGGGTATGGTCACACAGAACGTCAGGCAGCGGCTGTCAGGCAGGGCATAGAGGATGTCGACGGTGCACGCGCACTGCTTCTGACGGCCGATGAAGCCAGCACCCGCTGGAACGAACTCAATGCGGCCAGCGCAATTATCTTCGGCACGCCAACCTACGTCGGCGCAGCCTCCGCCGCCTTCAAGACCTTTCAGGAAGCCAGCTCGCAGGAAATCATGTCGAAGGGCTATCTCTGGCGAGACAAGATTGCGGCCGGCTTCACCAATTCCGGTTCGCGCTCCGGCGACAAGCTGGCGGTGCTCATCCAGTTGGCCCTGTTTGCAGCCCAGCACGGCATGCACTGGGTCAGCCTGGACCTGCCGCCAGCCAATTGTTCCTCGCAAGGATCGGAAGACGATCTCAACCGGCTCGGTTTCTGGCTCGGGGCCGCGGCACAGTCGAACACCGACGAAGGGCCGCAGACAGCTCCCCCGGCCGCGGATCTGGCAACCGCCCGCCATCTGGGCAGGCGTGTGGCGAATACGGCCTTGCAGTTTGCAGCCGGACGGGCGCAAGCGCGGCCCGAACCGGCGTTGACGTGATAGGCTGTCGTGATCATGACGGACACACCGGCCCTTGAAGACGACACCGCTTTACGCAGGCGACTGACCCGCATCGCATACCGCATGCTGGGATCAGTCTCCGACGCGGAAGACGTGGTTCAGGAAGCCTGGCTGCGCTGGCTTGCCGCCGACCGGGAAAAGGTGCGCGAGCCTGTCGCTTTCCTGAAGACCATCGTCACACGGCTTTGCCTCAATGAATTGAAATCCGCACGCCGTCGCCGCATGTCTTATGTTGGCCCCTGGCTTCCAGAGCCCCTGCTGACGACATCAGATGTCGAAGTCGCCGACGACATCACGTTGCCCGTGATGGTGGCTCTGGAGCGGCTGTCACCGCTCGAAAGGGCCGCCTTTCTGCTGCATGACGTTTTCAGCATGGGTTTCGAGGAAATTTCGACCGCCATCAACCGGGAACCGGCAGCCTGCCGCAAGCTCGCCAGCCGGGCCAGGGCAAGGCTGCAGGAAGCAAGACCACGCTTTTCCGCCACGCCGGAACAGGGCCGGAAGCTGGCGACCGCCTTTTACGAAGCATCGCGCAGCGGCGACTTGGAGAAACTCCAATCCCTGCTGGCCGAAGACATCGTCGTCTACGCCGACGGCGGCGGCAAGGTGCCTGCCACTTCAGCTCCGACATTCGGGCACGAACGGTCGATGAGCCTCTTTGCGGCACTCGCCCGCTATTTCAGAAAGGCTCCGTCACGCCTGATCCGGTTTGCTGACATTGACGGACTGCCCGGTTTTGTAACCGAGGAAGATGGCGGCATTGTCCAGACAACCGCATTGCAGATCCGGGACGGCAGGATCATCGCCATCTATGTGACCCGCAACCCGGAAAAGCTCAGGCATCTTGGCGCAGAGCAGGAGGACACGATACGTCCGCCAATTGACCTGAACTGATCAGCACGAGTGGAAATCAGTTTCGCGGCGTTATCCGATAAGCCGGTTCACATCAACAACCGGCATTCCTGCGTTGTGCGCTGCCTCAAGCCCCTGATGACTGTCCTCGAACACGAGGCATTGTGCGGCTGCGACACCGAGCCGGGAAGCGGCTTCCAGGAAGAGATCCGGCGCCGGTTTGGCATGGGCAACGTCATCAATCGTGACAACCGTATCGAACAACGGCAGCAGTCCCGTCTCCTTCAACGACGCCAGCACCACTTCCTGCGGTCCACCAGAGGCGACCGCCATCGGCAACTTGCCGTGAAACCTCCGTGCAATGGCGCTTATTACCTCGATCTCGCCGACTTCACCGATCCGGGCCAATACTGCCGTGCGCATCTCCCGAACGGCCAGTGGGCGATCCACCGTAACGCCGTGCTCGGCTTCGTAGTCATCAAGCAGCACATGTTCCGACATTCCCGCCCGGGCGTGGTACCAGTCCGGTTCCATATGATGACCGGCGGCCCTGAACGCGTCCTGCCAGGCACCGGCATAGAGCGTTGGTGTTTGCACCAGCGTGCCATCACAATCGAAAATCAGGGCCTGCGCCCGTTGGAGAAGCGTCTCCATTTCAGTCATGTCATTGGGCTTTCGATGAGAATTGCACGGAAATCGTTGACGTTGGTGAGGGTTGGCCCCGGCACCACCTGATCGCCAAGAGCCGCGAAGAAACTGTGGCTGTCATTGTCGCCGAGCATGGCGACCGGGTCGAGGCCAAGCGCCTCTGCACGCTCAAGAGTGCTTGGGCCAATAACCGCCCCTGCAACATCCGCCGCCCCGTCGACACCGTCTGTGTCACAGGCAATCCCGTAAAGACCGTCAGCCCCCTTGAGTGCGATCGCGAGCGCAAGGGCAAATTCCGCATTCGGACCACCACAGCCCTTGCCGCGCCGCATCACCGTGCATTCACCGCCGGACAGAAGCAGGACGGGCCGCCCACCCGGTTTCATCGCCTGCTGGCGTTCGATCGCGAGTCTCGCCTGCTGCGCAGCCACTTCGCGCGCCTCGCCTTCAATGGCGTCGCCCAGGATCTCGACTTCCATACCTTCGCCGGCTGCCAGGCTTGCCGCTGCTTCCAGCGAAAGCGATGGTGCCGCGATGATGCGGTTTTCCACCCTCGACACTCTTTCATCTTCCGGCGGCAGCACTCCGGTGGCGCCGTCCAGCACAGCGAGAACAGATGCCGGCACAGACATGCCAAAGCGTTCGATAACCGCACTCGCGTCCGCTGGCGTCGTCCGATCGCCGACCGTCGGGCCTGAGGCAATAAAGGCCGGATCGTCACCGGCAACATCGGAAATGATCAACGCCGTCATCCGGGCAGGATAGGCTGCCGCCGCAAGCTGGCCGCCCTTGACCAGGCTGACATGCTTGCGGACCGTGTTCATGTCGGTGATTGGCGCGCCTGATGCCAGCAGGGCTTCATTCAAGGCCTGCAGGTCAGCCAGCGAAATATCTCCGGCCGGCGCCTCCAGCAGCGCCGACGCCCCGCCTGAAATCAGCGCAATCACGTGATCCGCTTCTTCAAGCGAAGACAACAGACCGAGAAGGCGCTGTGTTGCCTGAAGCCCTCGCCCGTCCGGCACCGGATGTGATGCCTCGACGATTTCGATCCCCCGGCAAGGCCTGGAGTAGCCGTCGCGGGTGATGACCAGTCCCTCTGAAGCCCCCCAAGCTGCTTCAACCGCTTCGGCCATGCGTGCCGACGCCTTGCCGGCACCGATCACGACCGTCCGGCCCTTAATCCGTTCCGGCAGGAATGCGGAAACGCACTTCATCGGGTCGGCCGCTGCAACGGCCGTCTCGAACAGACGCAGCAACAGGGCCTCACGCGAACAATCTGTCATGCATCGAGTCCCAGGGTCGATTGCCGTTTGATCAGCTCGACCGGATAATGTTTCGTGTCGGGTGGCCTGACGCCATCGACAATCCAGGCCAGCATCGCTTCAGCGGCATTGCGGCCGAACAGCGCGGTATCGCAGCGCACCGAGCTGAGCCTGGGAAAGGCCAGTGAGCATTCCTCGATATCGTCGAAGCCGATGATCCTGAAATCCTGACCAACCTTGATGCCAAGTTCGGCAAAGCCGCTCAGCATGCCAAGCGCAACCAGGTCGCTGAAACAGATCGCCGCTTCCAGGCCTTCGTGTTCCTGCAGGATCTTCAACGCGATTTCACGGCCGAACTGCCTCGATGGCCGTCCGTGAAAAATGGTCGGCGCAAGGCCGTTCGCCTGCATCACGCTTCGATAACCGGACATGCGCTCCAAGGTGATCGGACGATCCGCCAGACCGCCGGCAAAGGCGATCTTCTGACATCCCGTATCGATCAGGTGCCGTGTCGCAGCTTCGCCTCCAAAGGCGTAGTCATGCGAAGCGAAGGGAAACAGGTCCGTGCGCTCGTCCAGCTGACGCAGCACCTGCATGGTGGGAATTCCGGCCCGCTCGATCCGCTCGAACGGGCTTTCGTCGCCGCCATAGGTCGGCGAGATAACGAAGGCCGACACGCCATGCTCGATCATGCTGTCGATCACCTGGGCCTGGATTTCCGGGTCCTCATCCGTATTGGCGATGACGGTCGAGTATCCCTTGCTGGCAAAAGTCATCTGCGCACTGGCGGCAAATTCGGTGAAGAAGGGGTTGCGCAGGTCGTTGATGATCAGGCCGATGAGGCCGGATGCAGCGCCGCGCAAGCCGGCGGCCGAGCGGTTGTAGACATAACCAAGCTCATCAATGGCCTTGGCCACCTCTTCCCGGGTCGACTGCTTTACCAGCGACGAATTCTGGAGCACCAGCGAGACGGTCGATTTGGAAACGCCCGCCTGCCTTGCAACATCCAGAATTGTCGGCCGCTTCTTCATGAAAGGTCTATCCGATCCCGTGCAGTTTCAGGAGCAGCCCCATGCGCTCCTCGGCGATCTCCGGCTTTGACAACAAACGCGCCTGATCCGCAAGCCGGAAGACCTCTGCATAATGGGCAATCTCACGCGAAGACTGAAAACCGGCCGGCATCATGAAGTGGCTCTGTGCATCGTTCAGCCAGGCAAGAAACGCGATTCCGGCCTTGTAGAAGCGGGTCGGCGCCTTGAAGATTTCCCGGCTCAGCGGAACGGTTGGCGCGAAGAGCTGGTGATAGGTATCCATATCCCCTTCCGCCAATGCCTCAAGCGCCTGGCTCGCCACGGGGGCAATCGCCGCAAAGGCCCCCAGCAGAGCATGCGAATAGTGCTTGCCATTGCCGGCGATCAGATCTGCATAGTTGAAGTCATCGCCGGTATAAAGCCGCACGCCCTCAGGCAAGCGCGCACGGAAGGCTTCTTCGTGTGCCTGATCGAGCAAGGAAATCTTGATGCCGTCGACCTTCGCTGCATGGCTTTCGATGATGGCGAGGACAGCGTCGGACGCCGCCGCGACATCCCCAGACCCCCAATAGCCGGTCAATTCCGGATCAAACATGTCGCCCAGCCAGTGCAGGATGATCGGCTCTCGTGCCTGACGGATCAGCCGGCCATAGACGTCGGCGTAATCGTCCGGCCCGGCCCCGATGGCAGGAAGCGCGCGCGATGCCATCAGGATCGCCTGACCGCCTGCCGCCTCGATGGCCTCCAGCTGGACCGTATAGGCCGCAACGATGTCGTCCTTCGTCTTGAGATTTTCCAGCGGCACCTGATCGGTCCCTGCCCCGCAGGCAACACGCGGCTTCAGCGGATGCGCCTTCGCCTCTTTCATGGTGCGTTCGATCAGTTCCTTTGCCGTTGCCCAGTCAACGCCCATGCCGCGCTGCGCAGTGTCCATGGCCTCGGCCAGTCCCAGCCCCTGATCCCACAGCCAGTGCCGGAATTTCAGCGTATTTTCCCAATCGACAGCCGGAGATCCAACCCATGGATCGCGCTCGCGCAGCGGATCGGACACCACATGCGCTGCCGCAAAAGCGGTGCGGGTCAGCGGCACGCGCGGTGCGCGCGGGGTCAGGGCTTCTCCGGTGAGGCTGTAGGGTTCCAGACGATTTTCGTAAGTGGGCAGGGTCAGCATGATACGCTCCGGAAACTTGGCGGCCGGTCAGGCCGAGACGGGAATATCGAGGACGAGAATGCCGTCGATCCCGCCGATGGCATTGGCGACCAGCTTGGCGCCGAGCGCCTTGTGGTCCGGATGGGTCTGGTAGGCTTCCAGTGCCTCCCAGCTTTCGAAATCGACGGTGAAACCGTGCATGTAGCCCCGTTCGATCTGTTCCGGGCTTTCGCTGCGGCCCGAAACGATCTCGCCGATGCCGGACACCTGATTGCGGATGCTTCTGAGCTCCTGAAACAGGCTTTCGATCAGCTCTTCGGCAACGTCCGGCTGAAACTTGATGAGAACGATATGGCGGATCATGACAGCGCCCCGTGATCTTGGCGGATCATGTCGGAGGCTTTCTCGCCGATCATGATGGCCGCGGCATTGGTGTTGGAGGAAACGACCGTCGGCATGATGGAAGCATCGACCACGCGAAGCCCCTCAACACCGTTGAACCTCAGGCGCGGATCGACCACGGCCTTGTCGTCGGAGCCCATGCGGCAGGTGCCGGCCGGGTGATGGGAGGTCTTGGAGTGTTCGCAGATGAAGCGGAAGTAGTCTTCGTCGGTCTTCACTCCTGGCCCCGGCAAATGCTCGGCCTTGATGAAGGGCTTCAGCGGTGCCTGCGCCAGAATTTCCTGCGTCAGCTTCAGACCCCGGATCGACATTTCCCGGTCCTGGCTGTCCTGCAGGTAATTCGGGTCGATCAACGGCGCATCTGCAGGATTGGAGCTCTTCAGGCGCACGCTGCCCCTTGAGCGCGGACGAAGATAACAGGAGTTGAGCGTCACGCCGCCGTCCGGCATGGCGGCAACGCCGGATTCGATCCCCGTGCCCAGACCCAGATGGAATTGCAAATCCGGCGAACGCGCATCGGGATTCGCGTACCAGAACCCGCCCGTCTCGAACAGGCTGGAGGACACCGGCCCGCGCCGGGTGAGCAAATATTGAAGGCCGGCCAGAACCGACAGATGCGGCTTGGCATAGCGGTCGTAGGTGTGCGGGCCACTGACTTCGCAAATGCAGTAGAGATCCAGATGGTCCTGCAGGTTGGAACCGACCTCAGGCTGGTCATAGGCGATATCGATACCGAGCTTTCTGAGTTCGTCCGCGGGACCGATTCCGGAAAGCTGAAGCAGACGGGGCGAGCCGATGGAGCCGGACGACAGAATGACCTCCGAACCCGCCGTCAGGCGGGTGCCGTCGATGAGCTCGACACCAGTCGCCTTGCCGCCTTCCACCACGATACGGCGCACCTGGGCACCGGTCTTGATGTGGAGATTGGGCCTGCCCTTGTTGGGCGCCAGATACGCCATGGCGGAGGAAGACCGGCGGGCATTGCGCTGTGTCAGCTGGTAATAGGCAACGCCGTCCTGCTTCTCGCCGGTCACGTCCTCGTTTTTCGGAATGCCGAGCGCAGCAGCGGCTTCGAAATAGGCTTCGCAGATCGGCAGCGGGGCGCAGGGCCTGGAAACGCCGAGCGGGCCGCCCTTGCCGTGGTAGCGGTTGTCGTAGGTGTCGTTGTCCTCGGCCTTGCGGTAGTAGGGCAGAACGTCTTCATAGCCCCAGCCCTCGCAGCCCATCTGACGCCACTCGTCATAATCGAGCGCATTGCCGCGGGTATAGATCTGCGCATTGATGGCCGAACCGCCGCCAATCACCTTGGCCTGGGTATAGCGGAACACGCGGTTCTGCATGTGTTTTTGCGGCACCGTGTGCCAGCCCCAGGAGCCGATCCCCTTGGTCATTTTCGCAAAGCCGGCAGGCAGGTGATAGAACGGATGCCAGTCGCGTCCGCCTGCTTCCAGCAGCAGCACGGAAACGTCCGGGTTCTCGGTTAAACGCGCGGCAACAACCGAGCCGGCGCTGCCACCACCGATGATGATGAAGTCGTAGCCTGTATTCATCTGAAGTCTCTCAGAACAACTCGCTCTAAAGCCGGGGGATCGACAGTCCGCCGTCCACCGCGAAGGTCGAACCGGTTGCAAAGGCCATTTGGCCATCGGCAATCGGCACGATGATTGAGCCGATATCGGCGGGCTGCCCCCACCTGGCAGCAGGCACCAGACCGCCTTCGATCCGGGCCGTGTATTTGTCTTTCACTCCGGCGGTCATGCCGGTTTCGATGATGCCTGGCCTTAGCTCGAAGACACCGATGCCATGCGGCGCAAGCCGGACGGCGAAGAGCTCCGCCATCATGGCGGCACCTGCTTTCGACAGGCAGTATTCCGCCCTTTCGATCGACACCATCTCCGCACTTACGGAGGTGATGAAACTCATCGAGCGATAGCTGTCAGACGGCTGATCCAGCATGCGTCTCGCCACTTCCTGCGCCAGGAAGAAAGCTCCACGCAGGTTGACACCCATGACGAAGTCGAAACTGTCCGGCGCCAGATCCAGCATGTCGCCCCGGATCCTGGCCGGAACGCCCGCGTTGGAAACAAAAGCCGTCACCGGCCCGAGATCCGCCTCCACCCGGTCGAGCAGCGTCTTGCAATTGTCGATGTCCAGAAGGTCATGCCGGAAATAGCGACCCTTGCCACTCAGGCTGTTCAGGGCTTCGACCACCTCCGGCGCGTCGGCTTCTTCCTGAGCGGCGATGGCAACCGTGTAACCGGCGTCCGAGAGAGCCCTCGAAATGCCAAGACCGATGCCGCGCTGGCCACCGGTGACAAGTGCAATCCTGTTCATGCCGCCAGATCCTTCTTGATGGTTTCGGCGGCGCGCAGCGCCAACGCCGCGACCGTGAGGGCCGGATTGACAGCAGCCGAAGTTGGCAGCGCACCGGCATCGGCCACAAACAGGTTCGGATGATCCCAGGACCGGCAGTCCGGATTGAGCACGGAGTTAGCCGGATCATCGCCCATGCGCACCGTACCGCACTGATGCGAGGGCACCCTGCCGTCGAACAACCGTGACAGCACCACCGGGAAACCGGCTTCGCGCAAGGTCTTGCGGGTCTTCTCGACCAGCTTTCTGTGCGCGGTCATGTTGGACCGCCGCCAGATGAGCTGGATCTTGCCGTCCTTCAGGACAACCCGGCTTTCAGGATCGGGCAGATCCTCGGAAATCAGATAGAGATCAAGGGCATGCCCTGAAATCCAGCGGGCAGCGAATTTCGGCAGCTGCGGCACCTGGATCTTCAGGATATCCGGCGTTACCCGCCCCAGCAGCTGGACGTTGCCCAATGGCTTGCCGTCTTCGCCGTCATCGAGATACCAGTCATTCAGGCCGAAGGTCTTCTGATAAACGGAAGTATTCCGGAACCGCGGATCAATGGCGATCATCGCCGTCGCATTGTGGTTCATGAAACAACGACCGACATAGTCCGAGAGGTTGGCAACGCCGGACCGCAACAAGAGCGCCGCGGACTGGACCGCCCCCGCACACAGGGCAACGACCCCCGGCGTCAGGCAGATCTCTTCACCGTCCTTGCTGTAGTGGACTTCATCTATTCGGCCGGACTTGTAGCCTGTCCGCAGCGAGGTGACTTCGGCACCGGTGACAAGAGTGACGTTGTCATGAGCCATTGCGGCTTCCAGCGCACAGGTTTCCGCATCCATCTTGCCGCATCTGAGGTCGGGGTAACCATCCCAGCCGGTGTGCCCGGCATCCAGCCAGCGGTCGATATCAACCCCCAGCGGCAGGCTGAACGGGCGAACGCCCGCTTGCTCAAGGCGCCGCCGGGCAATCCGGATGGCTTCCTCGTCCGGGATGGGCGGAAACGGATAAGGCTTGCCATGCGGCGGTTCAGTCGGATCGGAAGCGGTATCGCCCCGAACCTGGAAAAGCTGTTCGGCGGCGTCATACCAGGGCGACAGCTCGTCATAGGCAATCGGCCAGGCAGGTGAAACACCGTCATAATGCTCCAGTGCGCTGAAGTCCTCTTCCCGGTAACGGATCAGCACCGCGCCGTAGAGCTTCGAGTTACCACCGACATTGTAGTAGTTGCCGGGCTCGAACGGATTACCCTGTCCATCGAGCCAGGTTTCCGGTGCCCGGAAGGCGCTGTTGGTGTAGATGCGCCAGGGGTCCCGGGCCGGAGCATCGTCCGGTATCCGGTATCCCCGTTCCAGAATCGTGATCTTGGCCCCGGTCGGAGCAAGGCCCGCAGCAAGGGAAGCTCCCCCCATGCCGCTGCCGATGATCACAATGTCGGGCGCCGTATTCATGGGTCAGGCGATCCTCTTTTCGGTCTTCGGGTCGAAAGCGACCGCCTTTTCCATGTTGAAGGCAAACGGGAACACTTCTCCCGCCTTCACGGCAACGTCGGCACGGAAGCGGCCGGTCACGTCCTTGCCGCCGATCTGGCTGACGACGAACGTGTCGGAACCTGCCGGCTCGGTGACTTCCACCGGAGCATCGACGATGTGAACCGCCTTGGAATTGCGGTCGGCACCATCCTTGTCGGTAATGGCTTCCGGCCGAATGCCGAGGATGATGTCCTTGCCGATGCTGGAAGAGAGCGCGTCGGAGGCAAACGGAATGGCCGCCGTCTTGCCGTCTGCCAGCGAGACTTCCGCTGCCGGCCTGCCGTCCGCCGAGACCACCTTGGCCGGGAACAGGTTCATGGAAGGCGATCCCATGAAGCCCGCCACGAACATGTTGGCCGGATTGTCGTAGATCTCTTTCGGCGTGCCCAGCTGCTGGACATAGCCACCGAACATGACAGCGATCCGGGTCGACAGCGTCAGTGCCTCGATCTGGTCATGGGTCACATAGACGATTGTCGTGCCGAGCTTCTGGTGCAGCTTCTTGATTTCCGTGCGCATGTCGACGCGCAGCTTTGCATCCAGGTTGGACAGCGGCTCGTCGAACAGGAACACGTCCGGCTCGCGCACCAGTGCACGCCCCATGGCGACACGCTGGCGCTGACCACCGGAAAGCTGGCCCGGCTTGCGGTCGAGCAGATGGCTGATCTGAAGGAGATCGGCCACCTGGCCGATCCGCTTTTCGCGTTCCGGCTTCGCAATGCCGTGCATTTCCATGCCGAAGGAGATGTTCCCGGCAACGGTCATGTTCGGGTAAAGCGCGTAGGACTGGAACACCATCGCGATGTTGCGGTCCGCCGGCTTGACGCCGTTCATGCTCTTGCCCTTGATCGCGATCTCGCCGGAGGTGATATCCTCCAGGCCGGCAATCATGTTGAGCAGGGTGGACTTGCCGCAGCCGGACGGGCCGACGAGCACGAGGAACTCGCCCTCTTCGATGGAGATGTCGGTTTCATGCAGGACCCGCAAGGATCCATAAGACTTGGTCGCCTGCTTGATGTCGAGAAAGCCCATTGTCTTATCCTTTTACTGAGCCTGCCATCAGACCACGCACGAAGTAGCGGCCCGCGACGATGTAGACGAGAAGGGTTGGCAGCGCGGCCATGATCGCGCCGGCGAAATGCACGTTGTATTCCTTCACCCCGGTGGAGGATTGCACCAGGTTGTTGAGGGCAACGGTCATCGGCTGGCTGTCGAAATCGGAGAAGGACGCGCCGAACAGGAAGTCGTTCCAGATGTTGGTGAACTGCCAGATGATGCAGACAACGGCGATCGGACCGGACGATGGCAGCAGGATGCGCCAGAAGATCCGGAAGAAACCGGCACCGTCGATCTGCGCCGCCCGGACAAGCTCTGTCGGAAAGGCCGCATAGTAGTTGCGGAAATAGAGCGTCGAGAAGCCGATCCCGTAGACGAAGTGTACGAAGATCAGCCCCGGCACCGTGCCGGCGATGCCCATCAGACCCAGCATGCGAGCCATCGGGATCAGCACCATCTGGAACGGAATGAAGCAACCGAATAGCAGCAGGCCGAACAGGATGGTCGCACCGCGGAACGTCCACTTGGTGAGCACGTAACCGTTCAGCGCGCCGACCAACGTCGACAAAGCGACCGCCGGAACGACCATGATGATGGAGTTGAGGAAATAGGGCCGCAGACCCGTTGCCTCAACGCCCACCTGGGCACTCGACCAGGCACTTTGCCACGGAGCGATGGTCCACTCCTGCGGCAGCGCCATCATCCCGCCCGAAGTGATTTCGGTCAGCGGCTTCAGCGAGTTGACCACCATCACGTACAGCGGCAGCAGGTAGTAGATGCAGAACAGCGCAAGCAGCAGATACAGGATCACCCGGGCCGGACGCAGGGAGGAAGACTTGGACATCGTCGACATCACTTTTTCTCCCTGAGCTCTGACCAGAGGTAGGGCACGATGATCGCTGCGATCGTCATCAGCATGATCACGGCTGAAGAGGCACCGATGCCCATCTGGTTTCGGGTGAATGTGTAGGAATACATGAAGGTTGCTGGCACTTCGGTTGCGGTGCCCGGACCGCCGCCTGTCAGGGCGATCACCAGGTCGTAGGACTTGATCGCCATATGGGCGAGCACCACGAAGGCCGACATGAAGGCAGGACGAAGCTGCGGGATCACGATCCGGCGATAAAGCGCGAACGTGGAAGCGCCGTCGATCTGGGCAGCCTTCATCATCTCGCTGTCGATACCGCGCAGGCCCGCAAGGAACATCGCCATGACGAAGCCCGAGGTCTGCCAGACCGCAGCGATCACGATGGTATAGATCGCGAAATCCCGGTCCTTGATCCAGTTGAAGGTGAAGGTTTCCCAGCCCCAGCCGCGCACGACGGCCTCGATACCGATGCCCGGGTCGAGGAACCATTTCCAGGCAATTCCGGTCACGATGAAGCTGAGCGCCATCGGATAGAGGTAGATCGTGCGGATGAAGCCTTCTGCGCGGATCTTCTGATCGAGAAGGATCGCCAGCAGCAGACCCAGGACGCAGCAGATGGTGATGTAGAGAACGCCGAAAACCACAAGGTTCCAAACGGCCGTATCCCACGCACGGATCTTGAAGAGGTTTTCATAATTCTGCCAGCCGACCCAGCCGAAGGTGGGCAGAATACGGCTGTCCGTGAAAGACAGGTAAAGCGTGAAGGCGATGAAGCCGTAAACGAAGATTGCCACGATGGCGATCGTCGGGCTGAGCACGAATTTGGGCAAAGCATCACGCAGTCTGTCAACAACGGAACCGCGCGGGTTCGCCGTTTCAGAGAGAGACATCTTGAGTTCCCCGACCTAGAGCACTTTTGCCGGCGTTCCAGCGAACGCGCGCGGCAGCTCTGAGACTTTGGTTCCGGCCGGCTCCAGGCGGTTGGTTGCAACCGCGAGACGGTCCGCCGAACCGGTGGGAGAGCGGTGACGGATCACCGCTCTCCGCGCGGTCGTTACTTGTTGATCTGAACGGCGGTAACGAGTTCTGCAACAGCGGTTTCGCTGTCGTATTCCCCGTTGAAATGCGCCGTGATCACGTCATACATGGCGTTCTTGACGGCAGCCGGGTTGGCGTGACCATGCGCCATGGAGCCGTAGAGGTTGCCGCTGTCGGCAGCCTTTTTCAGATCCACCATGCCCTTCTTGCCGCAGGCGTCAAAGTCATCGTTCGGCACGTCGGTCCGAGCCGGAACGGAGCCTTTGACGACGTTGAACGCGGACTGGAAGCTCGGCGACAGGATGGCGGTTGCCAGGGCAGCCTGCTCCTTGCCGACTTCCGGACCCTGCGCGAACATCGCGAACTGGTCGGCGTTGAAGGTCACCTGGTCCTGGGTGCCCGGGAAGCGGAAGCAGAGGAAGTCTTCATCCGGCTTCTTGCCGGCATTCAGGAATTCACCCTTCGCCCAGTCGCCCATCATCTGGAAGGCTGCATCGCCATTGATGACCATGGCGGTCGCAAGGTTCCAGTCACGGCCGGAGAAGTTGTCATCCACGTAGGAGCGGATGACGGCCATGCGGTCGAACGATTCCTTCATGGTGTCGGAGCCGAGCGCTTCCTCGTCCAGGTCGATGAAGGCTTTCTGGTAGAACTCAGGTCCACCGGTCGCCATCACGACTGCGTCGAAGATGGTCGCGTCCTGCCAGGCCTGACCGCCGTGCGCGATCGCGGTCTTGCCGGATGCCTTGACCTTCTCCAGAGCGGCAACGAATTCGTCCCAGTTCTGCGGCGGCTCGATACCAAGCTCGTCGAGGATGGCCTTGTTCGCCCAGACCCAGTTGGTGGAGTGGACGTTCACCGGAGCGGAGACCCACTTGCCGTCATACTTGGAGAATTTCTGCAGGGCTTCCGGAACCACGTCGTCCCAGCCTTCCATGCCGGCCAGGATGTTCAGGTCGGCAAGTGCGCCTTCCTTGGCCCAGTCGGTGATGTCGAAGCCGAGCATCTGTACGGCGGTGGGCGGGTTGCCGGAAGTAACGCGTGCGCGCAGCACGGTCATGGCCTGGGTACCGCCGCCACCTGCAACCGGCATGTCCTGCCAGCCGATGCCCTGGCTTTCCAGGTCCTGCTTCAGAACGTTAAGAGCAGCAGCTTCACCGCCGGAAGTCCACCAGTGCAGAACTTCAACATCGGCGGCGGACGCCAGGCTTGTGCTCATTGCAAGGGCGGCGAGGCCCAGCTTCAGAGATTTCAAAGACATCGATATTCCTCCCATAAGGTGCCTAAAGGCGTTTCGAGTGCCGGAGCCCGGCAATCGAGTGTCACGCAACGTTTATTGTAACGTTGCAAACCGGAGTGGTGTCAACGATTTTCATCACTCCCGAAAAACAAAGAGTTTCGTTTGTCTTACATACTATTAAGGCGGATGTTTCGGTGCTGCACTGCAGCACATTATTGTGTTGTAACGTTACAAAAGCCCTGATTAGACTTGGCTTGCTTTTTGAGCTAGAAGGCTTCGGCTGAAGTGAACGGGCATGACGCGAAAAACCTTTGAACCCAACAGCGGTCGCGCCGCCGAAAAGCTGCCGCGTCCCACCTTGCGCACGGTGGCGCAGGAGGCAGGCTTCGCGGTGACCACGGTTTCCCGCGCCCTTGCCGGAGACCCCAGGATCGCGGAGACGACGCGCGAACGCGTTTCCGAAGTTGCCCGCCGTCTCGGCTACGTTCCCAATCGCGCAGCACAGCGCCTGCGCACCGGCCGTACCAAGGTCATCAGCCTTCTCCTGAACACACGGCACGAGTTTCTCAGTTTCACATCCGAGTTTCTCGGCGGCATGTCCGAAGGCCTTGCCGGAACCGGCTACGCGATCACCATTACAGCAGACGGTCTTGCCGACGACCGGCTTGAGGCAATCCGCAACATCCGCAGGCACTCGCTGGCAGACGCCATTGTTTTTACCCGCACCGAGTGCTTTGACGAGCGGGTCCGCTACCTGCTGGAGCACGACTTCCCCTTTGCCACCCATGGCCGGACGGACTTCACCACGCCCCACCCTTACGTCGACTTCGACAACGAGGTTTTCGCTCGCATGGCCGTGGAGCGTCTGGTTGCAAAGGGGCGCAAACACATTTGCATGGTCATGCCGAACGAACGCTACACCTTCGGTCAGCACCTTCGGTTCGGCGCCCGCCAGGCAGCCATTTCCCATGGCGTTCAATTGACGGTTCCCGATCGCGTTGACCTCGACAGCGAGCCCGACGAGATCGCAGCGACCCTGCGCTCCCTCCATGCCGGCCCCAACGCGCCCGACGGCTATGTCTGCGTTGGTGAGGTCATGGCCCTGGTGACCCTCGCCTATCTCAACGACATCGGTCTGACACCCGGTATGGAAATCGACGTCGTCGCCAAGCGCGCCTCGCCCATTTCCAATCATTTCCGCCCGAGAATCGAGACCATCGACGAGGACCTGCGCGCCACCGGCAGAGCCATGGCCAAGGTTCTTCTCGCGAGGATCGACGGCGCCCCCATGGAGGATATGCAGATCCTGCTGAAGCCCGAAGGCGCCTTCTCGATTTCGGACTAGCCTGCTCATCACGCCACCCAGGGTGCCCGGGTCTTGCCGATGCGCATGGTCACGGTCTTGGCTTCCAGGAACTCGTCCAGTCCGTATTTGCCAAGTTCCCTGCCCTGGCCGCTTTCCTTCACGCCGCCAAAGGGCAGTTCCGCAAAACCATCCATCCAGGTGTTGGTCCACACCGTGCCTGCATGCGCCCGGCGGGCGAATTCCAGACAGGTGTGAACATTCTCGCTCCACACACCGGCGGACAGACCGTAGTCGGCATCGTTGACGAGTTCGATCGCCTCATCCAGCGTCTTGAAGGTCAGCACCGAAAGCACCGGCCCGAACACTTCTTCGCGGGCGATCGGCATGTCGCTTTTTACATCCGCAACGATCGTCGGCTGGTAGAACTGTCCGGCAAGGCCGGGAACCGTCAGGGCTTCCCCACCCAGGTGGACAGTCGCTCCGGCGTCCGCGGCATCGCGCACATATTTGTCGATCTTGCTCTTGTGGTCGGGCGTGATGATCGCGCCGACCTTGGTCGATGGGTCCAGAGGATCGCCGAAGGGCACCTTCCGCGACAGATCCACTGTCGCCTTCAGGAACGCCTCGGCGATGTCTTCGTGCACAATGATCCGGGATCCGGAGTTGCAGCATTCGCCAGCATTGAAATAGACGCCGAAGACAACCGCGTCGACGGCGCTTTCGAGGTCGGCATCCGGAAAGATGACCTGCGGGTTCTTGCCACCAAGTTCCAGCGAGACCTTCTTCAAGGTTCCGGCCGCCGCCTTGACGATGGCCTTGCCGACGCCGGTCGAGCCGGTGAAGGTGACCATGTCGACACGCTTGTCGGCGGTCATCGCCGTGCCAACCGGATCGCCATAGCCAAGGACGATGTTGACGACCCCGGCCGGAATACCGGCTTCGATGCACAGTTCACCCAGAATGACCGTCGTTGCCGGGGTCATTTCGGAAGGTTTGATAACCGCGGTGCAGCCGGCGGCCAGCGCGAAAGGCAGTTTTTGCGACACGATCAGGAACGGAAAGTTCCACGGTGTAATGATGGAAACGACACCGACCGGCTCCTTGAGAACCAGGCCGAGCATGTCGCTGCCGAGTGAATTGTAGCTTTCGCCGTGCATGGTGCGCGCCAGCGAAGCGGCAAAGCGCCAGATATCGGACGCGCCTTCGATTTCCGCCATGGCCTGGCTGATCGGCTTGCCGGATTCCAGCGTTTCCCAATAAGCGATCCGCTCCCGTTCCCGGTCGATCAGATCGGCGATCTTCAAGAGTAACGTTGCCCGCTCCTTGCCGCTGGTGCGCGACCAGCGTCCCTTGTCGAAAGCAAGCCGCGCGGCAGAAACCGCCGCGTCAACATCACGGGCACCACCCTTGGCCGCCTTCGTGACAACGCTGCCATGGGACGGAGACACACGATCGAAGGTGGACCCGTCAGCGCTCTGACGCCAGTCGCCATCGATCAGGTGACGGGCGACGAAGGGTTCGGCCGGGAGTTTTGCTTCGCTGATGGAGACGACGTTCAGGTCACTCATGACTTAACTTCCAGGAAATTCGGTTTGCGCTTTTCACGGAAGGCGGTAACGCCCTCGTTGCGATCTTCTGTCGGACTGATCATGCCGGAGCCGAGCGCCTCGATCATGGCACTGCGATCTTCACCCACTGCGGCATGGATCATGTATTTGGCCACTTCCACGGCCCGGGACGATTTGTCGGCCAGCTTCTCGGCCATTTCGAACGCAGCAGAAGCCGGATCGTCGGATATCTCGGCTGCAAAGCCCGCCGCATAGGCACGCTCTGCGGAAATGCGCCGGCCGAACAGGGCCATTTCCTTCACCATCGGCTCACCCAGCAAACGGATCAGCCGCTGCGTGCCGGACCAGCCCGGTACGATGCCGACGGATGCTTCCGGCAGCGCCAGCGTCGCCCTTGGCGCCATCACGCGGATATCGGCGGTCGCTGCAAACTCCAGTCCGCCACCAAAGGCGTGCGCGCCAAGCGCAGCCACCGTCGGCTTGCAAAGCCGCGCCAGCCGGTCAAAAACCCGGTGACCTTCGCGCACCCAGTGGCGGGCGAAGTCGTAAGGTGACAACTCGGACCATTCGAGAATGTCCGCGCCGGCACAAAAGGCCTTGCTCTCCTGCGCTGTAATCACCACCGCAAGGATCGACGCATCGCGCTCCAGCTCATCGCAAAAGGGCTCAACCGCCTTCAGCATGTCGAGCGTGAACGCATTCAGCTTGACCGGATTGTCCAGCTTCAGCTCGGCGATTGCCCCATGACGGATGAGATGCAGCGCGCTCACAGGCTCAGCTCCATCGCACCTCTGGACAGAAGCGCTTTCGGCATCTCGACCAGATCGTTTGCGAGCCGCACCCGGCCCTTGGAAGCATCGACGATGTCACGTGCCGGATCGATGCCAGGCATGATCTCCGTCGCCACCAGGCCTGCATCGGTCAGGTGGATAACGCAGCGCTCGGTCACATAGATGACGTGCTGGCCGAGTTCCTTCGCCCTGCGGCCGGAGAAAGTGACATGCTCGACCTCGTCCACCATCTTGGTGAACTTGCCCGGCGTCCTCACCTTCAGTGCGTCTTCCGTCAGCTCCAGATCGGCACCCGCCTCGAAAAGCCCCGAAAACACGATCTTGCGCGCGTTCGCAGTGATGTCGACAAACCCGCCGCAACCTGCGGTCAGATAGGGCTTCTTGCCAAGCTTGGAGACATTGACGTTGCCATCCAGATCGATCTCCAGGAAGGACAGGAATGAGACATCGAAACCGCCCCCCTGGAAGTAGGTAAACTGCTGCGGCGACGGCATGTAAGCATCGGCGTTTGAAGCGCAGCCGAAAGCAAAACCCGTTAGCGGCATGCCGCCGGTCGCACCTTGCTCGATCGCCCAGGTGACGGCCTGTTCCTGACCGGCTTCCAGCAGCACGCGTGGCACCATGGCCGAAATGCCGAAGCCGAGGTTTGCCGTCTGGCCGGACTTGAGTTCCATTGCTGCCCGGCGGGCGACAACTTTCTCGATGCCGTGCTCGGCAAGCGAGAAGCTGGACCACGGCCGCATGATCTCGCCCGAGATCGCCGGGTCGTAACCGGTTTCCGTGGTCTGGCGCTGGTCCGGATCGACAACGATGAGATCGACCAGATGACCGGGCACACGGACATCGTGCGGACGCAGTGAGCCCGAGGCCGTCACGCGCTTGACCTGCGCGATCACCAGGCCGCCGTGATTGCGCACGGCAATCGCCTGCTCCAGGCCGCCGAGATAGGCGCCTTCATGTTCGTAGGTGAGGTTGCCGCGTTCATCCGCAGTCGTTGCCCGAATGATCGCGACATCCGGCACGATGTTCGGAAAATGCAGCCAGGTTTCGCCGCCAAGCTCCAGCCGGGACACGATGGGCCGGTCTGCCGCGACATCGTTCATGGCACAGCCCTGACGGATCGGGTCGACGAAGGTGTCGAGACCGACCTTGGTCATGACGCCCGGGCGGCGGGCTGCAACATCCCTGTGCATGTCGAACAGGATGCCGGAAGGCACGTTGTAGGCAGCTACCCGGTTCTCCACCAGCATCTGCCAGATTGCCGGCATCGGCAGGTTGGACGGTCCGGAGGGGTAGGACCCTGCAATGATGGTCGACAGCAGACCATCCTTGGCAAGGTGGTCGATCCCCTTGATGCCGTACATGTCTCCGGCGGCAATGGGATGCAGCGTCGTGAGGTTTCTCGGGTGCCCTTCGCTGTCGAACCTTGCGCCGATGGCCTCAAGGATCTTGTCCGGGCACCCGAGACCGGAGGAAGAGGAAACGGTGATGACCGCGCCGTCCTGAATGCGGGCGGCGGCATCCGCCATGGAAACGATCTTGGAGGTCATGTTCAGAAGCCTCCATAGTTGACGGCAACAGCCTTGCCGGACTGCGCGGCCTCGCGCACGGCAAGGGCGACCGCCAGTGACTTGACCCCGTCGACACCATCGGCAGAAGGACGCCCCTTGCCGTTGACCGCATCGGCAAAGAGGCCGAGCGCACGGTGGTAGAGGTTATGCTTGTCGTAGGAGATCTCGTGTTCGCCTTCCGCATCGACCAGACGAACCGCTCCGACAGGTTCCTGGGTCATGACGTTGCGGGCGAAGATCGATCCATCCGTGCCGTGAAACTCGATGCCGGTTCCCGCGAATTTATGCGTGAAGCTTTCATGCGACTGCACCATGGCACCCGAAGGCATCGACCAGACGGACATCACGCTGTCCTCGACCCCTTCTCCGAGGCCTGAGGCTGCGGCCTTGGCAACGACTTCCTGCGGATCTTCACCCAGGTGGAAGCGGATGGTGTCCGCGTCATGCACGGTGATATCGGGAATGACGCCGCCACCGGCAGCCGCATCGTTGATGCGCCAGCCGCGCAACGCGTCCGGCAGGTTGACCGCGTGGAAGACGCGCGCGCTCAACACCTTGCCGATGCGGCCGGAAGCGATCAGCTCGCGGATGGCCAGATGAGACCCGGCATTGCGCAGATGATGGTTGGTCGCGAAGACCACACCCTTGCCGGCGGCAGTGCGAACCATTTCACCGGCCTCATCCAGGGTCATGGCCAGCGGTTTTTCGCACAGCACATGCTTTCCGGCAGCGATCGCGGCCAGTGCCTGCGCATGGTGCTTTTCGTTGGTGGTGGAAATATAGACCGCGTCGACACTGTCATCCGCAAGGAGCGCATCCAGATCCGTGAAGCTGTCGGCAATACCGTGCTCACGGGCATACGCCTCGCCGCGGGCCGCATCCGAACTCAGAACGGACTGGATGTCGGCATTCTGCGAGCGGATGGCATCGATCATGTAACTCGACGCAATTCGGCTTGCACCGATAAGGGCCCAACGCATCCATTCCTCCCGAATAACTCTTTATTTTGGAACGTTCCAATTTCTTGATCGGAACAATTACTGGAACGTTCCAAATGAGTCAAGAGTGGAATTTTGCAAGGACGTGAAATTGGAGAGACAGACGAGATCGATGATCGGGTTGGACAACAATCAGCAACACGTTCGCATTGCTCAAAGTCTCCAGACATCTCCGCCTTATCAACGGCTTAAGGCAGCTAGGCTCTCGCCGGCTCAGCACTGCATCAGAAATTGCCCCCACTTCACCCCCCCTGCGTCACCCCGGGCGAGCATCGCGAGACCCGGGGCCCACTCATTTCCAGAGCGTTCGCAAGGCGCAGCAACCATCAAGACGATGACATCGGCTTCAGCAAGCGGCTTCGCGAGTAGGCCCCGGATCTGCGCTTCGCTTGTCCGGGGTGACTCAGGTGGTGAGGTGGTTCCGAATACGATGAACTTGGAAACGTTCCGCAGGTGGATAGTCAGCGCCTCAAGAAACCGCCTGGATGCGCGGGGTAGCTTCCCCGGCATTTTCCACGTCCTGTGGAAACCGAAGCTCGACGGTCGTGCCCTTGCCCGGCTCGGAGAAGATATTTGCCGTGCCGCCGCTTTGGCGAACGAAGCCATAGACGACAGCGAGGCCCAGCCCCGCGCCGCCCTCGCTGGTCTTGGTGGTGAAATAGGGCTCGAAGGCCTTGTCGACCTCTTCCCGGCTCATGCCGATGCCCGTGTCCCGGACGGCAACTACGACCGCGTCCCCGTTTGAAAATGTGGCAACCTGCACTTCGCCGCCGTCGGGCATCGCCGCTGCCGAATTCAGGCAAAGATTGAGTACCGATTGCTCGAAGAGTTCAGGATCAAGCACCAGCGGTGGCAAGCTGTCGTCCAGATCCAATTTCAGACTGCATTTCTCGCCGATGGCAATTTCCAGAATGTCCGCCATGCCGCGCAGCAACGAGGACATACCGATGCGGCTGAGGTTGGCAGGCTGCTGACGGCCGATGGTCAACATGCTGCTGGCAAGCGACCGACCTCGATCCGCCGCCTTGCGAATGCGGGCAATGTTGCGGGCCTGACGATCGCTGAAGCCGCCGTCCCGCTCCAGCAGTCCGAGGCTTCCGGTAATGATGCCGATGGTGTTGCCGACCTCGTGGCTGAGCTGATGCGTCAGGCGCATGATGCCGTCAAGCCTCTGGGCCTTGGCCGCCTCCGCCTCCTGCCGGTCCAGCAAGGTCACATCCCGGGCAAGCAGCACGACACCATCATCGCTTTGCCGCGACAGCGAGATTTCCGTCACCGACCCGTTCTCGGAACGATGACGCACGGAAAAGGGTGCGCTCAGGGGTCTGCCGTCGGGCGCACCCGGAAGCAGTTCGGTCCGGATTTCCGGGACCGGCTCCAGAAACTGGACAAGAGGCAGCTTGCGGGCAGCCCCCTTGTGACCCAGCAATTCGATGACCCGCCGGTTCATGGTGACCGGTTTGCCGGCAGCATCGAAGATGGCAATGCCCTCATTCATGCTGCGGAAGGTGGAACGGATCGTCCTGGCAGCGGCCTCCGCCGTGCGCCGCAGACGTGTGACCCGGTCAACGCTTTCCTTGAAGGCGAGAAAGGCCTGCTGCAGGTTCAGAAGCTCGGTTTCATCCCCCTGATAGACGGGCGGGCCGACATCCTTCTGCCCCTTCGCAAGGGCGTTCATGCCGCTGGACAGCGAAACGATGCCTTTCGATACCCGAATGACCGAACGGATCGACATCACCGCCATGGTCAGCACCAGCAGTGAAGCCACGGCAACGATCACCAGAAGCTGCTGCAAGGTGGCCGAGGTCGACTGGAAATCCCGGTTGAGGGTTTCCGTCACGATGCCCGACTGGGTTTCCGTCGCAAGGGACAGCTCCCGCGCCACCGTGTGCAGTCTGGCAATTGCGCTGCGCACGGCGAACATTTCCAGGAGATAGCTGGTCTGCGCCTCGAAAACCCGCTCATAGGGCCTGAGGTCCGACGGCGGCAATGAGGCCGCGGCAGGCTCCGCCACATAGCGCCGCTTCAACTCGCCAAGCTGAAACAGGCTGCCCGCACTCGACACGGAATGCACGATGGCATTGAGACGCTGGCGAGGTTCTTTCTGGCTGGCGGTGTCGGCAACGGCGATCATGCCGAGCGCGGAGGAGACTTCTTCCTTGTAGTGCTGGGCCGTTTCGGCCTTGGCAGACAGCGCGAGCGTCTGCGCACGGATCTGCCCGAGCAGTTCGAAGATCCGTGTGTTGGCAGCCCGGTAGGTCTCCTTGCCCGGCGGATAGTCAGGAAGTGAACTCAACAACTGGTCGACCTGCTCCACCAGCAGCCGGCTCTTGCCAGAGACGGTGTAGGGCGAGGTCGCATTCATCAGGAAAGGCGCACTGGAGACGAGGTCAGACACCTGCCTGGAGACCAGCGCGGCATCAGCCAGGCTGGTGAAGGCCTGCAGCCCGTAAGCGGCGGTTTCCTCGCGCGCTTTCAAAAGCCCGTAGATCGCGATGGCCGACAGCGTGAAGGCGACGGCACAGATCAGCGCGATGGCGGCAGGCAGCCTGAAGGCAATGGATGAAAGAACCGGCCGGCTGATCATTTAAGGTGCATGGGCGGGATCCTGATGCAGGATGTAGCCCTTCCCCCGGCGGGTCTTGATATGTTGCGGCAGGTCCGGGTTCCGCTCGATCTTCCGGCGCAGCCGCAGGACCAGAACATCGACGTTGCGGTCGATCAGCCGGTCTGTTTCCGCACCCAGCTGTTCCAGGATCTTGGTCCGGCTCACCGGTTCGTTCGGTGTCGATGCCAGGATCTCCAGCAGGGAAAATTCCGACGACGTCAGCGTCCGGGTCGGGTGAGACGTACAGACGGCCTTGCGATTGACGAGATCGATCACCCAGTCGCCCAGAAGCAGCGCGGTCGGCTCGTGCTGAACGCTGATGGTGTCCTTGTCGCTGCCGCGCAGGGACGGATGCATCCGCCGGAGCACCGCCTTGATCCGGGCGGTGAGTTCAATCGGCTCGAACGGCTTGACCACATAATCGTCGGCGGCGGTTTCAAGGCCAAGCACACGCTCTGCGGCGCTACCGGCGGCCGTCACCATGACAATGCCGATATCGGTCTGCGACCGCAGCTTCTGCGCAAACACCCGGCCGGACATGCCCGGCAGGTTATGGTCAACCAGAACCAGATGAAAGGCATGCTCCGGCAGGATCCGCGCAGCCTCTTCCGCCGAGCGCGCGGCAACCGGCGACCAGCCTTCGGCTTCCAGAAGATCCGATATCAATTCCGCCATATCCTGATCGTCCTCCACGATCAGGATCTTGATGCCTTCGTTCAGCAAACCTATGTCCTCCCGAGTGACATCATATGCATAGAGCCGTATTATGCAAAGCCTTGGTTTTTCAATTGCTTGTCACATTTGTAAGGCTTGTAATATTTGTAACTCTTTTCTTTTGCCAGCGAAACAACAGTAACCAATCTCCTGTTGCGAACACTGCCTCTTCTGCCATGGTAATAGCTGTCCGGGGCCTGGTTCCGGACTGGGAGGAAACATGAAATTCATCGCGTCACTCGGAGCGGGTGCGGCCGTATGGCTGTCGCTGTCGCTCAACGCTGCTTCGGCGCAGGACCTGAATGTCCTGTGTGCCGTGCAGATCGAGTGGTGCCAGATGATGGAGGCTGTCTTCGAGGAAAAGACCGGCCTTGATGTTTCCATGGAACGCAGAAGCACCGGCGAGATCCTCGACAGGGTCCGGGCCGAGCGCGACGCACCAAAGATCGACGTTTGGTGGGGCGGCACCGGTGATACCCACCTGCAGGCTGCAGGCGAAGACCTGCTTGAACCCTACCAGCCGAAAAACTTCGAGGACACGCTGCCCTGGGCGCAGAATTTCTTTCTGATGTCAGGCGGCAAGGCGGCAGGCATTTATGCAGGTGCACTCGGGTTTGGCTACAATTCCGACTTTCTGGCTGAGCATGGCGTGGCCGCTCCGTCCTGCTGGAAAGACCTGACCGCACCGCGGTACAAGGGCCTTGTTCAGATGCCCAATCCGAATTCCTCGGGAACCGCCTATACGATGCTGGCAACGCTCGTCCAGCTGCTGGGGGAAGACGAGGCTTTCGAATATCTGGCGGCGCTTGCGAAAAACATCGACCGGTTCACCACTTCGGGCGCAGCACCGGTTCAGGCGGCCGCCCGTGGTGAGACAGGCATCGGCATCTCCTTCATCCACGACGCGGTGACGCAGAAACTTGCCGGTGCGCCCATGGTCATCGTCGCTCCTTGCGAAGGCACCGGCTACGAGATCGGCGCCGTCAGCATCGTCAAGGGCGCCAGGAACCCCGAGGCTGCACGCCAGTTCGTCGATTTTGCGCTGAGCCCGGAAGGACAGGAAACCTGCGCGGCCTCGGGACAGAACCAGATACCCGCAAACGCGAAAGCGTCGCTGCCACCGGCAGCCCCCGATATTTCACTCATTCGCATGGTCGACTACGACTTCGCCACCTTCGGTTCACCTGACCAGAGGCGAAGACTGCTCGATCGTTTCGACAAGGAGGTGCTGCAGACGGCAACCCCTGTAGCCACCCAGTAAAGGACGAGATTGACCCTTCGCCAGCGAAGGAAAAATCCGGAGTTCGTCATTTGAAATTCGACCGGCAACGGACCCGTGGAGGCGGATCCGAACGGGCAAGCTTTGCCTCATGCCGGTCAACACATCAGCCCCCGGGCTGAAACAAACGCCTGCCCGTCCGGGCAGGTAACAGGCTGAAAGCCAAAAGTGGAGGAAACCATGTCTTTGAAATCACTTTCCGTCGCACTGCTTGCAACGGCAGCAACCTACTCGGTTGCTCCGGCCATGGCAGCGGGCGACCTCAATGTCATCTGTTCGGCGGATGTCGTGATCTGCGAACAGCTGCAGGGCGACTTCGAAGCCAAGCATGACATCAAGGTCAACATGGTGCGCCTGTCGTCAGGCGAAAGCTACGCAAAGATTCGCGCCGAATCCCGCAATCCGAAGACCGATATCTGGTGGGGCGGCACCGGCGACCCGCATCTTCAGGCAGCTTCTGAAAACCTGACCCAGGAATACAAGTCGGAAAAGCTCGCAGACCTTCATGAGTGGGCTCAGAAGCAGGCGGAAAGCTCCGGCTTCAAGACCGTTGGCGTTTATGCCGGCGCTCTCGGCTGGGGTTACAACACCGAAATCTTCAAGGACAAGGGCCTTGCCGAACCCGCCTGCTGGGCAGACCTCCTGAAACCTGAGCTGAAAGCTGAAATCCAGGTCGCCAACCCGAATTCTTCCGGCACCGCCTATACAGCGCTTGCTTCCCTGGTTCAGATCATGGGCGAAGACGAGGCCTTCGACTATCTGAAGGAACTCAACAACAACGTGTCCCAGTACACCAAGTCGGGTTCTGCACCGGTGAAGGCCGCTGCCCGCGGCGAAACCGGCCTCGGTATCGTCTTCATGCATGACGCCATTGCACAGGCTGCTTCCGGCTTCCCGGTCAAGGCAATCGCACCGTGCGAAGGTACCGGTTATGAAATCGGCTCCATGTCCATCGTCAAGGGTGCCCGCAACCTCGACAATGCGAAGGTCTGGTACGACTGGGCCCTGTCCCCGGAAGTTCAGTCCCGCATGAAAGAGGCAAAGTCCTTCCAGCTGCCGTCCAACAAGGCTGCCGAAGTTCCGCCGGAAGCACCGAAGTTCGAAGACATCAAGCTGATCGACTACGACTTCACCACCTACGGCAACCCGGATACCCGCAAGAGCCTCCTGGAGCGTTGGGACCGTGAGATTGGCGCTATCGCCAACTGACCCCAACACCCGAAGAAGTCCGCACACGGCTGCCTAATAGCCGGGTGCGGGCTTCGCCCGGACAGACTGCGCAGCAAGGCGGACGTACGTTCGCTGAAAGCTGCCGCCACAAGCATCTGACACGTCGATGGCAGTGCCGCGGCACGTCCGCACTTCCGGCCGGCTTCGCCAGCGCATCGCAACAGGCATGCGGCGGGGCACGACCGTTTTTGAAAAACCATAAATACAGGGGTGGCCATGCTGAGTGGCAACAAACGGCTGAACGCTCTACTCGGGCTGGGGATCGGCGCCTTTCTGATCGTACCCTGGTACAGGGTCGAACGCGGCTTCTTTTCCTTTGAGTGGCCATCGGACTTTCCGTTCTCATCCGATCTCGCGCCCGGTCTTCTGCAGATCTTCGCGGAAGGTCGCGTGTGGCTTGTGCTGGCACTGGCTCTCTTCCTGATCGGCGGCAGCGCGCGCTTCATGGCGGACGCCAACAAGCGCGGCCGATTGCTCGTCGTCACCGGCACAATCGGCATTCTGTACATGGCACTTCAGGGCCTTGCGATCAGCTTCACCGGCTGGGCCTGGACCTTTCCCGAAACCACCTTCGGAGCCTTGCCGCTTGGCCAGCCCGCCATGGGGGCAGGGGCCATCCTCACCTCGCTGATCTTCGTTCTCTTCATAGCCTTCGGCCTTGCAGAGCGAGGCTTCATGAAGGGCGATGCCTTTGTCGTCGGATCGATCTCCATCCTGATCTTCCTGGTGACGGTATTCATCTTCTATCCCATTGGCTCGATGTTCGCCGGCTCGGTGCAGGATTTCGACGGTTCCTTCAAGCCGGACGGCTTCATCCGCAACATGCAGGATCCCGCGATCTGGAGCCTTGACTGTGTCATCGGCGGCAATCGCTGCGGCGTCGCATGGCGCACGCTGTTCCTTGCGGTGATGACCGGCCTCGGCTCGACCATCCTCGGCCTCGCCTTCGCACTGGTCGCCACACGCACGCGCTTTCCCTTCAAGAAGGGCCTGCGGCTACTGACCGTCCTGCCGATCATCACCCCGCCCTTCGTGATCGGCCTGGCACTCACCTTGTTGTTCGGCCGCTCCGGCGTCGTGACCGAAGCGCTCGACACGCTGTTCGGCATCGAACCAAGCCGTTGGCTCTACGGGCTGACAGGCATCTGGATTGCGCAGGTCCTGTCCTTCACGCCAATCTCCTTCCTCGTCCTGATCGGTGTAGTCGAAGGTGTCAGCCCATCGATGGAAGAAGCCTCGCAAACGCTGCGGGCCGACCGCTGGCGCACGTTCTGGCGCGTCTCTCTGCCGTTGATGAAACCCGGACTTGCCAACGCTTTCCTGATCGGCTTCATCGAAAGCATGGCCGATTTCGGCAATCCGCTGGTGCTCGGCGGCAGCCATGGCGTGCTCTCGACCGAAATCTTCTTTGCCGTCGTCGGCTCGCAGGTCGACCCGTCCCGCGCCGCCGTGCTCGCGATCATCCTGCTCAGCTTCACACTGACCGCCTTCCTTGCACAGCGTCTGTGGCTGTCGGGCAAGAACTTCGCAACCGTCACCGGCAAGGGCGACAGCGGTGCCCATGCGGGCCTGCCGAAGAGCCTCTCCGTTACCGTCTATGGCATCGTTCTTCCCTGGATGGGCTTCACCATCGTCGTCTACGGCATGATCCTGTTCGGCGGCTTCGTGAAGACCTGGGGTCTCGACAATTCCCTGACGCTGGAACACTACGCCAGGGCTTTCTCGGTCTCCTTCCAGGATGGTGCTCTCGTGTGGACCGGCGTTGCCTGGAACTCCTTCTGGACGACCATGGAAATCGCCCTGATCTCCGCCCCCCTGACGGCGGCAGTCGGCCTGCTGACGGCCTATATCATCGTGCGGCAGAAATTCGCCGGCAAGAACGCCTTCGAATTTGCCCTCATGATGAGCTTCGCCATTCCCGGCACCGTCATCGGCATCAGCTACATCATGGCCTTCAACCTGCCGCCCATCGAGATGACCGGTTCGGCCCTGATCCTGGTTGCCTGCTTCGTCTTCCGGAACATGCCCGTTGGCGTGCGCGGCGGCATTGCCGCCATGAGCCAGCTCGACAAGAGCCTGGACGAAGCTTCGCTGACGCTTCGGGCCAACAGCGCCCGGACCCTGCGCAAGGTGATCCTGCCGCTGTTGCGGCCGGCCATCACCGCCGCGCTGGTCTATTCCTTCGTCCGGGCAATCACATCCATCAGTGCGGTCATCTTCCTGGTCAGCGCGGAATACAACATGGCGACCTCCTACATCGTCGGCCTCGTCGAAAACGGCGAATACGGCATCGCCATCGCCTATTCCTCCATGCTGATCTTCGTGATGATCACGGTCATTGCGGGCTTCCAGCTGCTGGTCGGCGAACGCCGCCTGCGCCGGGAAAACCGCGTCTCCGGCATGGCCAAATCCAATAAAATCCGTATCGCGCAGGAGAAAACTGCATGACTGACCTCAAACCCGGCTCCGTCGTTTTTGAAAACGTCCGCAAGGACTTCGGCACCTTCACCGCCATTCCGGACCTGTCGATCACCATCGAACCCGGCACTCTGGTGACCCTGCTCGGCCCCTCCGGCTGCGGCAAGACGACCACCTTGCGCATGCTGGCAGGTCTCGAACACCCGAGCGCGGGCAGGATCCTGATCGGTGGACGGGACGTCACCATGGTTCCGGCGCATGAACGCGACGTCTCCATGGTGTTCCAGTCCTATGCACTCTTCCCGCACATGAACGCGCTCGACAATGTGGCCTACGGCCTGGAATCCTCCGGATACAAAAAACGCGAGGCGCGCGAACGGGCGGAAGAAGGCCTTGCCCAGGTCGGTCTTGGCGGCATGGGTCACCGCCTGCCGGCAGAGCTTTCCGGTGGTCAGCAGCAGCGCGTCGCGGTCGCTCGTGCTCTGGTGCTGAACCCACAGGTGCTTCTGCTGGACGAACCCCTGTCCAACCTTGATGCCCGGCTGCGCCGGCGCGTCAGGACGGAAATCCGCGAGCTGCAGCAGCGGCTCGGTTTCACCGCCGTCTATGTCACCCACGACCAGGACGAAGCACTTGCAGTGTCCGACAGGATCGTGGTCATGAAGGACGGCAAGATCGCCCAGGAAGGCGCTCCGCGCGAACTCTATGAAGAACCTGTTTCAGAGTTCATCGCAGACTTCATGGGCGAGGCGAATGTCGTCAGCTGTGAAGTCGTCGGGCGTGAAGGCGACGAAACACTGATCGATGTCGGTGGTTTGCAGCACCGGCTGCGCGCCCGCCAGAGCGCCAACGGCAAGGCCAAGCTGGCGGTACGGCCCGGCTCGGTCGTCCTGAACCCGGAAGGCGCTTCCGGCCTTGGCGGAGAGATCCTGACCGCGGCCTATCTCGGTGATCATGTCGAATATGAAATCGAGACCCAGGTCGGAAACTTCTTCGTCATCGATCATTCGGTCGAAAGGTCGTTTGCCCCCCACACAGCCGTTTCCCTCGGCTTCCGCAACCGCGGCCTCGCCCTGATCGAGGCATGAGATGACACTGGTTACTGAAGACATGTCCCCATCGACCGATGCGCTGACAGCAAGGTTCGCCGTAGCTCGGGAAATCGCCGAAGAAGCCGGTTCCCTGGCACTGGACTATTTTCGGCGGCGCAAGGATCTCACCATAGAGATCAAGGGCGGCCTGCAGGATGTCGTTTCGATCGCCGACAAGAACGTTGAAACCCTCATCCGCGACAGACTGCACACCTCCTTTCCCGAAGACGGCATCCTGGGTGAGGAACACGGCGTCGAACAGGGCAGCAGCAGGTTTACCTGGGTGGTTGATCCGATCGACGGCACCTCCGCCTTCGTTCACGGTCTGCCGAGCTGGTGTGTTTCCATCGCCCTTCTCAACGGCACCGATCTGGTCATGGGTGTTATCCGCGTGCCTTGCGACGACGAGAGCTTCGCAGCCGTCAAGGGCGGCGGCGCAACGCTTAACGGCGAACCCCTCCGGCTTGATTCATCCAGAACCCTACAAAACAGCCTGACCGGGATCGGCGCCAACCACGCCGTGCCATCAGAAATGATCGGCGCGCTTATCGCCGGTCTGATGGCGCGTGGCGGCAACTACATCCGCACCGGTTCGGGCGCGCAGATGTTGGCCTCCGTGGCCGCAGGCAGGCTCGCCGGGTTCTACGAACCGTCCATGCATGCCTGGGACTGCCTTGCCGGCTATTGCCTGGTCGCCGAAGCCGGCGGCAGCTACCGCCCGTTCCCGGTGGCGGGGGATGCCATCCTGGACGGTGGTCCGGTTCTCGCCGCCGGTCCGGGAACGTTTGACGATTTGTCGGCTCTGGCAACGGAGTGCGAGCGTTTCCTTAAAAGCTGACGTTTCAGGGAAATTCTGCGAACATCTCCAAAGGCGTGTCTCGGAAGAGGTACGCCTTCTTTTCATTCAGGACCTTTTGAACGACCTCAAAACATCACACGCAGCAATTTTCCGGTCGATTTTTCAAACTCGAGCCATTCCGGGCGAACCTCTGTCAGAACATCGATTTCCGCCCAACCACAGCCTGAAAGCGGAACGCAGACGGCCCGGCGCCCGGGGCTGTCCGTTTGCTCGTCCGTATTCAGCAGCAAGAACTTCAAGCCGAGTGCATCCGTTGCCGCAGCCTTCTTGTCCGCAGACAGGTAAAGCGGCGCAGCGGGGTTTGCCGCTATCATGTAATCGGGCTTCGCCTCTACGTCCGGCGGCCCGAAGCCGACAAGATAGCGAGTGGCGTTTTCAAAGATACGGACATCCTTGCGTTCCAGGTCCTCTGCAATACGCTCGATAGCGTTGAGCGCGGCCCAATCGCAATTGCCGCCACACTCTTCTCCACTGGCGCGGGCAAACTCCGGCACATCCCGGTTTATTGCCGCCAGCAGTTCTGCAGACGTCCGAGGCAGACCAAAGGCAGCAAGATGCTGCGCAGCGTCTTCATGTGTCTGGTTTGCACCTATTGCGGAAAAGCTCTCCAGAACGGCCATCCGCTGCAGCAATTCAGAAGAAATCCGACCGTCATGAAGAAAACTTCCGGCGGTGTTTCCCTCTGCATCAAAGACCAGAACCCGATCGACAGCCACTACGATGTTGCCACCTTTCGGAAAAGGCAGACGGTCGCCGTTTGCCAAGATCAAACGTCTTTGACCGCCGCCCTCTGACAGCTTCATCTGGAGACCGCCGAACTCGACCGCACCCGTGATGGGGGAACCCAACTTGTCCGCAGCGGCGCCTCCCGCGAGAAGGCAAGAGCCCAAAACGGCCAGAAGCCCCAAATTTCTTGCGAAGATACCTATCGCGTGTCCCTCTCTCATATTCGTATGCGCTCGCCGGCAGCGGGAAAGGTCGCACCAACAAGAGGGTCGATCAAGCCGGTTGCCCTGCCATATCTGACTGCCGTCGATACTGCTCGCGGAACGCGCCCGGTGTCAGGCCGGAAAGGCGTGAAAACAGGCGAACGAAAGATGGCGGGTCGTTGTAGCCGACCGCAAAGCAGATATGCGAGACGGGCCGATCCGTTTCGATCAGGAGATCCCTGGCACGTTCAATGCGAAGCTCCTGGAGATATTGTTTCGGGGCAAGCCCGGTTGCCAGCTTGAAGCGCCTTTGAAAGGTCCGCGCCGGCAGCCCGCTGTTGCGCACCATATCGGCAACGCTCACGTCGTCACCCGACCGGGTTTCCAGGAAATGCTGCACTTTCAAGATGGAAGCATCACCGTGCCGAAGTTCAGGCAGGAAGCGCCTGAACCGGCGCTGGTCGCGGCGGCGAAAGTCGACAATGAAGTGCCGCGCCGTGGCAACGGCCACCGGGTACCCCAGAAACCGCTCGATGAGCGCCAGCGCAAGATCGACCCAGGCCATGAGGCCTCCGGCCGTGATCAGGTCGGAATATTCGATCAGCAGCCTGTCCGTATCGAGCCTGAGGTCCGGATAGGCTGCTGACAAACGCTGTTCCAGTCCCCAATGGGTCGTAACCTTGCGCCCCTCCGCCAAACCGGCCACCGCAACGAATGTCAGCCCGGTACAAGCCGAACAAACAACAGCGCCGCGACCGTGCAACTGCTGGAGAAAAGCAGGGAGAGCCGGAACCTCTTCCAGACGGACCGTTCCTGCCGAGGGCGGCAGGACTACCGCGTCATATTGGTCCACTGCCGCAGAAAAATCCTCCAACAGATCCAGTTTCATCCCGGTATCGCTGATCCGCGCCGCATGGCCCAGAATGTCCTGGAGCCCGTAGACAGCGGATTTCAAGGATCCCGGATAAGCGAGAATGGCGATCGACAGCGATTGGTCCATTTGGCTGATTTAGCACATTCTTTGTCATTTGCGCCAATCGCCCCGAAAGATGCTCGAAGCTAGGTTTCTCCAAAGCACAAACACCTGGAGACCCCTATGCTCGGCACTCTCGAAAAATCCACTTCGCGTCTTGCACTCGGCAACCTGACCGTCACGGCCCTGTCGGACGGCTATCTCGATATTCCCGCAGCCTATTTTTCCAACGTGACACAGACCGAACAGGACGCCGTCAGCCCGAGCACACGCTTTGGCGCCAATACCTGGTTGATTGAGACCGGCACCCGCAAGGTTCTGGTCGACGCCGGTTCGGGCGAATATCTGAAGGAACGATTTCCGGCCAGCGGCACGCTGACCTGGCAGGCTCCGGAAAAGACCGAAGAGCGCGCAGCGGTGACCGATATCGTCATTACCCACATGCATGCCGACCATATCGGCGGACTGTCACTGAACGGCAGCAGTCTCTTCCCGAATGCAGAGATCCACGTTCAGGCCGCCGAGTGGGACTTCTGGACCGACGATGCCCTGCTGACCTCCGTACCGGAAGACAAACGGCCGCTGGTGGGTCTCATTCAGGCGCTTGCGAAACCGGTCGGCAATCAGCTGCGGCTTCATAGCGGCGATGCCGACCTCGGTGATGGCATCACCCTGCTTTCAGCGCCCGGCCACACCCCTGGCCATCAGGCCTTGCACCTTTCTTCAGGCAACAAGGAAGCCATTCTGCTCGCGGATGTCGTGGTGTCCGATGTGCTGCAATTTGCCAATCCGGATGTCCGTTATGCGCTCGACAGCGACGCGGGTCTGGCCGTGAAAACAAGAAGGGCTCTGTTCGACAGGCTGTCGGCAGACAGGATCCCCTTTGCCGCGACCCACCTGTCTACCGACAGGTTCGGATATCTGGAAACACGCGACAACGGGTTCGCTTTTGTGGAGATTTGAACACAAGGCGACTTTTCAACCACGCCAAGACCTTTCGTGGTTGGGCAGGCCTTTGCGCCGCGGTCTCTTCAAAAAACAAGTCCCGGCTCGAGGCCGGGACCTTTCTTAGTGGGAGGCAGGGCGTGCGAACGGCTTAGCCGATGCTGACCCAGCCATCCTTTTCGGCCGACGCGAAGATGGCGTCGAGGATCTTCATGTTCTGGACGGCATCTTCCGCACCATAAGGCAGTGGCGCTTCACCGGTGATCGCCCGGCCAAACACGTCCGCCAGTTCGGCATATTGATCGCAAGGCGCGATGATATCCGACTGCATCGCCGCATCGCCGAGCAGCGAGCCGTCGTCAAGCCGGATCTGAACAGCTTCGCCCTGCGGCGCGTTGAACGGAATGACGATTTCCAGCCGCTTCTTCGTTCCGACCAGATGAATGCGCTGATAAGGTGTCAGCTGGGTCGAGACGGTGAAGTTGAGATGCCGGTTATTGCCGAAGTCGAGCAGGGCACTGGTCATGCGGTCGGTGCCGAAGGCGGGATCGCGGTCGATCAGCGAAACGACCCGCTGCGGTTCGGCATCGAAGAAATACCGGCCGGCCAGCATCGTGTAGCAACCGATGTCGAGCAGGGCACCCCCACCGATATCCGCCTTGTTGCGGATGTTGCCCGGGTCATCGTTGTAGTAGCTGAAGAAGGTCTGGATCGCTTTCAGCTCACCAAGATCGCCGGACCGCACGATCTCGCGCGCCTTGATCCACTGCGGGTGCGCCCGAACCATGAAGCCTTCGGCAACCAGCTTGTCCTTCGGCAGGTCCAGAAGCTGCTTTGCTTCCTCGGCGTTGAGAGCCACCGGCTTTTCGCAAAGCACGTGCTTGCCCGCGTTCACCGCCTGGATCGTCACGGGCACATGCATGTGGTTGGGCAGCGGATTGTAGATCGCATCGATCTCCGGATCTGCGAGCAGCTCCTCGTATGATCCGTAGGCTTTCTCGATGCCGAGACCCTTCGCTGCTTCCTTTGCCCGGTCGAGATCTCGCGAAGCAATCGCATAGGCGGTGCCGGTCTTCGACCGCTGGATGCCCGGAATGACCTTATCAAGACCGATTTTCGCGGTCGAAACGATCCCCCACCTGATAGTCTTTTCCGTCATGCCGGCATCCTTCCCATGATTTTGAGGTACGCACGCCAGATGACATAAAACGATTTAACTCTGCAAGGGCAGAAAGGCCGGAGAAAGGCCTGCTCGCTGGTGAAAAGCTGATTTGAAACCGGCCTCATCGGCTGGACGCGGGCAGCAGTCACACCAATCTCGCCCCCCCGGACAAGCGTAGCGGAGATCCGGGGAGACATCGAAGGTCTTTCGCCGCGATTTCACACAGCAGCGCCGTGCCTGTTAAGGGAGCACTGTCCCGGCTCAGAATTTCTCCGGCACGTAGAGATGTTCCGGCAGGACCTTGCGCTCATAATCGGAATTGTAGACCCGTTCCGGCAGCTTGATCGGGTCGTGCGGGATATCTTCGTAAGGGATCATCGACAGGAGGTGGCTGATGCAGTTGAGGCGCGCCTGCTTCTTGTCGTTCCCTTCCACGATGAACCACGGTGCTTCGGGAATATTGGTCCGCTCGAAGGTTTCTTCCTTGGCCTTGGTGTAATCCTCCCAGCGCACGCGGGATTCCAGGTCCATCGGCGACAGTTTCCACTGCTTCAGCGGATCGTGGATGCGCATCAGGAAGCGCAGCTGCTGTTCTTCGTCCGTAATGGAGAACCAGTATTTGATCAGCCGCACGCCGGAACGCACGATCATGCGCTCGAATTCCGGCACATCGTGGAAGAACTCCTCCACCTGGCTATCGCTGGCAAAGCCCATGACGCGCTCGACGCCGGAGCGGTTGTACCAGGAGCGATCGAACAGCACCATTTCGCCGGCGGCCGGCAGATGCGGCACGTAGCGCTGGAAGTACCACTGGGTCTTTTCACGGTCGGTTGGTGCCGGCAGCGCCACCACACGGGCGACGCGGGGATTGAGCCTTTGCGCGATGCGCTTGATGACCCCGCCCTTGCCGGCGGCGTCGCGCCCCTCGAAGATGATCACGATCTTCTCACCGGTATGCTGCACCCAGTCCTGCAGCTTCACCAGTTCGGCCTGCAGACGCAGCAACTCGTGGAAATAGGTGTTCCGGTCGATGGTCGACTTGTGCTTCTTCGCGGAGATGAAGGCGAGATCCTTGGCGACGAGAAAATCGTCGATCTCCATCTCCAGCTCTTCGTCCAGGCTGTCTGCCCATTCCGCTTCAACCCAGGTTTTTGCACTTTCTTCGGTCATCAATCGGTTCCTTTGAAATACATCCCGGAGGTACGCTCAGGTTCGTCAGCGCGTTCAACCGGACGCAGAATGCCCAAGGACTGTGAACAGGTTATCCATGAAAGTTTTTTGACAGTCGCGCCTGTTCCCCTGTCATTCTTTCTAGCAGCAACGCTTTCGCACTCAAATTACCCTTGCAAATGAACGAACGTTCATTTATTTTTTGCAATAGGGAGAAACAAGATGGCAAGCGCAGCCGCAAGACCGCAAAGCCGATCCAGAACAGGAGCGAAAGGCCAGGAGACTGCCGCACGTGTGCGCAAGGCAGCTCTGAAACGCTTTGCCGCCAACGGTTATGCCGCTGTCTCCATGCGCGAAATCGCCGCCGATGTCGGCGTTCAGCCAGGCGCGCTCTACAACCATTTTCCGACCAAGCAGGACATCCTGAAGGACCTGATGCTCGCCCACATGGGCGAACTCCTTGCTGCCTGGGACGAAGCGGCTTTTCCGGCTGACATGGACCCGCTGGAGCGTTTTGTCCGCTTTCACATCCGCTATCACCTGGAACGGGCGGACGAGGTGTTCATTTCCTACATGGAACTGCGCAATCTCGAACCGGACAACTTCGACATCGTCGAAGCGGAGCGCCGTCGCTACGAGGGCATCCTGACGGGTATTCTGGAAACCGGCTCCGCTGAAGGTCGCTACAGCGTACGCGAACCGAGGGTCGCCACCCGCGCGATCATCGCCATGCTGACTGGCATTCCGAGCTGGTACCGCGAAGGCGGCCGCCTGTCGAAATTGGATATCGAAGAGATTTACCTGGACCTGGCGCGCAAGGCCGTTGCGCCGGAGAACCGAGACATTCCGGCCCCTCAGGCGTGAAACCGGACGCGTGGGGAGCAAGCAACTGAACTCAATCGACCGTCCACAAGGTTGATCCAAGGGAGACCGGGTGACATGAGCATCCTGAAATCGAGCCTATCGCCGAGAAGCGAACAGTTTGCAGCAAACCGCGCCGCCCACGAAGCGGCCATGGACACCGTCAAGGCAGCGGCCCAGACAGCCCTGGACGGTGGTGGTGAGACCGCCCGACAGCGTCATGTGTCCCGCGGCAAGATCCTGCCGCGCGAACGGGTCTCCCGCCTGCTCGATCCCGGTTCACCCTTCCTGGAAGTCGGCATGCTAGCCGCCCACGAGATGTATGAGGGCGCGGCTCCCGCCGCCGGCATGATCGCGGGCATCGGCCGGGTTGAAGGCCGCGAGGTGATGATCCTCGCCAATGACGCGACCGTCAAAGGTGGCACCTATTATCCGATGTCGGTCAAAAAACACCTGCGCGCCCAGGAAATTGCCTCGGAAAACAATCTGCCCTGCATTTATCTGGTCGACAGCGGCGGCGCCAACCTGCCCAACCAGGACGAGGTCTTCCCGGACCGCGACCACTTTGGCCGCATCTTCTTCAACCAGGCCAACATGTCGGCAAAAGGCATCGCCCAGATCGCGGTCGTCATGGGCTCCTGCACCGCGGGCGGTGCCTATGTGCCGGCCATGTCGGACGAGACCATCATCGTCAAGAACCAGGGCACCATCTTCCTGGCCGGTCCGCCTTTGGTGAAGGCCGCAACCGGCGAGGAAGTATCTGCGGAAGATCTCGGCGGCGGCGATGTCCACACGCGCCTGTCCGGTGTTGCCGATCATCTTGCCCGCGACGATGCCCACGCACTGGCGCTCGCCCGCCGCGCCATCGCCAGCCTCAACCGCACCAAGACAACATCCGTCGCGCTGCAGACCCCGGAAGACCCGCTCTACGATCCGGACGAAATCCTCGGCGTCGTTCCGGCCGATCTGAAAACGCCCTACGACATCCGCGAAGTGATCGCCCGCACAGTCGACGGATCGCGCTTCGATGAATTCAAGGCCCGCTACGGCACCACTCTGGTCTGCGGCTTCGCCCATATCCATGGCATGCCGGTCGGCATTATCGCCAACAACGGCGTTCTGTTTTCCGAAAGCGCGGTGAAAGGAGCCCACTTCGTCGAGCTCTGCTCCCAGCGCAAGGTTCCGCTGGTGTTCCTGCAGAACATCACCGGCTTCATGGTCGGCCGCAAATATGAAAGCGGCGGCATTGCCAAGGACGGCGCCAAGCTGGTGACGGCGGTCGCCACCACCTCGGTCCCGAAGATCACCATGCTCGTGGGCGGCTCCTTCGGTGCCGGCAACTACGGCATGTGCGGCCGGGCCTATTCGCCGCGCTTCCTGTGGACCTGGCCCAATTCCCGCATTTCGGTCATGGGCGGCGAACAGGCCGCCGGCGTGCTTGCCACCGTCCGCCGCGACGGTATCGAGCGCAAGGGTGGCAGCTGGTCGGCGGATGAGGAAAAAACCTTCAAGCAACCGATCATCGATCAGTTCGAACAGCAGGGTCACCCGCTTTACGCGACTGCCCGGCTCTGGGACGATGGCATTGTCGACCCGCGCAAGACCCGGGACATTCTGGGCCTTTCCCTGTCGGCAGCCCTCAACGCCCCGATCGAAGACACGCGCTTCGGTCTCTTCAGGATGTGATCCGATGTCCATCGACGAGCTGAAAGCAAGATACCCCGGCGCCGAAACCTTCAAGTTCGGCGACAATGCGGACCTGTGTGCCCAGCTCATCGCCCTTGTGCGCGCCGGCAGGAAAACCGCCACATGCGGTGCCTTGCAGAGCTATGAGGACGGTGGTGAGGTCCTGCCCGTTCATGGACGGCGGGACATCGCACTGAACTGGGACGACACCCCCGCGCTGGTGATCGAAACACTGGAAGTGTCCGTCGTGCGCTTCTGCGATGTCGGGGAAGACTTCGCCCTGGCGGAAGGCGAGAATGATGACCTCGCCGGCTGGCGCAGGGACCATCAGGTCTTCTTTGAACGCAACGGCGGATTTGACCCGGAAATGGACCTTGTCTGCGAGCGCTTCAAGGTTGTTGAAGATCTGCAGCCGGAGCTCAAGCCGTGAGCAGGATCGAGACACACATCGGCGACATCACCCGGCTCGACGTGGATGCCATCGTCAACGCGGCCAACTCGTCGCTGCTCGGCGGTGGTGGTGTCGACGGGGCGATCCACCGTGCGGCAGGTCCAGAGCTCCTGGCCGAATGCAGGACGCTTAACGGCTGTGAAACAGGCAAGGCAAAGATCACCAGTGGCTACCGCCTTCCCGCCCGCTACGTCATCCACACGGTCGGCCCTGTCTGGAAATGCGGCAGGTCGGGCGAAGCGGACCTTCTTGCCTCCTGTTATGAAACCAGCCTGCGTCTTGCGGCAGAAACCGGCTGCAGAAGCATAGCCTTCCCGGCCATTTCCACCGGCATTTACGGCTATCCGGCCGGCAGCGCCGCGTCGATCGCGGTGGAAACTGTCAAACGGGTTCTGGAGGACCTGCCGGAAATCGAAACCGTCACACTGGTTGCCTTCGACGAGGCAAGCCATGCCCATCTTCTGGCCGCACTCGGGAGAAAAGCTCATGAAGGGTGAAGTCCGCTCAATGGTGGAATGCGGCCCGGATATCGAAGCGGCGTTCCGTGACCAGCATCCCGACATACAGCTGACGCAGCCCCTGACGGCCATCCTGGTTGCGCTCGACGAAGGCAATATCGACAAGGGCGACACCCTCTCCGTCGGCGGCCTGAAGGTGAGCGTGCTGGCAACCGGACGAAGCGCACTCCTTGCCGACGGGAGCCGGAACTCCATCACGGTGTTCAGCGAGCTGCCCATACAACATATGCCGGATCTTGCTCCGGACCGAACTGCCGATACCCCCGGCGCACTAGTCACTCCCTGGGAGGAGAACTGAGAAATGTTCAAGAAGATCCTCATTGCCAACCGCGGCGAGATTGCCTGCCGGGTGATGGCAACGGCCAAGAAGCTCGGCATCAAGACCGTTGCGGTCTATTCCGATGCGGACGCCAGGGCCAAGCACGTTGCCATGGCCGACGAGGCTTTCCGCATCGGACCGGCACCGGTCTCGGAAAGCTATCTGAAGGCTGACAAGATCATCGAAGCCTGCAAGCTGAGTGGCGCCGAAGCCGTGCATCCGGGCTACGGCTTCCTGTCGGAAAATCCGGATTTCGTCGACGCTCTCGACAGAGCCGGCATAGCCTTCATCGGCCCGAGCGCCTCTTCCATCCGCGCAATGGGCCTGAAGGATGCCGCCAAGGCGCTGATGGAAAAGGCCGGCGTGCCGGTGGTGCCCGGATATCACGGCGAGAACCAGGACGCGGACTTCCTGAAGGAGCAGGCCGACCGGATCGGCTATCCGGTGCTGATCAAGGCCCGTGCCGGCGGTGGTGGCAAAGGCATGCGCCGGGTCGATGACCCGAAGGATTTTGCAGACGCCCTGAAAGGCGCGCAGCGAGAAGGCGAAGCCAGTTTTGGCGACGGCCGCGTGCTGATCGAGAAATACCTGACCAAGCCGCGCCATATCGAGATTCAGGTTTTCGGCGACAGCCACGGCAATGCCGTGCATCTGTTCGAGCGCGACTGCTCGCTGCAACGCCGCCACCAGAAGGTGATCGAGGAAGCCCCTGCCCCCGGCATGCCGGAGGAAATGCGCCGCGCCATGGGGGAAGCCGCCGTGACCGCGGCCAAGGCCATCGACTATTCCGGCGCCGGCACTATCGAGTTCATCGCCGACGTTTCCGAAGGCCTCAGATCCGACCGGTTCTATTTCATGGAAATGAATACCCGGCTGCAGGTCGAGCATCCGGTTACCGAGCTCATCACCGGCGAAGACCTGGTCGAGTGGCAGCTTCGCGTGGCCTCCGGCGAAACATTGCCAAAGCGCCAGGAAGATCTTTCCTTCAACGGCTGGGCCTTCGAAGCCCGGCTGTATGCGGAAGATGCCCCGAAGGGCTTCCTGCCCGCCATCGGCACGCTGGAGCATCTGGCCTTGCCGGAAGACAGCGCCCGGGTCGACAGCGGCGTGCGCTCCGGAGATGAAATCACCCCCTATTACGATCCGATGATCGCCAAGGTGATCGTCCACGGCCCGACCCGCCAGGCGGCACTCGGCAAGCTGCTGGCAAGCCTTGAGGCAACGGAAGTTGCCGGCTGCGTCACCAACGCCGGCTTTCTGGCGGCCCTGTGCCGCCATGAAGGTTTTGCCGCGGGCGATGTCGACACCGGCCTCATCGACCGGGATCTGACCCAGCTCATAGAAGAGCCCTCCATTCCGGTGGACGCCATTGCCCTTGCCGCTCTCACGGCGCTCGGCCTGACCAGGCCGGCAAGTGGCAACGATCCGTTCGACACGCTGGCCGGATGGCGGATCTGGAGTGCATCACGCCAGTACGCACTGCTTGAAATTGCGGGCGAGCGCCGGGACGTCGAGGTCCACGCCCTCGGCCATCAACGCTTCGCGGTCCAGCTGGAGGAAGGCTCACGCGAATATGCTCTGGTGAAGGTTGAAGGCGGTGCGATCACCTACGACTGTGACGGCCACCGTGCCCGGGCGGTCGTGGTGGAGGACCGCAAGGGACTGACGGTCTTCCTCGGCGGCCATGCCTTCCCGGTTGCCTTGCCAGACACGCTCAGCGCAGACGAGGAAGCCGGCGGCGCGGGCGATCAGCTGATCGCACCGATGCCCGGCCTCGTGAAGGTTCTGAACGCCAAGGCAGGCGAAGCCGTGACGAAGGACCAGCCTCTGGTGATCCTGGAAGCCATGAAGATGGAACACACGCTGAAAGCCCCGCGGGACGGTGTCATTGGCGAGGTTCTTGTTGCCGAAGGCGAGCAGGTAACCGACGGCACCGTCCTTCTCGCGCTCGCGGAGGAAGCCGATGCTGCCGCATGACGCCACGAGTTATGACGACCTGTCAGGCAGGTTCCGATGGGAGATCCCTGACCGGTTCAACATCGGCGTTGCCATATGTGACGACTGGGCGGCACGCGAGCCGAACCGGGAGGCGCTGGTCTACACGGACGAAGACGGCAGCGCCACCAGCCACACCTATGGCGACCTGAGGCGGCTTTCCAATCAGCTTGCCAACCTGCTGACCGCCCGAGGCGTCCAGCCCGGCGACCGGATCGGCGTGCTGATGCCGCAAAGGCCCGAAACCGCCTTTGCCCATATTGCGGCCCTGAAACTCGGTGCAATTACCATTCCGCTTTTCACCCTGTTCGGTGAAGAAGCACTTGAGTATCGGCTGAAGGATTCCGGCGCGAAGGCGGTGATCACGGATGCAAGCGGCGCTGCCAAACTGGCAACCATCCGTGACCGGCTACCGGAACTGACGACCGTCCTTTGTGCGGATGAAGACGTCCCGGGGGCAGAAAGCCTCCATCATCACATGGCCGGACACGAAGGCACATTCCACCCCTTCGACACAGGCCCCGATGACCCGGCAATCATCATCTACACCTCCGGCACCACCGGACAGCCCAAGGGCGCCCTGCACGGCCACCGGGTGCTGCTCGGCCATCTGCCGGGCGTCGAGATGAGCCATGACCTTCTCGGCCAGCCGGGTGACAGGATCTGGACCCCGGCCGACTGGGCCTGGATCGGCGGCCTGCTCGACGTTCTGATGCCCGCGCTCTTCCTGGGTGTGCCCGTGGTAGCGTGCCGGTTCAGAAAGTTCACCGCGGAAGCAGCCTTCCAGCTGCTGCAGGACCAGAAGATCCGCAACACCTTCCTGCCGCCAACCGCGCTGAAGATGATGCGTCAGGTGGAAGCCCCGGAAAACCGCTGGCAATTCACCCTGCGCTCGGTTGCCTCCGGTGGCGAGACGCTCGGCGCGGAGCTGATCGACTGGGGCCGGCGCACATTCGGCCTGACGATCAATGAATTCTACGGCCAGACCGAGTGCAACATGATCGTTTCCAGTTGCGCCAGACTGATGGAAGCGCGCCCCGGCATCATGGGCCGCCCGGTTCCGGGTCATGATGTCAGCGTCGTCAGCGACACGGGCGAGGAACTGCCTGCCGGATCACTCGGCAACATTGCCGTGAAACGTCCTGATCCTGTGATGTTCCTGAACTACTGGAACAACATGGAAGCGACGGAAAAGAAATTCGCAGGCGACTGGCTTTTGACCGGCGACACGGGCATCAAGGACGACACCGGGTGGATCCGCTTCGTCGGACGGGATGACGACGTCATCACGTCATCAGGCTACCGCATCGGCCCGGGAGAGATCGAGGATTGCCTGATCAAGCACCCGGCGGTCGCCATGGCCGGTGTCATCGGCAAACCCGACAGCCAGCGCACGGAGATCGTCAAGGCGTACATCGTCTTGAAAAGCGGCATTGAACCGACCGACAAACTTGCCGGGGAAATCGCCGACTTCGTCAAGACGCGCCTTGCAGCCCACGAGTATCCGCGCGAAGTCGCTTTTGTCGACGCCCTGCCCCTGACCACCACCGGCAAGGTCATCCGCCGTGAACTGCGCGCCCGAGCAGAGCAGGAAGAGTGATCGTGTCAAACACCGTTTAACGAATGCCTCCGCGATTTGCCTGGTGCCGTCCCCACACGAAGCGCAATGAAGAACCGGTCTCACCTTTAGGCCTCACGAGAAGCTAGAGAAGAAAACATGTCTGAATTCGTCACCCTGTTTGAAATGGGCCCGCGCGACGGTCTGCAGAACGAGAAAACCTTTGTGCCGACGGCCCAGAAGATCGACCTCGTGGACCGGCTTTCTGCCTGCGGCTTCCGCAAGATCGAGGTGACCAGTTTCGTCAGTCCGAAATGGGTACCGCAGATGGCCGATGCCCAGGAAGTGATGGAAGGCATCTACCGGCATCCGTCCGTGACCTATGCGGTGCTGACACCCAATGTGAAGGGTTATACGGCCGCCAAGAAGGTGTCGGCGGATGAAGTCGCCATTTTCGGTTCGGCCTCGGAAGGCTTTTCCAGAAAGAACATCAATTGCTCGGTTGCCGAAAGCATCGAACGCTTCAAGCCGCTTCTGGAAAAGGCACACGAGGACGGCATCCCGGTTCGCGGCTATGTCTCATGCGTGACCGACTGTCCCTACGACGGTGCAACACCACCGGAGAAGGTTGCGGAGGTCGCCAAAACGCTGTTCGATCTCGGCTGCTACGAGATTTCCCTCGGCGACACCATCGGCGCCGGAACGCCGGAGACCATCGGTCGGATGCTGGACGCCGTGCTGACCGCGATCCCTGCGGACAAGCTTGCCGGCCATTTTCATGACACCAAGGGCCGGGCGATCGAGAACATCGAGGTCAGCCTCGAAAAGGGCTTGCGCACCTTCGACAGTGCGGTCGGCGGTCTGGGCGGTTGCCCCTATGCACCGGGTGCCAAAGGCAATGTCGCAACCGAAGCCGTGCTCGACCTGATGGCCCGCAAGGGCTTCGAGACCGGCATCGACCGGGCAAAGCTTGCTGAAATCGCCGACTTTGCCCGCACCCTCAGGAGTGTTGACGCATGAGCTTCGAGACAATCTCCCTTGCCGTTGACGACCGGGGCGTCGCAAAGCTGACACTCAACCGCCCGGACAAGCACAATTCGCTTTCCGCCGCGATGATCGCCGAACTGACGGAAGTTGCCGCACAACTGGCGGACAACGACACTGTCCGTGTCGTTGTCCTGACGGGTGCTGGCGCCAGCTTCTGCGCGGGTGGCGACCTTGGATGGATGCGCGAGCAGTTCGAAGCTGATCGCGAAACCCGCATGACTGAAGCGCGCAAGCTTGCCATGATGCTGCAGAGCCTCAACGAATTGCCGAAGCCACTGATAGGCCGCGTACAGGGCCAGGCCTTTGGCGGCGGCATCGGCATGATGAGCGTCTGCGACACCGTGATTGCCGTCGACAGCGCCAAATTCGGCCTGACGGAAGTACGTCTCGGCCTCATCCCGGCAACCATCAGCCCCTATGTGCTGGCCCGCATGGGAGAAGGCAAGGCACGCCGGGTATTCATGTCCGCCCGCCTGTTCGGCGCGGAAGAGGCTCGTGATCTCGATCTTGTGGCGAAGGTCGTGAGCGAGGCGGACCTCGATGCGGCGATCGAAAAGGAAATCAAACCGTACCTCTCCGCTGCCCCCGCTGCCGTAGCCGCCTCCAAGGCGCTGGCCCGCAGCCTTGGCCCGGAAATCACCGAAGAAATCATCGACGACACCATCCGCCGTCTCGCCGAGACCTGGGAAACCCCCGAAGCCCGGGAAGGCATCTCCGCATTCTTCGAAAAGCGAAAGGCGAACTGGGTCGGTTCGTAGTTTGCAGCGGCGGATGCCAGTACCGGGTCTTCAGACAATCAAACTCCCCACTCCCTCATCCTGAGGAGCGCGCTGGCGCGCCTCTCGAAAGATGGGCCACACAGAACAAGCAGCCCATGCTTCGAGACGGACCTGACAGTCCTCCTCAGCATGAGGATGAATTTGTGGTGAGCTTCAACAAAGTGCTGAAAACAGAAAAGCCCAGCCTCAATGGCCGGCGCTGCGCCTGGCGTGTTCGATCAGGGCTGCGATACGCGCCACTTCTTTCTGTTCCGACTGCGGCGGTTCCTGCGGCGGGCCGCCGTACATGCGCTCGCGCCGCTGGCGGATCTTCTTGCGTTGATATTCGCTGATCCCGTCAGGAAGCTCCATACCGGCCCTGTCGATATTGATCAGCACCCGCTGCAGGTCCGGCACAAGTTCGGAGGAAATGGTGAAGGTTGCCCCGTCCGGGCGCTTGAAGACCAGAGTCGTGGTGGTTTCAGCCCCATTCAGCAGAACCGCTGATCTCGGCCCCAGCGAGCCGATCGTCGACTGGAACCAGGCAGCCCAGCCGGAAGCGTGCCACAGGCGGATGTCGATCTTTTTCAGATCCTCATACATCACCCGGACGCGCCGGCCGAACTGTGTGAATTCGAAACCGTTGCTGAAGAAACGGACCCAGGATGTCTCCTGTCGTGCGGACACGGTGAACAGCACCGGTGCAATCGAGGCAGGGCCCAGGCAAAGCAGCGCCATCAGGGCTGCGCCTCCGCTCCAGTCTGCCATCCCGATGAAAGCTATGGAAAAGAAAGCGGCACCAATCACAAACCCGATCATGTCGAGTACCAGAACCGGCGGATGACATACCGGCTTTACGGCACCGGACGGTACGTTCGGCCGCGGCAAGGCGGCATAGATCCCGGCGGCGGCGATAATGCAGAGCAGGCTGCTGAGCACCGACATGAAAAAATATCCGCCGACTATACCCAGCACGCAGAGGCCGAGAGGCAATATCCGGCGAAGTAATTCAAGTTTTGCTGTTTTGCCCACACCGCTCTCCATGCATTCAGACAGTGGAACCGATACGAACTAGGGGGAGACTTCTGATTCTTTCATTGAATCAACTGAAGCGTCTTAAATCAAGAATGCTGACAAACAATCCAGAAACAATGTAAGCGTTCGGCAAATGGTTCCCTTGAAATTTCCAGGAGACCCAAGAGGAACGATCAGCACTCGCCAGTCCGGCGAGCCTCACGATGCCTTGCGTTCTCGTTCCATGAAGCTGAACATGTTGCGCACCTTGCCGAATTTTGGCGTATCCAGCTCCAGGAACTGATGCATGAGCGTATCTATGTCCTGAGGCGTGAACGGCTTTTTTAGGAAACCGGATATCCCGACGAAGGCCGCGGACCGCTCCAGATAGCTCGTGTCGTTGGTGGACATCATGTAGATGCCGATCTTGCTCGACAGGTCCCGGATCGAACCGGCAAGCTCGATACCGTCAACATCCGGCATGTGAAAATCCGTCAGCACCATCCGGAACTTGCCCGATGCCAGTGTACGAAGCGCCGCCTGCGCACTGTCGGCCTCCGAGATTTCGAAGTCGAACCGGCTGGCCTCCAGAACCTTGCGCGTCAGTTTGCGCATCGTACCGCTGTCGTCGACGATCAGGATCGGATAGGTCGTCGTCATCGTCATGTAAGTGGCGACGATCTCCGACACATCCTCCTGGGTGAAAGGCTTTTTCAGGAAATGATAGGCCCCCAGCTGCTGAAGCATGTTGGCATTGCGCTCATCAAGGCCGCTTGAAATCGCGACCGTCAGACAATCTGCAGACTTCGTCTCGCTCATCACGGCGATTACGTCCGGACCATTCAGCCCCGGCATGTTGATGTCGATGAAGGCGATGTCGATCTGTTTCTTCTTCAGAACCTCGACAGCAGAACGACCGTTATCGACGTTATCAACCTCGATGTACCGCTTGGAACGATGAACGGCGATGCCGTTGTTGATGACTTCACGAGCGATGCCGCTGTCGTCAGCGACAAGAATGCGGATCATTTTATGCAGCAATTCTCATCACCTTGTGTGCGGCCCTCGCATCGTCACTTGAGGCCATGTCTAAATTAACAAGTACAATAAGGAAACAATTGTATATTTTCTGTTACTGAAGATCGTCGATCATTTTACAACCTTTGATATACATAGATTTACATGAAAGTTCATTCACTCGACTCTGAATTTATTACAAATAGGATGTAAAGGTCGGAACCTCATCTGGGAAAATCCCACAATATACGCGGAAACAGGCGCAACCCGGCGTCACAGCCTTCCCCGCAGTCGCATTATGGTTCCGTGACTTCCGTCGGATTGAAGCAACCTGTGGCCAGCTTTTTCAAAATACGGGATCCAACCAGCCTGTTTCTGAAAATCAGACGAGGCCAAAACAAGCACCTGCCGGACGATACGATTGTCACGTCGGGACATGGTCGCCCGCAACCCGCCACACCAACTCTACGTCAATTTGTAGCGTCAGAATTGGACAATCACCCCGCCTCTTGAAAGAGCTGCCGACGGGCCATCAATGTGGCACTTCCCGTCCGATAAACAGAAACCGGATCAGCAGCAGGGCAACGTGTTCGCCAGCATCAAAGCTGTCCCTGTCACCTGTGCGGTCCATGAATGTGGTGGCTGGTCCAGCGATCGCACAGCCGTTTCTGAAGTCTCGTGACAGCTTCCTTAATTCGGAGGAAAGCGTCAGAGAAGGGATAGCCCTGTCGGGCGCACCTGAAGAAAAGAACCTGGGCCTGGAAAGTGGTGCCGCTGAAGGGACTCGAACCCCCGACCCCATCATTACGAATGACGTGCTCTACCATCTGAGCTACAGCGGCGTTCTCCGGCAGATGCCGGGCATCGCGCGATTTGGCGCGGACACTCAGGTCAAGCCCGAGTGCGCCGCTAATTACCGGAGCTTGGCGTCAGATGCAAGAGCCTAAAACCGGTTCTTTCAGGAAGATCACATCTTCCCTTTTCCGGAAGCCAGGCAAACACATGCTCGTCAGCACATTCCGACTATCGCCGCAGCAGCGCTTCAATTGAAAAAGCGCGGCCGTGGCGTCTTGGCGCTCTCGTCCTCGTCGTCCTCATCCGGGCCCGGATCGTCCGGCATCCGCGACAGGGGAAATTCGATTGGCCGGTTGAGATCCTCTTTGGAACTTCCGGATTTTGTTTCGCCTGTCTTGGCCTCCCCGGCTTTGGCAGCCGATGGCTTTGCATCCGCCGATTTCGGAGTTTCCTCAACCTTGGCCTCAGATGTTGCCTCTGGCTTGGAAGGCGTCTCGGAACCGTTCCGGGTGTCGGACTTGCCGGTCACACCAGCTTTCGGTGTCCCGGCGTCTTTGCCTGTCACCACGGCAGGTTTGTCGTCTGCCCCGGCTTCGGCTTTTACCGCGCTTTCCTTGGCTGCCGTCTTCTCAACGGTCCCAGCCTTGTCCGAAGGTGCCTTGGTAGCTTCGGCGTCGGGCAGGTCCTTCAGCGCAGGGCTGTATTTGACATCGTCCGTCGTCCCTTCGTAGCCCTGCTTTTCCAGTGGTACAGAGGCAGCCGAAGGTTCCGCGGCGGTTGACTTGGCGCTGCCGGATTTGGCGTCACCCGTCTCGGGTCCCGCAGGCTTGGCAGTGGCAGGCCTGGTGACGGGTTCGGCTTCCAGCACCACGGCGCCGTCATCCACATCTGCAACCGGCCGAACCGGCTCGGCTGGAGTGGCGGACGGCAGGGCCGGCGCCTCGAACAGGCTGTCCTCAAGCAGCGGACCATCCTCGTCCGACAGACTGCCCGGCGTTGCCCACTGGAACGCATCGAGCTTGCCGGTGACCGGTGACACCGGCTGCCATTCGGCGGAAATGATGCCGTCGGCCATCCAGACCTTGTCGAGCGGCGCACTGACGGCACGGGCCAGCCAGTCGCGTGTGCGGCCCCGGTCACCGTGTTCGGCTTCCTCCACTTCCGCCATCAGCAGAAACGCCTGACGGGTAGGTTCGGACTGCAGGACCTTTTTCAGCTGCTTGCGCGCTTCTTCGAACTCGCGCGCCTCCATGGCTGCGCGGGCGATGGCCAGCGCACCCTCGGGAGTGTTTGCCCGTTGTGCGGACAGCGATTTCACCCGCTTCAGGCGATCGACAGCCGAATCGCCCGTACGCACATGGGCATAGGTTTCAGCCAACTCCGGATGCGGGAACAAACGCCAGGTTGCCTCCAACACTTTGGAGGCCTTGCGGATGTCGCCCCGGCGCGTTGCCAGACGAGACGTCAGCACGGCGGCCGGTACAAGGTCGAGTGCCAGCCCATGAGCTTCCTTGGCCAGCGAATAGGCCCTTTCCGGCTCGCCGTCCTCCAGCTTTGTCGCAAGGGCCGTCAGGATGACGGCGCGCTGACGCCGATAGGTTTTCTTGTCCAGCATCTTTGCGGCGTAGTTGCGCTCCAGGGTCTTGAGCGCTTCGTCCCAATGGTGGGCAACCGCCTGGTAGCCGAGCACGGCCTTGCCGGCCCACTCCAGACCCGGCGATGTCTTGGCGGCTTCCTCCGCGTAGTGGCGTGCTGCCACCGGCTCCCTGTGTCGCTCGGCCTCGATGAAGAGGCCGTGCAGACCAAGCGCCTTGGTGGCCGGATCTTCCAGCATCGCCTCGAAACGCTGACGCGCTTCGTCGTCCTTGCCGGCAAGCTGGGCCGTCTGTGCAAGCAGCAGCTTTGCCGCGGGTTCATCATCCAGCAGCTTGTCGGCGTCCAGCGCGTAGCGGCGCGCCAATTTGGCGTTGCCCGTGCCCAGAGCGATCAAGCCTTGTGACAGCGCATTGTAGCCCTTGTCTTTCCGGCGGCGCCGAAAGAAACGGCTGGCAATCTGCGGTGATTTCAGGACGACGCGGATCACCCAGACAATCGCCAGGAAGATCGCCAGGAAAATGGCTGCGGCAAGGGCAACAATCGCAGGCGACTGCTCCCAGATGTCCGTCCCGACCTGCTGGCCACCTTCATAAACCGGCCAGGAAATCTGGATCGTTCCCGGCAGGTCCGCCATCCAGGCAAAGCCCATGGCAACGGCAAACAACAGCGCGAAAAAGAACAGAACGCGGATCATTCAGTTCGCTCCCTGCGACGGCCGGCTCCTGCCGGCACATAGTTCCATTGACGGGCGGGCGAGTGGCCGGCCTGCATTCAGCTATCCTTCGCAGCAAGCGCGTTGAGCACTTCCTGCGAGGCCTTGTCCGTCAGGTCATCAACCTCGACGCGGGCTTCGGCGCGCGTTGCCCAGTCGGCAGCAGCAGCCTGTCCCTGTTCTGGCAGATCCTTGTAGGCGGCAAGTGCCGACTTGAGGTCTCCCTTCCGGACGGCGTTTTCCATGCGCTGCAGTGCAGCGGCCGGCCCGTCGCCTTCACCTGAACCCGAACGACGAACGGTGAACAGCGACTGTGCGCTGGTCATCAGGCTGTCGAGTACATCACCGGACCGGTCCGGTTCGGAAAACGTCTGGTAGACAGAGCGCGCAACCGGTGGGAACTGGGCGATCAGCACGGGCACCGGTTCGACACCGGTCTTGGCGTTGGCCTCCAGTGCAGACAGGTCGAGCCCGCCCGGCAGCCCCGCCTTGACGGCAGCCAGCTCGGTTTCATAAGGGCGGCCGGAATCGACGGCCGACTTCAGCGCGGAAACGGACAGAGCCCTTGCAGCAACTTCACGCGCCGTCGCATCGCCCATCGTTGCCTCAACCGCGGCAAGGCGCGTTGAAAGCGCGTCCAGTTCAGAGCGCAAACCTTCCAGCGCCGCCGTGTTGGCCGCGCCGACAGACTTGATGTCGGCAGCCAGCGAAGACAGGGTCTCGGTTGCCCGTGCCTGGCTGTCGGCAAGGGTTTTCAGGGAAACGTCCGACGTCGATACGGCTGTCTGTGCTGCCTTCGCGGTCGCTTCGGTATTGGAAAGGCGGGTTTCCACCTCGGAAAGGGTCGTCTTCAGGTCCGAAAGCTGGCCCTCGAGCCCGGTTACGGAACCGGAAAGCTTGTCGGCTTCGGAAGAGGTCGATGTGGTGTCGGTTTCCAGCTTGGCCAGGCGGCTTTCAAGCGGCGCCAGATCCACCTGGCTATCGCCCTTCACTTCCTCTTCCAGCGCGGCCAGACGGCTTTCAAGCGGCTGGAGATCGGCTGGAGTTCCTTCGCCGGTGCCGGCACCTGCCGAAGCGACGGTGCTGCGCAGTCCTTCGACATCCTGCTTCAGGGCATCGACCGCGGCGCTCAGATCGGACGACGATGCATCCTGCAGTTTGGCTTCAAGCGCGCTGACTTTGCTTTCCAGAGCAGAAACAGCACCGGAGCTGCCCTGGCTGGAGACCGAAGACGTCACGTCGCCGAGTTTTTTCTCCAGATCGGAGATCTTGCGTTCGGCGGCACTGAGCGCGCTGGTGAGCTGCTGGTTCGGCTCGGGCGACAGCTTGACGAGTCCGGCCTGATAAAGGCCGAAGCCGCCGCCAAGCACCAGGATACCGCCGATAACGGCCGCAATCAGAACGCCGAATGCCCCGACACCGCCGCGGTCTTCTGCAGCCGGCGGATTGGAAAAGCTGGTTGATCCCCCTGGACGGGAGCTGCTGCTTGTCGAGGAGGTTGCGGTCTGGCTGGTGGCAGACGTCGATGAGCCTGCCGGAGACGCCGGTTTGCCGGTCGCAGATGACGACCCGGTTGTGCTCGTTCCTGCGGGCTTTCCGGCTGTGGAAGACCCGGCAGTGGTAGACGACGAAGAAGAATAGCCTGATCCGGTCGAGGACGAGGTCGATGCAGACGAAGAGGGCGACGATGTGCTGCCCGAACTGCCGGTGCTGCCGGATGACGTTGTATTTCCGGCTGACGTTGAGCTGCCGGACGCAGTCGTGCTGCCGATGCCGCCTGTCTTGGTTGCACCTGCAGTCGTGCCGCCAGACCCCGTCGTGGCGCTCGTCGTTGAGCTCGTACCAGAGGCTGGCTTCGTGTCTGTCGGCTTGGCACCGACCTTCTCTGCGGTCAGATCGATCGTTACCGGCCGCTTGCTGCTGCCGGAGGAAGACGCAGTGCTGCTGCCCGGCTTGTCCTTGCCGCCAGTGCCGCTGCCGCCCGATGAAGATGTCCCGCCCGGGGATTTCTTGTCCGTCGTCATCTCATCTCCTCCTGAACCCTGCCGGTCCCAAGACCTTCACTATACACACCTCTTTGCGAAGCGGTACCGCCGCAGCAAAGACTTTTGCGCGCTGCAAAAGAACGACTCCCCCGGATCTGGTTAACACTGTGTTAAAGCCAGATCCATCAAGGCGCTTTCGTTCGGCGCAGCTGCAATACGCACCTGGCTTACCTCAAATAGGGGCTCGGCCGACTGCCGCGAAAGGGCATAAACAGGCAACCTGGAAAAAATATGGTCGAGACCGTGCCTGCGAACCAGCGCCAGAAAAGCTTCGGCAGTGCGTTTGGAATAAATGAAGACACCATCAAAGGCATTCTGGCGAAGGCCGTCAACCACGACGGAAGGCAGGCTTTCCGCCGGCTCCATGCGGTAAAGCACGACGGTGCGACAGGAAATGCCCCCTGCGGCGAGAAGTCCCTCCAGATCCCCCGCCCGATCCTCGGCAGCAGGATAAAAGACGGTCCCTGAGGGCAATCCGCTCCGATTATCGAGAATCAGCTGAGCCAGCGCAGCAATATCTCCGCTGGCCGAAAGTACACTTGAAAAGCCCGCTTCCCGGCAGGCGAGTGCGGTCGCGTCGCCTACCGTGAAAACCGGCAAGTGCCGCAAGGCATCGATCCGGCCCTGTGCCGACAGGACGGCAACCGACCGCCGGCTGGAAAACGCCAGCGCCGACACGCCATCCAGTCCGAATTGTGCCGACCGCACTTCAACGGTTTTCAGAACGGGAGCTTCATCGGCAACATGCCCCAACGCCCGCAGTTTTTCAGCGGTCCGCCGGCAATCCGGCTGGGGGCGTGTCACCAGAAAGCGCATGACCGGGTCAGGCTCCTGCCAGAAAGTCCGGTCCCATCCGGGTTTTCAGATCTTCCCCGACAGACCGGCCAATCCGCGCGGCCTCTGCCGCAGGACCGCTGCCCGATGCCTCATGCGAGGCCGATCCGTCCGGCTTCAGCACAATCCCGCGGAAGTGCATCGTATCACCTTCGAGTGTTGCCAGACCGCCGATGGGCGTGCGGCAAGACCCGTCCAGAACAGCAAGGAAGGCGCGCTCCGCATCAAGGCGGATCTGCGTTGCAGCGTCGTGAATTGCCGCCAGCATTTCAAGGGTAGCCTTGTCGTCCGCCCGGCTTTCGATGCAGATCGCACCTTGGCCGACAGCCGGCAGAAACTGGTCGGTTTCCAGAAGGCTGGTGATTTCCGCTTCCAGGCCCAACCGGCGCAAACCGGCCGCCGCCAGAAGTGTTGCGTCCACCTCGCCCTCTGCCAGCTTCCGCAGGCGTGTCTGCAGGTTGCCGCGGTACATCACCACTTCGATATCCGGGCGCAGTCGCTTGATCATCGCCTGGCGCCGCAGCGAGCTGGACCCGACGACGGCACCCTGCGGCAGATCGGTCAGGGTCTTTGCCTTGGGCGACAGGAACGCATCGCGCACATCTTCCCGCGGCAGGAAGGCCGTCAAAGCCAGACCATCCGGCAGAACCGTCGGCATGTCCTTGGACGAATGAACGGCAAGATCGATCCGCCCGTCCAGAAGCGCTTCCTCGATTTCCTTCGTGAACAGCCCCTTGCCACCGACTTCCGACAGCGGCCTGTCCTGGATCCTGTCGCCGGAGGTCTTGATGACCACGATCTCGAACGCGTCTTCGGCCAGATCATGGGCCGCCATCAGCCGGTCGCGGGTTTCGTGGGCCTGTGCCAGCGCCAGCGCGCTGCCCCTTGTTCCGATACGCAAAGGATTTGATTGCAAGGTTTACCGTCCAGATGCTACGCCCGGCAGAAATGACGGGCACCGATTTATGTCTTTTCGGATGTCCTAACACAGGCCACCGCACTTAGACCAATGACCTCAGTCAAAACAGATGACAATGCGACCAATCTGACGGTCCTGGGCATTGAAACCAGCTGCGACGAAACCGCAGCAGCGGTGGTGTGCGGCCCTGCACAGAAGAAGATCCTCTCCAATACGATCCGTTCGCAGATCGACGAGCATACAGAATTCGGTGGCGTGGTGCCGGAAATTGCCGCCCGTGCCCACATCGAGATCCTCGACCGGATCGTTGCCGAAGCCATGAACGAGGCCGGTTGCGGCTGGGACGATATCGACGCGATTGCCGCAACCGCGGGCCCTGGCCTCATCGGCGGCGTCATCGTCGGCTTCATGACCGCCAAGGCCATCGCCATGGCAGCGGGAAAGCCGATCGTCGGCGTCAATCACCTGGAAGGCCACGCCCTGACCGCGCGCCTGACCGACGATCTCGAGTTTCCGTTCCTCTTGCTGCTCGTCTCCGGCGGCCACAGCCAGTTCCTGCTGGTGCGCGGCGTCGGGGACTATGAACGTCTCGGCACGACCATCGACGATGCCATTGGCGAAGCTTTCGACAAGACCGCCAAACTGCTGGGCCTGCCCTATCCCGGCGGCCCGCATGTAGAAAAAATGGCGGCCAAGGGCGACGTTACCCGCTTCCGCCTGCCGCGTCCGCTTCTGGATCGCCCGGGCCTCGACATGTCCTTCGCCGGACTGAAGACGGCACTTCGCACTCAGGCGAAAAAGCTTGAACCTGTCGATGAACAGACGATTGCCGACCTCTGCGCGGCCTTTCAGCGATCTGTGTCCGACGTTTTGGCAGCCCGCACCCGTTCCGCACTCGATCTCTTCCGGACGCGCCACCCGGGTGTCAAACCGGCAATCGTTGTGGCTGGCGGTGTCGCGGCGAACCAGGAAATCCGCAACAGTCTTCTGGCTGCGGCAGAAGAGGCAGATGCCCGTTTCATCGCGCCGCCCATGCGCCTTTGCACCGACAATGCAGCAATGATCGCCTGGGCCGGTATCGAGCGGCTTCGACTTGGCCCCGTGGACGACATGAGCCTGTCACCCAGGCCTCGCTGGCCGCTGGATTCAGCCAATGCCGGTGTGCTCGGCGCGGGTAAAAAGGGCGCCAAGGTCTAGGATGTGGACCTGTAAATCATCGCTCAATTTCCCACCGACCCTTTTGCGCGACAAAAGACCCTGTTAGGAAACTTCAGCCTTCCAACAAGGACTGTTCTGAGAAATGCGCGTCTACCACAAGGCCTATGTCTACCTGACCTGCGGCACGGACCTTCTGGTCTTCGACGAACCGGACACGCCTCATCTGGGCCTGCAGGTTCCGGGTGGCACCATCGATCCGGGCGAAAGCTTTCTGCATGGCGCCATGCGGGAATTTGCCGAGGAAACCGGCCTCGAACTGGACGTGGCCTTTGATCATTTTTCCAGTCAGGATATCCCGTTCGAAACGATCCCTCCCGTCGGACAGTACCGGCCCGCACCCAACCGTCCGCTGCTTGGCCGACACATCCGCCGCAACTACCATGTTCGCCTTGGTGCCCGGCCGAAGAGCGAGTGGGAGCATTACGAAATGCATCCCAGCAGCGGCGGCGAACCGATTCGCTACCGTTTCTTCTGGGTTGACCTCTTTGGCGAACGGGCAAGCGACGAGGAAAACTTCTTCGCAGCCTTCGGCGCGCCCCTAGATGCGCTGCGCAAACGTGTGACACGCCTCGCCAACGCGGCATAAACAACAGTTCTTTCAAGGACCTGCCCGTGCTGATCTACCAAAAGGCCTATGTCTACCTGACCTGTGGAACAGAGCTTCTCGTGTTTGTGGAACCCGATTTCCCGAACGCCGGCCTCCAGGTTCCCGGAGGCACGGTCGACCCCGGCGAAAGCTATCTGCAGGCTGCCAGGAGAGAATTTGCCGAGGAGACCGGACTTTCGTTGGATATCGCGCTCGAATCGTTCGCCGACCAGGACCATATCTTCAAAGATGTTCCCCGTTGTCTCGACGGCTTGCATCGCCGGCGGCATTTTCACGGCCGAATTCGTGAAAAGCCCGCGACAGAATGGGAACATTTCGAAATGTCACCGAACGCAGGCGGTCCCCCGATAAGGTTCCGTCTGTTCTGGATTGACCTGTTCACCATGGATGCGCCGACCGAGGCCCGCTTTTTTGAAGGGTTTGGAGCGCAACTTGAAACATTACGGACGCGCGTGGAAAGGCAGAGCAATGGGCGCCATTAGGTCTATCGGCGTCGTTGGCGGCGGCGCCTGGGGCACGGCCCTGGCCCTGACCGCAGCCCGTGCCGGCCGGGAAGTGCGCCTTTGGGCGCGTGATCCCGGCACGGTTTCCGATATCAGATCCCGTCGGCAGAACCCGCGGTATCTGCCGGGAATCACCTTTGACGAGGAACTGGAAGCGACATCTTCGCTGGAAGAGGTTGCCGACGCCGATGCCATCTTGCTGGTGACACCCGCCCAGACAACCCGTGCGATGCTGGCGGCCCTGAAACAGACCGGCAAGGTACGCGGCCCCGTCGTGCTGTGCGCCAAGGGGATCGAACAATCCTCCGGCAAGCTCTTGTCCAAGGTCATGAGCGAGGAACTGCCCGGCGTCGAACCCGGCGTCCTGTCCGGCCCGAGCTTTGCCGACGACGTCGCCAAAGGCCTGCCGACTGCCGTCACCGTTGCCGCCAATTCGGCCAAGACCGCGCTCAGTCTGTGCGAAGCAATGCAATCGCCCTGTTTCCGGCCCTATGCATCGATCGACATTCTCGGTGCACAGATCGGCGGCGCCCTCAAGAACGTGCTCGCGATCGCCTGCGGGGCCGTGGTCGGCCGCAAGCTCGGCGCCAGTGCCCAGGCGGCGCTGACCGCCCGCGGCTTTGCCGAACTGTCACGCCTCGGCACTGCCATGGGCGCACAGGGCGAAACCCTGACAGGCCTTTCCGGTCTGGGGGATCTTGTGCTCACCTGTTCGTCCAGCCAGTCGCGCAACTTTTCCTTCGGGCTGCGGCTCGGAGAAGGCTTCATGGCTTCCGAGCTGATTTCGGCAGGCGGCAAGCTCGCGGAAGGCGCCTATTCCGCCCGCGTCGCAGTCAAGCTGGCCCGAAAATACGATGTCGAAGTGCCGATCTGCGAGACCGTCGCCAGGATGATCGACGAGGATCTGACCATCGACGACGCCCTCAACACCCTGATGGCACGCCCGCTGAAATCGGAAACGGCAGGGCTTTAAGCCTCTCGCAAGGAAACCGGCCTTTGACATAGGCACAGGCCGGCACCCGGTTCTCTTTCCGCTTGTGATAGGGGATTGGCATATGAGCGATATCCTCATCCCCTCGGCGTCACCCCGGACAAGCGAAGCGCAGATCCGGGGCCCACTCGCCGCGCCGCTTGCCGAAGCAGACAAGTTGCCCTGAAGAGGCACAACCCATTCCAGCTCTCTGGAAACGAGTAGCCCCCGGGTCTCGCGTTGCTCGCCCGGGGTGACACTTGTGCTTGCTGCCTGTCTTTAGTCCAAAGTCAGTTGCCCTGCCACGAAGGGGAGAACAGCTCCCCCGCCCCCTCATCCTGAGAAGCCGGGCAACGCCAGGCGTCTCGAAGGATGGGCCGCTTGCACAGGGTGTGATGCACCTCTCAGACTTTCCCCCATTGAGTTTCCCCCGCCCCGGCCCTAGGTTCGACGCAGATTCGACCAACCCGGGGAATTCTTCATGCTCTATGCCCTGATCTGCACCGACAAGCCCGGTGCCCTGCAGACGCGCCTCGACAACCGCGCCGCCCATCTCGACTTCCTGAAAGGCCTCGGCGACAGCCTCAAGGCAGCCGGCCCGTTTCTTGACGACGACGGCAACATGACCGGCTCGCTGGTCGTGATCGAAGCGTCCAACCGCGACGAGATCCTGGCGATCTCCCAGGAAGATCCCTATGCCCTGGCCGGTCTTTTCGAAAGCGTCGAGATCCGTCCCTGGAACTGGGCGGTCAAGAACCCGGAGGCAAACTGAGTGCAGTACTGGCTGATCAAGTCCGAGCCCGACAAATGGTCCTGGGAACAGCAGAAAGCCCGGGGCGACAAGGGCGAGCAATGGGACGGTATCCGGAACTACCAGGCACGCAACAACATGCGGGCCATGGAAATCGGCGACAAGGCGTTCTTCTACCATTCCAACATCGGCAAGGAAGTCGTGGGTATCGTTGAAGTCTGCAGCGACATCCACCCGGACACCACCATCGATGATCCCCGCTGGGAATGCGTGGACTTCAAGGCCGTCCGTGATATGCCCAAGCCGGTGACCCTGGCCGACGTCAAGGCCGAACCGCGCCTTGCCAAGATGTCGCTGGTCACTTCCATGCGCCTGTCGGTTCAGCCGGTCACGGAAGAGGAATGGAAAATCGTCTGTGAAATGGGTGGTCTGAAAGAGCCTGCGTAACTTCCTCTCCTGAGAGATCCGCCCTGAATGGCCCTTATCAAGGATCCGGCAGCCTTCATCCGCCAGGAAACCAAGGTCAAACCTGTGCCACATGCGGAGGAAATCCTGCTGCATGTGGCTGATGAGGCCATGGATCTGTGGCAGAAAACCGAAGACGAACTGGGCGAGCTAGGCCTGCCGCCGCCATTCTGGGCCTTTGCCTGGGCGGGTGGCCAGGGCCTTGCCCGCTACGTACTCGACACGCCTGAGCTGGTCGCGGGAAAACGCGTTGTCGACTTTGCCTGCGGCTCCGGTCTGGTCGGTATAGCCGCCATGAAGGCCGGCGCAGCGTCCTGCCACGCGGTCGACATCGACCCCTACGCCCTGACCGCAACACGCCTCAACGCCGCGCTCAACGAGGTGGAGATCACCACCGAGACCGCGGACATCACCACTGGAGAACCGCCGCAAGCGGACCTTGTCTTCTGTGGTGACGTTTTCTACGACAAGCCCATGGCCGACAAGGTGCTGGCATTTCTCGACAGGTTGCTGGCGAACAACATCGAGGTCTATGTCGGCGATCCTGGCCGGTCCTATCTGCCCTCGTCACGCCTGACAGAACTGGCGGCCTACAGCGTTCCGGTGGTCGGTGCACTGGAAGACAACGAGATCAAACGCACGCGCGTTTTCCGTTTGCAGGAAAAATCATCCGGAGAATGACCTGGAGGCGGATCAGTCTTGCAGACCATCGCCTTGCACATAACTTTTTCCGCAATCCCACTTCCTCTTTTTGCAGCTTGCGATAGGTTAGCCGTTCAAGCTTAAAGCGCTTTCCTGTTCCGATGTGTTTCTAGGAGTCCTTCATGCCCATCGTTAATCGCCTCGCGGATCTGGCCGACGAGATCACCGCCTGGCGCCGCGACATTCACGAAAATCCCGAAATTCTCTACGAAACGGTGCGGACTGCCGAGAAGGTGTCCGAGCTGCTGCAGAGCTTCGGTGTCGATGAAATCGCAACGGGCGTCGGCAAGACGGGCGTCGTCGGCGTGATCAAGGGCCGCAATGGCGGTGCTGGCAAGACCATCGGCCTGCGCGCCGACATGGACGCGCTGCCGATCGAGGAAATCACCGGCAAGGACTATGCCTCCAAGATCCCGGGCAAGATGCATGCCTGCGGCCATGACGGCCACACCGCCATGTTGCTGGGCGCTGCAAAGTATCTCGCCGAGACCCGCAACTTCGACGGCACGGTCGTCGTCATCTTCCAGCCGGCCGAAGAAGGTGGCGCAGGCGCGAAGGCGATGATCGACGATGGTCTTCTGACCCGCTGGCCGATCGAGGAAGTCTACGGCATGCACAACTTCCCGGGCATGCCGGTGGGCGAATTCGCCATCCGCAAGGGCCCGATTATGGCCGCGACCGACGAATTCCGCATCACCATCACCGGCCGGGGCGGCCATGCCGCCAAGCCGCATGAGACCATCGACCCGATCGTGATCGGCTCGCAACTGGTGTCCGCGCTGCAGACCATCGCCAGCCGCAATGCCAATCCGCTCGATTCGGTTGTTGTGTCGGTGACTGTTTTCCAGGGCGGCAACGCCTTCAACGTCATTCCGCAGGAAGTGCTGCTGCGCGGAACCGTGCGCACGCTGAGCCCGGAAATGCGGGATCTCGCCCAGGCACGGATGGAATCCATCGTCAGCTCTGTTGGCGATGCGTTCGGCGCAAAGGCAGTTCTGCAGTTCACGCGCGGGTATCCGGTCACGGCGAACCACGACGAGCAGACGGATTTCGCGGCAGCCGTCGCCGAAGGCATTGCCGGGGTCGGCAAGGTCAATCGCGAGATCGAGCCGATGATGGGCGGTGAGGATTTCTCCTACATGCTGGAAGAACGCCCAGGCGCGTTCATCTTCGCCGGCAACGGCGACAGCGCGGGCCTGCACCATCCGGCCTATGACTTCAACGACGACCTGATCCCTGTCGGCTGTTCCTACTGGGTGAAACTGGTCGAAACGGCCCTGCCCGCGGCGGCCTGACCGCCTGTGAAATCCGTCATCGCCATCCCGGCTCGCACGATGCCAACCCAGGACGACGGGCCGGGATGACGGCGGGAAGGTTTTGGATTAAGAGTGACGCCGGTTCCGACCGGCGTTTTCATTTGGATTTTCAAATATGGCTCTTTCCCCGTTCAAGCTTCCCTTTCTGGCAGCCTATGTCGTGGTCGGGGCCATTGTCGGTGTCCTGGTGATCCACCCGCTGAACCTTGTGGTGGTCTGGTGGGAACTGGCCCGTTTTTCGGAAACGGCTCCGAACCTCCTTGAATTTCTGACGGCGCGCCTGTGGCTGGTGCTGCTTCCCCGGCATCTGGATGTTGCGATTGCCTATACCGGTCTCGGCGCAGTTGTCGGCCTCGCCTTCGGCATCTTCACCCGCAACTACATGCGAACGTCCGAAGCCTACCGGTCGCTGCGCGAAGAGCAGACCGCGCTCATTCCCGATCTTCTGAAACAGGGCGAAAACCGGCGCGTGGAGTTCAAGTCGTCACTGCGCTGGGACCTGAAGGAAAACCGGACCAACCGGTCCCTGGAAAAGGTCATCGCCAAGACCCTTGCCGGCTTCTTCAATGCCGATGGCGGCCATCTTCTGATCGGTGTTGACGACAACGGCACACCGCTTGGTCTCGACAAGGACCTGGCAACGCTGAAAAGCCCGGACCTCGATTCGTTCGAGCGCACCGTCAACGATATCGTTTCCAAGACACTCGGCGGAGATCTCTGTCCTTACATCCACACGGTCTTTTCCAGAGTGGACGGCAAGGACGTGGCCATGGTCATCGTCAGCCCGGCACCCCGCGCCGTCTATCTGGAAGAAAACAAGGCCTCGGTTTTCTATCTGCGCAGCGGCAATTCCACCCGCGCACTGGATGTCCGTGAAGCGGTCAACTACGCCAACAAGAGATGGTCGTGACATGTCGGACATCGCCGGCTTCTTCTTTCCCGATCAGCTGCACCTTGCTGCATCGCTGACACTGATCGTCACGAGTTTCTTCACCTCGGCCCTGACAGCGGCCGTCGGCCTTGGCGGCGGGGTCGCGTTGATCGCGATCATGGCAACCGTCATGCCGGCCAGTGCCCTGGTCCCGGTCCACGGTGTCGTTCAGCTCGGATCGAACGCCGGGCGTGCGCTTGTGCAACTGAAACATGTCGACTGGCTGATTGCGCTCTGGTTCGCAGTCGGGGCGGCAGTTGGCGCGGCCGTGGGCGGCGCCATCGCGGTGGAAATGCCGCCGGCGGTTCTGAAGGCGGGCATCGGCCTGTTCGTGCTGTGGGTCGTCTGGGGCAAGGCACCGCATTTCGGCAAGGCGCCGAAACGGGTCATGGCAGCGGCGGGTTTTGCCTCCACGTTCCTGTCCATGTTCTTCGGTGCGGCCGGCCCCATCGGTGGTGCCGTCTTGTCGACCCTCGGTCTGCGGCGCCACGGGTTCGTCGCCAACCAGGCAATCACCGCGCTGATCATGCACGTCTTCAAGATCATTGCGTTCGGCGCGCTCGGCTTTGCCTTTGCGCCCTGGCTGGGACTGATTGTTCTGATGATCGCCAGCGGCTTTTTCGGCACGCTTGCCGGCAGCCGCCTGCTCGGCCGAATGGACGAGAAGAGCTTCAAGACCGGCTTCAGATGGGTGATGACCGCGCTCGCGCTGAACCTCCTGTTCCAGGCAGTGCGGGGCTGGCTCGGCTGATCCTTGCAGGAGCCGTCCTGGAACCGGCTTCAATCCCGCTGCCCTCCGGGCCTTTCAGCCGTTCTTGACCTTTCCCCACGGCTTGCTTGAGTTCTTCGCAACTGGCTTCATCTTGAAAGACAACGGCCGACGCGCTAACCCATCGCCATCAGATTTCTCAAAATGCGGGATGGAACATCCATGGCTTCACAAAACCTTCTGCTTCTGCCGGGTGACGGCATTGGCCCGGAAATCATGCAGGAAGTGAAAAAGGTCATTGCCTGGTTCAATGAAAAGGGCGGCATGTCCTTTGAAACCGACGAAGGCCTGGTGGGTGGTTCTGCCTATGACGCGCATGGCCAGTCTATCTCCGAAGAAGACATGGCCAAGGCCATGGCTGCCGACGCGGTCATCTTCGGCGCCGTCGGCGGGCCCAAGTGGGACGACGTTCCTTACGAAGTTCGTCCGGAAGCCGGCCTTTTGCGCCTGCGCAAGGACATGCAGTTGTTCGCCAACCTGCGCCCGGCCATCTGCTACCCGGCGCTTGCCGATGCATCGTCGCTGAAGAAGGACGTGATCGAAGGTCTCGACATCCTGATCGTGCGCGAGCTGACCGGCGGCGTCTACTTCGGCGAACCGAAGGAAATCATCGACCTCGGCAACGGCCAGAAACGCGGTATCGACACGCAGGTCTACGACACCTACGAGATCGAGCGCATTTCCGGTGTCGCCTTTGAGCTGGCGCGCACGCGCGGCAACAAGGTCACGTCCATGGAAAAGCGGAACGTGATGAAGTCCGGCGTTTTGTGGAACGAAGTCGTTACCCAGACGCACAAGAACGGCTACGAGGATGTTCAGCTGGAGCACATGCTGGCCGATGCCGGCGGCATGCAGCTCGTCCGCTGGCCGAAGCAGTTCGACGTCATCGTGACGGACAACCTCTTCGGCGACATGCTCTCCGACGTTGCCGCCATGCTGACCGGCTCGCTCGGCATGCTCCCGTCCGCATCGCTCGGCGCACCGGATGGTGTTACCGGCAAGCGCAAGGCGCTTTATGAGCCCGTCCACGGCTCGGCTCCGGACATTGCCGGCACGGGCGCGGCCAACCCGATCGCCATGATTGCCAGTTTCGGCATGGCGCTGCGTTACTCCTTCGAGGAAGTTGCAGCCGCCGACAAACTGGACAAGGCCATCGCCAACGCTCTCGACAAGGGCCTGCGGACGAAAGATATCGCAGCGCCTGGCCAGGCCACCGTTTCCACCGTGGAAATGGGCGACGCCATCATTGCCGAACTGGACGCCTTGAGCGCCTGACAGGCAATCGCCAATTGCAAGCAGAGCCGTCACCGGTTATCCCGGTGGCGGCTTTCCCTTTTCAAGATACCGCTGGTCCCATGATCGAAGACAAACTCGCCCCCTTTCTCGGCACCTGGATCCTCGACACGGAGGAAAGCGACTTCGAACAAGGCGAACCGCCACGCAGCGCCACGCTCAAGATCGACGAGAACTTCGGCGTTGCCGTCTTCACGATGAACCAGGTGGCCTCCGACGGCGAAGTCACCAACGACACTTTCGAGGCAATGCCGGACGGCCCGGAAGTGCGTCTTGGCAAAAGCGGCCTTGTCGACGCCATGCGTCTCGTGTTCCAGGGAGATCGCAACCTCATTTCGGAAGCCCGACGCGGAGGGTTGACGATCATGAAAGCCGACCGGGAACTGTCCGACGACGGCAGAACGCTGACCGTGACGCAAACCGTCCACCTGGTCGACGTTGCAAGCTACACGAACGTGTCCGTCTACCGGCGCGCGCAGTAGGAAACGGCCTGCCATGAAACAGATGATTGGAGCAATCGCCCTCGTCGTGCCCGAGTATGACCAGGGCATCGACTTTTATGTCGGCAGGCTTGGCTTTAACCTGGTCGAAGACACCCACCTTGGCGGCGGCAAGCGCTGGGTACTGGTCGCGCCCAAGGGCAGCTCCGAGACACGTCTCCTGCTGGCGCAAGCCGACGGTGACGATCAGCACGCCGCCATCGGCAACCAGACCGGCGGCCGTGTGTTCCTGTTCCTGCACACCGACAACTTCGATCGCGATCATCTGGCGATGCTCACGGCCGGCGTCACCTTTCTGGAGACACCACGCCATGAGGCTTATGGCAAGGTTGCCGTCTTCCAGGACCCCTTCGGCAACAAGTGGGATCTGATCGAGCGTTTTGAGGGTTAAGCGTCCCGCACAGCGAAGGTTTCGCATTCCCCCCGCTGGCCCGCAGTCTCAGATAACCTGCAATGTGATCAACGCGACAGCGACATAGCGTGCTGTCTTTGCAATTGCGACCAGCAGGGTGAAGCTCCAGAAGGGTTCCTTGAGCACGCCTGCCGCCAATGTCAGCGGATCGCCGATAATCGGCGCCCAACTGAGCAGCAGGCTCCATCGTCCGTAGCGGTGATACCAGCCCGTTGCCTTGGCGAGCTTGTCAGGCTTGACCGGAAACCATGAAGCGGTCGACCAGGCGGTTGCTGCCCGACCAAGGATCCAGTTGACCATCGATCCGAGCGTGTTGCCAAGGCTTGCCGCCGCAACCAGCAGAACGACGGGTTCCGTTCCAAGCGCTATCAAGCCGGAAAGGCCAAGTTCGGATTGGGCGGGCAGCAGGGTGGCAGCCAGAAAGGAGACGCCGAACAGGCCCATCAAGCTGGCACTCATCGGGAACTGCCGGTCTGGGCTTTCTGCATGGCTGAAATGGCTCTGTGCATGAAATCCAGGAACTGCGCCTTTTCCTGTTCCGAAAACCCCTCCAGCGCCTCTCCGTTCTGGGCAATCGCAGACGCGATGGCTTCCTTTTCCAAAACCTTGGCCTTGTCGGTCAGGAATATTTCCTGAACCCGGCCGTCTTCTTCACTCGCCCGGCGGGTGATCAAGCCGTCCCGTTCCATCCGGGCCAGGGTGTTTGCCAGCGTTGCCTGTTCGATATCAAGCAACTGCACGAGTTCCTTTTGCGTGCGTCCTTCCTTTGCCCAAAGGGCGACCAGTGCCGGAAATTGGCCCGGCGAAAGGCCTAGCGGCCGGATGCGGCGATGGAGACCGGCGGCAAACAGCCGTGCCATGTGGTTTGCCAGATACCCGGCGGAGGAATCTTTTTCGAAGGTCATCCCTTGCATATACGATAGATAGCACCCTATATAAATAAACATAGCTTGCTATATAATTAGGAGTTCGAAATGACATCACTCTGGACACGTCGTGCCATTCATCTGGCAGCACTTTCCTTCCTGACCGCCAACCTGGGAGTCTCCGCCATGGCGAGTGAAATCAACACCAACGCCCCGGTAACGCTGATCAATTCCTTCGAAATTCCCGAGGACCGTCTTGCCGATGCAGTTCGCAGCTGGGAACAGGCGCGCGACTTCCTGAAAGAGCAGCCCGGCTACATCACCACGCGCCTGCACCAGTCCCTGTCTCCGCAGGCAAAGTTCCAGCTGGTCAACATCGCGCTTTGGGAAAGTCCCGATGCGTATCAGGCCGCCATTCAGAAGCTCGGCAAAAGCGGCATCGTCGCGGAATTCAAGGGCATCAGCTTTCATGCTGCGCTCTACACCGTCATTCGGGAGGATGAGTGATGGCGGCCTTGCCCGTAACCGGAAACAGGCTGCTGCACTGGACGATTGCCGCTCTTACCATCAGCGCCCTGGCTACCGGCTATGCCCTGACGAACAACGAACCGTTTTCGCCAAACCTTCTGAAAACCCATCTGGGACTTGGCTTGTCTGCGGGCCTGCTCGCTCTTGTCCGCACAATCTTTTGGCTGGCAAAGGGGGCCCCTCAGCCGGTGTTCGCCGTTCATTCCGGGTTGCAGCAAGCTATCGGCAAGGGCGTCCACGCCGCCTTGCGCCTCGTACCGCTTCTGCTCCTGGTCAGCGGTATCGGCATGATCGTCATATCCGGTAGCCTTGAAAAGATTGCGAATGGCACATTGCCGGGACTTGCGGCTTTCGCCGGATTGCCACCGGCAGGCCTGCACCATGCCGCGGCGCTTTTGCTTGCAGCACTTATCGGACTGCACAGTCTTGCTGCCCTGTGGCACTGGCAAAGACGAAATGTCACGGCATGAGAATGGCAATGCAGAAAAGGAAAGGCCCGGCTGCATAAAGCGGCCGGACCTTCGCTCAGGTCTTGGGAGGACCTTTGTCTGAAGTGCCTTAGTTCAGGCGGCTTGCCGGGCCGAGGTCGATCAACCGGGTTTCACCCGGTGCATCGTCGACACCGTCATTGTCGGTGACCAGGATCAGACGGCCATCGGCCGTGATCGTCAGGCCTTCCGGCTTGTCGAGAACCCAGCCCTTGCCTTCGGCCAGAGCCGGCAGGAGATCCATGGCGTAACGCTTCTGGACCACCGGGAGCTCAGATCCGTAGGTAGCCGGGGTCACACCTTCCAGGGAGATCGTGGTGATCTGCTTGATGGCTGCGTCTTCACCACCCTTGTTATCGCGCTCCAGAATGGCGAACTTGCCGTCGCCCATGGAGACGATTTCCGACAGGCCGACCCAGCCACCGGCTGCGCTCTTCGGCTTGTCGAGCGGATAGTGAACGAAGCCCCAGGACTTGTCGGCCGGGTTGTAGATGGCCAGCTTCACCATGCCCTTCGGGTCGTCTTTCCACTCACGCTGAACGGCGACGGCCACCAGCGTCTTGCCGTCCATTTCGAACTCGGCAACGCCTTCAAAGGAGAAACGCGCGGACTGGGCGTTCAGCTCTTCCGGAAGCGTGATTTCTTCCTGAACCTGACCGTCGGTGCCGACCTTCAGCAGAAGGTGCTGCAGTTCCTTGTCCGGATTGCCCTCGGAAGCCAGCCAGAAGCCGCCATCCTTGGAAACAGAGATGCCTTCCAGGTCCAGTTTTGCCTGCTTGCCACCCTGAACGGTTGCATAGGCAACGATTTTTGCCGGTTTGGAAGAGATGTCCAGCGTGTAGATGCGGGCGTCGTCATAGAAGCTGTCGCTGACGGCGTAGAGCTTGTTGCCGTCTTCCGGGTCTGCAGCCAGTGCGGACAGTGCGCCCCAGCCGATCGGCGCGCCTTTTTCCGGGTCGGTTTCGGACACGACCATCGGGTAGGACGGAGCGTCCGCACCAAACTTGTAGAGGGAGACCTGCGCACGAACGTTGTCTTCCGCACTGTCGACCTCGTTGGCAACCACAAACAGGTCACGGCTCGGGATCGCAAGTGAGCCTTCCGGACCGACGTGGGTCGGCAGGAACTGGACAAATTCCGGCTCGGCGCCGGTGTCCTTGTAGACAGCGACGAAGTTGCCGCGTTCGGAATTGACGAAGATCAGCGTTTCACCGCCGAATTCACCAACCGTCACACCTTCCGGCTCGGTGCCCTTCTTGGACGCGCGCTTGGCCGGATAGTGGCCGTTGGCCATGCCAAGGTGTTCCATCTGGTTACCGCTGTCGAACAGTACCTCGCCCTTGGTGTTCCAGATGGTGAAGCCGCGCGAACCGCCTTCGTAGTCACCTTCGTTGGCGGTCACGAAACGCTCGTCATCAATCCAGGCAACCGCATCCGGCTCACGCTTGACGTTTTCGGTCGAACCGGAGGCATCGCTCATGCGCGCCTTGGAAACCGGAATGTTTTCAGCCGAAGCCGTACCGGCGGAGAAATGGCTGACAACTTCACCGGAGGCCAGATCAACCACGGCGATATGGTTGTTTTCCTGCAGCGTGACGACAACCTGGTTCTGGGAGTTGATCGAAACGAACTCCGGCTCCGGATCGGTCGGCGCGACTTCTGCAAGACCCGTCAGGTCAACAATGCGGACCGCGTCACAGTTGGTCGGCGTGCCGGTTTCGTCCAGATCGAAGATCGCGAGATGGCCGGCCGGCATCTGCGGGATCGCGCCGTCGTTCAGATCTTCGTCGCGCTCGTTCTCGATGGCGATCGCAACGAACTTGCCGTCCGGTGAGATGGCGACGCTGTCCGGCTGACCCTTGGCATCGCACTTCGCGGTGATACCAAGACCGTCGAGAGCGATCACGGCCAGATGGCCGGACGCATTGACGTAGTCTTCGGAAGTGTTGACGCCCGCATAGGCGAATTTCTCGCCGACGGCGACCGAAGTCGGCTCACCACCAAGGGCGGTGCGGCCCATCGGCTGCAGGTTCAGCGGGTTGGCCGCATTGACGAAAACAATGGCTTCGCCCGGGCTGTCGGTGAAGACGAGCGTGCGGCCGTCTTTCGTGGCATAGATGATTTCGGCAACGGTTTCGGTGGCCTGATCCACGCCTTCCGGCAGGGTCTTGTAGACCGGGAATGTGTTGATACGCTCGAAATACTCTGCCTGTGCTGCCGACACGGCGCCAAGGCCGAACAGGACTGAAAGGCTGACACCTTTTAAAAAGCGCCCACGAAGGTCCGCCATTGCACTCGCTCCCACAAAATATCGGGTTGATGGTGCGCGCAAGCTAGTGGCCCTGATTACAATATCGGTGACAGTTGCATGAAGCTTTCATGACAACACTCAGCAAGCCTTGAATTTGCATTTCGAGCACTTACATCATATCAAGGCCGGGCGGTGATCTCCGCCACCTCCATCTTCCAGACTTTCCCGCATTTGTGCCTCCGGCGCATTTTTCATCGGATTTTCCAATGCAGATCGGTTTTGTCCGCTCCGCCATTGTGCTGGGGCTTCTCGCTGCTGTCGGTCCATTTGCCATCGACCTCTATCTGCCCGCCATGCCGGAAATCGTGCAGGCATTGCAGACGGACGACGCTGCGGTTCATATGACCTTCACGGTCTATTTCATCGCTTTCGGGCTAGCCCAGTTGATCTACGGTCCGCTGGCCGACCGGTTTGGACGCAAGCTGCCCGCCTTCCTGGGCCTGATCGTCTTCCTCATCGGATCGGTCATGTGCGCGACCGCGGTCGACGTTTCAGCCCTGACATTCGGCCGTTTCGTGCAGGCGCTTGGTGCCGGCGCGCCGATGGTCATCGTGCGGGCCGTGGTCCGCGACCTCCACACCGGACCAAAGGCGACCAGGCTGATGGCTCTGGTGATGCTGGTCTTCAGCGTTTCGCCGATGCTGGCACCGCTCGCCGGCAGCTTGATCATCCAGTTCGGCAGTTGGCGCCTGATCTTTGTGGCCCTGGGCGTGATTTCCCTTCTCGCCATGCTGCAAATGGCCTTCTTGCTGCCCGAAACGCTACCGGCCGAGCGCCGGGGCAAGATCGACCCGACAGCAATGCTGCGCAGCGCCATCTACCTGATGCGTGACAGCAGGTTCATGGGTCTGACGCTGATCGGTGGCTTCTCGCTGGCGAGTTTCTTCGTCTTCATCGCCGCAGCGCCGCTGGTCTACATGACCCAGTACCAGTTGACGCCGACAGCCTTCAGTCTTGTTTTCGCGCTGAACGCGATCGGCTTCTTTGCGTCTTCCCAGTTTGCCGCCTCGCTTGGTGAGCGCTTCGGCATGGGCAGAGTGGCATTGAGGGCCGTCAGCGGATTTGCGGCAGCCAACGTTCTGCTGGTCATTCTTGTGTGGAGCGGCATCGACGACCTGCCGGTTCTGATGGCACTCTTCTTCATCGGCAACACCTGCCTCGGACAGGTCATTGCTCCTGTGATGGTCATGGCGCTGGAAGAACATGGCGAACATGCCGGCATGGCATCCTCCCTCGGGGGCACCTTCCAGATGGTTGCCGGTGGCGTGATGATCCTCGTCTGCAGCCCGTTCTTCGACCGGACAGCTTTGCCATTGGTTGGCGCGGTTGCCGCCTGTGCGCTCATCGCCCTGGTCATAGCACTGCTGACCCTGCGCACGTCGCGCGAAGGCCAGGCCGTCGCCTGAGGCGATATTCCCGAAACAGGTACGCCGGAGCAGCCTTACACGGGCTCTTCGGCAGACTGACCGATTTGATCAAGTTTCTTCTGCAGGGACAAACGGTCAAGCGAAGACATCGGCAGGTTCACGAACACCGAGATCCGGTTGCTGAGCATCCGGAAGGCCTCGTTGAATGCGACAGCCCTTTCGCTGTCGCTTCCGGAAACGGCTGCCGGATCCGGCAGGCCCCAATGGGCTGACATCGGCTGCCCGGGCCAGACAGGGCAGGTTTCCTTCGCCGCATTGTCGCAAACGGTAAAGACGAAATCCATGACCGGGGCATCCGGCTCAGCGAATTCGGCCCAGTCCTTCGAGCGCAGCTCATCCGTCTTGAAATTGAGCTTGCTGAGCAAGGCAAGTGCTTCCGGACGCACCGCTCCAGCCGGTTGTGACCCGGCAGAAAACGCCCTGAAGCGGCCCTGCCCCTCCCGGCTCAGGATCGCCTTCGCCATGATCGACCGGGCGGAATTGCCAGTGCACAGGAAAAGCACGTTATAGACATCGCCGGACATTTGATCCCCCTTAACCTCAACAGGTCTCTCCGCAGGCAATCGTCTCGATGACCTGCGCACAAAGTTCCGGATGACCACCACAGCAATCAGCCATCAGAAACGTCAGCAACTCGCGTATGCCGTCAAGATCCGCGAAGTAGCGAATCGACCGCCCCTCGCGTTCATTTCGGACCAGCCCGGACTGAAGCAGAACAGCAAGGTTCGCCGACATGGTGTTCTGCCGAACGTCCAGAGCCTCGCCGATCTCGCCGGCAGTCATTCCTGCGTCACCAGCCCGGATCAGCAACCGGAAGACTTCCAGTCTGGTTTTCTGGCTGAGCGCCCCAAAGGCGCTGAGCGCATCTTTCATATCCATAATTCATGATATTTCGATTCATCAGAAACAGGCAAGTCTTTTTCGCAACCAGGCGCAACATCTCGGACACGGCCCGATCTGGTTCGTAACCGTCATTTTCAGCAAGTCGCTTGCAACCGGCCTTCAGAGCTGCTGACCTGCCCGGGAAACCGCGCGGGGCAGACGATGAAAACACTTAAAAACCCTTTCCTCGGCAGAGGCCTTCCCGAGCAAAGCGGGCTTGCGGATGGATCCGTGTCACAGGACGTCGCCGGAGCGGAAAGCCTTTTTCGGAAATGCCCGCGTGCGGATGAAACCCCGCTGCTGATGGCGAACGACCTCGTGGCCGATCTTGCTATCGAGAACCTTGCCCTCAAGGACGAACGGCAGCGCATGGGCCTTGGCAGCTTCAAGGCACTTGGCGCTGCCTATGCGATTGCCAAACTGGCTGACCAGCGCGTCCGGGACGGGCTTGCCCCCTTTCATTCCTCCGCACTCAACGGCATGACCTTTGTCTGTGCGAGTGCCGGGAACCACGGCATGTCCCTTGCCGCGGGCGCTCCGCTGTTTGGGGCGAAGGCTGTCGTCTTCGTTGCCGATACTGTTCCAAGCGCCTTTGAGGCCCGCCTCAAGGCCCGGGGCGCTGATGTTGTCCGGGCCGGAGCCACCTACGAAGACAGCATGACGGAAGCCCAGAGACGCGCCGAGGCCGAAGGCTGGACCTTGCTGCCGGACAGCACCTGGCCGGGCATGACCGCCGCCGGACACGACGTCATGGAGGGCTATCTTGTGATGGCCGCGGAAATTGCCCGGCAGATCAAGACACCGCCCACGCATGTCTTCCTGCAGGCGGGTGTCGGCGGACTTGCCGCCGCCTGTGCCGTCGGCGCGCGCCTGACCTGGGGCCGCGATGTCACCATCGTCGTGGTGGAGCCAGAATACGCACCCGCCCTTATGGCCAGCCTCGAAGCCGAAAAGCCCGTCACGGCGCCCGGCCCGGTGTCGAACATGGGCCGGTTAGACTGCAAGGAACCCTCGCATCTGGCGCTGAAGTACCTGGCCAGGGAAGCCGATTTCTTCGTGACCGTTTCCGACAGCGAAGCGGCTGAAACGGTCGACTGGCTGGGCAACAGCGGCATCGCGACGACGCCATCCGGTGCGGGCGGCATCACAGCCGTTCGACACGCAGGTGGCGGGGCATCGACCCTCGGCCTCGGACCTGAAGCCCGGGTGCTCTGCTATCTTTCCGAAGGAGCGGAAGATGTCTGAACAGGATTTTCCTGAAGACGAATTTGCCGCACGCACGCAAGCGGCCCAAAAAGTCATGCATGCCCAAGGCATCGACGCGCTGTTTTTCACGACCGAAGCCGAAATGCGCTATTTCACCGGGTTCCGGACCCTGTTCTGGCAGAGCCCCACACGGCCCTGGTTCCTCGTGGTGCCGGTAAACGGCAAGCCGATTGCGGTCATTCCGCAGATCGGCGCGCACCTGATGGCGAGCACCTGGATTGACGATATCCGGGTGTTTTCCGCCCCGCACCCCGTCGATGACGGCATCGCCCTGCTCGCGGACACCCTCAAGGGCTTCACGAAAATCGCCATGCCGATGGGGCGGGAAAGCGTGCTTCGCATGCCGCTTCGCGATTTTCAGCACCTTCGAGATCTCACAAACGACTCAGAATATCTGGACGGAACCGGTCTGATCCAGAGCCTCAGGATGGTGAAATCTGAACGTGAAATTTCTCTCCTGCGCGAGATTTGCGGTATCGGCTCGGAAGCATTTGCCAGGGCACCGGAGCTTTTCCACTCCGGCCAACCGCTCAACGAGGTTTTCCGGTCCTTCCGGATCGAACTTCTGAAGCAAGGTGCGGACGATGTGCCTTATCTGGTCGGCGGAGCCGGACAGGACGGCTACGGCGATGTCATTTCTCCCCCGTCGACCCGACCCCTACAGGAAGGGGACGTCCTGATGCTGGATACGGGTGCAACCAAAAACGGCTATTTCTGCGACTTTGACCGCAATTTCGCGATCGGCCAGGCCAGTGATGCCGTCAGGTCCGCCCATGAAACACTTGTCCGGGCCGTTGAGGCAGCTGCCGAAATTGCCCGCCCGGGCCGCACCTGTGCCGATCTATTCCAGTCCATGGCCAAGGTGCTGGACCAGGGCGAAGGTGACGTCGGCCGGCTCGGCCACGGGCTTGGCATGCAGCTCACCGAAGCGCCCAGCCTGACCGGCTTCGACGAGATCCCACTTCGAGAAAACATGGTGCTGACACTGGAGCCGAGCCTTGCTCTCGGCCCCGGCAGGATGATGGTTCACGAGGAAAACATCGTCGTTCGAGACGGATCGCCCGAATTCCTGACCGTGCCGGCAGGGCCGGACATTCCTGTTATCACCCGCTAGAACACCTGGAACCGCGGCATGAAACTTTCCTTCGACTGCGACAGGGGATCGGCAACCAAAGCGGCTTTCGGCCTGATCTTGCTGTCGGTTGACGAAACCATAGAGAGCGAGTTTCGGCCCCTCTTTGATCAGGAAGGCGTCTCGCTGCTTCACGCCAGAATCGAGAGCGCTTCCGAAGTCACCTCCGAAAAACTCATGCAGATGAAGGCCCGGCTGACGGACACCGCAGCCCTCTTGCCGGGAACGCGACCACTCGACGTCATTGCCTATGCCTGCACGTCCGGCGCACCGGTGATCGGATCGGATCAGGTGGCCGGTGCGATCCAGGCAACTCATCCTGGCGCACGCGTGACCGACCCCGCCCGCGCAGTCGTTGCAGCCCTTGCACACCTAGGTGTCTCACGGATCGCCATCGTCTCGCCCTATGTGGAGGAAGTCTCCGACGCACTCTGCCGCCTCCTGGAAGAAAACGGCATAACGCCCCTGAGTGTCGGCTCTTTCGGGCAAGCGGAAGAAGCCGTGGTTGCAAGGATCAACCTGCAGTCCGTGGAAGAGGCAATCTGCGAGGTTGGCAAGGATCCGGAGATAGAAGCCGTCTTTGCCTCCTGCACCAACTTGCGCACGCTCCCTGTCATTGAAGCCTGCGAAAAACGTCTTTCCAAACCCGTCATCAGCTCCAACCTTGCGCTCGCATGGCACATGATGCATCTGGCGGACCTGCCGACGGCGAACCGTGGACCGGGACGGCTTTTTGCCACCTGACCTGCAAAAAACGGAAAGATCCACGCCAGAACACAAGGCTGGCGAAGGTCTTCTTTCGGTGAAATTGCCGAGGCTGCAGCTATTCGACTGTTCCCGAACGGCATCAATTCGTTCACTTAGCTGGCAACACCTGTCTATTCCTTGTTGACTCGCGGGGATTTCCGGGCAAAAACACCGCCGTCTCAAGTTTTGACGATTGCGAGCCCCGATGACCCGGCTGAAAGCCGACATTCTGGATATGATGTCCCAGGCCCTTGCCAGCGCTACCTTCATGCGCGGCGAGCCCCGGACGGCTGCCGCAACCGCTCTTAAACGCACTACCAAGACCACCAAGACCACCGCTTGACGGTGCCGCTCATCCCGCCTCCCCGGGGATGGGAGGCGCCGGGAGCCGGCCACGCCCATCCAGAACCGGGCGGCTGGCGAAGCGGGGAGACGGACAAGGACTAGTCAAAGATGGGTTTCAAGATCGCAATTGCAGGCGCTACCGGCAATGTCGGACGCGAGATGCTGGACATTCTCGCTGAGCGCGGCTTTCCGGCAGACGAAGTCGTCGCCCTCGCTTCCCGCCGTTCCCAGGGCACCGAAGTCTCCTTCGGCGACAAGACGCTGAAGGTTCAGGCCATGGAGAACTACGATTTCTCCGACACCGACATCTGCCTGATGTCCGCCGGTGGCACCGTTTCCAAGGAATGGTCGCCGAAGATCGCTGCCAAGGGCTGCATTGTCATCGATAACTCTTCCGCATGGCGCTACGACGCCGATGTGCCGCTGATCGTGCCGGAAGTGAATGCCGATGCCGTTGCCGGTTTCACGAAAAAGAACATCATTGCCAATCCGAACTGCTCCACCGCCCAGCTGGTTGTGGCGCTGAAGCCGCTGCATGATCACGCAAAGATCAAGCGCGTCGTCGTTTCCACCTACCAGTCGGTTTCCGGTGGCGGCAAGGAAGCGATGGAAGAGCTGTTCAACCAGACCCGTGCGGTTTTCGTGAACGATCCGATTGAGCCGAGCAAGTTCACCAAGCGCATCGCCTTCAACGTGATCCCGCACATCGACAGCTTCATGGAAGATGGCTACACCAAGGAAGAATGGAAGGTGTTGGCGGAAACCAAGAAGATGCTCGACCCGGCCATCAAGGTGACCTGCACCGCCGTTCGCGTACCGGTGTTCATCGGCCATTCGGAAAGCGTCAACATCGAGTTCGAAAACGAGATCACCGCTGAAGAAGCCCGCAACATCCTGCGCGAAGCTCCGGGATGCCTCGTCATCGACAAGCAGGAAGACGGCGGCTACATCACGCCATACGAAAGTGCTGGCGAAGATGCGACCTACATCTCCCGCATCCGCGAGGACGCAACCGTTGAAAACGGCCTCAACATCTGGGTCGTTTCGGACAACCTGCGCAAGGGTGCGGCGCTCAATGCCGTCCAGATCGCCGAGGTTCTCGTGAACCGCGGCCTGATCACACCGAAAAAGGCAGCAGCCTGATCGACAGTTCAAACGGGCGCCTCGGGCGCCCGTTTTCTTGTGGCCTGCCGGCTGCCATCCGGTCGACGGCACTGCAAAGGTCCTGAAGCGGGAACCGCGTTCCCGACACGTACCAAGCAGCCTCCGAGCCATCGATCCAAGCCCCGGATTTCCTCTTTGCGGGAAAGCTCGACGCGCTATGTCGAGCGTTGAAGCGACAACACTCAGCTCAGCGCCACAAACCCGAACATTGCCGGCGACCGACAGGTTTTGATGTTGACAGGCCGCAAAAACAGCATCACCTCTGTCATCCCCTATTCCCGGCGTTCGCAAAGGCCGCCAACGAGTTTTCTCCCATGCCCTCTCAATTTGACGGGTCGTTCACCGACTTCCTTGAAAGCACTCCCGGCGGACGCTTTACCGACTGGCTGACAGCTTGCGCAGAGCCCTACTGGAGCGATGCGTGCAACCACCCCTTCACCGTTGCGATCGGCGATGGCACCATGCCGGAGGAAGCCTATGCGCGTTATCTGATCGAGGATTACACCTTCGTCACGGATCTCGCTTCCACTCTGGGATATCTCGTCGCCAAAGCCCCCGGAATGCCCGCCAAGTCGCGGCTTTCCGGTTTCCTGGCTCTGCTGACCTCGGAGGAAAACGACTACTTCCTGCGCTCGTTCGAGGCGCTCGGCGTGGAACCGCGGGTTTATCAGACCGCAGCACAGGGCCCTGTGACCCGCGCTTTCTCGCAGCTCCTGCTGAAATCGTCCGGACAAGGCACTTACGCCGAAGGGCTTGCATGCCTTCTCTGCGCGGAATGGTGCTACCTGACCTGGGGCCAGCGCGAAGCGGGAAAACCGCGCCCGGACGCGTTTTATCTCGCCGAGTGGATTGACCTGCACGCCGTGCCTGGCTTCGAGGCTTTCGTGACCTGGATTCGGGCGGAAATGGACCGGATCGGCCCCACTCTGCCGGAACCCGAGCAAGCCCGCGTTGCGGGCCTTTTCCGCCAGATGAGCAAACTGGAAGTCGCCTTCTTCGAAGCCGCCTGGACCGGCAAAGTGCCCGGCCCGGAGGACGATCTGTTACGGACCTGACCCGATGTTTCTCTATGAAGCCGCAGCCCTCGGCGCGGCTGCCCTGTGGGCGCTGACAGGTCTGCTGTCCACCGGCCCCGCTCAGCATCTCGGCGCGATTGCCTTCAACTGTACCCGCATGGTGCTTGTCGCATTGATGCTGTGCGCCTGGGTGTTCCTGACCACGGGGTGGAGCTCCATCGGCGACGCGCAGATGCTGCCTCTTGTCCTGTCCGGTTTCGTCGGCATCTTTCTTGGCGACACTGCGCTTTTCCTGACGTTGAACCGCATGGGTCCACGCCGGACCGCAATGCTGTTCTCTCTGAATGCCCCCATGTCGGCGATCCTTGGCTGGCTGCTCTTGAACGAAGACCTCAGCCCCACGCAGATGGTCGGTATCGGCCTTACCTTTCTGGGGGTCCTGCTGGCCATCCGTTTCGGCAAGCGCAAGTCCCAGCTTCACAAATGGGAAAACATCAAGGGTCCGGTGTGGATTGGCGTGCTTCTCGGCCTTGCCGCGGCACTGTCCCAGTCGGTCGGCTCCCTCATTGCCCGTCCGATCATGGAAACCGGCGCTGACCCGGTCGCAGCTTCCAGCATACGCGTCGGTGTTGCAGCTGTGGGACTGCTGCTTCTGACACGCCTACCGGTCAGCTGGGTCAAGCCGGCAGGAAACTTTACGCTTCCGGTCGTCGGCCTGATCGCCATTTCCGGCTTGCTCGGCATGGGTCTCGGCATGACGCTGATCCTGTTCGCGCTGTCCGGCGGAGAAGTCGGTATCATCGCGACCCTGTCGGCAACGACACCCGTCCTCATGCTACCGATGATGTGGTGGCGAACCGGGGAAGCACCTGCACTCGGCGCCTGGGTAGGCGCGGCAGGCGTTGTGGCAGGCAGTGCGCTGCTTTTTGCCAGCTAGGCAAAAGGACGTTGGCAGATCGGAACAATGCATCTACAAGTGTGAGAGGAATATGGGAGCCGGATTCGATCCGGTACTTTGCAGCGGGCTGCAAGCGGGTAGTTCCGACCTCACCCGGCTCCCTAACGCCAGTATCGATAGTTTAAAAAACACCCGAAACGAATTTCGAGGACCGACCGCCCCTCGAGTAAGCAACCGGCAAAAACACAGCTGACACCAAACAAGACGTTCCAGCTTAAACAGCCATACCGCCCCGACGCAGCCAGGAAGATCTTATGCCCCTACGGCATATCTCCTATTCCCCATCTGGGGAATATATCGGTACTTTTTTCGAAAAATTTACTTAAACCCGTTTCTCAACCTCGCCTGAATTACTACTACTGGGTGTATTTTTGCAACAAACACCTCGATGACAAGAACAATTGTCAGCATCGATTTACAGCCAAGCAGCGCCTTTCAGCCGCCAAATACCGAACGGTAATGAGCGCAAATCAACGCAAACTGGCGGCCTGTTCGTCGGGGCGCGAACCATCCGAAATCACATTTACGCCATCTGCGGGACATCCATCTTGCGCTACGTCCATGTCCGGCATGTCGCTTAGACTTTTGCGCAGGATCGGCGCCAGGTGATCGACAAAGCGGCGCACCTTCGCCGTCACCAGTCGGTTTGAAGGATAGACGGCATAGATGCCGCTTTCAGGTAGCGTCCAGTCCCGCATCACCCTGACCAGGGCCCCCTCATTCAGCTCAGTGGCAACCGCCCAACGGGGGAGTGCCGCCAGGCCGATACCCGACACGACCGCTGCCCGTAGCGATGCCGTGCTGTTGCAAATCATCACGGGAGACAGTGAAACGGTGTGTTTCTGAGGCGACAAGAACGGCCATTCCCGTGCCCAGTAGAGCGCAGCGAAACCGATGCACTTGTTGTCCGGAATGTCGACGGGATGTTGCGGCACCCCATGCCTTGCGATGTAGTCCGGTGCGGCACAGACGAGGATCTCAGACATGCCGAGTTTACGGACAATCGTCGCAGGCTCCGGTTCACGCACGATCCTTATCGACAGGTCGAGACGCTGCTCAACGAGGTTGACCATGCGCATGTCTTCTACGATTTCAGCTGTCACTTGCGGATTCTCTGCAAGAAAAGACCCGAGTGCCGGAATGATAAACCGGTCAGCAAAAGCTTCAGGCGCACCGATCCGCATATGGCCAACTGGGGTTTCCTGATACGCCATCACTTCAGTTACGCCTGCGTGTGCCTCTTCCAGTGCACGGGTACAGCGCTGGTAGAAGATCACACCGGCTTCGGTTGGAGAAACGTGACGGGTGGTCCGGTCGAGGAGCCGTACCCCCAGACGTTTTTCCAGGGCAATGACACATTCGCTGACACGGGATTTGGACAAGCCGAGCTGCTCGGCAGCCCGGGTAATGTTTCCGGCTTCAACCACCCGGGCGAAGATCTCGATTGCATCAAAGAGTGCCATGCGAACGTCCTGTGAAACCGGACAAACTGTCCGGAGTATCACCACTTCCGCAATTTCGGGAAAGTCGTATTTTTTGCCCTCGCCGCAGTTTGCGGCTTGAGGAGACCCATTATGACAGCAATTTTTAATGCAGCCGCAATCGCGGCGCACCGGGACGCTTGCGAAAACGAAATACTCGGCTTCCGCCGCTTAAGGGTGCAGAGTGCCGATACCGGCGGACGGCTTGGATTTTTTGAGGAAATCGTTCCGCCCGGAGAAGGTGTCCCCCTGCACATCCATCACAAGGAAGACGAGATGTTCAATGTCCGCGAAGGTCATTTCCGCATCTGGTGCGCCGATGAAGTCTTCGACGTCCATCCAGGTGATGTCGTCGTCCTGCCGCGTGGTGTCCCGCATGCGTTCCGCAATGTTGGCGATGTCGAGGGCTGGCTCGATGTGACCGTTACGCCCGGCGGGTTCGAAACGATGTTCGCACATGCTGCCGAAGCCGGCACTGAAGGTGCAGAACGTTTCATGGAACTTGCTCCCGACTACGGCCTGGAAATGCTTCCAGGTCAGGCCGCGGCTTAGGAGGCGGCAATGATCTGCTTGGTCTTCCAGAGAACCATTCTGGCTTTTGCCGTGCTCGCGGCCTTTTCAGGATCCGCGTCCGCCGATGAGAACAAGGCTGCACGTGGAGCCTACCTTGCCCGGATCATGGCTTGCGCCGATTGTCACAGTCCGCGCGGACCGAACGGCGCACCGATGCCCGAAGCGGGGCTCATCGGCGGCAATGTCGGCTTTGAAATTCCGCAGGCAGGTATTGTCTGGGGCCCGAACCTCACGCCCGCCAATGGCGGGGCGGGATCCTGGAGTACGGAAGAAATCGTAACGGCCCTGACGACCGGCGTTCGACCAGACGGACGGTTGCTCATTCCCGTTATGCCCTGGCCTGCCTACGCCGGACTGACCACACAGGACGCCGAAGCTCTTGCGAGCTACCTGCAGTCCCTGACACCGGATGACAATCCCGTTCCAGGGTTGATTGCGCCGGGGGAAAACGCCCCTGCCCCCTATTTCACGATAAAGTTTCCAGGATAGGGCACGACGATGCCGTTGGCCTGACGGCCAACGGCGCCTGGAAGCCGAATTCGGGCTATCCTCCAATCGACTGCCCGTTAACGTGCCTGCCGACGCCACCTTTCGGCATAAGGCAGGGCAAAAAGGTAAAGTCCCGATACCAGCAAGAAGATCAATGGCACCAACGCCAGTAAACCGATCCAGAGTGCCGGCTCGGACTGCCCCATGGCAGCCAGATTGACAACCACAGCCAGCGTAAAGGCTATGGACAGCCAGCGGTGCAGCTGACGGATGATCTTGTTCCAATTCATGGTTTGCTCCTGGTGATCACGACGCAAGATCCCGTCTGCCGGAAAGATCCGTCAGCAAAGGGTTCTTGAGAGTTGGAGGTGTGCGCTCAGGCCGCCGCGCGGCGGACTGTCAGACTTTGGCTGATTTCCTGCGCGATTTCCTGGCGACCGAGGCAGCGGCATTCTGCTCGGCGGCTGCACAAACGAGGGCTTTCAGCGCCGCTTCATCGATGTCTGCATCCTCGAACAGATCGATTGCCCGGCGCACGTTGCCGTCCAGGCTGGAATTGAAGAGACCAGCCGGATCATCAAGTGACGCGCCTTTTGCGAACGTCAGCTTCACGGCTTTCTTGTAAGTCTCGCCGGTGCAGATGATGCCGTCCTTTTCCCAGACGGGAACACCGCGCCATTTCCAGGCTTCCTCGACTTCGGGAACCGCTTCGTGAATGAGGGCGCGCATCCGCGCCAGTGTGCGTCCACGCCAGTCGTCAAGTTCTGCGATCCTGGCGTCAATCTGCTGCGCGGGGGACATTTGATTGTCCATGGTCGTCTTCCTTGCGGTTATCAGGCGTCTTTGCCGGCATCGTCCAGCCGCGCAACAACGCTTTCCAGCGCTTCCATGAAGCGGGGCCAGGCGGCGCTTGCACCGCGATAGTAGGGCAGCTGTTCCTGCGTGAAGCCGATTTGCTCCATACGCAGAAGGGTGCCGTTATCCGTCGGGGTCAATGTCCAGGTCACGGTGCTTCGAAGATCCTTGGTGTTCCAGCTGTAGGCCAGCGCTTTATGCGGCTCGATCGACTGGACTTCGCAATCGACCATTCCCCAGTCGGCACTCAGGTCGAAGCGGTGGCCGACAACCGGTTTGAAGGCATTTTTCATGAGCCATTCCTCGATCAGGTGGGGCTGGGTCAACGCGCGCCAGATCTTTTCCGCGGGAAAGGGAATTTCCCGTTCCACGACAACAGCAAGGGTATCTTCGTCCGAGAAACTCATTGGTCCATTCTTCTCAAAAGGTCTTCCAGATCGTCGAACCGGCGTTCCCAGAACACGTTCATGCGCTGAGTCCAGTCGACCAGTGGTGCGAGCGCTCCGGGCCTGGCGCTATAGTGCGACTGCCTGCCCTCCTGGCGGTCCGTGACAAGCCCGGCCTCCTTCAGGACGCCAAGATGTTTGGAAACTGCGGGCTGGGAGACACCGGCCTGGTCGGTCAACACCCGCACCGTCAGCTCGCCCTCTCGGCAAAGCCGCTCGAACAACGCCCGCCGGGTCGGGTCGGCCAGCGGCCGAAACAGAAGGTCAGGTGTTGGCTCACTCAAATTCATAACTCCACGGTTATTGATTAAATTGATAACCTCGGAGTTATGAATGAGTCAAGGCGCGATTCAGACCTGTACCGCTTCCCGCTTGCGCGCAAGTGACGGCAGGCAGACGGTGCGGCCATCGGCGAGCTGTTCGATCCGCACATCGACACCATAGACTTTGCAAAGAGCAACGCTTGTCAGCACTTCCCTTGGGGGGCCATCCGTCTTGATGCGACCATCGTGTAGCAAGGCCACCCTGGTTCCGATTGCAAAGGCGTGATCAGGGTCGTGGGTCGACAGGACAACGGTCAGGCCGTCCGCCGCAAGACCTGCAACTTCGGAAAGCACCAGCGCCTGATTCCCGAAATCGAGACTGGCTGTTGGCTCATCCATCACGAGGACACGTGTTTCCTGCGCAAGTGCCCTGGCGATCAGCACCAGCTGCCTCTGTCCACCGGAAAGCCGCGTATAGTCTGCATCGGCGAGTTCCCCGATACCGAGCCTTTCCAGCGCCGCCAACGCGACGTCCCTGTCACGCGGGCCGGGCTGCTGAAAGGCACGCAGTTTTGCGGTTCGGCCCATCAGCACGACTTCCAGAACCGGAAAGGCAAAAGGCGCGGCGTGTGCCTGTGGAACGTAGGCGATCCGCGTCGCGATATCTGCACGGGACAGCGACTTCAGCGGCCGTCCTTCCACCAGCACTGTGCCGCCACGCGTCGGCAACAGCCCCAGAAGCGTCTTGAAAAGAGTGGTCTTGCCGGACCCGTTGGGCCCAAGCAGGCAATAGACGTCGCCAGAGGAAGCGGTCAGGTTCAACTCGCTCCCGACATCGTGGCCCGGATAGCCGATGGACAGGTTTTCAGCCCTGAGCTTCACGCCCATGCCCGCCTCCCCCTGGCAAGCAGCCACAGGAAAAATGGCGCACCGACAACGGCGGTCAGAATACCGAGAGGGACTTCGGTTCCCGAAAGCGTGCGTGCCAGCGTGTCGACTGCAAGAAGGTATCCCGCACCAAGCAAGGCTGCTGCCGGCAACAGGCGCCCGAAACCAGGGCCAACGATCATCCGGGCGATATGCGGTATCACCAGCCCCACCCAGCCCACGACACCAGCAATGGCGACGACGCTTGCGGTGATCAAGGTTGCGCAGAAAATGACAACAAGCCGCAGCCGACCGGCCTCCACACCAAGCGCCTTCGCTTCTTCATCCCCCAGAGACAGGACGTTGATCCGCCAGCGCAACAGGAACAGCGGAACAAGGCCGAACAGAACTGCAGGTACCGCCGGCAGGATATCGCCGGCCTTCACCCCTGCCAGACTGCCCAGCAGCCAGAAGGTGATCGCCGGAAGCTGGTCATAAGGATCTGCCAGCACTTTCAGCAAGGATGTCGCCGCCCCTGCCAAAGCACCGACGACGACGCCTGCAAGCACAAGGACAAGCGTGCTGTCTCCACCGCGCACCGTCGCGGCAACAAAACCGACGAGAGCAACGGCGGCAAGACCGCCGGCAAAACCCATCAGCTGGATTGCCGCGACAGGAAGCGACAGGAAGATGCCGAGCACGGCCCCGAGCCCCGCGCCGGCAGAAACACCGAGAATATCCGGTGACACCAGCGGATTTCGGAAAAGGGTCTGGTAACATGCACCGGCGGCAGCAAGCGAAGCGCCGACCAGCAGCGCGGCAACCACCCTTGGCAGACGGATCGACAGCAGCACCGTGTCCTGCGTTCCCGAAGGCAGTGCGCCGGACACGACGCGCGCCAGCACACCGACGGCCTCGGACGGCGCAAGCGGAAACGGACCGATCAGAAGAGCCGCGAAACTGCCAAGAACAAGCGCGAGGCCGAGCCATACGAACAAGCCGGAACGCGCGAAAGAAGTAGATTTGCCGGTCAGGGAGCCCGCCCCTTTGCCCATTCCAGCAGAGTGTCGAGCTCTGCTTCACTCAGGTCCACATGATACCACAACTTATAGAAGTCGGCGGTCTCCTGACGCAGCTCCCCATTCCAAAGTTCGGGATAGAATAGGCCTGCAAGCCATTTCAAACCCATCATCCGATTGACGGACGGCGGCCTGTCGATCCAGCCGAAAGGGGCCGTTGGCGACAGGAAAACCCGGCCTTCACGCACCGCGGCAATGCCTTGCCACAGGGGATCCTGCCAGACAGCTTCATAGAAGCTACGATCCCACGTCACGATTGTGTCCGGGTTGGCAACGATAATCTGCTCGGGACTTGCCTGCACCAGTCCGTATTGCCCAGGCACATCGGCAACGTTGCGTCCACCGGCCTTTTCGATGATTTCGGTGTTGATCGACCCTTTCAGGCCTGTTTCAAGTCCATCCGCCCCACGGGCGAGGTAGACACGCGGCCTGTCCCCCTCGGGCACGGCACCAAGCGCCGACGTAAGTGCGGTGAAGGTTGCCTCGACATCTGCGGCCAGAACCTCTCCCCGTTCCGGAACGCCAAGCGCCTCGCCCACAAGACGCAACGCGCCGGCGGTTTCATCGAAGCGGCCGTTGACCAGGAGATAGGGAATCCCTGTCTGTTCCTGCACACGGTCGGCAAGATCGATATAGGTATCGCGGACGGACCCGAAATCGATGATCAGATCGGGTTTCAGGGCAAGAACCCGCTCCAGGTTTGCCTCCCCGCCGCGTCCGGTCAGCCGGCCGGTCTCGGGCAGGTCCCGAAAGGCTTCGGCGATGAATGGCTTCTCGTAGTCCCGCAGCGCTCTCGGCCAGCCGAGCAGCGCTTCCGGTTTGAGCGCGTAGACGAGAATGGACGCCGGAGGCCCGGCAGCAAAAACCCGGGTCACCGTATCCGGGATCTCGACCGTACGACCCGCGGAATCGGTAACGCTTCGCGCCAGGACGGACGTCCCCGAAATGCAAAGCAGGAAAAGGCAAATAGCGGCCAGGCGCGTCATGTTTCCTCCAGCATTCTTGTAACTGACCGAGGGTTTCTGCTCATTTCAGTTCAGCTTCAGGAAAGCGACAAGACAGAAACTCCATCGGTACAGAGATGGATCATGCGGAGAAAATACACAAAAACAACATAAACTGCAGCTCTTTCACACAACTATGAAACGCTCACTAAACTGTGATTATCACTGCTATTTTTACGCGAATTTTCTTTCATTCTTAATTTACGCAAATCGACAAAGATGATCCCAATTATGACCTTGGGGGAAATGATGAAGAAGTTCTTGTCCCGATTAAGCGTGACTTCGACGCTCGCAATTATTTCTGCCAGCGTGCTTGGAATATCGATGATTGTTGTGGGCTTTATCCTGTATCAGGTCGCCCTTGGCCAGGCTGAGGACCGTGCCCTCGTCAAACAGGATATCAACCTTCGCGTGGCAGCGACGCTGTTTCAGGACCGCATCGACGGTGCAAAGGTCAGCTGGGACGCGAACAACAACGTCAAGCGGATCGAACTGGCCGAAATGCCTGTGTTCGAAAACCATGACATGATCGACGCCGTCGGGCGCATGACAGGTGAAACCGCGACTGTTTTTGCATGGGATCCGGAAACGAAGGATTTCTGGCGCAAGACCACCAACATCATCAAGGGTGACGGCAAGCGTGCCGTCGGAACCCAGCTCGGCCAGAACGGCGCGGTTTATCCTGTCGTTACCCAGGGCAAGACCTTTCACGGGCAGGCCACCATTCTCGGCAAGGACTACTTCACGGTTTACCAGCCGATCTTCTCGTCCAAGGGCGATATTCTCGGCATCCTTTATGCCGGCGTGGAAAAGGCCGCAGTCGAAGCCAACGCGTGGGAATTGACCAGCCGCTACGCGATGCTGGTGCTGCCGGTTGTCGCCGTTTCGGTGGTCCTCCTGATCCTCGCAATTCGCCGCCAGCTGCGTCCGATTACACGCCTTGCGGAAATCACGGACCAGATTGCGCAGGACAATCTCGCAGACGAAGTCCCCTTCAAGGAACGCTCCGACCAGATCGGCACGCTTGCCCAGGCCGTCAGCACCCTGCGTGACAGGGCCGTCGAGCGGATCGAACTGACCGAGCACCAGCGCACGTCCGAAGCCGCTGCGATCGACCGCCAGAACCGTGTTCAGGGTCTGATCGAAACCTTCCGGACCAATGTCTCCAACGTGCTCAACTCGGTCAACGAAACCGTTCATGGCCTGGAAGGCACCGCGGGACACCTCTCCGACCTGTCCGGCCAGAGCGCCTCAAGCGCGACGGAAACCCTGAACTCTGCCGATGAAGCAACGTCGAGTGTTCAGACCGTGGCCAGTGCCGCGGAAGAACTCTCTGCGTCCATCAGCGAAATTTCCCGCCAGGTGGCCCAGACGACGGAAGTTGTTGGCCGGGCAACCGAAGGCACCCGCATGACCAACGAAAAGGTGGAAGGCCTTGCAGCCTCCGCCTCCAAGATCGGCGAAGTGGTAACCCTTATCCAGGCGATTGCCGAGCAGACAAACCTGCTGGCCCTCAACGCCACCATCGAAGCGGCACGCGCCGGGGAAGCCGGCAAGGGCTTCGCTGTCGTCGCAGCGGAAGTGAAGGAACTGGCCACCCAGACCTCCAAGGCAACCGAGGAGATCAGCGCCCAGATCACCGCCATTCAGGATGCAACCAAGGACTCGGTCGGTGCGATCGCGGAAATCACCAAGATCATGGAAGAGGTGAATTCCTACACCAGCACCATCGCGGCAGCCGTGAGCCAGCAGGGCTCGGCCACCGGCGAGATTTCGCAGAACGCCCAGAATGCCGCCGAAGGCACCACCTTCGTGTCGTCCTGCATGTCCGACCTTTCCAGTGCGGTCAATCAGACGTCGCAGGCTTCCCAGTCGGTTCTGGACGCATCGGAAATGCTGTCTTCGCGCACGGAAGAGCTGAAACAGGAAGTGGAAACATTCCTGAACGGTGTGGCAGCCGCCTGAGGCAACCAACCATCGACAATTTATCTTGTCAGGAAGGCGCGGACATCGTCCGCGCCTTTTTCGTTTTCGGCATCCTGTTTTCGCTCAGAACTCTCCCGACATGAGAGCCCTGCGTCGCGGCAATCAGCCTCCAACCACGTTCATCCAGAGACCGCACAGGCCAGCTCGCCCGGCACGTTGGTGAGCGCAGGAAACGTCGAGCACCTGAAAAGGCGAGACTTTCAGCCCTGCAACCGTCACGCAGCACTTTTCGCGTAGCCAAAACTTTGCTGCACTGCACACGATTATTCACCAAGTGCCTTTAACGTTTACAGGAAGGCCAATTCACACATGCGGTTAAAGAGAAGTGTCCGAAGCAAAAATTACTCAGCATCCTGCGTATTTTTACTTGGCAGATTTACTAAACCTTTTTTAGGTTTTTTCTACAATCCTTGATTTCAACCAAAATTGTTTCAGATGCCAATTGATCATGGTTCAAATTTTAGTTGCGGCAGTGGATTTCGGAAGTTTTCCATCGCGTTTCGCCAGAATCGCGACCCTCTACCCGACAAAACGAATTGCCTTCTCCCGCGCCAACCTGAGGGACATCAAGCCCCGCTCGCTGCTTCTTGTCGACTTTCTGGACCTTGGCACTGACCACATCGAAATCCTTCGGGATTTTTCGAGAAGCGGCCAATCCGTGCCGGCGCTCGGCATCGTTGACACAAAAAGCAGACAGAGCGTGCTGCAGGCCCGCGAGCTCGGCTTCTACAATCTGATAGATCGCGAGGAAAAATTCGCGACACTGTTCGAAAAAATACGCGAAGTGGTGGGCGACTATTCCAAACCGACGCTGCCCAGCCGGTATTCGGAGAAGATCGTCAAATCGGTTGAAACCACCAGCATGGGCTTGAACCTGATGTCGGCGGCAGCCCTCTCCGGCGCCCCCCTGCCCATGCAATTCCTGGCTACCAACGCCCAGGACATAACCTCGGCCATCATGACGGAAGGCCTCGACAGTTGGTTGAGTGCGGTTCAATGCCACCACAGCCACACCTTCTGCCACACGATGATGGTCGCCGGACACACGGTTTCGTTTTCGCGTGCACTCGGCCATTCCGAAGCGGAGCAGACAATTCTCGGCCTGGGTGCACTGGTGCACGACCTGGGCAAGGTCAAGATCCCGCTTTCCATCCTGGACAAGCCTGGCAGGCTGACCCTGGAAGAACGTGAGCTTGTCAACAAACATCCGCTCTTTAGCCGGGAGATGCTGGCAACGCGCCAGGAAGTTCCAAAGCAGGTTGTCGAGATGGCGCTGTATCACCATGAGTTTCTGGACGGAACCGGTTACCCGGATGGCCTCAGGGGCAATCAGATCTCGCAAAGGGTCAGGCTTCTGACGATCAGCGACATCTATTCCGCCCTCACCGAAAAACGAGCCTACAAGGACAGCCTCAGTCCGCGCCAGGCCTTTGCGATCATGTTCGAGATGAAGGGCAAGCTCGACATGGACCTGTTGCGAAAATTTAGAACCCAGGTGCTGAGCTCGGAATTCGGCCGTGTCCGGCGGCAGGCCAGGGCCTGAGACCTGGGAAAACACCCCAAGGCTGCAGCGCTAAATTCGACACCGTCTCAGGATTGCGCGATCACCTATTTGTGTTGTCAAAAATAGCTATATCGTCCGACTAGAAACGGTCATTGAAACTCTTTCTTCAGTTTCCCCTACGACAATATCTCCCCCTACAGAGGCAAAAACCGGGAGTAAACAAGGTGCTGTTTTCAGGGTCGAACATGTGGAAAGCCGCCTTTGATGCGCTAAACCGCTCGCAGGCCATCATCGAGTTTACACCCGAAGGCACGATCCTGACTGCCAATCCCAATTTCCTGAAAGCGATGGGCTACGCCCTCAATGAAGTTCAGGGAAAACCTCACAGCATGTTTGTCGACCCCGCCTACGCGGCATCGGCAGAATACAAGGCCTTCTGGAAAAAGCTGGCGCAAGGCGAATTTCAGACCGCCGAATATCTGCGCTACGGCAAGGGTGGCCGGGAAGTCTGGATCCAGGCTTCGTACAACCCGATCCTCAACACCGCCGGCAAGGTGGTCAAGGTAGTCAAGATCGCCTCGGACATCACCGAGCGCAAGCAAAAGAGCGCCGATTTTGAAGGTCAGGTTGAAGCGATGAATCGGTCGCAGGCCGTGATCCATTTCGACCTCGACGGCACGATCCTAGACGCAAACGAAAATTTCCTGTCCGCGATGGGTTACTCCCTCGATGAAATCAAGGGCCGTAAACACAGCATGTTCGTCGAAAAGGACCATGCGGCGAGCACGGAGTACCGGCAGTTCTGGAAGAATCTCGCCGAAGGTAAATTTCAGGCGGGTGAGTTCAAGCGCATCGGCAAGGAAGGGCGCGAAGTCTGGATCCAGGCAACCTATAATCCGATATTCGATTCCGCCGGCCGTCCCTTCAAGGTCGTGAAGTTCGCGACTGACCGCACTCCGCAAGTCGTCGAAAGACGTCGCCGCGCCACTGTTCAACAGGGCATCGACCAGGATCTTTCCGAAATCGCCACAGCCATTTCCAACACGACGGAACAGGCAACAACTTCCGCATCAGCGTCCGAACAGACCTATTCCAGCGTGCAGACTGTCGCGGCGGCGGCAGAAGAACTTGTTGCTTCGATTCAGGAAATTAGCCGCCAGGTCCAGACCGCGCTTGAAGTTTCGCAAAGCGCTGCGACCGAGGCCGAGCGGTCCAGTGACATCATGAGCGGGCTGTCTGAGGATGCAAAGACGATCGGTTCGGTAATCGAACTGATCGACGGCATCGCCGACCAGACCAACCTCCTGGCCCTGAACGCCACAATCGAGGCCGCAAGAGCTGGCGAAGCCGGCAAGGGTTTTGCCGTTGTTGCCTCCGAAGTGAAGAGCCTCGCCGCACAGACAAGCAAGGCAACCGAAGAGATCTCCAACCAGATCGGCTCCATGCAGGAGACGACCAGTCAGGCAGTCGCCGCAATCGAATCGATCCTGGCGGTCATCAAGAATGTCGGAGACATCGCCGCCAGCATCGCATCCTCGGTCGAGGAGCAGTCGGCGGTTACGAACGACATATCCTCCAACATGCATTCGGCCGCCCAGGGCGTGGAACGGATCACCTCCAACATGCAGTCGATCTCCTCGGCAACTGCCCAGATAGACGCCGCGACCAAGAACGTTAAGCAGGCCTCGCAATCCCTGATGTGAACAAGGGACGCGTAATCTGACATCACGCCCCGTCCCTGCCAGACAAAAAAACCCGGTGCCAAGGCACCGGGTTTTCTTTTGACAGGTCTTTGAACCTGGCCTTAGCGCGCCGGAAGCGGGATCCACTCGGCAACAGAAACATCGGCATGCTGGAACTGCGGCATCTTCTGGCCCAGCTCTTCCATGTTCTTGACGTCCTGCTCGTTCAGGAAGTCCTGGGTGATCAGGGTCGGCGGCACGACAACCTGCTTGCCCGGGTCTTCACCTGCCAGCATCAGCGCCAGTGTGCGCACACTGACTTCACCGACAACCGCCGGGTTGGTCGCGACCGTTGCCGCCCACGCGGAATCCGGCTCGCGCATGGCGGAGATATCCGCCGTGGAAACGTCTGCGGAATAAATGGCGATGTCCTGGTTGAGACCGGCTTCATCGACCGCGATCTTCACGCCTTTGGCAAATTCATCGTAAGGGGCAAAGACGACGTTGATGTTCGGGTTGGCCTGCAGCACCGAACGGGCCTGGTTGGCAACGGAGTTGGCAATCGGGTTATCAAGCGTGCCGAACATGGCCGCTTCCGTGATCCCCGGATTGGCTTCCTTCACTTCCTTCCAGGCGACGTCGCGGCGGTCCAGCGGCGCGATGCCCGGCACATAGACATAGCCGGCGGTAAAGCTGTCGCCATTGTCCTTGATCGCCTGTTCCAGGGCCAGCTTGCCGAGCAGGTAGTCGGACTGTTCGATCTGCGGGATCGCATCGTTTTCAACGTTGACGTCGAAGGCGACAACCTTGATGCCCGCATCGACAGCGCGCTGTGCAGCGGCCTTCATGGATTCGGTCAGGCCGTGCTGGATGATGATGCCGTCGACACCAAGCGCGATGGCCTGGTCGACCATGTCGGCCTGAAGGGCGGCATCCTGACGGCTGTCGAGAACACGCAGATCAACGCCAATGGCAGCTGACTGCTTTTCAACACCCGACAGATAGGACTGGAAGAAGTCACCGGTGGACAGATAACGCACCAGCGCGATCTTGACCTCTTCCGGCTTGTCGAACGGCGCCGGCATATCGGCTGCAAAAGCCGCTCCGCCGGAAAGCCCGATCCCGGCGGCAACCGCCAGCTTCATGAATTCACGTCTCAGCATTTGTTTTCCTCCCAATGGAAACGGCGCCATTCAGGGCGTCACGCTGTTCTCCGGCCCCCGCGTCGCGAGGACAGGTAGAATGTGAAGACAAGGGCGGCGACCAACACGGCGCCCTTGACGAAATCCTGCATGTAGTAAGGAGCGTTCATCATCGTCAGCCCCTGAAGAAGAATACCGACGAACAGCGCCCCTGCCGCCGTGCCGAAGGCGTTCGGGCGGGCAGCGCCCAGTACCGCGAAGCCGATGAGGGCTGCGGCCACGCTGTCGAGCAGAAGGTTGTTGCCGGAGGCGATGTCACCGCGGCCAAGGCGGGCAGCCAGCAGAATGCCGCCAACCGATGCCAGCATGCCGGAAATCATGTAGGCCACGATCTTGTAGCGCTGCACATTTGTGCCGACCAGTTCGGCAGCCCGTTCGTTGGAGCCGATGGCATACATCAGGCGGCCATGCCGGGTGTACCCCAGGAACAGCCAGATCAGCAGCGCGATCAAAAGGAACACCACCACCGGCACCGGCAGCAACCGGTCCAGGAACAGGTCGAAGCGATGCCGGCCGAGCCACAGGAAGGCCGCGGAGAACGTTCCCTCCGCGACGACGCCTTCGCCCAGGCTCATCCCGGTCGCAATCGAATTGCCCTGGGTCGGAATGCGCTGCAAACCGATCAGAAGGAACATCATCCCGAGCGTCGCCAATAGGTCTGGCACCCGCATCTTCACGATCAGGAACCCGTTGATCAGCCCGACGACCGCACCCATCACCAGGCAGAGTGCAACCGCGACAAAGGCGGATTGCTCCAGCACCACCATGGAATAGGCGGACAGCATCAGCGCCGAGGTTGCGACAGAGCCGATGGACAGGTCGAACCCGCCCACCACCAGCGTACAGGTGACACCGAGCGCGAGAATGCCGGTAATGGCCACCGACTGCAGGATGAAGACTGCCGAACGCGGGCTGGCAAAGCCGCTGGCATAGAGGCTGAAGAAAAGGGCCAGTCCGCCGAGTAGGACGAGGAAGCCGTAGCGGATGGCAAGTTCGAGCGGGTTCTTGTTCATTGTTCCGGTATTCATCCTGCCATTGCCTGCGATGCTGGCTCGCTCTGCCCCTGCCCACCTGCGGGCCCCGAGACATCCGCGACCAGACGGTTCAGGTCGACGTTCTTGTTGATGTATTCACCGACGATGGCGGCCTCGTGCATGACGACGATGCGGTCGGCGATTTCCAGGGCCTCATCGATTTCCGCCACGAAGACGAGCGTCGTGCGCCCTTTTGCGGTCTGCCGGATGTAGTGACCGATGTCCCGCCGGGCGCCGATGTCGACACCCTGGAAAGGTTCGTCCAGCAGCAATACGCGGCTTGCCTGCAACAGCCAGCGGCCGATCATGACCTTCTGCTGGTTGCCACCCGACAGGGTGTTGATGCCGTCGCCGTTGCCCTGACAGACGATCCCGATCTTGCCGATCATGTCGTCAGCAGCCCGGCGTTGACCGCGTTCGCTCAGGAAGGAGAACCGGCTGAATGCCCCCAGGAAAGGCAGTGTCATGTTGTTGGCGATGTCGAAGTCCGGCACCACGGCGTTCACGCTGCGGTCCTTGGGCGACATGAACACACCCTTGGCGACGGCGTCTTCCGCACTCTTCGGAGTGTAGGCCTTGCCGTCCAGGCGCAAGGTGCCGCCGGCCGGTTTCGCAAGGCCAAACAGCACTTCCGCCAGTTCCGTGGTGCCGCTGCCGAGCAGACCCGTCAGGGCAACCACTTCGCCTTCGCGAGCAGTCAGATCGATCTGCGGGCCATTTTCGTGTAGGCGCACGCCATCGACTTCCAGGATCGGATCACCGCCGGCAACCGGATCGATATCGACCTCGGTCATCTGGTGGCCAAGCATGGCGTTGACCGCGCCGACATAGTCCAGAGGCTCTGTCTCGAACAGGCCGGAAATCGCCCCGTCTCGCATGGAAACGATCCGGTCGGCCACGCGGCGGATGTCCGACATGCGGTGGGAAATATAGAGAATGGCGACACCTTCCGCACGCAGCCGGTCAATCAACGCGAACAGGCGGTCCGCCTCGGAAGCGGACAGTGATGAGGTCGGCTCGTCCAGAATGAGCAACTTCGGCGCACGGGCCATGGCACGTGCGATCGCGATCATCTGGCGGTCGGCAACCTCCAGATCCGCAACACGGGTGCGCACGTCCATCGTCAGACCCATGCTCTCGGCAACCTTGCGGGCCTGCCGGCGAAGTTTCCTGTCGTTGACGAAGAAGTCGGCGCCCGGTTCGGTCAGGAGGTCCAGCGTCAGGTTGGTGGCAACATCGAGATCCGGAATGACACCGTCATCAATGGACTGGTGCACGGTCACGACACCCTTTGAGATGGCATCGGCCGCATCAAGCGGCTTGAAGGGTGCGCCGGCCAGCTCGATCTCGCCGGCATCGGCAAAATGATAGCCGCACAGGACCTTCACCAGCGTCGACTTGCCGGCACCGTTGGCTCCCATCAGCGCCGTGACTTCGCCGGCGCGCAGCTCCAGATCAATCCCCCGAAGCACGTGGTTGCGCCCGAAGGACTTTTCCAAGCCGCTCAATTTACAGGTGACGTCTGGCACCTTTCCTCCCGATATTTTTGCGAGTTCCTCCCCCGCTTCTCATCGTTACAACACGCTAAATAGGCATTTGTCAACTGTGTTGACTTTTGAATAATCTTGACCATTATCGGGGCAAAATAGGGAGGAACAAGACCCAAGATGGACACGCCAGACCTCTATCGGCCCCTCACGCCGGAAACGCTCGGCGAAAGACTTTCCGGCATTTCCGCCGTTGCGGACAGGATCGGAGCAGACCCGTCTGACTGGACCGTTCGCGAAGTTGGCGACGGCAACCTGAACCTCGTCTTCATTGTCGAGGGCCCCAAAGGCACGATCATCGTCAAGCAGGCGCTGCCCTATGTGCGCCTGGTCGGCGACAGCTGGCCGCTGCCGCTTTATCGCGCGCTTTACGAGAACCATGCACTTGTGCGACAGGCCGCCCGTGATCCGGGCGCAGTGCCGGAGGTCTACCACTTCGATGAGGACCAGGCGCTGATCGTCATGGAATTCCTCTCGCCGCACAAGATCCTGCGGCGCAAGCTGATCGATGGTGAAAAGGTTGCCGGACTTGGTGCTTTCCTTGGCACCTTCTGCGCCCGCACCGCGTTTCGCGGCTCGGAACTGTCCATGAAGAGCGCGGACAAGAAGGCCGATGTCAGCCTGTTCGCCGGCAACGTGGAAATCCCCGCAATCACCGAAGCGCTGGTTTTCACCGATCCTTATTATGCTGCTGAAATGAACCACCACACGGAAGGTCTCGACCCCGTTGTGGCAGACCTGCGCACCAATGCCGAACTGAAGGCAAAGGTGCAGCGGTTCCTGATGAAATTTGCATCCAACACCGAAACCATGGTGCACGGCGACCTGCACAGCGGCTCGATCATGTCCACGGACAGCGACAGCCGCGTCATCGATCCCGAATTCGTGCAATACGGCCCGCTCGGCTTCGACATCGGCATGCTGACGGCCAACTTCCTGATGGCCTATTTCAGCCAGCCGGCCCATCGCAGCGCGGAAACACTCGACGATTTCCAGGAATGGGTCCTGTCGGTCATCGCCGAAACCTTCTCATCCTTCGAGGCCGAGTTCACCCGCCTCTGGAACACCGAGCGCACCGGCATGCTTTACCCGGCTTCCCTGTTCGAGGATCAGGGGCAGGTATCGGACTTCGCATGTGCGGGCCTCCTGCAGGAAATCCGCAATGAGGCCATGGGCTATTGCGGCATCGAGATGCACCGCCGCACCCTGTCGCTCGCCCACAATGCCGACTTCGAGGAAATCGAGGACAAGCAGCTGAAGCGCCGTCTGGAAACGCGCAACCTGCTGATGGGGGCCGACCTCATCCTGTCGCCAGAAAGTTACGGCTCGACCGATGCGCTCGTGAAGCTTGCGCGCCAATTCAACAAGAAGGACATCCCATGAAGGTCAACGGCACTCATTACCGCTCGCTCTGGTGGGATGACGACAAGGCTGCCCTGCAGATCATCGATCAGCGCTGGCTGCCGCACGAATTCCGCATCCAGCAGGTCGACACACTTCAGGACTTCGCCGACGCCATCGTTGAGATGCGCGTGCGCGGCGCGCCGCTCATTGGTGCAACCGCTGCCTACGGCATGGCACTGGCCGCAAAGATCGACCCGTCCAATGCGCATCTGGACACGGCCTGGGAGTTTCTCGACAAGACCCGGCCGACGGCCATCAACCTGCGTTGGGCGCTTAACCGCTGCCGTGCGCACCTGCTCCCGCTGCCGGAAGCCGACCGTCCCGCCGCAGCGCTGAAGCTCGCGCACGAGATTTCCGACGAGGATGTCGGCATCAACCACAGCATCGGCCAGAATGGTCTTGAGATCATCCGCAAGATCGCAGCCGGCAAGAAGGACGGAGAGCCTGTCCGCATCCTGACCCATTGCAACGCCGGCTGGATTGCGACCGTGGACTGGGGCACGGCGACGAGCCCGATGTACCAGGCCCATGACGCCGGCATTCCGATCCATGTCTGGGTGGATGAAACCCGCCCGCGCAACCAGGGCGCCCTCACCTCCTGGGAATTGGGCAGCCACGGTATTCCCCACACCTACATCACCGACAATGCCGGCGGCCACCTGATGCAGCACGGCCTTGTCGACATGGTCATCGTCGGAACCGACCGCACCACACGCCGCGGCGACGTCTGCAACAAGATCGGCACCTATCTGAAGGCACTCGCCGCCAAGGCCAACAACGTGCCGTTCTACGTTGCCCTGCCTTCACCGACCATCGACTGGACGGTAGATGACGGCGTTGCCGAAATTCCGATCGAGGAACGCCAGGAACGCGAAGTCACGCACATCCAGGGCCTGACGGACGACGGCAAGATCGGCGTCGTGCAGGTGACACCGGTTGGCACGCCCGGCGGCAATCCTGCCTTCGACGTCACGCCGAACCACCTCGTCACCGGCCTGATTACCGAACGCGGTATCTGCGAGGCCAGCGCCGAAGGCCTTGCCGCCCTCTTCCCGGATCTCAGCAGGATCGCCAAGAGCGCATGAGCCCTGGCCCGACCAGTTCCCGGCCAACCGGCACCAAGGCCGCGGCACCCTCCGCGGCCACCAGGGCGCGCAGCCAGGACGATGCCATCATCGAGGTCACCTGGTGCTACTACCAGGAAGGCATGAACCAGAACGAGATCGCCGAACGCCTCGGCATTTCGCGGGCGACGGTCGTCAACTATCTGTCCGAAGCGCGAAAACGCGACTATGTCCGCATCACACTGGATACGGACATCTTCCGCGACCACGATCTGGCGCGCCGTCTCGTCGACCGGTTCGGTCTGCAGGACGCCATCGTCGTTCCGACATCGCCCGCCGGGGCAGACCAGTCCCTTGACCGGGTCACCCGGGTGGTCGCCGACTGGCTGCCAGGCCTGCTGGAGCCGGGCGACCGGCTTGGCGTTGCATGGGGCGAAACGGTCTACCGGGTGGCGGAGGCCGCGCCGCGGGTAACTGTGCCGGACCTTACTGTGGTTCAGCTGGTCGGTTCGCGCCCGGCGGCCCTCGGCTTTGCCGCGGAAACCTGCTCGGCAACGCTCGCCCGCCGCTATGGCGCGCACTGCGTCAACCTTCATGTGCCGCTGCTCTTGTCCAACCGGGCGCTGGTGGAAGAACTGAAGCGGGAACCGGTGATCCGCATGCAGCTTGATGCGGTGGCCGACTGCAACAAGACCATCTTCGCCTGCGGCACCTGCACCGCAGACAGCCACGTTGTCCATACCGGTCTGCTTGACCCCGCCGACGTTGACCCATGCGCGGAACGCGGTGCCATCGGCGTGATCTGCGGCCGCCTGATCGACCACGACGGCAACGGTCTCAACCGGGAAATCGAGGACCGGATGATTGCCGTGACGCTGGACCAGATGCGCGGCAAGGACATGGGCCTGCTGGTCGGCTCCGGCCCGGACCGTGCCAGACCGATGCTGGCCGCCCTGCGCGGCGGCTACGCCACCCACATCGCCACCTGCTCGGAAACGGCGACGGAAATGCTCAATCTGACGGAAAACAATGCTTAAGACGCCTTATCAGGACACACCCGAACTTCGCCAGGCCATCATCGATTCCTGCAAGGAGATGAACAGCCGCGGTATCAACCAGGGCACATCGGGCAATATTTCCGCGCGCGCAGGCGACCGGATGATCATCACGCCCTCCGGCGTGCCCTATGACCGCATGACCCCGGAGATGCTGGCCTCCATCCCGCTGGACGGCGACAGCGCTTTCGAAGGGCCCCTGCCACCTTCAACCGAATGGCAGTTCCACCTTGCGCTGCTGCGGGCAAAGCCGGACATGCACGCAGTCGTACACGCCCACCCGGTCCACTGCACCGCGCTGGCGATCAACCGGATGGAGATCCCCTCCTGCCATTACATGATCGCGCTCTTCGGTGGTGACACGGTTCCCCTGGCAGGCTACGCCCTTTTCGGCAGCGACGAACTTGCGCGGGAAGTGACAGACGTCATGAAAGACCGGCAAGGCTGCCTGATGGCCAACCACGGTGCCGTGGTTGTCGGCGAGACCCTTGAAAAGGGCCTCTGGCGTCTTGAGGAACTGGAAGTCCTGGCCAAGGCCTATATCCTCAGCCGGACGATCGGCTCGCCGCACATTCTCTCGAAATCCGAGATCGACGCAGTGCTTGGTGCGGTTAAGAACTACGGAATGAAGACGGAAGTCTGAACAGGCTTCCCCGTCACACCAGATCGGGCATGAACGGCAGGTCGGTGACGCCGATGTCATGCCCGGCCTGTGTCAACAATGTCGACACTTGGCCGCGATGATGGGTCTGGTGATTGAACATGTGGGTGACAAGCATCCAGCGCGGCCGGGACCGGGGAATACCGTCCTGGCCGCTTGTCCATTCCAGATCCTCCGCCAGCCAGTCGATGGTCAGCCACTCGGCAAAGTCGGAAATCTGCAGGCACATGTCGAAATGGGCGGCTTTCAACTCATCGAAATTCTCGAAGAGGTCAACGCCCATGCCCTTGATTTCGTACTTGCGGCCGGTAAAGCGGCTCATCCAGGCCCTGTCGGCAAACAGGATGTGATTAAGCGTGGAATGCACGGACCGGAAGAAGGCACCCCGGTCCGCCTTGCGGTCTTCATCGCTCATGAGATCCGCTGCCGCATAGACCTTTTCGGTCATCCAGCTGTTGTATTTGGCCATTCGGCGATAGAGCACCGGATCGACGAGCATGACGTCCCTTTCCTTGCAGCGCTTATCCCGCAGTGGCGAGAGCTTCAGGGGCTGTCGTGGAGAATCTCTGTGTTTCGGCGTCCATGACCCGCAATTCGCCGGACCCGATGTCGAACCAGGACCCGTGCAGGCTGAGCGACCCCGCCGAAACGGCCGCCTCGATGAACGGGAAGGTCATAAGGTTCTTCAGCGACTGGCGGATACCGGCATATTCCATGGCAAGCTGAGGATCGTCGGCCTTGTCCACCGGCATGCAGGCCATTGCGATTGCCGCCGGTTCCAGCAACTTGATCCACCGGCCGATGAACTGACCTGTCGCCATCGGCGCATTCGCGTTTTCCCGGAACGCCTTCACGCCACCGCACTGGCCATGTCCCATGATCACAATGTGCTTGACCTTGAGCGCGTTGACCGCGAATTCGATCGCAGCGCTGGTGCCGTGCTGGCCTTCCGTATCCTCGTAAGGCGGCACCAGGTTGGCAACGTTGCGCACCACGAACAATTCGCCCGGACCGACATTGAAGATACCTTCCGGCGTGACGCGGCTGTCGCAGCAGGAAATCACCATCACATCCGGCGTCTGACCATAGACCGCCAGGCGTTCGTGGGTTTCCTTGTACCTGACGAACCCCTTGTTGAGGTAACGGCCGTAGCCTTCGAGAAGATGTGCGGGAAAAGTCAAACTCAAGTCTCCAGCTCTTGTCACCCGGGATCAGCCACCTGCGCCAGATATGGGCAGGCCTGCCAACCGGAATGGCGGCACCTGATACTGCATCCCGAAGGACGCGCACCTGTGCACGAACGATAGGGGATCTCCCCTGCCGGCCATAGATACGGGTTAATACGTAACGAGCCAAGTGACTTCAACCTTTTGGACGACTTCGCCCGTCAGGTCGCAACATTCACCTCATGGGGCGGCTCACCGTCCTCGTGATCCTCATAGGCATGACGGACGTTGTCCGCGGGCATCCTGTCCACAGGTCCCCGCAAGGGGTGAACCGGCCCGTGATCGATGCCCGGCTCCATGACCTGCAACGCGACAGCCCGATAGGCGGCAACGCCATCCAGCACATGATTTACGGTGTGGTGATCGTCAACAAGAACTGCCGGAGTGTCCTCGGACATCCCGGTTTCATTTTCATGGCGCTCTGCGGTGTCACGCTTCTTTCTGCGGTCGTAACCGGTGCCGTCACCGTCACGGTCCGCGGGGTACTCTGTCGCATGCGCCACGACCTGGGCCGATTGCGGCCTTTCGATCGTCGCCATTCCGGCCTCCTGGCCCTCAGAGAATTGCCGCCTTCTGGCGGAACCCGCCAATTGTTTCAACAAAGGGTTAACAAAACTTTACGTTAAGTTAACTCTCGGTTTTGTCAAAAGCAACGGCCTCAGGCCGACTGGGACCGAGGGGTCGGATAGTCGACACAGACCCTGTTGCGGCCCGACGATTTGGCGATGTAAAGCGCCTGATCCGCCCGGGCGATCGTGTCTTCAACATCACGATCATCAGCCGTGACTTCCGCCAGACCAATACTGACCGTGACGGAAATATTGCCAACGCCGGCATCCACGGTGAGGGCTGCAATTCTCAACCTGATGCGCTCGGCCAGAACCCAGGCCCCGTTTGCGTCATTTTCCCTCAGGAGGAGAACGAATTCTTCCCCGCCGAACCGGGCCGCCTTGTCGGTCGAACGAATTTCTTCAACGATGGCATCCCCGATGGCCCGGATGACGTCGTCACCAGCCCGGTGCCCGAAATGGTCATTGACGGCCTTAAAGTGGTCCGCATCGATCATCAGCACGCTGAACAGCCGGTCGTGGCGCTGGAAGGTCGCAAAGGCATCTTCCGCAAACGGCTGGAACGCACGCCGGTTCAGGAGGCCTGACAGGGAGTCGCGTTCCGCCAGCGTTCTCAAGGAGCGGATGTCGGCTCCCAGTTGCCGATTCCGTTCCTCACTGGACCGTATGTTGCGGCTGTATTCGTCCTTCAGAACCGCCAGCATGTCCCGGGCTGTCCTGGCGCTTTCTTCCACGGTACCGAGCCGGCGCAGCAGCGACCTGACGGAGGCAGACACCTGCGAAAGCTCCCGGAACCCGTGCAGACGTGGAACTGTCGTTTCCTTTTCGTCACGCCCGATCCTGTCCAGCGCTGAAACCAGGCCGAGAAGCGGCTGCGAGATGGTGCGAGACGCAAGCCATGCCAGCAGCGCGGAAAGACAGGCGACCGCAAATCCGATCAGAAAGATATTGCGAACCAGAGCCGCCACCCGAGCCGACACGACGCTGACCGGCTGCTGCACGGCAACCTTCCAGCCCAGCCCCGGATAATCGCCAAGGCCCGAGGTTTCGACCTCCGCGACCACCATGTCGGGATTGCCGGGATCGTAGGCGGCAGTTTCCCGGGAGAGGCTCGCGCCTTCGGCGTCTTCCCCGACAAGCACCGTGCCGTCGCGCGCAAGCACGAAGAGGTCGAGCCCTTCCTTGCCGAGATTGTTTTCCAGAACATCGCGCCGGGTTTCTTCCGCCCAGCTCCAGCTCATGTGCGCGCCAAGCACGCCCGCCAGTTTTCCGTTTTCGTCCTTTACCGGCATTGCCACGTCGACGAAACGAAACGGCGCTTCGTCGGGGCTTGTCCGCAACAGGTGGTCAAGCAGCTTGGCAAGATGCACATCCTCGACCGCAGGCCCTTTCAGACCACTGATGAACCAGGGCCGCTCGGCGACGGATGCGCCCTCCAGCATGCCCTTGGTTGCCGCCACGACCGTGCCGTCGACAGATGCAAATCCGATCCAGGCATATTGCGGCAGGCTGCGCTGCAGCTGGTCAAGCGTTTCACGAATGATGTCGGGATTGCGGGTCCAGACGGGCTTCAGCAGTTCCATGTCTGCGACGTTGCGCACTTCGCGGTAACGGTCGAACATCGTCTGGTCCAGCCGCTGCGCCATGCTGCGCGCAATCAGGGTCAGGTCCCACTGGTTTTCCCGGATGGCTTCGCCGCGTGCAATCAGGGCCGCACCGAATGCGGCCACCGCGATCGAAAAGATGCAAAGCGAAGCCGCCAGAAGGGCAATCTGCTGTCGCAGACTGGTCCCGTCCCGCAATCCGATGAGGACTGAAGTTATTCTGGAAATTGGCTTACGTATCATCGGATCGTTTCCTGCTTAGACCCGCGCTAAGGGAAACTACTAATGGCCAAGTATAAACAAATCTTGAACCCGCCAGCGAAACCGACGCAGCCACGACTGCGCCAGTTGCAACTGAAAGTTTATCCGAGACTAGAAGAGCGAATAATTTTCGCCAACAAATACTTCAATCGGCATTATCGTCACTTTCGACGAAGGCCGGTTCAAGCAGCCTGTTCTGCACGTTTGCCGACAATCTTCACCACATCGGCCATGATATCGGTGAGCTGGAAGTCCTTGGGCGTATAGACCGCCGCAATGCCTTGCGCCTTGAGCTGTGCCGCGTCTTCGTCAGGAATAATGCCACCGACCACGACCGGGATATCGTCCGCACCGGCTGCCCGCAGGCGGTCCATCACGTCACGCACCAGGGCCAGGTGCGAGCCGGACAGGATCGACAGACCGATCACGTGAACATCTTCTTCCACCGCGGCGTTGACGATCTGCGCCGGCGTCAGCCGGATTCCCTCATAGACCACCTCCATGCCGCTGTCGCGCGCCCTGACGGCAATCTGTTCCGCTCCGTTCGAATGCCCGTCGAGACCCGGTTTGCCGACCAGGAACTTCAGCCGGCGACCGAGCTTCTTTGACACTGCTTCCACGTCCGAGCGGATGTCTGCCAAGGTGCCGGCATTGTCCCGCACGGCCTGGCCGACGCCGGTCGGAGCACGGTACTCGCCAAAGACCTCGCGCAGGGTCCGGCCCCATTCGCCTGTGGTCGCTCCGGCCTTGGCCGCGGCAATCGAGGGCTCCATGATGTTGCGGCCTTCCTGGGCGGCGGCTTTCAGGTCCGCCAGCGCGGTTTCGACCGCAGCTTGATCGCGTGCATCGCGCCAGGCCCTGACCTTCTCGACCGCCTCTTCCTCGACATGCTCGGAAACGGTGAGAATGCCGCCATCTTCCCCGGCGGCCAGAGGCGAAGGCTCGCTGTCCGTCCAGCGGTTGACACCGACCACCACCTGGTCGCCGCCTTCGATCGCGGCAAGGCGTGCGGAATTGGCTTCCACAAGCTGGCGCTTCATGTAGCTGCTATCGACCGCGGCGACCGCACCACCCATGGCATCGATCCGGGCAAGTTCCTCGCGGGCTTGCGCCTTCAGCTCTTCCACCTTGCGGGTAATTTCGGCCGAGCCGTCAAAAATGTCCGCATAGTCCAGAAGGTCGGTCTCATAGGCAACGATCTGCTGCATTCGCAGCGACCACTGCTGGTCGAACGGTCGCGGCAGGCCCAGCGCCTCGTTCCATGCCGGCAGTTGCACGGCGCGGGCGCGCGCATTCTTGGACAAGACCACCGCCAGCATCTCGATGAGGATACGGTAGACGTTGTTTTCCGGCTGCGGCTCGGTCAGCCCGAGGCTGTTCACCTGAACCCCATAGCGGAAGCGGCGATAGCGCTCGTCCTCGACGCCATAGCGCTCCAGGCAGATCTCGTCCCACAATTCGGTGAAGGCGCGCATCTTGCACATCTCGGTAATGAACCGCATGCCCGCATTGACGAAGAAGGAAATCCGGCCGACAGCCTTCGGGAAGTCTTCATCGGGAATGGCACCACTCGCCTTGATGGAATCCAGAATGGCCACCGCCGTTGCCAGCGCGAAGGACAACTCCTGAACCGGTGTCGCACCTGCTTCCTGCAAATGATAGGAGCAGACGTTCATCGGATTCCATTTGGGCATGTTGGAATAGGTCCAGGCGATGACATCGGTCGTCAGCCTGAGCGATGGCGCCGGCGGAAACACATAGGTGCCCCGGGACAGATATTCCTTGATGATGTCGTTCTGGGTCGTGCCCGACAGCAGTTTGCGGTCGGCGCCCTGTTCGTCGGCAGCCGCTATATAGAGCGACAGCAGCCAGGGTGCGGTCGCGTTGATCGTCATGGAGGTGTTCATCCGCTCCAGCGGAATGTCCTGGAACAGGGTGCGCATGTCGCCGAGATGAGCCACCGGAACACCGACCTTGCCCACTTCGCCGCGCGCCAGGGCGTCATCCGGATCATAGCCGGTCTGAGTCGGCAGATCGAACGCAACGGACAGGCCAGTCTGACCCTTGGCAAGATTGCCACGGTAGAGCTTGTTCGATTCGGCCGCCGTCGAGTGACCCGCGTAGGTCCGGAAAATCCACGGACGATCTTTCTCCGGCCGGCTCTCACCCGATGCACTCATGCCACTCATCCTCCTAAGGCGTTCTGCTGCCTGTTTTTTCTTGATTTGGCAGCACCGCGTCAGCCTGTTTCTCCCGAACAGTCAGCAGTGTGCCGGAGTTTACGCGACTGCGAAACCCCAATGTGCAATGCAAAATATGGTTGGCATCAAAACGCAAGTTAAGCAATAGTCGTATAGAACGGTGATCGTTTTTGAACAATAGTTGCGCAAAATTGGGTATTTGCCCGATTACGACTTGTGCAAATGCGAAATTCTGAGGCCCAAAAGAAGCCCTGGGAGGGGAGAATGACAGCGACCGCGGAAGCCAATGACAACCAAACGCGAGAGGGCGCGCCGGTGAAAGATCTTTATGAAATCGGAGAGATCCCGCCGCTCGGACACGTTCCCAAAAACATGTATGCCTGGACCATCCGCCGTGAACGCCACGGACCGCCGGAAGACGCCATGAAACTGGAAGTCGTGCCGACCTGGGAACTCGACAGCCACGAGGTTCTGGTTCTGGTGATGGCCGCCGGCGTCAACTACAACGGCATCTGGGCAGGCCTCGGCCAGCCGATCAGCCCGTTCGACGGTCACGGCGCCGCCTATCATATTGCCGGCTCCGATGCCTCGGGCATCGTCTGGGCCGTTGGTGACAAGGTCAAGCGCTGGAAAGTGGGCGACGAGGTCGTGGTTCATTGTAATCAGGACGACGGCGACGACGAGGAGTGCAACGGCGGCGACCCGATGTTCTCCACCTCCCAGCGGATCTGGGGCTACGAGACACCGGACGGCTCGTTCTCGCAATTCACCCGCGTGCAGGCCCAGCAGCTTATGCCCCGGCCGCGCCACCTGACCTGGGAAGAAAGCGCCTGCTACACGCTGACGCTCGCGACCGCCTATCGCATGCTGTTCGGCCATCACCCGCATGAGCTGAAGCCGGGTCAGAACGTGCTTGTCTGGGGCGCCTCGGGTGGCCTTGGCTCCTACGCCATCCAGTTGATTACGGCAGCAGGCGCCAATGCCATCGGCGTCATCTCTGACGAGGACAAGCGCCAGTTCGTGCTGGATCTCGGCGCCAAGGGCGTGATCAACCGCAAGGACTTCAAGTGCTGGGGTCAATTGCCGACGGTCGGCTCGCCCGAATATGCGGAATGGTTCGCCGAAGCGCGCAAGTTCGGCAAGGCGATCTGGGACATCACCGGCAAGGGCAACAACGTCGATATCGTCTTCGAACATCCGGGTGAGGCAACCTTCCCGGTCTCCACCCTGGTCTGCAAGAAGGGCGGCATGGTCGTAATTTGCGCCGGCACGTCAGGCTTCAACTGCACCTTCGACGTCCGCTACATGTGGATGCACCAGAAGCGCCTTCAAGGGTCACACTTCGCCCATCTGAAGCAGGCCTCGGCCGCCAACAAGCTGATGATCGAACGGCGCATCGACCCTTACATGTCCGAGGTCTTCCCCTGGGATCAGATCCCGAAGGCCCATACCAAGATGTGGAAGAACCAGCACGCACCGGGCAACATGTCCGTCCTGGTCTGCGCGCCGACCACCGGTCTTCGGACCTATGAGGACGTTCTGGAAGCCTCCACCCGCTGATCCGGCACGCCGCCTTCAGGGCAACCACCTGCAGGCGGCGGGCTCAACAAGCTCCCTGAAAGGCTAGGGGCCTCAGGCCCCGTTAGCCTCATGCAGCCTGACCAGCCCGTGTCTCACGGGCTGGTCTTTTCTTTTTGATTACCCGGCGGTGGCGACCCAGCCTCTGAAGGTGAAGGCCGTGTAGAAGGTCTCGACGTCGACAAACCCGGCCTGCCTCAACAGATCCGCATCCTGCTCGGGCGTCAGCACCGGCAATCGCTCCTTCATCGCGGCCATGCCGTTTTCGGTAAGCGAGCGGGAAGTGCCGGATAGGGTGGAAAACGCCGCATATCTTGCCAGCCACCTGTCCTTGCCCGCAGGGTCGGTCGGAAAGCTGTGATGAACCGTAACGAAGGCCGCTCCAGGCTTCAATCGTTGCCGCAGCCCGGAAAGCGTCTTCAACCTCTCCTCCCGATCCAGAAAATGAAGCGTCAGCAGGCAGGCGGCGCCATCAAATTGTCTTTCGGGGGCATCCTGGATGTATCCCTCCAGCAGGCTCACTCTTGCCCCGAGGGGACCAAGGTGCTCTTGCGCCTTTTCCAGCATGTCTGCGGACGGGTCGACACCAAGGAAACGCCAGTCCGGCTGCATGCGGGCAAAGGCCTTCAGTTCAACACCGCCGCCGGCACCAAGCACCAGGATTGTTCCGTCCGATGGCGCCCGCTCCGCCAACAGCAGGCCTGCCATCTTGTGCATGTCTGCAAGCCCGGGAACCAGCCTCGCCGTTCTTTCCGCATATCCGGCGGTTGATGCGGCTCCGGAAAACAGGGACATGGAAAAGGTCCTCAAGCAATGCGTGGCCTGGTGCTCCGATCCATACCAAGACGCTCGGCACCATCATGTTACTTTATATGTAACTTGAAAATTGCCATTCAAGAAACCTGCTCCATTTTTTCCAACCCATTGCGCGCACCCCCCCAGCTGAAAGGCTTGTGCACCGGTTTCAGGAGCCTTGCGCCGCAATTCTGCTCAACTGTCGTCCCATCACCTTCCAAAGTGAGGCGAATCATGTGCCTCACTAAATCTCATTGATCCTGAGCGGGAGCTTCAACAGCGTGGCTGACAATCCGATGGTCCATCGATCCCTGAAACTCGCCCTCGCCGGAGCGCTGCTGCTCTCGGTTGCCGCCTGCATGGGCGACCGCATGCAGACGCCGCCCTTCTACGAGGACATGGCGCGTGTCGACGGTGTGGTGGATGCTGCGACGGCCGCTCAGATGATCTCGCAATACCGGATCAACAACGGACTGTCGCCCGTGATTGCCGATCCGCAGCTGACATCCATTGCAAAATCGCAGGCCGACGCGATGGCCGCGGCCGGAAACGTTCAGGCATCGCTCGCCCCGAACCAGCAGCTGGCAACCCGCATGGCCTCCATCGGCGAGCCGAAGACGGCTGCCGCCGAAAACGTCAGCGCCGGATACAGGACCTTTGCCGAAGCTTTTTCAGGCTGGCGGGAAAGCCCGAAACATAACCAGGTCTTGCTGACGAAAGACGCCACCCGGCTTGGCATCGCGACGGCTTACGCGCCCAATGCCAAGCACAAGGTATTCTGGTCGCTGGTCATGGCCGGACCGAAACCGGCCCGGTAACAGCCCGCGTCAATAGATACGCGGCTCGAAATACCTTTGCGGATAGCCGGGAAATGAATCCCAGTAGGGCCGGATAATGATCGGCTGCGGCGGCGCGACCACGACAGGCGGCGCTTCGTAAAGCGGTTCCGGTGCATAGACGGGTCCCGGTTCAACCGGCGGCGGATCATAGGGAGGATCGCCCTTGTAGACCGGCCCGCCGCGATAGGCAGGCGCAGGCGCCTCCGCATAGATCGGGTAATCCCGGTAGTAGCGCTGCACACCCAGGTTGATGCCCGCGCTGGGGATCGGCCGGCCATAATAGATGCCTTCACCGCCATAGCTGAGATATTGGCCGGAAACCCATCCCTTCACATTGGTGAAGGCGGCATCGCACCAGCCGAAGTCGGCCGTACACCCGAAAATGGTTACCCCGCCCCCGCGCGGCACGGTGGCCATTACGGGATAATTGGTTCCCGGTCCGGCGCGCATGTTGAGATTGGCCGTCGTAAAGGCAATGGCCGGCCGTGATTGTGCGCTTGCTGGCAGCACCATCATCACGATCGCGGCAAATGCCAGCGAAAAGCGGATCAACATGTTCAAAACTCCAAAGTTCTGCGCCCTGACGCTTTCAAGAAGCGGCTAGCATCATGGCAAAAGTATAGCGCTGCAGGCGTCTCTATTCCTTCTCACGCCAAATGCTGCCCGCCCCAGCTTGCGCCCAGCTTGCGTCCGATTTGCGTTCGGCCTTCATTTCGGGCTTGATAGGCGCACGAACAGCCGGGGGGCTTTGTGAAGTGAAACGAATTCAATCTGTTGCGTCTGCCATGGCGCTGGCGGCGCTCTGGTTTGCTGCATCCATTGCACCGGTGTCGGCCTTCGATGCGCATGCGGGCTATTATTACCCGGAGGTGCAGACCCAGGAGGTTTATGTCTCCGAACTGGGCCTTGCACCTGACACGGGCAAGCGGTCGCGGGCAGCCTTCGTCAGCGGCCTCGCATCCCAGAACGCAAAACTGGGGTATCCGCCCGGATATCACCTCTTCGCCAAGGGCACAGAACTGGAAAAACTGATTGTGGTGGCAACCGGCGACGGGCGTTATGACACGCTGTTCCGGCTGCGGGCCCTGCTTGCCTCGCTGACCTCGATGGCCCGCACGACGGAACTCTTCGCGCGGTCAAACCAGCCGCAGGACCTGAACTTCCTCGATCTTTGCAAGATGATCGGCTTCACCCAGGTCACAGTCAGCAACGGCAAGGACGTCACGCACCAGATCAAGGTGCGCTAGCGGTATTGGCTCAGGGAACGGTCAGCGCCTCAGCTTGCCGTTCAGCCAGTCGCGGTACTGCGACTTGGTTCCGAAGAACGCATTCCGGTCGACGTCGCCTTTGACGCCCGGCACCCGGCCCTCGGCCGTATACTGCCAGAAAAACCAGTCGTCGCGCTGCTCATAGATGTTGTTCGGGAAGCTGGCGACAGAACGCAGCCAGAATTGCTCGTTCTTGAGCGCACCGACCAGTCGGTCGCGGTGGAAATCGACCGAGGAATAGATCACCGGGCGCTTGCCGTAGTGCTTTTCCATTTCGTCGAGGAAGATCTTCATGTCCCGCAGGATCTGCGGTCGTTCCGGCCGTTCCCGGCAGGTCTTGGAATGTGCATTCCATTCCATGTCGAGCACAAGCGGTAGGGCTTGCGGGTCGACAGGAACAATTTCCTTCACCCACGAAATCTGTTCTTCAACCGGACGGCAGAAATAATAGAAGTGATAAGCCCCGCGCGGCATGCCCGCCTGACGCGCTGCCACCCAATTCTCGACAAAGCGCGGGTCGACGTGGTCGCCACCTTCGGTCGCCTTGATCCAGGCGAAGGCGACACCCCCCTGCTTTGCGGCCACCCAATCGATATCGCCCTGCCACCGGGACACGTCGATGCCGTGTACCGCGTAGTCTTCTGGCGTTGGATCCGGAAAGTCGTAAGCCGCGCACGAGCTTAAAAAGATGAACCCGAAAATGGAACAAAACGATTTTACGATTGCCAGCACAGCGTCCTCGGCAGGGTTAAGAAAGGCTTTCACTCACCGCACAAAATGCGCGGGATTTCCTAACGGAGCGTAGACGAAATCACGATTTCTCCGCATAAACACGTATCTGTTATCGTGCGGGCAATCGAATAGGGCGGGATTGCGGCGGATCAAAGACGCCTGGTCTCTTTCCCTCAATGTATGAGCATGGAAATCGCGACCACCCTGATCGCCATTGGCGCCCTGCTGCTGCTCGGCATGCTGGCCGACGAAATCGGCCACAGGACGCAGATGCCCCGCGTGACGCTGCTGATCCTGTGCGGACTGGCCGCCGGCCCCGCCTTTCTGGATCTTCTGCCTGAAAACCTGACCCAGCTTTACGAAACCCTCGCCGTTCTGGCCCTGTCGATGGTCGCCTTCGTTCTGGGCGGCAAACTCTCCAGGGTCCATCTGCAGAACAGCGGCAAGGCCGTAACGGTCGTTTCGGCTTCAGCGGTCGCCTCTACTGCGATCATCGTCTTTGCAGGTCTCGCCCTGCTTGGCTTTCCTCTGGAACTGGCACTGATTCTGGCAGCCCTGGCCACCGCCACCGACCCGGCAGCCACCAGCGATGTCATCCGCCAGTACCGCGCCAAGGGGCCCTTCACAACCATCCTGTCCGGCATCGTCGCACTGGACGATATCTGGGGCATTCTGGTCTTCGCGTTCTGTCTCATGGGAGCACAGGCGCTCATGGGCGGCGACGGCTCGGGCGCCCTGCTGCATGCGGTTTGGGAAATTGCCGGATCGCTCCTGCTTGGCGCGATTGTCGGCCTCCCGGCGGGCTACCTGTCCGGCCGCCTCCAACCCGGCGACCCGACCCTTGCCGAAGCGCTTGGTATCGTGTTCCTGACGGCGGGTCTGGCGCTCTGGCTCGACCTCTCGTTCCTGCTGGCAGGCATTGCCTGCGGGGCCATGGTGGTCAACACCGGGCGTCACCATACCCGGCCGTTCTATGAAATCGAACATATCGAATGGCCGTTCATGATCTTCTTTTTCGTGCTGGCCGGCGCAGCGCTGCAGCCGGACCTGCTTTTGAAGCTTGGCCTCCTTGGCGCGGCATATGTTCTGTTGCGGCTCGCCGGACGCCTGGCAGGAGGCTGGCTGGGCGGCAAGCTCAGCGGCGGGGCCGGAACCGACCGAAGCTATCTCTTCGGCCTCTCGCTTCTGCCTCAGGCGGGCGTCGCGCTTGGCATGGCCCTGGTCGCTGCCGAAGCGCTGCCGCAGTTCCGCGACGAAATCCTGACCGTCGCCATCGGATCAACCATCGTGTTCGAACTGCTCGGCCCCGCGGCCACTCAACTCGCCCTGAAACGGGTCGGGGAAACCGGCAAGGCCGGGGAAGACGATCCCGAGACCTGAATTCGTTTGCACTCGGTGGCCGAATCCGTATGACTTGGCTATTCCCGCAACAAGCCTTGGCAAATTTCCCATGACAGACCGGATCAAACTCGTCACCTGGAACATCAATTCCGTGCGCCTGCGCATGCCGATTGTGGAACAGTTGATCGAGCAAGTCGCACCGGACGTGATCTGCCTGCAGGAAACCAAGTGCCCGGACGCCAATTTCCCGGAAAACGCCTTCCGCAAGGCGGGATACGAACACATGGCCATCCACGGCCAGAAGGGCTACCACGGCGTCGCAACGCTTTCCAAGCTGCCGCTGAGCAACATCGAGAAACGCGACTTCTGCCAGGTTGGGGACAGCCGTCACGTGGCGGCGGACGTGCCTTTCAACGGCTCCAGCATCCGGCTGCACAATTTCTATGTGCCGGCAGGTGGTGACGAGCCGGATCGCACGATCAACCCGAAATTCGGCCACAAGCTCGACTTCATGGCCGAGATGCTGGGATGGCTGAAAGGCGAGGAAACCTCGAAACCCGCCATTCTGGTCGGCGACCTCAACGTCGCGCCTTACGAGCACGATGTCTGGTCCCACAAGAAGCTCCTGAAGGTGGTCTCACATACCCCGGTCGAAACGGAACTGTTCGAGCAGGTGCGCGAGGCAGGCGGCTGGCTGGACGCCATGCGCCAGTTCACCCCGCTGGACGAAAAGCTCTACACCTGGTGGAGCTACCGCGCCAAGGACTGGTCTGCCGCCGACAAGGGCCGCCGTCTTGACCACGTCTGGGTGTCTCAGCCACTCGCCCCGTATGTGAAGGGCACCACAGTCCTGCGCGACGCACGCGGCTGGGAAAAGCCGTCCGACCACGCCCCGGTAATCGCCGAATTCGCGATCTGAGGCCAATTCGAACAAGCGGCCCATCCTTCGAGACAGCGCTTTGCGCTTCCTCAGGATGAGGTCACCTTGTTGCATGTTCCCGGATTTGCCAAAACCAGAGCCTCATCCTGAGGAGGACCGCAAGGTCCGTCTCGAAGGATGGGCCACGTACCCGAAAAACAGCATCTGAACTGCCTAAACCTGGAAAGACCCCGCGCCATCAATCAGGCGCAACGCAGGCTTCAAGGCGTCACAATCACCTTGCCCTGCACCCGGCGCGCAGCGATTTCCTCAAGCGCGGTTGCCGTTTCTTCCAACTTGTAAACGCCATGGATGTGCGGCTTCAGCTTGCCTTCAGACACCCAGGTCAAGAGTTCCTTCATGTTGCGGCGATGGCCTTCCGGGTCCCGGTCGAGTGCTGCGCCCCAGAAGACACCGCGAATGTCGCAACCTTTCAGCATCACGATATTCAGCGGAATTTTCGGAATGTCGCCCGCAGCAAACCCGATCACCAGGAACCGCCCCTCCCAGGCCGTTGCCCGGATGGCCTGTTCCGACAACTCTCCGCCAACCGGGTCGTAGACAACATCCACACCCTTTCCACCGGTCAGCTCCTTCAGGGTTTCCTTGAGCGGCTCAACCGAATAATCGACCGTCATGTGAGCGCCGAGCGAGCGGGCGAAAGCGAGCTTTTCCTCAGATGAGGCGCAGGCAATCACCCTTGCCCCCATGATCGCGGCAATTTCCACCGCAGCCTGGCCGACACCGCCCGATGCGCCCAGAACGGCAACAGTCTCGCCGGGCTTCAACCCGGCCCGGTCGCGATAGGCATGCAGCGTGGTGCCATAGGTCACGGTCAAACCTGCCGCGACTTCAAAGGAAATATCGTCCGGCAGCGAGACAAGGTCGCCTGCTGCGACCACCACTTTTTCCCGCGCAGCACCCCAGCGCATGTAGCCCATGACCCTGTCGCCGGGCGAAACCCCTTCGACGCCGGAGCCCACCTGATCGACCACACCGGCGAATTCGGCACTCGGCGAAAACGGCATTTCCGGCTTGTACTGGTACTTGCCCTTGATGATCAGCGTATCGAAGAAATTGAGCGCACAGGCCTTCACCCGCACCACGACCTCCCCCGGCCCGGCAACCGGATCGGCAATCTCCTCGATAACCAGGCTGGAAGGCGGACCGAAGGTTTTGCAGAGACAGGCTTTCACGGCATCCTCATGACATTCTACGGGTAAAGCGCCGCTCGCGCTGCGCCGGGTGAGACGTTAGCAAGCCCTGATCGAGGCGGGAATTGGCTTTCCGGATAAGCTGAAAACTTTCGGCCATGGCGAAAGTCGGCTATGAGGCAGCCAAATCGAAAACGGACAAACTGATGCGCGGATATTTTGCAATCGGGGCCGAAGGCCTCTCGAAACGGATGAACCTGGGCACCTTGATGCGCTCTGCCCATGCCTTCGGCGCCAACTTCTTCTTCACGGTGGATGCCGACCAGAAGCTGCGCAAGGCGCCCCCCTCCGACACCTCCAAGAGCCCCGGCCACCTGCCTGTCTTCACCTGGGACAGCGTAGACACGATGGACCTGCCCAGAGGCTGCCAGCTTGTGGGCATCGAACTCACGGACGAATCGATCGAGCTGCCGAGCTTCGGACATCCCCTTCAGGCGGCCTACGTTCTTGGTCCTGAAAGAGGCTCGCTTTCACCGCAGATGCTGGCGCGCTGCGATCACGTGGTGAAGATCCCGACAAAGTTCTGCATCAATGTCGCCATGGCCGGCGCGATCGTCATGTACGACCGTCACAGGGCGCTGGGTCGCTACGCGGACCGCTCAACCACGGCCGGCGCTCCCAGGATCGAACGTCCGAAACATGTCAGCGGCGGTCCGGTGATGCGCACGGGACGCAAAGTGCCGGGAACCTGAATGAGTTGCGCCTGAACTTCAGGCCACCAGAATTTTGAGTGCCTCCTGCCCGGGGCCCCAATTAGTCCACATCCACGGACGTGTCGGTTTCCAGAAGCTGGCGCAACCGTCCGAAGGCAAGCCGGATACGGGATTTGACCGTACCAAGCGGCAAGCCCGTGTGTTCGGCAATCTCGCTGTGCGACTGTCCTGCAAAAAAAGCCAGCCGAACCACATTCCGCTGCTCTTCAGGCAACTGCGACAAAGCAGCACGCACGCGTTTTTCCCGCAGCTTCGCATCCATCTCTTCGGCAATGTCCGGCAGGGGTGTCGGGTGCAGGGACGGATCTTCGGGGTCGAGCGCGGCAGACTTCTGGCGGCGGATCCTGTCGATACGCCGGTTCCGGGCAACCCGGAACAGCCAGGTGCTGGCATTGGACTTTTTCGGATCAAACAGATCGGCCTTGCGCCACAGCGTCATCATGACGTCCTGGGCGACTTCTTCGGCAAGGGCCTCATCGGCGCCCTGCTTCATCAGGTAGCCCTTCAGGCGCGGCGCAAAGTGATCGAACAGCTCGATGAAAGCCGCCTTGTCCCGGTCTGCCGCCACTTTGACAATGAGATCGGAAAAATACTGCACCTGCGTCAAAGACAATCAATCCCCCTGCCGATCCATCTTCTTTATCAGGTTCGGCATAATTCGAAAGGGGGGTCAAGCAGGTCTGCCACACTGTTGCCGCGTTTAACCGCAAAGCGATTAGGTTGGTGCACGCACCGAAAAACAGAAAATACAATTGTCGGGCTTCAACCCTTTCGTAACCCGCTTTAAGTTATCATTAAAGCAAGGTTTATATGTCAGACGGCAGTTGAACTAAATTTGACGGAAACTCAAATCCAACGGTGTGGAGATGATGAAAGCAAAATCGCTGGTTCTGGCCATAGCAGGTCTTGCCGTTTCGAGTGCAGCGGCTTTCGCACAAACCCCGACACTTCTGAAGCAGCACAAGGACTGGGCGGCCTATGCGCTGACCAGTGGCGGCGGCAAGGTTTGCTACGCGCTTACCAAACCGACGACATTGCTTCCGGGAGATCGAAATCACGGGGACGTATTCTTTTTCGTGACCACACGCCCGGCGGAAGGCGTCTCGTCCGAGCCGAGCCTGCTGGTCGGTTATCCTTTCAAGGATAAATCCTCGGTCAGCGTAGACATTGACGGCAAGGGCTTCACGCTCTTCACCAACAATGACGGTGCCTGGGTCGAAAATGCTGCAACCGAAGCGCAACTCGTTTCTGCCATGAGGGCAGGCCGGGAAATGACGGTGACCGGCGAATCCAGCCGCGGCACCCGCACCACCTACAAGTTCTCGCTGTCCGGCGTCACAGCCGCGATCGACGACTCCAACGCTGCCTGCCGCTAACGCGTCCAGGCAGCAGCTTCTCCGGCTTTCCCCTGCATCCGCAGGGCGAAAAGCCGAAGTCGGCCGGTGGTTTCCTTTCAGTCTCGACGTCACCCTGGACGGGCCAAACGGCCTATCCGGGTCGTTGTCGTTGCGTAAAAACAGCTCTGCATAGCTCCCCTGCACGTCAGCAAACTTGATTTTCGGCGCTTTTTGTGGTTTTGGGAGCGCTTGAAATCAGACCTGCAAGTCAGGTGCCCGGCGACCGCGTAGTCTTGTTCCAAGACGCCTGAAGACCCTGCCGGAAGAGATTACGGATCACGACATGGCAATTACGCTCGACATCGCGCGGGACAATCCGAACGCGCACACCGTTTCAGCCGAAGCTGTCCTGCCCGGCGAAGACAAGCCGACGCTGATCGGCCTGTCGCGCGAGGAACTGGGTGAAGCACTCGGCACCATCGGCGTGCCGCAGAAGCAATGGCGCATGCGTGCCTCCCAGCTCTGGCACTGGCTTTATGTGCGCGGCGTGTCCGACTTTGCGCAGATGACGAATATCGCCAAGGACCTGCGCCAGAAGTTGGACGAGGCCTTCATGATCGCCCGTCCGGAAATTGTGTCCGAGCAGATCTCCGTCGACGGTACCCGCAAGTGGCTGTTCCGCTTTCCCGCGCGCGGCGCCGGCCGCCCGGTCGAGGTTGAAACCGTCTATATTCCTGAAGAAGGCCGCGGCACGCTCTGCGTTTCTTCCCAGGTCGGCTGCACCCTCACCTGCACTTTCTGCCACACGGGCACCCAGAAGATGGTCCGCAATCTGACGGCTGAAGAAATTCTGTCGCAGATCCTGATTGCGCGCGACCGGCTGGGCGATTTCCCGCATGCGGACACCCCTCAGGGCGCCATCGTGCCGTCCGAAGGCCGTCTGGTGACCAACATCGTCATGATGGGCATGGGTGAGCCCCTCTACAATTTCGACAACGTCAAGAAGGCGCTGCTGATCGCGTCCGATGGTGACGGCCTGTCGCTCTCCAAACGCCGCATCACCCTGTCGACCTCCGGCGTCGTGCCGGAAATCTTCCGCACCGGTGAAGAAATCGGCTGCATGCTGGCCATTTCGCTTCACGCGGTTCGTGACGAACTGCGCGACGTGCTGGTGCCTATCAACAAGAAATGGAACATCAAGGAACTGCTGGACGCTTGCCGGCAGTATCCGGGCCTGTCCAACGCCAAGCGCATCACCTTCGAATATGTGATGCTGAAGGGCGTCAACGACAGCAATCAGGATGCACTTGAACTGGTCCGCCTGCTGAAGGGCATTCCAGCCAAGATCAACCTGATTCCCTTCAACCCGTGGCCGGGTACCGATTACGAATGCTCGGACTGGGAGCGCATCGAGGAATTTGCCGACATCGTCAACCGCGCCGGCTATGCCTCACCCATCCGCACACCACGCGGCCGCGACATCTTCGCCGCCTGCGGACAGCTGAAATCCGCTTCCGAGCGCATGCGAAAGAAGGACCGTGAGGCCCTGGCAGCCTCCTGAGGCAACATCATCTGCTGAACGAAAAACGGCGGCTCCCTGGAGCCGCCGTTTTTGTCTGATCAGAAAACGTCAAACCAATCTGGAAAAAGGCCGCCCGCCGGCGGCCTTTTTGTATTCTTCGGCGAGGCTCAGACGAGACCGGACTTTGCCAGCGGCAGGCTGGTTGACCACTCGCCTATGGCAGCGGCAATCGCGTTGGCGACTGCCGGGCCGATCGGCGGAGTACCGGGTTCACCGATACCGGTCGGTGCTTCGTTCGAAGGAACGATATGCACCTCGATTTCCGGCATGTCGGACATCCGGATCGGCTCGTAGGTGTCGAAGTTGGTTTCCTCGACAACACCGTCGGCGAGCGTCACCTGGTTCCGCAGGATCGCACCAAGGCCGTAGCCGATGCCGCCTTCGACCTGTGCCCGGATATTGTCCGGGTTGATCGGCGTGCCGCAATCGACCGCTGCCGTCACCTTTTCCACCTTCACAGTGCCGTCGTCGCGGAAGGAGATTTCCGCCACTTCCGCCACAAAGGAACCGAAGGACTTGTGCACGGCGACACCGCGGTGGCGCCCTTCAGGCAAAGGTGTGTCCCAGCCCGCCTTTTCAGCCGCCAGCTTCAACACGCCCACCTTGCGCGGATCGTCCTTGATCATCTCGAGGCGATAGGCAACCGGATCCTTGCCGGCTTCCTTGGCCAGACGATCGATCATGGTTTCCATGACGTAGGCCGTGTGGGTGTGACCCACCGAACGCCACCACAGAACCGGGACCTTCGTCTCCTGGAAGGACTGGTCCATGTTCATCAGCGGAAACGCATAAGTGGTGTCATGCGCGCCTTCGGTCATGTTGTGGTCGACACCGTCCTTCATCAGCATGGCTTCGAAAGGCGTGCCCTTGACGATGGACTTGGCGGCGATGTTGTACTTGAACGCCGTCACGTTGCCCTGGTCATCAAGACCGACCCGCAGCCGGTGAGCCGACATCGGACGGTAGTACCCACCGGCCATGTCGTCCTCACGGGTCCAGACGATCTTCACCGGAGCCGGCGCCATGCCGGCGGCCTGCATCGCCTTGGCCAGCGTGGTGATTTCCACGACCGGATGCGCATCGGCCTGGGCGCGGCGCCCGAAGGACCCGCCTGCCCACAGGGTGTTGATCTTGACGTTCTCGAACGGAATGCCGAGTACGGTGGCCGCCACGTTGTGATCGATGGTCGGGATCTGGGAAGCGAACCAGAATTCCGCTGTTTCACCGTCGAACATCATGGCGATGTCCAGCGGTTCCATGGCGCCATGGGCCAGGAACGGGAATTCATAGTCGGCTTCGATAACCTTGGCCGAAGCTTCCAGCGCCGCGTCGACATCACCGTCTTCGCGAACCTTCACACCCGGCTTGGTGGTCATATCCTTCAGTTCGGCGATCATCGCATCGCTGGACCGGGTTTCTGCCTCGGCATCATCCCACTCGATTTCGAGCAGGGACCGGCCGTTGATTGCCGGCCAGGTGGACTTGGCGATCACCGCAACCCCGTTCGGGATCTGCAGCACGTTGACGACGCCCGGCACCTTCTTGGCTTCGGTGGCGTCAAACGACTTCACCTTGCCGCCAAAACGGGGAGAGCGGGCAACGACGGCAACCAGCAGGTCATCACGCTGGAAGTCCATCGTGTAGGTCCTGGGCGCGCCGACGGTCTTGTTCTTGACGTCGAGACGCGGGAAGGACTTGCCGATGTAGACCCACTGGTCCGGTGTCTTCAGTGTCGGCTCTGCCGGAACGTCCTCGTTGGCGGCAAGACCGGCAAGCTCACCCAGGGTCGCGGACTTGTCCGCACCATGAGAAACGACGCCACCCGACACGGTGATTTCACCCGCCGGCACACCCCATTCCTTTGCCGCGGCGGTAACGATCATCGCTTTTGCCGCGGCACCGGCCTGACGGTACTGCATGAACGAGTTTGCCATGGCCGTGGACCCGCCGGTGCCCTGCACGCCGAACAGCGAGTTGGCATAGACTTGCGGATTGGACGGTGCGAATTCGACACTGACCTGCTCCCAGGAAGCGTCGAGTTCGTCGGCGACCAGACTGCACAGACCACTGGCAGTCCCCTGTCCCATGTCGAAGTGCTTGGACAGCACCACGACCGTGTTGTCCGGACGGATGTGAACGAAGGGCTGGATGAACTCGCCTTCGGCGGCCGAGGCAGTCGAGCGCGGCAGGTTCATGGCAAGCACCAGGCCACCAACGGTACCGGCGGACATCTTCAGGAAGGTGCGCCGTGTCGGCATTGCGGCTGCCAGCGGTTGTTTCAGGAGATGCAGCATGGCTCAGGCCTCCATCTTGTCTGAAGCAAGGTGGATGGCCTTGCGGATCCGGGCGTAGGTGGCGCAGCGGCAGACATTGCCGTCCATGGCTGCGTCGATGTCCTCGCCGGTCGGCTTGGGCGTTTCGGCAAGCAAGGCAGTCGCGGCCATGATCTGGCCTGACTGGCAATACCCGCATTGCGGCACATCCAGCTCGTTCCAGGCGGCCTGGACAGCGGCAGCCGCCTTGCCGTCGATACCTTCGATCGTTGTGATTTCAGCGCCTTCAAGGTCGCCGACGAACGTCTGGCAGGACCGGACCGGAATACCGTCCATGTGCACCGTGCAGGCACCGCAGGAAGCGATGCCGCAACCGAACTTTGTCCCCGTCATTCCCAGCTCGTCGCGCAGAGCCCACAGCAGGGGGCTCTCGGGATCCGCGTCGAGCGTACGCGTTTCCCCGTTGATTTTTAATGTCACTGACATGAGGAGGCGTCTCCTTTGGCTGGCCAATTCTGGCTAAAGGATGTAAACTACACCGTGCAGTTTAGTTCCTAACTGCACATCTGTAAACGCCAGAGTTTACATAGGGCGCGATTTTTGGGATTAAAGAGGCGGGGGTCCTGTCGTCTGACAGATAATGCAACGGGGTATATATGAGTAGGTAATGTCCGTATCGGATCAGAAAAAGAAGCAGATCGTCGAGGCTGCAATCGCCGAGTTTCAGGAAAAGGGTTATGCCGGAGCCAGCATGGACCGGATTTCCGAGCGAGCCCAGGTTTCCAAGCGCACGGTCTACAATCACTTTGAAAGCAAGGACGTGCTTTTCAAGGAGATCAACCAGTGCCTTGCCGATCAGATCAACTCGGCGCTTGAAGTCGCCTACGACCCGGCGGCGCCCATTCGCGACGCCCTGGTGCGTCTCGGCTGGGCCGAAGGCGAGCTCATGATCAACCCCTGCTTCATGAGCCTTGCTCGCATGGTCATGAGCGAAACGATCCGCGACCCGGCCCTTGCAGCCGATATGGACAGCCGCATGACCAAGATCTCCGTCTTTACCGAGTTCATGGATCGCGCCACGCGTGAAGGCAAGCTCACGGCCGACGACCCGTCCTTGGCGGCCACGCAATTTCTCGGCCTTATCAAGGCCCGCTCCTTCTATCCGAACATCCACAGCGGCCGCGTGACGACCGGCCCCGAGATGGAGCGGATCATCGAAGAAAGCGTCGACATGTTCCTGGCCCGATACGGCGCCAGGACGACCACGCAGACGGTGGCGGCGCAGTAACAGGCGCCCGCCAAAATTTCCCGACATGGCCGATCGACCCGTGTAGAGCGAAACGCGACGAAATGAGTGCATCGCGGGGCTTGCACCATGCATAGAACCGGCTAAATTGCCGCAAATTTTCATCGGCGGGAAACCGCCAGGAACATCGAACTGGATTTTTCCCAAAATGGCGCATGGTGACATCAAAAAAGTCGTGCTGGCCTATTCCGGCGGCCTCGACACCTCCATCATCCTGAAATGGCTGCAGACCGAACTGGGCTGCGAAGTGGTGACCTTCACCGCCGATCTCGGCCAGGGCGAGGAACTGGAGCCGGCGCGCAAGAAAGCCGAAATGCTCGGCATCAAGGAAATCTACATCGATGACCTGCGCGAGGAATTCATCCGCGACTTCGTCTTCCCGATGTTCCGCGCCAACGCTGTCTATGAAGGCGTCTACCTGCTCGGCACTTCCATCGCCCGGCCGCTGATTTCCAAGCGCCTGATCGAGATTGCCGAGGAAACCGGCGCCGACGCGATTGCCCACGGCGCAACCGGCAAGGGCAACGACCAGGTGCGTTTCGAACTGTCCGCCTATGCCCTCAACCCGGACATCAAGGTGATCGCGCCGTGGCGCGACTGGACGTTCAAGTCCCGGACCGACCTTCTGGAGTTCGCCGAACAGCACCAGATCCCGGTTCCGAAAGACAAACGCGGCGAAGCCCCGTTCTCCGTCGACGCCAACATGCTGCACTCCTCATCGGAAGGCAAAGTGCTGGAAGACCCGGCCGAGGAAGCACCGAACTACGTGTTCCAGCGCACGGTTGACCCGACCGAAGCACCGGACGAAGTCACCTATATCGAAATCGGCTTCGAAAAGGGCGACGCCGTCTCCCTCAATGGCGAGAAGATGTCGCCGGCAACGCTCTTTGCCAAACTCAACGACTATGGCCGCGACAACGGCATCGGCCGTCTCGACATGGTCGAAAACCGCTTCGTCGGCATGAAGAGCCGCGGCATCTACGAAACGCCGGGCGGCACCATCCTCCTGACGGCGCACCGCGCCATGGAATCCATCACGCTCGACCGCGGTGCGTCGCACCTGAAGGACGAACTGATGCCGCGTTACGCCGAGCTGATCTACAACGGTTTCTGGTTCTCGCCGGAACGCGAAATGCTGCAGGCCCTGATCGACAAGAGCCAGGAGCATGTCACCGGCTCCGTCAGGCTGAAGCTCTACAAGGGCAACGTCATCCTCGTCGGCCGGTCCTCGCCCTATTCGCTCTATTCCGAAGAGCTGGTCACCTTCGAGGACGACCAGGGTGCTTACGACCAGAAGGACGCCGCCGGCTTCATCAAGCTGAACGCCCTGCGCCTGCGCACCCTCGCCAAGCGCGACCGGATCGGCTGAGATCTCTGACATGACAAGACCGGCGGCAGCAAAGCTCGAACAGAACCTTGCTGCCGCCGGTTTTTTGTTGCTCGGCGGCTTTGCTCCTGATGGCACCGTTGCCGTTCCAGCTCTTGCCGGCGGCAAGCAGGCCCGAAGCCTTCTGTTGATCGGCAGCACCGGTCCGTCGATCTGGCCGCACCTGACGGCAAGTCCGGAATACAAAAACGGCCACCCGGATCCTCTCGACCGATATACGCGGCGCAGCCTTTTGGACCTTGCCGAGACATCCGGCTACGAACCGGTGTTTCCCTTCGAAGGCCCGCCCTATTACCCGTTCCAGCAATGGGCGATGAAATGCGGCGGCTTCTCCCAAAGCCCCCTCGGCGTCCTCGCCCACCACACCTTCGGCCCCTGGGCCGGCTTCCGCGCAGCGTTTCTGAGTGCGGACCCCTTTGACGGACCGAAGCCTGTCACGATGGACGGCCCCTGCCCGACCTGCACCGACGCACCTTGCCTCACGATCTGCCCCGTTGGCGCTGTTACGACGCATGAAGGCTATAAGGTCACCGACTGCCGAAACCATCTGGCGACCAGCCGCGACCTCGATTGCTGGTCCGGCTGCCTGGCAAGACAGGCCTGTCCCTTTGGCCAGGAACACCGGCAAAGCCAGGCAACGGCCGGGTTTCATATGGAGAGTTTTGTTGGGGCTGTAGGTACAGCAAAGACCCGCTTAGGATCAAAACCTGCGCTAGGAACTCAATAGCGGTTGGGGTCTTTGCCGAAGAGCCCTGCGTAACAGGAACGCCGCGCATTGAGAACTGAAACAGTCGCAGCCAGAAGGATGCCTACAATCGCATCAATTAAGAAATGCCCGCCGAAAACAGGCACGGAAGCAATCATCACCAAAGCGAATGCAGTAACGGCAATCGAAAGCCGGGTCCGGAAGAAACCCGCGATCAAGAGGACCCCTCCAGCGGCATGAAAAGACGGAAATGTTGCTAACCCCGTAGCGGTCATTAGATCAATGGAAGGAATTTCTGCTTCTCTGAGCGCCAGAAACTGTTCAAGGTGGTAGATACCAGGGGCCGAGTTGAACCCTTCAATTTGGTCAATTGGGCCAAAATTGTACACGACAGCTGCAACAGCTGGAAAAAACAGAGCAATGGTTGTTGAAATTGCAGCGGTGATTAAAAAGATCTCACAAAAATAGCGTGCACGGCGAAAGTAACCCATAGCAACAAGCACGACGAAGCCAAATAGACTTGCACCGTCAAATCCAACATAGGCTACTTCGAGAATAGTACTTACTAGGCCATGATTCTGGACGAAAGTGAAATACGTCATCCAGTCAAGACCTAGCGCTTTATCCCAGCTGTCCAGAAGTGGATCAGCAAGCGGCAAAGCAAGACTCATCGTCAGATGATTAAATATGCGCAAACTTGCCAGTGCAACGAAAATGAACACAACGCCGTTGAGCAGTAACTGCATTCTTTGACGAAATATTTCACCGAAAGACGTTCTACGCATCACATAATACTTCAGAAGAACGCAGGTCGAAATAATCAAAACGTAAGGAACAAACGAATACGGCTCAATTCTGGGATTGATAAAGACATAAAGGCAAAGGGTAGCGCCTATCACTAACACCATGAGAAAGGCATTCAAGCGCCCCGGAAACGCCAGCTCCTCCTCAAAAGCGCTCGATGCAGCAGTGGGGGTCCCTCCCTGCTCGGCAACGCGAAGCTTGTATTCGCTATCGGCTTTGATCTCCATGACGGAAGACATGTCGAAGGGGCTCCGCTAGGTGAAGTAACAAACAGCCCACTTGTACAATCGATAAATTTAAGATCTGGTTTCGGGTAAGGTGCTAGTCACCCGTCCAGCTTCACCACGCCATCCTGGTCCGGGCAGGTTTCCAATGCTTCCATCGCGGTGCGGCCATCGCCCAATGGGGCGTCGGGCCAGATTTCGGCGAGCGGGATCAGAACGAAGGCCCGGTCGCCCATGCGCGGGTGCGGGATTTCGAGGTCGTTTTCGGCAACCCTTTGCAGACCGTAGATCAGAACATCGATGTCCAGCGTCCTTGGGCCCCAGCGCACGTCGCGCACACGTCCGAGTTCGGTCTCGATTTCAAGACAGCGCTTCAGCAGCGCCTGCGGGCTCATGGTGGTATCGATCACCACGCAGCAATTGCGGAAATCGTCCTGCGGCACCGGCCCCCAGGGCGGCGTCCGGTAATCGGAGGACCTGGACACCAGCATGACGCCGGGCGTTTCCTCCAGCCGGCGGATCGCCTCTTCCAGATTCGCCTTCGGGTCTCCAAGGTTGGATCCGAGCCCGAGCGCACAGCGGGTCGGGGCGTCAGCCATCGCATTTTCGGCATTCATTCGACGGGGTTCCGTTCCAGGCGGGTTGCCTCGATCATACGCACGCAATCGGCATGTGGACTTACGTCATGCGCCCGCACAATCGCAGCCCCTTTCAGCATGGCCGTCATGTGAACGGCAACGGATCCGAACAGCCGGTCTTCCGTTTCCGCTTCCAGCACGGCACCGATCATGCGCTTGCGCGACGCACCCGCCAACAGCGGCAGGCCGTGTTTCTTCAGCGTTTCGAAACGGTTCAGGACGATGAAATTCTGGTTGATAGTCTTGCCGAAGCCAAAGCCCGGATCAAGGATCTGCTTTTCCCTAGCGATCCCTGCCTTTTCCGCCAGTTCCATCGAGATTTCGAAGAACCGGTCGATGTCCGAAAGAATGTCCAGTCCGGCATCGGCGGCAAGACGGTTATGCATCATAACCACATGCACGCCGGCCTCGGCAACGACGTCAGCCATGGCCGGATCCTTTTGCAGACCCCACACATCATTGACGATGACCGCCCCTGCCGCACAGGCGCGACGCGCGATCTCCGACTTGTAGGTATCGATCGATACGGGCGTTCCCATGTCGATCACCTGATCGAGGATCGGATCGAGCCGCGACCATTCCAGGTCCAGTGGCACCGGTTCGGAGCCCGGCCGCGTGCTTTCGCCGCCGACATCCAGAATATCGGCCCCTTCCAGGATCATTTCCTGTGCACGCCGCAAGGCGGCATCCGCATTGGCGTGGCGTCCGCCATCGGAAAAGGAATCCGGGGTCACGTTCAGGATCCCCATCACGTGGGGGCGTTGGTGTCCGGCGTCGAAACGCGGCGGCTCGTAGGCTGTCGGGGTCGGCATCATTGCGTCCTTTTGACGGTCAGGCACGTGTTTGGCCCGTCTGACACCGACGGTCAAGCGGCACCAATGCGACTTCGCCCTGCTTGACCCCGCTCCAAGGCTGTGGACGATCACGATTTGGAAGCAATTTGGAGGTTCAATCGTTCCGCGGCGGTTTTCCGGCAATCCGCACACGCCGTCATCAAAAATTCGGGAAACGGTCTTGGAACGGACATCCGTCTGTCACGGAGCTTCAGCACCTGATGTTTTTGCCAAGGGACTCGCCCCTGCGGTCCCCAGCCACGGAGCTTGAAAATGTCTTCAAACGTTTCTCGACGCAATTTTCTGAAATCATCGGTTGCTACCGGTCTGGTACTGGCCTCACCGCTGGCCATGCCGGGCCTGTCGCGGGCGGCCTCGCGCCCGCAGATCACACACGGTCTTCAGTCCGGCGACGTTGATGCCAATTCCGGCATGATCTGGGCCCGCTCGGACCGTCCGGCGCAAATGCTGGTGGAAGTCGACACGACCGGCACGTTCGAAACGCCGCGGCGCCTTGCCCCGATCAATGCGCTTCCCGACTCGGATTTTGCCGTCAAGCGACTGCTTGAGAACCTGCCGTCCGATCAGGATGTCTTCTACCGCGTCGCCTTTGCCGACCTGAACGACGTCAATGCCGTATCCGAGCCGATGACCGGCCGCTTCCGTACCGCCCCGGCGTCCCGCCGCAACATTCGTTTCGCCTGGTCGGGCGATACCGCCGGCCAGGGCTGGGGGATCGATACCGACCGTGGCGGCATGAAAACCTACGCCACCATGGCAAAACACCAGCCGGACTTCTTCATCCACTCCGGCGACACGATTTATGCCGATGGCCCGATGAAGGAAACCGTCGAGCTGAAGGACGGCACTGTCTGGAAGAACATCGTCACGGAAGAAAAATCCAAGGTTGCCGAAACCCTGGACGAATATCGCGGCCAGTGGAAATACAACCTCATGGACGAGAACCTCAAGGCGTTCAACGCGGAAGTCCCGACCTTCTTCCAGTGGGACGATCATGAAGTCGTCAACAACTGGTCGTCCTCCAAGGACCTCCTGTCCGACGACCGCTACAGCGAAAAGAACATCCACCTTCTGGCCGCCCGCGCCGGCCGGGCTTTCCACGAGCTGGCCCCCATCCGATACACCCCGGCCGAGCCGGGCCGTGTCTACCGCAAGATCGCCTATGGCCCGCTGCTGGACGTGTTCTTCCTGGACTTGCGCTCCTATCGCGGGCCGAACGGCGCTTCGATGGAAGACACCATGACACCGGCTTCGCGCATCCTCGGCGCCGAGCAGCTTGCCTGGCTGAAGCGTGAACTTCTGAATTCCAACGCCACCTGGAAGGTCATCGCCTGCGACATGCCGATCGGCCTGATCGTCTGGGACAACTGGAAAGACCAGGCTGGCGCCGAAGCGGTTGCCAACGGCGATCACGGCGCGCCGAAAGGCCGAGAACTGGAATTCGCCGATCTGCTGCGCTTCATCAAGACGGCAGACATCGACAACATCGTCTGGCTGACCGCCGATGTGCACTACACCGCCGCGCATTACTACAATCCGGACAAGGCCCAGTTCCAGGACTTCAAACCGTTCTGGGAATTCGTCTCCGGCCCGATCCATGCCGGCACCTTCGGCCCGAACGATCTCGACATGACCTTCGGCCCGGAGCTTAAGTACATCAAGGCCCCGACTGCCGAACAGGGTGCCAACCTACCCCCGTCCATGGGACTTCAGTTCTTCGGCCTTGTCGACATCGACGGCCAGAGCGAACAGCTCACCGTCCGCCTGATGGACCGTGACGACGTCGAACTGCACACCGTCACGCTGGATCCGGTTCGCAAGGCCTGATCAGAGTTTCCAGAAAAAAGAGCGGGCCGGGAAATCGGCCCGTTTGTTTTTAAAAAAACCTACCTTCGTCATCCCGGACACAGCGAAGCGGAGATCCGGGACCGGAGAGCCGAGGTGTTTCCGATGGAGACTTATCAGTCGGCGCTGTGCCTCCCCGGTCCCGGCTCGCGCTGCGCTTGGCCGGGATGACGACGGAGAGGCGGATAATGTGCGCCTACTCCGCCGCCGCCGGCTGACGGATCTGGCTGCGCAGGATCAGGAACAGAATGATGCCGGCGATGGGCATACCCGGCAGAATGAAAGCGAGACCGAGGATCGGCTCTCCGAGTGCGGCGATCGCGAGGCTGGCGACAATGCCGCCGCCGAACTGCAGAAAGCCGAGCATGGAACTTGCCGAACCGGCGATATGCGGGAACGGCGCCATGGATTCGGTGAAGCTTGCCGGCAGAACCAGCGCCAGTGCGAAGGTGAACAGCGCCACCGGCCCCATGACCGTCAGGATCGTCGGTTCATGGGTGAGCGTGACATAGCACATCAGCGTTGACGCAACGACCCAGAGGCTAAGCCCGTAGGGCACCAGCTTGCGGGCTTCGAAGAAGCGAAGGAGACGCCCGGTCAGGATGGTTCCAGAAATGAAGGAACCCGACTGGATGATCATGGTCAGCCCGAAGGCGGACGGCGTGAGACCGACTTCATAGATCAGGATGAAAGGCAGGACGGTCGCCAGTGCATAAAGGTTGCCGAGCCCGAAACCGATGAGAAGGCTTGGCGCCAGAAACCTCGGGTCCTTCAGCAAGGTGCCGTAGTTGATCGCCAGTTGCCGCGGATTGAGGTGATGCTTGCCCGGCTGCGGGTTGGTTTCAACCTGAAACACGAGCACCGCAACCATCAGCAATGCACCGTAGATCACCATGCACCAGAACACTTCCTGCCAGCCGAACAGTTCCAGCACGATTCCGCCGATGGTGGGTGAGATCGCCGGACCAAGGGCCAGCATCATCGCGATCGTATTCATGATCCTGGCAGAGGCCTGGCCGGTAAACTGGTCGCGGACGATGGCGCGCGACACCGCGATGCCGACCGCGGCCCCAACACCTTGAAGGGCTCGGGCAAAGACCATGAACTCGACAGTCGGCGCGAAGGTCGCCAGCACGCTTGAGACGAGATAGAGGACCAGAAAGGCGATCGTGACCGGCTTGCGCCCAAAGGCGTCCGTCAGAGGGCCGCAAACCAGCTGCGTGACGGCAAAACCGGCGAAATACGCCGTCAGCGTAAGCTTGACCGCTGAATCGGTGGTCCCGAAGGCTTCGACCAGGGCCGGCATGGCCGGGGTATAAAGCGCCATCGAAATGGGGCCGATAGCGACAAGCCCGGCCCCGAGAAGCGATGTACGTCTTGCGCTCATGATTGAGCTGTCGGCGGTCATTTCTGTTTCCCTTTGGAAACCTCCTGCAGCAGGCTGTCCTTCATGGTCTGCAGAAGCGATTCCAGTATCTGCCGTTGGTCGGCGGGAATGTCCTCAAGCGCCCTGGAGCGCACCTCTTGCAGGGCAGTCCCAATTTTCTCAAGCAATGGATCGGCCAACGGCGTCAGCTCGATTATCTTGGCCCGGCGGTCGTTCGGGTCCTGGCAGCGGCGGATCAATCCGGCCTTTTCGAGCGTGTCGAGGTACCCGACCAGGGTCATAGGCTCGACATACATCGCATCTGCCAGAACGGCCTGCCTTTGACCCGGAAGTCGCCAGACATAAAACAGCGTACGCGCTTCTCCGGCAGTCAGACCAGTGTCGACCTTGGATAACTCCGCCTCGAAGTTTCGTCGCAGCAACCGTGCCAGATCAACGACCAGCATGGTGACACCGACATTCGGAGTTGGAACTCCCATCGCCACCCCATTTTAGTAAGGTTACCTTACGAATACGGCGCTTCAGGAAGCACTGTCAATGCGTAGATGTGACATTGCGTTGCACAATTCCCTCGCGCCACGTATAAAGGCGCCAAATTCGGCGCGGATGCCGATCCATAGCATAATCAACTTCCAGACAAGCTGCGGGTCCCCAAGGGCCCGTTCTGTCTTTTGGAGCCACTCATGAACCTTCGTAATATTGCCATTATCGCGCACGTTGACCATGGCAAAACCACACTCATCGACGTTCTTCTGAAGCAATCCGGTGCCTTCCGCGACAACCAGCGCACCGAAGAACGGATGATGGACTCCAACGATATCGAGCGTGAGCGCGGCATCACCATTCTGGCCAAGGTCACCTCACTGGTCTGGAAAGACACCCGCATCAACATCGTGGACACACCGGGCCACGCCGACTTCGGCGGCGAAGTCGAACGTATCCTGCACATGGTCGACGGCGTGATCCTTCTGGTGGACGCTGCTGAAGGCCCGATGCCGCAGACCAAGTTCGTGCTCGGCAAGGCCCTCAAGCTCGGCCTGAAGCCGATCGTCGCCATCAACAAGATCGACAAGCCGGAACAGCGTGCCGATGAAGTGCTGGACGAGGTCTTCGACTTGTTTGCAGCCCTCGACGCCAATGAAGACCAGCTCGACTTCCCGGTGCTCTACGGTTCGGCCAAGCAGGAATGGATGGCTCTGGAGCCGAACGGCCCGCAGGACAGCATGGATCCGCTCTTCGACATGGTCCTCGACAAGGTGTCACCGCCGGAAGCCCAGCCGGGCGATTTCCGCATCCTGGCAACCACCATCGAATCCGACCCGTTCCTGGGCCGAATCCTGACCGGCCGTATCGTGTCGGGCACCGCTCTGCCGAACATGCCGATCAAGGCGCTCTCCCGTGACGGCAGCGTCGTTGAAAACGGCCGTATCTCCAAGATCCTTGCTTTCCGTGGTCTGGAACGTCAGCCGATCGAAAAGGGTGAAGCGGGCGACATCGTCGCCATCGCGGGCCTGACCAAGGCAACCGTTGCCGACACGCTGTGCGCCCCGTCGGTCAATGAATCCCTGCAGGCTCAGCCGATCGATCCGCCGACGCTGTCCATGACCTTCCGCGTCAACGACAGCCCGCTGGCCGGCACCGAGGGCTCCAAGGTCCAGTCCCGCGTCATTCGCGACCGCCTGAAGAAGGAAGCAGAAGGCAACGTCGCCCTGAAGGTGGAAGACACCGACGAGCCGGACGCATTTGTCGTCTCCGGTCGCGGCGAACTTCTTCTGGCGATCCTGATCGAAAACATGCGCCGTGAAGGCTTCGAGCTTGGTGTTGGCCGTCCGCGCGTCGTCTATCAGTATGACGATGCCGGCAACCGCCTGGAGCCGATCGAGGAAGTCATCATCGACGTTGATGAAGAACATTCCGGCGTCGTGGTTCAGAAGCTGCAGGAACGCAAGGCCGACCTTCTGGAAATGAAGCCGTCCGGCGGTGGCCGCACCCGTCTGGTGTTCCACGCTCCGACCCGCGGCCTCATCGGTTACCAGTCCGAACTGCTGTCCGACACCCGCGGCACGGCGATCTTCAACCGTCTGTTCCATGGCTATGAGCCGCACCGGGGTCCGATCCAGGGCCGTCACACCGGCGTGCTCCTGTCCAACGGTACCGGCGAGGCAGTTGCCTATGCCCTGTTCAACCTGGAAGACCGCGGCCCGATGATGATCGATCCGGGCACCAAGGTTTATCCGGGCATGATCATCGGCGAACACACCCGCGGCAACGACCTGGAAGTGAACGTGCTGAAGGGCAAGCAGCTCACCAACATCCGCTCCGCCGGCAAGGACGACGCTGTCAAGCTGACCACGCCGAAGAAGCTGACGCTGGAAGCAGCGCTTTCCTACATCGCAGACGACGAGCTGGTGGAAGTCACACCGGACTCCATCCGCCTGCGCAAGGCCGTCCTCGACCCGCATGAGCGCAAGCGCGCGGAACGTGCGGCGAACAAGGAATCGGCATAAGCCTGATTTGAAGAACCAGAAAAAGCCCGGGCACCGTCCCGGGCTTTTTACTGAGGGCCAGTTCGATTTTCCCCTCATGCTGAGGAGGACCGCAGGTCCGTCTCGAAGCATGGGCGGCATTTTCGGAGCAAGTGGCCCATCCTTCGAGACAGCGCTTCGCGCTTCCTCAGGATGAGGTTTGCCTATGCGCGCCCTCTTTCACTCGTCCGGATCTTTCGCCGGCAGACCAGAAGACTTGAGACAGCCCGCAAGCCTTTGCCGCAACCAATTGCCACGGCGCATGTCCGCCTTGGTTTAAATTGTCAGTCCGGTGACGGAAATTGAAACGCCATCCCACGCCTCCCGACCGGGAACTCCTTACAATTCCGCCTGAGATTTGAAGCGCCTGGCCTCAGGGCAACCGCGCACAGGGAAGGCTGAACCAATGAAACATTTCGCTCTCGCACTGGCGATGACCGCAAGCCTCGCCACATCCGCCACTGCCGCAAGCTTCGGCCCGCTGGTGGAGGCTGCCGAGCTGTCCGCGTCGCTGGACACCGTGGAGCCGGTGCTTCTGGACATCCGCAACGAGGGATACGAGAAAGGCCATGCAGACGGCGCTTTGTTTGCGCCCTACCGCATGTTCCGCGGACCGGCGGAAAACCCGGGCGGCCTTGTGGATGTTGAAAAACTGGAAGCCGAACTGGAAGAACTCGGCCTGGAACAGGATACGCCGATCGTCATCCTGTCCGAAGGCAAGACCGATACGGACTTCGGTTCTGCCGCGCGTGTCTACTGGACCTTGAAATCCACCGGCTTCACCGACCTGTCGATCCTGAACGGTGGCCTGGAGTCCTGGAAAGCCGCCGGCCTTCCGGTCAACGCCACGGCCGAATCCGCCTTTCCGAGCGAGCTGGAACTGACCTTTGACGATACCTGGCTGGCCACCACGGCAGACGTTTCCGCCGTCGCTGCAGGCGAGTCGAATGCGCTTCTGGTAGATGCTCGCCCGGCGGATTTCTTCAACGGCAAGAAGGCGCATGAAGCTGCCTCGCGTCCGGGAACCCTGCCGACCGCCATCAACCACACCTACACAGCGTTCTTCAAGGAAGGCTCGCCGGCAATGTCCACCGCCATCGATCCTGCCGCGCTGAAAGCATCGCTTGGTGTCGAAGACGGCAAGGATACGGTTTCCTTCTGCAACACCGGCCACTGGGCCGCAGCTCACTGGTTTGCGGTGTCCGAAGTCGCCGGAGTGGAAAACGCAAAGCTTTACGCGGGCTCCATGGTCGAATATTCCCAATCCGGAAACGAGATGGCCAACACACCGGGTCTCGTACAGAACCTGATAAACCAGATACTGAACTGACGTGACCACAGCCGCAGACATTCACACCACCGCTGCGACGCCAATCTGGCGCCGCGGCGGTCTTGTTTTGGCCGCCCTTGCCGCCGTTCTGGCCACCGCCCTTCTGGTTGGTGGACGGTATGGCCTGCTGCTTGCCGTCGGCCTTGGCTTCGGCATCGTGCTGGAAGGCCTGCGCTTCGGTTTTGCCGGCCCCTGGCGTGCGATGATCCTGCGCCGGGACCCGGGCGGCCTTTGGGCGCAGCTTCTGTCGATCGCCCTTGTCTCACTGGTGGCCTTTCCCCTGCTTGCCGCAAACCAGGGCGAGCTGAGCGGCGCACAGGGCCCGATCGGCTTTGCCATGATCGCGGGAGCCTTCGTCTTCGGCGCTGCCATGCAGGTCGTGCTTGGATGCGGGTCCGGCACCCTGGTCAATGCCGGGTCCGGCAACGCGGTTTCCCTTGTCGCCCTGCCCTTCTTTGCCATCGGCAGCTTTGCCGGGGCCTATCACCTGATCTGGTGGACAGATCTTGGGGCATTGCCCGTTCTGACCCTTTCCGGCTGGCAAGGCGCGGCGATTACCCTCCTCGGACTTTCGGCAATCGCCGCAGTGCTCTGGAAACTGGCAGCTCCCGAAAACCGGCGCCTGCCTCGCCGGCTGATAGTTGCAGCTGTGCTGCTGGCCGCCCTTGCCATTCTGAACCTGATCGTGGCCGGCCAACCCTGGGGCGTTGTCTATGGCCTTGGTCTTTGGGCTGCAAAGGCGGCATCTGCAGCAGGGGCGGATCTTTCCGGATCCGCTTTCTGGAGTGCACCTGCCTCCGTCGAGCGCCTGACCCATAGCCTGCTGACGGATTACACATCTCTTACCAATATCGGCATTATCCTGGGTGCCTTTCTGGTCGCCAGCTGGCGCACCGGCGGCCTGTCGCAGAAAATCCAGTCACTGCCGGCACAGGCCTGGCTCGCCGCAATGGTCGCGGGCTTTCTGCTGGGCTATTCCTCACGCCTTGCCTTCGGCTGCAATGTCGGTGCGTTCTTTTCCGGCATCTCGACCGGCAGCCTGCACGGCTGGGTCTGGTTCGCGGCCGCCTTTGCCGGATCGATCTACGGCGTAAAACTGCGCCCGCTCCTGAAGCTGGAGGCAAGATCATGACCCGGCTGGTAACAGCTTCCGTCGCCCTTGCCGGACTTGCCGCAATGATTGCTCTCGATGCATCTGCGACACCGCCCAATCCCTACAAGGCCCCGAAACTTCTGGCTCTGGGCTCCGGCACCGCCCCGAGCGGCGGCTTTTGCGGTGCGCTGCCCGACCCGGCCGGCAAATAGCCGAGCGACCCCTACCAACAGGCAACCGCTTCCGGGTTGGCAGGAGATGCCAAAGCCTCGACTTGCTTTCACAAGGTCATCGGCAAAACGTCTGACTTGCTTGTGTGCACCGCAGCGGGCTTAATCCTCTCCGACAAATCAGAACCGGGAGGCACAGGTGAGCAAGACCAATCGCGGCAATTTCTTCGAAGACTTCAAGGTGGGACAGGTCATCCGCCACGCAACGCCGCGCACCGTCACCAGCGGTGACCAGGCGCTTTACACCGCGCTTTACGGCTCTCGCTTTGCGGTTCAGTCGTCAGACGCTTTCGCAAAATCCCTGGGCTATTCCCACGCCCCGGTCGACGACCTGCTGACCTTTCACATCGTCTTCGGCAAGACAGTGCCGGACATCTCGCTGAATGCCGTCGCCAATCTGGGTTATGCGGGCGGCCGGTTCCTGGCACCGGTTTTCCCGGGAGATACCATTTCCACCGTCTCCGAGGTGATCGGCAAGAAAGAGAACTCCAACGGCAAGACCGGCGTCGTCTATGTGCGCTCGACCGGCTACACCGAAAACGGCACCGAGGTGCTGGATTATGTCCGCTGGGTGATGGTCAACAAGCGTGTTGCCGCCAATCCCGCGCCGGAACCGGTGGTGCCGGAACTTCCCTCAGCGCTCGACCCGCAGTCACTCGGCACCGCCGTGCCTTTGCTCGACACCGCCAATTGGGACAATGACCTGGCCGGATCCGAGTACCGTTTCGACGATTACGAGATTGGCGAGAAGATCGACCATGTCGACGGAATGACGGTGGAGGAAGCCGAGCATCAGCTGGCAACACGTCTTTACCAGAACACTGCCAAGGTGCATTTCAACCAGCACACGGAAGCTCACAACCGTTTCGGCCACCGCCTGGTCTATGGCGGCCACGTGATCTCCATTGCCCGTGCGCTGTCGTTCAACGGGCTGGCCAACGCGTTTCATATTGCCGGCATCAACGGCGGCCGCCACGTCGGCCCGCTGGCGGCCGGCGACACGGTTTATGCCTGGTCGGAAGTTCTGGACAAGGCGGACATCGACGGCCGCTCGGACGTCGGCGCGCTGCGTCTGCGGCTTGTCGCCACCAAGAACCGGACCTGCCATGACTTCCCCGGACAGGACCATGAGGACAACTACCTGCCCGAAGTGGTTCTCGATTTCGACTACTGGGCCCTGATGCCGAAATAGGCATCACACCCGGCCCGATCCTTTTGGATGACGGATCTCCTCTTCCTCGCTACCATGACGCAAGAGGAGGTCTGGCATGCTGACAACGCTTTCGGGCCGGGAAACAAATCTGATCTTCGCGATCATGCAGGACATGATCGCCATCCAGGACGCACGGCAACTCAGGCTGCAGCTTGGCACCCGCTTGCTGGACCTTCTGGAGGCGGACTACTTCGCCTCCTACGTCTGGACAAGGACCGACGGCGACACGGACGGCGTGTTCCTGAACATGGACGAGAGCAATCTCGCCGCCTACCAGCACCATTTCCAGCACTGCGATCCGATTACACCCAGGTTCCGCATGTGCCGGCGCGCCACCCACCTCGACCAAGTCATTTCCCGGGAAGATTTCCTGCGCACCGAATTCTACAACGACTTTCTGGCACGGGACGGCCTGCATCAGGGCATGAACTTTCATGCCTATGCGGCGACCGGCCATCTGGGCGACCTGCGCATCTGGCGCGGCGCCGGCAAGGAAACCTTCCAGCAGCGCGATCTGGAAATACTGAACGCGATCGGCACGTCCTTCGGACAAGCCCTTGCGAACATGCAGGCACAAGAACGCAAACAGCGCGATGCCGACCCCCGCTTGCGCTTGACGGCCTGGGCGGGCCACCACGGGCTCACCAGCCGGGAACAGGACGTGCTTTGCCTGGTGAGTGAAGGCAAGCGCGACCGCGAGATTGCGGCGGAACTCGAAATCTCCGTCACGACCGTTCGCACCCACCTCAAGGCGATGTTTCAAAAATCAGGGGTGACCAGCCGGGCGGAACTGCTCGCCAGCGTCAACACGCGACTTTCTCTCCAATAAATGAAGCGCCTCCTCATTTTCGAGGATGCGCCGGAAAAGGCACAGGCGTTTGCTGTTTCCCTCATGCACAAGAAGGGGAACAAACATGAAAGTGCATTTCACAGCAGGACTGACTGCGATCGCAGCCGTCTTTGCCGGTCCGGCGTTTGCCGCCGACGACATCACCACCATGAGTGCAGCGGAAACCGCGAGCGCCATCGCCGGACAGACGCTGACGGCCACGGATCTCGTCAACGCCCTCATCGCCAGAACCGGCGATGACCCGGGCAATGTCTACATAACGTTCGACAGCGAAGGCGCGCTTGCAGCCGCTGCAGCCGCCGATGAAAGCGTGAAGGCAGGTGAACCCCTCGGACCGCTGCAAGGCGTGCCGATTGTCGTGAAGGACAACATTGCCTCCGCTGGCCTGCCGACCACCGGTGGGACGCCTGCCCTGAAAGGATGGGTGCCCGCAGAAGACGCGCCTGTCTTGAAGAAACTGCGCGATGCGGGCGCGATCCTGCTCGGCAAGACCAATCTTCACGAACTTGCTTTCGGCATCACCTCGAACAACGCCGCCTTCGGCGCGGTTGCCAACGCCTATGATCCGGACCGCTTTGCCGGCGGCTCGAGCGGCGGCACCGGCGCTGCGATCGGTGCCAGGCTGGCGCCCGCCGGCCTTGGAACCGACACGGGCGGCTCGGTGCGTATTCCTTCGGCACTCAACGGTGTTTCCGGTCTGCGCCCGACCACAGGCCGCTACCCGGCGGAAGGTATCGTGCCGATTTCCGCGACCCGAGACACGCCCGGTCCGATTGCAAGAACGGTTTCCGACCTGGTCCTCCTCGATGCGGTCATCACGGGTAGCGCTGCGACACTCGACCCTGCAGACCTCGGCACCGTCCGCCTGGGTGTTCCAGGCGTGCTGACGGACAACCTCTCACCGGAAACGGATCGTCTCTTCAAGGAAGCCCTGGACAAGCTGCAGGCCGCCGGCGCGACCCTTGTTCCCGTCGATATCAGCACGGAGCTTGAACTTGCCGGAAAAGCCGGTTTCCCGATCGCCCTGTGGGAAGTGAAACGGGATCTTGCCGCCTTTCTGGAGATGCATGAAACCGGGCTCGGGCTGCAGGACATAGCCGATGAAGTCGCGAGCCCCGACGTCAAATTCGTCTTCGACAATCTGGTGCTGGGCAACCAGGCGATCCCGGATGCAGTTTACCGGGAGGCAATGGACGACATGCGGCCATTGATCCAGGCCGGATATGCTGAAGTCTTTGCAGCCAACAAGCTGGACGCTCTGGTTTTCCCGACAACCCCGCTGCCGGCACAGCCCATCACCGGATCCGACGAAACCGTGTCGCTGAACGGAGAAGACGTACCGACCTTCCCCACGTTCATCCGCAACACCGACCCCGGTTCCGTCGCCGGAATTCCGGGCCTGTCCTTGCCCGCGGGGCTGACATCGGACGGCCTGCCCGTCGGCCTGGAGCTTGATGGCCCTGCCTATTCCGACCGGCATCTGCTGTCGCTCGGCCTGGCAATCGAAGCGGTTCTGCCGCACCTTCCGGCGCCAGCGTCAAACTAGGCAGAGGGCCTTCACAGAAGCAGGGTGTTTCCTGTCTGGACTTTATCGGAAGTCCTGGCGCACACTCCCGCAAAACAGGAGTGTGCGCCATGAAAACAGTGTCCTTCACCCAGATGAAAGACGGCACCAAGGAAGACTACGATCTGCTGGCGGAAGCGGAGCGGCCCTATCACGCCCTGACACCGGAACGGATCCTGTCTGAACTGAAGCGCCAGAACGAGGACACGCTGTCCGGCTACAAGATCACCCGCATGCAGCATGGCCTGTAGGCGGCCACAAGGGCGCGTCGGGAAGGTGCGGACATCGACTGGATCGTCGGGGCGCTTCTGCATGATATCGGCGACGGGCTGGCCCCGCAGAATCACGACCGCTTCTCGGCCGAGGTCATCCGCCCCTTCGTGCGGGACGAGGTTGCCTGGGTGGTGGAACATCATGGCATCTTCCAGATGCTCTATTACGGCCGTCACTATGGCTGGGACGAAAACGCCCGGGATCAGTTCAAGGATCACATGCACTTCCAGGCCTGCGCCGACTTCTGCGAACGCTGGGACCAGTCCTCCTTCGATCCCGATTATGAAATGGACACGCTGGAAAGCTTCGAGCCTCTGGTGCGCGAAGTTTTCGCGCGAAAGGCCTACGACCCGGCTGTGCTGCAGGAAGGCATTTCAAGGGGATTGCCGCCGCTGCAGTAAAAGACAAGCACGTGATCGACGCGGTAGCTTTTGTCTTTCAAAACACCGATCGACACTCCATCGCAAACAAGCCGTCCATCGCCCCCCCTGAACCTTTCAAGGGTTCGGGAGACTGCCCCCTGTTGCGACGAATGCCGCCATTGCCGCGGATCGTAACCGGACTTTTCCTCGTAAAATCAGTTAGATCGAGAAAGACATGCGTCAGAGAATTATTGTTTGCCCTTTGATCGAAAACGAAGGCGCGTACCTTCTGTGCAAGATGCCAAGCGACCGGGGTGTCTTTCCCGGACAATGGGCACTTTCGGGTGGCGGTCTGGAACAGGGTGAGCGGATGACAGAAGGGCTGCTTCGAGAAATCTCTGAAGAACTGGGATCCGACCTGACGATTGAGAACGTCCAACCCTGGACGTTTCGCGACGATGTCCGGACAAAGACCTACCCGAACGGCACATCCGAGCAGATCTACATGATTTATCTCATATTTGATTGCAAGGCGGCGAACCGCAGCGTTTCCATCAACGAAGAGTTCGAGGACTTCGCATGGGTCCTTCCCGAAGATCTCGGCAAATATGATCTCAACGAAGCCACAAGAATGACGCTTGAAGCAAAGGGCCTGCTGCCGTCCTGAAAGGTGTCGAGGATCCCGAGATCTGCCCACCTTCTCCACCAGAGCAATCTCGCCCGCCAGGAATCCTCCGCTCAAATCCCGGCACGATAGGTTCCTTCTTCAACGACAGCCCTTTCAGGCCAACTTTGCGCCGCAAACAGCCGCCACAACTTCAAGTTATGCGAATTTGAAATCGAACCTGACGGGGAGGGGCGAGCGTCATCAATGACCAGCGAAACAGTGAATTTTTACAACACCACTGCCAAGGAATATGTTGCCGACAAGGAGACGCCTAATCCCAGATTGCCTGCCTTCCTGGAGCGATGCAAAGCAAAGGGCAGAATTCTGGAACTAGGAACTGGAGGCGGTGTGGACGCCGAGGCCATACTCAAGTCCGGCTTCGTTCTGGATGCCACGGATGGCTCGTCCGAACTCGCTGCGATAGCTGCGCAACGGTTAGGCCAGCCGGTTCAGACCATGTTGTTTAACGAGCTTGATGCGGTTGAGCTTTATGACGGCGTCTATGCCTGCGCCGCACTGACCCACGCTCCAAGAGACGACCTCGGCGATGTGGTTGAGAGAATTCATCGGGCGCTGCACGACAACGGGGTCGTTTGGGCCAGTTTCAAGGTTGGCACCAACGAAGGTTCAGACGCGTTTGGTCGCTACTACAATCTTCTGCCTCACGACGAGCTGACTGCGATCTGGCGAGAAGCGGCAACCTGGAGCATCCTGGAAACAGAAACCTGGCTGGGAAGCGGTTATGACCGCAAACCGACCCAATGGGCCGCCATCACCGCGATCAAATAACGTCCGTTGAGGCAGGCTGTGCCTGCGGGCTTGCGCCCCGAGCTCCCCAAATCACGCAAGATCTGCTCAATCCACCGTCACGCAGTTCGGATCGCATTCCCTCCACATTCTGAGGACTTTGCAATCCTCTGGATGTGGACATCATCCGGGGGGCGGGATCTCCATGGAGCTGAAGACCGGGTATGAGGCTGAAGCCGGGACCGATCAGTTCGGCTTGGTATCCGGAACCACTTCGGTTTCGATCGGGCCAACACCAGCGCCTTCTTCCGAGGCTTTCGGGCCGAAGGGTACCCAACGCTTGAAGAAGCTTCCGACAGAGCTGCCGCCCGACTGGTCCTGCGGGGCAAAGGCGGTCTCGACCGCCGAGCCCGGCCGCCGCTGTGCCGCCGGAGTCGCTTCCGCAGGAACTGCGGCCGTCGCCGTTTCGGCGGCGGGCTGTACGTCAGGCGCAGCCGTCTCGGCCGTGGCAACAGCCGGGTTGGTGTCGTCCTCACCACCGCCGAGCGCTTCGGCGAGCCGGTTGGAGCGCTCTTCCCAGCGCTTCTGGCGCTCGTCACGAGCATCGAAGCGGGCAGCAAGTTGCTGGTATTTCTCGTTGTCGCGGCGCTGCTTGGAGGCAACTGCCGTCGCGATGCTCGGGCTCACCTGATAGTCGGGGCATTTGGCGCTGGCCCGGAAGGGTACGCCTTCCACCAGCGTGGTGGCATCGAACACGTATTTCTTCTCGCAGACGGAAATCTGCGGCGGGGTCTGCGTGATCTCGAAATGGTCGTAGCCGGTCTTCAGCATTTTCCAGAATTCCATGTGCTCGCTGTCGCGGTGGCGAGCCATGTTTTCCGGCGTCATGCGGAAGGGAAAGGCCTGGACCTGGAAGGAGCGCTGACCACCCTTGAAGCTGTCGCGGGCAAGCGCGTAGATGTCCTGGACCTGCTCGTCCGTCATCGCGTAGCAGCCACGGGACGAACAGGCGCCATGCACCATCAGATGCGAGCCGGTGCGGCCGTGGGAGCGGTCATAGGAATTCGGGTAACCGAGATTGAAAGCCAGGTGATAACTGGAATTCGGGTTCATCAGGGCAGGCGTGATCTCGTAGAAGCCTTCCGGGGCCTGACGGTCGCCTTCCTTGAACTTCGGGCCGAGCTTGCCGGACCATTTGCAGATCTCGAACTCGTCCAGAAGCTGATATTTGCCCGTGCGGGTCTGTTTCCAGACTTCCAGAGCACTTTCTTCCTTGAAAATCCGGATCATGATCGGCGAGGTCGAGCTCATGTTGAGATCGTTCATCTTGCGCTTGATCGACGCGCTGACAGGCTGCTGCGCCTTGTTGGGGCCTGCAGTGAATTCGTCTGCCTGGCAAGCCGCCAGCACACCGGCAAGCATCAGCGCCGCACCAAGACGGGCTGCCTTGCGGCCACTCAGGCCGCTGTTGCCAAGAAGAAGGCCGGCTGGCGTGTTCATAAGGCGCCGAAAGACCATGATACTGTCCCAAACTAAGCGGAAACCGACAAAGGCGAACGAACTGCCTTGCCGCACTTCCTGCGTCCTCGCCCCCGCGCAAAGGCTAGGGAATGATGGTTGACGATAAGTTACTGAAACCGGATTGTGCCTGCGACCAAAATTATGGTGATAGGAACAAAAACTTGCCCAAGCGTCATCTTGTGCGTCCCAACTTCGCCTGAATGACGGCAAATTCTGGCCACAGGATGGCAAAAAGGCCGCTTTTTCGGCGGCCTTGCATCGTTTTTTCCCGAAATACAGCAGTTTGGTGAACAGCGCGGTTACCAGCGTGGCGATATCGCCGAAGCCGGCAACCGGAAGACACCAGGTCGAGCAGGAAGATCTAGCTCAGGGTTCTGCCGATAGCGATGAATTTTTCGCGCCGCTGCTTGCGTATTTCATCCGGCGACAGGCCTGCCAGTTCTTTCAGCGCAGATTCGATCGCCTTGCCTGCGTTGTCGATAACGATTTCGCGTGCACGGTGCGCACCGCCGACAGGCTCCTTGATGATGTCATCGATGACACCGAGCTGCTTGAGATCCTGTGCGGTGATCTTCAGTGCTGTCGCAGCGTCCTGCGCCTTGGCGCTGTCGCGCCACAAGATGGAGGCGGCGCCTTCCGGTGAAATCACCGAATAGATCGCGTGTTCCATCATGAGAACCTTGTTGGCGGTCGCGATCGCGATCGCGCCACCGGAGCCGCCTTCGCCAATGACGACGGAAACGGACGGCGTTCCAAGGCCGAGGCCGACATCCGTCGAGCGGGCGATGGCTTCGGACTGGCCGCGCTCTTCAGCCCCGCGTCCCGGATAGGCGCCGGAGGTGTCGACAAAGGTAATCAGCGGCAGGCCGAAACGTTCGGCCATTTCCATGACCCGGACCGCCTTGCGGTAACCTTCCGGACGGACCATGCCGAAGTTGTGCTTCAGACGCGTTTCGGTGTCGTGGCCTTTTTCCTGAGCCAGAACAGCCACCGACTGACCGCGAAAACGACCGATACCGGCGATCAGCGCCGCATCTTCGGCGAACTTCCTGTCACCGGCTAGCGGCGTGAAATCTTCGATCAGACCGGCGATATAGGCAACGGCATGCGGACGATCGGGATGGCGGGCAACGAGCGTTTTCTGCCAGGGCGTCAGTTTGGCGTAGAGGTCCTGCAGCGTTTGCGAGGATTTCGTTTTCAGCCGGTCGATTTCACTGTCGACATTGACGGCTTCGCCATCTTCCCCGGCCAGAGCGCGCAGCTCCTGGATCTTGCCTTCAATGTCTGCAACGGGCTTTTCGAATTCCAAATAGCTGTGCATTTACTCGGTTACCTGAAACAAGCCGGCACCGCCTTACGTCCGGCGGCCGCTCCGGAAATTCTGTCACAAGATCGAAGGATTACCAGCCGAAAGCGACCAGCCACCCGAATGTCGATCATTTCAAAGACGTTCAAGCATCTTTGCCGCGTCTGAACAACGCAAGATGCTCCAGGCAACGCAAGCGTGCCTGAACGCATAGTTGGAGGGCTGTATCAAGAGACGCAAGTGGGCGCAAGTCTCGGTGTGCCGGCAAACAGGGATTGAAAGCCTCTCGCGCCTGGGAAACCCTTCCCGGTTTTTTTGCCGGAAAGGGCCGAAGAAGGGTCGGTGATCAGTCGACGGATGCCTGATCGCTGCCGGCACCGTCGATCTTGAGCTTGTCCGCTTCCACGATCAGGCGGCCGTTCTTGGTGTCGATGGAAATCCGGTAGGGGACGAGCACGTTGTCACGGCCCATCGGCGCAACCCACACTTCCATGTTGGCCTGAGCCATGTATTTGACCGAATCCTTGGACGGGCGGTGCCCGGCGACAGGTACCCAGCGGGCCTTGCAGACAACGACCTGGCCGTCATAGCCGTGGCCCGAGACTTCCTTCGTGCCGGAATAGCTCAGCTTGATATCGAACCGTGTCCAGCCGTCGAACACCGGCAGACGACGCGAACAGGCCTTCGGCCCGAGACTGTCCTTGGCACGGCCCACCGGCATCAGAGCGGCGCTCAGCGGATCGATCGCATTGCGCGTATGCCGATCCGTCACCTTGATCCGCTCCGGATTGGGCTTGAACTGCGGCGCGACTTCCATTGAACGGATGGACCCGGAGCCCTGGCTCAGGTTGACGTAGAAATCGAGATTGGAGGCGTGCGACGCCATCCTGTATTTCGACGGTACGACGCGCGAACCGACCATCCAGCCGGATGCTTCCGCCCCACCCTTGCCGGTGGTGAACAGCGTGCCGATACCTGCCGGCTCCAGGCTGACCTTGGCCGAATAGGCATTGCCCTGCATGACGAGCGACAGCGTTCCGCGCCCGACCTTGAAGCCGGCAATCGAAATATTGTAAAGGCCGCCGACGCTGTTTTTCTTGGCTTCCGCCGGTGTCGTCAGCAGCGCCGCAGCAAGCATTGGCAGGGCGACCAGCCGCCCGAGAGACATCAAACCAAACACTTCAAAACCTCCGGACTGCCGTCTGGCAGCGAATTGCGCCCCCGCGCCATGAGTGTTCCGCGACGGAAAGATACCATAAATCCCGCTCGATGAACGACCCCAATCATTCTAAATTATGGTAACTCAGTGGTTAACAGCCGGGCGTCCTGCAAATAAAAGCAGTGAATCTCCGCAAAGCGGCGGAGATGTCTTGACGTTGGCCTTCACTCCCATTATAGCGGGGCAACTTTTTCCGAGAAATGCCGGAGACGATGTCGCCGGGCCTCAGGTCCGCGCCGGTTCCGGTTGGACTTGCTGGGTTCAAAGTAACGGCCCAGCCACGAAAACAAAAGGTGATATCATGGCACGCCGTTGCGAACTCTCCGGCAAAGATGTGATGACGGGCAACAACGTCTCCCACGCTAACAACAAGTCCCGCCGCCGGTTCCTGCCGAACCTGTGCAACGTGTCCCTCATCAGCGACACGCTCGGCGAAACCTTCAAGCTGAAGGTCTGCGCACACGCACTGCGCTCCGTCGAACACCGCGGTGGCCTGGACGCATACCTGATGAAGGCAAGCGACGCGGACCTGTCCGATGCTGCTCGCAAGATCAAGGTCGACATCAAGCGCAAGCAGGCTGAAGCCGCTGCCGCTTAAGGCCTGAAGCGCCTGCACGGCTCGTTCCGGCAGCAGGCAGCTCGCATACTTGCAAAGAACCTTTTCAGGACGCCCAATCGATATCGGTTGGGCGTCTGTCGTTATGAGGTGAACACATGACCGTAACCCGGACCTTTTCCGCGAGCCATCACGTAGTCGCCATTCTGGCGATGGCGGCCGTTGTCGTTGCATCCAACTTTCTGGTCCAGTTCCCGGTCGAGCATTTCATCGGCGGTGTCAATCTTGCCGATACGCTCACGTGGGGTGCGTTCACCTACCCGGTCGCCTTCCTGGTGACCGATCTCACCAACCGCCGCTTCGGCCCGACCGCCGCACGCAAGGTTGTGATTGCCGGCTTCCTGATTGCCGTGGTCCTGTCGATCTGGCTGGCGACGCCCCGCATTGCCATCGCCTCCGGCACCGCGTTCCTGGTCGCGCAATTGCTGGACGTGACGATATTCGACCGCATGCGAAAGCTGGCCTGGTGGAAAGCGCCGATCACCTCTTCCTTCATCGGCTCGGTAATCGACACGCTCCTGTTCTTCGGCATCGCCTTTTCCGCCAGCTTTGCCTTCATCGACGGCCTGTTCGGGATGGACGACAGCTCGCTCGCCTTCCCGGTGCCCTTCCTGGGCATCAGCGACGATACTCAGGCGCTGCTGTGGGTGTCGCTGGCCGTGGGAGACTTCCTGGTCAAGATGCTGGTTGCCGTCGCCCTGCTCGCCCCTTACCGCATCGTGCTCGGCCTGTTTCAGGCCATGCCGAAGGGAACTGCCGCCTAGGCACCAGGCGCGAAAAAGGCGGAGTTGGTCGTCCGGGGATGGACTTGCCGGGCAGAAGTGCTCCCGCGCCTCAATCTTCCAACCGAAACCTCAGGAACAAGGTCCTCTGCAGGATCGAACGGTTGTTGTCGGAGACAAGCGTCAGGATTGTTTCGCCGTTTTCATTGGTGTGAATACCCAGAGCTTCCATGTTGTCGATCTGGGAGTTGAAGTCGGCCTCCAGCAGCAACTCGCCTTCCAGAACGGCTCCGGCAGCAATGTCGGCTCCTTTGAACCGCCGCAGCCGCAGGCCGATCAGATCACGCAGGCTGAAGCGGCGCTCCACCAGAACCATGTCGCCACCGGGCAGAAACGCCGCATCCGTCGCATCGAAGCGCTCATACCGGCGGATGGTGAAGCGTTCCGTGCCGTCCGGACCAATGATGAAGCCAGACAGATCATGCAGGTCACTTGGCGCTGATTCCGCGACAGCCACGAGCTTGCCGGCCAACGGGCCGTCCTCCGGCCCGGCCGCCAGAGCTTCCAGTCCGGTGTTACGCGGCAGATCACGAATATCCTGCGGCAGCGCGACTTCGCCGATCATCCTTTCCTTGCCGGTCGAAATCGGCCACGGATACCGGTAGATGGCGTTGCGGGTTTCAGCAGTGACATAAAGACCGGAGCCCGACAGCGTCAGCGCCTCGGTATCATGACCCCAGCGTGCATCGAGCGTTTTGCCATCGGCACCCAATAGCGGCGCGAACCGCAAGTCTTCGATCTCCGTCGGCTTGCCATCCGCTGTCTGCCCGATTCGGCCACTGACCCAATGTCCGTTGTCGGTGACCGCCAGAAACGCGCTTCCCCCGTCCAGACTGATCAGACCGGAAAGCCCGCCGACCTTGCGGTCCGCGGCTATCAGCTCCAGACCGCCAAGAAAAGTCAGCTTGCCGAAGGTCGTATCGGCAAGCCCTATGCGGAATGTGTCGATGGACCGGGTACGGGCCTTGACCGGCTGTCCGCCCGAAAGCAGCTCCGGCGCCCCGGCGGCGGCGGGTGCAGCAAACCAGAATGTGGAGAGAAAGGCGGCAGCCAGCGCGAAGCTGCCTGCCGAAAGACGCCTTTCTGCTCCCATGTTTTCCAGATCCTGCCGACTAACGATGACCCGCGCGGCGACGGCGGCCACGCGTGTTGAAGGAAGTGTCCACCTCATCGTCGAAAAGGTTGGCAAGCTGGTCGGTCATGGCACCCGCCAGTTCTTCGGCATCGACAATGGTGACCGCCCGTCGGTAGTAGCGCGTGACGTCATGTCCGATACCGATGGCGATCAGCTCGACCGGCGACCGGGTCTCGATTTCCTCGATGACGTAGCGCAGGTGGCGCTCCAGATAGTTACCCGGGTTGACCGAGAGCGTGGTGTCGTCCACCGGCGCGCCGTCGGAAATCATCATCAGGATGCGACGTTGTTCGGGCCGCGCCATCAGCCGGTCATGAGCCCACAGCAGGGCTTCGCCGTCGATGTTTTCCTTCAAAAGGCCCTCGCGCATCATCAGGCCGAGATTGCGCCTGGCCCGGCGCCAGGGCGCATCCGCGGACTTGTAGATGATGTGGCGCAGGTCGTTGAGCCGGCCAGGTGTCGGCGGCTTGCCCGCACCGATCCAGCTCTCCCGCGACTGGCCGCCTTTCCAGGCCTTGGTGGTGAAGCCGAGGATTTCGACCTTCACCCCGCAGCGCTCCAGCGTGCGCGCCAGAATGTCGGCACAAGTGGCGGCAACGGTGATCGGACGGCCGCGCATGGATCCCGAGTTGTCCAGAAGCAGCGTCACGACCGTGTCGCGGAAATTGGTGTCCCGCTCCTGCTTGAAGGCAAGCGGGGCCATCGGATCGGTCACGGCACGGGTCAGTCTGGCAGTGTCCAGAAGCCCCTCTTCAAGGTCGAAATCCCAGGCCCTGTTCTGCTGCGCCATCAGCTTGCGCTGCAACCGGTTGGCAAGGCGCGCCACGGCCCCTTGCAGGTGGGTCAACTGCTTGTCCAGGAACCCGCGCAGACGATCGAGCTCCGCCATGTCGCAAAGTTCTTCAGCGGTAATCGTCTCGTCAAACTGGGTGGTGAACACGCGGTAGTCGGATTCCGGCCGGTTGGAGAACGGCGTATCGGGCCGGTCGCTTTCGCCCGGCTCCTCGGTATCCTCCGACATGTCCTGATCGGCGAAGTCTTCCATGTCGGCTTCGGCGGCTTCCGTATCGCCGCTTTCCTGCTCTTCGCCGGAAAGTTCCATCTCCTGCGGAGAGGCTTCCTGTTCGCCGGAATCTTCTTCGCTGTCGTCGCCCGATTCAGCTTCGTCGTTGTTGCCCTGGTCCTCGTTTTCTTCCGGGTCCATGTCCTGGTCGTGATCGCCAAGCTCATCGCCCATGTCGAGCGATTTCAGGACGTCGCGAAGACGGGCGGCGAAGGAATTCTGGTCCTCGACTTCGGCTTCCAGCCTGTCGAGGTCGGCACCGGCCTTGTCCTCGATCCAGCCACGCCACATGTCGACGAGCTTGGTCGCGCTTTCCGGCGGCTTCGCACCGGTCAGGCGTTCACGCACCAGCAGGGACAGGGCATCCTGCAACGGCGCTTCTTCCCGGCTGGAGATATCCGGCGCACCGGATTTGCGGAACCGGTCGTCAAGCATCACCGACAGGTTGTCGGCAACTCCTTGCATCCGGCGTGCGCCAACGGCTTCGCAGCGGGCCTGTTCGACCGCTTCGAAGATCGCCCGCGCGTCCGGGCCCTGCGGCATGTTCTTGGAATGAACAGCCTTGTCGTGGCAGGCAATGCGCAGGGCGATGCTGTCGGACAGACCACGGGTGATCGCGATCTCGCGCGCGTTGATCTTGCGCGAAGGCTCGGGCAAGCGCGCGGACATGCCGCTGAGACCGGGCCGGTCACCGGAAAAGATGACTTCCAGTTCCGGCTCTCCGGAAATCGCCCGCATGGTACCGGACACCGACTGCTTGAATGGCTCGGTGCTCGGTGCGGGCTTGTTGCCCGGAAGGGAATTGTGACCCGGCCGCGGTGCCATCGGGACCTCAGCTCATGACTACGTTGACGGAGGATTCCGGCAGATCTTCACCGAAGCAGCGCTGATAGAACTCAGCCACCAGGGACTGTTCCATGTCGTCGCACTTGTTGAGGAAGGTCAGACGGAAGGAAAAGCCGACATCGCCGAAAATCTGGGCATTTTCCGCCCAGGTAATGACCGTACGCGGGCTCATGACCGTAGACAGGTCGCCGTTGATGAAGGCGTTCCGGGTCATGTCCGCCAGGCGCACCATCTTGGAAACGGTGTTGCGGCCTTCGTCCGACTGGAAGTGCTTGGCCTTCGACAGAACGATATCCACCTCGTTGTCATGCGGTAGGTAGTTCAGCGTGGTGACGATCGACCAACGGTCCATCTGCGCCTGGTTGATCTGCTGCGTGCCGTGATAAAGACCGGAGGTATCGCCGAGACCGACCGTGTTGGCGGTGGCGAACAGCCGGAAGGCGGCATGCGGACGGATGACCCGGCTCTGGTCGAGCAGCGTCAGGCGGCCGGAAGATTCCAGAATACGCTGGATCACGAACATCACGTCCGGACGACCGGCGTCGTATTCGTCGAAGACCAGCGCGACATTGTGCTGATAGGCCCAGGGCAGGATCCCGTCGCGAAATTCGGTAACCTGCTTGCCGTCCTTGATCACGATCGCGTCCTTGCCGACCAGATCGATACGGGAAATATGGCTATCCAGGTTGACGCGGATACACGGCCAGTTGAGACGCGACGCCACCTGCTCGATGTGGGTCGATTTACCGGTACCGTGATACCCGGTCACCATCACGCGCCGGTTATGGGCAAAACCCGCCAGGATCGCCAACGTGGTCGCGCGGTCGAACAGGTAGTCTTCGTCACGCTCGGGCACATGTTCTGACGGCGCGGAAAATGCAGGTACCTTGAGGTCGGACTTGAAACCGAAAACCTCTTCTACGGAAATTTCAGTGTCCGGCATGGCCATGGCCGCAGTCGTCGTCTCAGTCATCAGTCCTCCGCAGTCCCGGAAGTTCGGGAAGGGTCGTTTGGGAAAAGCCGGCAGGACCCTGCAGGCTCTAAAGGAAACCGGCTTTTTTCAGAACGTTATACGCCTGAATGATTTCCCGCAGGCGGTCTTCGGAAGACCTGTCACCGCCATTGGCATCCGGATGGTTCAATTTAACAAGCTCCTTATAGCGCGCTTTGATTTCGGCGCCACGGGCTGTGTAAGGCAGATTGAGCACATCCAGGGAACGTTTTTCAAGCGTTAGTAGCTTTCTTTCGCGCGGGCGCCGAACTTGCTCGGTGCGCCGCTGCGCATTGGAGCGCATGCTGGAGCGGGCGTCGAACCCGTCCGGCCCCTCGGCTGCCTGCCGGTTTACGCCCATTTTCCAGGTCGGCCGGTGCCCCGTCAGACTGTCCTTCTGATAGGTGCGCACGTCGTCGTCGCCCATACCTGTAAAATAGTTGTAGGACTTGTTGTATTCGCGCACATGGTCGACGCAGAAATTGAAATACTGCCCCTCCCGGTCACGCCCTTTCGGCGCCCGGTGCGTGCCTGGCCGCTTGCAACCCGGATGGTCGCACGAAGGATGGCGGTCCTGTTCCACCCGTTCCTTGTCCGGCTTCACACGGATGCTGTCGAAGAGTTTTGAGTCCAGTTTCATGCGCCGAAATATTGAAGTGTGAGGGCCGACGGGCAAGCCGCAGGCCGTTGCATTGTCCCGGTATCCAAAGTTAATTTCCCCGCACCGGATTTCGAAAGTCGAAGAGCCCGGCACTGTATCAGGCAGGGCCGGACCACGAAAGACTTGAACTTCGAAAACAGTTACGCCAAGTGAGACACATGAGCACAAAGCAGACGATCACCGACAAACTCTCCGCAGCCTTCTCGCCGTCTTTTCTGAACGTCATCGACGAGTCGGAAAAGCACAGGGGCCACGGTGGCTGGCGCGAGGGCGGCGAAACCCACTTCCGGGTACAGATCGCCGCAGCCGCTTTCGAAGGCATGAACCGGGTTGCACAACATCGAGCGATCAACGAGACGCTCTCCCATGAACTGGCGACCACCGTGCACGCTTTAGCGATCGAAGTTCAACGCCCAGAATGAGATTCGCTTAATTTTCCCGATGGATGAACTAAGACAAACAGCAAATTACATAAGCTGCCTCACGGTAGTTATATGTTTATTTTTAGTATATTCGGCATCAATGCTGATCTACGATCTACCGTTCTCATCTAACGAAATACTTTTACACTACGGATGCTTATCACTCGCCGCAACTTTCAGCCTGTTTCTGATTTTCGGAAACGTGAAAAGATATTTCATTGTCAAAACAACACTTAGCGCGATTTCAACGAAATACCTCTTGCGCTGCTGCGTGTTGTTTCTATCTACCCTGATCGTATTGGCGGCAATAACAGAGCTTCTTACTCTTTTCGAGTTCACCGATATCGCTCTAGCCAGCATATTTTTTTCTTCAATTCTAATTGTATACGCCGTACTTAGCAGAGCAATCCTGAAATTTGTTTTCTTACGCACTCTATAAGTCAACAGGTGCAAGCATCCACAAGCACAGCTGAAGACAACACGCGCCCCTTATTTCGCTCAACGATCAAGCGCCTTGCTCAGGTTCCTGCTTTCGCAGCCGCGCCCGCAACGGCCTGGGCAGCTCCGGCCGGCATCTTGACGCCGGGAATCTGGCCAAGCGGCATGATGCGCAGCCGCGTGATGCGGTTCTTCTCCCGCCGCAGCACCGTGAAGCGGAAGCCGTGGAAGGTGAAGATCTGGCGCTCGTCCGGAATCATCCGCGCTTCGTGAATGACCAGACCGGCGATCGTGGTCGCCTCGTCGTCCGGCAGGCTCCAGTCGGCAGCGCGGTTGAGGTCGCGAATCGGCACCGAGCCGTCGACAATCACCGAGCCATCGGCTTGCGGCCGCAGGCCTTCCAGCTCCACGTCGTGCTCATCGGCGATCTCGCCGACGATTTCTTCCAGAATGTCTTCCAGCGTGACCAGGCCCATCACCTCGCCATACTCGTCAACCACGAGCGCGAAATGGGACTTGTGGCGCAGGAATGCATTGAGCTGATCCTGAAGCGAGGTCGTGTCGGGAACGAACCAGGCCGGGGCAGCGATATCCAGAACGTTGATCTTCGCAGCATCGCCACCGGCAGCCTGCAACGCACGCAGCAGATCCTTGGCATGCAGCACGCCGACGAAATTGTCGCTCTCCCCGCGCCAGAGCGGCAGGCGGGTATAGGGCGATGCCAGGGCCGCGTTCACCAGCTTGTCCGGCGCATCGTCCGCATTCAGCGCCACCATGTTGGTGCGGTGGACCATCACGTCCGAGACTTCCAGTTCCGCCAGGTCGAGCAAACCGCCGAGGCGGTCGCGCTCACCCTTTTCCAGGCCACCTTCGATATGCTGCAGATCGACGGCGCCGCGCAGTTCCTCATGCGGCGACAGGATCGAGGTGTCGTCGCCGATATTGACGCCAACCAGCTTCAGGATGTTGCGGACAATCCACTCCACCCCGACCACGATCGGGCCGAACACGGCCACCACGAACCGCACGATCGGCGCTACTGCCAGCGCAAACCGCTCCGGGTTCGAAATGGCCCAGGTCTTGGGCAGCACTTCGGCAAAAACCAGAACGAGGGCGGTCATCACCAGGGTGGCAAGCGCAACGCCAGCGTCGCCGAACAGGGACAGGAACACACTGGTTGCCAACGCAGACGCCAGAATGTTGACCAGGTTGTTGCCCAGGAGCAGCGCGCCGATCAGCCGCTCGCGGTTGGCGATCAGCAGGCTGACCACCCGGGCGCGCCAGTCGCCGGTTTTTTCCATCTGGTGCATGCGCGCGCGCGATGCGGCGGTGAGCGCCGTTTCCGAACCGGAAAAGAAGCCGGACAGGAACAGGAGAACGAAGATGGCGACAATCGCCAGCCAGAGAGCCGTTTCCGTCATGCCTCGAGTTTCTCCTTCAGGAAGTCAGAGACCAGTGCGGGATCGACGCCTTTTTCGACAAAGGCTTCGCCGATACCGCGCGTCAGAATGAAGGTCAGCGCCCCCCGGCTGACCTTCTTGTCCTGTGCAATGATATCCATAAGCGTTTCAGCCGGCGGCAGCTGACCGGGGATGTCCTGCACCCGCACTGGCAGGCCGACATCGCTCAGATGCTTGTGGACACGTTCGACGGTGTCCTCGCCGATCAGGCCGAGGCGCTGAGAGAATTCATGTGCCAGCATCATGCCGATGGAAACGCCTTCGCCATGGACCAGACGCTCGGTCTCGTAGGCAACCGCCGATTCAAGCGCGTGGCCGAACGTGTGACCCAGATTGAGGAGCGCCCTGCGGCCGGATTCCAGCTCGTCGGCAGCAACCACATCCGCCTTTGCCTGACAGGACCTTGCGACGGCCTCGTCCCGCTCCGCGCCACCGGCAAAGACCGCCTGCCAGTTGGTCTCCAGCCAGGCGAAGAAATCCGCATCACCCAGGAGCCCGTATTTGGCGACTTCCGCATAACCGGCGCGGAAGTCGCGCAGCGGCAACGTGTCCAGTATGGCGGTATCGGCCAGCACCAGGGCGGGCTGGTGGAAAGCGCCGATCAGGTTCTTGCCATGACGTGAATTGATGCCGGTCTTGCCGCCGACGGAACTGTCGACCTGGGCAAGAAGCGTGGTCGGCACCTGAATGAAGGCCATGCCACGGCGCACGGCCGAGGCGACAAAGCCCGTCAGGTCACCGACGACACCGCCGCCAAGGGCGACGACCGCATCGCCGCGCTCCAGCCGGGCGGCCAGAACCTCGTCGCACAGGCGCTCGAATTCACGGAAGCATTTGGTGCTTTCGCCTGCCGGCACCGTGATGGTGGTGTGCTCCAGACCGGCGGCCTTGAGGCTCTGCGAAAAAGCCTTCAGATGAAGGCCCGCAACGGTTTCATCGGCAACGACCGCAAGACGCGCACCGGGCATAACGGCGGCGATTTCCGCTCCCGCTCCTTCAAGCAGCCCCCGACCGATCTTGATGTCGTAACTGCGCGCGCCAAGATCGACCCGGACGATCTTCTCGTCCCGGCCCAACAATGCTTTTGCCACTACCGTGTCTACCATGCCGTCACGCTTCTAAATTCAGGTCATTGATGTTTGCGCGGCGCTGGTGGCCTCGCGTTCGAACAGGTGATCCGCAAGGGTGGCGACGATCTGATCGACCACCGCCTCATGCGGAACGTCCTTGGAAGTGACCGTCAGCGCCGCCTTGGCATAGACGGGCTCGCGGTCAGCCATCAGTTTGCGCATCGTTCCCTCGGGGTCGGGGTTCTGCAGCAGCGGACGCGTGGACCTGCGCCGGACCCGTGCCATGACCGTGTCGAAATCGACTTTCAACCAGATGGACAGTCCAAGCTCAGCAATTTCCGCCCGCGTTGCCTCGCTCATGAAAGCGCCGCCGCCCGTTGCCAGCACCTGCGGTCCTTCACGCAGAAGACGGGCGATCACCCGTTCTTCACCGCTGCGAAAATAAGGCTCGCCGTGTTCAGCGAAAATTTCCGCCACGCTCATGTTGGCCGCGCGCTCGATTTCGGTATCGGCGTCGACAAATTCAAGGCCCAGCCGGTGCGCCAGCCGCTTGCCGACGGTCGACTTGCCACAGCCCATGATTCCCACCAGAACGATGGACCGATGCCCCAGGGCAGCTACCAGGCGGGCCAGATCAACGGGTTTTACGTCTGTCTCCGCGGATCCTCCTTCGGAAGACCGCACCTTGTCGTGTTCTGTCATGGCGGCGTTTTAGCATATTCGTCAAAAAAGACACGGGGGAACTCCGCCTGCCGGACTGCTGCTTTGCCTTGCATGCGCCCCCGCCTTGTTGAAACAATCGCCTATCCGATTCGCTTGCCCGTGAGCGGACCGACGCCCTGACCTGGAGACAGCCGACGTGCCGACCCTGACCCGCCTGTTGCTCGTGCTGCTGCTGCTCGGCGCGCTCGGTTATGGCGCGATCTACTCCCTGGCCAACCTTGTCGATCCGCGTGAACGGGAAATCGAGGTTAGGGTGAAGAAAGACGGCTTCGGCCGCTAGTAGACGCTTTCAAATGGCGGGTCATCAACGGGACAAGTTTCAGGTCCTTTGCGAAGGCATACGCAATGGCAACCGGTTTCGATCTTGAAAACTTCCTCGAAATGCTGGCCGCCGAACGCGGCGCGGCAGAAAACACGCTGGCCGGATACCGCCGCGACCTGGAGGATTTTTCAGGCTTCCTCGGCCGAAAGATGCTTGCATCAGCGCAATCCGAAGACATTTCGGCCTACCTGGGCGATCTCAACCGGCGCGGATTTGCCGAGACCTCGCAGGCAAGACGCCTGTCAGCGCTGAAGCAGTTCTACAAGTTCCTTTACGCGGAAGGCTCCCGGGAAGACGACCCGACCCGCACATTGTCCGCCCCGAAAAAACGCGCGAGCCTGCCCAAGGTGTTGTCGATGGAGGACGTCGACAGGCTGATCGAAACCGCCAGGGCGGAAACCGAAAAGCCCCAGAAAAGCGCGGCGGCACGCTTGCGTACGCAGCGCATGTACACACTTATCGAAGTGCTTTATGCGACCGGCCTGCGCGTTTCGGAACTGGTTGCCCTGCCGGTTACCGCTGCGCTCCGGGACGCCCGCCTGATCGAAATCAGGGGCAAGGGCGGCAAGGAGCGGCTGGTGCCGCTGTCCCGCGCTGCCCAGGCTGCCATGAAGGACTACGTCGGCCTGCGTACTGCCGAAGGGGCATACGAAAAAAGCCCGTGGCTGTTTCCCTCCCATGGCGACAGCGGACACCTGACGCGCCAGCACTTTGCACGAGACCTGAAGGACCTTGCCGTCGCCGCCGGTCTCGATGCCGGCAAGATTTCCCCGCACGTGCTGCGCCACGCATTCGCTTCCCACCTGTTGCAGAACGGTGCCGACCTCAGAGTGGTGCAGCAGTTGCTGGGCCATGCGGACATTTCCACGACGCAGATCTACACCCACGTCCTGGACGAACGCCTGCGCGAACTGGTGGAAAGTGCACATCCCCTTGCGAAGAAGTAATTCTTTCCGCAGCCACAACCTCGCGAAACACAAAAATACCAGCCTTCCTGGCGGAAGGCTGGCCTTGTTCGTCGTGATGTCGCGCGGTCAGGCCGCGCGAACACCGGAAAGGAAGTTGGAGATCTCGCTGCGGATAAGGGCCGCCTGTTCGGACAGCGACGTTGCCAGTTGCTCGACCTCGCCACCGGTTGCCCGGGCGTGTTCGGTGGCGGAACCAACCGCGGTCATGCATTCGGCCCCTTCATGCGAGCGGGTCGAGGCATCGACCACGTTCTTGGCGATGGACTGAACCGCGGCATCCTGCTGGATGACGGCCGAGGCCACGGCCGAGGCCAGGCCTTCCATTTCGGAGATGATACCGGTCACCTCGTCGATCGCTTCAAGCGCATGGCTGGACGACATCTGGATTGCCTCCACCTGGCTGGCGATATCTTCCGTCGCACGCGAGGTCTGGTCCGCAAGCTGCTTCACTTCGGCGGCCACGACCGCAAAACCCTTGCCGGCCTCGCCTGCCCGGGCAGCCTCGATGGTAGCGTTGAGCGCCAGGAGGTTGGTCTGATTGGCGATATCGCGGATCAGACCCATGACTTCGCCGATCCGGTCGGCCGCGCGGGACAGTTGCCCCATGGTCTGGGACGTGCCTTCCGCGCTGGCAACCGCCTTCTTGGCCACCGTCGTGGAGTTTGACGCCTGGTTGGAGATCTCGTTGATAGATGCCGCCAGTTCCTCGCTGGCAGATGCGGCCGAGTTGACGTTTTCAGCAGCCACCCGCACGGCGTTGCCGGCCCGGTCTGCCTGCTGGGCAACATCGTCCGCCGCGGCTTCGACGGCGGCAGAGGTTTGCGTCAGGTCAGAGGTAGACCGGTCCAGACTTTCCAGAGCCTGCCCGACCGTTGCCTCGAAATTGGCGATCAGTGATTCCAGACGGGCCACACGGGCGTCGCGCTGCGCGTTTTCTTCTTCCGATGCGGCCGCGAGGCGCTGCCGTTCGACAGCGTTTTCCTGGAAAACGGAAACGGTGCGCGCCATGGCGGCGATTTCGACACTGCCTTTGGCGGCAGGCAGATTGACGTCCACATGCCCGGACGCCAGCTCTTCCATGGCGTTCTGGAGACGCGACAACGGATTGGCGATGGACCGGCCGATGAGCATTCCGGCCAGGACGCCGGACACCAGGAAAGCGGCAATTACGCTGACAACGGCGAGGGTCGAGTAAGCCCGGACGGTTTCAAGATCCTGCTCGGCTGCCAGTTCGGCTTCGCGCGCGGCGTTGTTGAGCGCTTCCAGGCGTGGCGGCACCAGATCGAACAGCGTTTCCAGAAGTTCGATCGACTTGTCCTTTTCGGCGACAGCCGCCGTGTAGGCGTCGAACGCTTCCCGGTAGATCGCCATCTTGGTGCCGACGTCTTCCTTGATCTCGTTCGGCAGATAAGCCTTCTTCAACAGGCGCTCATACCGACCGAAAGCCACCTCGAAGTTGCCGAGGGCAACGTCGTTGCGGTCGAGAATGAATTTCTTTTCCGACAACTGAACATCGAGCATGGTGGTGACCATCTTCTCGAAGTCCGGACCGCCACCGAAGCGCATTTCCTTCTTCAGGCGCTTCAGCACCTCGTCGGCATTTTCGCTGAGAGTTGCTCGAAGGCCAGTTTCGGAATTGAAGCCGATTTCCCGCTGAACGGTATTGAGCGACGAAAAAGCACCCGACGCCCCGTCAAGCGTGTCGCGAACGTCTGCGATCTCCGCATTGAAGGCTGCGGCAACAGGCTTGGCGGAGATGTCATCCAGAACCCCATGCGCCTCACTGAGCTTGGCCTCGAAAAGTTCGTGGTCCTTTTCCTCCGGCCGCGCCAGGTAGCCCTTGCCGATGTTGCGCATGCCGTTCGCAATATCTGAAAGATCAGCGACGCTGCGCGCCAGTCCCGCGCTTTGATCAAGCTTGTTGAAGGCTCCAGCCACCTCGTTCTGGCTCCACCAGAACACTCCGCCGATCGTCAACATGCCGATTGCGGTCAGAAGGCTCAGAGAAAGGATTTTCAGTTTCACGGAAAGCGCGCCGACACGAGCGAGCGCGGACTGCCCAAACATCTTCATGGATCTACAGGTCCCCAGCCGGACTATTTTTTATCCTGGCGGGATTTTGATCCTCATAAGTTAAGGAAATCTCGCATTTATTAGTGAATACGTTGCTACCGGATGCTGATTTTCTCACCACAAAATCGCAGTCAAAGGCCAACCGGAATGGTGGCGTTATGCCCCTGTTTCACGCAGGCGGGCGTTAACGATTTCAGGACCATCGCGCATGGCTGACCCACTCGGACAACCGATAATTTATAAGGAATAATGACAGTATAAGATTTTATTACAGCACACTTGCCGGCGTGTTTCAGAAGTCCGGTTAAGGATTTCATCGCTGCTTTCAAAGGATGGATTTCGGCTCTATTGCGCTGCAGCAATGACCGCCCTACACTCCGCTGCTCAAAATTGAAGCACCGGACGCTCTGAAATGCTGCAGCCTACTGGCAACTACGACGCGCTGAGAGAGACATTCCGCTGGCCTCGGCCCGCGACCTACAACATGGCCGCAGCCGTCAGCGATGAATGGGCAGCAAGAGACCCGGAGCGCCTCGCGATCCGTCAGGTTCTCGAGAACGGTTCCTGCCGGGACTGGAGCCATCTTGCGCTGAACCGGGCGGCCAATCGCCTTGCCAACGCCCTTGAAGGCCTCGGGCTCAACCGCGGTGACCGGGTTGCCCTGCTTCTGCCGCAGATCCCACAAACCGCCATCGCACATCTGGCGGCCTACAAGACCGGCGCAATTGCAGTGCCTCTGGCAGCCCTGTTCGGGCTGGAGGCGCTGCGCTACCGGCTCTCAGATTCCGGCGCCCGCGTTCTGGTGACTGACACGGCCGGCCTGGCAAAGCTTGCGGAAATCCGGTCCGACCTGCCCGGCCTCGATCTGGTGATCTCGGTCGACGGACCGGAAACCGGCGTGTTCGGGTTTGACGATCTGCTGGACAAGGCGTCCGACACCTACCGGACCCTTGCGACCACACCCGACGATCCGGCTTTGATGATCTACACATCCGGCACCACGGGGCAACCCAAGGGCGTGTTGCATGGCCACAGGGTGCTGCTCGGCCACATGCCCGGCATCGAGCTTTCGCAGAATTTCCTTGGCCGTGAAGGCGACTTGCTCTGGACGCCCGCGGACTGGGCCTGGGCAGGCGGCTTGCTGAATGCGCTGTTTCCGGCTCTTTCTCTCGGTGTGCCGGTGGTCTGCCACGCGTCTCGCAAGTTCGACCCGGAATTTGCCTTCCATCTTCTTGAAAGACAGAAGATCCGCAATGCCTTCATTCCGCCGACGGCTTTGAAGATGCTGCGCGCTGTGGAGCGTCCGGCCGAGCGCTTCGACCTCACCTGGCGCAGCGTCGGCTCTGCCGGAGAATCCCTCGGCAGGGAAACCTATGACTGGTTCGCTGCGGAATTCGGCTTCAACGTCAATGAATTCTATGGCCAGACGGAATGTAACGCGGTGCTCGGTTCTGCGGCCGCACTTGGCGTCAGCCGCTCTGGCGCCATCGGCAAAGCAACGCCTGGCCATCAGGTTGCGATCATCGACGATGAAGGCAATGAGCTGCCGGCAGAAACCCTCGGCCAGATCGCCATCCGTCGGCCGGACCCGGTAATGTTCCTGGAATACTGGAACAAGCCGGAGGCGACGCGGGAGAAGTTCATCGGAGACTGGATGATCACCGGCGACCAGGGCCTGATGGACGAGGACGGCTATGTCCATTTCGTTGGCCGCGACGACGACATCATCACCTCGGCAAGCTACCGGATCGGCCCCGGCGAGATCGAGGATTGCCTGCTGAAGCATCCCTCTATCGCGCTTGCCGCGGCTGTCGGCAAACCGGATCCGCTGCGCACGGAAATCGTCAAGGCCTTCATCGTCCTGAAGCCGGGCGCGGAAAGAAGCGCGGCTCTGGAAAACGATATCCGCACTTTCGTCCGCGAACGTCTTTCGGCGCATGAATATCCGCGGGAAATCGAATTCGTCACCTCGTTGCCCATGACCACCACCGGCAAGATCATTCGCAGGAAATTGCGGGACCTGGAGAGCGTTGAAGGCTAGCTTCGCCTGTTTCAGGCGCGCAGGCGCTTTCTCAGTGTCCTTGCAGCTCGGCGCAGGGCTTGTTCAAGCTTCAGGTCCGTCTTGCACAACGACCGCTTCAGGCCATCGGCAAAAAGCATCGTGCCGGTTTCCAGCCGGCCTCGCCACAAGGGCTCGATCATCGAATGCCCGGGAATGGCCAGGGAATCCGCTCCCCTGAAGCCAGGAATGGCCAGATTGATCTTCAAGGCTTGCAGCGCGATCTGGGCTCCGGGAGAATAGCGGGCAAAGTCCTCGTCAAAGGCGATCTTCCAAGAATAAACCTTGCCGGACTGCTGAAACAGCACCAGGGCGGCAACCAGTGTCTGTCCCGACCAGAGCTGATCGATCCGCACCTCGTTTCGACTTGCCAGATTGGCGACGGCCGTGCGGGCAAAGTCCGTCGTCCTGGACTGACTGCCCAGCGCGGTTCCGGACCGGCCCTTCCAGCCGGAGGCCTCGAGCTCCAGAAAGGCTTCGAACCCGGCAATGGCATCAGATCCGGACAGACTGCGGAAGGTGGTCTTGCCATGATCACCGAGCCGGCGCATCAGCCGGCGCATTTCCTTGCGCCTCTTGCCGCTGTCGGCCTCGGCAAGTTGTGACTTGCCTGTGGCTCCGGCGCCGTGGCTCGCCCGGAAGGACTTCGCCAGAACCGACTTCTTTCCCGCGCCCACCGCCCTCAAGCGCGTTGCCGACTGAGAATGAAGCGGCAGATAGGGGATGGCGAGCGCATTCCCGGGCTCTCTGGCGGCATTGATGAATGCGGCGATTGCCTCGGCACTTGCGTCCGGGTGGATCAGCGGTGTTCCGAGCGGCGCGTATTCGCTTGCCCAGGTGGTGTTGACCGCAACGGCCAATCCAAAACGACGTCGGCCGACGGGGGCCGCCACCAGCCAGCGGCCACCCGGCCGCTCCCGGACCACGACAAGTCGTACCGCCTGTTTGCTCATCTTTTCCAGAAACGGACGAAGGAAATCCGGACCAAAGAAAGGGTTCGGACTGAGGGCAGCCGCACAAAGCGTCTGCCAGTCCTCAAGCGGTATGGCGGCGCTCAACGGATCGAGGGACAAGACCTCGAGCTGCACGGAAGAGAGCGTATCATTGGTCAACCGGACGGTTCCTGGCGAAAAGCAGGGGCAAAACGAACGTCGTGATATTGAGCTTCCGTTTTGCCACAACCGCAAGGGCAGTGGCCTCAAAAAGGATCGCAAGACTTGTGGCAATGGCCGCTCCGGCAAGGCCGAGCAGCGGGATCAGAACAAGATTGAGGACGACATTGAGAACAAACGTCCCGGCATAAATGCCGGCGCAGGTGTTCTGGTGCCCTGTCATCGTCAGAAGCGCGTCGGCCGGACCGACGGATGCGCGCGCAAGCACGCCGATCATCAGGAGGGCGATCAGTTCGTAGCCGCTTTCAAAGTCGCTGCCGAAAAGAGCAAGCAGAAGCGGCGCGATCAGAAGCAACCCAACGCCCGCGGCCACAGACGGCCAGAAGGTCCAGAGAGTTGCCTGCCGCATGTACCCGGCAAGCCCCGAAAGATCCTTATTGTGGGTGTAGCTGGAGAAGCGATGCGCCGAGGCGGCCCTTACGGCGAAATAGACAAAATGCACCAGCGCCAGGGTTCTGGATGCAGCGAAATAGACCGCAACCTCGTCCGGATCCTGAAAGAAACTCACCATGATCACGTCAGCACTGGTGATCAGCTGCAGAAAACCGTCGACCATCAGCATCGGCATGGACACCGCCAGCCAGGATCTGAACTCGACCTTGTACGGCCCCTTCGGAACGCGTGGCCCCAGCCGCCTGCGAAGATGCAAAAACTGGTAAAGCGCGACCAGCGCCGTTGCTACCACGGCCACGATGGCAGCTGTCAGTGCATCGGGCCGAAACCCGGCCAGAACGGCACCGACCAGCAGGAACAGGATCGCCAGCGGCCGCCAGATATAGGTTGGCAGCATTGCCAGCGACGACCAGTCGTAGCTGCGCGCGATACCGTCCTGCACCAGTCCGAAGGCAAAGAAGGGCAGCGCCAGCAGGACGACCGACAAGGGCTGGAAATAGGACGTATCAATAAGCGGGCGAAACAGGGCGAGACAGCCGATGCCTATGACCGCCGCAGCTCCCCCGAGAAAAAACGCCATTTGCCGGCTTGTGCGCAAGAACCCGCGCAGGCGCGCCATGTCCCGGTTCTGCAGATACTGCGGGATGAACCTGCTGGCAGAGGTGGAAAAGCCGCCGCAGGCCATGACACCCAGAACGATCACGAAAGTCCAGGCAACCGAATAGAGGCCATAGTCATGCGCCCCCAACAGGCGCGCGAGCACGATTTGCGACAGATAGGCGAGCGCCGCACCGGCGATCCGTACCGCAAAGGTCGATACCGCCATCCGGCCCGCAGCGTGCCGTTCGCTTCCACTTCCCTTCAGGAACTCCAGGATCTGATCAGCACCTTTCCCCAATCCCAGAGGCGAGGCGATGCCTTGCAAACGCTTGGTCCAGGAGTTGGCGGAAAAACGCACGTAGGGGTCCCTTATGAGTACTCTTCCGTATTTGTGACATGAGTGACTTAATATTCTATGGCGATCAGTCAAACGCAGCCAGCAACGTTTCACAGATGTGTGAGGACGATGGAAAGTTGGTCAAGACGTTGATTTTACCTTCTATCCTGCCAATTCCGTTCTCAGCGTCCGGACATCCATGAAAACAGCTTCCCTGCTTGACACCGGCACCGGGAATCATGCTAATGAGAACAAATCGAGAACGAGATTCGATTCGACCCTGTCGACCACCCTCGGCTGACCCTGCCGCGGGCTTTCCCGATCTCCTTGTTGCGGATGTTGAGGGCTGCCTCCCCTTCTATCTGCAAATTGGTCCGGTCCCTGCTCCCGCCGCCAATCGCAGGGACCGGACGATTTTTTTTCAAAGTCTAAAATGAAGACAGCCAGCCGACCTATTCCGGCACGGCCTCCACATAATACCAGCGACCGCTTTTCTTGCGGAAACGGCTCAGTTCGCGGTGCACGTGAAGCTTGCCGGCGGACAGGTATTTTGCCTCGAAAAGAACGGTGCCGTCCCTGTCGGCAGGCCCGCCCTTGTCGGTGGCCAACACACTGAGGCCCGTCCAGTGGCTTTCTGCCGCCCAGCGCGCGGTGCCTTGCGCATCGAAACTCGGCTGATACTTCGGCCAGAGCGTTTGCTTCAGATACGGAATGAGTTGCCGGACGTAGGCACTGTAACGCGAGCGCATCAAGGCCTCTGCGGTTTCGGGCAGGGCCTTTCCGGCAAGATAAGGTTCACAGCACAGATCGAACCCCTTGCCGCTGCCACAGGGGCATCCCTCTCCGCTCATTTGCCTCTCCCCGTCTTTGGTCGGCTCATTCCTGCATCTGCGCTCTCTACCACTTGGCCCGATGCGCGGCTATGGTTTCAGGTACGCTTTCCAGCTTCGGGCCTGCTGAATGAGACTTGCCACCTTCAACATGGAATCCTTTGGTGCGGACCGGCATGATCCGGACGCACTGACACCCCGGCTGGACGCGCTTCGGCCAAAGATTCTGGAGCTTGAGGCCGACATCCTTTGTCTGCAGGAAGTCAACGCGCAGAAACGGAAAGGTGTCTCAGCACGGCAGTTCCAGGCGCTGGAACTTCTTCTGGAGGGAACGCCGTACGAGAAATTTCACCGGGCAACCAGCGAACGACCTTCCGGAAAGGGTCCCGGCGACCGCCATAACCTGGTGGTTCTCTCTCGCTTTCCGATAACCAGGTGCTTAAGTCTTTACCAGGCACATGCTCACCCGCCTCACTGGCAGCCCAAAACCGCTGTACCGGCCTATCGCAGCCCGCAGACGATCCTGTTCGACCGGCCCGTTCTGCAGGTGGAAATCGACATCGGCACCGGCCGCCCCCTGCACGTCTTCTGCGTTCATTTGCGGGCGCCTATCGCCGCGATGATACGCGGCGGCAAGGCAGAGGACCGTACGTGGACATCCGTTTCCGCGTGGGCGGAAGGGTATCAGCTATCAGTGTTGAAACAGACCGCCCAAGCACTCGAACTGCGCCTTGCCGTGGAAGACCTTTTCGATGCAAAGGAGGATAGCCAGATCGTCCTGGCGGGTGATTTCAACGCAACCGGGGAAACCGGAACCTTGAGGCTGCTGCGCGCCGACCCGGACGACACCTGTTCGCCGCAACTTGCCGAGCGCCGCCTCTACCAGCTGGACGCTTCATTGCCGCCGGAAAAGCGCCAGACCGTCATTCACAAGGGCAAGGGACAGGCTCTGGACCACATTCTGGCCAGCGCATCCGTCGCCCACCGGACGGTTGACTTCAAGGTGTTCAATGTCGGTCTTCCAGATGAAGTCTTCGACGCGGATGAGGACGCCTATGCCGGATCCTTCCACGCCGCGATGCTGGCCGAGTTCGAGTTTTAAGGGACCAGTGGCAAATCTTGCGGCGCCCCTAAACCACGTCCTGACGAGGCACGAGTGCGCGGTCTCGAAGGACGGGCTTCGTGCCCCCCCTTGCAACGAGGTCTGTTGTCGCGAAGAACTTCAGGGCGCCAGGGATTCGATGTAGCTGGCGAGATTGGCAATTTCGATGTTGCCGAGGGTCATGTTCGGCATTTGCGGATGGGGATCGGCAAGGAAGGTCGCAAGTTTTTCTTCCGTCCAGCCGGGATCCTTCGCAATGTCGTAAAAGCTTGGAAGCGACGCGCTGGAGGCGCGGTCCTGGTCTTCAGACACGAGGTGGCAGGCAGAGCACCATTGCAGCGCCAGCGCTTTGCCGGCAGCAGCATCGCCCGCTTCGGCTGCACTCGTACCGGAGAGAGCGGCGACGGCCATCAGAGTGGCCCCACACAGGAATGATCGCACACCCGAATGGAGACGCGGTTTCGAAACGGCAATTGCCTTGCTCATGAATCCTCCTTCAACCAGTCGCGTTCTGGCCCTCGTGCAGCTTGTCCCTTCAAGACTGCAGCCTATCTGATCATCTAGCCTTGCGCTGAATCAAGAACGACTTAAAGTTGTCGGACAGAGCGCCACGCCCGTTGCGCGTCCTGCCCACCACTTGCCAACTCCCGCCATCCAGGCGACCGGAGAGACACATGAAACATCTTCTCAAATCCAGCTTTGCCGCGGTTTCCCTGGCGACCGCCCTTGTTGTAGGCATCGCGGCACCTCTCGCGGCGCAGGATTCGCCGATCTATTCGCTGAAAGACCGCTTCCAGCCGGAAACGGCGCAGAATGGCATGGTTGCCAGCCAGGAAGCCGTCGCAAGCCGCGTCGGTGTCGACATCCTGAAGAAAGGTGGCAACGCAGTCGATGCCGCCATTGCCACCGGCTTCGCGCTTGCCGTCACGCTGCCGCGCGCCGGCAACCTGGGGGGCGGTGGTTTCATGATGATCCACCTGGCGGACAGCGGCGACACCAAGGCGCTCGACTATCGGGAAATTGCACCTGCCGCAGCCTTCAAGGATATGTTCCTGGGAGAAGACGGCGAACCCGATAACCAGAAATCCCGCTTTTCCGGTCTTGCTGTCGGTGTGCCGGGCACGGTCGCCGGCTTTGCCGAAGCCTTTGAAAAACACGGCAGTGGCAAGCTGACCTGGGCAGAGCTGGTCGCACCTGCCATTGGCCTTGCGGAAAACGGCATCGAAGTGACACCGGATCTCGCGGCATCGCTGACCGCATCCGCAAAACGCCTTCTTCAGGACCCTGCCACCGCCGCGATCTTCTACAAGACCGGCGGCCTGCCGTTCGTACCGGGCGAGACACTCAAGCAGACGGATCTTGCCGCAACGCTGAAACTGATCGCCGACAAGGGGGCAGCCGGGTTCTACACCGGTGAAGTTGCCGAAAAGATCGCACAGAAGGTAACTGCCTCCGGAGGTGGCATGACCACGGAAGACCTGGCCGGATACAAACCGGTCTGGCGGGACCCAGTCGTGGGCAGCTACCACGGCTATGAAATCGCATCGATGCCCCCACCGTCTTCCGGCGGAGTGCACATCGTGCAGATCCTCAACATGCTGCAGGGCTATCCGCTTGCCGAATATGGTCCGAACTCTGCAGACAGCATCCACGTGATGGCCGAAACCATGCGGCGCGCCTACGCGGACCGCTCCAAGTATCTGGGCGACCCGGATTTTGTCGATGTTCCGGTAAAGGGTTTGACCGATCCGGCTTATGCCGCTGAACTGGTGAAATCCATCAAGATGGACATGGCAACGCCTTCCGAAGAGGTGAAGCCCGGCGATCCTTTCCCCTATGAAAGCAACCAGACCACGCATTATTCCGTTGTCGACAAGGACGGCAATGCGGTCTCCAACACCTACACACTGAACTTCTCCTATGGCGTCGGCCTGACCGCCGACGGCACGGGTGTCTTGCTCAACAATGAACTGGACGACTTTTCCGCAAAGCCCGGCGTGCCCAACGCTTATGGCCTCATCGGCGGAACGGCCAACGCTGTCGAGGGCGGCAAGCGGCCACTTTCGTCCATGAGCCCGACGTTGGTATTCAAGGACGGCAAGCTGTTCCTTGCCACCGGTTCGCCCGGCGGCAGCCGTATCATCACCACCACGCTGCAAATCATTCTCAACGTCGTCGATCACGGCATGAACATCGCCGAGGCGACGGCTGCTCCGCGCATCCACAATCAGTGGCTGCCGGATGAAATCCGCATCGAGGAAGGCCTTTCTCCGGACACGATCCGCTTGCTGGAAGCCCGTGGGCACAAGGTGGAAGTCAAGAACGCCATGGGGTCGACACAGTCGATCATGCTCGTTGACGGTGTTCTGGCGGGGGCTTCCGACCCGCGGCGCCCCGGCGCGCTTTCCGCAGGCTACTGAGGCACCAACAGCCTCCGCATTACCCCGGGCGCTTTAGGAGCGCCCGGATTTTTATATGAAGCTCCGGTTGAGGATTACTTTCTCGACCCTGTTTCTGTCGCCATTGCAACCAGCTGCGCAAAGCGCCGATCGAGGGCAACACGCTCATCTGCCGGCATATCCGGCCAGACAATCTGGCTGCCGACAAAAGCCGCGTATTCGATTTTGGCAACATCTGCTGCAAGCGCAGGCTCCATCCCTCCGGCTTCGTAGAGCCGCGCGACAAACCCGGTTCGCAAATCATCGACGTCCCGGACGATCTCCTGCGCCCGAAGGTCTGATTGCGCGAATTGGCGCACGGCCTGCTCCAGTCGGTGGTCCAGGCGATTGGCGAGATCCGACAGCTTCTGCGCCCGCAGATCCCCTTTTTCGGCCAGCGCCTGTTCGGCAACGTCGAGCGTGTGCCGCTGTTTCCAGGCAAGCATCAGGGCTTCGACGAAAGCCCCGTGATCCTGAAAATGGTGATAGAACGAGCCACGCGTGCGGTCTGCTGCGGTGCAGAGAGCCTCGATGGTCAGTCCCGCCGGTCCATCCTTTGCAAGCTGCGTCAGACCGAGATCAAGCCAGTCCGATTTTCCGAAACGCTTCCTCAGATCAACTCACTCCACCCAGAATACCAAGACCACCCAGCAGGACAATCGGAAGAAACAGCCAGCCCTGCGGCATCTGGCTGTATTTCTGCTTCTTCAGCGGTGGCACTGCAAGGCCCAGCAGACAGAAAGAAGCTGTCAACACGGTCGCTACCAAGCCGAGATCGAGGCTTTCAACCCGCACACCTGCGACGGCAAACATCACGGCAATCATAGCCAGAACGATTGTCACGATATGCCAGCAGTAATAGGCGACATATTTCGGCACAGGGTGCAGATCCGACGCTTTCAGCAGCGGTACGGCGATCGTCCGCCCCCCTGCGAATGTATGCAACAGGCAGACGGCAGCCGAAAGACCCGCGGCTGCAAGCAATAGACCATTCATTTCACTACGCCTCCAAAACAAACCATAACATATGGTATGCTTTCATGAACTGGCCTGACTGGAAATGCGGCGGTGGGTCACAGCCCCAGCCTTCTCGTTCCGATCGGCCCCTTCTTCGCCTTGCCAGTGTCCGCCCTTGAGGCCCGCCCTGACCGGTGAGCATCTGTCGACGACATTGAGCGTACCGGCCGGGGAGCAACCGGCGAGAACTGTGATCGAATATTACAGCCCCTCCGATTGACAGCACAAAACCTCGGTGCTAGCGCTATCCAAAGCGCTTTGGAGGAACTTTTCAAAAGAAAGCGCTTTCTATCCTTAGCTCGCCAACAATTCTGCCAACATCTGAAGAACGGGAGAGGCTGAAATGCCGATCAGAGCCGTGGTCTGGGGCGAAAACGTCCATGAACAGCACAACAAGATCGTCGCGGGTGTCTATCCGGACGGCATGCACCAGTGCATTGCCGATACGCTGAACACCGATCCCGAAATCACCGCCACCACCGCCACCTTGCAGGAACCCGAACACGGCTTGACGAAGGAACGCCTTGCCGAAACGGATGTGCTGTTGTGGTGGGGTCACGCCGCCCATGGCGACGTTTCCGACGAAGTGGTGGAACGCGTCTGCGACGCCGTCTGGTCCGGCATGGGCATGGTGTTTCTGCATTCGGCCCATTTCGCCAAGCCGTTCAAACGCCTGATGGGCAGCCCGTGCAATCTCACCTGGCGCGAGGCCGGGGAGCGCGAGCGCCTGTGGGTGACCAGCCGCAACCATCCGATCACCACCGGTCTTCCCGACAGCTTCGAGCTGGAGATGGAAGAAATGTACGGTGAGCCTTTCGGTGTGCCGGAACCGCTGGAGACGGTCTTCATCAGTTGGTTCCAGGGCGGCGAGGTTTTCCGCTCGGGCCTCACCTACAAGCGCGGCGCGGGCAACGTCTTCTACTTCCGCCCGGGGCACGAAACCTATCCGACCTATCACAATACCCATGTGCAGACGGTGCTGAAGAACGGCGTCAAATGGGCGTTCAACCCGATGGCCCGGATCGCCGATCCGAACATTGCGCCCAATGTTCCGGTGGAAGCGGCTCCCGAAAAGATCGAGGAACGCGGCCCGAAGCTGCACGCCGACGGCGAAGAAGGTTTCCGCTGATCCACTTTCCCTTCCGGACCGGCAGACTTTCGCCGGTCCGTCCTGCCCTCAAACGCTGAGGAAGATCCCCGTGACCTCTGCTGCACACCCTCTCCGGATCCTGATAGTCGGCACCGGCAACATGGCGCGTACCCACGCGGATGCCTTTTCAAGGATCGACGGCGTTGAAATCGTCGGCGGCGTCGACCAGCGCCCGGACGTGCTCAACCAGTTCTGCGACACCTTCGCCATTCCGAACCGCTTCGCAACGCTGGAAGAGGCAATTGCCTGGGGCGATTTTGACGCTGCAGCCAACGTGACGCCGGACGCGGCGCACCATCCGACCACGATGGCCCTGATGACCGCGGGCAAGCACGTTTTGTGTGAAAAGCCGCTGGCGACCAACGCTGCCGACGCCCGGGAGATGGCGGATCTCGCCCGCACGAAGAAGCTGATCGGCATGGTCAACCTGAGCTATCGCAATGTTGCCGTGCTGCAGAAGGCCGCCGAGCTGGTTGCGGGTGGTGCCATCGGTGCGCTTCGTCACTTCGAGGCTTCCTACCTGCAAAGCTGGCTGACACAGCCGGCGTGGGGGGACTGGAAGACCGAGAGCCAGTGGCTCTGGCGCCTGTCGAGCGCGCACGGTTCCAAGGGCGTTCTCGGCGATGTCGGCATCCATATCCTAGACTTCGTCATCTTCGCCGCCGGCAGCCCGGTGAGCGAACTTTCCTGCCGGCTGAAGACCTTCGACAAGGCAGAGGGCGGCAGGATCGGCGAATACACGCTCGACGCCAACGACAGCGCCACCCTGCAGGCCGAGCTTGAAAACGGCGCGCTCGGCACGATCAGCGCCACCAGGTTTGCCTCCGGCCATCTGAACGACCTGCGCCTGCGCCTTTATGGCGACAAGGGCGGCCTGGAAGTGCGTTTCGAGAAGGGCATCGAAGGCCTGCGCATCTGCCAGGGCGAAGATCTTGCTTCTGCGACCTGGACCGACATCGAAGTTGGCGCTGTTCCGACAGTCTACCAGCGGTTTGCCGCCGCTATCCTGACCGGGGCTCCGGCCGACCCGGATTTCGAACACGGCGCGCGGCTTCAGGTCGCCCTCGACCTTGCCGAACGCTCATACGCTGAAAACGGCTGTTTTCTGAAAGTCTGAGGCTGACGTCATGAGAAATGTGAGCGGAGCCGCTCGTTAAAGCCTCGCTCACACGCCTCCCTCTCGATCGTCATGCCGGACGCAGCGACGCGAATTTTCGGGATCGGAGAGCGCCAAATAGGCAGCATCAAGAAACAGGAGAGGCTCTTTCCTCCCCGGTCCCGGCTCGCGCTACGCTTGGCCGGGACGACGATGGAGAGACTGGAGAAGGACGACAGGCTGGTCGGAGGTATCAACCTATCCAAGCCCAGCCTTCTCGGCCTGCATGGAGCCTGACCTGTCTGCCGGCTCAACCTTCCCGCAACGCCTTAAGGTAACGCCTGCGGTTGGCCTCTGGCGTAACGGCGTCAGCCGGTGCAACCGGAACAAGGGCTGCAAATCCGTTGACGCCGATCAGCATCAGCCAGGTCACGATCACGAAGGTCGAGGTGAGCACCGGCATGCCGATGGGCTCCAGAAAGATCGCAACGGACGCCCAGAGCCAGGTCGACACAACAACGCCAAACAGTGTGTAGAGCGCGGAGGCTGGCGTCAGCACCAGAAAGAAGCCCCCGAGGGCGATCGCCGTCAGGGCGGCATTATACCCGAACAGGCCGTCACTGATCGCCCCTTCCGGTGCACCGTAAACAACGGCGACAAAGGCGGCCACATTGGCCCCGAGCAGCGCCATGAGTGCGCTGATGCGCGAATTCACCGCAATGCCGAGCACGATCAGGTAACCGCTGATCCAGTTGTCCTGAAAGAAGATCTGACCGATGGCGTTGCCGATGCCCTTGTACCAGGTCGCCAGCGTGTACTGGACCGTGCCGTCATACTGGGTGGGCGAGACAGGCTTGGCGAGTGGGCCGGCATCGATGCTGTGGAACTTCAGGACGGCAAACAGGAACAGCCAGCCGACCAGCACGAACGGCATTGTCAGCGGCGCGACCCTATGCGGGCCAAGCAGATTTGCAAGACTGGTGAAGACCATGGCCGTCATGGCGGAACCGAACGCGATATAGACCGTCAGATAAACGGACGGAACAGCGCCGTAATGGAAATCCTCGCTTGTAAACGCAATCAACGCCAGCGCGACAAGCGCTCCGTTGAAGCCGAACAGCCCGTCGCGGATCAGCCCCTTGTCCGCCTGCAGCAGAACCGCCGTTGCGGTGGAGATGACCACCCCGAAAACGGCAATGGCGCCATAGATCGGCGAATTGAAGAAAAGCGCGCCCAGGATGATCAGGCCCGAGACCGGATTGTTTTGAAACACGACCTGCCCGATGCCACGCAGGCACCAGTCGGCAAAACCGAAAACCGGATGTTCCTTCAATGCGTTCAATGCCTTCCCCCCGACTGCAAGCGGCATCCGGGCACGGTAACACGGCCCGGCAGAAGGCGCGGAACTATTGACCGCGGAGATATCATTTTTTTGAAACGCAACCAGACGTGCCGGACAGCCGGTTCCGGGCGTGTCTCGTTGGGGATGAAAAGCTTCGGGTGTGCCAGGCAGGATCTGGATGGATCGACACGAGACGCCAAGCGCTGGCAGGCACTGGAACTGCAGCGGAACCGAGTGGTTCCACTGCAGCCAAGTTGGGTACTTGAGGCAAAGCAAAAGACGGAGAGAGCCGCTATCCGGCTTCTCCGCATGATGCTCGCTGACATTACGCCCTGGCCCCTGCAACTTCGTTCAGGTTGGGAGCCGCGTTTGTATCAATGTTTAGACGAACCTTGAAATACTGCCGATAGCGCGCGGCCAGCCGCCAATCCCGGAGCAAAAACAAAAAAACCAACATTCTTTCGAATGCTGGTTCTCTGGACCCTTCGGTCGAATTGGAGCGGGCGATGGGATTCGAACCCACGACCCCAACCTTGGCAAGGTTGTGCTCTACCCCTGAGCTACGCCCGCATAGCGTCCCTGGTCCGTGGCGGTGACCGCCTCGGCGTCGGTGGCGCAGTATATGAACTATGCTGAGACGGATTGCAACACCGAAATTGAAGAAATTTTTTTAGCCGTCGATTTGTGGATTTCCTGTGAAATCAAAGCCGGAAAATCGCAGATTTCTGCCGCTTTTTCTACCCTTCACCTCTTGTGGCCGGCAGCCAAATCGCGTTAGACAGCGCAAAAGCTCTCAAAATTCTCAGGAAAACCCATGCCGGCGACACGCGACGACCTACTGGCCTATTTCGAGGAACTCGGGATCCCTGTCACGACGGTGGATCACGAGCCCGTCTTTACGGTTGCCGAGTCCGGCGACCTGCATGACCGCATTCCCGGTGGCCACACCAAGAACCTGTTCGTGAAGGACAAGAAGGGACGGCTGTTTCTGATCGTTGCCCTGCACGACGCGGAAATCGACCTGAAGAAAGTGCACCAGATCATCGGCGCCCAAGGGCGCGTATCTTTCGGCAATGCCGATCTTCTGATGGAGGTGCTGGGCGTGGAACCGGGTTCGGTGACCCCCTTCTCGCTGATCAACGACCGCGAAGCCCAAAGGGTCACGCCCGTGTTCGACGCAGCCATGATGCAACATGAAGTGCTGAATTATCACCCGTTGAAGAACAACGCGACGACGGCGATCTCCGCAGCCGACCTTCTGAAATTCGCCTCTGCTTGCGGCCACACGGCGCAGGTTCTGGCGGTCAGCGAAGAGGCCAAGGCAGCGGGCCTGTAACGGTCACCCACTTTCGGCAGGCGAAGGCGTTTGTATTTCGCGCGCAGTGGCTCCATGTTATGGGCCAAATCAACCCTTCAACGGCATTCACTTTGAGCCGGCAGGCCCCAGGCACCGGCAGGAAAATTCGAGGCGGCACATGAGCAACGGCAATTACAGCATCGGCGGCCAGGTCGGCGGCGGCTTTGGCGCCAGCATGGGTGGCGGTTATGGCGGCCAAATGGGCGGTGGCAGCATGGGCGGCGGCAACGGTGGTGGCGACGCCCCTGCAGGCGACCTCATTTTTGACGTGACGACGCAGACCTTCATGGCCGATGTCATGGAAGCTTCCCGCCAGCAACCGGTTCTGGTTGATTTCTGGGCACCGTGGTGCGGTCCGTGCAAGCAGCTGACGCCGATCATCGAAGCTGCGGTGAAAGCCGCCGGCGGCCGCGTAAAGCTGGCCAAGATGAACATTGACGACCATCCGGAAATTGCCGGCCAGATGGGTATCCAGTCGATTCCTGCCGTGGTGGCCTTCAAGGATGGCCAGCCGGTGGACGGTTTCATGGGCGCACAGCCGGAAAGCCAGATCCAGGCATTTATCGAGCGCGTTGCCGGCCCTGCCCCGGTCAGCCAGACCGACACCTTCCTGGAGCAGGGCGCAGAGCTTCTGCTTGCCAAGGATTATGGTCAGGCGGCCCAGCTTTTCGGCGCCGTGATGCAGATGGAACCGGACAACGTGACCGCGATTGCCGGCCTGGCACAGTGCTATATCGGTGCTGACGATCTGGAACGGGCCAAGCAGGCATTGGAACTGGTTCCGGAAGAAAAACACTCCGACGAAGCCTATGTGGCCGCCAAGGCCGCGGTGGAACTGGCCGAACAGGCAGCATCCCTCGGCGACCTTGCCGAGCTTCAGGATCGCATTGCCAAGGATCCGCTTGATTTGCAGGCCCGCTTCGACCTGGCTCTTGGCCTCAACGGCAAGGGCAACAAGGAAGGCGCAGTCGACGAACTGATCGAGATCGTTCGCCGCGACCGCGAGTGGAACGAGGACGGCGCGCGCAAGCAGTTGCTGCAGTTCTTCGAAGCCTGGGGTTTCAAGGATCCGGCCAGCGCCTACGGCCGTCGCAAGCTTTCCTCCGTGCTGTTTTCTTGACGACCGCCGCAACTGACACACATTTAGGAAACAGCACGAAGCTGGCAGTCATGCTGCGATAACGAAAACAAAGAAGGCATTGGAATGCAGGCGGGAAATGCCATTTACGAGACCATCGCGGATCTGCCGCCGGTCCTGCCCGTGTTTCCGCTTGCCGGTGCGTTGCTGTTGCCCCGCACACAGCTGCCGCTGAACATCTTCGAGCAGCGCTATATCGACATGGTGGATGCCGCATTGGCCGGCAACCGCCTGATCGGCATGGTGCAGCCTTCTCCCGACCGTCATTCGGACGATCCGGACAATCCGGCTCTTGCCAGCGTCGGCTGCGTCGGAAGGCTCACCAGTTTTCAGGAAACCGGCGACGGGCGATACCTGATCACGCTGCAGGGCATCACCAGGTTTGCCGTTGGGCGCGAACTTGAGGACTACAGCAGGTTCCGCCAGATCGAGTGCGATTTCTCCGCCTTTGCACATGACCTCAAGTGCGGCCAGGGCGAGGAGGAAGTCGACCGGACAAGCCTTCTGAGAACCTTGCGCGACTATCTGGACGCCAACAACCTTGAAGCCGACTGGCAAAGCGTGTCGGAAGCCGAAACCGAGGTGCTGGTCAACGCCCTGTGCATGATGTGCCCTTACGGCCCGCAGGAAAAGCAGGCCCTTCTGGAAGCCCGCGACCTGAAGACCCGTGCCGAAACCCTGATTGCCATCACCGAAATGGACATTGCCCGCTCGCAGAATGACGGCGGCACCACCTTGCAGTGAGTGCTCCGAACATGGCGCTCCAACCTGAAAGACACTCCCAGATGACAGAACCGACCGAACGCCCGGTTGACCGCAAGCTGCTGGAACTGCTGGTCTGCCCCGTGACCAAGACCACGCTGGAATATGACGCGGACGCCAAGGAGTTGATTTCGCGCACCGCCAAGCTTGCCTACCCGATCCGCAACGGCATCCCGATCATGCTGCCTGATGAGGCGCGCAAACTGGAAGGCTGAAGCCACCGGCCAGCAAAAAGCCCGGGTGGTTGACCCCGGCCCCTTAACCCACAAAATGGGCGTAGCGTAAAAGATTAAGCCGAACTCCTTGGTCCAGCAGGGCCTTCGGGGTTCGGACATGTTTTGAAAATCTGAAACAAGCAAAAAACTGCGGCTTCCCCGGCCCTGCGCTGGCAGAAACGCAAATCGCCCGCCTCGCGCCCGCAAATTGATCATTCACCAGCGCTCGGCCTTGTCCTGAAAACTGCCATTCGTTGCACGGGAACCGAACATTCGTCGCGACGTGCACGAACGGCAGCAGAACTGGACAAAGCGGACCTATGGTCAGAACGCAAGCAAGCCTGAAGTGAAGTCAACATAAGGGAACGACTGGGTTTACCATGTTCCGGAGACAACTTTGTGTGGTCTTCCCATGCCAACTCAATCTTGAGTGTGTATGATTGCGCGCATAGTCAGCCAAAGGGGTTTTGATATGCGTCTGTATTCGGTTCCCGTGCTCGCTCTCGTTTTGATCCTTGGCCTGGCCCTGCCGCTCAGGGCGCAAAGCACCGATCCTTGTGCCGCCCCGCCAAGCGTGGATTCCACGTTCACCTGCCTTTTCAACATCTTCCCCCGCAGCCAAAGCAGTGCAGACAACCCCAGCATCGGCTGGGCGTTGGCGCAAGTGGTGGCCAAGAACGGCGGGTCGGGCCCTATTGCCTCCGATGGTCCCCTGGTCATCGTGAATGGCTACGGTGTATTTGTGTATGACGGCAAACAAGCCTCCGCTGGCAAGCTGCTGGACCATGTGCTCACCCGCAACGACCCGGCCACAGGTTTCGTGCAGGCGACGGCGCTGTCGCACATTGGCCCCGCCCTGGCCTATCTTGCGGCGCTGAAGGCGGACAACTCTCCGCTCTTTGACAAGCTGTTGTCGGACCTGGAGTCCCGCATCGCCCATGCTGCATCGCAGCTGAAGCTTGACCCTGACTGGATCAGCAAGCTGGACGCGCCCTCCTGGAAGGAACGCCCGGACGAGATCAACGCCATGATGACCTATGGGATGTGGATGGCGCTGGATTATGTCCAACGTGTCCGTGCCGGGAAGGTGAAGAATTTTGACGCCAGGTCGGTCGCGGAAGATTTCTACAATGGCGGTGACAAGCGCTATGAAGTGCCGTTCAACAACGTGATGATCGGCACCTTCATGCTGGCGGCACTCAACAGTGTCCAGGAGTTGCAAATGATGATCGCCAACAACACCGACACAATCAACTGGGCTGACGCCCGTGTTGTGGTGCACATGCCCATCGGCACCAATTATGGGGCGGGGCTGACCTTGTCGACCAACCAGCTTGCGGCGGCCCTGCCTGTCTTGAGCGACGGCAAGATCGGGGCAGAGAACATCCTGATCATGCCCTATGCGGTGGCCCCCTGCACGAAGGTTTCGGTAATCACACAGTGCCCGCTTGAAGTGTTTACCAGTGATCTCGATGCTGCGACTTACGGTTTTTATTCGCAGACTGCTTGGCTGGGTGTCTACAATCGCACCCAGATCGCGCGGAATGCGTTCTACAACGTCGACGACATTGAAACCGTGTTATCGAAGCAAATCCCCGGAGATTACCCGTTGACCTCGGCGGATGACATCGATGCCTTCATGATGCGGCTCAAGTATTCGCTGATCAACGGTGACCAGCTGCTGTCAAACTCGGTTGGGTTCTGGCTGCCGGGCGCGCTGAAAGCCAACGGGTGGGACACCAGCACGCTGAAAATTCCCGGTGTGAACGCGGGGTTCCCGAAGGGTGTCAAGCGATACCCCAAACCGAAAAGCTAGAGCATCCTGCGGTCAAGGGAACTGCGGTGAATGCCATAACCGTCATCGCTGCGGTCGATTTGTATCGGTCTGCAGTACCGCGCAGACTGCGCCGCCGATCCTGGCCCCCCAATTGCCGTACGGAGTGGTTTCAGCATGCAGGGAGCCGTGGACTAATAGAACCACGCCGAGGGCCTTGAATGGCAATTGATCGGACGAAGCTGCCGTTGGTGAGATGCATCCGAACCTCAGCTTTTCGACTGATCTAAGTCGAGGCGCGATATCACTGTTGCCGCAATAAGAAGGATGAAACCACCGACTGTGAACGGAGCGCCAACTGAAAACAGACTGACCAGCAAGGCGCCGACGAAAGGTGCGGTCAGCAGAGCCAGCATATTTGCGGCTTCGCTCAGCGCCGTAACAGACCCCATTCGGTCGGGCGAAACACTATTTTGCAAGATGATGCGCACCGGGATCACCGCCATTGCTGATGTTAGGCCCAGAACCAGAAAGAACAGGATGAAGACCCGGAGGCGCATAGATGCGTTCAGGAGATCAAAGATTCCAAGGGTCAGCAGCATGGCTCCTCCGACAAATGTGCCAACCGCGATCAACCTCTGCGGCTTTCTCAGTTCCGACAAGAACGAGAACACAATCGCACCAACAACCCCACCAGCTCCAACAGCTGCCAGCGCGTAGCCCAGATGCTGTTGTTCAAAATCAAGATCGCGTGCAAGTGGAGCGATGAAGGTGTCATAGATGAACATCGCAAAATACATCGCTGCCATCATGAACAGAACAGTCCTGACGACGACCTGTGATCGCACGTAGGCCAACCCTTCTCGGACCTCGCTCCAAAGCCCGATCTCTACAGATTTGCGATGGTTTTCATCCCTCTCGATCTCTTTCAATCGGAGGCAAAGCATTGCTGCCGAGAAGGAAATTATCGCGTTGATGACAAAGATCAGCGCAGGTGCAAACCAAATCAGGAATGTCCCTCCCGCACCGGGAGCGACGATCTTTGACGCCTGATTGATACCGTGGCTCAACCCGTTCGCAGAGGCGCGGTCGCCAGCCGTGGTAAGTGCCTGAATGGCCGCCTGCTTTGCCGGGGAAAAGAAGGTGTCCAAGGATGCCCTGACTGCGACAAGGCAAATCAACATGACCCAACTGTTTGCAAAGAAGAGCGCGCCAGTTGCGAGCGCTCGTCCCAGATTGCTCCAGAACAGGACGGTGCGAATTGGCAACCGATCAACAAGTGCGCCAGCGAACGGTCCAACTATCAGGTAAGGAGCACCCATGCCAACGGCGAGAAAGGCATATGCGTAACTTGGCGCCTTCCACACGAACGCTAGAAGAGTGCCGATGGCTACGAAATCCAACCAATCCGCGAAGTCGGCTGGCAACTGCGCAAATAGGAGCTTTCGCAACTCTCTGGATTTCAACGCGGCCGGTAACATGAGGCAACTGTGTCGGCAAATTCACAAACATACAAATGCCGACATTTGCATCAACGCAGAATAATAGAAAACAGGGCTCAAGGCAGACCTGCCGCGGTACAGCATCCTGATCCTGGCCTTGACCAGTGCCTGGTCGACACTAACGCCCCTCCCCGGTCATTCACCCGCTGGCATACTGCTGAGGTGCAATTCGCCGAAGCCACCATTCATTGCATTTGCGAAGACGGCTGGCCGGTAATGCGGACAGATTGGTCAATCAGATATGCAGCGTGGAGCAAAGAAGGCGAATGCTTCGTGAAAAATCGGATGCCAATCCCGATCCAACGGCTTGCTCAAAGGGTGCCAAAAAAACACAAACGTGTGGCCGAAATCATCTTCGGTTTGATGGTTCCAGGTATCCGGAAGTTCCGACGACATAAATTTGAAAAAATGCCACAGCTGAAGGCTCTCCCCAATCGAATGAGTTCCGAGGGAGATCAGAGGCCCACCGGTATGGAGACCGCTTTCTTCTCGAAGTTCTCGGATAGCTGCATCGAGTGGGTTTTCTCCGGCCTCAATGGTGCCCTTCACGAATTGCTTGCCCGCAAAAGGATGGGTGAATCCCAGCACCTCAGGTCGCCCGTCGAACAGACGAATGACGATCGGACAGGCTTTCTCTCTTTTGTTCATCCCGCCAAATGACATGCTGTGCGTGGCAAGATCAACATGCAACGTGGCCTCCAAGCAGACCTTCACCACAGACTGATCAAACGCCCCGTTGGGCCGGGAAGCGCCTTGCGAGCCTACCTGGCGCGAATGTCTGCTTCGCTAAACGCTGGAGCCGTTTTGCTTGCAACCACACTTGGGGTAGAGGCCAGGCGTTTGACCCGGGCTTTATTAAAAACCTGTTGCGATCCGCCATTCCGATGCAAATGCCCGAAGCATTTGGGACGAGGAAGCCGGAGCAACCGTTTGAAGCCCGGCAAATCGGCCGGGCCCTTCATGGTGAGGGCGTCAGTAGCCGCGGAACATCGGCAGGATGTTCAGGATGATCAGCTGGCGGACAAAGATGATCGCCAGCAGCAGGATCACCGGAGAAATGTCGACACCGCCGAGATCGGGCAGGAACCGCCGGATCGGCCTGAGCGCAGGCTCCGTCAGATTGTAGAGAACCCGGCCAATGGAATTGATGATCTGATTGCTCGAATTGACGATGTTGAAGGCATAGAGCCAGGAGAAGATCGCGCTGGCGATGATCACATACGTGTAGAGTTCCAGGGCGAGCAGTATCACGTTGAAGAGTGCGGTCATGGTCCGGTCCGTTGCCGTTCGAAATCTGGTCTTGCCCTCATGTAGCTTCCTGACAGCCTTGCTGCAAGACGGCAGCGTCACCGACATTTGATTGTGCTTAAGCTTCGCACCAGCAACAGGGCGGTGCGGAAATGCAACAGTCCGGCAAAACCCTCTCAGCTTAGGGTTTGTGTAAGCCCTTCTCGTGCTATCTTCCTGCCAACGGAATTCCTTGTCGGATGGGGTTGAATGTTCAAGTTGATGACGCGCGCCGCGCTGGCGCTTGCTCTAAGCGCTGTGTCTGGAGCCGCTCTGGCGCAGAGTGGAGACCTGTCTGAGCAGGATGCGAACCGCCAGTTCGTGGTTGACCTCGGTGTCGGCGCCATTGTCCAGCCGCGTTACGAGGCTGCAGACTCCTATCTGGTCTACCCCTTCCCGATCGTTTCGGTCGGCCGCTTCTACTTCCCCGGTCTTGGCCAGGTTGTCGACGGCCGCCGCAAGTCCGGTGTGTTCTTCTACCCGTCGTTCAACTTCATCGGCGAGCGCAAAGCCAGCGACAGCACCGATCTGACCGGCACCAACACCATCGACTGGGCGCTTGAACTCGGTCTCGGCGGTGGTTTCCGCACCGAGCATTTCCGCGCTTTCGCCGAACTGCGTCAGGGCATCAACGGGCACACGGGCCAGGTTGGTCAGCTCGGCCTCGACGGCATCGTCTATCCGGCTGAAAAGTGGGAAGTCAGCTTTGGTCCGCGTGCGGGCTTTGCCTCTGACGAATACATGGACACCTATTTCGGCGTGAGCTCGACCGAAGCAGCCAACAGCGGTGGCCGCCTGACGAAGTTCAACCCGAGCGCCGGCTTCAAGAGCGTCGGCCTGGCGGCCCGCGCCAGCTACGATTTCAACGACGACGTCCGCCTGCACCTGCAAGGTGGCTATGACCGGCTGGTTGGCGACGCGGCGGACAGCCCGATCGCCAAGAACGGCAGCGAAAACCAGTTCAGCATCGGTGCCGGCGTCACCTACCGTTTCGCCTTCGACCTGTTCTAGGAAACCCGTTTCCGCAATATTCAAGATGCTGCCGCACCACGTGTGGCAGCATTTTTTGTTTCCGGTCGACCGACATGCCGGATGATCCGCCTGTTCGGGACGTTCACCCCGAGAACGCATGAAAGTTGTTCAGATCAAGTCGGCTTGACCTGTCCTGCAGGCGTGATCATTGCGCAACCCGTGCCTGCGTTTCGGCAAAGCCGGAACGCTCACTTCGCGAAGTGGCACGTCGGATGGACGGAGAACCGCTCGGACGCACCTAGTAGGCGCAGGGGACGAGCTTGATGCCGTTCGGCAGCTTGGTGTTCTCGTCGCCGCAGGCACCGAGGATGCGGCTGGGGTCGAGATTATAGGCACCCGACAGATCCGCCCCGGCGAGACGGGTACGGCGCAGAAGAGCGCCATCGAAATCAACACCCTTCAGATTTGCGCCCGTCAGGTCCGAACTGACCAGCCGCACGCCGGTGAAATCCGCCCCGGAAAAATTGGCGTTATGAGCCTTGACCCTGTCGAGCTTGGCCTGGCGCATGCGGGCATCCTGGAAGTTGGCGCCATTCAGGTCCACGCGCTCCAGGTTGGCATCATCCATCTTGGCACCCTTGAAGGAAGCCGCGTCCGCAATCGACCGGGTCAACAGGACATTGCGCATGTCCGCGCCGTCGAAAACGGCTCCATTTGCCTCAACCGTGTTCAGGTCCGCGTCCCGAAGGTCCGCATCCTGGAAATTCGATTTGTTCAGATTGGCTTTTTCAAGATCGACGGAGCGCATGTTCGCGCCGGAAAAATCGCTGCCGGAGAAATCCGCCCGCTCGGCTTCCGTCCGCCGGAAATCGGAGCCCTTGAAGTTCGCGTCTTTCAAAAGGGCTTCCTTGAGGTCGACTTCCCGCAGATTGGCACGGCCGAAATCGCCGTTCTCAAGAACCAGACCACGAAGTTCCGCCAGCCGAAGATCGCAACCGGGGCAACCGCCCTTTTCCTTGATCTCGGCCATGCGCTCTGCGTCGCTGCCAGCCTGTGCTCCACCGGCAGCCGCCAGAAGGGCCATTGCGCCAACGCAGCCTGCAAGAACCCGGGTCACCCTGTTTTTCATCGCGAATCCCTTTGCCAATCTCCACCTAAAGATAGGTCGCACTTGTGGCGGTTGAAGGACTGTATCCGATCAGAAGATTGAAAAAGTGAGAAAATGAGGCAGATCCGCTTCACATCGTGGCGATCCTTTGCCGCAGGGAAGGCATCATCGCCGGGAAGCAAGGGAGGGAGGGAAGAAGCAGGCGGGGTCGCGAGTGCCCACTCCTTCCGTCCATCTAAGCGCTGACGACGCACTACCTGACAATCAGCGTGCCAATCAAAACGCAAAAGCCTTGCCAATTTGTTTTCAAAGCCATTCAAACCAGATCTGGTTCAGCTAAAATCGCCTGACACAAGATGCTGATTCCGTTTAGACTTTCTTCACATCTGCTGCATTGCAAATTGCAACGCCACCTGCAAACACGGCTAACAAAAGGTTAAGAAACTGAGCTGTCCGTCCGTCAGGAAATCTCTTCCTTGACGTCGATGGTCGAGCGCTTGCCGATGTCGTCATAGTGCCGCTCGAGCCATTCCTGCGCGGTCTTGCGCCCAAGGTCCTTGAGATCGGTGAGAAACGCCCATTCGGCGTTGAGTTTCGACGAGGCTTGCAGCGGCTTCAGCTCCCCGGCGGAAATCCGGTGCATGTTGACCTTCATGTATTCCTCGCTCGACAGCTTGCCTTCCTCGATCAGGCGCGTGACGAAGTCGATGGCCCGGAGTTCGCGAAGGAGCGTGGAATTGAAGGTGATCTCGTTGAGCCGGTTGACGATCTCCCGCGCGGTTTTTGGCACCTTGCGCCGTTCGATCGGGTTGATCTGGATGAGCATCACATCCGGCGTGTCGGTGTCGTAGAACAGCGGATAGAGCGGCGGATTGCCCATGTAGCCGCCATCCCAATAGGGCTCGCCCTCGATTTCCACCGCCTGGAACACCTGCGGCAGACATGCGGATGCCATCACCGCATCCAGCGTGACTTCCTTTTCGCTGAACACCCGGATCTTGCCAGTGAAGACGTTGGTTGCCGAAACAAAGATCTTCATGTGTTCGCATTGGTGAACACGGTCGAAATCGACGGTTTTTTCCAGGACATCGCGCAGCGGATTGGCGTTGAGCGGATTGAATTCGTAAGGCGACGCAAACCGCGTCAGCACATCGAAGAACAGATAGCTGGGGGAATGATCAAGGCTCCACTCCCCCAGGAACACGTCCAGCGGCGAACGCTGGATCGGGCTGTATTTGGCCTGTCGGCTGACCTCGTACCAGAAAGCTTCAAGACGCTCTCTCGCACCGTCTTCGCCGCCGTCCTGCATGCCGCCGGCAAGCACCACCGCATTCATGGCACCGGCCGACGTGCCGCTGATGGCGTCGATTTTCAGCCGCTTGTCTTCCAGGAACCAGTCCAGAACGCCCCAGGTGAAGGCGCCGTGTGCGCCGCCGCCTTGAAGGGCAAGATTGATCTTCTTAGGCGCGGCCATGACGGCTCCCTTGTTCCGGTGGTTCGGCGATGGTCGCGGGCGGGCATCAGCCCGCACCGCGAACAGCGTGGATCAGTGTGCGGTCCAGCCGCCATCGATGGGCAGGATCGAGCCGGTGATCGATGATGCCGTATCGGAGCACAGGAACACCGCGTAGCCCGCCACCTGTTCGATGGTCACGAACTGCTTCGTCGGCTGCGCGGCCAGCATGACGTCGTTCTTGACCTGCTCTTCGGTCATGTTGCGCGCCTTCATTGTGTCGGGGATCTGCGCTTCCACCAGCGGTGTCCAGACATAGCCCGGGCAGATGGCGTTGACGGTGATACCCTGCTGGGCGACTTCCAGCGCCACGGTCTTGGTGAGACCGGCAATGCCGTGCTTGGCGGCCACATAGGCGGACTTGTAGGGCGAGGCGACCAGCGCATGGGCGGAAGCCGTGTTGATGATCCGCCCCCAACCCTTGGACTTCATGCCGGGCAGCGCGGCACGGATCGCATGGAAGGCGGACGTCAGGTTGATGGCGATGATGGCATCCCACTTGTCGACCGGGAATTCGTCGACCGGCGACACGAACTGGATGCCGGCATTGTTGACCAGGATATCGACACCGCCGAATTCCTTTTCCGCATCGGCGATCATGCCGGCGATCTCGTCACCCTTCAGCATGTTTGCCGGCGAATAGGTGCAGCGCACCCCGAAATCCGCCTCGATAGCGGCCCGGGTCTTTTCGATCTCATCGGCATCACCCAACCCGTTGATCACGACATTGGCGCCTTTTTCCGCGAAGGCGCGGGCGCATCCGAGCCCGATGCCCGAAGTGGATCCGGTGATGACGGCGGTTTTGTTGGCAAGCATTTGGGATCTCCCTTGATCGGCGGATCATCGGCCGGGAGTGTCCGGCCATCCGGAAACGGATCGTTGAAAGGCTTGGCCTCGTTCTGCCTTCCACGGAAGGCAACAAGGCGTCAGAACAGAAAATTTCAGGCACACATTCGACCAGTTATCGCCGCACTGCAACATCGGAATGATGAAATTTGATCCATGTTGCCTTCATCAGCGCCGGTTCATGCGCTGCGCCCCTTCAAGCGCCTTGCGTGCACGGGCCCTGGCGGCATCCCGCGTTTCCTCCACTTTGGAAAGATCTTCCTGTCGAAGTCCGAGTTGCGCGGCAAAGCGTTCGCGGATCAGGCCGTAGAAGGTCGCGTGCAGGCTGGCAAACGCCCAGACCAGGATCAGCATGGTGCCCATCGGAAAGACCGCCGAACGGATCTGCTGCCACAAGACGCTGGCAGGCATCAATCCATCGCTAACGCCAAGAACGACCGCCCAGATGCCGACCAGGAAACCTGCAAGCAGGCTCATCACCAGCGCCGCAAAGGCCATGGCCCAGCCAAGCCCGGACGTTGCCCGCCAGCTTTCCTTGAGCGTCAGCGGATCGTCCACCGCCGATGCCGGCAGCACGACGGAAAAGCGTTGCACCACCATCAGTGCAAGGAACGGTGCCAGAAACAGGAGCAGCAGCCCGATGCCCGCCGTGACGGCGCCCAGCAGCAGGGAAACAATCACCAGCGGTATCAGTGACAGGGCGCCGATCAGGCTGAGGACGATCTGGTTGAGAATGACGCGTATGTTGCGCGCCCCGAAGGTAACCGGAAAATCCCGCGCGTCGATCAGAATGCGCCGGACATAGGCAATGGCGATGGAAAAGCCGACCAGCAGGTTGGCAATGGCGGCCAGCGCCCTGAGCGCGCCTTCATCGGCAGCGGCCACCGGCTCGGTCATGTAGGAAACGGTCTTGAAGCCGCTTTCCGGCATCAGCGACCCGCCGATGGCGAAATTCAGGGCAACCAGAAGCAGGATATAGGCCCAGCCGGTTTTCAGAAGCGTCCCGAAATTGTGCTGCGCCAACGACAGCGAACGTTCCAGAACGGTGAAAAACATGGTCTGCTCCGGTTGCTTGCAACGGCCGCAGGATACGCGATTCAGGCCGGCGCACCAGCCCCCTCCGGCCGCTCCATCGCGATCCGGTAACCTGCCGTCAGGATCGAGATGCCCAGCACCGTGACGATGATCTGCACCAGCACGTTCAGCACCAGGATCTTCATCTGGATGAGGGCTGCCGGAAGGCCTCCGGACAAAAGACCGAGGACATATTGCAGCGCTTCGCCAACGACGACAAACGGCAGGATCAGGATGAGCGCCGCCAGGAACATCGGCATGCCGAGGCCCTTGCCGAATTGCAGCATCTGACTGAAGCCGAGCGGTCGCTCGACGGCAACGGCCGGCAGGCTGAGGTTCAGGCGGAACAGGAACGGGGCGAGAATGAATATCGCGACGATCCACAAAACCACTGTCATGGCGGTGCTGTTGAACAGGCTCGACAGCACGCCGATCACCAGCCCCGCAGGCAGCACGACAACGACCGCGGCCAGCGACAGCAGAAGCATTTGCCCGATGAAACGGAACTCGACAGCGCCGACGCGAAAGTGCAGCGGTCCGGGCCGCTCGTTCAAAAGACCGAACCGGTGCCAGGCGACCGAAATGGAAGCGGACGACAGCAGGGCGATCACCATGGTCGTTACCAGCAGCAGAACCGTCGTTCCGGAAATATCTTCAGGCGCGGTCGCCTCATCGATCTGCGCGCCATTCGCCAGAATGAAGAGAGACAGCACAAACTGCAGGAGAAACCAGCCACCACAAACCTTGAACACGGTTTCCAGATTGCCAAAGACAATGGAAACAGAGTCCGACAGCAACCGTTTCAACATGCAGCACCCTCCACAACAAGACGGCCGACGGTTTGGGCCGGCCCATGCAAGCTCATAGCGGGCTGAAAACCATGTGGCAACGTCCGCGAGCCTGAAGATCGACCTGCCTTTGCCGCGGCTCTGCCATTGCCCTTTTTTGCCGCACGCCCTAATCATGCGCTGGAAAGTCGGCCCCAGTTCCCTCATATGAGGGGCAAACGCTCAAAACCCGTTGGTTCCTGTGATGATCGATGATTTCGCGAAAGCCCTGCCCCGCCGCTCCTCCGTCGGTGTGAAGGTCGGCAATGTGATGGTTGGCGGTGATGCGCCTATCGTGGTGCAATCCATGACCAACACCGACACGGCAGATGCCGATGCGACCGTCGCGCAGGTGGCCGCGCTCGCCCGTGCCGGGTCTGAAATCGTGCGCATCACGGTGGACCGTGCAGAAGCTGCGGCCCAGGTGCCACGGATCAAGGAGCGGCTGGAGCGGATCGGCATCACGGTGCCGCTCGTCGGCGACTTTCACTACATCGGCCACAAGCTGCTGACCGACTATCCCGATTGCGCCGCGGCGCTCGACAAGTACCGCATCAACCCGGGCAACGTCGGCTTCAAGGCCAAGCGCGACACGCAATTCTCGCAGATCATCGACATCGCACAGAAGCACGACAAGGCGGTCCGTATCGGCGTCAACTGGGGCTCACTCGACCAGGAGCTTCTGACGAAGCTGATGGACGAGAATGCCGAAAGTGCAAATCCGGTTTCAGCAGCGGCCGTCATGCGCGAAGCGATCATCCAGTCCGGGCTTCTGTCCGCCGAGCGCGCCGAAGGCCTCGGCATGGGCCGCGACAAGATCATTCTCTCGGCCAAGGTCAGCCAGGTGCAGGACCTGATCGCCGTTTATGCCGACCTCGCCCGTCGCTGCGACTATGCCCTGCATCTCGGCCTCACCGAAGCCGGCATGGGCACCAAGGGCATCGTTTCGTCCGCTGCTTCCATGGGCATTCTCCTGCAGCAGGGCATTGGCGACACCATCCGCGTGTCGCTGACGCCGGAACCGGGCGGCGACCGCACCCGCGAGGTGCAGGTGGCTCAGGAGCTTTTGCAGGTGATGGGCTTCCGCGCCTTCGTGCCGGTGGTGGCCGCCTGCCCGGGCTGTGGCCGCACCACTTCCACGGTTTTCCAGGAACTGGCCCAGGACATTCAGGACCACATCCGCGTGTCCATGCCCAAGTGGCGTGAGCAATATCCGGGCGTCGAAAGCCTCAACGTGGCCGTGATGGGCTGCATCGTCAACGGCCCGGGCGAATCCAAGCATGCCGACATCGGCATCTCCCTGCCGGGAACCGGAGAAACACCGTCGGCCCCTGTCTTCATCGATGGCGAGAAGGTCATGACCCTGCGCGGTCCCGGCATTGCCGACGAGTTCAAGCAGATGGTTCTGGACTATATCGAAAAGCGCTACGGCACCGGCAGCAAGTCGTCCTCCGACGCTGCCTGACCCCGGAAGGAACACCATCCCATGATGCAGCCGGGCGCTCCCGAGCCACAGAAGAAGCCGGTTCTGGTGATCACCTCCCAGGTGGTCCGTGGCGGTATCAGCGGACGCGGTCTGACCTTCGCGCTGGAACGGATCGGCCACGATGTCTGGTTTCTGCCGACCATCCTGCTGCCCTGGCATCCCGGACAGGGCAAGGGCACTCGCATCGTCGCCCCAGCAGCAGACTTCACCGCCATTGTTGAGGATCTTGCCGCATCCCCGAAACTGGCAGAAGTCGGCGCGGTGATTTCCGGCTATCTCGGCAATCCGGAACAGGCGGCTGCCATCGCGTCACTTGTGAAGGCGGTCAAGACCCACACTCCGGATGCGCCATACCTGTGCGATCCGGTCATGGGCGACCAGCACGACGGCAGCGGCAACCTTTATGTGCCCACGACAACGGCCGAGGCAATCCGAGACCAGCTGGTGCCCCTGGCCGATGTCGTCACGCCCAACGCCTTTGAACTCGGCTGGCTGACGGGCCGCGAGATCGACAGCGAAATGCAGGCTCTCGCCGCCGCCCGGGTTCTCGGCAACGAGCGCGTTATGGTGACCTCTTCGCCAGCCCTGCGCCGCAACGCCATTGCCAACCTTCTGGCAGGCCCGCGCGGCGCTGTTGCAGCCGAACATGCTTCCATCGCCAATCCACCGCACGGCACCGGAGACCTGATCGCAGGCCTGTTCCTGGCCAACCTTCTGGCCGGACAAAACGACGAGGAAGCGTTGAAACGTGCGTCGGCCTCCGTTTTTGAACTGGTCGCCCGCAGCGTGCGCAAGGGTGCGGACGAATTGCTGTTCGCCGAGGAGCAGAACTCCGTGGTGAAGGCAATGGCCCTCGTCACCTCGCGCCGGGTTCTGGAAGCAAAGGCCCGTGCCTGACGGGTCGGCCGTCAGGATTGCCGGCGTCGACGGCTGCAAGGCCGGCTGGGTTGCGGTCATCCGCAATCTGGAAGACGCCGCCGATCTGGATCTGATCGTCTGTCCGACCTTCGCGGATATTGTCGGACACACCCCGCATCTTGCCATTGTCGCTGTCGACATGCCCATCGGCTTGCCGGACCGCATCGGCCCTGGCGGTCGCGGCCCGGAAAAGGCTGCTCGCAAGCACCTTGGCATGCGCCAATCCTCGGTGTTTACCGTACCCGCCCGCCCCGCTGTTTATGAAGACGACTACCTGAAGGCCTGCAACTCGGCACTCGCCACGTCCGACCCGCCTAAAAAAGTCTCCAAGCAGTGTTTCTTCCTGTTCCCGAAAATACGGGAAATCGACGCCCTGATGACACCGGAGCTGGAGACACGCGTCCACGAGGTTCACCCGGAACTTGCCTTCTGGCGCCTCAACGGCGGCGCGGAAATGAGCCTGCCCAAGAAGGTCAAAAGCCGCGCCAACCCGGCAGGCCTCGACCAGCGGCGGGACCTTCTCGTCTCCAAGGGGTTGCCCGGAGAGTTCCTCGACCAGAGGCCACCGCGCGGCTGCGGCCGCGACGACCTTCTGGACGCCGCCGCCAACAGCCTGATTGCCGAGCGGATCTTTCGGGGAGACGCGGAACCGTTTCCGAAGGACTTCCGCCGCGATGAGCGCGGCCTGAGGATGGCGATCTGGGCGTAATGCGCCCGCGTTGTCCATTTTCCTGCTTTTCCTGAAAATCCTTCAAGGCATGCCCCACCCTTCCCTTTTCGCCAAAACCTGCTAAAACGCGCGCCGTTCCCCAAAAGGGAACCACCGGTCGCAGCCTACCCGGTGCCAGCGAAAACAAGGGACCACATCGTTGAAAACACTTGTCATCTGTTCCGGCGGAATGGATTCCGTCACCCTTGCGCACAAGGTTGCGCGGGAACACGAGCTGATCGGCCTCGTATCTTTCGACTATGGCCAGCGCCACAAGAAGGAGCTGGACTACGCGAAGGCCTGTGCCGATGAGCTGAACACCGAGCATATCCTGATCGACATTTCCAATATCGGCCGCCAGCTGACCGGCTCGGCGCTGACCGACAACGTGGACGTGCCGGACGGGCATTATGCCGAGGAAACCATGAAGATCACCGTTGTGCCGAACCGCAACGCGATCATGCTTTCCATTGCCTTCGGCATTGCCAGCGCGCGCGGTGCCGAAGCAGTCGCCACCGCCGTTCATGGCGGCGACCACTTCATCTATCCGGACTGCCGTCCGGCCTTCACCGAAAGCTTCGAGACAATGCAGCGCCACGCGCTGGAAGGCATGGACGAGATCAGCCTCTTCACGCCTTACGTCCACACCTCCAAGGCGGACATCGCCGCCGAGGGACTGAGGCTTGGCGTCGACTATCGCAAGACATGGTCCTGCTACAAGGGCGGCGAGGTTCACTGCGGGCGCTGCGGCACCTGCGTGGAACGGCGCGAAGCCTTTCACCTGGCCGGTGGCATCGACCCGACGGTCTACGCAGACGAAGCGTTCTGGAAGGAGGCGTGCAATGTTTAGGATCACCAAGGAATTCCACTTCTCCGCCAGCCACCAGATCCTTGGCCTGGGAGAAGACCACCCCTGCGCCCGCCTGCATGGCCACAACTATGTGGTCGAGGTGGAGCTGATGTCGGAAGAGCTGAACGGCATCGGCTTCGTGCGCGATTACCGTGAACTGTCTGAATTCAAGCGCTTCATCGACGACACGCTCGACCACCGGCACCTGAATGACGTGCTGGGCGATGATTGCGTGACCGCCGAGACCATGGCACGCTATTTCTACAACTGGTGCCGCCAGCGCTGGCCGGAAACCTCGGCCGTTCGCGTGAAGGAAACGCCGAAGACCTGCGCCGAATTCCGACCCCTCGTCTATCCGGGGGCGCGTGCGGCATGAGTATCGAACAGATCCGGGTCAGCGAAATATTTGGCCCCACCATTCAGGGCGAAGGCGCCCTGATTGGCCAACCCACCGTGTTCGTGCGCACTGGCGGCTGCGATTACCGCTGCTCCTGGTGCGACACGCTGCATGCGGTCGACAGCGCTCATCGGGACGAATGGTGTCCGATGACGCCGGAAGCCATCCTGATGCAGGTGGAGATCCTGTCCGGCGGCAATCCGCTGACAGTGTCGCTTTCCGGTGGCAATCCGGCGATCCAGCCGCTGGGTGGCCTGATCGAGCTCGGCCGGAAAGAGGGCTACCGTTTCGCGCTGGAAACACAGGGCAGCCTCGCCAAGGACTGGTTTGCCGATCTCGACGTCCTGACGCTGAGCCCGAAACCGCCTTCCTCGGGCATGACCACCGACTGGCAGCGCCTGGCGGAATGCGTCGAGGCCGCAGGGCCTGAGACCCAGACCGTCCTGAAGGTCGTTGTCTTCGACGAGGCGGACTATGCCTTCGCACGGGACGTCTCAGACCGCTACCTGCACCTCAGCTGCTTCCTGCAGCCGGGCAACCACACCCCGCCGGCGGCAGCCGACATCGATGCCACCATCGACATGACCGGCATCATGGAGCGCATGCGCTGGCTTGTGGACCGGGTTACCTCCGACAGATGGTACGCAGCCACCGTCCTGCCGCAGCTTCACACGATGATCTGGGGCAATTTGCGCGGGGTTTAGGAACCGGCCTCTCCGGCGTCATCCCGGCCAAGCGTAGCGCGAGCCGGGACCGGGACCGGGACCGGGACCGGGACCGGGACCGGGACCGGGAAGCCAACGGTGTCGCGAGCAGAATCGACAGGCCTTCGCCTCCCCGATCCCGGATCTTCGTCCGGGATGACGGCGGAGAGAAATGCATTCACTCCCTTCATCCTGAGGAGCCGCTCCAGCGGCGTCTCGAAGGATGGGCGGCACGCACAGAACAAGTGCCCCATCCTTCGAGACGGACCTGACGGTCCTCCTCAGGATGAGGGCGCAGGGAAGCGAAAGCCCAAATTCTGGGTCTTTGCGAGTTCATTCAAGAACACGGAGCCCATCCACCGACAGCGCAAAAGCGCGTCTCCGGAACGGGCGCAAAATCAGGAGACAGTCATGTCCGACAAGAGCATCTACGAGAACCTGACCCAGCTCGGGTCTTCCACCGAACTTCCCGACGATCCCGACAAGGCGGTTCTGGAAAAGGTGCCGAACCCGCAGGCTGGCACAGGCTACATGGTACGCTTCGTCGCGCCGGAATTCACCTCGCTGTGCCCGATCACCGGCGCGCCGGACTTCGCTCATCTGGTGATCGACTATGTGCCGCGTGATTTCCTGGTCGAGAGCAAGTCGCTGAAACTGTTCCTCGGCTCCTTCCGCAATCACGGCGCCTTCCACGAGGACTGCACGGTTTCCATCGGCAAGCGCCTTGTCGACCTGCTCGATCCCGAGTGGCTTCGCATCGGCGGCTATTGGTACCCGCGCGGCGGCATCCCGATCGACGTCTTCTACCAGACCGGCCCAGCTCCGGACGGCGTCTGGATCCCCGACCAGGGCGTTGCCCCCTATCGCGGACGCGGCTAAGGCAAACGGGCGACTTGCGCGGGTACGACGATTCCAAAGTCCGGGCAGGAATTCGGAACCATCGATCAACGCCAGGCCGCACCCCACCCGGAAGTGTCACCCCGGGCGAGCATCGCGAGACCCGGGGCCCACTCATTTCCAGTGCCTCAAGACTTGCCCAAGGCTCAAAGCGACTGCCTGAACGCAATAGAGATTTCCGAGCTCGCCGTGATGGGGATTGGATCCCGGGTCAAGCCCGGGATGACATCTGAGGGTGGGGCGAGCCTCGCTTGCCATCCGCTTACCAGAAACACCTGTTGTTCCGCGCAAGAGACCGCGCAATCGGTACACCCGCCGTCCGCCCCGCGATCCTTCCGCCTGGCTGGCTGCCTTACTCCGGCACCGGCAGGTTCAGACCGGGGGCTTTTTCGATCACCTGGGTGGTGACCATCTCGAAAGACGGGGCCTTGCTGTCGTAGATCGCCTTGACGATGAAATCGTCACTGCGGCGGACATAGTAGGTATAGCGGTTTTCCGTGACCATGCCCTGGCTGACGGTGATATCCGCTGCCACCACCTCCACGGCCTCACCCTCCAGCTCCTCCTCACCACAGGCCGCGTTGCGGATGGTGGCTGCGTTCGTTTCCTTGTCGGCACGTGCCTGATCCGCGTTCTGGCCGGTGTCCATCTCGCGGATCTTTTCCCAGGTCGACCCCTGGTCCGCGGATTGGTAGAGCACATTGCCGTAGCCAAGCACCCACGGGCCTTCCGGTGAGGTCGGCACGGTCAGATAGTGATCCTGCGACAGGTAGAAAAAGTCATTGGTGGTCGGCGGCGCGCCCTTGAAGGCGGTGGTCACCTGGGTCTTGGTCGGCGTTGTCTGATCGAGTTGCAGATAGAGTTCCGTGAAACGATCCTGACACGGGTCAGCCAGTGCGCTCTGCATAGAGCCGGCAAGAAGAAAAAGAACTGCGGGCACGCGGTATTTCATGAAAGCCCCCATGGAAATGAATTTAAGAAATCGGCCGAAATCACCGACCGCTCCCATGGAACACTTTTTCCTGCCGCCAAACAATCACCTCGTTGGCTTCAACGTCCCATCCTGACCCTCAAATGCAGCAGAGCCGCCCAATCGGTATCGATCGGGCGGCCCCAGATTGCGTCTGTGTTCTGAATGAACGCAGCTTGCTCTTAGAAATGAACCGACCGTGCGTCGAGCGGCTTCTGGTTCGGCGGAGCGAACTTGGTCAGATCGATCCCTTCGACAGCTGCCTTGTATTCGTCAAGGCTCGGCGTGCGGCCGAGGATGGCCGACAGAACCACGACCGGCGTCGAGGCCAGCAGGGACTCACCCTTCTTGTCGGAAGAATCTTCCACGACGCGGCCCTTGAAGAGACGCGTGGAGGTTGCCAGTACCGTGTCGCCCTTGGCGGCCTTTTCCTGGTTACCCATGCAAAGGTTACAGCCCGGACGCTCAAGGTAGAGAATGTTCTCGTATTCGGTGCGGGCGGTGTTCTTCGGCGAGTTGTCGTCGAATTCGAAACCGGAGTATTTCTGCAGAATGCTCCAGTCGCCTTCTTCCTTCAGCTCGTCGATGATGTTGTAGGTCGGCGCAGCCACCACGAGCGGTGCCTTGAACTCGACTTTCTCGTTGGTCTTTTCGAGGTTCTTGAGCATCTGGGCGACGATCTTCATGTCGCCCTTGTGCACCATGCACGAACCGACGAAACCCAGATCGACCTTCTTCTCGCCGCGGTAATAGGAAACCGGGCGGATCGTGTCGTGGGTGTAACGCTTGGAGACATCCTCGTTGTTCACGTCCGGGTCGGCGATCATCGGTTCGTCGATCAGGTCCAGATCCACCACGACTTCCGCGAAATACTTCGCGCTGTCGTCCGGCGTCAGGGCCGGCTTCTCGCCGGAGCGGATTTCGGCAATGCGCTTGTCTGCCTTGTCGATCAGGCCCTGCAGAACCTTGTTGGCGTTGTCCATGCCCTTGTCGATCATGATCTGGATACGGCTCTTGGCGATTTCCAGGGATTCGATCAGGGTGTCGTCGTTGGAGATGCAGATGGAGGCCTTGGCCTTCATTTCCGCGGTCCAGTCGGTGAAGGTGAACGCCTGGTCGGCGAGCAGCGTGCCGATGTGCACTTCGATGATGCGGCCCTGGAAGACGTTGTCGCCGAACTGCTTCAGCATCTGCGCCTGGGTGGCATGAACGACGTCACGGAAGTCCATGTGATCCTTCATGGTGCCCTTGAAGGTCACTTTCACCGATTCCGGGATCGGCATGGTTGCTTCGCCCGTGGCCAGTGCCAGCGCGACCGTGCCCGAATCCGCGCCGAAGGCAACGCCCTTGGACATGCGGGTGTGGCTGTCGCCGCCGATGATGATCGCCCAGTCATCGACGGTAATGTCGTTCAGCACCTTGTGGATCACGTCCGTCAGCGGGTGATAGACGTCCTTGGGATCGCGTGCGGTGATGAGGCCGAACTTGTTCATGAAGTTCATCAGCTTCGGAATGTTGGCCTGTGCCTTCAGATCCCAGACCGAAGCCGTGTGACAACCGGACTGGTAGGCGCCGTCGACGGTCGGTGCGATCACCGTTGCCGCCATGGCTTCCAGTTCCTGGGAAGTCATCAGGCCGGTCGTGTCCTGCGAGCCGACGATGTTGACCTTCACACGAACGTCGGAACCGGCATGCAGCACCTTGCCATCGGCAACGCCGACAGCGTTCCGGTTGAAGATCTTCTCGACCGCCGTCAGGCCCTGGCCTTCGTGCGACACTTCCTTGTTGGGTGCGAACACTGGCGGCATCTCGATGCCGAGGGTTTCTGCGGCAAAGCTCTGCAGCTTCTTGCCGAAGACGATGGCGTAGGAACCACCGGCCTTCATGAACTCGACCTTCTGCGGGGTCAGCGCGGAAGCGACATCGGTCAGTTCTTCGTCACCGGCGTCGTTATAGAGCTTCTTGGTCTTGGTGTTGATGGTCAGCACCGTGCCGGTCTCGACGGAATACTTCTGTTCCAGAACCGGGCTGTCGTCATTGTTCAGGATCGGCTTGCCGTTTTCGTCCAGCTTCTTGACCCAGTTCTTCAGGTCAATGCCGATGCCGCCGGTGACACCGACGGTGGTCAGGAAGATCGGTGAAATGCCGTTGGTGCCGGCAACGACCGGGGCAATGTTCACGAACGGAACATAGGGGCTGGCCTGTTTGCCGGTCCACAGGGCGACGTTGTTGACGCCGGACATGCGGGACGACCCCACACCCATGGTGCCCTTTTCGGCAATCAGCATGACGCGCTTGCCCGGATGCTGCAGCTTGAGCGCCTCGATTTCCTTCTGGGCCGCTTCGGAGATCATGCACTTGCCGTGCAGCTCGCGGTCGGAACGCGAATGCGCCTGGTTGCCGGGGGACAGAAGGTCGGTGGAAATGTCGCCTTCGGCGGCGACATAGGTGACGACCTTTATTTCCTCGTCGATGTCCGGAAGCTTGGTGAAGAACTCGGCCTGAGCGTAGCTTTCCAGAACGTCCTTGGCGATTTCGTTGCCGGCCTCATAGGCGGCCTTCAACCGGTCCGTATCGGCATCGTAGAGGAAAACCTGCGTCTTCAGGACTTCAGCCGCATCCCTGGCGATCTGGGCATCGTCGCCAAGAGCCAGGTCCAGCAGAACCTCGACGGAAGGGCCGCCCTTCATGTGGGACAGAAGCTCGAAGGCAAACGCCGGGGTGATCTCATCAACAACAGACGTGCCGAGGATGATTTCCTTCAGGAACTTCGCCTTCGCGCCGGCAGCGCTCGTGGTGCCCGGCAGCGTGTTGTAGATGAAGAACTTGAGCGACTCTTGCCGGTGCTGGTTACCGGTATCCTTGATCTGCGCGACGATCTCTTCAACGAGAGCAGCGTCTTCGATGGGCTTGGGATGCAGACCCTGGCCTTTGCGCGTTTCGATCTCTTTCAGGTAGTCTTCATACAAGCTCATGATGATCCCGGCGTCCTGGTGTTGTTTGAAGCCTGGCTTCCGGATCGCCGTGAGGTCTGGCGGGCCGGGACAGGCTAGCTGAGCGGCGTTTTAATTCAGTATACAATGGTATGCAATATCTTCCCATCCAATAAATGATGTCTATATACCGGTTGGCGCATCTGCATGCACCCAAGATCGCATTTTCGAATTTCCGAAGGTGTTTTCTGGCTTCGATTTCCGGACGATGCCGTTTCAAGAGGCTGAAACTTCAACCGAAGTCTCGACAACGGCGGCGGCGTCGTGTCTGGTGGTTGTAGCCAAAGATTGCTATAGGTGCGGCGCATCAATTTGCGGCAGCGACTGAGGGAGAGGCTCTCATCGTATCCGCGCGGAAGGATGCCGGATGACAGAGCGCTGCAGCTCCGTTTCCGGAGCCTTGAGAGAGTATGCCAGGCACCGGTGCACACGCGGCCCGGGCCTTTTGGACAATAAAGGAGATCGCACGTCGTGACCCAGTCCCTCGACAGCTTCAAGTGTAAGAAAACACTGACCGCCGGCGGCAAGACCTACACCTATTTTTCCATTCCCGAAGCGGAGAAGAACGGCCTCGAAGGCGTTTCCAGGCTGCCGTTCTCGCTGAAGGTGGTGCTTGAGAACCTGCTGCGCTTCGAAGACGGCCGCACGGTGACCAAGGCAGATATCCTTGCCTGCGCCGAATGGCTGAAGACCCGCAAGTCCGATCACGAGATCTCCTATCGCCCGGCCCGCGTGCTGATGCAGGACTTCACCGGTGTTCCGGCCGTGGTGGACCTTGCCGCCATGCGCGATGCTGCCGTGAAGCTCGGCGGCGACCCGGAGAAGGTCAACCCGCTGGTTCCGGTCGACCTTGTCATCGACCACTCGGTGATGATCGACTATTTCGGCACCAAGGACGCCTTCAGGCAGAACGTCGAACTGGAATACGAGCGCAACCGCGAGCGCTACGAGTTCCTGCGCTGGGGCCAGTCCGCCTTCAACAATTTCCGTGCCGTGCCCCCGGGAACCGGCATCTGCCACCAGGTGAACCTGGAGTACCTGGCCCAGACCGTCTGGACCAGGGACGAGGACGGTGAAACCGTCGCCTATCCCGACACGCTGGTCGGCACCGACAGCCACACCACCATGGTCAACGGCCTGGCGGTTCTGGGCTGGGGCGTCGGCGGCATCGAGGCGGAAGCCGCCATGCTCGGCCAGCCGATCTCCATGCTGATCCCGGAAGTCGTCGGCTTCAAGCTGACCGGCAAGCTGAACGAGGGCATCACCGCGACCGACCTCGTGCTGCGCGTCGTGGAAATGCTGCGCCAGAAGGGTGTCGTCGGCAAATTCGTCGAATTCTATGGCCCCGGCCTCGACAACCTGTCGCTGGAAGATGCGGCCACCATCGCCAACATGGCGCCGGAATATGGCGCGACCTGCGGCTTCTTCCCGGTCGACAAGGAAACCCTGAAGTACCTGGAAGCCACCGGCCGCGACAAGGACCGCGTCGCCCTGGTTGCCGAATACTCCAAGGCACAGGGCATGTACCGCTCCGGCGGCGAGGAGCCGGTCTTCACCGACACGCTGGAACTCGACATTTCCACCGTCGTTCCGTCGATTTCCGGACCGAAGCGTCCGCAGGACCGTATCAATCTTGCCGATGCCGCAGCCGGTTTCGCCAAGACCATGACCGACGAGTTCAAGAAGGCGGGCGAGCTGTCCAAGCGCGTTGCCGTTGAAGGCAAGGACTACGACATCGGCAACGGCGACGTTGTGATCGCCGCCATCACATCCTGCACCAACACCTCCAACCCGTCCGTTCTGATCGGCGCCGGCCTCGTGGCCCGCAACGCCCTGAAGAAGGGCCTGAAGGTCAAGCCATGGGTGAAAACCTCCCTGGCGCCCGGATCCCAGGTGGTGACCGACTACCTCGAAAAGGCCGGCGTTCAGGACGATCTCGACGCGCTCGGCTTCACGCTGGCCGGCTACGGCTGCACCACCTGTATCGGCAACTCCGGTCCGCTGGACCCGGCGATCTCCAAGGCGGTCAACGACAACGACCTGATTGCCTGCTCGGTGCTGTCCGGCAACCGCAACTTTGAAGGTCGCGTCAATCCGGACGTGCGCGCCAACTACCTGGCCTCACCGCCGCTGGTGGTGGCCTATGCCCTTGCCGGCAACCTGAACATCAACATCACCGAGGATCCCCTCGGCGAGGATCAGGACGGCAACCCGGTCTACCTGAAGGACATCTGGCCAACCACGGAAGAGATCACCGACCTCATCCGCGCCTCGATCAACGAGGAGATGTTCCGCACCCGCTATTCCGACGTCTTCAAGGGCGACGAGCACTGGCAGGGCATCAAGGTGGAAGGCGGCCTGACCTACTCCTGGCCGGTGTCCTCGACCTACGTCCAGAACCCGCCCTACTTCGAAGGCATGACCATGGAGCCGAAGCCGCTTCAGGACATCGAGAATGCGGCGGTCATGGGCCTGTTCCTGGATTCGATCACCACCGACCACATTTCACCGGCCGGCTCGATCAAGCTGGACAGCCCGGCAGGCAAATACCTGTCCGAGCACCAGGTCGCCCAGAAGGACTTTAACTCCTACGGCTCGCGCCGCGGCAACCATGAAGTCATGATGCGCGGCACCTTCGCCAACATCCGCATCAAGAACCAGATGGTTCCGGGTGTCGAAGGCGGCGTCACCATGAAGGACGGCAAGAAGGAATGGATCTACGACGCCTGCATGGAATACAAGGAAGCAGGTGTTCCGCTGGTCATCTTCGCCGGCAAGGAATACGGCACGGGCTCGTCCCGTGACTGGGCCGCGAAGGGCACCAACCTCCTTGGCGTGCGTGCGGTCATCGCGCAGTCCTTCGAGCGCATCCACCGCTCCAACCTGGTCGGCATGGGCGTCATCCCGCTCACCTTCAAGGAAGGCGAAAGCTGGCAGTCGCATAACATCACCGGCAAGGAACGCGTGACCATCAAGGGCATCGCCGACATCCAGCCACGCCAGATGATGGACGTCGGAGTCACCTATGAGGACGGCACCACCAAGACCATCGAATGCCTGTGCCGTGTCGATACGCTGGACGAGCTGGAATACATCAAGGCCGGCGGCATCCTGCACTACGTGCTCAGGAACCTCGTGACGAGCTGAGGGCCGGCTTTTCAAGTCAGGTGAGATCGAAGCGGGCCCCGAGGGGCCCGTTTTTTTGGATACCCCCCCCAGCGAGTCATTCCGGACAAGTGCAGCGAAGCTGCGCGCTGATCCGGACCCCAGCGCATGCTTCGCGCCGCAGGCGCGTCTTTTTTAAGTGTCGGATGTTTGTTTGAGTTTGCGCTCGCTTTCGCTCACGCTGATTCACTGGATCCCGGATCGGGCCATGCAGCTACGCTGCAGACCGTCCGGAATGACCAGCCGAGAGTTAGTCGCCTGGCCGCGGACCCTGCAGGGCGCTTTTGTTATTTGCCACTGGTGGAAAAGTCCGTCAGGCTCAACCTCAGGCAGTTCCGGAGGTTTACTCATGCCAGATACCAAACCACCGCATCTCTCCAATATCGCTCCGGTTTTTCCGGTTTCCGACCTGAAGGCCGCCGTCGCCTATTACCGGAACAGGCTCCTGTTCGAGAGCCGGTTCGAATGGGCGGATACGGAGGCCGAGCCCGTCCGCTATGCCATTTTGTGCCGGGACCATGTCGAATTGCATCTGTCGGCCGGGGCCGGACGGCATCCGGCGACGGCCTATTGCTTCGTGGCCGGGATCGACGGCTATTACACCTCGGTGACAGAAGCGGGCGCCGATATCGCCGAGGCGATCACCGACCGGCCCTGGGACATGCGCGAGTTCGGCGCAAGGGACCCGGACGGGAACATGCTCTATTTCGGCGAGCATCTGGAGCGAATCGGGCAGTGAATGCCCAGGGTAAAAACGGGGAGCGAGATCCTAACGGAACCCTGGCAGCAGCTGTCGGTTGCGAAGCTCAGACCGAGCCGCTAATAAACCCGTCATGCGCCGATTTTTGATCGTCTGTTTTTTATTGATCCTTTCAGGGACGTTGCTCCCCTCATATGCACAAGAAGCCGTTCAGGAACCGCTTGAAATCGGCGACTCGGGCACGGAGTACCTGCGCGCAATCCGTCTGCGCGGGATCGATACGGACGTGGCCTATTTCGACCCCTCCGCACCGCCACCCAAACTGGACACCACCCAGGAACCGCCGAAACCTGCGGCGGATCAGGCAGACCCGACCATCGACAACCGCTGGATTCCGGGCCTGATCGTAGGCGGCATCCTTGTTGCCGTTGCCTATTTCTTCCTGCGCTTCGGTGGACGGTTCACGGTGTCGCTAGGCCGTGAGGCCGGCAACCCCGACAGCACCCGCCCCCGAATCCGCGGACAGGCCCCGATCTGGGCGGAAAAGCTCGCCCCGCTTGACGAGATCCTGCGCATGGAAGACCGGCAGAGGGCCCTTGTGCTGCTGACGCAAAAGGTGCTGGCCACCGCCATTGCAGCCAACGGCATCCTGATGCAGCGCAGCTGGACGGCACGCGACGCCTTGCGCCAGTTGCCCGAAAGCCAGGCGAGGGAACTGCTGCGCAAGCTCGTGACCATGGCCGAACGAGTGCAATTCGGCGGCAGGAACGTCAGCGAAGACGAGTTCAACGACCACGTTGCGAACTGCCGCTACCTGCTGGGTCCGGAGGCGGCATGAGCGAGAGTGCTGCAAATACGCGGCCGAAGGGCCCGAGCCTGGAAACCGCCGTCATCGCACTGATCTGCGTCGCGGTTCTGATTGCCGGTTGGTACATCCTGTCCCAGCGCCAGCAGGTCTTGCGCCGCTCGCCCGCCGGACTGGACGGCCTGCAGGTCTGGCTGGCGACAAATGGGGCCAGTGCGCAGAATTTTGCCGGCGGCTGGCTGATGGACCAGACAGCGGTCGGCCTGCTGGTGGTACCGCTTTACGATACGCTGCCGGACAGCGAACGCAGCAGCCCGCGCACCAAGGAAGAACTGCTGCTGCAGCAGGATGAATACGATCTGGCGACCGCGGTCGTCCTGGAAAAGGCCGAGCGTGTTCCAACGCTGCTTGTGCTGCCGAAATGGCGCAGTGGCATGCGCCTGACAGGCCTTGCCCACCCTTTCCTGAAGGTTGAGGCGGACCGGCTGCAGACAATCGTCAACAAGGTGACCGGCACCAGCGACACGAAAATTGCCGCCGGAAGTCGGCCCTTCTCCGACTTCCGGTACCAGTCACAGCAAGGCGAGCCCTTGCGGGCGGAGATCTACGCCGCCCAGACCTTCGCCAACGAGGCCTGCCGCCCGATCGTCGGTGACACCGGCGCAATGCTGCTGGCCGATTGCCCGCTCGCCGATGCCGGTGACGGCGAACAGGATCGTATTCTGGTGCTGTCCGATCCGGACCTGATCAACAACCATGGCCTGCGATTGGGCGACAATGCCGGCATTGCCTTTGATGTTCTGACCGAAAAGGCCGGCACCCGGAATATCGTCATCGACTACAGCCGCTCTTCCTGGCTGCGCGATCCCGTGAATGAACCCAAGCGCGAGCGCACCTGGGAAGATCTGCTCCGCTTCTTCGGACCGCCCTTCCTGACCCTGTGGCTCGGCACGGCACTGTTGCTGGGGCTGGCGCTCTGGCGCAGCTTCATCCGCTACGGTCCCATCCGCGACGAAGAGGCGGGACCTGGCGCCGGCAAGGATCTGGCGGTCCAGGCGCGCGCAAGGCTGATGCGGCTTTCCGGGCAGGATGGCGCTCTCATTCGCGAATATGCCACCGCCCGTATTTCGGCGACGGCCTCTGCGCTGTTCGGTCCGGCCCATGCCCGCCACTATGCCGGGGAAGACGCCTTCCTGACCTACACCGAACGCCGGCATCCGGCCCTTGCACCGCGCCTGCGCGCGATCCTGGCCGACATACGAAAACTGCCTGCCCGGCTTCCGGCGACGGAAGCCATCCAGCAAATCGACCAATTGGAACAGGTATTGGAGCAAATAACCCATGACGCTTGAAGCGCTGCGCGAACGGACCGATGCCTTGCGGACGGAGATCGGCCGGACCGTACTCGGTCAGGACGACATCATCGACCTGTTGCTGATCGCCCTGTTTGCCCGCGGCCACGTGCTGCTGGAAGGCCCTCCCGGCACCGCCAAGACGCTGCTTGCCCGCAGTTTCTCGGCGGCTCTGGCACTCGATTTCGGCCGTATCCAGTTCACGCCGGACCTGATGCCCGGCGACGTGCTCGGCACCTCGATCTTCGATTTCCGCACCAACGCCTTCGTGCTGACCAAGGGCCCCGTGTTCTCGCAGGTGCTGCTGGCCGACGAAATCAACCGCGCCCCGCCCAAGACCCAGGCCGCCCTGCTGCAGGCCATGAGCGAACGCATGGTCAGCATCGACGGCACGGATCATTCCCTCGGACGGGAATTCATTGTCGTGGCAACGCAGAACCCCATCGAGCAGCAGGGCACCTATCCCCTGCCGGAAGCCCAGCTCGACCGGTTCCTGTTCAAGCTGGTGATCGACTTCCCGCCCGAAGACATCGAAATGGCGATCCTGCGCCAGCACGCGGACAAGCCGCTGGAAGCCGGCATGGAAACCGCCACGCTGTCCAAGGTGCTCGATTCCACCACCCTTGAAGAAACAAGGGCGCTGGTCGACAGCATCATCCTGAAGGATGACATCCTCGCCTATATCCTGCGCCTGATCCGCGCGACCCGCCAAAGTTCCGAGATCGCCTTCGGTGCCTCGACCCGCGCGGCCGACGCACTGGCAAGTGCGGCACGGGCAACGGCAGCGCTCAACGGACGCGATTACGCCATTCCCGACGACGTCAAGCGTCTGTTCGTGCCGGCCCTCCGCCACAGGATCGTTCTCGGCCCGGCGGCGGAAATCGAAGGCCGCAGCCCGGCGCAGGTCCTGGAAAACATCCTCAACCAGATCGAGGCCCCCCGCTGATCCGGCCGTCCAAACGACTGCTCGCCTTTGGCGCATTGGCTCTGGCCATCTCGGTGATCACGGTTGTCACCGGGGGCGCTGCGCGTGAAATCAGCGCGGTTCCCTGGATCGTGCTCGTGCTTCTGGTCGTCATCGACATGGCCATGTCACTCCGGCGACCGCAGAACCTGACGTTCGAGGCTCAGGCGGAGGTATTTGTCGGCGAAACGGCAAAGCTTCAACTGGAACTTGCCCAGGCGCCCTTGGCCCTGCGAGCGAAACTGGACTGGCCGGAAGGCCTCGGCGGCGACGCGGAATTCGCGTTTGCCCCGGCAGCGGACGGCACCGCTCGGGCGGAGGTTGCCTGCCGGGCGATCCGGCGCGGCGTCTGGCGCGTGGACCATCTCTGGCTATCCTGGCACTCGCGCCTCAAATTGCTGGAGTTCGTGCCGAAACTGGCCGTCGGGGCAGAAATCCGTGTGGTCCCGAACATCCGCATGGTGCAGTCCGGGCAGATCACCACCACCGTTCTGTCGACGCTTTACGGCGTGAAGGAAAACCGCGCTGTCGGTGAAGGATCGGAATTCCAGCAACTGCGGGATTTCGTCCAGGGCATGGACATCAAGACGATCGACTGGAAGCGGTCGGCCCGGCGGCGTTCCCTTGTCGCCAAGGAATTGCGCGCCGAGCGAAACCACCATGTCATTGTCGCACTCGACAACGGCTATCTGATGCGCGAGGAGATCGGCGGCCTGCCGAAGATCGACCACGCCGTGACCGCAGCGCTGGCAACCGCATGGGCGGCTGCCATTGGCGGCGACCTGGTCGGCTATTATTCCTATGACGTCAAACCGCGCACCTTCTCCGCCCCCGCTCCGGGCAGGACGGCGTTTGCACGGCTGCGCAGCTGGACGGCGGAGCTTTCCTATGTCAGCCGCGAAACCAACCACACCCTCGCGCTCACCGAGTTGAACGCCCGGACGCCCAAACGCAGCCTGCTGATCATCTTCACTGATTTCGTCGACACCACATCGGCCGAATTATTGGTGGAGAACATCGGCATCCTGGCCAAGCGGCACCTGCTGATTTTCGTCGCAATCCGCGATCCCGACCTTGAGAAGCTGGTGGAAACGGCACCGGGAGATCTCGATGGCGCGGCCACGCTTGTCGCCGCCAACCAGGCACTCAATGAACGCCGCCTGGTGTTCGAAAAACTGTCCCGAATGGGCGTCACCATCGTCGACGCCAAACCGAATGCCGTGACCGCGCGGCTGATTTCCGCCTATCTTGAAATCAAGGCACGGGAGCTGATCTGATGGACACACAGGATCTGATGCGCTCCGCCCGGTTCCGGAAGGAACGGGAAGCCGACTGGCAGAGGCTGGAAACCCTGGTTCGCAAGGCCGAAGGCCAGGGCCTTCAGCATATGGAATTCGCGGAGACCCGAGATCTTGCGTCTCTTTACCGGCAGGCGACGACCTCGCTGGCGATTGCGCGAGAAATCTCGCTCGACAAGGCCCTGCTCGGCTATCTGGAAGCGCTTACGGCCCGTGCATATCTGTGCGTCTACGCCCCGCAGGAACGGCTTGGAGGCCTGCTGGAGCACTTCCTGAGGGAGGGCGCGCCACGGGCGATGCGCCGGTCCTGGTTCTACATTCTGATCGGATTCCTGTGCATGGCGCTTGGCGCCCTCACGGGTTATCTGCTCTATTTCGAGAACAACGACTGGTTCTACGTGATGATGCCGGCCGAACTTGCCGGCAACCGTGGGCCGGACGCGACCACGGAATCCCTGCGCTCGGTCATCTACGGCACCGACCAGGCAAGCGGGCTCGGTGCCTTCGCGACCTATCTGTTTTCCCACAACACCCGCATCGCGATCTTCGTTTTCGGTCTTGGTGTCTTTGCCTGCGCCCCAGCCGTCTTGCTGACATTCTATAACGGCCTGTCGCTCGGTGCCTTCCTCGCCCTTCACGTCGACCGGGGTCTGGGCCTCGATCTCGTCGGCTGGCTGTCGATCCATGGCGTCACCGAGATCTCGGCCATCTGCATTGCCTGCGGCGGCGGGTTGCAACTGGGGGCCGCGGTGCTTTTTCCGGGTGACAGATCGCGCAGCGTTGCCTTGCGCGAAGCCGGTCGCGATGCTGTGAAACTGGCGATTGTCGCAGCCATCATGCTGGTGGCGGCCGCACTTCTGGAAGGCTTCGGCCGGCAACTGGTGCAGAGCCTTGACGCCCGGCTGATCATCGGCTGGGGGATCGGTGCGCTCTGGCTGTCCTGGTTCCTGTTGGGAGGCCGGAGCCGGCGATGAGAGTGCGTTTCTGGAAACGAACCAAGACGGACCGGCCACCGGCGTCAACGCTTGTGCCGCCGGAGGGCGTTGCACTGACGCTGCCCATCGCGGGTGTTGGGGTGCGCTTTTCTGCCCAGCTCATCGATATCATACTGACCGCGATTGCCGCGACCTGCCTGGTGATCCTGCTCGCTCTGATCAACCTTACGACACCGCAGACACTGATGGCCATTGCCGCCCTGCTGTTCTTCCTGATCCGGGTTCCCTACTATGTGCTGGCCGAGCTGGCCTGGAACGGCCAGACCCTCGGCAAACGGCTGATGAAGATCAAGGTGGTTTCCCATGACGGCGGACCGCTGACCGCCCGCGCGCTTGTCCTGCGCAACCTGATGAAGGAGGCGGAGATCTTCCTGCCCGGGACGCTTTTGCTGACGCTGGATTCGGCAACGCCGATTGCCTCGCTTGCCGCTTTTGCCTGGGTTGCCATGTCGCTGATGATCCCCCTGTTCAACCGCTACCGGCGCCGGCTTGGCGACATGATGGCAGGTACCCATGTCATTCACCTGCCGGTGCCGGTGCTTTTGAAGGATCTGGCCAGCGAGACGGTCGCGACCGGGACAGCACGCAAGAAGTTCGTCTTCCTGTCCCATCAGCTCGACCACTACGGCGCCTTCGAACTGCAGACACTGGAAACGCTGCTGCGTGGCCAGAATACACCGTCCGGAGCCGAAGCAGCCCACCAGCGGAACGCCACCCTGGAAGCCATCGTGGAAAAGATCCGCAAGAAGATCGGCTATGCCGCGCCGGTGCCTCCCGTGGATCGTTTGCCGTTCCTGCAGGCGTTCTACAACGCCCAGCGGGAACATCTCGAGCAACGCCAGCTGTTCGGCGACAAGCGGGAAAACAAGCACTACGCCCAATCCGGCGAGGAAAAATAGACCTTTCGCCCTCTCCGGCTCCAGTCATCAAGTGGATCAGCCAGATTGCAGAAACAGGACAATCATAGCCTCAGAGCCTATTTCCTTGATCGGGTTGGCCAGTCCGGGGGGCCACAGGGGCGCCAAGTCCGGCAGTCCCTTGGGATCGGCGCGCTGATAGGAACCAGTTTTTCCATCACGATCCGGAATCTTGTGCCGGTCCTTGCGATCGGTTTTGTAGTCAGCCTGCTTGGCGCTCTGCTGGCTGGATCGCTTGTCGGCGTCGATGCCGCCCTCAATCTGGAAACGGACGACACCAGCGACCTGGCCGGCCTCGTCGACCTTGCGACAGCCTTTGTCGATGTGATCGTTTTTGCCCTGACTGCGGCCTTTCTCGCCCAGCTGACCTATGATGCCCGGTTGAACCGTCCGATCTCGATTGCCCGCTATTTGCTGCCGGCCCTCAAGGCCAGCGCACCGATCTGCCTGCAAAACGGGCTGCTGGTCGTCATCTTCGTGTGCATTGCGCTGCCGGTGGTCTTCATTGCGATCTTCGTGAATACGACCCTGATTTCCATCACGGCGCTTGCGGTTCTGCCTTTTGTCGCCCTGTGGGGATGTTCGGTCTTCTCGGTTCTGGCCCCCGCTGTCGTCATTGAACGGATTGGCTTCAGCGGCATGAGCCGCAGTTGGGCGCTGACGAAAACCTATCGTTGGCAGATTGCCGGCGCACTGCTGCCGGTCTGGCTTTGCTCGCTGGCCGTCACGATTGCCGGCGCCTTTCCAGTGGAGCTTCTCGCCCGTGAGGGAAGTTACGTCTGGGCCCTGCCCGTCTTTGCCGCAACCAACGCGCTGGCAAGCGGACCGCTGGCAATTCTTGCCACGTTGGTTTACGCGCGACTGCGCGAAATCAAGGAAGGTATCAGCGTTGACCAGGTCGCCGATGTCTTCGACTGAGTGTCAGGAGGGTTGAACTTCCGCGCTCGGCCCCGCTTGTGACCTGCTGCAGAAGGATTTATGGTGAAAAATCGCAAGAGTGACTGTCTTCAGCAGAGGGCGGGCAAGATGCTCATGCGATCGGGATCTACCGGTTTTCGGACAGTCCACGGCTTCAGGCGGATGATCGTCGCTCCTCCCGTTTGGCGGGCAGCGTTCGTTGGTATGTGGGCTGGAATTAGATAACCACTTTTGAAAAAACTATTGGAAGTTTTACGGAGCAATTGAATGACCGACACGACCCTAAGCCAGCCCACGGCCTCCCTTGGCGTTGGCTCCATCATCGGCGAGAGCTTCTCGATCCTCCTCAAGCATTTCATTCAGGTCGTCATCGTCGGCTTCGTGCCGAACCTGATCGGCTTCCTGATTTCCGGCCTGCTGGTCGGCTTCGGCGCCGCACTCGGCATCCAGCCGCAGGAGTTCACCGGCCCCGGCAGCGCTGTTGCCAACGTGCTGTCGATCCTCGTCAGCATGGTGGTCTATTCCATCACCACCGCACTTCTGGTGCAGCTTGCCTATGACGCGAAGCTGTCGCGCCCGGTACAGCTTGGCCGTTACTTCGGTCCGGCCCTGAGTGCTGTCGTGCCGCTGGCGATTCTCTCGATCGTCGTCTCGATCCTGGTTGGTATCGGCCTGGTCCTGCTGGTCGTTCCTGGCCTCTGGGTCTATGCGGTATTCGCCGTCATGGCACCGGCCGTCGTCATCGAACGCGCCGGCTTCGGCGGTCTTGGCCGCAGCAAGTATCTTACCAAGGAATACCGCTGGCCGATCCTGGGTGCGCTGGTACTGGCCATCATCTGTGCGACCATCATCAACATCGTCGCTCTGTTCGTCGTCGGCCTCGTGGCCTCGGCCGGCAGCATCGGCATGGTCATCGGCATCATCCTGTTCGCTGCCATTTCCACAGTCGGCGCAGGTTTCCTGAGTATCCTTGTCGCACTGATTTATGCGCGCCTGCGTGAAATCAAGGAAGGCGTCAGCGTCGACCAGATCGCATCTGTCTTCGACTGATCGCCCAGCAACGCGGGCAAACCGCGCTGCTTTTTGAAATTGTCCGGCAAGCGGGTCCGGACACCACAGCACCCGGGGCAAGCCCCGGGTGTTTTGTCTTTGAGCAAAGACAAGGCGGGGAATTTTCCTTGCATCATAACAGTGCGGCCAACTAACAAGGTTCAACCCAACCTGCCGCCGGAGCATTCCCCTGAGACTGATTGCCGAAAACCTGACCATCGATCGCGGCGGACGCCGGGTGTTTCAGGACCTGTCCTTTGATCTTCCCTCCGGCACGGCGCTGGTCGTGACGGGCGCGAACGGCATCGGCAAGTCGTCGCTGCTGCGTACGCTGGCAGGTCTTGTCGCGCTGGCTGGCGGCACCCTTCGGCTGGAACAGGGAGAAGCCGACCGGTCGCCGGCTGAACACGCCCATTATTTCGGCCATCAGAACGCGGTCAAGGCAGCGCTTTCCGTGCTGGAAAACCTGACGTTCTGGCAAGGCTTCACCTCACCGGTTTCGACATCTGTCTTTGGCGCAACGGCAATGTCTCCCGAGACCGCACTTGATCTCCTCGGCATAGGCCACACGACAGACCTGCCGGCAGGATTTCTCTCCGCCGGCCAGACGAGACGCCTGGCCCTTGCCCGGCTTCTGGTCACGCCCCGGCCGATCTGGCTGATGGATGAGCCGACGTCGGCGCTGGACAAGACATCGGAAGGCCAGCTTCTGGACCTGATGAACGAACATCTGATCGCCGGCGGCATGATCATAACCGCTACCCACACCGATCTGGCCCTTGCCAAAACCAAGATCCTGCATCTGCGCACCGCTGATCCCGTTTCGCTGCACGAGGAGGATCTGCCCGCATGAGTTCCTGGGCTGTAGTGCTGTTTCGGCGAGATCTTCGGCTGTCTGTGCGCGTCGGCGGCAGCGCGCTTGTCGGTGTGTTGTTCTTCCTGGCCGTTGTCACCGTCATTCCCTTCGGCGTCGGTCCGGATCTGAACCTGCTTTCCCGCATTGGTCCTGCGATCTTGTGGATTGGCGCGCTTCTGGCGACGCTCCTGGGGCTGGACCGGCTGTTTCAGGCTGATCGGGAGGACGGCACGCTGGACCTGATGCTGATGGCCGGACGGTCGCTGGAACTGCTGGTGCTGATCAAGTGCCTGGCGCACTGGGTCGCAACGGGTCTGCCGCTGGTGATCGCCGCCCCCCTGCTCGGCATCTTTCTCAATCTCGACCCCGTCGCCACGGGAGCCGTCACGCTCACGCTGCTGGTCGGCACACCGGCCCTGACGCTGATCGGCGCCATCGGCGCGGCCCTCACCGTCTCGTTGCGCCGAGGCGGTCTTTTGTTGGCCGTACTGGTGATACCGCTGGCCATTCCCGTGCTGATTTTCGGCGTCAGTGCCGCGGATGCCGCTATTCATGATCCCGTGCCGTTTCTGACGCCGTTCCTGATCCTGTGTTCGCTGTCGCTGATTGCGGCGGTGATCGGCCCGCTTGCCGCTGCCGCGGCGCTCCGGTTTGCAGGAGATTGACGGCAATTTGACACCGCGCAATGCACCCTGCGGCATACTCGTCCATTGAAGCGGACAACGCTCTAGATTAGAACGGTTCCATGGCAATTTGGGATTATGCAAATCCGACGCGATTTTTGAGGCTGGTCCAGGTGGTTCTGCCCTGGCTTATCGGCCTGTGCGTCATTGCGTTCGCCGCCGGGCTCTACATGAGCTTCTTCGTTGCGCCTGAAGACTATCAGCAGGGCGACACCGTGCGGATCATGTATATCCACGTGCCGGCCGCCTGGCTCAGCATGATGTGCTATTCCGTGATGGCGCTGTCCTCACTTGGCACCCTTGTGTGGAAACACCCACTGGCGGATGTTTCCGCCAAGAGCGCGGCCCCCATCGGCGCGGCCTTCACCTTCATGGCACTCGTGACCGGATCGCTCTGGGGCAAGCCGATGTGGGGCACCTACTGGGTCTGGGACGCGCGACTGACGTCGGTCCTGGTCCTCCTGATCATGTATCTCGGCCTGATGACGCTCTGGCGCACGATGGAAGATCCGATCAAGGCCGGCAAGGCGGCAGCCGTGCTGACGCTCGTCGGCGCGCTGAACCTGCCGATCATCAAGTTTTCGGTCGACTGGTGGAATACGCTTCACCAGCCGGCCAGCGTCATGCGCATGGACGGCCCGACCATTCATCCGGACATTCTCTGGCCGCTGCTGGTCATGGCGATCGCCTTTACGCTGCTGTTCTTCGTGTTGCATCTGATGGCAATGCGTAACGAGATCCTGCGCCGCCGCGTGCGTGCCCTGCGCCTGCGCGCAGCCAGCGCTGCCCAGCCGGGCACAGCGGCAGCCACGGCTCAGCCTGCGGAGTAATTCTCATGGATCTAGGCCCACACGCTGGCTTCATCTGGGCGTCCTACGGCCTTTGCCTGCTCACGGTCATCGGACTGATCGCCTGGGTGCGCATCGACAAGGCTCAACAGGAAAAAGCCCTCAAGGACCTGGCAGCCCGGGGCATTTCCCGCGCCCGGCCGGCCGGTGAAGGAAAAGCAAGCTCATGACGTCCCCCGATACCGGTGCCGGCCGGCACGGGCAGCAGACTGCCAAACGCGGTTTCCCGGTTCTGGTGCTGCTGCCCTTGGTGGTGTTTGCAGCGCTCGCCGCCCTGTTCCTGTTTCAGCTGACCCTCGGCGGCGATCCGCAGAAAATTCCCTCCGCACTGATCAACAAGCCGGCGCCGGAATTCGACCTGCCGCCGGTTGAAGGCCTCACCGATGGAGACACCGCCGTTGCCGGGTTCTCCCGTCAGGATCTCATTGGCAAGGTTTCTGTCGTCAATGTGTTTGCATCCTGGTGCGTGCCCTGCCGCCAGGAGCACCCGCTTCTGGAAGAGCTTGCAAAGGTCGAGGGCATCCAGCTTCTCGGTATCAACTACAAGGACAAGCCGGAAAACGCGCGCCGCTTCCTGGGTAGTCTCGGTAATCCGTATCAGCGCGTCGGCGCAGATACCGCTGGCCGCACCGCGATCGAATGGGGTGTCTACGGTGTGCCGGAAACCTTCGTCGTCGATGGGGAAGGCACGATCCGGTACAAGTTCATCGGTCCGCTGAGCCCCGAAACCTATTACGACGTCTTCCTGCCGGAACTGCAGAAGATCATGGACGGCAACAAACCCTGATCTTGCCAACCTTGTGGTGCCTGCCAGTCACCTGCGCAGGCCATTGTCCCCGCTGATTGCTTGCGGTGACAACGGCGAACCGGCCAAGCCCCATTTACAAATCGCCACGGGGCCGTTCTAAAGTCCGGATCATCTTTTTCAGCCGATTCCGGAGAGGCCCGTCTTGAAAGTACTTGTGATCGGCGGATGCGGGTTCATCGGGTCTCATGTCGTGGACAAGTGCCTTCAGCAAGGCTTGTCGGTGCGGGTCATGGACACCCGGCCGGAACTGTACCGGCCGCCGCCTCCCGGTGTCGACTACGTCTTCCACAGTCTGTCCGATCATCGCCGGCTCGCCGACACCCTGTCCGGTGTGGATGCGGTGGTGCATCTGGCCAGCACGACCGTTCCCTCGACCTCGAACCTCGATCCGGCGGCCGACATCTCCGGCAACCTTGTTCCCACGGTTCGTCTTCTGGAAGCCATGCGGGCAAGCGGAACGAGGAAACTCGTCTTCTTTTCCTCCGGTGGCACAGTCTATGGCATCCCGACAAAGGATCCGGTGCCGGAAGATCATCCGCTGAACCCGATCTCATCCTACGGCATCGTCAAGCTGGCGATCGAACAGTACCTGCGCATGGAACAACAGCTCCACGGGCTGGAGTTCGTCGCCTTGCGTCCGGCGAACATCTATGGACCGCGCCAGGCACAGGTCGGCCTTCTGGGCGTGATCGGAACCTATCTGCGCAAGGTGGCGGAGGACGCCCCCATCGAAATCTGGGGGGACGGCAGCGTCGTGCGCGACTTCGTTCACGTCGAAGACATTGCCGACCTGTGCCATCGCGCCCTGATCTCCGGCGCGTCCGGCAGCTTCAACGCCGGAAGTGGCGAAGGCACGTCTATCTCGCAGATCGTCGACATCATCGGCCAGACCACAGGGCGCACCCTGGAACCGGTCTACAAGCCGGGCCGCAACTTCGATGTGCCACGGGTGGTGCTGGATATTGCCAGGGCACGAGCAACATTCGGCTGGCAGCCTGCCGTTCCCTTGCGGCGCGGCATCGGAGAAACGTGGGAATGGGTGAAGCAGCACAGCGCATCTTGATGTGCCGTTCGCGCTGGAACCTGCAGAAAATCGGCGACTGACTGAATCGGACCCGCCGCATCAGTTCATTTACCCATAATAAAATCGACGCTGGCATAGATTTCCCGGAAGCCTGCGGTCATTAGTGTCCCTGGATTAATCGAGGGGATGATTTGCGCATGAACGTGACCGACAGCGCGGCAAAGGTTCGACTGGAACAACTGACCGGACTGCGCTTCTTCGCAGCCTTGCTGGTATTTGGCGTTCATTTCCGCTGGGATACCAGCGGCGACTTCGTCAAGACAATCGCTGAACAGGGCTATGTCGGCGTCTCTTTCTTCTTCATCCTGTCCGGCTTCGTGCTGACGCAGTCCTACAAGACGAGGATCCTTGCCGGCACGATGTCCTTTCGCGACTACTTCCTGCTGCGCATTGCCCGTCTGACACCGCTGCATTTCCTCACCGGATTGCCGTTTCTCTATTTCTCGATCATGCAGGTCGAGGCGATTTACTCGGAAGAATTCAGCGTCATCAAGACGGTTCTGAACCTGACCTACCTGCAGAGCTGGATTCCGGTCTCCTCGATCTATTTCTCTCTCAACGCACCGTCCTGGTCGCTGTCGGATGAAATGTTCTTCTATGTGTGCTTCTTCGGCCTGGTCGCGTTTTCACCGCGAAAGCTAGTGGCGGTCACACTGGGGCTCGGTGTGGTGGTGTTCGTTTCTGCTCTGCTGGTTCAGGTATTCCTGGGCGATGTGATCTTCTTCGGCAAATACCCGTTCTCGCATTGGCTGTTCTATGTCTTTCCCGGCTTCCGCATTCTGGAGTTTCTGGTCGGCATGGTTCTGCATGAGGTCTGGCGTCGCGGCGTCCGGCTGCCCGGCGCAGTGCAGCCACTCAGCTATCTTCTTCTGTTCCTGGCGATGTGGCTGGCACCGGATGTCCCGGATCCCTTCCGCTATTCCCTGTTCTACCTGCCGGTCATCACACTGTTCTTCTACGCACATCTGACGGAAGGCGCCGCACTCACACGGGTGTTTGCAACCCGCCCGCTCGTGCTTCTCGGCAATGCCTCTTTCGCCTTCTATCTTGTGCACCAGCCGTCGCTTCACCTGATGAACATCTTCCTCAGGCCATCCATCCCGGCGGATATCGTTTTCTTTCCGGTATCGCTGTGCATCACGGCAGCGTTTTCGATCTTCCTCTACCGCATTTATGAGATGCCGGCGGAGCGGGCGCTGAAATCATGGGTGAAGGCAAAGCGGTCCGCACAAACACCGAACGAGGCAACATCCTGACGCGTCGAATTCCGCGTCTCGCTGCGGCGAGCCGTTTAACATAATCTCAATGCTGACGGCGGATTATTGCGGCGAACCGGCCAATTTCAGGCCGGATACCGCCAGCCGCCACCGGTCAGATTGGCGCCAACCATGAGTATTCTTGTTGCTTTCCGAACTCGTCCTTTCCGCCCTGACTGATGTGATCCTTGCCTGCGAGTTGTTTTTTCTCGCCGGCCTGAGCCTGCGTCCGGGCATTCAGACCTTCTCACCTGCCTGGATCTGGAGCCTGACACTGGCATTGATCGGGCTTGCCTCGATGCTGGGTGCCATTGACCACGGGTTCTTCGAAACAATCGGTCACGAAGCGCACCGTCCGCTTGTGATCGCAACGCGCATCGTCATCGTTCTGGGTAGTCTCAGCATGATCGTCGCGGCCAGCTTTCAGTATCTGTCCTCGCCGCTGCGCCAGGGATTTGTGGCTGCCGGCGTCCTGGGTGCACTCTGGCCGGTCTTCATGATCCTGACCTCCGACGATTTTCTGTCCGTGATCCTCTATTATTCCGTCGGCCTGATATTCCTGCTGGTGCTGAGCGTTGTCCGGTTCCGCCAGAACAAGGGAACGCTGCCGATGGTCGCCGGCATTCTTCTCACGCTGGGTGTATCAGCGATGATCCCGATGCAGAGCCCGGGGTTCTGGGGTCTTGGCCTCTATGGAAGCTATCACGTTCTGCTGATGCCGATCGTCGTGCTTCTGTATTTCGGCGGCCGTTGGTTCAGGACCACGAGGTAGGGTAACCCCATGCGCACGGCTTCCATCCCCGTTGAAGAAAAGGTCCAGGAAACGGAAGATCTTGAAACGATCTTTCATCGGATGACGGAATTCATGCCGCAGCGGGTCGCCGATGCGGTACGGGCGGCCTCGCGCAGGGTGCCGGTGGCGGCGCATCAGGACGTTATCGTCGAGGGAGAGACAAGCGACGGGCTCTACATCGTTCTCGAAGGCACCTTCGGCATCTACCGCAAGGGCGACGGCACGGCCTCGGACCACCGTGTTGCGGAAATTGGGCCGGGGCAACCTTTCGGCGAAATGGCGCTTCTCGACGGTGAACCGCGCTCGGCAACCGTGCGTGCAGAAACAGCCGGTGCCGTGCTTGAAATCGAGCCGGAGCGTATCCTCGAACTGGCCGATGGCGAAGCCAGACTTGCAGAATTCAAGGGGGCTCTGGCATCCTTCGTGACACGGCGCATGCGCGCCTCCACGCAGGAGCATGTCGCAGCCCTGCAGCGTGAACTGGATCTCCGGAACGAACAGCAGCAGTTCGGCAAGTTTTTCGTCTATTCGCTGATCATGATGTCCATCGGCACGCTGGTGAACAACGTGCTGGCGCGGACGATCGTCAACGTGGACGTCTACACCGAAGTCTTCGCCTGGCAGTATCTCGCCATCCTGATGGTGCCAAGCCTCTTTGTTATCCGGCACATGGGCATCTCGATTTCGGCGCTCGGGCTGACAACCGTCGGCCTGAAGAAATCCCTGATCGAGGGCGCGATCATTTCGGTCGGGCTCTGCATCTTTGCCTGGGGACTGGCGGCAGTGCTCAAATATTTCGACGCGCTGCCCGGCAAGCCACTGCCCTTCAACCTGCTGGGAACACTGAGCTACTTTCTTCACAGCGCCTTGCAGGAAATCATCGCCAGAGGATTTCTGCAGTCTTCCTTCCAGCGTTTCCTGGGAGACCAGGGCAAATGGCGATCGGTCCTTCTCGCCTCGGTGCTGTTCGGAATGTTCCATCTCCATTTCGGCATTCCGGCCGTGCTGATGACAATCGGCACCGGATTTATCTTCGGCTGGATCTACATCAGGCATCAGAACATCGCCGGTGTGATCCTGATTCACTACATGATGGGTGTCGCGGCCTTCAATACAGGCTTGATCTGAGACGCAAGCCTAAGCTAGTGCTGCTTGCTCGACCCTATCGCTGAAGGTTGGAACGACATGATTGCCCGTGACTATTTCATACCGCGACCAGCCATCTACTATCGCGATTTCTGCTTTTATCTGGCGCTTTTTGTCGTTGGGTTTGCGTGGGGTCTGAACGCCTCCTGGCCGATGGTTATCCTGCCCTGGCTGCTGGCGACATTCGGCCTGCACCGCGCAGGACTTTTCTGCCACGAAATCGTACACATCAAGGACGACAAGCTGCGCGGTTTCCGGGCGCTCTACACCTGGACCGTGGCGCTCATCGTGATGGTTCCGCCGCTGCGGTTTCAACTGCCGCATCTGGCCCATCATCGGCTCGGGATTTTCGGAACGCCCGAGGATCCGCAATACCCGCTGGTGCGCGGCAATGCGTTTGCCATGGCCATGGTTCTGCTCGTGATCCCCTTTGTGGTGCCCTTTACCAACCTTCTGATGACGGTGACCGCCGCGCTCGGTGCGTTCCGGGTCGAAGCTGCGCTCGATCACTGGGCGACGGAGAAGCTCGGCTTTTCGCTCAGCTCCGCCCTGACACCGGAACAGCAGGCCGAAGTGACCCGGCACGCCCGGGTTACACTCGCGCTCTTCATTGCGGCAATCATCTTCTTCCCCGCGGCGCTGCCTTTCTATTATGCCGTCCTGGTTCTGGGCTGGGCGCTTTTGACCGCGCGTATTCCGCTGGAACATGAACTGGAACGCCTGGCCGAAACCTCCGGACGGGAAGACCAGATGATCGACAGCTTCACGATCGAGTCTCCGCTGGCCCTGATCGTGCAGCCGGTTGGCTTCCGCTTTCATACGGCGCATCACATGTATCCCGGGGTGCCCTATCACAATCTGCCCGCGCTCCACGAGGAGCTGAAGCGCACCATACCCGAGTACCGGGACAGCATCATTTCGCTTTGGACCGCGATCAGCGGACCCAAACGCCGTCCTGCAAATTCTCTTCATTGATTTAGAAAGCCCGCCGATGAAAGACGTTATTCGCCAGCTCGCAGAAGCCATGTCTGCGGCCTCTCCCGATGCGCAGTTCGAGGTCCGCTACTGGGACGGAACCGGCTTCTCCATCGGGACCGAGCCAGAGTTCATTCTGCATTTCAAGAACGAGCGGGCTCTCTCCAGGGTGCTTTCGGATGCCTTCATGGGCTTTGGCGAGAGCTACATGCTGGGCGACATCGAGGTGGAAGGCGACATCAAGAAGCTCTTCTACCTGGGCTTTGCCATCGATTTCGCGGAACGGCCCATGTCGTTGATGCTGCGGATCAAACTGGCCTTTCATTTCCTGCGCGCACGCAACACCATTGCCCGCTCGCGCGAGAACATTTCCTTCAGCTACGACATCGGCAACGATTTTTACGAGATCCTGCTCGGAAAGGGCATGATCTACACCTGTGCCTATTTCACCTCGCCCGACAACACGTTGGATGAAGCACAGAACAACAAGCTGGAACTGGTATGCCGCAAGCTGTGCCTGAAGCCGGGCGAACATGTTGCCGATCTCGGTTGCGGCTGGGGCGGCTTCCTGATGTATGCCGCCGAAAACTACGGCATCACGGGCGTAGGCTTCACCATTTCGGCAGAACAGCGCGACTATGCGATTCAGAAGATCGCCGAGCGCGGCCTCTCCGACAAGATCGAGATCCGCCTGCAGGACGCTCGCGAAGCGGACGGCCTTTACGACAAGGTAGCCTCGATCGGCATGGTCGAACACATGGGCAATGCCCAGATCGCACCGGTCTTCGAACGGATCGCGCACATTCTCAAGCCGCAGGGCCTTGCCTTCGTCCACACGATCGGCAACGAAATCCCCCGGCCAATCGACCCCTGGATCGACAAATACATCTTCCCGGGAACTCAGGCATCGCCGCTGACGACCATGGTCGAGGCCGCCGGCAACAATGATCTCTACATGATCGACCTTGAGAATATCCGGCTGCACTATCCGCCGACGGTCAAATACTGGCTCGCCAATTTCGACGCCAATATCGACCGTATCCGCGAAATGTATGACGACACCTTCGTAAGAAGCTTCCGGCTGTATCTGGAAGTCGCAAGTTCCTCCTTCAGCTGGGGCGACAACCGGCTGTACCATCTGCTGATGACCAGGGGCCTGAAAAACGATGTCCCGATGACCCGGGAGCATCTGGTCCTGCCGAAGTCCGGCACTTCCCCGGCCGGTACATCTTCAGAAGGTGGTGCATGACGGAACCCGTCCATGTGGCAGTGATCTATACGGACGCAGGCGGTGGCCACAGGGCCAGCGCCTTCGCCCTGAAAGCATGCCTCGAAGGGTCCGGCAGATACCGGGTCAGCCTCATAAATCCCTATACCTCGCTGATCCCGCATCTCGACCTCTTCAGCCGCTTCGGATCACGCACAGGGGAGAATATCTACAACGAGGTCATCTTGCGTCAGGGACGTACCGGCCTCACCTGCTGGCTGTTTTATGCAGCCCTGCGCCTGAACTACGTCTTCTGCGAACCGCCGGCCATCAGCATTCTTTCCCGGCATTTCGAGGACATTCGCCCGGACATCGTGCTGTCGGTCATGCCGCTCGGCAACCGGGTGATGCTGGAGGCGCTGAAACGCTACCGCGCTGGCATAACGGAAGGCCCGCTGCCGGAAGGCGCCGTGATGATCACGGACTGGGCAGAGTTGGCGAAAGGTGTCTGGTTTCCCAACCGGGCGGACTATCACGCAATTTGCGGCACGCAGGACGCCCTGCGGAATGCCGAAAAACTGCCAAAGCTTGCCGGCAAGATCCATGCGATGGGCGGCTTGCTGATCCGGCCGGAATTCACCGACACCACCCAACGCCCCAGCCGGGAAACGCTGAACCTTGATCCTTCCAGACCTGTCGTGACCGTGCTCTATGGTGCCCAGGGCAGCATGCGCATGATCGAACTGGCAACCGCGATGTGCGACATTCCGCATAACGCCCAGGTGGTGTTTCTTTGCGGCCGGAACGAAGCGCTTGCCGATCAGCTGCGCGCCATGGACCTGCCTTTTCCGGTCCAGGTGCTCGGGTTTACCGAAAGGGTCGCCCAGTATCTTTCCGCCAGCGATCTCTTCATCGGCAAGCCGGGTCCGGGCAGCACCAGCGAAGCCATGGCACTTGGCGTATCCATGCTGCTCGACAAGAGCCTGGCGCTGCCGCAGGAAGCTGCGGTCCTGCGCCACGTGACGAAGACGGGAGCCGGACTGGCCTTTTCGACGTCCTCCGATTTCAGCGAGAGCTTCAAGGCGGCCATGTCCGCCATCGAGCGCGGCCAGGCGCGGCAACCGGTTGCCGCCAACACATCGCCTGCCGACATTCTTGAGATCATGGACCGCATCGCCGCTTCCCGCGTTCCGGCGGCAGGCTCCTTGCAGCCGGCCGGTGAATTGCCGCACGCCCGGCACGTGTCCAGAGCCTGAGCGATGCCTGAGGACGACCAGGGCCCCGCGACGGGCGGCAGCCGCCCTCAAGAGCGCAGCCTGAAAATCAGGGTCGTCTACAATCCCCGCACAGGCCGTAAGCGCGAGAAGCGTTTCAAGGCGGTATTGGCGCTGCTTGAGGCACGCGGTCACACCTGCGAAATCCTGATCACAACGAAGGCGGGCGATGCCGCCGGTTTCGTTCGGGAAACCACATCAGACGACGCCGATATCCTGGCAATCGCCGGCGGCGATGGCACGATCAACGATGCAATCCAGAAAGCCGGCCCGCAGACGCCGCCCCTGGGGCTCATACCGCTCGGCACGGCGAATGTGCTGGCGCATGAGCTCGGCATCGGCACGGATCCACACCGGATTGCGAACTGCCTTATGGAAGCGCGTAGCCTTGAGATCCGGCCAGGCCAGGTCAACGGGCACCGCTTCATGATGATGGCCGGCATCGGGCTGGACGCCCAGGTGGTTTCGGATCTCAGCCGCGCCACCAAGACCCGCTTCGGCAAGGCCGCCTATCTGATCGAAGTTTTCCGGACACTGCGGCGATGGTCCTGCCCGCCGGTGGACGTCCAGCTGGACGGTGAGCCCGAAAAGGCAGCGACACTGATCGTCAGCCGTGGCAAACGGTATGGCGGGACATTTGTCCTCGCACCGAATTGCGACCTCGCCAACCCGTCTTTTTGCGCAACGATATTTCCTCCAGGCAGCGCTCTGTCTGTCTTCGGACGCTTTCTGCTGATACCGGCAGGCCTTCTCCTGCGGCTTGGTCTCGTTGCCCAACGGCCGGCCAGAACAGTCGAAATCCTGGGTCCCCCGGGCGACCCGATACAGGCCGACGGCGATATCGTCGCGCATGCCCCTGCGCAGATCTCGGTTTGCGAGCAGCCGATACGCCTGTGCGTCCCGATGTCCCGGCGATAACACGAGCCTGGAAGATCAATCTTCGCTTTCCAGCCCGGCAAGATGGACCAGCCGGCGGCATGCGCTCATCCAGTCGAAGTCTTCGCGCGCGGCAATGGGAGGCTCCGGCACAGTCGTCAACGCATACTCCAGCGCCTCGAGAGCCCCTCCCAGCTCGGTGTAGAAATGGGCGTTGGGATAGGCCTTGTAGGGAAGGTTGCCCGGACAGTCCGGCAGGATGACATGTCGGCCGGCAACCAGCGCATCGGCGGTTGCCGTGCACAGGATTTCGCTGCGCGAAGGGTTCACCATCACCCGATATCGTCCGATATCGGACCAGAACCGCCGGTTCGGTCCGAAGAACCGTAAATCCGCACCTTCCTCTCGTGCGAAGGTGCGAAACTCTGCTTCATCGCGCCCTCCGCCAATGACATCGATGGGCCGTTTTGCACGGGCAGCGATGCGGGCGAGGTCGTCCAGGCCTTTCTCCCAGAGGAAAGCCCCGAGAAAATAGATCCCTTCGGTTTCCTGCGTAACGAGAGGCACCTGCGCGTAACCGGGCATGACACCGGTCACCCGTTCCACAGGCATTGTGATGCCCGGCAGGGTGAGGGCGGGCGACAGGCTGAGGGGCAGATCGATGCGCAGCCGCAGGGCGCGGCCGTGCAGATAAGACACCAGCCGGGCGAGGCTGTTTGGAAACGGCAACCCGGACATGCGGATGTAGGTTTCATAATCCGTCATGCTGAGGCCGATCGTCTTGTCCGCCCGGATGCCTCTGCGCCCGGTCGTTACCGGGTACCAGCACAGATGCTCCGGCTCGCTCGCGATCAGGCACCGGGTCGGCGGCGCGGCGCGGTAGACGTCTTCCATCGGCACGATCGACCCCATGCCTGCCACAAACCTTGCCCGATAAGGCCGGCATTCCGGAAATTTGTAGGGTCCGAATGCTGCAAGTTCCGTCCGGAGCCAGTCGACCTGCTCGTCAAAATCGACGAAGCGCGTCTCGCCCCACAACCGTTGCTGCGAAGTCTCATCCAGCCAGGGAAGTACATAGACAACCCGATAGCCAAGCGTTGCCAACCCGCAGGCGTGCCACAGCGAGATGAAGGATGGTCCGGTCATCCACGGCAGGGCGGCACTCGTCAGAACCGCAAAGTCATGGATCTCTTGACCTTTGGTACGTTCGCCAGACAGGGGCACTTGTCTCCAGTTTCAACGGCCAGAACCACGGGCAACGATCGGCCAGCGCCCTGAAGCGAAGGAGGCGGCAGGCTGGCGTGAGACACCAGAACACATGATTCTCCCCTCGAGACAATCCACCATCGCAGGTCCGGAAAGCCAGACAGGCCAGAACGCTAACGCCCGTTTCGACCTGTATTTTCCACAAGACGCCTGGCACGCCAAATGGTGAGGCCTTGTCACAAACGCGCGAATGAGGCCGTCTAAGACGAAAGTCACCCGCTCGTGACTTTCGGTTGAGTGCTCCATTGCATATTTTAGGGGCAATCGAACAAGGAATTGAGCCAAATGGTGGGATCGTTTTCCCGGAAGGCCGGCAAGGCCCTCCGCACCGCGCTTATTGTAACCGGCGGAATAGTTGCCCTGACCGCGCCAATCAACGGCGCGCAGGCGCAACCCGAAAAAGTCATCGAACTGTTTACCAGCCAGGGCTGCTCCTCGTGCCCGCCGGCCGATCGGCTGGCGGAAAAGCTGGTGCAGGAAGATAACAACGTCCTGACCATGGTGATGCCCGTCGACTACTGGGATTATCTCGGCTGGAAGGACACGCTGGCAAGTCCCGTCAACTCGCAGCGTCAGCGGGCCTATGCCGCGCGGCGCGGCGACCGGTCGGTCTACACCCCGCAAATGGTGATCAACGGCGAGGAACACGTCGTCGGCAGCCGCGAAGGCGATGTAAGGGCCGCGCTGGCACGTACCGACCCCTTTACCGCGACAATCGACCTGAAGATTACCGACATGGTCGTCCAGGCAACGGTGAACGGCTCCCTGCCCAAGGGCTTCAACATGGCGACCGTCTATTTCCTGCGCATGCAGGATGAAGCCCTCGTTGATATCGGTCGTGGTGAAAACGCGGGCCGCAAGGTGCGTTACGTCAACGTGGTGCGCAATCTGCAGCCGATGGGGATGTGGTCCGGCGGCCAGGAGACATTCCGCATGCCGAAGTCCAAACTGATGCTGAAAGGCGACGCCCGCTGCGCAGTTGTCGTGCAGCTTGAAAATCCTGACGGGCCCGGCCGGATCATCGGCGCGGCAACCATGAACAAGAGCGGCGGTCTGTGAACCGCCGCTGTGGTGTGGCCAAATATCAATTCTCTCTGAAAAACGAGCCCGCCGGCCTCAAAGCCGGGTTGTAACCCCCGAGAAAACTGCTACCCCTTGCCCCGTTCGGCCGCCCGTTGAACCGTGAACGCCTTGTTGGCGTACGGTTTGCAAGACCCAGTGGCCGGTCAGGTTCTCTGCTTTGCCGGCGTCTGGTGAAGCAAATCGGTCCTGGGGGAACGCATGAAGTTGAAGCGCAGGCTTCAGATAGCCTTATTGAGCATCGTTTTCGGTGTGATCGTTCTGGGTCTCAAGATCGGCGCCTACCTGCTGACCGGCTCCATTGCGCTTTATTCCGACGCGTTGGAAACGACGGTCAATATCGCGTCCGCCATCGCAACGCTTGCAGCCGTCTGGTTCGCCGCCAAACCCGCCGACAGCAACCACCCCTACGGCCACGACAAGGTTGAGTATTTCGCGGCGGTTCTCGTCGGCGTGATGATCGTGCTTGCCGCCCTGTCGATTTTCCGCGCGGCTTGGCTCGGGTTCATTAGCGGCGACAGTCCGGAATATTCGCCAGCCGGTATCGGCATGAACCTGCTTGCCGCCGTCATCAACGGCGCCTGGGCGCGCTACCTGATGAAATACGGCAAACACGCAAGATCACCTGCCCTTGTTGCGGACGGCAAGCACCTGATGACCGATGTGGTCAGCTCCGTCGGGGTTCTGGGCGGCGTTGTGCTGGTGATGCTCACCGGCTGGAAAGTCATGGATCCCGCGCTTGCGGTTCTTGTCGGTCTCACCGTTCTCTGGTCCGGCTGGGGCCTCGTCAAGGAATCCGTCGGCGGACTGATGGACGAGGCCGCCTCGCACGACACATTGGACAAGATCCGTGTTCTGATTTCCGAACATGGCGAAGGTGCCCTGGAGGCGCACGACCTGCGCACTCGCATTGCCGGCAAATCCACCTTCATCGATTTTCACCTGGTGGTGCCGGGCGAAATGTCCGTCGACAAGGCACATGAGATCTGCGACCGGATCGAGATTGCCATCGTCGAAGATGTCCCCGGAGCCCGGATCACCATTCACGTCGAGCCGGAACACAAAGCCAAGCATTCGGGCATTGTGGTGCTCTAGGCCAGCCTTCAAAAATAGTAGGGATAGCGGCCGATACGTGCCGTTTTGTTATCTTTAACGACACCGGATATCTGAACGCACCTCATGCACCAGCACTTTTTCAGCTCATGCTGCTTGCCAGGCCTACCCTTGGGCGCGCCCACGGACTGGCCGAAATCCAGCTTGCCCTTGCCTGTGACTAACCATAATACTCTGCAACCGGCGATCCTCGCCGCCGTCTCACTGACGGGTCAGCACCGGGCAAATGCTCAATTCGGAACTGTTTTGGCGTGCCAAACCGGCAACTTCGAAACATCTGCATTCCGTCCTCGCAGCTCTTCCGCCCCGGTTACTTCGGAACGATTTGAGGAACCAGTCTCATATGCCCAACTGGCGGCGCTGGCATGCCCAGCTTCTTGATCATCTGATCCTGATCGGCGGCGCCCTTGTGATGACGCTGCCTGTCTATTCGATCTTCGCCGCAACCACCCATGAGGGCGGAAGGGTTCGGCCAAGGCTCGACCTTGGCGGCAGCACGCTGGAAAACTACGGACACTTTCTGCAGACCGGCGCGGGCTTTTCCGGTGACGTCACAGCATTGTCGATGATGTGGAATTCCTTCCTGCTGGGCGCTGGATTTGCGACCCTGAAGGTCGTTCTGTCCCTCATGACAGCCTATGCGCTGATCTATTTTCGGGTCCGCTTTGCCAGCGCCATCTTCGCCGTGCTTCTGCTGACCCTGTTGTTGCCTCTGGAATCCCGGTTCCTGCCGACCTATGCCGTGACCGTCGAACTTGGCCTCGTCAACACGCGTGCGGGCCTCATCCTGCCGCTGGTCGCCTCCGGCCTTGGGACGCTGTTCTTCCGCCAGTTCCTGATGACGGTTCCGGATGCGCTGCTGGAATCGGCCAGGATCGACGGCGCTGGTCCGCTGAAGTTCTTCAAGGACATCCTGGTTCCCCTGTCGCTGCCGACAGCGGCCGCGCTGTTCCTGGTCATGTTTGTCAACGGCTGGAACCAGTATCTGTGGCCGGTAATGGTCACCTCGGAGGAAAGCACCTACACCTTGGTGCGCGGCATGCAGTTTTTCGGCAATTCCAGCCTGCGCGGACTGATGCTGGCGGTACTCGCGTTCGTGCCTCCAGCCCTGCTTGTCATATTGTTTCAACGACAAGTCGTTAAAGGCCTGTTCGACGGCTCACACTGACGACATCCGGCATTGAAACCGGCGGTCCCTGCCCCAATTTTTCCAGAACGACCCGAAAGGCACCTCATCCATGGCATTTGAAGCGATCCTGTTCGACTGTGACGGCGTTCTGGTGGATTCGGAAATCATCTATGTCGATGTCGAACGCGAACATCTGGCCCGGATCGGCCTGAAGTACGAGCTTCATGAGTATATGGACCGGTTCCAGGGCCTGGGCAGCACGGATTTCTGGGCGGCGCTCGACGCGGATTACCAGACCCTTGGCAAGGGACCGCTGCCTGAAACATTCGGACCGGATCTGGACGCTGCCACCCAGGCGCGGATCGACCGCGAACTGGCGGAAATCAAGGGCATCAAACAGCTGCTGGCAGCCCATGACGGCCCACGTGCCGTCGCCTCCTCCTCCCGCCTGCACCGGCTGACCCACAAGCTTCAGCACACAGGGCTCTTTCCTTATTTTGAGCCGCATATCTATTCAGGCGAGCAGGTGACCAACGGCAAACCCGCGCCCGATCTGTTTTTGTTCGCGGCGGATAAACTGGGCGTGGACCCGAAAGCCGCGCTCGTCGTGGAAGACAGTGTCAACGGCGTGAAGGCGGGCCTTGCCGCCGGCATGACGGTTTGGGGTTTTGTTGGCGGCGGTCATTGTCACGATGGCCACGCGGAACAGCTGCTTGCAGCCGGTGCACATCGGGTCGTCGACAGCCACGACAACCTGGCCGCGCTGCTGATCAGTGAAAGCACAGCAGCCTGAGGCTGTTTTGGGTCGATCCAAAAATCTGACAGAACCCGAATACTTCTGAGAGATCCGCGCGCAGTTACCGGCGCGCGGCAGGCCATTCTAGCGCCCGAGATCGTGTTCCGGATTTGCGCTGATCTTGTGGATCGAAAGATCCGCTCCGCGGTGCTCGTCTTCCTGAGACAGCCTCAGACCCATCGTCGCATTCAGGATACCGTAGACGGCAAGACCCGCCCCAAGGGCGTAGACCGCCCCCAGAACCGTACCGATAACCTGCGAAACGGGAGATACACCGCCAAGGCCGCCCAGGGCCTCGAGCCCGAAGAAACCAGCGGCGATACCACCCCACGCTCCGCAGATGCCATGCAGCGGCCAGACACCCAGAACGTCGTCGATTTTCAGCTTGTTCTGGCAGATCTCGAAACCGATTACGAAGACGCCGCCGGCGACACCCCCGACGATCAGGCTGCCGATCGGGTGCATGACGTCCGAACCGGCACAGACGGCAACGAGACCGGCCAGCGCACCGTTGTGCACGAAGCCCGGATCATTCCGGCCGACGACCAGCGCCACAAGAATGCCGCCAACCATGGCCATCAACGAGTTGATCGCCACAAGACCGGAAATGCTCTCAAGTGAGGCAGCCGTCATCACGTTGAAACCGAACCAGCCGACACAAAGCATCCACGATCCCATGGCGAGCCAGGGCAGCGATGAGGGCGGAATACCGATGGGACGGCCGTTGCGGTCGTAACGGCCCATCCGGGCACCCAGCAGCAGAACAGCACCGAGCGCGATCCAGCCGCCGACCGCATGCACCACCACAGAGCCTGCAAAGTCATGGAACGGCGCGCCGAAGGTCGCTTCCAGCCAGCCCTGGAACCCGAAATTGCCGTTCCAGACCAGACCCTCGAACAGCGGATAGACGATGCCGACCAGCGCAACGGTGGCCAGGCATTGCGGCCAGAACTTCATGCGTTCCGCGATGCCACCTGAGATGATCGCCGGAATTGCGGCGGCAAATGTTGTGAGGAAGAAGAACTTCACCAGGCTCAGACCCTGAAGTTCGAAGCCTTCACCACCACCCGACAAGGTCGCCGCGTTCACCAGGAACGTGGTGCCATAGGCAACGGCATATCCGACGAAGAAATACGCCACTGTCGACAGGGCAAAGTCGACAAGGATTTTTACCAGCGCGTTGACCTGGTTCTTTTGACGGACGGTGCCGACTTCCAGAAAAGCGAAGCCGCCGTGCATGGCGAAAACGAGAATAGCTCCCACAAGGACGAAAAAGACGTCCGCCCCGACCCCGGTTTCATTCATTTTGACCCCCAGATAGGCAATTTGCCGTTTGTTTTTGCGTTTCGGAGCGCACAGCATTCAAACTGCATGCCAAACGGGCAAAAGCTCAAAAAAGACCCGGAAATCAGCCGAATTTTTAATCGAGACTTTTGGAGACCCCACCAAAGGGAACGTGTGGATCGATTATTTTGTAATCATTCGCAATTTTTTTAGGCAAAAACAGAAACTCAGGGCAACCAACCAAAAAAAGAGCCCGGGGTTGCCCCCGGGCTTTCCAAGTTTGCGGTCTGAGCCAATAGACCGCCTGGGAGATTTTTGTCGGCGCCGCCTTAGAGGCGGCCGGAGCCGGTTCCGAATTCCGGATAGGCTTCCACACCGATTTCGACCTTGTCGAGACCAAGGGCCTCTTCTTCCTCGGACACCCGGATACCCATGGTGGCCTTGAGGACGAACCAGATCACCGAGCTTACGACCAGGGTGAACGCACCGATGGAAACGATACCGATCAGCTGGGTGACGTAGGAAGCGTCGGAGTTGGACAGCGGTACGATGAGCGTGCCCCAGATACCTGCCAGCAGGTGAACCGGGATGGCGCCAACGACGTCGTCGATTTTCAGCTTGTCGAGCATCGGAACCGCGAAGACCACGATCACGCCACCGACACCGCCGACGAAGACGGAAACCCACACGCTCGGGGCAAGCGGTTCTGCGGTGATGGCAACCAGACCTGCCAGAGCGCCGTTCAGAGCCATGGTCACGTCGACCTTCTTGTAGAGGATCTGGGTGAGAACAACCGCGACGACGACACCGGCAGCAGCAGCCATGTTGGTGTTGGCGAAGATGCGGGAGATGTCGGAGACGTCACCGATGGAACCCATAGCGAGCTGGGACGCACCGTTGAAGCCGAACCAACCCAGCCACAGGATGAACGTACCGAGGGTTGCGAGCGGCATGGAGGAACCCGGGAACGGGTGCACGGAGCCATCCGCACCATACTTGCCTTTACGGGCACCGAGGATAACCGCACCGGCCAGAGCAGCCCAGCCACCGACGGAGTGAACCAGAGTGGAACCGGCAAAGTCGGAGAACTCAGCGCCGCCGATAGCCTTCACGGCTTCGCCGTTGAGCCAGCCGCCGCCCCATTCCCAGGAACCGGTGATCGGGTAGATGATGCCCGTCAGGACAACGGTGAATGCCAGGAAAGGCCACAGCTTGATGCGCTCGGCGAGTGTACCGGACACGATGGACGCGGTGGTCGCACAGAAGACCATCTGGAAGAACCAGTCGGATGCCGTGGAGTAACCGGTGTCGAGTGCGTCGCCACCGACGGCGTCAAACGCGTAAGGGCCGAAGGAACCCATGAAACCGCCGTCAACGCCGGTGTACATCAGGTTGTAGCCGGTGATCCAGAACATCAGGCCAGCGATGGCGTAGAGCGTAATGTTCTTCAGGCACTGCATCGAAACGTTCTTGGAGCGGACGAGACCAGCTTCAAGCATTGCAAAACCGGCGGCCATCCACATGACCAGGAAACCACCGATGAGGAACAGCAGCGTATTGAAGATATAGGCAACCTCGGGAGAGACTGCGGCTGGAGCTGCAGCGGCAGCCTCGGTATCCTGCGCAAGCACCGGCAGAGCCGTAAGGCTCAGCAGAGCCAGCGCCGTCGCGCCCTTAGCGACTAGTTTTTTCATGATACGTTTCCTTACCTAAATCACAGAGCTTCGGCGTCGGTTTCGCCGGTACGGATGCGCACGACCTGATCGATCGAATGGACGAAGATTTTCCCATCCCCGATCTGGCCGGTCTTGGCAGCGCCGGAAATCACTTCGACGACCTTGTCGACGGAGGCGGCATCCACAGCGACTTCAATCTTCAGCTTCGGCAGGAAGCTGACGGCATACTCGGTGCCGCGATAGATTTCGGTGTGCCCCTTCTGGCGGCCATAGCCCTTCACTTCAGTCACCGTCAGCCCCTGGATGCCGATGCTGGTCAAGGCATCGCGCACTTCGTCGAGCTTGAACGGCTTGATGATGGCCATCACTATTTTCATTGCTCGTTCCATTCCCCTTCTTAGCGCCCCTTCCCGTCGAAGAAGCTCGGCCTACCACCCCGGAAACTGCGCCTGGTTCTGTCCCCCTCTGGAAGGATCTTCTCAGGTCTTCGGCTTCACCACGTGTCGTGGCCCCGGGCCGGTGTCGGCTCTTACTAATCAAGGACCGTGCCAACTTGGCTTTTTCGGAGAGTCTTTCGCGGAATCCCGCGGTTTTGCAGTGCAAAAAACGCCGGAGCCAACTTTGTGGCATAAATGGGATGACGGCTTTTCAGGCAGTTTTTCTGCCTATTTTTTACACATGACATACTTTCGAGGTTAAAAATTGTGCACAAAAGACCGGCAATCACTCCTCGCATAAAAATGCGGCACCTGAACCGGTCAACAAAGTTACGGCAGTGCAAACGGCCGTGCCTCGCCACTGCGGCGGCAGCCCGCCGCGAAAGCAGCTACCGCCTCGGTACGGAGGCACAATCCGTACCTCAGGTTCCAGGTGGAGGACTGGCGCTGCACGCCTGTTTACGAAACCGTCAGAGAAAGGGCCGCCACATCGAATAAGTTCGAGCTTGTTCGGGATCCTGGAGTATACTTTTCAGAAGTAACCCCGGCAGATGCAGCCATTAGTTGCCCTGCCTTTTCAACGACCCCATCCCAACGGACCAACCGGCAGAGGTAGAAATGAGACACAGTGCCAAGCTAGCGGCCATCGCCCTTTCGTTCTTGCCGGGTCTTGCGAACGCGCAGGACGTGGCCGACACCATCTATTCCGGCGGCCCCATCCTGACCATCAATGACGGCCAGCCCAAGGTTGAAGCCGTCGCGGTGAAAGACGGGCGAATACTGGCGGCAGGAACGTTGGCCGATATTTCGGCCTTTAAAGGCGAAACGACGGAGGCGTTCGATTTGAACGGCCGGACGATGCTACCGGGGTTCGTAGATAGCCACGGACACGTGGTCATGGGCGGAATTCAGGCCCTTTCGGCGAACTTGCTTGCACCGCCGGATGGCGACGTCACGGATATCGCCAGCTTGCAGGCAACGCTGAAAGCCTGGGCGGAGAAGAACGCTGCGACAGTCGACAAGGTGAAGATGATCATCGGCTTCGGTTACGACAACGCACAACTGGCCGAACTCCGCCATCCGACCCGTGAGGACCTCGACGCGGTCTCGACGGAAGTCCCGATCGTGATCGTGCATCAGTCAGGCCACCTCGGTGTTGCCAATTCCAAGGCGCTCGAACTCGCGGGGATCACCGCCTCGACCGAAAATCCGGAAGGCGGTGTCATTCAGCGCACATCGGATGGAACTCCCAATGGCGTTCTTGAAGAATATGCCTTTTTCAATGTGCTCATCCCGCTGCTCGGAACTCTGGGGCCGGAAGGACTGTCTGCTTTCGCAGAAGCCGGAGCAGACCTCTGGATGCGCTACGGATATACGACCGCGCAGGATGGCCGCTCTTCCGGGGCGGTGGTCGAAGCCTTGAAGGCGGTCGACGCGGACAAGGGTCTTCCGGTGGACGTTATCGCCTATCCCGACGTGCTCGAAGCGAAGGATTACATCGCCCAGCATGTTTCGCGCGACTACGAAGGCAAAGTGCGCGTGGGCGGATGCAAGCTGACAATCGACGGCTCACCGCAAGGCTTTACCGCCTTGCGAGACCGGCCCTACTACGATCCCGTCGGCGATTATCCTCCCGGTTATGCCGGTTATGCTTCGGTGACGATGGAAAAGGTTCAGGACGCCGTGAACTGGTGCTACGAAAACGGCATCCAGATCATCACGCACGCCAATGGCGAAGGCGCCTCCGACATGCTGATTGCCGCCATTGGCGCAGCCCAGAAAAAATATGGAGACCCCGGCAACCGGCCGGTGCTCATCCACGGCCAGTTCCTGCGTGAAGACCAGGTGGACAGCTACAAGCGGCTTGGCGTCTTCATGTCCCTGTTCCCCATGCACACCTTCTATTGGGGCGATTGGCACAGAGACCATACGGTCGGCCCGGTGAACGCGGACAATATTTCACCAACAGGGTGGGTACGCGAACGCGGCATGAAGTTCGGCTCCCATCACGATGCGCCTGTCGCTTTCCCGGATAGCATGCGTATTCTCTCAGCGACGGTCACACGGCGCACCCGGTCGGGCGACATCCTTGGCCCGAGCCAGCGGGTAGACGTCATGACCGCCTTGAAAGCCATGACCATCTGGCCCGCGTGGCAGCAATTCGAGGAAAACGACAAGGGGTCGATCGAAGTCGGCAAGCTGGCCGATTTCGTTCTGCTGTCCGAAGACCCGACGGCGATCGATCCGGAGAAGCTGGCCGGGATAAAAATCGAAGGGACCGTGAAAGGCGGCAATCTGGTCTATGACGCACAGAAAGACAGCCGTCGGGGCGACCTCTCCCCGCAATTTCCGGTCTTTGGCAATCCGGAAGCAGCGCATCACCTGATGCATGCGATGTATGACGGCTTGAGCGGCGTTTCCAACCAGTAAGCAGACCGCATGCTGCGTCGGGACGGCCTTCCAAGACCGTCCTGAAGACAGAGAAACCAGGTCAATGCCTCCGCCCCAGATGCAGCTCCCGGCAGATCCTCAGGCTGAGAAGCCGCCGCTTTCCAGATAGGCGACCTCTTCCGGTGTCGATTGCCGACCGAGAACGGCATTGCGATGCGGAAAGCGGCCGAAGCGGCGGATGACGTCGAGGTGGATCAGCGCGTAGTGATAGAGTTCCGTGTCGCCAAGGACGCGGCACAGGTCAACAGACCTTTCCTGATGCGCCATGTCTTCTGCGTGTTCGAACGGCAGGTAGAAAAAGCCGCGCGCCTCCTTGGGAAACGCCCTGTCAAAACCACGATCAAGCGCTTTTTCGGCGACCTCTACGGCCTTCGGGTCGGCCCGGAAAGCCTTGGGGCTGCCGCGGAAGACATTGCGCGGGAACTGGTCAAGCAGGATCAGCAGCGCGAGCGCACCATCGGCCGTATCCGCCCAGCCATCGAGCTTGCCCTCAGCCGCATCCTCGATAGCGGCCAGGAACCTGTCCCGGCACAACTTGTCGAACTTGTCGTCCTTTGCGAACCATTTCGCCGGCCCGGCGTTCCACCAGAAATCGAGAACGTCGAAGGAGGTGATCGGCTGGTCTGTCATGGCGGCAATTTCCGGAGATGAAGGAGTGGAAGGGGTGCGATCCGTTCCTGCCAGCTTCACTTGCCCGCTGTCAACGCGCCGCAGGCCAATGTCTGCCAGTTGACCTGGTGTGCTCGGGTCTGGGCGTCCAGAATGCCGCTGTCCTTCAGGGCGGACATTTCCTGCCTGAACGCCTCGACCAGCGCGGGATCCGTTCCCTGGCTGAACACGGCCCACAGCGGGTTGGCAAGTGCTTCGACAAAGACCACCGGCTGCAGCAGGCCGCCGTCATATCCCTGCTTGCAGGCGCTCGCCTCTGCCAGGAACCCGGTCAGCGGCAGGACATCGATCCGCTCCAGGTAAAGCATCTCGATACCTTGGTGAAAATCGGTGATCGGCACCAGGTTCCCGGTTTTCTCGAACCCGAGCTGTTTGAGGTGGGACAGAAGATTAGAGCCGTCCTGAACACCGATCCGCACCTTCTGATCACGCAGGTCCTCGACCGTGTCGGCTTCGATCTTCGGTCTGGTCGAGAGCTGGTAGAAATTCTGCCCATAGGGCGAGACTTCGCCCAGCCAGATGAATTTATCTTCTCGCTCCGGCGTTCGCGACAGCGAGAAAAAAAGCACATTCGGCATGGTTTCGGCCAGGAGCATTGCCCGCTTCCAGGGCAGGAATTCGTAAGCGCCGATCTTCAGCGGGATTGTTTCCCCGACCCGCCTGGCAACTTCGAGCATATAGGCCGTGACATAACCGTCCGGCTTGCCCGCGTTGTCCCATTGCAGCGGTGCAAAACTCTGGGTGACGATCTGGATTTCGGCTGGGTCTGCCTTTGCCGGGCCGGCAACAAGCGAAAGGGCCGCGGCCGCAAGCATGATTGCGCTCCGGAGTCCTGCTTTCATTCCTGCACCATGCAATCGTCCCGCGCCTTTGAAAAAGCTGTTTCTCGCAGTTAAACCCTGCCGGCGGATTGCGGGTGCGCCTTTGCGACAGCCGTCATTCCGGAACCGGACCCACCTGGCCTGCCGCCTGGGACGGTTTTCATCCCTGTACCCCGATGACACCGGCAAATCAGGCTAGTTTTGACTTCCTAATCTTGTATGAATGGCCAACAAAGGGAAGAAATTTCGACCCGCCACCGGCGCCCCTGAAACGGAGACTTTGTTGACGACCGGAACGACACTCGATCTGAAGGGCCTGAAATGCCCGCTGCCCGTGCTCAAGACCCGCAAGGCCCTCACCCGGTTATCCAGCGGCGAGCAACTGACCGTTTTGACCACGGACCCGATGGCGGAAATCGACATTCCCCATTTCTGCAACGAGCAGGGCCATACCCTGCTGGAAGCAGAGCGCATAGAGGGCGGCCACCGTTTCGTGCTGACCAAGGGCGGCTAGATCAACAAACGATCAGCACCCGGCTTTAAGCGTCACTGCATCTTGCCGGCAATCTTGTCGATATCCGCCGCAAGCTGGAGGTCCAGTTTGCTGAGACCGCCAACGTCATGGGTCGACAGGGTGATATCGACACTGCGATAGACATTGAACCATTCGGGATGGTGGTTCATCTTTTCCGCCACCAGCGCGATCTGGGTCATGAAGGCAAAGGCTTCGCGGAAATTGTGAAACTTGAAGGATTTCGATATCGCCTCCCGGTCTTCGCACATGTGCCAGCCCAGCAGATCGTTCAATCCGGCGGCGCGGTCTTCCGGCTTCAGTCGTTCAACCATCTGGTCCTCCTGTTTTCCGTAACGGCCCGGCTCGAAAACGAGCCGTCTGCCTGCCGTGCACCTAATCCAGTTCTGTGTCAGCCCAATGGCGGGCTGCCAGCATCCGCTTGGCGCCTGTTTCAAGGATAACCCGCTTGCCCCACGCCGTCCTTTTCGTTTGCCTTGGCAACATCTGCCGGTCGCCACTTGCGGAAGGCGTCTTCCGGGACATCGTGCAGGAGGCAGGACTGGCAGACAGTTTCGTGGTCGATAGCGCGGGAACCGGTGCCTGGCACATCGGCAATCCACCGGACCCACGCTCCATCGACATAGCCGCACGGCATGAGGTCGATATCTCCGCCCAACGGGCACGGCAGGTGCGGGCAGATGATTTCCGCCGCTTCGACACCATCGTCGCCATGGACAGGGACAATCTCGCGGCCCTCAAGCGCATGGGCGGAGCGAGCAGCCCCCGGCTACGATTGCTTTTGAACAGACCGCCGCAGGATGTTCCCGATCCCTATTACGGCGGCCCGGACGGCTTTGAACAGGTGTACCAGCTCGTGCGCACTGGTGGTCAGCGTCTCTTTCAGGACCTGATGACGAGCGCCTGATAACGCCAGGCACGCTGCTTGACCACACGACAAGCCGGGGATTGCCGGGCAAGGGTTCATAAATCCGTCTCAGACACCGTTGTATGGGTGTCTGATCTGCACGACTTCCTTGGCACCAATATGAAAATTCTGTGGTGGTCTCTTGCGGCTGCGCTGATCCTGGCCGGGCTGGTAACGGTCTGGCTGCCGATCCCGACCGGCGTCCCCCTGCTTGCGCTCGGCATGATTGTCATTGTCGGCACGAACCGGAGCGCGGCACGCATGCTACGCAGCCGAAGACGCAAGACGCCGCCGCTCAATGATGCCATTACCTGGGTGGAAGACCGCTCGCCCTTGCGCTTTGCCCGCATCCTGAAACGCACAAGACCACGCAAGAAGTAGGGTGTTCGTCAGCGTTCGGCAAAAACGCGACCGATGCCGCGAAGTGCCCGTCGGACCCGAACCGCCAACCGTTGCAACACCCGCTGCAAGCGCCGCCCCTTCACGGTGAACCATTCGTCAAGCTGGCGATCGCTCACCAGCGGTGGGGTCTTGCGATAAAGCAGATGGTGGATCGCCAGGATCAGGAGCAGCGTCACGCCCCAGGACAACAGCGTATCGGACAGGAAGTGCCCACCAAAAGCCACCCGGTTGGCTGACAGGATCAGGCCGAGCGGGATCAGAAAGACGAGAGCGCCCTTGCGCCAGGTTGCGGGCACCAGCAAGGTAATTGCCGCCACCAGCCACATGGCAGCCGACCCTTCCCCGGACACGAACGAACAGTTGCTGTCGCAATAGTTCGAGATTTTCCAGACCGGCTGGTACGGCAGATCCCCACCGAAGATCTCGACATTGCGGGGCCGCGGGCGGCCCCAGTTGTCTTTCAGGATCAGATTGACCAGAACCCCCGGTCCAAGGATCAGCGTCGACAGCAGGAACACCGGCTGACGCAGTGGCATCAGCGGCTGGCGGCCCGGCACCAGCAGCTTGATGAGCAGAACCGCCACGCAGACGATGGCGATCACCCGGACAAGAAACGGTCCCAGATGCCGGACATCGCGCAAGAACGCGACGTTCTCGGCCTTGAAGCCCTCATCGCCAAAATGGAAAAGCCCGCTCGCCCAGAGATCGACGCCGGGAAACGCCAGAAAGAACAGGGACACAAGGCAGATATAAAGCCCAACGCACACCATCGAATGGTTAATGCACCAGATGGATAGTTTGCTCAGTCCGGTCTTGGGATTATGCTGCTGGGGCTGGGTTTGCGTCATGGCTGCTCTTTAACGCATCCGATTGCCCGATCCAATCCCTTCCTGAAACCGGCCGGTTCAGATTTTGCGGAGATGCGGAATGTGAAAAACAGTCAGCCGCCTGCGGCCCCTACCGGCACGAATATAGTGTCATTGCGGCAGGACCGGAAACCGGTGGTGGAGTTCTGGTACGAGTTTGCATCCACCTACAGCTATCTCTCGGCCATGCGGATCGAAACACTGGCAAGCGACTATGGCGTTGAGATCGCCTGGCGGCCATTTTTGCTCGGTCCGATCTTCAAGAAGCAGGGCTGGCCCACCTCTCCCTTCAACCTGTATCCCGCCAAGGGCCACTACATGTGGCGCGACATGGAACGGCTCTGCAGACAATACGGCCTGCCGTTCACTTTGCCGTCTCCCTTTCCCCAGGACGCGCTGCTGGCCGCCAGGATCGCACACGCAGCACAGAACCAGCCCTGGATAGGGGCCTTTACCCGTGCGGTCTTTATCGCTGAATTCGGACAGGGGCTGAACATCGCCGACGAAAGCCTGATGGCCGAACTGCTGCTGGAAATCGGTGCCCCGGCCCGGACGGCCCTGTCAACCGCCCAAAGCCGGGAAAACAAGATAAGCCTGCGCGCGGCCGTTACCGAAGCCGAGAAACTCGGCATCTTCGGCGCACCGAGTTTCGTCATTCCAGGCGGAGACCTCTACTGGGGCGACGACCGGCTGGAACAGGCCCTCGAGGCAGCCGGAAACCTGGTTGAAACAGACGCCTGAAGACCGCATTGCGTTCATCCGATATCCCAACTCAAAACCCGGCTTGCGGGATCCGAGATCGAAGGCTATATACGAAACATATACGTTTCATATAACCATCCATTTCGGGAGACAGTCATGGGCATCGTCAAGATCGACGAGGGTCTGCACGAGGAAATCCGCCGGGCCAGCACCGTCATGTGCCGCTCCATCAATGCGCAGGCCGAATTCTGGATGAAGATCGGCATGCTGGCCGAGGCCAACCCGACGCTGTCCTTCAGCGACATCATCAAGATGCAGCTCGACGCAGCGCAGGCTCCCTCAACAGATGCGGCGGTTGCCTGACATGGTCAAGACCCCGGAAGAACTGGAACTCATGCGCAACTCGGGAAAGTTGCTTGCCTCCGTCTTCGAGATGCTCGATGGCGTTGACCTTGCCGGAATGTCGACACTCGCTGTCAACGACATGGTGGAGCGTTTCATAACCGAGGACCTTGCCGCCCGTCCGGCCAGCAAGGGGCAATACGGCTTTGAATTTGTGCTGAATTGCTCAATCAACCAGGTCGTCTGCCACGGCATTCCGGACCGGAACGAGATCATCCGCGACGGCGACATCATCAATCTGGATATCACGCTCGAAAAGGACGGCTTCATTGCCGATTCCAGCAAGACCTATGTGGTCGGAAACGCCAGTGCGGCCGCAAGGCGGCTGGTGCGTGTTGCCCAGAAAGCGATGTGGAAAGGGATCGAGCAGGTAAAGCCGGGCGCCTATCTGGGCGATATCGGCTACGCGATCGAAAAACACGCCAAGAAGAACGGTTACTCGGTGGTGCGCGACTATTGCGGGCACGGCATCGGCCGTGAAATGCACGAGGAGCCCAACGTGCTGAATTTCGGACGGCGCGGAACGGGCATGAGATTGCGCGAAGGCATGGTCTTCACCGTCGAGCCGATGATCAACCAGGGCACCAGCCGGGTTTCAACCGAAGAGGATGGCTGGAAGGTCGTGACCAAAGACGGCAAGCTGTCCGCGCAGTTCGAACACACGGTCGCCGTTACCGCCGATGGTGTCGAGGTTCTGACCCTCCGCCGAGATGAAACGGCCCTGACAGGATAGAGGCTGCAAGGTGTGGCCCTCAGCCCGCCCTGCGTCCGCTCGCCTGTTTCATCGCCTCGAAAAGGGCGGCAGGTGACAGGGGTTTTGTGAGGATTTCCCGGAACCCCGCATCCCGCAAACGCGTGTCGCCAACAGACTCCAGAGCCGCCGTCACGGCGATCAGCGGCAGGTCCGGGCGCAGAGACCCGAGTGCCTCGGCCGTTTCGACACCGCTCATGCCGGGCATGTGCAGATCGAGCAACGCGGCATCGAAATCGCTCTTTTGAACGAGACCGACAGCCTGCTCGCCCGATCTGGCGGCCTCCGACGAAATGCCGAAGGATTCCAGCAGCGCTGCCAGCAGACGGCAATTGGTCTCGTTGTCATCGACGATAAGCACATGCGCCGACAAAGGCCCGGTGACAGACGCATCGTCCGATGTTGCCGACGTTCCATGCTGGTCTGCCTCGGCCAGCAACAGGCCGTCATCGCCCTCACCGAGCGGAATTTCCACATTGAACCGGCTGCCGCCGGTCTCGGAACGCGCCAGTGTCAACCGGCCATTCATGTCCCGGACGAACTGCGCCGTCCCCCACAGACCAAGACCCGTTCCAGGCGCGGTTTCCCGGCCGTGCCGGCCGCGTACGAAGGGCCGGAACAGCCGTGCACCTTCTTCAGGCTCGATGCCGGGGCCGCTGTCTGCAACGGAAATCAGAATGGAGGAAGGATTGCCCTGACCGGATGCACCCTCCGATTTGAGGCCGGCTGCGCGAACCTCGACCGTGACCCCGCCCTCAGCAGTGTATTTGACAGCATTGTCCAGCAATGTCGTGATCACACGGCGCAGTGTCCCGCCACTTGATGTAACCGCCTCGCGGGCCTCGTCATCTATTTTTAGGGTCAAGGTCAGGTTTTTTGCTTCGGCCGCGACCTGAAAGAGGTCGGCGATTTCCGAAACGACATCGGCGATCCGACTGGGTCTTGTTTCCGCTTGCGATCCCGGTTCGGCAGCCGTGACAAGCTCGCCCGTCATCTGCGTAAGTGCATCGATGGAGCGAATGAGGATCGACAATTGATCCTTCTGTGTCCCGTTCAGCGGACCGGTGCCGATCAGCTCCGCCGTCAGGCGCATGGCGGCAAGCGGCGTTCTGAGGTCGTGGGCCAGAAGCGCAAGTTTGACGCTGTCCTCGTCATGATTTGCCATGCGGCCGGAGATCCTTCGCCTGAATGGGTCTCAACCGGGCTTGCCAGACACGCGCCAAAAAGCCAAGTTGGTCGAAATTCTGCTTACCTTGCCGTGTGGCCGCTGTCCATCCAGACCGGCATCCACCTGCACCCAGTCCCAAATCAACCGGAAACAGCCTTCGGGTTGCCGCATAGATGCTTGCTCAAACACTTACGATCGTCGCCCCGGTTTTCCTGCTGATCGGCATTGGCTACTGCCTCGCCAAAACCCGCATTCTGAACCAGAGCATCAGCGAAGCACTCGGGCAGTTCGTCTATATCGTGGCGATCCCGCTGCTGATCTTCCGATCGCTGATCGGCGCTGACCTGAGCGCGGGTGTTCCGCTGGCGCTCTGGGCAACCTACTTCATCGGCGTCGGCTTTGCCTGGCTGCTCGGATCGCTGATCATTCGCAAGGGTTTCGGCCGCGATGCCCGCGCAAGCGCGATCGGCGGGATATCCGCCGCCTTCGCCAACACGATTCTGGTCGGACTGCCGCTGGTCGCCTCGGTATACGGCGACGAAGGCCTGGCCCCGCTGCTGCTGATCATCTCGATCCACCTGGCCACGATGACGGTGCTGATGGCGGTGATGATGGAGCGGGCAGCTGCGATCGACAACGGCACGGCCTCCCCTCCCATTTCCCAACTGTTGATGGGAGCCGGGAAAAGCCTGGTGAAGAACCCCCTCGTCGTCACCATCGTCGCCGCCTTTGTCTGGCGGCAGACAGGCCTGGAGTTGCCGGAGATCGGTCTCGACGTAATCAGCCGCATTGCCGCCACGGCGCTGCCTCTGTCACTGCTGTCACTGGGCATGAGCCTCGTGCAATACGGCATGCGCGGCAATATCGTGCCAGGACTGATCCTCAGCATCATCAAGATGCTGCTGATGCCGATCGTCGTTTTTTGTTTCGGGGCCTTCGTGTTCCACCTGCCGCCTCTGTGGACAGCAGTTGCGACCTTGACGGCCAGTTGCCCGACAGGTGTGAACGCCTATATTTTCGCCAACCGTTACGGCACCGGCCATTCCATGTCCGCAAATGCGATTACCATGACCACGCTCTGCGCCATCGTTACAGCCAGCTTGTGGATCTGGTTCCTGGACCATTGGTTCGGCATGAGCCTGCGCTAAGCCCTGACTGCGCTAGAGCCCGATCCTCTTGCGTAATTCGGCATGGGTCATGCCGGCCTCACGCAACGACCGGAGACTGGTGTCCTTGCTGGACTTCGAGAGCTTGCGTCCGTCCGCCCCCAGGACGAGCCTGTGATGCCGGTAGACCGGTGACGGCAGGCCGAGCAGTTCCTGCAGGACCCTGTGCACGCTGGTCGCGTGATAAAGGTCCTGTCCGCGCAGCACATCGGTGATGCCCTGTCTGGCATCATCGACCACCACCGACAGATGATAGCTCGTCGGCGTGTCCTTGCGGGCAAGGATCACATCACCCCACGCTGCCGCCTCGACAGGCACCACGACAGGTTCTGCAAACAGACTTTCGCCTTCCGCCCCCGTTTCCTGCCACGACAGTGCCCTTCCGATCTGCGCGAGGGCGCGCTGCATGTCGAGACGCAGTGAGAACGGTGCATCGCTGGCCGCCCGGCCCCTGAGCTCTTCCGGCGAAAGAACCGCGGCATCGCCAGGATAAAGCGGCGCACCGTCAGGATCCCGCGGCCAGCTTTCTCCATTAGCTTCCTTGGTTGAAACGAACGACTTGATTTCAGCACGGGTCAGATAGGCGGGATATACCAGGCCCATGTCCTGCAACTTTTCCAGGGCTGCCCGGTATTGCGGAAAATTTTCCGATTGGCGCAACACGGGCTCATCGAGCGGCACACCCAACCAGGCGAGATCCTCGAACATCTCCCGTTCCAGGTCCGGCGTGCACCGGGTCTGGTCGATGTCTTCCACCCGCACAAGAAACCGGCCACTGAGGGCAACAGCTGCACGCGCGTTCAGGAGAGCCGAAAGCGCATGCCCCAGATGCAAGTGCCCGTTGGGTGAGGGAGCAAAGCGGAATACGGGCTGGGTCATGAGATCGGCAAAGGCTGTTGACGCGGAGCGGGCTGATGAGTGAAGTCCTACCTATCATTCCCCAGCCGCCGCGCAAGAGACAGTATCGCCCGGCAGTTCAAGACATATCCGGACAAGCCCCGCCGACATGACCCCGATTACCACCGAAGAAGACATCGAAGCCGGTCTCAAGGCACTGATCCGTCTCGACCCGCGCCTGCAGGAAATTGCAGGAACAGCAGGTCCGATCCCCTTGCGCCGACGCGCGGCCGATTTTGAAGGTCTTGCACAGATTGTCACCGGACAGCAGGTGTCGGTTGCCAGCGCGGCTGCCATCTTCGCGCGCCTTCAGGTGCTGATTGCGCCGCTGACGGCAGAAAACCTTGCAACCTTCACCGACGAGGAACTGGCAGGCGCCGGCCTGTCCCGACCGAAAATCCGGACCTTGCGCGCGCTGACGCAAGCATGCGGCAATGGTCTCGACCTGGCTCATCTGGCACAGGCCCCGGCGGATGAAGCCCACCGCTCATTATGCGAGATAAAGGGTATCGGCCGCTGGACCGCGGATATCTTCCTGCTGTTTTGCGCGGGACATCCTGATGTCTTCCCGAGCGGTGACCTGGCCTTGCAAGTCGCGGTTCAGGAGTCCCTCGGCTTGGCGGAACGTCCGGCACCAAAAGAGCTCGACGTCATCGCCGAGGCCTGGGCACCGCACCGCGCCGTTGCCGCCCGTCTCTTCTGGGCTTGGTACAAGGTGAAAAAACAGGGCCGGGAAACCCTGCCGGTCTAGGGTGTGGTCCCTATCGGGCCGACATGTCCGCAACGGCCCGCAACAGAAGATCGATATCCTCCGGCCGGGACAGACGATGATCGCCATCCGGCACCAGCGAAAAGGTGACATCGTCCAGCGGCAAGGCCTCAACCAGGCGGCGTGCATGACTTTCCGGCACATCCGGGTCCTGCGCGCCCTGCAGGATCGTAACGGGAGCACCGAGATGAAGCGGCGTCCCGAAAAGTAGGTGATTGCGGCCATCTTCGATCAGCTTGCGCGTGATCACATAGGGCGCATCGCTATAGGCGGAAGGCTGCTCCCAGCGGCCATCGGCAAGAATGGCGGCACGGACCTCATCGCTGAAGCGCTGCTTCCACATCAGTTCTTCGGTAAAATCAACCGCGGGAGCGATCAGAACCAGCCCCTTGATACGGCCAGAGTCCTTGCGGGCGAGCGCCAGCAACAAAGCGAGCCAACCGCCCATGGAGGACCCGACCAACACGGTGTCGCCCGGGCAACAAGCATCGAAAACGGCAAGCGCTTCCTCCAGCCAGTCGGAAACACAGGCATTTTCAAAATCACCCTCTGAAAGGCCGTGGCCGGAATAGTCGAACCGCACTACACCCTGCCCGTTCCGTGCCCCCTCCTCGGCCAATGCCTCGGCTTTTGTGCCGGACATGTCCGACTTGAACCCGGACAACCACAAGATGCCGGGCAAGGAACTTTCCCCGGAACCCGGCGCGTTCCGCACGGCAATCCGGCGTTTCGCGTCGTTTTTTCCGATCTGGATGAATTGCGGTTCGGAATCACCCATATTAAGGCTCTCGTTCTGATAGATGTTTTCTGTTCATGCCATTTGGCACAGACGCCCCGCCTTGACCAGTTCACCGGAGATCCGATTTGGTTCATCTGCCTTCTGAGACCACGATTTTGCAAGTGATCCCGGATCTCAACTCCGGTGGCGCCGAGCGCACGACGCTGGACGTTGCCAAAGCGGTGGTGGAAGCCGGCGGAAAGGCTCTCGTCGCAAGCCAGGGCGGCCAGATGGTGCCGGAACTGGAAGCCCTTGGCGCGGAGCACATTGTCCTGCCCGTCAAGTCGAAGAACCCGGCGACCCTCTGGAAGAATGCAGCCAGGCTGGCGGACATCGTGACCACACGCAAGGTCAGCCTGCTTCACGCTCGCAGCCGGGCCCCGGCATGGTCGTGCCTTTGGGCCGCACGGCGCACCAGAACCCCTTTCGTGACCACCTACCACGGCACCTATAACCAGTCGAATGCGCTGAAGGGCTGGTACAATTCGGTCATGGCACGGGGGGATGCGGTGATTGCCAATTCGCATTTCATATGCAGGCTGATCGAAGACCGGCACCCGTTCGCAAAAGGCAAGATCACCGTCATCCAGCGCGGATCCGATCTGAAAGGCCTGCTACCCGACAATGTCAGCGCCCTGCGGCTGCAGGCATTGAAGGACCAGTGGGGCATCCCGACGGGTCGGCCGATACTCCTCAACATGGCCCGACTGACCGCCTGGAAGGGACAGCGCGTCGTGATCGAGGCGATGGCGCTTCTGCAAGACAGGCTGCCGTCCGACCCGATCGCCATTCTGGCGGGCGATGCCCAGGGGCGTGACGGATATCTGGCGGAGTTGAAAAAGCTGATTGCAGACAATGGCCTGCAGGACAAGGTCCGGATCGTCGGTCACTGTGCCGACGTTCCCGCTGCGATGGCATTGGCCGATATTGCGATTGTTGCTTCTGTCGAACCGGAAGCCTTCGGCCGGGCGGCAGTTGAAGCACAGGCCGCAAGGGTGCCTGTGATCGTCTCCAACCTCGGGGCGGTACCAGAAACCGTTCTCTCCCCGCCCGATGCGGCCGAAAGCGAACGCACCGGCTGGCGGGTGGCACCGGGCGACCCTCAGGCTCTGGCGGATGCCATTGTCCGTGTGTTGGGCCAGGAGGTGGACGAGAAAAACAAAATGGCGGACCGGGCTCTCGCCCATGTCCGCCAGAATTTCTCGGTCGAAACCATGTGCGCCCGCACGCTGGGTGTTTATGCCGGCCTGCTGGGCGCCTGATCTCATCCGGCGCGTACGCGTGCGAGGAAGCCGTCAACCTCGGCCTGAAGCGCCCGGGCATTGCTCGCAAGCGTGCCGGACGCCGCCTGCAGCTCTTCCGCCGCATGCCCCGACTGGGTGGCTGCTTCGCTGACGCTGCTGATGTTGCGGGTCACATCCCGTGTACCGGTGGAAGCTTCGTGCACATTGCGCGCGATCTCGGTGGTTGCCGCGCCCTGCTCTTCGACAGCCGCCGCGATCCCGCCGGCAATCTCGTTGATCTCGAAGATCGTCTTGGTGATGCCGTCGATAGCAGAGACCGCGTCACGGGTCGCCGACTGGACACCGGAAATCTGCTGGGAGATTTCCTCGGTCGCCTTGGTCGTCTGGCTGGCCAGTTCCTTCACTTCCGACGCAACGACGGCAAATCCCTTGCCGGCCTCGCCCGCACGGGCCGCTTCGATTGTGGCATTGAGTGCCAGAAGATTGGTCTGCTCCGCGATATCGGAAATGAGCTTCACCACTTCACCGATGCGCGAGGCGGCTTCGGCAAGTCCCTGCACCTGGTCGTTGGTCTTCTTGGCTTCCGCCGTTGCCGTGGCAGCAACATTTGAAGACTGGGCGACCTGTCGGGAAATTTCAGAAACCGTCGACGACAGCTCTTCGGCTGCGGAGGCAACGGTCTGAACGTTGGCAGATGCCTGCTCGGCTGCCGCGGCAACGTTCGAAGATTGTTGCTGGGTCTGCTCGGCGGTGGCGCTCATGGAACTTGCGCTCGATTCCAGCTGGGACGACGAGGACGACACCGCCTGGACGATTTCGCCAACAGAACTTTCGAAACTGTCGGCAAGCTCCATCATCATCCGCTTCTGCTCGGCGGCGTTTCTTGCTGCCTGTTCCTTCTGTTCCGCTTCCAGTTCGCGGGTCCGGACGGCATTGGCGCGGAAAACTTCCACGGCGCGGGCCATGCTGCCGATCTCGCTCTTGCGGTCCGTGTACTGGACGTCGATGTCGATGGATCCGCCAGCGAGCGTTCCCATGGTTCCGGTGAGCGTTTTCACCGGCCTGGTAATGCTGCGTCCGATCAGCCAGCCAAGCCCGATGGACAGCACCAGCGCGATGGCGGAAACGGTCAGGAATGTTGTTTTGGAGAAGGCCTGGGCAGTGTCCAGCGTTTCCCCTGCGGCCAGCTTGCCCGCATAGGCAGCTTCAGACATCACCGCCCATTCCGGAGCGACCTGGGCGTAGATTGCCTCGATCTCGGCCAGGTCGGCAGCAATCTTCAGGGACAATTCGGCATAAGCCTGGAAGGAGGCCTGATAGGTATCCAGCAGCTTGCCGATTTCAGCCTGTTCGGCGTCGGGCAACCCGCTTTTCGGCAGCAGATCTGCGAATTCAGCCCGCCGTTCGCTGATCCTGCCGATATATTTCTCGTCACCGCGCAGCATGAAATCTTTTTCATGACGGCGCATCATCAGCATCTTGACGGTCAAGGCATCCAGATTGGCGGCATCCAGATTGCTTTCCACGTCATGCACGGCAGTGCGCAGAGACCCCTGCAGCCCGGTGCTTTCATCAAGCCCCATTCGGGTAAGCTCACTGGTCAGAGCGTCGAACTTTGCCTTGTGCTGGTCCAGAACATCACGAAGCTTGGCGATGTTATCCTTGATGGAAGCCGATTGCGGCTTCGTATCGACATCGTTCAGGTTGCTCTGGGCTTTCTCGAACTCGGCCTTGTATTCCTCGACAAAGGCCATGTCCTTGTTCAAAAGAAAGTCCTTCTGGCTGCGCTGCATGTTCTGGGCATGAGCCTGAACCTGCGACACTTTGAAGTCCATTTGCGAATATTCAGCCAGATTGTCGATTTCGTGCGACACGATTTGCTGGCTGTAAAGCGCCGTGCCAAGCAATACGCCAATGGCAACCACGGCGATTGCGGACAGCGCTCCGACACGCACCGCGATGGGCAGATCTGCAAAGAACTTCATAATGGTCTCGTTTTTTTGGGGCAGCTCTTGTCGAGCCTTGCACAGTGTGCCCAGAAAGCGCTCAAGCCATTAATTTTCCTTTACGCAACTTGAATACTGAGCCGACTAGACTTCAAAACCACAGGTTTATACTTGTAGGCGCTCAACCATTCAGAGAATTCATTCAACTTATTATTTAGGCAAAACAGCCTTTTTCACTGCCTTGGAATTCCGGCCTGCCCAAAAACCGCACAGTTTCTCGGCCCCCTCCTGTCACTTTTGACCATCACAAAAGGAGCGCGGACGCCAGCGTGCGTCATTTTTTCGCGTCGCGTCGGTGCAATCTTTTTCAGGGTTTCAGCCAAAAGCGACCCGAAAACCGGCAAAGGTTTGGGTTCGTGCTGCCGGCGCGCAAACCCTCCGGTCTCGCTGCACGCCACCAGAACGCGGGCGTCACGCTGCCAGCGGATAGGCCTCTTCCACCAGATAGGGGCCGCCACCGACACTCGATTTCGCCGAGAACAGCACAAAACGTCCGGCAATGAAGGGCTGTGCCTGGAAGTTGCCACGCTCGCTCAGCCACTTGGCCACGTCCTCGTTGGTCGAGGTCCTGCAACGGGCAAGGGTGACATGCGGAACATATTTGCGCCGCTCGGCCGGCAGATGCAGACGCTGGATGATGCGTTCCTGCTCAGCCTGCAATTCGGCAAGTTGAGCGGTCGGCTCAACCCGGGCCCAGACCGCATGCGGCTTGCCGTTGCCGAAAGAACCAAGACCGTTGAGGCGGATTTCCACCGGATCCCTGCGGACACGATCAAGCGCGGCGGCGATCTCGTCGGCCGTACGGTCGTCGATGTCGCCAATGAAGCGCAAGGTGATGTGGTAGTTCTCCGGATCAATCCAGCGGGCGCCCCGAAGGCCTCCCCGGAGCATCGAAAGCATGAGTGCCGTCTGGGACGGAATCTCAAGGCCTGTAAATAGGCGCGGCATGGGTGTTCCCTCCGCTGTCGCTGATGAATCCCATGAGGAATCAACTTCATGAAAATCGCAAGACAAAAAGCTAAGTTTTTGAGCGCGTTCAAAAATTCAGCGCCGCACTCAAATGAAAACCGGGCTGGTTCATAACCAGCCCGGCCTCCGATCTGCAGATGATTCTCTAAAAAGATTTATCGATCAGGAAGTTACACCCGTTACGGCGCCGGATTGCCGAATTCCTGATGCAGCGCATCGATTTTCTCCAGAACATCGGCACTCAGCGTAACGTCCGCAGCTCCGATGTCGGTATCGAGCTGCTCAATGGTCGTCGCACCCAGGATGACCGAGGTCATGAAAGACCGCGACATGGCAAAGGCAAGTGCCATCTGCGACGGATCAAGTCCCGCCTCCTGCGCCAGGTCCAGATAGGCATCGACCGCCTCGATGGCGCGCGGGTGCTCATAGCGCTGCAGGCGGTTGAACAGCGTCTTGCGGGCACCTGCCGGAAGGGCGCCATTGCGGTATTTGCCCGTCAGATATCCCTGGGCCAGTGCCGAATATCCCAGAAGACCGACATCTTCCCGGCGGGCAACTTCCGCAAGGCCGGTTTCGAAGGTCCGGTTGACCAGGGAATAGGCGTTCTGGATCGAGACGACCCGCGGCACGTCATACATCTCGGACGCGGCGACGTAGCGCATCGTGCCCCAGGCACTTTCGTTGGAGACACCGACGTGACGGATTTTGCCGGCCTTGACCAGATCCCCAAGGATTTCCAGCGTCGACTGGATGCTGTTTTCGTCCGGAGCCGGTTCGACATCCGCCCAGCGCGTCGGGTTTGATCCGAAGCCGCCGACGTTCCGGTCCGGCCAGTGGATCTGGTAGAGGTCGATATAGTCTGTTTCCAGGTTCTTCAGGCTGCGGTCGACCGCAAATTCGATCTCTTCGCGAACCAGTTTCGCCTTCGCACCATTTTCACGGAACCAGTCCATGTCGGTCCGCCCGACCACCTTGGTGGCCATGACGATCTTGTCCCGCATGCCGGTTTTCTTGAACCACGTGCCGACGATGCGCTCGGTCCGGCCCTGGGTCTCTTTCTTCGGCGGGATCGGATAGAGCTCTGCCGCGTCGAAGAAATTGATGCCCTTTTCCACGGCGTGGTCCATCTGGGCGTGACCTTCCGCCTCGGAGTTCTGCTCCCCGAAGGTCATGGTACCGAGGCAAAGGGCGCTGACCTGTATATCCGTGCGGCCAAGACGGCGCTTTTCCATAAGACTATCCTTCAAATTTTGAAAACGGGGCGTCCCGGAAGCCGGATCGGCTTCCACCCCAGGTCCAGAGCAAAGCCCCTAGGATCGGGCTTTGGCCAAAAGCTCTTCCACTTTCGGCAGAATGTTTTCGACGATGACTTCCACCCCTTTGGCGTTGGGATGCATACCGTCGGAAAGGTTGAGATCGGGATTGAGGGCGGCACCCTCGAGGAAGAAGGGATAAAACAACGCATCGTGCGCCTTGGCAACATCGGAGTAGATCGGATCGAATGCCTCGGCATATTCCGGCCCAAGATTGCGCGGAGCCAGCATGCCCGCGACAAGCACGGCAACGCCGCGTTCCGTCAGGCGCCGGACGATTTCGTCGATGTTCTTGCGCGTCAGCTCCGGAGAGATCCCCCGCAACGCGTCGTTTGCCCCAAGCTCCACGATGACGGCACTGGTGTCCGGTCCCACCGACCAGTCCAGCCGCGACAGCCCGCCGCTTGACGTGTCGCCAGACACGCCGGCATTGACGACCTCGACCGATTGCCCCTTCGCATCAAGCGCTTTCTGGAGCTGATCCGTGAAGCCCTCCCCTGCCGACAGCTGATAGCCGGCGGACAGACTGTCCCCCAGCACTACCAGTTTCAGATCGGCCGACTGGGCGGCCATTGGCAGGAAAGACAGGATGATTATCGTCAGGCAGGCAATAAACCGGTTCACGTGAACACTCTTTTGGGACTGGAAGACGCTCTTCAACAGGCCCATATGGTCGCAGAGCGTCCAATTGTCGAGGGCTTGTGACTGTCAGGAAGACGATCACACGCCCATTGTAAAGGCCAGAGAATGACAAATTCGCCCGCGATCGCCCTGAAAGACGTCCACCTGACCCTCGGCGAAGGCGCCGGGCGGGTGCATATCCTGAAGGGGATCGACCTTCAGATCGAGAAGGGGGCCTCCGTCGGCCTTGTCGGCCCGTCAGGGTCCGGAAAATCGACATTGCTGATGGTCATGGCGGGACTGGAACGCGCCGATGAAGGCTCGGTCAACGTGGCCGGATCCGAACTCGGCCCCCTGTCTGAAGACCAGCTGGCCCGGTTTCGCGGCCGCAATGTCGGTATCATTTTCCAGTCGTTTCACCTCGTGCCCAACATGACCGCTTTGGAAAACGTGGCCGTGCCGCTGGAACTTGCTGGGGATACCGCCGCATTCGACAAGGCCAAGGCGGAACTGGATGCCGTTGGTCTCGGCCACCGCATGCACCACTACCCGGCGCAACTGTCCGGCGGCGAACAGCAGCGTGTCGCCGTGGCAAGGGCGCTGGTCGTCGAACCCGCGATCCTGATCGCAGACGAACCGACTGGCAACCTTGATGAAAGCACCGGTGCACAGATTGTCGACCTGATGTTCACCGCCCAGAAGAACCGGGGCACGACGCTGGTTCTGGTCACCCACGACCCGAGCCTTGCCGCCCGCTGCGACCGCATGATTCGCGTGCGCTCCGGAGAAATCGAAGAAGAAACGTCTGATCGCGCCCGCCGCGAGGTGTCTGCATGAGCGCGTTTGTCCCGGGCAACGCACCGGCAAACCACCAGACGATGCGCCTTGCCGCCAGGTTCGCCTTTCGTGAACTGCGCGGCGGCCTCAAGGGCTTTTACATTTTCATTGCCTGTATCGCGCTCGGCGTAGCGGCAATCGCAGGCGTCACGTCTGTCTCACGGGCTCTTACAGAAGGGATTTCGCGCGAAGGTCAGTCCATCCTGGGCGGTGATCTCGATTTTTCCCTGATCCACCGGCAGGCCGACGCCGATCAACTTGCCTATCTGAGCGGCCTTGGTGACCTGTCCCGCGTTGCGACCACGCGGGCAATGGCAAGAAGGCCGGAGACAGGCGATCAGGCATTGGTCGAGCTGAAAGCCGTCGACGGTCCCTATCCCCTTTACGGCAGATTTGAACTTGCCTCCGGAGAGGCCCTGGAAACGGCCCTGGCCCGGAAAGACGGGACCTGGGGCGCGGTTGTGGACCCTTCCCTTCTGGCGCGGCTTGGCGCGAATGTCGGAGATACACTGTCCCTCGGGCGAGCCACTATCCGAATTGCCGACACCATTGCCAACGAACCGGACAAACTGGCCGGGGGCATGGAATTCGGTCCACGCCTTCTGATATCCGATGCCGCCCTGCCTGAAACCGGCCTGATCCAGCCCGGCAGCCTGGTGCGCTGGCATTACCGCGTTCGAATGGCCCCGGCTCCCAACCTGGAAGCAATGGAAGGGATCGTCGAAGAGGCCAAATCCGCCCAACCCGACGCTGGATGGCGTATCCGCTCCCGCGCCAATGCGTCCCCAGGCCTTCAACGCAGCATTGATCGCTTCGCACAATTCCTGACACTGGTTGGCCTCACCGCGCTGGTGGTTGGCGGTGTTGGCGTGGCCAATGCCATCCGCGCCTATCTGGAAACCAAGCGTGAGGTTATCGCCAGCTTCAAGTGCCTGGGCTCGACGGGCGGGTTCGTCTTCAAGATCTATCTGGTTCAAATGCTGGTGCTTGCGCTGCTCGGCATCGTCGTCGGCCTCGTGCTGGGTGCCCTGATCCCCTTTGCCGCAGCTGCCGCACTGGCGCCGGTTCTGCCGGTCAAGCTCGCGGCCAGCATCTATCCGACCGAGCTTGCCCTTGGCCTCGTCTACGGCCTCCTGACCGCTCTCGCCTTTGCAATCTGGCCGTTGGGGCGGGCTCATGACGTACCGCCGACGGCCCTTTTCCGGGATATCGTGACCGGTGGTGCCAAGCTGCCGCGCAAACGCTACCTGGTTGCCACCGCGACAACAGTGCTTGCCCTTGCCGCCATCGCCATTTTGCTTGCCCACGACCAGCGCATGGCGGGCACCTACATCGCCGCATCCGCCGGTGCGTTCGTCTTGCTGGTGCTGGTCGCACGCGGGATCATGGCCATAGCCAGGCGCCTGCCCAGTGTCCGCTCGACCGAGCTCAGGCTGGCGATTGCAAACATTCACCGTCCCGGAGCGCTGACCCCGTCAGTCGTGTTGTCGCTGGGACTTGGCCTGTCGCTGCTGGTAGCGCTTGCCCTCATCGACGGAAACCTGCGGCGCGAGCTGACCGCAACCATTGCCGACAAGGCTCCGAGCTTCTTCTTCATCGATATCCAGAGCCATGAACGCGATGCCTTCGAGGCCTTGCTGAATGCTGAAGCATCCGACGCCAACCTGCAAAGCGTCCCGATGCTGCGCGGACGCATTGTCTCGCTGAACGGAATTGCAGCCGACAAGTTCGTCCCCGCCCGGGAAGGCTCTGGCTGGGTGCTGCGCGGTGACCGCGGTATTACTTATGACGCAAGTCTGCCCAAGAACTCGAAGCTGGAAGAAGGCTCCTGGTGGCCGGAGGACTACACAGGCATTCCGCTGGTGTCCTTCGATGAAGAGGCCGCCACCGATCTCGGCCTCAAGATCGGAGACCGGATCACGGTCAATGTGCTCGGCAGGGAAATCACGGCGGAAATTGCCAACACGCGTACGGTGGAATGGCAGTCCCTTGCGATCAATTTCGTGATGGTGTTTTCGCCGAACACTTTTGCCGGTGCTCCGCATGCCCATCTGATGACCCTTGGCTGGGACGATGATGTGCCGGAAGAGACGGAACTTGCCTTGTTGAAGACGGTCTCGAACGCCTTTCCGACAGTGACGGCAATCCGGGTGAAGGACGCGATCTCTCAGGTCAACGATCTGGTGGCACAGCTTGCCTGGGCCATCCGCGGCGCAAGCTCGATCACGCTGATCGCCAGCGTTCTGGTTCTGGCAGGTGCACTTGCCGCCGGTCATCGCAGCCGGATCTACGATGCGGTCATTCTGAAAACCATTGGAGCGACACGGGCTCGCCTGATCTTCGCCTATGCACTCGAATACGCCATTCTGGGCCTTGCAACGGCGGTGTTCGCCCTGCTGGCCGGAGGTGTCGCCGCCTGGTACGTGATAACGCAGATCATGGACGGGTCATTCGTGATGATGCCGGTGACCGCAGCAAGTGCCGCGCTGATCGCGCTGGTGCTGACGGTAGGTTTCGGCCTCATCGGCACATGGCGGGTGCTGGGTGAAAAGCCCGCACCTGTCCTGCGAAATCTCTAGCGCAAAATGCGGTCAGCTGCTGTAGCGGCCAACGTGCGCACAGGAAATAGCTGATCAAAGGACGTTTGCCGGCTTCGGTCGGACCTCCTTTGATCAGCAAGGCTATTTCCGGCGAGCCGGTAGACTTCCGAAAACAAGATCGAACGAATTCTTGACGAGCGCTGATCTATTTCGATCCGGCGCCCACAGCTCTTGGCAAACTTCGTTCAGGAAAAAATCCTGAAATACAACCAAATCGCGACAAACTTCAGCTCCACACAACTTGCATACTGAATTGATCTTGGCTATCCGGTTCAGCTCCGGGCAGTTTGTTAAGAAGGGGCCATTCCATGTTCAAGTTTCTCCCGAAAATTCGTTTGAAGACCATTGCCGGGGCTGCAGCCCTGTCCGCAGTTGCCGCTATGGCTTTCGCCCCTGCCGCGTCAGCGGAAAGCCCGTTTCATACCGGGGTCTGGCAGTTGAACACGCCGGAAGGCCCGCGCGGCCTCGTCGTCAGTGACTGGCTGGTCTTCGAAAACGGTTTGCCGAAGCGCTGGCTCTATCGCCGGGCCGGCACCAACGACGCCAACCAGTTCGATTTCTTCACCCGTTCGATGAACGATTCCGGCTATACGCCGGTCGGCATCCGGGTGTACCGCACCGGCGACAACGCGATGAAATACACGCTGGCGCCCAAGGGCGAGGATCCGATCGAGGTTTCCGCCGTCCGTCTTTCCATCCCGAATTTCGAGAACTCCTGCCTTTCCGTCGAGAAAAAAGGCAAGCGCTTCTACGGTAACTGGGTCGGCACTGAAGGCTCCAAGCTGAAGAAACTGAACGTGTCGAAAAACCGGCTGACCATCGACGGCGAAGCGCGCAAGGTATCGATTGCGGAAGTCCGCGTCGGCCGCATGGGCATTACCGAAAATGGCAAGCCGATCGCTTTCCTCACCGATGCCGGCGGCGACTATGCGGTTCTGCAGTGGTTCAAACCCGGTGTGACTGTCGAGCAGATGCAGGATCCGGAAAAGGAAATCCTCGATTTCGCGTCGGAAGAAATCGTTCGCAACCCCGGCGGCACCTGCGACCGGCAGATCGAATCCCGACTGAAAGCCATGAAATAATACGACTGAATCTGAGCCTGTTTTTAAGGATAGGTTCAAATAATACGTCCTGAGCGCAAAGATTACGAATTTTTCATCGAATTCGACTTGTGCTCGGGATAGGCTTTTCCCATATGTTGAGGGAGTTGTGTTGCATGCGCGATTGCATGCGCACGTCTATCTAGAAGGGGATTTTTACGACCATGTCGACCTATGACCGTCAATCTCAAGGCGCGTATACCGTCGCCGGCGCACGCGCCGAGGCCGGCATCGATCAGGGCCTGCGCTCCTACATGCTGGGCGTCTATAATTACATGACCATCGGCCTTGCGCTGACCGGCTTTCTTGCGCTGGCAACGGTCATGCTTGCAACGACCACCGATCCGAACTCTGCTGTCGCCAGCCTTAGCAACGGCCGCATGCTCACCCAGCTGGGTGTTGCCATCTACGGCAGCCCGCTGAAATGGGTTGTCATGCTCGCACCGCTCGGAATGGTGTTCTGGCTGTCCTTCCGCATTCAGTCCATGAGTGCCGGCGCAGCGCGGACCCTTTTCCTGGTCTACGCATCCGTAATGGGTATCTCCCTGTCCTCGATCTTCCTGGTTTACACCCCGGGTTCGATCGCTCAGGTCTTCTTCATCACCGCCGGTACCTTCGGCGCGCTGAGCCTGTTCGGCTACACCACGAAGAAGGACCTGTCCGGCTGGGGCTCGTTCCTGTTCATCGGCCTGATCGGTATCGTGATCGCGTCGCTGGTCAACATCTTCATGGCATCTTCCGCCCTGCAGTTCGCCATCTCCGTGATCGGTGTTCTGGTGTTCGCCGGCCTGACCGCCTACGACACCCAGCAGATCAAGGAAATGTACTACGAAGGCGACAGCGGTGAAGTCGCTACGAAGAAGTCCGTCATGGGCGCGCTGCGTCTGTACCTCGACTTCATCAACCTGTTCATCATGCTGCTGCAGCTGTTCGGCAACCGCGACTAAGCGCAGCCAAACTGAACAAACGGAAAAGCCCGGCCTTGTGCCGGGCTTTTTTGTGGCCGAACGACTGTCCGACACATCGCACGCCGACACTTGCGCCAATGGGCGTCAACGCAAGCCTTGCGCAAATCAATGGAATGAAGCGGCAGAACACTGCGCTGCCAGGCTTGGCCGAACCAATCGTCTGGTCCGCGGCCAGCGGGTAACCGACCAGCATCAGCCGGTCATTGATGCGACTATCAAGGAAATGCCTGTGACCGGATCAACGCAGGGGAAATGAACCTCACCCGGTCATCAGCTGACTGACCGGATGCCTGGTCAGGCGTCGACCACCCGAAGATGTTTTTTCTTCTCCAGAACCCTCAGCACCTGCGCCAGATCGTGGCCACGCTTCAGGATCATGCCCCCAGTCGCCACGACCGAATAAGCGCCCTGGCGGCGGGCCAGCTTCGGGTCCTTCTCGATCCTGTAAAGCGGCATTTCGGAAGATCTGCGAAACACGGAGAAGATTGCCCGGTCCTTCAGGAGGTCGATGGCATAGTCTCGCCACTCGCCGTCGGCGACCATGCGCCCGTAGAGCCTCAGAATGACATCGAGTTCGCGCCTGTTGAATGCAACAATGGGTTTGGGAGGGGGAGCCGGTTGATGTTGTGGCGACGGGCTTGCACCCGCACCACGCTGAAACGCGCTGTCGTCGGCTTCGCTCATTCCGCCTCCATTCCGTTCGCGGTTTCGCTGCTGACAGGTAACCGACAAGAGAATCGTCGGGAGACGCCTGTCACCTGACTGTCATGATGCGTCTTCTTTAGCCATTCTGGCAAGCCCGCAACGTCATATTGACAGACAGAGGTCCGAAACCAGAGTAATTTTGCCAATAAGTTTTACGGAAAGAAGTGCAAAAACGAACGCAACGGCACTTTGCCAAGAAAGAATGCATAAATTTCCTTGATTTTGCCGCATTCCAGCCCTTGGCCAGCCATTTTAGACACCCATATTAGGATCATACCCTGATGGGATGGCCCGTAGAAGCCGCGGAATGCATTAGCCCCCCAGCCCCCCGGGGTTTTTACTGGCCAACCAGATTTAGTGAGTCAAACATCAGGGCAACTGAAGGGCCGGCATTATGCCGGCCCTTTTCATTTGTGGACCTGCCTGTTCTTCTGCTTTCAAACTACTTCAGAAAATCCCTGAGGAACGACAGGAACCGCGCATCGGTTCCATAGGCGACATTGACCCGCATTGCCGGCTTCTGCCGGGTCTCGCGGTTCGGATAAAAGACGGCGCCCGGCGCAATGAAGATGCTTTGCTTGCTGGCAGCGGCGCACAGTTCCCTTTCATCCACATCATCGGGAAACTCCACCCAGAGATAGAACCCGGGTATGGAGCACTCACGCACAGACAACCCGATCGCCTCCAGCGTCCCGAAGGATGCCTTGTAGGCGTCTTCCACCCGGCTCCTGAGACGCCGCAGATGTCTCAGATAATGGCCGGCCTGCATCAGATTGAACACAAAGCGTTCGACGTGGTCGGATGAATTGACCACCGTCAGCATCTTGATATCGGCAAGTTGGCGGATGATGTCCGGATTTCCAGCCACGTAACCGCATCTGAGACTGGCCGACAGCGTCTTGGAAAAGGTGCCGAGATAAAGCACCCGCTCCAGCTGGTCCAGCGCTGCCAGCCTTGGCAGCGTGGCCGGAAGAATGTCGGCAAGCGCATCGTTTTCAACGAGGAGAAACCCCCAGCGCTCGGCAAGCTGCATCAACCCGAATGACCGCGAAGGTGACAGGGAACCGCCGGTCGGATTGTGGCCATGGGACTGGGTGACAAACATCTTCGGCCGGTAAAGAGCGAGTTTGGCGGTCAGGTCTTCCAGGTCCGGACCGTCCCTGTCCCGCCGGATACCGACAATCTGCACCTTGGCGAAGGTCAGCTTGGAAAAGAGCGGATAATAGCCCGGCTCGTCGACAAAAACCGTATCGCCAGGCTCCGTCAGATGCCGGATGATCAGATCCAGTCCATGGTTGACGCCATGGGTCAAAAGAAGCCCTTGCGGATCGGCCGGGATCGACCGCTCCAGCAATTGCATCCGCAGCCGGTCCCTCAGCGGACCATATCCCCACGAACTGCCGTAGCCGAATTCGATCGCTTCGGGAAAGGGCGTCTTGGCGTTGGCGAAATGGCGGCGCAGCTCCGCCCCCTCCATCCACGACGGCGGCGGGCGCCCATCTCCCGGACGCACTTCATAATGCTGTTCCAGCTGCTCCCGCAGCAACGACATGCCGTCGACCGCAGCCGTGACATGTGGCGCAGGCGGGGTCTTGGAAGCCGGTCCGACCTGTGACATGTAGTATCCGGAGCCGGCCCGCGCTTCCAGTAGCCCTCGGGCGACCAGCCGGTCGTAAGCTTCCGCCATCGTGTTTTTCGAAACGCCGTTCTCGCGCGCGGCCTGACGAATGGAAGGCAACCGCTCAAACGTCTTGTACGCCCCTGCCTCCAGCATCAGCGCGACTTTCTCGACGATCTGATCGACGCGAGACAGTTTCCGACCGCTACCCGTAACCCTCATTGTCCCTCAAAATTTACTGGGACAGTGCTGCCCATAAATCCAACAACTGTCCCTTGATTGTCCCAATCATTTTTATGACAGTTTGCCCCATTACGCCAGCAAATGGCAATTTCCTTGGGAGGGAAAAATGACCAAAGTAAGTAGACGCAGCCTTCTTGCAGGTGCAGCCGTTGGCGGCACCGCCCTCGCAGCACCGATTGCGGCCAAGGCACAGGATGCGGTTGAGTGGCGCATGCAGGCTCTCTGGGACGCCGGCACCACACCTTTCGAATTCGAGAAGAAGTTTGTCGAGCGCGTCAGCGAACTGACCGACGGCAACTTCAAGATCACGCTGTTCTCCGCCGGCCAGCTCGTGCCTGCCAACCAGGCATTCGATGCCGTTCGCGCCGGCGCCTTCCAGCTGATGAAGACCTTCGACGGCTACGAAGCCGGCAAGATCCCGGCATTTGCCTTCACGTCCACCATCCCGTTCGGCTTCCCCGAGTCCGACCAGTATGAAGCCTGGTTCTACGAAAAGGGTGGTCTGGATCTCGCCCGCGAAGCCTATGCAAGGGCCGGTCTCTTCTACATTGCCCCCACCGTCTATGGCGAAGAGCCGATCCACTCGACCGTCAAGATGGAAACCATCGCCGACATGGCCGGCAAGAAGGGCCGCTTTGTCGGGCTCGCTTCCGCGGTCATGGCCGACCAGGGCGTTTCCGTGACCCCGCTGCCGACGGCGGAAGTCTATACGGCGCTTGAAAAAGGCCTGATCGATTTTGCCGACCGCGGCGATCTCACCGCCAACTACGAAGCAGGCCTTGGCGAAGTCGCCAAGTTCATCATCCTGCCGGGCGTGCACCAGCCGACCACCGCCACCAGCTATGTCGCCAACCAGGGCGCCTATGACGCCCTGCCGGACGACTACAAGGCAGCGCTTGCCGTTGCGGCTCGGGAGATCTCCGGATCGCTGCGCCAGCACATCATGGTGCAGAATGTCGATGTCCTGAAGAAATACGGCGAACAAGGCGTCGAGATCATCCAGCTCGACCCGGCCGATGTCGCGGCCAACCGGTCCAAGGCTGTCGAGTCCTGGAAAAAGGCTACCAAGGAAGACGATCTGGCGAATCGCGTGCTCGCGAGCCAGATTGAGTTCATGACAGCCCTCGGGCTGATCTGACCCTTCCTCCCACCGGACGGTAGACGGCACCTCCCTGCCGTCTGCCGTCCGGTCGTCCTTTCGATCGGCAAATGCTCAGCTTCATGAAATCCGTCAGTTCCATCGTCACCGGCGTCAACCGGTTGTTCTTCCTCCTTGCGGCGGCACTCATCTTCGCGGTGGTGCCGATACTGCTTTTCGAAGTGGTCGCAAGATACCTGTTCGATGCGCCGACGGTGTGGGCCATGGAAGCCAGCACGTTGATCTTCGGTCCGCATTTCATGCTGGCCGGACCTTACCTTCTGCACCTGAAGGGCCACGTCGCCGTCGACATCTTCAGCGAAAAACTGACGGGATTGCCGAAAGTGGCTCTCGACGTGTTTTCCTATGCCGTCATTGCTGTCTTTGCAGGCGTTTTTGCCTGGGTCAGCTGGCCGCTTGCAATCAACGCCTACTCCCTCGGCGAAACCAGCTTTTCCGCCTGGAACCCACCCGTCTGGTGGCTGAAATTCGTCGTGCCGCTGTCCTTTGCGCTCCTGTTTTTGCAGGCCCTTGTTGAAGCCTGCAACGCAACGCGCCCGGCGCAGGACCAGACGGGAGCAAGCGCATGAGCTCCGAATTCGTTCTTGCCATCATGTTCGCCAGCCTGGTGGGCCTGCTGCTCACCGGCCTGCCGCTTGCCTTCACGCTCGGCGCACTTGCGCTCGTTTTCACGCTAACGCTGTGGGGCCCCGCCGCCCTCTCCGTTACCGTCCTCAACCTCTATTCCACCATGACGTCGGAATCGCTCCTCGCGATCCCGCTTTATGTGATGATGGCCAGTATTCTTCAGCGTTCCGGCGTCATCGAAAGCCTTTACCGGGCCATGGAGCTCTGGTCGCGGCGGTTACCGGGTGGCCTTGCGGTGGGCACCATCGCCATCTGCACGATCATCGCCGCCATGACGGGCATCGTCGGTGCCGCGGTTGCCGCCATGGGCATGCTGGCCCTGCCCTCCATGCTGAAGCGCAAATATAGTCCGGAGCTCGCGATCGGGACGATCTGTGCCGGCGGAACGCTCGGCATCCTGATCCCGCCCTCGGTGATCACCATCGTCTATGCCGTGACCGCACAGGCCTCTATCGGCCAGATGTTCATCGCCGGCGTGGTGCCGGGCCTGCTGCTCGCCTCGCTCTATATCGGCTATATCGTTCTGCGGTCCGCGCTCAACCCGTCCATCGCCCCGCGTCCGGACAGTGACGCCCCGGCCACCTGGGAAGAGCGCATTGCCTCGCTGAAATCCCTCATCCTGCCGCTGCTGATCATCGTCGGCGTCCTGGGCACGATCTACATGGGTATCGCAACACCCACGGAAGCTGCCGCCGTCGGCGTCTTCCTGGCGTTCCTGTCTTCGCTTATCGAGCGCCGGTTCGGCTGGGAGCTCATATCCGGTGTTGCCCTCGACGTGGTCAAGGTGACGGCCATGATCCTCTGGATCACTATCGGTGCGCGGGCCTTCGTCGCGATCTTCACCGGCACCGGCGGCGCGGACTTCCTCCTGTCCTTCATTCAGGATCTCGATGCCAACCGCTGGATCGTGCTCGCCATCATGCTGGGCATTCTGTTCTTCCTCGGCATGTTCCTGGACGAAATGGGCATCATCCTCTTGTGCGTGCCCGTCTTCCTGCCGGTGATCGACTTCCTCGAGTTCGACCGGCTCTGGTTCGGCATCCTGTTCCTCGTTTCGGCGCAGATGGCCTACATCTCCCCGCCCTTCGGCTACACGCTCTTCTACATGAAGGGTGTCCTGCCGGCCGGCATCGGCATGGGCACGGTCTACCGTGCCATCGTTCCCTTCATCCTGCTGCAAGCCATCGGTATCTTCATCTGCGCCCTGTTTCCGGAGCTGGTGTTGTGGCTGCCGCAATCCATGATCAATTGACAGACAGGTTTCCCCCGATGAGTGACGTCACTTCGTCCCGTATTGAAGGTTTTCACAAGCTGGACCCGGCCGGCCGGCTCCAGGCGGTCCAGCGCCAGGCGAATCTCGACAACAAGTCCGTCTCCGACCTTGTGGAAGCGGCATCCGGAAACATCGAACTGGCCGATCGCCTTGTCGAAAACGCCATTTCTTCCATGTCCATTCCTGTCGGTATCGCGACCAACATGACCGTGGACGGACGGGACGTTCTGGTGCCGATGGCCAGCGAGGAATCCTCCGTCATCGCCGCCGTGTGCAACTCGGCCAAGCGCTGCCGGCCGACCGGTGGCTTCAAGACCTCCACAAGCGGCCCGCTGATGGCAGCCCAGATCCAGCTTCTGGGCGCCAGCGACCCTGAAAACGTGCGCCTGCAGGTTTTTGAACGCATCGACGACATCCGCACCATCTGCGAAGAGATCGATCCGCTTCTGGTGAAGCTCGGCGGCGGCTTCCGTGACCTCGACATAAGGGTCATCGACACTGCCGAAGGACCGATGACCATCGTTCACATCATCGTCGACACGCGCGATGCGATGGGCGCCAACGCCGTCAACAGCATGGCCGAGGCCCTTGCACCCAAGCTGGAGCAATGGACCGGCGCCCGCAGTCTCCTGCGAATCCTGACCAACCTCGCCGACCGCCGCGTCGCACGCGTGCGGGCTGTCTGGCCGCTGGAGGAAATCGGAGGCGAAAAGGTTCGGGACGACATGTTGTCGGCCTATCACTTTGCCGATGCCGACCCCTATCGGGCAGCCACCCATAACAAGGGCATCATGAACGGCATCAGCGCGGTGGTTCTGGCAACCGGCAACGATACCAGAGCCGTGGAGGCAGGTGCCCATGCCTTCGCGTCGAAAGACGGCCGCTACCGCTCGATGTCCCGCTGGGAAAAGGACGGCGACGGCAATCTTGTCGGCATCCTGGAACTGCCGATGGCTGTCGGACTGGTCGGTGGCGCAACCAAGATCCACCCCACCGCGCAGGCCAACCTGAAAATACTCGGCGTGACCACGGCAGACGAACTGGCCCGGATCATCGTTGCCGTCGGCCTGGCGCAGAATTTCGGCGCATTGCGCGCCCTTGCCACCACCGGCATTCAGAAGGGCCACATGGCCCTGCACGCCCAGAACGTTGCCCTGATGGTGGGCGCGACCGGCGAGGAAATCGACCTGGTGGCAAATGAGCTGAAATCGCTTGGCAAGGTGCGGCAGGATCTGGCCGAGGAAATTCTCGCCCGGCTGCGGCAGGGCGCCAACGCCTGAGGCCTTTTGACAAGGTTCGACCGGAGAGGTCTCGGCACTATTACCGTGTTGCCCCTCCGGCCGATCAACTCCCGGATGCCGAACGCAATGAAATCGGCATAATTGGCGTTTCTACGACGCGATTGCCTCTTTTCCGTCGGATTGCTTGTTGTATCTTTCTAAAAGCATGACAACCGACCTGATAGATCTACGCGCGGCCCGGACCGCCGATTGTGAGGCACTCGCCGGCATCCATAGCGAAGCCTGGCTGGGCGCCTATCGCGGCGTCTTGCACGGTGTCGATCTTCAGAAGATGATTTCGCGCCGAGGCAGCAGCTGGTGGCGCGGTGCCCTTGCCAGGGGTGTCGACATCAAGATCCTCAGCATCGCCGAAATTCCCGCCGGTTACGCGACCTATGGGCCGTGCCGACTGAGGGACACCGGCATGGATGGCGAAATCTACGAGCTTTACCTGAAGCCGGAATATCAGGGCCTCGGTTTCGGCAGGGCCCTTTTCCAGAATGTGCGGGAAACGCTGTCGGCGAAGAGCATGCCCGGTGTCGCCGTGCAGGTCCTGAGCGCCAATGAGCCCGCGCGCTCATTCTACAAGGCCGTCGGTGGCAAGCTTGCGGCAAAGTCCTGGTACAGGATCGGCGGCCGCAGGCTGGAGCTCAGCATCTACGCCTGGCCGCAAATCAGCACCTGAGCCACAGGGCACTTGCCTAGTAGAGAATTCCGGGATTACCGATGATCTGCGGCGGCTGCGTGCAATCGAAAGAACCGGCCATGGTATCAGCGGCCTGGCGCGCCAAATCGTTGGCGTTCTTGTTGGCCTGGGCATCGATCCGGGCAATCTGACAGGTACCGCCGCCGGGCTGCAATTGGGTCACGATCAGCACGCTGCCGGTCTTGGCCCCCTCATCGAGGCTCGGAAACCAGCGCAGGATGGTCGCAAACGGAACACCAGCCCTGAGGCGCCATTCCAGTGTTTCGTTGACCGTGTTGAAATTGGGCAGGGTCTGGCCTGCCGCGGGCTCGTTGGCGGCGTCGGGACCGAAGGAGACGAACATGCGCAGGTCGCCCTCGGCAACATAGACGCCCTCTCCCTTGTAGCCGGGGCACTGCCAGGCACCGCCGAAGGTGCCTTCTTCCTCGTCCCCGGCTTCGATCAGCGGGCAGCTGTCCAGCAGGATCTTGGTATAGGCACTGTCGACCGACGCCGCCCCTGCAGCCTGCAGAGACACAAGCAATCCGCCGAGCGTCAAAAGGGAAACAGTAAGCCGTTTCATAAATCTATCTCCTCCAGAGCCTGCCGCGCGAATAGACGCATGTTAATCAATTAGGTGCAATGCAAAAATAAAGGACTTGAACTTCTTCGGCGGGATTGCGATAGACGCAGCAACGAATAACAGGAGTTTCCTAAATGCGTATCGACGCTGTGCCGATTGGCAAGAATCCGCCGGAAGACATCAACGTCATTATCGAGGTCTCCGTTGGCGGCGAGCCGATCAAATACGAGATGGATAAAGAAGCCGGTGCGATGTACGTCGACCGCTTCCTGTACACTCCGATGCGGTACCCGGGCAACTACGGCTTCGTTCCCCACACCCTGTGTGGCGATGGCGACCCGATCGACGTGATTGTGGTCAACCAGCGCCCGATCGTTCCGGGCGCCATCATGAGCTGCCGTCCGATCGGTGTTCTGCTGATGGAAGACGAATCCGGCCAGGACGAAAAGATCCTCGCGGTTCCGTCCCACAAGCTCAGCAAGCGCTACGACAACATCAACGACGTGACCGACCTTCCGGAAATCACCGTTGCCCAGGTGAAGCATTTCTTTGAACACTACAAGGATCTGGAGCCGGGCAAGTGGGTGAAGATCACCGGTGTTGAAGGTGTCGAATCCGCAAAGCGGCTGATCGTTGAATCGATCGCACGCGCCCAGAAGGAAGCCGCTGAATAAGCGCTTCCGAACGGACGAAAACAAAAAGGCCTCCCGAGTGTCGCAAGACGCGGGAGGCCTTTTTCATTGCAAGGGTCAGAATTAGCGTTCCGCTGCCGCCTCGATGCGCTCCATATCCTGGTCGGACAGGCCAAAATGATGCCCGATCTCGTGGATCAGCACATGGGCAACCACATCGCCCAGCGTCTCGTCCATCGCGGCCCAGTAGTCGAGGATCGGCCGGCGGAAGAGCCAGATGCGGTTGGGCATCTGCCCGGTCATCACGGTTTCTTCGCCTTCGCTCAGCCCCTGGCCTTCGAACAGGCCCAGAAGGTCGTGCGGATCCTCGATGCGAAGTTCATCCAGAACGTCGTCGGGCGCATAGTCCGCAAGGCTGATCTGCAGATGACCACAGCGCAGCAGAAGATCATCCGGAAGCCCGGAGAGGATCTCGCTCGCCATCGCCTCGAAGTCTTCCAGGTCAGGTGCTTTGCGTTCGGTCCAGCTGCTGTGGCTGACCGGCCGGACGGATGCCATATCGGTTCCTTTGACGGATCGGTTCATTCAGGTGTTGGGCAGTACGTAGGTGACCAGTAGATAAATCGCCAGTCCGATCGCGAACACAAGCCCGAGACCTCGGCCGATCCGGCTGCCCCAAACCTCGATCCGGTCGTCTTCGTCCTTGTCGGCGGCGCTCAGGTGATCCTTTGCCCGGTCGGCCATGCGGACGAAGGTTGAACCGGCAACGGTCTCGCTCTCCGCATTCACCCGGTCGAGTGTGCGGAGCGCTTCATCGCGCAGTTTTTCCTTCGGGTGCTTGTTCTCGCTCATGCACCTACACTGGCCGTGTTGCCACGGCGTTTCAACCCGAAAGCGGCCAAAAGCGCCAGAAGGGCAAGCCCGCCGGATGCAACCGCGTTCCAGCCGGCAAAGGACAGGCCGAACATGCGCCAGCTGGCCTCGGTGCAGCTGACGACGCGCGTCGATTTCAACGCCTGCAGCATGTTGGCCGCAGACGTTGGCGTCGAAGTGCCGCCACCGCAATCGCTCGGGCCGTCCCAGAACTGCCACTCGGCGCCGGACTGATAGATACCGAGGCCGGAACCATAGGCAAACACGGCCGCAACGACCAGAAGCAGGGCCAGCGCCAACCCGGTCCGCCTTGCCTGCATCAGGAAAAGCGCTAGCAAGGCCAGGGGAAGGCCGACGTAATAGGGAATGCGCTGCTCGAGGCACAGCTTGCAGGGCACATAGCCGCCGATCAGCTGAAAGCCCCAGGCGGTCGCGATCGCCGCCAGGCCGCCCACCAGCAAGAGCCCCGTCAGATTGCGCGAAATCCGGTCGGCTGTCATCTCACCCTCTTATTGTCAGATATACCTAAGCACAACAAATCCGCCGACCAGCAGCACCACAAATATGGTGAACATGAGACCAAGCCGCTTTTCGATGAAATCGCGGATCGGCGGGCCGAACAGATAGAGCAATCCGGCGACGACAAAGAACCGGATCCCCCGAGAAACGATGCTCGCGGCAATGAACACCGGCAGGCTGAGCCCCAGCGCACCGGAGGCAATGGTGATCACCTTGTAGGGAAACGGCGTCAGCCCGGCGATAAAGACGAACCACCAGCCGTACTGATGATAGATGTCCTTGAACTCGTCGACGAACCCCATCTTGCCGTAGAAGGTCAGGATCGGCACCGCCACCTGTTCGAACAGGAACAGACCGATCAGATATCCCAGGATACCGCCGGCAACCGATGTCAGCGTGCACAGCAGCGCGTACCACCAAGCTTTCTCGCGCCGGGCAATCACCATCGGGATCAGCAGGATGTCCGGCGGGATCGGAAACACCGAGCTTTCGACAAAGGATACGGTGCCGAGTGCGGCAGGCGCACGCGGTCCGGCGGCAAGGGACAAGGTCCAGTCGTAGAGGCGTCTGATCATGGCGCTTCCCTTAGCCGCTGCGCTGCAAAAAGTCACCTAGGGAAATGCGCACCGCCAGCAGCACGTTGTCGCGTAGCCACCGGCACGACCGATCCCAGCCTGATGTGAAGCCACCTCAAAAACGCGCATCAAGACACTAGGCAGACTTTTCGCCCGTATCTGGTAGCATTGAAACCTCGCCAGGTTTCGCACGACGTTGGGAGGGGGACATGAACGGAACGGCCTCAAGCATCGCCAGACTGGCATTGGTTCTCGCGATGAGCGCGCCAGCTGCGGCAGTTGCCCAGCAGGTCGAGCTGGAAGGATCGGTCAAGCTGACACCTTTTGAAGCCCAGGGCGTAACACTGTCGACGATCTACACGGTGGATGCGGCGTTCGGCGCAAAACACGATGTCGAGGTTCCCGTCCCGTTCAGCCTTGCCGCACCCCGGCGCGAGGCACAGCAAATTCTGGCCCAGGCGAAACCGGCCGGCGGCGGTCCGATCAAGATCTACTTCACCACCGACGACGAAACCAAGCGCATCTATTCGTCCCTGCAGATCGTCACCTACACCATGAAGACCGATGATCCGCAAAAGCGCCTCGAGGTGGGCGACTATATTGCCATCGAGCTCTTGAAACAGCTCGGCACCACAGATGATACACGGCTGAATGTCCGCCGCCAGATCACACTGGGCAATCTGCCTGCGTCCGAAATCGTCGGCAACTTCATCAACAAGGAAGGTGACCAGCTCCTCGTGCGGCTGGTCGCGCTGGCAAAGCCCGACAGCCAGAGAGGCATCGTCGGCATTGCAATCGGCCACCCGCGTCAGGGGCGCATCAAGAAAGTGGAAGACATCTACCAGACCAGCGCTTCCCTGGCCTTCGACACGGTAACGCTAAAGTAGCTGGTTACCTGTGCGGGTGGGAGGCAAGCCTCGAACCACTCCGTCGCATTCCTGCAGCAATTCAAACCGCTGGAGATGGTGCCCCCCGCCGGAATCGAACCGGCACTCCCGAAGGAACCGGATTTTGAATCCGGCGCGTCTACCAGTTCCGCCAGGGGGGCAAACCGGTATCGGATTGGGTGCCTATCATGGGGCCTTGTCCGATGCAAGCGGTTCCAGCGCGCTACGGCTTTCCGCCAGCAACTGCGGCCGGCGCTGCATTTGATCGAATTTGAGCTTCTCCCTTTACGCCTCCTTAACCCTCGGCTGCGAATTCGCCTGCCACACAGCCTCAGAGGGTGAAATCCGGCGCATATTTAAGCTGTTTGCAACTGCTGCTCGCGCAAGTGGACAGCCAGACAAGTTTGGGAGAAACGGATGACACTGGCTGGCGGCCTTCAAGAGGCGAAACGCACGGAAACTTCTGCTGTGAACGAAGCCGCTCGGCACGGGCAGGCTTTCACACAGTCCTTCGTTGACAAATCACAGTTGATGCCAGCGCCGATCCGACCCGAATGGGTGCTTGAAGGCGATCCGAAAGCCATGTGCGCCGTGCTGGCCAGACACAAGTTCGGCTGGGGGGATGCCTGCCACTGGTCGTGCACTGCCGGCAAGTTTCGCTGGCACTACGGATGGGATGAGTCGGTCATGTTTCTGGAAGGCGGAGTCCGGATCACCGACGAGGCAGGCCATGTCTATGAAGGCAAGCCCGGCGTGACCCTGTTCTTCCCGGCAGGCACCTCCGCCGTTTGGGAAGTGCCGACCTACATCCGCAAGCTTGCGTTCAATCAGAAGCCGGTACCCTGGTATCTGCATTATCAGTCCCGCATCCTCGAGAGATTGAAAGGCGTCGGGAAGAAACTTTTCGGCTAAAATTTCGGGTTCGCGTCCCCGAATGAAGTCTTGAAAGAAAGGCGCCCTGCGCCTTTCGGCGGGCGAATTTGTTAGCCTGCAAACAAAGGCGCAAATTGTGCGCTTTTTCTGGACAAGCAGAAATGGCTTGGCTAGAAATTCAGCATGAGCAAATCAGGACGTGAAATCGAGCTTAAGCTCGAGCTGGAAACGACGGCACAGGACGCTTTGAAACGCGCCGGTTCCATAGACGGATTCACTGCCAGCCGCGCCGTGAACAAGACGTTGCAGTCGATCTATTTCGACACGCCGGACCAGGCGCTTCGCAAGGCCAGGATTTCCCTTCGCGTGCGCAAGTCCGGCAACAGCTGGGTTCAGACCGTCAAGCTCAGCACGGGCGTCATGGGCGGCCTGTCCTCGCCGGTGGAAGCCGAACATCCGGTCAAGGGCCGTGCGCTCGACTTTTCCGTCATCGAAGACCCCGCCGTCCACGACCGTCTTCTGGAAATCATCGGTGATGCGCCCCTGTCGGAGTGCTTTGAAACAGTGATGAAGCGCACGGTGCGCAATCTGACCCGGGACAGTGACGGCACCTTCATCGAACTCGCCTTCGACAACGGCAATATTCTGGCCGGCAGCGGCAGCCAGCCGCTGACCGAACTCGAAATGGAACTGAAGTCCGGCCCGAGCCTTGCCCTTTTCGAGGCGGGCAAGGCTCTTTTGAAAGATATCCCCTTCCGCTTTTCGCCCTATAGCAAGGCCGAGCGCGGGTACCGTTTTGCCGAGGGCACCGCACCTGCGGAACGGGCACCCTATTTTGCCGAGATTGTTTCCTTCGACAGCGGCATCACCACCGAGCACGCCTTTCGCGACGTGCTGCGTTCTTGCCTGACCCAGATTTCCGAAAACCGGCTTGCAGTCCTGTCGTCGGATGATCCGGAAGGCCCGCATCAGCTACGGGTGGGCCTGCGCCGCCTGCGCAGTGCGTTTCGCCTGTTCCGGCCAATCCTGAACCCCGCGACCATGGCACCGCTCGACAGGACGGCGAAGGTCATTGCCACCGAAGCCGGTTCCCTGCGGGATCTCGACGTCCTGGTCGATGAGATCGTTATGCCCCTGGTCGACAGGGCGCCCGGAACCCTGTCCTTTGACGCTCTTCTGGAAAATCTCAATGCCTTCCGGGACGAAAGCACCCGCACCACGCTGACGGATCACCTGAAATCGGAAGAGGTGAACGGCTTCCTGCTCGACCTTGCAGCCTACACCGAGGGGCGCGGCTGGCTGGACCCGGAAAATTTCGGCCAGACGCAGCTTCTGGCCCAACCTGTCGAGACTCACGCAGGCGAAGCACTTGCCAAGCAGTGGAAGAAGGTTCTGAAATACGGCAAGCGACTGGAGGAACTTACCGTTCCCGAACGCCACGAAATGCGCAAGGCGATGAAGAAGATGCGCTACGGCATCGAATTTTTCGGCTGCCTCTATCCGAAAGATACCGTGAAGCCCTTCCTGAAGCGGATGAAGAAGCTGCAGGATATCTTCGGCTATCTCAACGATGTCGCCATGGCCGAACAACTGCCGGTAAAATGCAAGGTCAGCGGGGCAAATGCCCTGGCAACCAACCAGGCCATCGGTTTTGTCATCGGCTGGCACGAGGCCCAGTGCCAGGCCATGTGGCAGCACGCCAAGGGATATTGGGAAGCAACCCGGGAAACACCGAAATTCTGGACCTGACGCTTATCACCGGCCCGGTTCGATCGTCAGAATGTCCGGAAAGGAAACGGGGGCGAAGGCTCCGGTCAGCTTGAAGGTGGTCAGGTCTTCCTCGCGCGAGACCAGCTGGTCCTGACGGGCCAGCTCGGCGATGGTCTCCTTCAGGGTTTCGATCTCGCGCAGGATGAACGCCCCCGTGTCCGGCAGCATGCGGCGGGAGAGTGTGAAGAACAGGGACTGGTTGCCACCCGGATTGGCTATCACCTGCCCCAGAAAGCGCATGTTGATTTCCTTCAGCAGCGGGATCAGCGGCCCGTCCGGACGGAACCTGAAGGGCTCCTGGCGCGTGATCTTGATGCGGTTGCCTGGATGCACTTCTGCCAGCCCCAGCGCCTCCAGCACCCGGCCCAGTCGGAACATGTCCTCTCCCGAGAGATCAAAACGGCGCTCGATTTCCTGTTGCGGGATCGGCTCACGCAGCAGGATGAAGAGATAGAACAGCGACGGATCCGCAGCGAGCCGCGCTTCCGTTGCCACCGGCAGGACGCTTGCCTCTTCCGAATTCCGCTCTGCCCGATGCAATACGTCCGCCAGCGGCACCTCCAGAATTTCGCAGATCTCCAGCAACCGGCTTAGCTTGCAATCGTGCCCGGCGAAGATCCGCTTGACCGTCGGCTCCGATATTTCCATCCGGCTTGCGAGATCCGCATAGGTCATGCCACGTGCCTTCAGCACGCCCTGCAAGATCTTGAAGGTATCACCGCGCATATTCCTGATCCCGAATTCGACAGTTTGAGTATCGTTTTTTGATACCAGATCATCATCAATTGCAAGAAAAGTTCGCCTTCTGCAGGAGAGGTCCAGTTCAACTTTGCGAAAGGACTTCCCATGCAGACCTTCAAACCCCTGGCCGCCGCGCTGCTGCTCGGCCTTTCAACGCTCCCCTCATCAGCCGGTTCACTTTGGTCAACGGACGGCTTCGACATGCCTGAATCCGTAGCCTTTGACACTGCGGCCAACCGGCTCATCGTCAGTGTCATGGAAGGTGCGCCGAATGCGGTCGACGGCAACGGCCATCTGGCGCTTCTGTCCAAGGACGGGAAAATCATCGACGCCAAATGGGCAACCGGAATGGACGCTCCCAAGGGACTGGCGCTGATGAACGGCAAGGTCTTCGTGGCCGATCTCACCAGTTTGCGCGTTGTCGACGTCCAGACCGGCAAATTGCTGCAGTCATTGCCTGCAGAAAGCTCGGTCTTCCTGAATGATGTGACCACCAGCGGCGACGAAATCTTCGTTTCCGACATGATGACGAACACCATCTGGCGCTACGCGGATGGCACTTTTGAAAAATGGCTGGAAAACCCTGAGCTCAATCACCCCAATGGCCTTTACTGGGACAACGGCCGCCTGCTTGTCGGGGCCTGGGGCAAGGGCCTCAAGAACGATTTCACCACTGAAGCACCCGGCAGCCTGCTTGCCATTGATCCTGCCACCAAGGCTATCAGCGTCGTGGCGCGGGATATCGGCAACATCGACGGCATCGCACGGCTGAACGGCAAGCTCGTCCTCAACGACTGGATCAACGGCAAGGTCTTCGAGATTGGTTCTGACGGTACACCGAACGAGATCATGAGCGAACCCGCCGGCCTTGCCGATATTTCCACCCACGATGACGTCCTTTACCTGCCGCATATGCTGGAAGGCAGGATCGAGGCGGTCAGACTGGACTAGCACCAGCCCCTGCAAACGTTTCATCGCACGGGTAAAACGGCAAGAACAGGTTGGGCATCACGTGCCCAACCCGCCCCCTACCACCTTACGACGAGGGGACAATCAATTCCTGATGTACGCACCTCAATTTGTGCTACCTTCCACGCAGATTGGCCAGTCTTCGGCAAGTCGAACGCTCGATCAGCCGCCGGGCGAAGACCGGCAGAGCTGGGTCACACAGGAATCAAGGTCGAGGGATAGCGTGATGGAAGCCTACAAGATCAATCCGGAGTTCGTCATTTCGGATGAAGAAACGCTCCGGAGCCACTATTCCGAGCTATCGCCGCTGGCAGCAAAAAAGTGCCTGGGCGCACTGGACAAGCATGCTCGGGACTTCATCGCCCGCTCGCCGTTTCTGTGCCTCGGCACGCAGAACAAGGACGGCAAGGCGGATGTCAGTCCGCGCGGCGATCCGGTCGGCTTCGTCAAGGTTCTCGACCCGCAAACGCTTGCCATTCCGGACCGTCCGGGAAACAACCGCCTCGACAGTCTGGCCAATATTGTCGCCAACCCGAATGTCGGGCTTCTGTTCCTGGTTCCCGGGTTTGACGAGACTTTGCGCGTCAACGGCAGGGCAACGCTTGTAACCGATCCGGATCTTCTTCAAACCATGAGCGTGAAGGACCGTGCGCCCAGGCTCGCCATTGTCGTGAAGGTGAGCGAAGTCTTCCTGCACTGCGCCAAGGCGTTCCGGCGCTCACACCTCTGGGACCCCGAACACCAGCAGGACCGCAGCGAAATGCCGTCGCTTTCCAAGATCATTCTGGACCAGACGACCGGCGCGCCGGATGACGCGGAAATGCAGAAGCTGGATGCTGCGCTGGAGGAGGCCTACCGGAAAACGCTTTATTGAGCGGATCCCGCAAAGCGATTTCACCGGCAGAAGACAGACCGCAGAGGAGCGCTGACGCTCCCCTGCATCGCTTCATACCCTAAGCGGCAATCTCAGGCCCGAGCCGCTTCAATCGCCGACGCCATGATGTCCAGACCCTGATCGATCTCGGCATCCGAGATCGTCAATGGCGGGGCGATGCGGAAGACCGCGCCCATGGCTGGCAGTTTGACGATGTTCATGCTGAGCCCGCGTGCCATTGCCTCGGCGCCGATCCGGTCTGCCATCGCGAGATCCGGCTGGCGACTGGCCCTGTCGGTCACGATCTCCAGCCCGAGCAGCAGCCCACGACCGCGCACATCGCCAACACTCTCAAAACGCTGCTTCAAGCCTTCCAGTCCGGCTTGCAGGCGCTGGCCTGCCGACACCGCACGACCGATCAGTCCATCCCGTTCCACCACATCCATCACCGCCAGTCCGACAGCAGCGGGCAGAGGATCGGACACATGGGTAGTCAGGAACACGAACCCTTTCCGGTGCGCTTCTTCCTCGATGGCGCGGCTCGTCAGCACGGCGGAAAGCGGCAATCCGGCACCCAGGGTCTTGGACAAGGTCAGGATGTCCGGTGTCACCCCGTCGCGCTGGAAGGCAAACATGTGCCCCGTCCGGCCGATACCGGTCTGGGCCTCGTCCAGGATCAGCAGCATCCCGCGCTCGTCGCACTTCTGGCGCAGTGCAGCCAGATAGCCCACCGGCAATTCGATGATGCCCCCTGACGACAGGATCGGCTCGGCAATGAAGGCAGCAAGATTGCCGGTGGACTGGCTGTCGACCAGCGCGAAGGCATCGTCCAGCTCGGTCTTCCAGTCCAGATTACCGTTCGCATCCGTAAACCGCGGTCGGTACGCATTGGGGGCGGGAATTGCAAACGACCCCGGATTGACCGGCCCGTAGCCCCGCCGGTTGTGACTGTAGGTGGCGGAAGCGGCTGCCCCGGTCATGCCGTGCCAGCTTTTGGTAAAGGCCACGATCTCGTGCTTGCCTGTAACCAGCTTTGCCAGACGGATGGCAGCCTCGTTGGATTCCGCCCCGGTGGACAGGAGCAGCACCTTTTCCAGACCAGGCAGGAGAGACCCGAGACGCTTCGACAGGTCGACAACCGGGCGGGACAGCATGCCGCTGAACAGGTGGTCAAGCTTGCCGATCTGCTCGCGCACGGTGCGCACGATATCCGGATGGGAATGCCCCAGGATGGAACTCATCTGACCGGATGTGAAATCGAGGATTGGTGCGCCTGAGCTGTCATAGACATAACTGCCTTCGGCACGTTCGATGACACGTTGTTCGAACACAGGGCCATACCGCAGGACGTGATCCGACACGTCGGACCAGAACCCGGTATCCGTGCTGTTGCTGGCGCTTTCCAATGCCATGATGCGTCTCCTGATCCGGCCGGCTGAATTGACTGCAGCAAGTTTAGGAGAAGCCTTGCATTCAATAAAATTCATAATTTAGATTATGATATTCAATTGGATTGATATCTCATGCCTGTTCTGGAAATCGCCTTGCTGCGCAGTTTCATGGAAGTCGCCCGCAGCGGCTCGATCAGCACCGCAGCGCGGCAGGTCGGGCGGACACAATCCGCCGTCAGCATGCAGATGAACCGGCTGGAGGCGATTGTCGGTCAGCAGATCCTGCGCCGCACACGCGGGGGTGTGGAACTGACGGCAGCAGGTGACAGGTTTCTGGTCCAGGCGGAACGCATTCTTGCCGTCCACGACGAAGCACTTGCCACCCTGCCGGGGGCAGGCCTGCATGGCCTCATCAGCTTCGGCTGCCCGGAAGACTATCTGACCGCCTTCTTTCCCGATCTTCTGAAAGGGTTTGGCGCGCGGCATGGCGATGTCGAGATCGAGGTGGTCTGTGCACCAACAACGGAATTGCACCTTCAGCTACAGCGCAGGCGGATCGATCTTGCGCTGATTTCCGTTCCCGGCGAAGACGCGTCCGCCCGCATCCTGAGGCCGGAAAGCTTTGTCTGGGTGGCCAATCGTCCCGATCCGGAGGTCCTGCGAAAGGATGTTGTGCCGCTTGCACTTTCGGCGCCGGACACATTGGACCATCGCGCCGCCCGCACCGCCATGGACCAGGCGGGCAAGCCCTATCGCATCGCCTTTGCCAGCAATGGCCTCGCGGGCCTGCTGGCGATTGCCCGGTCCGGCCAGGCCATCAGTGTGGTGACCCGCTCCGCGGTGCCGCATGATCTCCACATCGTGGAGGCCGGCCTACCGCCACTTCCCGGCATCGGCGTCACCCTGGCCTACGCGTCGCCAAATCCCTCGGCTGCAACGCAGGCGTTCGGAGAATTCGTGGCGGACAAGCTGCGCAGCCCGGCGACGAGCTGACATCACAACACCGGGCCGGGCAATATCCCCGGCCCATTCGGCCGGATTCCAGGCCGGCAGGCATCAAGCGCCGGGCATCCAGGCGTAGACGGTGTCCAATGCGTCCTGCGAGACGAACCGGAACCCGCAGGCGAGGTAAAAATCATTGGCGGGACTGCCGTTGAGGGCCATCAGCCGGATCGGCAGTCCCGCCGCTTCTGCCTCAGCCTTCAGGCCCTCGACGATTTCTCGGCCAAGCCCAAGGCCCTGATAGGCCGGGCTGACATAAAGATGGTCGAGATAGAAATGGTCGGCGTGCCTGCGCACGACGAAAAAGCCGGCTATGCCTTCTTCCACCAGGATGACCCTTGTGTCCGTGGCAACAAAGCGGCCCAGGAAACGCTCCCGCGCGCGAAGGGGGTCAAATCGGCCCACAGCCTCGAGGCTCGGCCGCATTGCCTCGACGCGAATGTCGGCAAGCCTTTCCGCATCGGCCTCAGCTGCCGCTTCAATCCGGTAGATTTTTCGAGACATTCATTTCCTCGCCAGCGGGAGACAGACGACACCTGCCGCATCTGATCGCCCTCACGGCGCGGGCAGTCTTGCAGACAGACGCTCGACCAGCGCCTCTCCGGCAGCCTCGATATGGCGTCTCAGGATTTCGCAGGCTTCCGCTCCGTCCCGGCGGCGGCAGGCTTCAAGCAGGTCCCGGTGTTCCTGATGAGAGCGCCGGGCGTAATCGAGCTGCGCCGCCGCAAGCCGCAAGTACCGGTCGCCGGTTTCATTGAGCGCGGCAATCTGTGCCAGCAGCCGCGGTCTTGCGCAGGGCTCATACAGCGCGAAATGAAACGCCTTGTTCAAGGCTCCGAAGTTTTCCAGGTCCGACGCCTCGGCCTTGTCCTGAATGGCTGCGGCCCGGTCGATCTGGCTGTTGGTCAGCTCCGGAATGGCAAGGCGCAAGGCCAGTGTCTCCAGCGCCGCCCGCATTTCATAAACTTCCCTGAATTCCTCCGGATCAAGCGGGGCAACGATGGCGCCCTTGTTCGGCGGCATCTGCACCAGCCCTTCGGCTTCCAGCAGGCGCAGCGCATCGCGAACAGGCATCCGGCTGGTCTCGAACAATACCGCCAGCCGTTCCTGACGCAGCGCCTCGCCCGGTTTCAGCTCGCCCGAGACGATCTTTTCCCGCAGGGCATCGGCCACCCGAATGGCCTGGTCTCCTGTTCTTTTTGCGCTTGTCCGCTCTGTCATCTGTCCGTCCGGCTGGGTCCTTCCGCCTTCGTAGACAATCATCGACTTGACTGCAATCCGGTAAATATGTATCCAGTTTTTAAATTTGGATACAAAAAGGATATTGCAAATGACCGTCTCGCGATTGAAGGACATTCTGGGAATTGGCGTGGACAAGATGGGACAGGCCGCCGATGACGCTGGAAATTCCGACATGCTTCGGTTGGAGAACCTGGATACGGACCTTCGCCCGCCGGAGGAGGCGCTGGAAGCAACGCTGGCTGCCATCGGCCGGGATGACGCCAACAGCTATCTGCCGTTCCTGGGCACGAATGACATCCGCAGGGCCGCAACCAGCCGGATATCGGCTACCACCGGCCAGCCCTACGACTGGAATACCCAATGCGTCATTTCGGCGGGCGGCCTGTCCGGCATCCTCAATGCCCTGCTGGCAATTCTGGAGCCGGGCGACGAGGTCATCATCACCGATCCCGCCTACGCGGGCCTGCTCAACCGCATCCGCCTGGCCGGCGGTGTTCCGAAGCTGGTTCCGCTAAGGGTGGTCGACGGCGGCTGGCGTCTTGATCTGGAAGAACTGCGCCGCGCAGCCAGTGCCAGAACCCGGGCCGTTTTGACCATGAGCCCGTCCATGCCGACAGGTATCGTCCACACGGCCGAGGAATGGAACGCCATTGCGGAAGTCGTGATGCGCACCGGCGCCTTCCTGCTGCACGACGCCGCCATGGAGCGCCTCCTTTACACCGGCAAGCCGGTGATCCACCCGGCCAGTCTGGATGGCATGGCGGAGCGCACGATAACGGTGGGCTGCGTTTCCAAGGAATACCGGATGATCGGCTGGCGAGTCGGCTGGACGGTCGGCCCCGCCCCGATCATGGCGGACATCGGCCTTGTCAGCCTCACCAACGTCGTCTGCCAGGTCGGCATCGCAATGCCCGGCGCTGCGGCCGCCATCACCGCGAAAGACGACGGCATCGCCGCTGCAACAGCAACCTGGAAAGCCCGCCGGGACATCATCCTGCAGGCACTGTCGAACCTGCCCGTCGTGCGCCCGGATGGCGGCTGGTCGCTGCTGATCGACACCGCCGAGCTTGGCTACTCCCCGGTGGAAGCCTCCCGGTTGCTGTTCGAAAAGGGGCGGATCGCGGCAACACCGATGACCGGCTGGGGCAGCGAGGACATCGCCGGACGCTACCTGCGTTTCGTCTTCGCCAACGAGCCGGCAGAAAGGCTCGGCGATATCCGCGAGCGGTTGCGCCTCGCCTGGCAGGTCTGACGGCACCGCGCCAGCCTCGAAACCTCAGGAAAGCCCTGCCCGGGCTTTCTTCCTCCCTCACGCTCTACCGCCGGTCCGCACCGGTTTCATCACCCCGCTTGTGCCCAAAGGCACAGCTTTCCTCGAAAGGACGAAAGACTTGACTACCCGCATCCCATCCCTGGCCGCCTGGCTGTTCCGGCTTGCCGCTCTCTGGATGCTGATCGGACTGGTGCTCGGCATCGTCATGGCGGCAAGCCATGACCACGCGCTCTCGCCGGTTCATGTGCACACCAACCTTCTCGGCTGGGCAACCCTGGCCCTGACCGGGCTTCTCTACACGGTAATCCCGGCCATGGCGGACAACAGGTTTGCCCGCCTGCACTTCTGGCTTCATGCGCTTGGTCTGCCGGTGATGATGGCGGCGCTGGCCGCTTATGCGCTTGGCCATACGGCGATGGAACCCGTCATCGCGGTTGGTGCGATCGCGGTCACCGCCGGGCTTGCCTTTTTCGCGGTCAACCTGTTCCGGACACTTTGACCGGACGGGTTTCACCCAACTCGCCCAAGTTCCGTGTCCGGGGCCCGCAGTCGCAACACTGCGGGCCATTTCCGTTTGCCGCTCGAACCGGCACGCAATTGCCGGCCTGTCTTGACAGCGTCACAGCTGGCCGTCCCTATATCACCAGTTGTGCCGGGGACGACTCGGCACCCCATCGGCAAACCGCAAGGAGACGGCGCATGAAGATCGACAAGACCACGGTAACGGCAGCCTGCGCATTGGCCATCGCCTCATCTGGCCTGCTGGCGCCACGCCTTGCGGATGCCTGCACCCGGGTGGTCTATCTCGGTGCCAGCGAGCAGGTGATCACCGCCCGCTCGATGGACTGGAGGACCGATGTCGGCACGAACCTCTGGCTGTTCCCGCGCGGCATGAAACGCAATGGCGAGGCCGGTGAAAACTCCCTGGAATGGACCTCGAAATACGGCAGCGTCATTGCCTCCGGCTACGACATTTCAACGACCGACGGCATGAACGAAGCCGGGCTTGTCGCCAATGTGCTGTGGCTGGTGGAATCCGAGTATCCAGAATACGACGGCTCCAAACCTGGCCTGACGATCGCCGCCTGGGCGCAATATGTGCTCGACAATTTCGCGACCGTTGAAGAGGCCGTCCGCGCGCTGGAGGCCGAACCCTTCACCCTCTTCAGCGACAATGTTCCTGGCGAAGAACGCCTCGCCACCCTGCACCTGTCCCTGTCGGACGCAAGCGGCGACAGCGCCATCGTGGAGTATATCGGCGGCAAGCAGGTGATCCACCACAGCCGCGCCTACCAGGTGATGACCAACTCGCCGACCTTCGAAGAGCAGCTGGCCCTGAACCAGTACTGGAAGGAAATCGGCGGCACTGTCATGCTGCCGGGCACCAACCGTGCAGCGGACCGCTTTGCCCGCGCATCGTTCTATGTCGACGCCATCCCGAGAACCGAAAGCCCGGTCGAGACGATTGCCAGCGTCTTCGGCGTCATCCGCAATGTCTCCGTTCCGCTCGGCATCACCACGCCCGACCAGCCGAACATCTCCTCCACCCGCTGGCGCACCGTCGCCGACCAGAAGCGCAAGCTCTACTTCTTCGAATCCGTGGTGACCCCGAACATCTTCTGGATCGACTTCAGCCAGGCCGACTTTTCGCCGGAAACCGGCAAGGTCATGAAACTAGACCTCGGCCCCAACCAGACCAACATTTACTCCGGCATGGCCAACGCGCACTTCCAGGAAGCAGAACCGTTCCGGTTTCTGGGGCGGTAGGACGCGGGAAGGACTGCTTTGCGTCGCCAAGGCGGACTATCACTGGTTTTCGGTCCGATCTGCAAAGCCACCGTTCGTTGCGCTACGCACGAAGGTTCATAGAGGGCGGGGAGCGGACTTTCGTTGCAACGCAAACCAATGGCGGTAATGCGGCCTCATGCCTGTCGTCTGGAGCCTCACGGGATTACCGCAAAAGCTGCCAATAGCTGAGGGCACCCATCATGGTGTCCTTGCCGTATAAAATGGGGAAGAAGGCCTCTACCAATCAAGGGACAATTCAGCGCACAGTGCACGGGGTGAGCAACGCCGGGCGTTTGCGGTTTTGGCAGTTGGTCGATCGAGCGTTCGTTACCGGACATTCGGCCGGACGACACAGATCCGCGCGAAGCGATGAGACGAGTAGCCAGAAACATTAACGCCCAAAACTTTGCAACAAGCCTCCTCGCTATATATTCTAATCACGGGAAAACAGCGGATAATTGGATTTTTACTTCATGTCAGAAAGAGATGTTTGGATTACGATTGGTTTGTCTACCTTTCTTTCTAAATTGTTAGCGTGGCAAAAAAATCCCATCATAGCTCCGTCTGCACTTCCTGGCTTTTGAATTGGAAGAGGTACAGTCGTATTTTTGCTTGGCCATCCCGACGCGACAAAAACTCTTACCCCTGGATCAAACCCAAGTCGTTCAACTATTCTCTCCTCGATCTCGCTAGGCTCAACATTTTCAAGCACGATGCAATTGAATGGCACACCGAGACCATTTGCTACCTGCAGAAACAGTTTTCGACCAGAAAGATAATAAAATCCAACAATATTTAAAGATGAATATGATGTTGTGATTTGAGAAACAGAATATTCGGCATTCTCATTTGTAGAGCCATGAAAATAGGGGGTGTCCAGTTCTATTTTTTCGCCCATCAGGTTTGTAGGCCAATCATACAAGAACGATGATACAACGCTGTATTGGAATTCCACTCCGTTCCAACCGACTACAGTAGCTTGCCCGCCGACGGAAGTGCTAGGATCGAGCACTACATTGGAAAACGCGCTGAATAGGTTACTGGCAGGCGACCCATCTTGCTCACACATGAACATGTTCGCGGTTATCGCTCTACCGCCAAAATAGGTTGATGCATTATGTGCTTCGTACTTGCGAAATAATTCGTACGCTTCCTTTTCGCCAATCCAGGCAGTTTTCGCTATAGTTCCAATAGGTTTTCCGTGAGAAATTTTTACGATTTTTCGAAGTCGTCCAAAAGCTATAATGTAGTCATTTCCGGTATCTTTGCTGGATTCGGCAAAGAAATTTACAACATCTGTGTATCTATGCTCAGTGTTGCTAATAACTCGATCTTGACTTGTCGTTGAGCGGATAAACTTATTGATGTCACGTACTGCTAATTCAGGAGAATTACAGTAGCCGACGCAAATCCCACCAGGCAAAGGGCAAACCTTTATCGTGCCATGTTGTATCGGGAGCTTTGAGTCTGATTTGACTAGGTTGGTGTCTCCAACCATGGCGATTAGGCCATTTTCAATTCGCGCCAACACAAGTGTCATAGGTTACCGACTCATTGAACAAGTTTTGCTATATATATCTCATTTTGCCAAGTTGATGCATAGCGGCGAACGGCGGCTTCCTAGATTGATTTGAATTTCGCCCTTTCGTGAAGAAATCTACCTGAGACGGGAGCGGACCTTTGTTGCATAGCAACTAATTCTCAAGTGGCCGCGAAAGCGGACATTCCCAGCAAGCTATTCCATCTGCGGCTCCGACCGGAGCTCGAGCTGCTTGCTGGGGTTGCCTTGCCGTCACAATATGAGTTCCTTGGTAAGAAACCTACTCTTCGGACCAAGGTCACTGCCAACCTTGGGTAATAAATAGCTCGAGAAACCTTGTTGACGAATGTTCCAGGTGTAGTGGCTTGGGCGCTGAATAAGCTTCCAGACCGGCATCAGACCATAGCTCTCGATTTCCTTGATCGTGGGCAAACGGCCTAATCGCGCAACAACAGATGCTTCAATGTCGCGCAAGCTGGAATAACCAGTTCCCAAGCATCTTGGGCGAGCCTCACTTGGAAGCGTCCCTAGTCTTCTCTTGGGGAATATTTTTCCGAGGACTTCCTTCAAATCTCCGATCGAACCATCAAAGTTCGTTAGTTGCCTGCGGCTCCTGTAGTTGCTCTTGCCCAATCGAAGCGATCGAACAAGTTTGGTCGCGAGCGGGGAAAGACCTCTGATGTCAGACACTGCATCGACGATTTGATCATATTCGAAAGTGTAGCTTCCTATGCCCGCAAGCTCGCAAACCCCGAAGTTTCGAACGCTTACATATGCTAGGTCAGTGGCAAGAAAGTTTGCCTTCAAAGGCTGATCGTCCGCCAAACGCTCGATGGGGAGCGCCAAGGAAACGCTGTCTTGAGCTTCGAGTTTATATGTTTGTTTCGGTCGATACTTGTGAAGGCGTTGGGTTAACCAGTCCCCTGTGTCAGAGATTATTTGACCTTCAAGTTTAAGGTGCTGAACAAAAAGGCTGCCAGCTTGACAGATGGCGTCGAAGCGTTTCGGTGAATACGCGGACACAGACCATCCTAGACATTGCCAAGAGTTTGATAAAGCAATTCGGCGAACAGGGTCGCTGACGACAATTAATACGTCTTTGTCGCTCAAGTCGTCTACCGTCGCACGCGCAACCGAACCGAAGATGCAGATGCTCTCAACTATTGCACCGGTCATGGAGCAACCTTCCTAAACAACATCGAGGCCAACAGTGCAAAGAGTGAGAAGCCCACGATACTTTGGAAAGAAGCAATCCACCTACCAAGTTCTGTTGTGGGGGTAATATCCCCATAACCCAATGTGGTTAACGATATCGTTGTGAAATAAACAGCTTCAGGCCAACTCGAGATAATTTCTTCGTTGATCTCCAGACCAAACTCATGCCGAAACTGAAAGTTCAATATCGAAGCCACGATGATTGTTGAGAGGACGGTGACTAAGTAATAGCGAATTCGAATTCCGCTCCCGAATAATTTCTCCCAAAAGAGCCTCTGAAGAACACGGAAACCCTTTTGGGAAACCGCGAAATAGTCCGAAAACTTTGCCGCCTTTGACCAAGATTTCTTAAATTCATACCCGTCTTGATAGCGTTTCCAACGCAAAAATAGGAACTGAGCATCGCGTTCGAATTCAATTTGCTCGGCGTCTCGGCTGTTGTTCATAAGCGTTTGGAATAAGTGAACTCCGATGTTTTGGTGCTTCCGTCGGTCAAGACATTTCTTGAAAGAGAGCGGATCCAAGTATGTATTCGAAAGAGAGATTTTGTGAGTGTTGGTCCTGATAAATCGACAGTCGTGAAACTCACAGTCCTTCAGCTGTGTTGCAATAAGCTGGCAATTAATGAATTCACAACTCCTGAAAATAACTCCCCTAATAGAGGTCTTGGAGAAACTGACCTTCTCGAAACTCACATTTTCTATGCGTTGGGTTCGCCCTGCGGCCTGCTTCGTAAGATCGTCAGGTTCATAGATGGCATTCTTAAGATGGTTGGATCTCTTCAAGTGGTCGTAGAAATCGTTTTGAGACTTCAGAACACTAGGGCTCGGAAGCTGCCAGAAGTTCTCCCACACATCCATATGCCGCGTTCCAATCTTCACATCGCCGATGGGCGTTTCATGTTCTTATTTTTTCCATCAATTTAGCGTTCGATCAAGGAAACTGCACACATTGCGTTTTGGGGATCTACTCAATTTGCCGGTGCCGGTAGGACCTGAGATTTAAGAACCGCAGAAGAAATCAGTAGGAAACTGTTTAAGCTGCTCACGCGACTGATTTTTGAAAGCCGAAAGGAAACAAAAAGTTGGCCGAACCCAGCTGTATATACAAGAGGGCGAAGGTCCGCAAAGCGGGGTGAAAAAGCAGCACCAGGAGATTGTAGCGTAAGTCCGCTATGGGCCGAAAGCTACCGCAGAAATTGACCTACGGATGTCGGCTTAGGTAATCGATTTTCCAAGAGCCGACCGTCCGCTCCCTCCCCCAAAATCTGCCAGTCGGCAAAGGCCCCTCGGCTTACCGTTTTACTGGAACCAACTCATAAAATTTCCTCATCTTCCCTAGCGTTAATTCTTGCATTGCCGCACACATCGGCTCACTATCCAGAGCAGTTACTTGTCATACAAAGCCCTGTGACGCGCCGTTTCTTGTGCGTTTCAAAGCATTAGAAAGATGTGCCTGCTGAAGGCATTCAAGGCGCGACAGTCGATCTGGAACCTGACGTATGCCAATTACCTTCGCACCTCGTATCGCCATGTTCGGCTTTGACGCCACGGCCTCGCCCAAGTGGCAAATGGTGCCGAGGGGGTGGGAGCGCACGATTGTGGTGCGGGGGGCAGGTGCCCTTATTCCCGAATTGACCCCCAACGACATTGCCAGGGTCACCTATCGCCGTGTCGGCGCCGAACATCATCTGACGCTCAAGGGCCTCAAGGCCGGCAAGGGGTTTGTCCGCTTTGTGCCGAATGCCGGGTTTGCGGGGCCTGTTCCCAACAGCGACATTCTGGAAATCTCGGTCAAGACCGAGGTCAAGATCAACACGGCGTTTCACTATGTGAAGGACAACGCCGGCCACAAGACCAACCGCAACATGGGCGACCTCAACGCCCTGATACGAGGCGTCAACCGGTTGCTGGACACCCAGGCCAACGTGCGGATGTACAGAAAGAGCGCACGCACGATAACGGTTCCACAGAACCTGGGCGCCACGGTACGGTTTTCCAGCCACCTGGCGGGCGTTGCGGCCGCCGAACATGAATGGGACGATGTCACGGCCTTTGCCGATGCTGCCGCGGATTTCAATGTCTTCTTCGTGTGGCAGTATGAGCAGGATGCGACGCCTGCGGTCAACAACACCCGGGCCGGAACCCTGGCCGCCGAGAAGAACTGCCTGATGCAAGATACGATCACCGGCTCGACCCATGCCGAAACCCTGGCACACGAGACCATTCACCTGCGCGGCATCGGCCCGCACAGCGGAACCGCAACACACCTGATCGCCAGTGGCGCGGTGCGGACGGGGCAGCTGATTTCGCGCGCCCAGGCCAACATCATCAATCCGTCGGGCACATAATGGTTCGACACCGCAACCTGGCCGGATGCATCGCAGGGGCGTTTCTGTTCACCTGGCTTGCAGGAAGCACTATGGCAGACGACATGAACCTTGAGGCAGAGATCGATACCGCGCTGGCCGGAGGCTCGACGGAGGCCGTGGTGGAGGCAGGCCCGGCCGCCGTCGCTCCCCTGGCCGCGCGCCTGGCCGCGGCGAAGACCACCGGGGAAAAATCGGCCCTGGTGGATCTGCTGTCCGCCGTCGGCGGTGCAGACGCCCTGGCGCCCGTCTTGCCCTACATAGGTGATGCCGACCCGGACCTGCGCGCACGCGCCAGCGCCGCAGCGCTGAAAGTCGTGCTGGCCAATGGCCCACCGTCGGGCCCCGTCGCCGAGCAGCTTCAGACCGAAGTATTAGCGGCGCTGGAAGCACCGGACGCGGAAGGCGGCGTGTTGCTGCTGGGGGCACTGGCGCCCGGAGCGGAAGACGCGCTTGAAGCTCAGCTCTCCGGCACACGCCTGGTCAAGGCGCAACCACAGGAGCCCACGGCCCCCGCAGCCCTGGCAACCCGGCTCGCGCTATCGGCCTTGGGGGACGATGAAGCGCGAACCAGCCTCCTGAGGCAAATCCCCGAGGCAGAGCCGGACAGCCTCGTCTTCATGCTGAAGGCCTTGCCCCTGATTGACGCGCCTGAGGTTCTGCATACCCTGGCCGCAACCACCCTTTCCTCAGACGCCCCCGTAGCGGACGGTCTGCCCAGCGGGGCGGAACCCGCCCGGGAGGTGGCCGACGTCGCGGTCGAGGCGTTTATCGCGCGTCTGAACCTCACCCCTGGCTTCAAGGTGACGCCGGGTGCCATCTACACGGCAGACCAACGGGCCGAAGTCGAAAGGCTCATCACGAGCTCCATCCCGAACTAGGCAAACCGGTCTTCCAACTCTCTTTTTCGCCCCTGATACTTCGGCCCTGGAGAAATGACCGGATTTTACATTAACGAAAGGTCCCATCGGTAAACTGGAGAAAACCTTCCAGAGACGAGAAAGTGATGCCGTCTTCCAGTAACGCCGCTCTCGAAATTCTCAATCTTCACAAGCGTTTCAGCGAACCCGCGGTCAACGATCTCTCGTTGAAGGTGCGCAAAGGCGAATTCTACGCCTTGCTGGGCCCCAATGGCGCCGGCAAAACCACCACGCTGCGCATGGTCGCCGGCCTGCTTCAGGCCGATGCGGGGGCGGTCAGGGTCTGCGGCATCGATGCGTTTGCGGATCCGATTGCCGCCAAACAGGTTCTGGCCTGGGTTCCGGACGAACCCATGGTCTACGACAAGCTGACGCCGCTTGAATATCTCGAGTTCGTGGCAGGCCTCTGGAGCATGCAGCCGGACCTTGCAAGGTTCAAGGCCGACAACCTTCTGGACGCCTTCGGACTTGCCCCCCATGCCAATGAGCGCTGCGGCGGGTTCTCGAAAGGCATGCGCCAGAAGGTGGCGCTTGCCGGAGCCCTGATCCACGAACCGCGCCTGATCATCCTCGACGAACCGCTCACCGGCCTTGATGCAGGCTCTGCCCGCCAGGTGAAGAAGGTGCTGACCGGGCTTGTCGCGCAGGGCGTGTCGATCATCATGACGACCCATATCCTGGAGGTGGCGGAGCGCATGGCCGACCGAATCGGCATTATCGCCCGTGGACAGCTTGTTGCCGAAGGAACGCTGGAAGAGCTGCGCCAACGGGCAAGCGCCGGCGGCCATTCCCTGGAGGATATTTTCCTGGAAATCGTGGGCGGCGATGCCGGCGCACATGCGAACACGGCCGAACTCCTTGATGAGAAGGTGGCATGAGAGCGTTGGCGGCCCCTTCCGCCCTGATACGTTTCTCCCGCCATGAATTGCGGCTGGCATGGCGCGACTGGGCCTGGATGTTTTCAGGCTGGCGCAGCACGAGCCTGCGGCGCGCCCTGATCGGCATGATCCTCTTCTACGCGGTCATGCACCTGATCGCCTACGCGGTGCTTTCGCCCCGCTTTGCCACAGGGTTTGTTCTTGACCAGACAGCACAGGCAGCGCTTTCGGTCACGGTGCTGCTCAGCTTCACCATGATGCTGTCACAGGCGATGGAGTCGGTAACCCGTGCGTTCTACGCAAGGGATGACCTGGACCTGATCCTGTCTTCCCCCGCCCCCTCGCGTGACCTGTTTCTCGTGCGCATCGTCATGATGGCCTTGACGAGCTGGGCCATGTCGGCGCTGGTCATCTCACCGTTCCTCAACGTTGCGGTGGTGCTTGGCGGGGAGCACTGGCTGGCGGGATATGTGGTTCTTCTGGCGGTATCGCTGAACGCGACCGGGGCAGGCGTTTTGATCACGCTCGCGCTGTTCCGAACGGTTGGCGCGCAGCGCACGCGCTTTTACGCGCAAATTCTCGCAGCGGTCGTTGGCGCGGCCTTCCTCATCGGGATGCAGGTGGTGGCGATCCTGTCCTTCGGGTCGATGTCGCGGTTCACGCTGTTCGATCCTGCCTTCCTGGCAAGCCATGCGCCGGGTGAGGGCTCGTCGTGGTGGTTCCTCGCCCACACGGTGGCCGGACAGACCAATGCCGTGTTCCTGTTCCTGGCGGTTTCCGTCGTGTTTTTTGCGGTCGGGGCCTGGCGCGGCGCGGTCCAGTTCCGCAGCATTGTCGTGCTCGCACTTGGCGTCACGGAAAAGACCCCGCGCGGCCGCGCTTCCGAGCGGACCTTTCGCAGTTATTCGCCGCTCGGCGCGCTCGTCTTGAAGGAACTCAAGCTCATCGCCCGCGATCCCTGGCTGATTTCCCAGACGCTGATGCAGGTTCTCTATCTCATCCCGCCGGCGGTCATGCTCTGGGTCAGCTTTGGCGAGAAAACCGAGATTTCCGTGATCGTCGCGCCGGTTGTCGTCATGGCGGTTGGACAGCTTGCCGGCGGCCTCGCCTGGCTGACCATCTCCGGTGAGGACGCACCCGACCTGATTGCGACAGCCCCCATCTCTGCGTTCACACGCCTGTGGGCGAAAGTGCTGTCGGTGCTGACGATTATCGCAGCAATCGTGCTGCCGATCTCCCTGGGCCTGGCGCTCATATCGCTCTGGGGCGCTGTCATCACCGCCGCCGGCGCCATGACCGCGGCAGCAAGCGCAGTGCTTGTTCAACTCTGGTTCCGGGCACAGGCCAAGCGCACAACCTTCCGGCGCCGTCAGGTCGCTTCCAAGGCCTCCACGCTTGCGGAAGCCGCCGCATCCATTGCCTGCGCGGCCGGGACGGCCCTCGTCGCCGCGGCAAGCCCGCTGGCGATCCTCCCGGTCTTCCTGCTCCTGAGTGTGCTTGGGATCTCCTGGAGCATCCGCCCGAAACACAGCGCAAGCGCCTGAGGGGCACCACACTTCAGGCAAGTGGCTGTTGACTGAAGCATCGCCAGACAACCTGCAAAAGGGCGGTGCGAGGGGCAAGTCGACCGCCAAAACAACGCCCACGCAAGTTCGCTCAAGGATCCTGCAAAGCTCTGCGGGTGCCGCATTCGGCAAGATATCGATGATAGAAATCCGTGTTCAGGCCGCTCGCCTGGCGTTGCAGTGAAGTCGTTTCGATAGCCTGGCCGGGCATGCCCATCCAGTCCAGCAGGAGCTGTGTTGCCGCGCGGGGATCCCGGGCGAAGCGCTCATAGGTGGCATGGAACGGCACGATGCCGTTCTGTCTGAAATAGGCCAGCCAGCTTTCGCAGTCCTGCGAAATCCAGTTCACAAGCCTGTCGATGCTTTCAAAATCGTAGCTGGGCTCGGCGATACGCTCCTGCGCGGAAACCCATTGCTGGGTCTGGATGGCAATGTGAAGCGATACGGCCTGATAGTAGATGTCTCCCCGGAGATTGTAGACGTAGAGGCAGTCGCCGAAGAGCTCCTCAAGCCTCGTCACGCCGAGCTCCCGCAACAGGTCGAACTGATAATTGTGCAGCATCAGCGAGACCGGCAGACCGGAACCGGCGTCAAAATCCCGGATCGCCCGCACATAGCGCTTCAGCTCTTCTGCCGTTGCGGGCAGATCGTGAAACTCCGGCAGGAAGTGCCGGATCTTCTTGTCGAAATGTCCCTGCCCGAACCACTCGTAGCTTTGCCGGGTCACCTTCGACGCACTCAGCGTCGTTGCCAGCGCCGTGCTGCCCGTTCTCTGGGTGGACGCAAATACGATCGTGTCGCACGCAAGGCGGTGTGGGGCTGTCACAAAGGTACCTCGCCCGGGAGAAATGTTGGCAACCGCAAGCTTGGGCCGCCTGGATTTGCGGGTCAACAGGCGTTCCAACACATCGCCTTGAAACGGCCGGCAGGCAAAACCGGAGGAGCCTTTTCCTCCTGCCTGCAAGAGACAGCAAGCCGATCACTGCCTCCCGCGTGCTCAGAAGCCGGACATGCAGTTTACGGAACTTGTCCTTAAGCAAATTCGCTTCTAGTCAGCAATGCGCATGCGCCGCGTCGCCGGAAATGGCGAAGGTTCGAGCGTGCGCAGAGCTTACCGCCACGCGAGGGGTCGGTGTCCGCATATTAATATGCATTTGAGGTATTTTGGAATGAATTTCAGAGCTTTCGTCTCGGTGCTGGCCTTGCTGCCGGCAACAGGTGCGGCTGCCGCGCCATTCAGCAGCGGCGATTGGGAAGCCGCAAGGATCGGCAGCACCTGCCTTGTCTATAACAACGCCCCGGCGCGCGACACCTCCGGCTCGTTGCAGTTCAGCTTCGACGTCAAAGGCTACAACGCGGATTTCACATACGAATATGCGCCCTACACCGAAAACGAAGAAGACCCCTGGGCCGAGACCGACCTGGTTGAAATCACCATCGACGGGGAAGATTCCTGGCTGGGAGGAGAGATGTTTCCCGTCGGATTACAGGACCCTTACCAGATCTCGATGACCTCCGGCTTCGTGAAGGACATGGCCGCCGCGGTGGCAGATGCGCAGACGACGATCGACATTTCCGTCGAGCGCGAAAGCCTGGGCGAAACATGGCTCTACGGCCGCTTCTCGCCGGCCGGCTTCATCGAGAGCCTCGCCAAGGCCGCCGAGATGTGCGACTTCGACCCGGCCAATTTGCCGGAATCCTGATCGAGCGTCGGCCACGCACCCGTCACGGGCGCTTGTTTCCTCAAGTGCCCGGACCATGCTCGAACCCGCCCAACAGAACGCCGTCACACCGGGCTGACGCAATCCTGTCTTTCTTGAGCGGGGCATAAAGATCGGACTCATACCAGGCTCGGGCAGTCTGGCTGTCGGGAAACTCGATCAGCACCGGGATATTTGGCGTCCAGTCACCTTCCAGAACGCTATCCATGTCGCCAAGAACACGGTAGCGCCCGCCAAAGTGTTCCACGGTTTCAAAGACCTTGGCGCGATAGGCACCAAGCCGTTCCGGATCGTGGATTTCCCTGACGTCGAAAAACACGAATGCAGCCATGGCGAAGTGTCCTTCCGTTGATTTCTTACCTGCGGCTGGAAATGCTAAACTCGGACATGTCCCGGCTCCATGCTCCACCGTCCGCAAGTTCTGCCCCCGCATCCGCGCGGGAAACGGCAACCCCTGCCGGGTCTGGACCGGCACAGGATCCACTCGCCGACGTTCTGAACCTCGTGCGCCTGACCGGTGCGCTGATGTTCCTGGTGGATGCCAGCGACCCCTGGTGTGTCGATATTCCCCACACGAATGCCTACCGCGCGATCCTTGCAGATCCCGGGCAGCACGTGCTGTCCTATCATGTCGTCCTGGAAGGCTCAGGCCTGGCCTCCATACCGGGCGAGGCGCCCATCCGGTTCAACCGGGGTGACGTTCTCGTCTTCCCGCAGGGCGATGGGTACCGGATGGAAAGCGCAGCTGGAACGCCTCCCGAGTTCAGTGCGGACGAGGTCGTAGACTTTTTCGAAAACCTTGCCGCCGGACGCTTGCCGAGCATCGTTCCGGAAGGCGGTGGCGGAGACCCGCGGGCCTTGTTCCTGTGCGGGTTCCTCGCCTGCGACGCAAGACCCTTCAACCCGCTGCTTGCAAGGCTCGAACGCCGGCTTCTTGTCTCGCCATCCGAAAGGACTGATGACAGCCTGCAAAGGCTGATCGACATAGCCCGGACAGAAATACAGTCAGACCAGCCCGGCAGCCGCAGTGTGCGCCTGCATCTGTGCGAACTGATCTTCATCGAAACGCTTCGTCGCCATGTGCTGTCGCAGGCCCCGGCGAGCGAAGGCTGGCTCGGCGCCCTCACCGACCCGGTCGCCGGTGCCGCGATCACCGCCATACACGCCGACCCGGCATCGGACTGGACGCTGGAACGCCTTGCCCGGCAGATCAACACGTCCCGCACGGTGCTGACCGAACGCTTTGCCGGAAAAATGGGTCAGGGACCGATGCAATATGTGACGTCCTGGCGCCTGCAGCTAGCCGCGCGCCAATTGCGGGACAGCAGATCATCAATTGCGGAAATCGCCTGGAACGTGGGCTACCGGTCGGAAGCGGCGTTTTCTCGCGCATTCAAGAAGATGGCGGGCGTGTCACCCGGAGCCTGGCGGCGGATTGGCTGATCCTGCGGGCATGGCTCACCGAGCGAAAAGACGAACCAACCTTGCATTAAAGCGAGCGTCTAAACCTCGCCGCTGACCACCAGCTGCATGCGGTCGGCCGCCACGCGGGCACGGGTGTATTGCAGTGGCTTGCCGGTCATGTCCAGGTTGACGCTTTCCATCACCATCACCGGCTGGCCCAGCGCCAGACCAAGCTGCTGGGCATCGCGGTTTTCCACCAGCTCGGCCGTGATGCGTGTTTCCTTGCGGCGGTAATCGGAAATGCCGGCGCGTTGCAAAGCCGCGGTGATTGATCCGGTGTCGGCATAATCGGCGACGAAATTGGGCACGCGGGACTGTTCGAACCAGCTTGTGGCCGCGATCATCGGCACACCGTCGGCAACGCGCAGGGTTTCCACGCGAATGAGCAGCGTTCCAAGCGGCACGCCAAGCTGATGCGCGAGAAGGGCGTCGGATTCCTCGACAGCCGAGCCGATCAACCGTCCGGACGGTGCCCGAAGTTGGCCGGAAACGATTTCCGAAAAGCGCGTGCGTGGGCCGATGGGATAGCTGAGTGGGGCTGAGGCAACAAAGGTGCCACGGCCCTGGTCGGCCCGCAGAATACCATCCGACGTCAGCGCGGCGATCGCCCGGCGCACCGTGTGGCGGTTGACGCCGAACCGGCTTGCAAGCTCGGATTCCGGAGGCAGGCGGCTGCCTTTTTCAAAGGCCCCGCTCACGATTTCCGCCTTCAGCGTTTCCATGATCTGGCGCCACACCGCAATTCCGGCGCTGCGGTCGAGAGTGCTGTTCGTCGTCATGAGCCCGTCATCAAATTTCGGTACCAAAGAGTCAACCGGATTATTTGTCTAGACAAATAGACAAATCAAGTCTAGGACAAGGGCGTTTTCAAACGCTTTCCGAAGAACCGCCCAACCCAAAAGGCGCGCTTCATGACAGACATTACCTCTTCCGCCTCCCCAGACACCCAACCCGGCGCAGCCGTGAGCGCCCGCCAGAAGGTGATCGCGACACTGGCCGCAGCCTCCGCCGAGGCCGTCGCGGAAAAATTCAGCGCACTTCCGCCGCAAAGCTACGAGCTGGTGCGCCAGCCCGAAACCGGACTGGTGATGGTGCGCGGCCGCATGGGCGGCACCGGCAGTCCGTTCAACCTGGGCGAGGTCACCGTCACCCGCTGCGTGGTTCGCCTGGAAACCGGTGAAACCGGCAATGCCTACAGCCTTGGCCGCAACAAGCAGAAAGCGCTGCAGTCCGCCGTGATCGACGCCCTGTGGCAACACCCTGCAATGCAGGAGCGCATCGAGACGGACATCATCGCGCCGCTGGCCGAAGCCCAGGCAGGAACGCAGGAAACCGTTCGCGAGGAAACCGAGGCCACCAAGGTCAACTTCTTCACCATGGTGCGGGGAGACAACTGATGAACGCAGCACAACAGAGCGCCGCCGCACCGCTGGCCGCAGGATTTCAGGACCCGGTTCACGATGCGCAGGGCTGCTTTCGCGCGATCATGAATGCCATGGCCCGGCCGGGTACGCGGCAGGCGATTTCCGCCGGCAATCTGAAGCCGCCCGCACCGCTGACGCAGGTGGCCGCCGCCATCGCCCTGACCCTGTTCGACTACGACACTCCAATCTGGCTCGACAAGCCTTTGATGACCTCGGACGCCGTAAAGACCTTTCTGCGTTTCCATACCGGCTGCCCGATTGTCACCGAACCGGTGGAAGCGGCCTTTGCGCTGGTCAGCGCACCGGTGAGCATGATCCCGCTGGCAAGTTTCAACCAGGGATCCGCCGAATATCCTGACCGGTCGACAACGGTGATCCTGACCGGTCAGGACTTCGGGTCCCATCCGGCCGTCTCCTTTAGCGGTCCGGGCATCAAGGACACCGTTTCCTTTGGCACCGGTCCGGTGCCGCCGGTGTTCTGGGACCAGGTGATTGCCAACAACCGCCAGTTTCCACGGGGTATCGATCTGGTTTTTGCCGGTGAGGATGCGCTGTCTGCCCTGCCCCGTTCCACCCGCATCCTCAAAGCGGAGGTCTGATTCATGTATGTAGCCGTAAAGGGTGGTGAAAAGGCCATCCGCAACGCCCACAAGCTCATGGCCAAGCGCCGCCGGGGCGACACCTCCGTTCCCTCGCTGACGCTGGAGCAGATCGCCCAGCAGCTGTCCCATGCCGTTGCCCGTGTCATGGGCGAAGGTTCGCTCTACGACGAGATGCTGGCCGCGCTTGCCATCAAGCAGGCACGCGGAGACCTGATCGAAGCCGCGTTTCTGATGCGTGCCTACCGCACGACCCTGCCACGGTTCGGCTACAGCCAGCCGATTGACACCGCTAAGATGCTGGTGGAACGGCGCGTTTCAGCCACCTACAAGGACCTGCCGGGCGGCCAGGTGCTGGGCCCGACCTTCGACTACAGCCACCGCCTTCTGGATTTCGCGCTGGCCGCCGAAGAGGACGGTCTCGAAAAGCCTGTCGAAACAGCTACCGCTGAAGAAGGCAGCATGCCGCGCGTCACCGACCTGCTTGGCGACGAAGGCCTGATGGAGCCGGACCCGGTAACCGACGAGGACGCGCCTGTCGGCGACCTGACCCGCGAGCCCCTGTCCTTCCCGGCCGACCGGGACCTGCGCCTGCAGAACCTTGCCCGTGGCGACGAAGGCTTCCTGCTGGCATTGGCCTATTCCACCCAGCGCGGCTACGGCCGCACACACCCCTTCGCCGGCGAAATCCGCTACGGCGAGGTCGAGGTGGAATTCTTCGCCGAGGAACTCGGCTTTGCCGTGACGCTCGGCGCCATCAAGGTAACCGAGTGCCAGATGGTCAACCAGTTCAAGGGTTCGGCCAAAACCGCCCCGACCTTCACCCGGGGTTACGGCCTCGTATTCGGGCAGGTGGAGAGAAAGGCCATGTCCATGGCCATGGTCGACCGTTCCATGCGGTGGCAGGAACTGGGCGAGGAACAGTCCGCCCCGGCTCAGGATGTCGAATTCGTCCTGTCCCATTCAGACAACATCCAGGCGACCGGTTTCGTCGAACACCTGAAGCTGCCGCATTACGTCGATTTCCAGGCCGAACTCGATCTGGTGCGCCGGATGCGCGGCGAATGGTTCGAAAAACGCCGCCAGGAAGAAGAAGAGGGCAGCACCGCCCAGGAGGCGGCGGAATGAGCAGCGGACTTAGTCATATGACGTTCATCGTCAGTGATCTGGACAGGATGACGAATGTGCTGACGACAGTGCTCGGGGCCCGGGAAGTCTACTCCAGTGAAGAGGCCACCTTTTCCCTTTCCCAGGAAAAGTTCTTTCTGGTCGGTGATGTCTGGATCGCGATCATGCAGGGCGAGGCCCTGAATGAGCGCACCTACAATCACGTGGCCTTCAAGATCGAAGAGGAAGACTTCGACACGAAGCTGGCAGCCGTCGAGCGCCTTGGCCTGGAAGTCAAACCACCACGCGCCCGCGTCGAAGGTGAAGGCAGGTCCATCTACTTCTACGACAACGACAATCACCTGTTCGAGCTGCACACCGGAACGCTGGACATGCGCCTCGACCACTATCGCCGGATACTCAGGGAACGGAGTGCTGCGCAATGAACGACACGGCTCAGATTTTCGAACAGGGCGAATACAACTTCGCCTATCTGGATGAGCAGACCAAGCGCATGATCCGCCGGGCAATCCTGAAGGGCATCGCGATACCGGGTTACCAGGTGCCTTTCGCCTCGCGCGAAATGCCGATGCCCTATGGCTGGGGCACCGGCGGGGTGCAGGTCACGGCGGCAATTCTGGGCAAGGACGATTGCCTGAAGATGATCGACCAGGGCTCCGACGACACCACCAACGCGGTTTCCCTGCGCGGTTTCTTCGAAAAGACCGCCGGCGTGCGCACCACCTACGAGACGTCGGAGGCAAGCGTCATCCAGACCCGCCACCGGATTCCGGAAAAGGCCCTGCGCGAAGACCAGATCATCGTCTTCCAGGTGCCGATTCCCGAGCCCCTGCGCTTCCTGGAGCCACGCGAAACCGAGACCCGGAAGATGCATGCGCTCGAGGATTACGGCCTCATGCATGTGAAGCTTTACGAGGACATCGCCAAGAACGGCCATATCGCCACCACCTACGCCTACCCGGTGAAGGTCAACGACCGCTACGTGATGGATCCTTCGCCGACGCCGAAGTTCGACAACCCGAAGATCGACCAGATGGCAGCGCTTCAGCTTTACGGTGCCGGGCGTGAGAAACGCATCTACGCCATTCCGCCCTACACCAAGGTGAAGAGCCTCGACTTCGAGGACTATCCTTTCGAGGTGCAGAAATTCGACAAACCCTGCGGCCTGTGCGGCGCGGAGAATGTCTATCTCGACGAGGTGATCCTGGATGACAAGGGCGGGCGCATGTTCGTCTGCTCCGACAGCGACTATTGCGAGGAACGGCGCGCGGACGGCCATCTCGGCCCGATGGCTGCCGATCCGGCGGCGCACCAGTTCGGCGCCACCCAGGCAGAGGAGACCGCCCGATGAACGCCTTTCCGTCCGCGGACCCGCTGCTGCAGGTTCATAACGTCACCCGCTACTATGGCGACCGCATCGGCTGCGCCGATGTCTCCTTCGATCTCTGGCCCGGTGAAGTGCTTGCCATCGTCGGCGAAAGCGGCTCCGGCAAGACCACGTTGCTCAACTGCCTGTCGACACGTCTCGCCCCGACGGCGGGAGCCATCGAATACCGCATGCGCGACGGCACCATGCGCAACCTTTATCAGCTGACCGAGGCCGAGCGCCGCCTGCTGATGCGCACCGACTGGGGGTTCGTGCACCAGAATGCTGCGGACGGCCTGCGCATGAACGTTTCCGCAGGTGCCAACGTCGGCGAAAGGCTGATGGCGGTTGGCGAGCGCCACTACGGCAACATCCGCTCCACCGCTGATGACTGGCTGGGACGGGTGGAAATCGACAGCGACCGCATCGATGATGATCCCCGCTCGTTCTCCGGCGGCATGCGCCAGCGCCTGCAGATCGCCCGCAACCTCGTCACGAGACCACGGCTGGTCTTCATGGACGAGCCGACCGGCGGTCTGGACGTTTCCGTGCAGGCGCGTCTTCTCGACCTCTTGCGCCGTCTGGTGGCCGATCTCGGACTTTCCGTGGTCATCGTCACCCACGACCTTGCGGTTGCCCGGCTGCTGTCGCACCGGATCATGGTGATGCGCCACGGCAACGTCATCGAAAGCGGCCTGACGGACCAGGTGCTCGACGATCCGCGCGAGCCCTATACCCAGCTGCTCGTTTCTTCCATTCTCCAGGTATGAGGACCGAAATGCCCGTACGCCTCTATCTCAACAACGTCGGCAAGTCCTTCACCATGCACTTGCAGGGCGGAACCGTCATTCCCGTGGTCGAGAAGGTCGAATTCTCGGTGAATTCCGGCGAATGTGTCGTCCTTGGCGGCCCTTCCGGTGCCGGCAAGAGTTCGATCCTCAAGATGATCTACGGCAACTACCGCTGTGACGAGGGTCAGATCCTGGTGACGGTTGGCGATGAAATCGTCAACATTGCCGGGGCCGAGCCGCGCAAGGTTCTGCGACTGCGCGAGGATACGATCGGCTATGTCAGCCAGTTCCTGCGTACTATCCCGCGTGTTTCGGCCGAAGACGTCGTCGCCGAGCCGCTTATCGCCCAGGGCACCAGCGAGGAAGAAGGCGTCGACAAGGCCCGCTCCCTGCTGTCGCGGCTGAATGTGCCCGAGCGCCTGTGGACCCTGCCGCCCGCCACGTTCTCCGGCGGCGAGCAGCAGCGCGTGAACATCGCCAGGGGGTTCATTGCCCATTATCCGATCCTGCTGCTGGATGAGCCAACGGCCTCTCTCGACGCTGCCAACCGGGCCGTGGTCGTGCGTCTGGTGGAAGAAAAGAAAACCCAGGGCGTTGCCATGGTGGGCATTCTTCACGACCAGGACGTCCGGGAACAGATCGCCGACCGCATCATCGACGTAACCGGTTTCAGCGCGGAGGCAGCCGCCTGAACCACGAGATGAGGAAAGGCTTGCAGACGGGCGGAAACTGTCACAGAAAAGTCACCGCCCGCCTTTAGGTCACTCCCTCAGAAAGTTGAAGGATGTGGCCCTGCCACATCCCGGCCAAACCACATTTCAAAATCGCGATTTTCTTCATGCGCTACGCCCTCTATTTCGCCGCCGATGCCGACGACCGCCTGATGCAGCTCGGAAATTCCTGGCTCGGGCGCGATCCCTTTTCCGGCACGGCCCTTCCGCAGCCGGAGCTGCCCGGCATGACATCGACACGTTTCCAGGAGTTGACGACCGACCCCCGGCGCTACGGATTTCACGGGACGTTGAAAGCCCCGTTTTCCCTTGCAGCCGATCAGACCGAGGCAGCACTGCTGGACTCCTGCGCAGCTTTTGCGGCAGAAATCGCCCCTTACGAGATAGAAGCGCTCGGCGTGAACAGGCTTGGCCGCTTTCTGGCACTGACCCCTGAGGCAGAAGAGCCGGCCCTGCGTGCCTTCGCCGGCCTGTGCGTGCGTCGCTTCGAGCCGTTCCGCGCACCACTGTCCGAGGCGGATCTTGAGCGCCGCCGCAAGAGCGGACTGTCGGAAAGGCATGACACCTATCTCGTCAGGTGGGGCTATCCCTATATCTTCGATGAATTCCGCTTCCACCTGACCCTTTCCAACAAGCTGGAAGACGACACCGACATGGAGCGGATGGCAAATGCCGCCCAGGAGCACTTTGCGGATGTCATCGGCAAGAAGCGGCTGTGCCGCCACGTTGCGCTCTACACCGAAGCCGAACGCGGCGCGCCTTTCCAGGTCCATACCGTCTTTCAGCTGACCGGCAGCGTCGCTCCCGTCGACGCGCTCAGCCAGGCCGAGCGTCTTTCCCAAGAGGAATCTGCATGAGCAAGCATCCCAAAGTCTTCAAGAATGCCAGTCTGGTTCTCGCAGGCGAAGTGTTCGACGGTTCCCTGACGGTCGATGATGCCGGTCTGATTTCCGGCATCGGGTCGCCGACCGACGTCGACGGGCATGATTGCGAAGGCGACTTCCTGCTGCCTGGCCTGGTCGAGCTGCATACCGACCACCTGGAAACCCACTATGCGCCGCGTCCCAAGGTGCGCTGGAGCCCGGTTTCCGCCGTGCAGGCCCACGACGCCCAGATCGCGTGTTCAGGCATCACCACCGTGTTCGATGCGCTGCGCGTCGGTATGGATGAAGACGCGGACCTTGGTTATTCGGATATGCGCGCGCTTGCGGATGCCATTGAAACCGGCCAGCGGGAAAACCGTCTGCGTGCCGACCATTTCATCCACCTGCGCTGCGAGGTATCCGCACCCGACGTGCTCAGCGCCTTCAAGGTGTTCGAGGACGACGACAGCATCCGCCTGATCTCGCTGATGGACCACACCCCCGGTCAGCGCCAGTTCGTGTCGATGGATGCCTACAAGATCTATTATCAGGGCAAGAAGGGCTTCACCGACGCCCAGATGGACGACTTCATCCGCAAGCGCCAGGCGCGGGCCAGCAGCCTCGCCCCTGAAAACCGCAAGCACCTGTCGGCCATCGCCCAATCGCGCGGCATTGCCATCGCCAGCCACGACGACGCCACTACCACCCATGTGGAAGAGGCGATTTCACTGCAAACGAAAATCGCCGAGTTTCCAACCACGCTGGAAGCCGCCAAGGCATCTCACGAAGCCGGTATGGCCGTTTTGATGGGGGCGCCGAACGTCGTGCGCGGCGGATCACATTCCGGCAATATCTCGGCGAAGGCGCTTGCCGAAGCGGGCGTTCTGGATGTGCTCTCCTCGGACTATGTGCCGATTTCGCTGCTGCAGGCTGCGTTCCAGCTGGCAGCAGAGGTCGAGGCGATTGCCCTGCCACAGGCAGTCGCCATGGTCACGGCAACGCCAGCGAAGGCCATTGGCCTGCAAGACCGCGGCACCCTGGAACCCGGCCTCAGGGCCGATCTCATTCAGGTGAAAATGGTTGGTGACATCCCGATCGTGCGCGGTGTCTGGCGCGAGGGCAAACGGGTTGCCTGAGGCTGGCTCCGACATGACAGAAAAACTCGGCCCCGGCCGCATGGTGCTCGTAGTCGGCCCGAGCGGGGCCGGCAAGGACACATTGATGGCCGCGCTCAAGGCCCGTCTGGCGGGCCGGACGGACGTCAGCTTCGCCCGGCGAGCGATCACCCGGCAGGCCGATGTCGAGGCTGAGGATCACGACACGCTTTCGCGCGCCGATTTCGATCAGCTGAGAGCAACCGGAAAGGTTGCCCTGTGCTGGGAGGCCCACGGGCTCGGCTACGTCATCCCGCAAAGCTACGACCGGGCAATCGAAGCGGGCGCAACCGTGATTGCCAATGGCTCGCGCAAGGTGTTGAAGCACGCAGAGGACAAATACCGAAACGCCAGCGTTCTGCTGATCACCGCGCCGGTCGAAGTCCTCGCCGAACGCCTCGCCGCACGTGGCCGCGAAAGCAGACAGGAAATAGAGGAACGGCTGCGCCGTGCCGACCTTGAACCGGAAAACGTCGCCAATCTGATCCGCATTGAAAACACCGGCACGGTGGAGGAAGCGGTCGACAGGATGGTCGCCGCACTCGGCCTTTGACCTCAACCGTACCCGTCTCTAATCCGCAAACGCGCTCTGAACGGCCTGACTGAAAATCAGCGCCCTGGCATCCAGTGCGTCCTGATGATCACCGTCAAACGCGTGAACCATGGTGCGGAACTGTTTTGCCTCTTCGCCCAGTTCGGGCTCCCCGACCGCCCGGCGGAGATGGATCAGGGCGTGTTCGTGCCTGACCACAAGGTCTGCCAGATGGAGGGCGGAACCGATCATGTAGGCCCGATACTGCAGGCGTTTGACATGATCGAGCCTGTGAACATCCGGTTCCTGCAAAAGCTGCCAGAATCCGATGACATTCCTGCAAGCGGTGCGCATCAGGCGACCGCATTTCTCTTCGTCTGACCGGGACATGCTTGCCTCGCAAGATTCGCCTCGACCATTCAAGCGTAGCGCTACACCCGGAAACTGCAATGAACCAGAAGAGTCATGATGCGTCATTACACACCCAGATTCATTGATTTCGAAATTATTGTTCTTGGACAAAGACTTGTGCGATGGATTGCAGCCGGGAAAACTTCATTTTGAGGCCAGAAAATACAACCACAGGGTAGAACTTTGGTTCACATCCGGGTCAACGGGCGCCCGCAGCGATCGCCTGATTGATTTTCAAACCCGCATTCACGGCGTGATAGATCGGGAAAGGTGTGCGCTGTGACAGGTCGATGTCCCGCCTCAGCCACTCCCGCTCTTCCAGAACACCAAGGGACTTCGACAGGGCCCGGTCCGTCACCGGCCCGAGGTCCGACTTGATCGCCGAAAACCGGCTTGGCGCCCCGGTTACGGCCAGGATAGGCACCGTCCAGCTGCGTCGCAGTACAGAAAAGGCATCCTCGTTCGGAACGATTTCCTCGATCCGGCTCGCCATGGCAGCAACAGCCTTGCCTTTGTCCGTCAGCCGAAACTCGGGCCGCAGGGGATGGCCGTGGCCGGGGTTTCGCTCCAGCAGCCCAAGCTGGAACAGATGTTCAAGGCTTGCAGCAAAAGAACTGCGGCTTGCACCTGTCGCCGCGATCAGCGGGGCTTGCCGACCGGAAACACCTGCATGCAACTGAGCCAGAATTTTCAGCGACCAGGCTTTGGATGTGAGGTTGACAAGAAGCTGCATATTCATGTTTTATAGCTACTATACTTTTGATACATAGGAAAGTCTCATGCCTGTCGTTTCTCTGGATAATACGATCACTCTCGCCCTCTCCGTTCGCGACAGGCATGCGAGTGCCGACTGGTACGCGGAAAAACTCGGATTCGAGTTGCTCTATCATATGGACGAAGCTGGCTGGAGCGAGTTGGCAACCCGGACCGAAGGCGTGACCCTTGGCCTGGGCGAACAGTCTGAACCAACGCCCGGAAACACGGTTCCCGTCTTTGGCGTGGCCGATATCGCAGGTGCCCGCAGTGCGCTGGAAGAGGCCGGTGTCAAATTCGACGGAGCGACGGAGACCATCGAAGGCATGGTCAGTACCGCAACCTTCTACGATCCGGATGGCAACGCGCTCATGCTTGCTCAGGACCTGTCCAAATAGGCGACTCACAAGGAACAGGAGCCCCCGAAGAACATCGGCACATCCGGTCGGGCGTCCGACCGGATACTGTCTGCAGAGGGTTTTCGCAAACATCCAAGGCACGAATTTACGATCTGACAGGCAGCACGCGACAGAAATACGTCATGCTTCCCAGAGGAAGCTGACGAATGACGCAAAGGAATAGTCGACACAAAATCTTTGCATTGCCAGAATAGTCGACTACTCTCTTATTCTTGATCTCATTCTGAAAATCGAGTTCTGCGGCATGCCTGCGACATTGTTTGAAAAGTACGGCGGCTTCGGGTCGGTGAGCCGCATCGTAATGACCTTTTACGACAAGGTTCTCGATTCCGAAGAGATCGGTGACTTTTTCGACGACGTCGACATGACCCGCCTGATCGATCATCAGACCAAGTTTATCTCCTATCTGTTGGGCGGGCCGGTCAGCTACTCGGAAGAGCGGCTGAGACGGACCCATGCCACCCTTGACCTGAAAAACGAGGACTTTGACGAAGTTGCACGTCTCCTGCGCGAGACGCTGGTGGAACACAAGTTCGACCCTGCAGACATCAAGTCCGTGATGTCGGCAATCGAAGCGCGACGTTCCGCAATTCTTTCGACCGGTGCGACATGAGCATCACCGCCATCAACCAGCAGCTCTTGCGCGCGATCGGGGTCGGCATTGCCGTCGTCAACAGCAAGGACCTCCAGTTCCTGTTCCAGAACGCTCCGTTTTCCGATTGGTTCGGCAAGCCGGAAGCCGTCACCACGCTTGCCGATCTGCTGCCGGATATCGACATCGAACAGCTTCGTGAAGCAATCAAAGAGCAGGGACGCTTTTCCGGAGAAGTCTCCGTCAAGCTCAAGCGCCGGACCCTGGTTATCGCCCTGACCGTTTCGCCAGCTGAAGAACAGGACTTCCTCGTCGTTGAGTGCCAGAACATCACGCGGATCCGCGAACTGGAGTCGATGATCGACAGTTACTCCTCCATGGTAGAGCGGAATACGCGCGAACTGGAACGCGAGAAGGAACGTGTCGAGCGTCTGCTGCTCAACCTGATGCCGCGTTCGGTCTACGAGGAGTTCAAGACCTTCGGTGTCGTCACGCCGCAGCTTTACGAGAGCGTTTCCGTGGTCATGCTCGACTTCGTGGACTTCACGAAATTCTCCGCAGAGCACGACCCGACGGTGACGCTTGGAGAACTGAACGACATCTTTACCGCATTCGACCGTATCGCCGAGCAATTCGGCTGTGAGCGCATAAAGACCATCGGCGATGCCTATCTTGCCGTTTCAGGCATGCCCGAGCCCTCGCCGGATCACATGCGCGCTGTTGCCAACTGCGCCGTGCGCTTCATTCGTTACCTGGAGCGTCGGAACCAGAGCCATCAACACAAGTGGCGGGCGCGTGTCGGACTGGGTACGGGATCGGCAGTCGGTTCCGTCGTCGGAATCCAGAAGTACGTTTACGACGTCTTCGGCTCGGCAGTGAACCTTGCTGCACGACTGCAGGAATTCGCCAATCCCATGTGCGTCGTTGCGCCGGATGCCATGAAGGAATTCCTGGTGGACGAGTTTCACCTGGAAGACCTTGGCAAACGCGAGATCCGCAGCTTTGGAGAAATGCGGCTGATGCGGGTCAGTCCCGGTGTCGAACTGGCTCATAGGGCGCGGCAGTTCTGACCGGACAACAGGTCCGCTGCCAGGCCACTCGCACACCCGAACGAAACCCGCCCGCTCAGTCCCACGGCAAAAGCAAAGGTGCGGCCCCCAAACGCAGCACCTTTGCGGCAATGTGCCGTCAGTTCTTGTTTTTCTTCTTGTTCCCGAAAACGTTGCCCAAAAGGCCGGAAGGCAGGCCGAAGCCTTCTTCTACCGCTTTCAGAACTTCCTCGTCATCGACCTCGCCGTCCAGAACCTTCTGAACGTCGATCTGGGTCTTGCCGCCGGTCGCCTGGTTGATGACCTTGTTGGCCTGGTCAACCAGCTCCTGGGATGGTTCCTTCTTTCCCTGAAGAATGGAGATCAGCTCACCGCCGGTCTGCTGCAGTTGCTTGTAGGCTGCCTCCGGGTTTTCCAGAATACCCTTGATGTCCGGATAGATCCGCGGATCGTTCCACGGACCTTCGATCACTATGGGCACACCTAGGCCGGCCAGCTTCTTGTCTTCGCCCTTCCGCCGAGGCTGCGGGGCCTGGCCTTCCAGCGTCGGCACGATCTTCGGCTCCACACGCCAGGAAAGTCGCTGCGCCGGCATGTCCGTCGTGCCCTTGCCGGTCATGCGAATCAGCGGCCCGATCAGGGACAGATCGTCGGTCTTGGCAATGCCGTTCTGGATCTGGAACGTTGAGCCGAGCGAGCTGAAATCGGTCTTGGCCGACGGATTGGCCTGCCATCCGAGCAACGTCTCCACCGACAGGCCACGCACCATCTGCGGCACATTAATACCCTTGATCGCGCCGTCGGCGAACGTGTAGTTGGCTGTCCCGTTCAGGGCCTGCACCAATGCCTGTTCGCTGCCGCCTTTGGAGGTAACATCCAGGTTGATATTGGCCTTGCCTTCGATCCAGCTGAAATCGGCTGCATCGCGCAGCAACGGATAGGCGTTGAGGTTGGCGAGAGCAAATTTCGCGGCAACTTGAGGTGTTGCGGACGCCCCGTTGAGCGTAACCGTACCGGTGCCGGAGCCGCCGTATAGTGCCAGCTTTTCCAGGTTCGCAGTCAGCACACCGTTCTTGATGGTGGTCGACAGGGCGCTCTGGTCGATCTTGATCTTGTCCCAGCGGATTTCGCTGGTGGTCAGCTTGAAATCCGCGTCGATAGCGTTGAGACCGGAGAAATCTATCGGCTCTGTACTCCAGCCACCTGCCCCACCGCGTTTGCCGCCGCCAGCCGAGGAATTTCCGGACGCCTGGCCAGAACCGCCACCACCGCCGCCGCCTGCACCCGAAGACGATGCCCCGCCGAGATAAGGGTCGAGCACAAGTTCCCGCAGATCCAGCCGCGCCGTAACACTTGGCTTGCCACCGAAGACGATCCGTCCGTTGGCTTCACCCGACGTATCATCCAGCGTGAACCGTGTTTCCTCGAATGAAATCGTCTCGCCTGCAACGCCGAAGATGCCCGAAGCCTTGAAGCGCTTCAGACCGCCACCGCTGCCAAGCGGTTTGCCGAGCCACGCCATGAGCCCGCGCAGGTCGGCAGTATCGACGCTGACCGCACCATCAAGCGCACCGTCGCGCGAAGCCCGGCCATTGAAGCCGGCGCTCACGCGATTGCCTTTCACGCTCACGGAAACCGGCGCAGCTCCCCCCGCCAGCAGGCGAGCGGTGTCACCTTCGCCGGTGAGGCTGAACGCTTCGCCGCGCCAGGACAAGGCACCGCTGAGCGATATCGGGTTTTCCAGTCCCTGCAGATCGATATCCATGGCAAGGTTCGTCAGGCGGTCCGCTTCCGGATCGCCGCCAACCGCCGACGCAAGCCCAAGTCCGCCAATCTCGCCCTCGGCGATACGTACGGACCCCGTAATATCAAGACCGGCAAGCAGTTCCTCCCCTGTCTGCCCCACGGTTGCAAAGGCGAGGTCGAGGCTGAGTTTGCCGCTTGCAGGCAAATCCCTGCCTGCAAGCTGCAGGAGATCGGCAATCGAACCGTCTTTCAGCACCAGCCGGCCGGAGACTTCAGGAACGCTCCCCGACAGATCCGCGTCCGCCGCACCGCCAAGAGACAGTTGGCCAAGCGTGATGTCGAGATCAGCCAGCGACAGCATGGCCTCGGTGCCTGCAACCTTGGCCGACACGGCAAAAGCACCCGGATCGGCGGCAAGGTCCTGCCCGGCCAGCGCCGCAAGCGCTTTCAGGGAAGGACCCGCTGCAGATAGGGCCAATTCGGCGCGCATCGGATCCAGGCCGGATTGGCCGGTGACCGAGACGCTGTTTTCACCACTGGAAATTTTCAGGTCTACCGGAACCTGCTCCCCACCCATGAGAGCGAGCGGGTTGGTCAGGGATCCTGCGACGGCGACCGGCATTTCGCGGAACGTGAAGCTGGATGTCAGATCCACCTCACCCGACAGGCTGGGCGCCTGCAGGCTGAGATCAAGGTTGGAGATACGAACCGGCTCGGCAGCATCCGGCGCCTTGTAGGTCACCGTGCCACCGGTGATCTGCAGGCTGTCGACACCAATGCTCTTGAGATAGCCCTCGGGAGCTGCGGCTGTTTCTGCCGGCACAGCTTCAGACGCAGGCGCTGGCGTGGCTTCCGCCACCGCATCGGTTTCAGCGTCGCCGGTTTCAGCCTCGATCAAGTCGCCAATGTCGCTGATGTCGCGGCGGGGCTCCCAGCTCGTGGTGCCGTTCGGGCCGATTTCCAGATAGATGTCCGGCTTGTCCAGGGCAATTCCGGTCACCTGGATATTGCCGGAAACCAGACCACCCCAGGCGAGCCCAAATTCGACACGCTCGGCCTTGGCGAACTCGATCCCGTCGGCACCGGCCTCGCCGGCAAGGCCGATATCTTCCGCAACCAGCGAAAATCCGGGAAACAGCGACAAGGACACAGGTCCGTCCAGGCGCACGCGCCAGCCAAAGCGCTTGTCCACCTGCTCAACTACCTGACGCTTGATTTCGTCCTTGGGCAGGAACAGCGGCACCACCAGAATGATGGTTACCAGCATGAACAGCAGACTGCCCAGTCCGATCAAAAGCCGACGCATTTAGTGTCTCCCCGTCGCGAATCGGTCCCCAATGTAGACCAATCGGGCCGGAACGTCCCCAAGCAGAAGCAACCGCTTTCGCAGGAAAGGAGACAGAACGATCAAATACCGGCACATCGGTCTACAACACCGCATACCGCCCCTGGGACCGGCATACGATCCCGATCACTGTGCCAGCCGATTTTGACAAAAGCAGGAAGTCTGCCGAATTTGCCCCAGGTTGGCACCATTCAGGCTGAAAACAGCCTGAATGGTGCAGGATCCGGCCGTCTGCTGCTCTGTCTCAGGACAGGGCAAACATGTGATTGTCCCAGGAAATGCCCGGTGGGCGAGCCAGAATTTCCGCCGGTTGGGCAGGATCCTCGACAAGAGACAATGCCCCGTTGCCGTCAGATATCAGAAAGCTGCCCTGATCGATCGGCGCAACGCCGCATCCGTCGGCAATGGCCTCGGCACCCAGGAATGCGCCGGTATCGGCCTTCCAGAACAACGTCTGCCCGCCCCTTGGAGCGGACGTTGCAATCACCTCACCGCTTGCGTTTGCGGTCACCGAGCCGATGTAGTTCTGAAGGCCTGACGCGATACCTGTCGGAATTTCCGTCAAGATGGGTGCTTCGTCCCGCGAAAACACACCAACCAGCGGCGGCAGGTCTGTTTCCGGCCCCTCGAACTGACCGCCGACCCAAGCCCGCCCTTGTCCGTCCAGCGCCATATGCCGGAGCGACAGCTGGTGCAGGGACGCGTCCAGAGCGTGGCTGGCATGAAGATCACCGGTCTCCCGATCCAGGAACACCACGGTCGGCGCCATGGTGTCGAGATTGAGCTTTTCACGCCCCTTGTCCGGATGGGTCATGATGCCGCCATTGGCAACGACAAGCGTGCGCCCGTCCGGCGCGAGCAGGAGGTCGTGCGGACCGATTCCATGGGTCTCGATCTCGCCGATCCGCTGAACCTGACGGCCACTCATGTCGTAAACGCCAATCACGCCACGGGCTGCGGCATAGTCGTTTTCGACCGCATAGAGCAGTCTGCCATCAGCGGAAAAACAGCCATGTCCATAGTAATGGCGGCCAGGTTCCGCCGTGAGAACCTCCGGCTCCACATCCTGATATGGCCGAACCACGACAGCGAAAGTGCCGGGCCGGCGGGCAAAGGCCACAAATCTGGTCCTGTCGGGAGAAACCGCGACGCCGTGGCCCCGTCCCGGCAGACCGATCCTGGCCAGAACCTGTCCAAGGTCGTCGACAACACCAACCCCATAATCGCCATTCTCAAGCTTGTAGGCGCTCACGAACAGCGGCACGCCGTCGGAAGCTTCCCGGTTCAGAAGGCTTTCCGCCAGCGTCGAGCCGGAAAATGCCGGCAAGGCGGCAAGGCCGCCGAGTGCTGCCAGAAAACCACGCCGGGACAGGGGCTTAGTCACCATCGAGCGCATTGAAACCTCCAGCAAGTTCCAGGGCACCTGCAAGTTCAAGGGCAATCGTGTCGCGAAGCGATTTCAGCGTGATCGCCAGGACAACCATCTTGTCGTAGGCATCGCCTTCTTCGAAGGACTGGCGCAAGGGCGGATCCAGGGTCCCCAAAAGAGTGACAGCATTGCCAAACTCGAAGTCGAGCGTGTCGTAAATCCAGGTGAAATCGTCCGGCGTCAGGTCCTTCAGGTCCAGGGAAGCAATGGCCTTCTGAATACCGAGTACTTCGCCGTTGAGATAGACCACGCTGTTGCCGGAGCGCGAGAACGGAAAGCGCGTCGCCCTGGCCTTGTCCTTGCCGGTTCCCAACGCCGGAAGCACATCCTGATCTCGCGCGATGATCAGCCCCGTGACCAGCGCGTTGAACACGCTTTCCAGCGCTTCCTTCGACGTATGGAACCGCTCGTTGCCGCCTTCGGCTGTCAAGAGCACCTCGCTGTATCCGTCGGGATCCTGCCAGCCGGCAGCGATTTCGCTGGCCATGGCCGCAAGGTTTTCCGAAATTGCCAGTGCATAGCCGCAGCTGAAGTCCTTGCCGTCGTCCGCCTGCCCCAGCCGAACCGCACTGTCCTTGTCGAAAGCGAGCAATTCCAGTGCTGTCAGTCCCTGAACCGCGACGCTCTTGTCCTTGAGCGTCGCCGCAGACAAGGCGTCCTTGTCTTCAGAAGCGAGAAGCTTGCGGATCTGGCGTTGCGTGATGCCACGCGGGTCGGGCAGGAAGGCCAGCCGACTGAGGCGATCGTTGTCGATCAACGAGCCAAACCGCAAGAAATGCACATGGGAGAAATCCCGAACAGTGTCTGAAAAGGCCGTCCTGAACCCCTCGACCGATGCTTCGTCCACATTTGCGCAGACCGCTCGAACAGCGTCCGGCAGATTTGCAGAGGTTTCGGCAAACGCACCGGTTGCCGGTTGGATATAGGTCTCGATCAGATTGCCGAGTTTCGGCTCGTAGTCCGTGGCGAACGCGGGCTGGGCGATAACGGCTCCGGAAACGAGAGCGGCAAATAGCAAACAGCGCATCAAAGGGACTCCAGAAAACGTATAAGCGATTGTCGGTCGGCGGGCGGAAGCGCAACCACAGCGTCGCGCGCCTGTCGGGCTTCGCCGTCGTGCCACAGGACCGCTTCCAGCAGATTGCGTGCGCGGCCGTCGTGCAGGAACCGGGTGTGATTGTTGACAGTCTCGGTCAGGCCAATGCCCCATAGCGGCGGCGTACGCCACTCCTGTCCACTGGCGTCACCCACCGGGCGATTGTCGGCAAGGGCTTCGCCCATGTCATGTAACAGGAAATCCGAATAAGGCCAGATCAACTGGAACCTGTGCGCCGGATTTTCCGCCTTTCGACTGGTCACGAATTTCGGTTGGTGGCAGGCCGGACAGCCCGACTGGTAGAAAACCTGCTTGCCTTTCAGCACCTCGGGATCATCCACGTCGCGGCGCATCGGCACCGCCAGGTTTTCCGAATAGAAAGTGACGAGATCCATGACCGGGTCCGGAGCCTCCGAGACACCAAGGTTTGCCTGTTCGCCATGAGGCAAGGCGCGGCAAGCTGTCTGCGCCTTGGTGCAGTCGCCGTAATTGTCCGGCATCTCGGGCGTCGAAATGCCGATATCACCGGCAAACGCTGCGGCTGACTGGGCACGGATCGAGGGTTTGGAAGCCTTCCAGCCGAAACGGCCAAGCGTTAACGCACCCGTCGCGGGGTCACGAACCCGGCTGACCTTGCCGGAAATTCCATCACTGTCGATGTCGTCGGGGTCCGCAAGCGCTTCAATGTCGCCGGGGTGAATGGCCTGCACCAGACCGAGGCCGATCATGGGCGGGGCCGCGCGTGCCGAAATCATGGTGTCGGGGTGCATGTCGCCATATCCAAGATCCCGGATCTTGTAGACGGGCTTCTGCAACACAGCCTTTTCCCCACCGGCCAGCGGAACTTCAATCTCCTCCACCTCGATATCGAAGCGTCCTTCACCGGGCAGGCCCGGCACAGCAAAGGTCTGGAACTGACCGCCGTAGGTCGGCTCCGGCACCAGCAGGATATCCTTGTCGGCAAGTGCCTGACTCTGCGCCTCGGACTGAGGCGGGATGGACAGGCGAAGGAACATGGAAACCGCGTCTTCACCCGCCCGCGGCGGTCGGCCCCGGCCATCCTTCAAGTGACACCCCTGACAGGAGCGCGCGTTATAGAGCGGCCCCAGGCCATCCGATGCCTGTGTCGACGAGGGAGAAGACGCCCAGAGTTTCTTGAAAAGCCCGTTGCCCACCTTGAAGGTGGCCTGTTCTTCGAAGGTCAGATTGGCATTGGAGTGGGAATAGGCATCCCGGTTGATCCGCTTTCGGGACGTCCCGGCCCCGCCCTGCATGATTTCAAAGGCTTCAGCGGCTTCGAAATCGGCCGGCGGCTGCAGAACCTTCGCGGCCTTGATCCTGTCCTTGGCCGACAGATCATCCCGGTGAGACAGCGTATCATCTGAAAGAGCGGTTCCTGCCGCCAGGCAGAAACACAAAAAGACGCCCGTCATGGCGCCCGGTCTGGGGACCAGTCTCATATTCGCATCCTGACTGTAATCCGCGAGCCCCAATTCGCGGACAAGCCGTCAGGCGGCCGATGCCGCCTGACGATCTGTTCGATTATTCGAAAACGGCGCCCGGGTTGTCCAGGCTGTCGGAACCTTCAAACGCAATATCGTCGAGTTCAAGCACCTTGACGACCCGCTCGATGGAAGCCGTCTGGTCAACCAGCGCATCGACAGCGGCCTGCACGACGGCGTTGCCCTCGTCATTGCCTTCGCCGATCATCTGGTCGTAGGCTTCGCCGCTTTCGGCCCGGGCCTTCATGGCTTCGAAAGCCGCCAGCGTGGCGTCGAGCTTCGTCTTCATTTCTTCTGCCAGCGCCGGATCCTTTTCCGCCACCAGATCGGCCAGGGAAGCACCGGAAACATCGTTGCCGACCGGGCTCTTGTACGACCCGAAATAGACGTTCCGGATGCCAACCACGTCGTTGTAGTGCGACATGTGGGTGTTGTCGGAGAAGCAGTCATGCTCTTCTTCCGGATCATGCAGCATAAGACCAAGCTTGATGCGCTCACCGGCCAGTTCGCCATAGGAAAGAGATCCCATGCCGGTCAGGATGGTAGCAAGACCACCGGCCTCGCCCTTGCCGGCCAGCTCTTCGCGCGCAGCCCCGTCAGGAGCCCAGGCCTTGGCCATTTCTTCAAGATCCGTAATCAGAAGATCGGTTGCGGCCTGCAGATACTGAATGCGGCGCTCGCAATTGCCACCGGTGCAGTTTGCCGGATCAAAGTCGGTGGCTGGGCGGTTGCCGGCACCAGCTTCGGTGCCGTTGAGATCCTGACCCCACAGCAGGAATTCGATAGCGTGGTAACCGGTCGCAACATTCGTTTCCACTTCGCCGGCTTCCTGCAGGGATTCAGCAAGCAGGGCCGGCGTGATTTCGGTGGCATCGATGGTTTCGCCACCGACCTTGAGTGACGGATTCGCGATCACGTTGGCGACGTAGAGATCGTTTTCTTCCGATTCATCACCGTAGGACGCGTCAACATAGTCGATCAGGCCTTCGTCGAGCGGCCATGCATTCACCTTGCCTTCCCAATCGTCGACAATGGCGTTGCCGAAACGGTACGCCTCTGTCTGCTGGTAAGGGTCGCGTGCTTCCTTCCAGGCGGTGCGCGCGGCTTCCAGGTTTGCTTCGGTCGGCTCAGCTACGAGCTTGTCGATCGCGGTCTTGAGCGTCTTGGCCGTTGCGAGCGAGTCCGCATATTTCGCCTGGGCGATGTCGCCGTAGGTCGACAGAACGTCGGAAGGTGCTGCAGCCAGGGCCGGTGTGACGAAAAGGGCAGAAGCGGCCAGAAGGCCAAGCTTGAAAGTATTCATTGATCCATCCCGTAATATGTGTCGCCCGCAGTGCGCGTGGACCGTCTCTGGGCGAAACCTGAATGATTTTGTGGCGCGGAAACACGCGCCGCAGGGAGAGGGAAACCATTTCATGAGGCAGGAAGTCAAGTTATAATTCCAAAAAAATCAATAGTTTAGAACGATTCCAAAAAGTTGACTTATAAATGCCGGATTTGATTCCCATCTCAAAGTCTTAAAGCCGACATCAACCCTTTGATGGTAAAGAGGGAATGGTATAGCAATAAAAGCCGGCCTGTTTGGGGGGCCAGGCAACAGGAACGACAGACATGCTCAATGCGCTGAAAAGTTTTGTTCGGGAGCTGACCTTTGGTGACAGCGGAGAAAAGTCCTTCGCCGAAGACGACAAGCGCTTGGCTGCGGCGGCTCTCTTGTTTCACCTGATCGATATCGATGGCGTGATCGAGGAAAGCGAAAGCTCGAAGTTGCGTGAAATCCTGCGCAAGCACTATGACCTGACGGACAAGGAAACGACCGAACTGATCGCCGCCGCCAAGCAGCGCGACGAGGAAGCGGTCGATCTGTACGGCTTCACATCGGTGCTGAAGCGCACAACCGACGAGGAAGAGCGCCTCGCGATCGTCGAGATGATGTGGGAAATCGTCTATGCCGACGGCCACGTGCACGAGTTCGAGGACAACACAATCTGGCGGGTTGCCGAACTTCTCGGGGTCTCCACACGCGATCGCATGACCCTGCGCCACAAGGTTGCCCAGACTGCCCCGGAGACCGACGAACTGGACTGATCGCCCACGCGATAATCAGCCGGGACGCGTATTTATGCAGGATGAAGTGGCAACGGGACTCGATTTTCGTGCCGACCTCCCTCATATTAAGTCCATGCTTTTTCAGTCCGATCCCGTGAAGAACCGACCGAAAGTCCTGATTGTCCTGCATCAGGAGCATTCCTCGCCCGGACGAGTGGGCCTTGAGCTTGTAAAGCGCGGCTTCGCGCTGGACATCCGCAAGCCTCGGTTCGGCGACCTTCTCCCCGACACCATGGAAAACCATGCCGGCGCCGTCATTTTCGGCGGCCCGATGAGTGCCAACGATCCCGATGCCTTCATTCAAAAGGAAATCGACTGGATCGGTGTTCCGCTTGCGGAGGAAAAACCCTTTCTCGGCATCTGCCTTGGTGCGCAGATGATGGTCAAGCATATGGGCGGCACGGTCACGGGCCATCACGAGAGTCTGGTTGAGATCGGCTATTATCCGCTGCAGCCGACCGATGCAGGCAAATCCCTGATGGACTGGCCGAAAAAGGTCTATCAATGGCATCGGGAAGGGTTCGACCTGCCCCGCGGCGCCGATCTGCTGGCCTCCGGACCGACTTATCCGAACCAGGCGATCCGCGTCGGGTCTTGCGCCTACGGCATCCAGTTTCACCCGGAACTGACCCACCAGATGATGGTCCGCTGGACGACCAAGGGCGCCCCGCGCATGGAGTTGCCCGGCGCCCAGCAACGCCGCGACCATTTTGCCGGACGCTTCGTTTACGATCCCGCTGTTCGGAAATGGCTCGACCGTTTTCTGGACCTCTGGATCGGCACGGCCGCCGCCCCGGTTTGCCACGGCATGTTGAAGGCAGCGGAATAACCGGCGTTTCAGACCCGATACCCCGGCAAGACATTGCTTTAACCTGACCCTGAACTGCCTCCACCGTCATTCCGGACAAGCAAGGCGAAGCCGTGCGCAGATCCGGAACGACAGTGGCGGGGGTTCAGGCGCCTCGAATTCTGCAACAATTGTCACCGGGCTCCCCTGCGCGTCTCACCTCCGGTAACAGACGAAAGAAAAACAAAAGTCGCCCCAAATAATCCCGAACGGCTTTTGAAATGGGTGTCGCAAGCACCCAAACTTTTAATGACGCCGATTGCGCAACTCTTGCGAATAAGGCTGTCTATGCGGCGAAACAGAAACCACAAGCTTCTGGCAATCATTCAGGAGCGGGAGTGACACACGCTTTGGGCCGTCCAGCAATTCACCTTCACAACGCCAGGCCCGAAGAAACAGAAACCCTGGCTCGTATTGGCCTGGAGGCCTGGCTGAAGGGCATTGCCCCTCTTGTCCCGGGCAAGGTCCGTCAGGAGATCCTTGCTGACAATCCATTTATTCCCTTTCTTAAAACATTCGGGCCTGCGGTGATCGTCGGAACAATCAACGGCGAACCTGCAGGCATCGGCGCCTGCGAACACGCCGAGGACACTATCTCCGACATCTGGGTCGCTCCTGCGTTCGAGGGGCTCGGTGTTGGGACAGCCTTGGTCAGATCACTTGAAACAGAAATCCTCAACCGTGGTCACCCTGTTGCCTACATCCAGGTTGCCGCGCTCAACAGCCGCGCCTTTAACCTGTACCGCCATCTAGGATATCGGGAAGAATGGCGGCAGATGAGCTTCGATCCGATCCTGAAGGTAGAGATGGAAAAAGTTGGACTATCGAAACAGCTCTAGCCCTTGGCCAAGCGAAAATCGGAGCAGCTCCTAGGGCAACATTCGAAGAAACTCGACTATCGTCTCTTGTTACCCCACACGTTTTTGCAGGAGACGCGGGCAGTGCACCAGAAAAAGACAGGGCTCGACGCAATTTGCATCTGCCCGGGAATACTGGATCCCGGGTCTGCACTACGCTTCGCCCGGGATGACAATCGAGAGGCACATCCACCGTCATTCCGGACAAGTGCAGCATCGCTGTACGCCGATCCGGAATCCAGCGCATCTGCGTGAGCACAGCGAACCCTCAAGCTGGAAGAAAGACGCGCTTGAAGCGCGAATGATATCCGGCTTCCGGATCTGCACGCGGCTCCGCCGCGCTGGTCCGGAATGGCGGGCAAAGTGGACACAAAAAGGCCGCCCGGAATGGATCCGGACGGCCTTTAATTGGTGCTGTCGCCAGCATCTTAGCTTTCGAAGACCACCAGAAGGTCCTTGGCGTCGATCTGCGAACCCGGTGAAACCAGGACTTCCTTGACCTTGCCGTCGCGTTCGGCGTGGAGCGCGGTTTCCATTTTCATGGCTTCGATCGAGACCAGCACATCGCCAGCGGTGACATCCTGGCCGGCGGTGATCGCCACCGTGGAAATGACGCCCGGCATCGGCGCTCCGACATGTGCTGCATTACCGTCCTCGGCCTTGCGCATTGCGGCAGCTCCGGTGGCGCCATGGGCACGGTCCGGAACCTTGACGTTGCGCGGCTGGCCGTTGAGCTCGAAGAAGACCTTCTTCTCGCCCTTCTCGTCGGTCTCGCCGATCGCCTGGCAACGGATTACCAGCGTCTTGCCGGCTTCCAGATCGACGGAGATCTCGTCACCCGGTTCCAGGCCGTAGAAATAGACCGGGGTGGGCAGGACGGACGTCGGACCATATTGCTGCTGGGCCTTGTCGAAGTCGGTGAACACCTTCGGGTACATCAGATAGGAGGCAAGCTCGGTGTTGCTGATGCCGTGGCCGGTCTTGTCGGAAACAGTCTTTCGCTCCGCATCCAGATCGGCATCCTTCAGGAGCGACCCCGGCCGCACGGTGATCGGGGTTTCGCCCTTCAGAACCTTCTTCTGAAGGGCTTCCGGCCATCCGCCCGGAGACTGGCCGAGGTCACCGTGCAGCATCTTGACGACGCTGTCCGGGAACGCGACATCCTTAGCCGGATCCTCGACCTCCGCCACGCTCAGCCCCTGGCTGACCATCATCAGCGCCATGTCGCCGACGACCTTGGAAGACGGGGTCACCTTGACGATGTCACCAAACATCATGTTGACGTCGGCATAGGCCTGCGCCACTTCGTGCCAGCGGGTTTCCAGGCCAAGCGAGCGGGCCTGTTCCTTGAGGTTGGTGAACTGGCCGCCCGGCATTTCGTGCAGGTAGACTTCCGATGCCCCGAAACGAAGGTCGCTTTCGAAGGCACGGTATTGGGTCCGCACCGCTTCCCAGTAGAACGAGATCTGGCGGATCGTCTTGGCATCGAGGCCGGTATCACGGTCGGAACCGCGCAGGGCTTCCACGATGGAGCCAAGGCAGGGCTGGGAGGTCAGGCCGGACAGCGCGTCCATGGCTGCGTCCACCGCGTCGGCGCCCGCTTCGACCGCTGCCAGAACAGTGGCCGCGGCGATGCCGGACGTATCGTGCGTGTGGAAATGGATCGGCAGGCCGACTTCCTGTTTCAGCGTCCGGATCAGGACCTTGGCTGCTTCCGGCTTCAACAGGCCGGCCATGTCCTTGAGACCAAGGATGTGTGCGCCGGCCACTTCCAGTTCCTTGGCAAGGCCGACATAGTATTTCAGGTCGTATTTCGGCCGGGCACTGTCCAGCATGTCGCCGGTATAGCAGAGCACGCCTTCGCACAGCTTGCCTGCTTCCTGGACCGCGTCCATGGACACACGCATGTTCTCCACCCAGTTGAGGCAGTCGAACACGCGGAAGAGGTCAATGCCGTTTTCAGCGGCTTCCGCCACGAAATACTTGACCACATTGTCCGGATAGTTGGTGTAACCGACACCGTTGGAGCCGCGCAGCAGCATTTGCAACAGGATATTCGGCGCCTTTTCGCGGATCTTGTGCAGGCGTTCCCACGGGCTTTCGGTCAGGAAGCGCATGGCAACGTCGAAGGTCGCACCACCCCAGCATTCCAGAGAGAACAGGCTCGGCAGACCGGCTGCATAGGCATCCGCGATGTTGACGATATCGTGGGTCCGCATGCGGGTTGCCAGCAACGACTGGTGCGCATCGCGCATGGTCGTGTCGGTCACCAGCGTCCGCTTCTGGTCCTTCATCCAGTCGGCAAAACCCTTCGGACCCAATTCGTCCAGCAACTGGCGTGTGCCGGAGGGCTTGGCGTCGCCAAAGTTCGGGATGACGGGCGCGGCCACATCCTTCGGCGGACGTGCGCGGCTCTTGGTTTCCGGATGACCGTTCACCGAAACGTCGGCGATATAGGTCAGCAGCTTGGTTGCGCGGTCCTGACGCTTGGTCTGCTCGAACAGGGCCGGCGTCTCGTCGATGAAACGGGTCGTGTAGTTATTGGCCTTGAAGTCGGCGTGACTAATGATGTTCTCCAGGAACACCAGGTTTGTCGCCACACCGCGGATACGGAATTCGCGCAGGGCGCGGTCCATGCGCTTGCGGGCGTCTTCCGCCGTCGGGGCCCAGGCCGTGACCTTTTCAAGAAGCGGATCGTAGAAACGGGTGATGACCGCACCGGAATACGCCGTGCCGCCGTCCAGACGGATGCCGAAGCCCGTCGCCCCGCGATAGGCGGTGATGCGCCCGTAATCCGGAATGAAGTTCTGCTCCGGATCTTCCGTCGTGATGCGGCACTGCAGGGCATGGCCGTTGAGACGGATCTTGTCCTGGGAGGGAACGCCGCTTTCCGGCGTGCCGATCTTCTCGCCTTCGCAGATCTTGATCTGTGCCTGGACGATGTCGATGCCGGTGACCTCTTCCGTCACCGTGTGTTCCACCTGAACGCGCGGGTTCACTTCAATGAAGTAGATGGCACCGGTGTCGGCATCCATCAGGAACTCGACCGTGCCGGCGCCGCGGTAATTCACCGCCCGGCCGATCTTCAGACCATATTCACAGAGCTCGGCCCGCTTTTCGGCCGAAAGATACGGCGCCGGAGCGCGCTCGACCACCTTCTGGTGGCGGCGCTGGATGGAACAGTCGCGCTCGAACAGATGAACCACGTTCTCGCCGTCGCCCAGGATCTGAACTTCGACGTGGCGCGCCCGCTGGACCAGTTTCTCCAGATAGATCTCGTCCTTGCCGAATGCCGCCATGGCTTCGCGCTTGGCCGCCAGAACTTCCTTGGCCAGGGTCGCTTCGTCCGGAATGACGCGCATGCCGCGGCCACCACCGCCCCAGGAGGCCTTCAGCATGACCGGGTAGCCGATCTCGGCGGCCTGGCGCTTGATTTCGTCCATGTCGTCCGGCAGCGGGTCCGTTGCCGGCATCACCGGCACACCCGCCTCGATGGCCAGATTGCGCGCGGCCACTTTGTTGCCCAGACGGCGCATGGTTTCGGACTTCGGCCCAATGAAGGTGATGCCGGCTTGTTCGCAGGCATCCACGAATTCCGGGCTTTCGGACAGAAGGCCGTAACCGGGGTGAATGGCGTCTGCACCGGAGAGCTTGGCAACGCGGATAATCTCGTCGATGGAGAGGTACGCCTCGATCGGCCCGAGCCCCTTGCCGACCTGATACGCTTCGTCGGACTTGAACCGGTGCAATGCCAGTTTGTCCTGCTCGGCATAGATCGCAACGGTCTTCATGCCCAGCTCGTTGGCGGCGCGGAACACCCGGATCGCGATTTCAGATCGGTTAGCAACGAGAATTTTTGTTATCGCCAAACGCCTTCTCCCCCTAATTTTACGCAAAACGAAAAGCCAGTTTCGGCAAGATTTCTACTTTGGTCGGAGGCGCTTGAAAAGGGGCAGAAGCCATGTCCTTTTTTTAACTTGGAAAATAATTTTGCGTCTGCGCCCGTAACTGTAGGAAAACGAACACTAATTCGATTGAACCCCAGATCCTCCCGGACTTTTTGAAAAAGGTGCAGCGCAGCAATTTTCAGATCAGGGCAGGTGCCGAAACCGCAAAAACCGGCTTGCGTGGCTGCTGACCATTTCGGGACACATTCCTGTCGGCAAGACAAAATCACCCTCCGGACGGCCCAACTGCGTAGACACGGCTTCGCCGGAAACCCACTAGATCTTGTGAGAACAAATCCGCAACCTTCATGAAACAGCGATTCGTCCAAGATTCGTTCACCCTGTGTCCCCGGGTAAACGAAATAGCCCCGCCGTCGAGGATGCGCGTTTATAGAAAATTAATCATTGACAGAGATTCGAAGCAAATCAGTTACAACCGCGCAAAACGACTCAACCTCTTGACCAGATTCAGGATTTTGTGGCTCTACCCACCTCGCAAACCACATGTCGTAGGGAACAAATCCTGAATCGTCCGGAGTCGCCGATTCGGTTTCGGTTTGTTCCAGAGTCGTTCTCCACAACATATTTCAACCGTCAAAAACCTGACCGGCTGGCCAAAAGAATAAGGACATGCCCGCCCCGGCTGTGCTAGACACGCGACACCAGATATAGGCGCCATCCGTTTGCGCCGATCCGAAGAAAGCCGATCACAAGCCTCCCCATGCCCCGTCCCCAGACCCTGCCGCTGCCGCCGTCTGCCCGGTCCCGCACTGTGACGGCCGTGCTCGGACCGACCAATACCGGCAAGACCCACCTCGCCATTGAACGCATGCTGGCCCAGCCTTCAGGGCTGATAGGGCTGCCGCTGCGCCTGCTCGCGCGTGAAGTCTATAACCGTGTTGCCGACCGCGCGGGTCCGGAAGCGGTGGCGCTGGTCACCGGCGAAGAAAAGATCGTCCCGAAGAACCCGCGGTTCTGGGTCTCGACGGTTGAGGCCATGCCGCTGGACCTGAAGACGGATTTCGTCGCCATCGACGAAGTGCAGCTGGCGGGCAACCTCGATCGCGGTCATGTCTTCACCGACCGCATCCTGAATGTCCGCGGTCAATCCGAAACGCTCCTGCTGGGTGCGGCGACCGCACGTCCGCTGCTGGAAAAGCTGCTGCCGGGCATCAATGTGGTCACGCGGCCGCGCATGTCCGTGCTGGAATATGCGGGCTCCAAGAAGGTCTCGCGCCTGCCGGCCCGTTCGGCCATCGTCGCCTTCTCGTCAGACGAAGTTTATTCCATTGCAGAGCTCATCCGTCGCCAACGCGGCGGGGCGGCCGTGGTGCTTGGCTCGCTGAGCCCGCGCACGCGCAATGCGCAAGTGGAACTGTTCCAGAACGGCGATGTCGATCACCTGGTCGCGACCGACGCCATCGGCATGGGGCTGAACCTCGATGTCCATCACATCGCCTTTGCGGGTAACCGCAAATATGACGGCTACCAGTACCGCCAGCTGACCGCCTCGGAGATGGGTCAGATCGCCGGACGGGCTGGCCGCCACACCAAGGATGGCACCTTTGGCGTGACCGGACGGGTCGATCCGCTGGACGACGACCTGGTCGAACAGATCGAAAGCCACCACTTCGACAGCCTGAAAGTGCTGCAATGGCGCAACAGTGCGCTGGATTTTTCGTCGGCAAACGCCTTGCGCTCAAGCCTCGACATGGTGCCGCGCGAAGAGGGTCTCGCAAGGGCACCCATTGGCGACGACATCACCGCTCTTGAACATTTATTGCGCGATCCCGCAATATCCGGCATGGCAAAGGGCGGAAATGCGGTCGAATTGTTATGGGACGTGTGTCAGGTCCCCGACTATCGTAAGATCGCCCCGGCGAACCACGCAGAGTTGCTCAACACCATTTACACCCACCTGATGCAGGACAATGCGATTGCCGATGACTGGTTCTCGCGTCAATTGGCCTTCGCAGACCGCACAGATGGTGATATCGACACTCTCGCAAACCGGATTGCACATATCCGGACCTGGACCTATGTCGCCAACCGTCCCGACTGGCTGGCCGATCCGGCCCACTGGCAGGGCGAGACGCGCGACATAGAAGACAAACTATCTGACGCCCTTCACGAGCGGCTGACGCAGCGCTTCGTGGATCGGCGTACAAGTGTATTGATGCGACGTTTGAGAGAGAACGCAATGCTGGAAGCGGAAATTACATCGAGCGGCGATGTGCTCGTGGAAGGTCAGCACATCGGGAATCTGCTTGGCTTCCGGTTTGCCCCTGACGCGGCAGCTGAAGGACCGGACGGCAAGACCGTGCGTGCCGCCGCGCAAAAGGCCCTGACCACCGAAATCGAATCCCGTGCGGACAAGCTCGGCAAGTCCGAGAACTCCGATTTCGTGCTGACGTCCGAAGCCGTGATCCGCTGGCGCGGGGAACCCGTGGCCAAGCTCGTCGCCGGAGAAGAGGTGCTGACACCGGTCGTGCTGCTGCTGGCCGATGAACATCTGACCGGCCCTGCACGCGACAATGTACAGGCGCGACTTGATCTGTGGGTCAAGGCACAGATCGATACCCTGCTGAAACCGCTTGTCGACCTGAAGGCCGGCGAAGGCCTGGAAGGTCTTGCCCGCGGCATCGCGTTCCGCATCGTCGAGGGCCTCGGGATCCTGGAACGCCAGGAAGCTGCCGACGAGATCCGCCAGCTCGACCAGGACATGCGCGCCAGCCTGCGCAAGCACGGCATCCGCTTTGGTGCCTACACCGTGTTCGTGCCCGCCCTGCTGAAGCCTGCGCCGAGCCAGCTGCTGGCACAGCTCTGGGCCTTGAAGCACGGCTCGCTGGACATGAACGGCATGGCCGAGCTGCCACAGCTGTCCGCATCCGGCCGCACGTCCATCCCGGTTGATGAAACCATCGACAAGGCGCTTTACAAGGTTGTCGGTTTCCGCGTCTGTGGCCCGCGTGCCGTTCGCGTCGACATTCTGGAACGCCTGGCTGACCTGATCCGTCCGCTGATCGCCTGGAAGCCGCTTGATGCGGAAGTCAGCCCGCCGGAAGGCGCGGTCGCAACCGGAGGCGGCTTCACCGTCACCGTTGCCATGACATCGCTGCTTGGCTGTGCCGGCGAAGACTTCTCCGCCGTGCTGAAATCCCTCGGCTACCGGTCCGAGACCAAGGAAGTGCAGCGCCCTGTAGCAGCCAAACCGGCAACGGAAGCAACGGCAGAGGCGCCGGTGGCGGAAACTGCCGCGACCGAAGCCGACACTCCCGCCGAAGCAACCGCAACGGAAGCACCGGCTACGGAAGAAACGGTCGAAGCCGTGAGCGCCGAAGCCGCTTCCGAACCGGCCGCTGCCGAAGCTGAAGCTGTGTCCGAACCGGCGGAAGCCCCCACCGAAGCTGCAGCATCTGCCGAAGGCGCAGCCGTTGAACCCGCTGAAACGGCCGCTGTGGAAGCAACGCCGGATGCACAGACGGAAGGCGAAACCGCTGCTGCTGAGGCCACTGCTGGTGAAGCCGAACTGGAAACGGTGACCATCGAGATCTGGCGTCCGGGCCGGCACGACCGCCGTCCACGCGGCCGTCAGGACCAGCGCCGTGGCGGCGACAACCGCCGGGGCCAGGGCCAAGGCCAGGGTGCCAAAGGTGGTCAGGGCGAGAAGCGTCACGGCAAGGGCGGACCGAAAGGCGAAGGCCGCGGCCGTGGTGGTCATGGCGGCCAGAAGGGCTTTGACGGTGGCAACCGCCGCGACAAGACCCCAAGGGACAAGCCGATCGATCCGAACTCGCCCTTCGCGGCCCTGATGGCCTTGAAGGCGAATATGGACAGCAAGGACAAGAAGTAATTCCTGCGCCTGAAAACAATGCTGCCGCCGGCAGCCTGCGCATCGACAAGTGGCTCTGGTACGCCAGGGTCACCAAATCCCGCTCTCTTGCCCAGAAGCTGGCGACATCCGGCCATGTCCGGGTGAACAAGGACAAGATCGATTCCGCCAGCAAGACTGTCCGAACCGGTGACGTTCTGACGATCGGCCTGGATCGCCGTATCCTCGTCCTCAAGATCCTTGCCCTGGGCACCAGGCGCGGTCCCTATGAAGAGGCCTGCAAGCTTTACGAGGATCTCTCGCCGCCTCCCCCGCCGAAGGATGCCCCACCGCCGCCTGCACCTGCGCAGCGCGAGGCCGGCGCCGGACGCCCGACCAAGCGCGAGCGGCGGAAAATCGACGCATTCCGCAGCGGCGATTGACGCTGTTTCCTGCCAAAGCCCGGAAAACAGAAAAACTTTCTCTTTCAGGCCCGGACTGCGTCATCCAGAGCGCTTGCGCCCGTTTGACAAAAACGATACCCAACATCTGCACCAGACGTTATACGTGCGCCTTCTTTGCGAGAGCGGCACGAAACTGACCGCCAGGGCCTTGCGCAAATCGGCTGCAGGCTGCCCGGCGCCGAATGAGGATAGCGATGACCTACGTCGTCACGGACAATTGCATCAAATGCAAATACACCGACTGTGTTGAAGTCTGCCCGGTGGACTGTTTCTACGAGGGTGAGAATTTCCTCGTCATCAATCCGGACGAATGTATCGACTGCGGCGTCTGCGAGCCGGAATGCCCGGCGGAGGCGATTTTGCCTGACACGGAGCCCGGCCTCGAGAAATGGATCGAGGTCAATGCCGAATACTCTGAGAAGTGGCCGAACATCACTGAGAAAAAAGAACCGTTGCCGGACGCTGAAGAGTTTGACGGCAAGGAAAACAAGTTTGAAAAGTATTTTTCGCCGAATCCTGCGTCCTGATTCGCGAAAACTGCTTGTGCGGCAGACTGCCGCAAGACAAACACGAACTGCTTAAAACGGCGATTCTTCCATCTTTTTCAGGCACCTGCCCGTGGCGACCGGGCGGGGCCCTTGTGATGTTTTGGCACCATCAAAGCTCAGTACTTTAATTTTCCACAAAAGTGTGATACACATGGAAGATAGTCGCCAACCACGAGAACAACCCCCAAAACGGAGTCTTTGAAAACTGTCCCGGGTATCAACAACCGGACAGATCAAGCTCCCGGCAGCTCATATGACTGATCAAGGTTCTAAAGTGGAAAACGTCGACTGACCAGCCCTGACACGCCGCATATCAACAGGCGTTCCATTACGGATCGCTCTGCGGGGTTCGTGTCGCACAAGAACAGGGGACCGCACTGCGGTCCGTCATCGGTCCGAACCCGGACCGCCAACTGCGCAGGAGAGAATACGAGTATGGCAACGAACACCAAAAAGACCGCGCAGCGCCAAGGTTTCAAGACGGGCGAGTACATTGTTTATCCGGCGCATGGCGTCGGCCAGATTACCGCCATTGAAGAGCAGAACGTTGCAGGTCACTCTTTGGAGTTGCTCGTTATCGTTTTTGAACAGGACAAGATGACCCTTCGTGTCCCGGTGGCAAAGATTGCCTCCGTCGGCATGCGCAAGCTTGGCGACCCTGCGGCCGTCAAGAAGGCTCTCGAGACCGTTCGTGGCCGCCCGCGCGTTAAGCGGACGATGTGGAGCCGCCGCGCTCAGGAATATGAAGCCAAGATCAACTCCGGCGACCTGATCGCGATTTCTGAAGTGGTTCGCGATCTTTTCCGCTCTGAAAACCAGCCGGAACAGTCCTACTCTGAACGCCAGCTCTACGAAGCTGCGCTCGACCGTATGGCCCGCGAAATCGCGGCAGTGAACAAATGTTCCGAAACCGAAGCGGTCAAGCAGATCGAACAGAACCTGGCAAAATCTCCGAGCCGCATCAAAGCCGCTGAGGAAGCTGCAGCGGAAGACGACGAGGACAAGGAAGAAGCCGCTTGATCCAGGCGGACTTACCTTACAAAAAATCGACGAGGGCCTGGAGAAATCCGGGCCCTTATTCGTTTTGGCACCACCACCTCGCGCGCTGTTCACGCGAAAGTGCACAAAAGCTGCCCCAACGGTAGCGATAAGTGATCTAACCTACGCTTCGGTACGTATTTCCCCCGATAACATATCGGAGCGTCGATCATGTCCCAGAGCGAGAAACGTCAACTGGTAAGGGCCGCGATGAAAGCCCCCTACCTCACGCGCGAAGAGGAACTGGAGCTTGCGATCCGCTGGCGACATAACCGGGATGAGAAAGCGCTTGAGAAATTGTCGCTCTCGCACATGCGCCTGGTCATTGCCGTTGCCTCACGCTTCCGCAACTTCGGGCTGTCGCTTGGCGATCTGATCCAGGAGGGCCATGTTGGTCTTCTGGAGGCCGCCGCCCGGTTCGAACCGGAACGGGAAGTGCGCTTTTCCACCTATGCCACGTGGTGGATTCGCGCCTCCATCCAGGACTATATCCTGCGCAACTGGTCGATCGTTCGCGGTGGCACCTCTTCCTCCCAGAAAGCCCTGTTCTTCAACCTTCGGCGCCTGCGTGCCAAGCTTTCCGGAAACCAGACTCCTCTGACCGACAGCGAGCTTCACCAGAAGATCGCCGACGCAATCGGCGTCAAGCAGTCCGATGTCGCCCTCATGAATGCGCGGCTATCCGGCCCTGATACCTCCCTGAACGCCCCTGTAACCGACAGCGAAGGCTCCAGCGCGGACCGTCAGGACTTCCTGGTGTCCGATGCCCCGTTGCCGGACGAGATCGTGACCGTCAACATCGATGCCGAACGCCGCCGGCGCTGGCTGTCCTCCGCCCTGGAGGTTCTCAGCGAGCGCGAATTGAAGATCGTGCGTGAAAGACGCCTGTCGGAAGAGGGCGCCACGCTTGAATCGCTTGGCGTGAAACTCGGCATTTCCAAGGAACGCGTGCGGCAGATTGAAAGCCGGGCCATGGAAAAACTGAAATCCGCCCTGTTGGCAGCACAGCCGGACAGGGCCGCCTACAGCACCTGACCTCTATCTCCTCCAAGTAACTCTGACGGGCGGACCTTCCGGTCCGCCTTTTTTTGAGCTGCGTCTGCTTTCAGCCAGACAAATGCCGGAGTCGAACCGGGAGAAAAACCGTCAGTCGACGATCAGCTTGATCGCCGTGCCTGTCGGGATCGCCTGATCGGCGTTCAGATCGTTCAGGATGGAGAAGAATTCCAGCCGCCGTGAAGGCTCGACACCGCTCATGCCGATCGCCAGTTTCCGCGGTGTGTCGCCCGGCTTGGAGGTGACGACCTTGATCCGGAGCGAGCGCAAGCGGGCACGCTCGGTCGGCGACAGCTGCTGGAAGCTTTCCACCGTCTGGTGGAAATCCCGGTCGAACGTTTCATTGGGCGAGCGGCTGGCGAAGATGAAGCGATACCCTGTCTTGCCGATCCGGATCACTGCGATGCGGAAGGACCAGCCCTGGGTGATGGCCGCCCCGGTAACCGCCGGCAGGCCGTTGATCGTCGTTTCGCGGACGCTTTCGGGCAGCAGGCCGTTGATCCAGCCGGAGTTCATGTAATCACGCAGGCCGGAATAGCTGCTGACATCTGCTCCGTCGAACCGGATCGCCGTGCCGTCGCCATTGCTGGCCAGAACCGCTTCAGGCGTGTTTTCCAGAATATAGCCGGAAGGCACGGTGTAGCTGATGCCGAGCGCCTTGTGCAGGAACGAACGTCCACGGACGAACCCTTCAAGCGGGTCGTCGCCGAACAGCATGCCGTCGATCTGGCTGAGATAGCGGGTGCGGTCACGTTCGCCGATGCCCGGCGCACCGATCTGCCGGGCCGCGCGGATGGCGATCTGCAAGCGCTCCGGCGTGGAGGGGTGGGAAGACAGGAAGTCTGGTGCGGTCGAGCCCGACTTGTCGGCGGACTGGTAGCGGGCGAAGGCCGCCATGGACCGCAGGAACCGTGCAGCGGCATAGGGGTCGAAACCGGCCCTTGCGAGGGTCTTCACACCGATATCGTCGGCTTCAAGCTCCTGCACCTGGCTGAAGCGGGCAAAGGAAAGCTGTGACGAGATGATCGCCTTGCGGGCTTCCTCGCTGTCCTGCACCACGTCGGTCAGGATCTTGTTGGCGAGCTGCTTGGCTTCAGCGCGTTGCTGCCGCTTGATTGCGTGGTTCGCCGTCACATGCGCCATCTCGTGCGCCAGCACGGCGGCAACTTCCGACGTGTCGTTGGCAAGGGCGAGCAGGCCGCGCGTGACATAAAGATAGCCGCCCGGCAAGGCGAAGGCGTTGATGGCCGGCGAATTCAAAATGGTGATCTTGTAGCTCTGCGAGGGGTCTTCCGATGCCGCCACCAGCCGGCCGACGACGCTTGCAACTGCCCGCTCCGCACCGGCGTCCTTGTAGACACCGCCATAGGTCGCCACCACGCGCGGATGCTCGCGCTCGCCGATATCGGCCGCAAGGTTGGGACGCAATGTACCGGGCGTTACCGTGCCGACGGTCGGTCCGTCACCCAGCAGTTGGCAGGAGGCCACCAGAAGCGCGGAACCGCCTGCAACAAGGTTGCGCAGCCAGGTCCGGCGCAAGCCGCGCCGTGCGGGCACACATGCCGGCTGACGGAAATCAGTTGCTGCTTTGGCCGTCACGTCCTGCCCTTTTGTCATTCAGTACCACCAGTTGCTCCGGATGGCGGAGCACCATAGACGGTCCGTCCCTTTCCTGGACGGAGCCGCGTATTTCGACAACCTGCCCTTCCAGGGCATCCAGCGTCCAGCCGGATCGCCCGAGGGCCGTGTTGACGTCGTCCTCAGCTGAAGCCTTCAGCGTGACCGTGAAATCTGTTTTCCAGTATTTTCCGAAGTTCAGATAACGGGTGCTGCGCGTTTTTCCAAGGGAAACAATACGTCCTCTTGCAATAACATAGTGCCCGGAAGCGTCGCTGAAAGACTTCGGCGCGGCTGCGGAATAGACAAGACGCGGCGATGTCTCGCCCCAAAGGCCCGCTCGCGCCAGGCTTGCCTGCGTTTCCGCGGTCCGCAAGGCGTCTGCGCACTCCGCTCCTGCATGACCCGGCGCAAAAATGGCAACGCCTGCCTTCAAAAGCTGTTCCTGCAGAAGCCCGAAATTGCCATCATCCGACGCGAACACCCAGCCGGGCGTTAGCCCCCAGCGGTTTTCCGGTCCAGCCGCGACTGCGGTCAGCTCTAGGTCCGGCCGACTTTCCAGATAGGCTTGCAAGGTGTTCCGGCCGACATCTTCGCCGCCCGCCTGTCCTGACGCCTGCATCGGCATCTGGATATCGCTCGCAAGGAAGCGGTCTCCGGCAGCGGACACGAACAAGGCTTCACTGCTGTCGAAGGTCACCTGAACGGTTTGTTCCCGCACCCCGGCACAAACATCGGCGGCCACGGGTGTTTCCGGGCGCTCCACCCGCGCGCGCTCGTCAGCGGCAACGGCCTGGGTCAGCAGAACGGCAGCACAGCCGGCAAGCAACGGCGCGGCAGCCGTGCGCAGGGTTGTCACCCGCCCGGCCTTTCTCCATCCCGTTTTCTGTCGCCGCTGTGGCACGTCCGCTTCCTTCACCTTGGTACGCGACCCTTTTCCGGAGCGCTTCCTGCAGGCAGGCAGCGCAAGGCACACGTCACCCGACAACATGCATGGCATCGGGCAAGGCTGAGAAAACGGTCACGATGATCCAAACTGCTAAGCAGCGAATAAGGCAAGTCCAAGACACGCCAGTAAAACGGCAGTAAAAATCAGGACAACGTGGGAGCGGCCCCAAGGCGCGTCAGCATCCCCCTCGCCGCGCACCGGCGTCCTCGACAAACAATCCCCATCGGCAGCGACAGTCTGTTGCAGCCAGGGGTCGCCACGGACGTCAAATCATGCTAATCGACCGCATAAAGGCCCCGTAGCTCAGCAGGATAGAGCATCAGATTCCTAATCTGAGGGTCGCGCGTTCGAATCGCGCCGGGGTCACCAGTTTTCTCAACATTTCAAAAAATCTGGAAGATCCAGAAAGCTCGAAACAGAACCTGTTTCCGATGGGCGTGATTAGTCTCGCATCGCTTAAAGATGCGCTCGGCTCGGTATGGAAGCTGGCGACTGCGAGGTCTATTGGCAGGCCATTGAGCCTGCTAAGGCGTTGATGATCGAAACAGAACGCTCCGAGTTTACTGAATGTGACTTTGAAGAGCTTGCCTCACGCCTTGCGGAAGAAATCGCAAAGGCCATCTCAACGAAACCCGCAAGCAATCCGGAGATCAGGGCACGCGCCCTTCAGATCTATCTCGGCAGAAAGGCGGAAGAAGGCTACGCGCAGGGTATGCAGCCTAAGCAGGTTTCATAAAACAAGTCTGAGCGCGCAGGCAAAGGGCGCCTGCGCCGGAAGTTTGTCGGTGGCCTTACGGCGTGACTGGCGTGTGCAGCGTCGTGACCGGGATGCCGGTGGCGACGGAGCCGTCGGTCAGGGCATGGCTGGGGTTGGCGGCCTTGGTGGCGGCGACACCAGCGAGGATCATGGCGACGACGGCGATGCTCCAGAATTTCATGGCACTGCTCCCTATGGTGAAGAGCGCTCCTGCCACGCAGGCGCAAGCTCTGTTCAGATCTGTACGCCCGGCCAGGTGTGACCGGGCGTACAAAAGCCGACCTTTTCAAACAGATGGCGCATCCGGTGACCGTCTCGGCAGACGTGGGAGGCAAATTCGCCACGATTCGAACTTCGACTTTCGTCTATATTAGACTTTAGGATGAGATTGAACAATGCCGTAGAGTTACTTATTCGGCAAGTCTCTGACATAGCTTGGCTTTCAGGCTTGGGCCCGACGGAAATCGCCTACCAGCTTCGCATGGATAAGGACAGACATCCCTGAAAAGGGGCGTTATGCGCTGCGCGGCTTGCGCCTTTGCGCCGCCAGTTCCCGCGTATACGCCGACAAGGCGTCCAGATGCTGTGCGGCAGCGGTGCTGTCGCGCGCAGCCAGCGCATCGGCCAGGGCCTGATGCAGATCGGCGATCCGTTCGCGGTCGCGCAGGCGGTAGACCAGCATGTTCATGAGTGGCTGCATCGCTTCGAAGGCGGCCGACAACTGGAAAACCAGGATCGGGTTGTCCGTTGCCCGCGCCACGGCCGAATGAAAGGCGACGTCCGACGCGCAAAAGTCCTCGTCGCTTGTGTCACGGTTTCTCTGCCGGGAAATTTCTCGGGCAAGTTCGGACAACTGGTCGTCGGTGCGTTTTTCCGCCGCCAGGGGCAGCGCGGCAGCTTCCAGCGCAAAGCGGGCCTCGATGGCGTCTTCCAGCGGAATGTCGTTCATGCCGATCAGGAGCCGCGTGGTGGTCATCAGGTTGTCCTGAGCTTCGGCCCAGGTCATGCGATTGACGAAAGCCCCACCGGAAGAACCCCGCTCGCTGCGGATAAGGTTCTGGGCGGCAAGCCGTTTCAAGGCCTCGCGAACAGTCGACCGCGACACACCGAAGCGCTCCGCCAGATCGGCTTCGCTCGGCAGGCGCTCCTCACCGGCAAGGCGGCCTTCCAGAATGGCATTGCGGATGGCATTGGCGATCTGGACCGAAAGGCCCTCTTTTTGAATCGTGTTGAATTCAATCGCCAAAAGAACCTCCGAATTTTCGCCTGAGCCCCGGCAAACCTAAAGAGACGACCCGACACGGTCAAACAAATTGTTTAAATGTCTGACAATTAAATGTTTGACTTTTAGAGACAGCCCCCGCAGCCTAGGCGAAAATTTATCGGGAGGATCGGGTGGACACCGTTGCGCGGCTCATGCCTGGCCACAGAGCGTTCTGGCTGACCTTTTATGCCGCCATTCTGGTGGCCTGGGCCATCCTGTTCGCCATGCAGGCAGACGGCCTGAGGGAAACCACGGACTGGCAGCTTACCGGGCTAACCATGGGGCAGCCGCTGGAGGCATTCCTGTCCCTGTGCTCGGCAACAGCCGCCAATGCCGGCTTCGGGATCGCCGTCCTGATGTGGGCCCTGATGGCTCTGGCGATGATGGCACCAACAGCCTTTCCCGCTTTTCGCACCTATGCGCAGCTGACACAGACAGCCGCCGCAGGCATCTTGCCACTGGCCGCGCTTGTAGGTGGATATCTTGCTGTCTGGCTCGGATTCTCGCTTCTTTCCGGTTCTCTTCAGGTCTGGCTGGCAGGACAGAACCTGCTCGATCCATTCGGCAAATCCGTTTCCAACCCGTTGAACGCAGCCCTGTTGCTGCTGGCAGGGGCTTATCAGTTCAGCCACCTCAAGCAGGCCTGCCTCAGCTCCTGCCGGAACCCGCTGACCTTTTTCTTCAGCCATTGGCAGCCGGGGGCCCGGGGCGGGCTGATGCTTGGCCTCAGGCTTGGCGCCGTCTGCCTTGGCTGTTGCTGGGCCTTGATGCTGCTTGCCTTTGTTGCCGGCACCATGAATCTCGCCTTCATGGGAGGCGCCATGGTGCTGATGACACTGGAAAAACTTCCCGACATCGGCGCGAAACTTACCGCGCCGGTCGGCGTTTTCCTCATTCTGGCCGGACTGGTCGTTCTGGTTCTACCGTTGTTACCAATAACCATATAGGGAGAAAATCATGTCCGGATGGGCCATCAGAGGAGAACTGATCCTCAACTGCAATTGCACCGTCTTCTGCCCCTGCGTGGTGTCGCTCGGCAAGCACCCGCCCACAGAGGGTTACTGCCAGGCCTGGGCGGGTGTGCGCATTGACGAAGGCCACTATGAGGGCGAGGACCTCTCTGGCCTCAATGTTGGCCTCGTCCTGGAAATTCCCGGCCTGATGGCCCGCGGCAACTGGAAGGCTGCCGCCTATATCGACGAGCGCGCCAGCGAAGCGGCCTATGACGGATTGATCAAGATCTTCTCCGGCCAGGCCAAGGGCACCACCGGCCTGTTCCGGGTTCTGGTCAGCGAGTTTCTGGGCGCAGAGCGTGCCCCCGTCTCCTACACCAACGAAGGCAAGAAACGCCGCCTGATCGTCGGCAAGGCGATCAAGGGCGAGGTAGAGCCTGTGCGCGGCGCCAATCCGGACGAGGATATCGTCGTCAAGAACACCGAATACTGGATGGGTTCGGACATCACGGTCGCCACTGCCACGCAAGGCCGCGTGCGCGCTTACGGCAGGGTCTGGGATTTTGACGGCAGAAGTGCTGAAATCTGCCAGATCGACTGGTCCGGCCCGGCGGCGGAAGCCGCCGCCTGAAACCGAAGAGAAAAGGGAACAGCTCATGACCTTCAAGGCACTGATTGTCGACAAGGACGAAGACGGCAAAACCCACGCCTCGATTGAGAACATCGACGTGAGCCGCCTGCCGGAAGGCGATGTCACGGTTGCCGTCGAATATTCCACGCTCAACTACAAGGACGGCCTGTGCCTTGGCCCGGGAGGAGGACTGGTTCGAAACTACCCGCATGTGCCCGGCATCGACTTTGCCGGAACCGTCGAGGAAAGCTCCGACGACTGGTACAAGCCGGGCGACAAGGTGGTGCTGACCGGCTGGCGTGTCGGCGAAGCGTGGTGGGGCGGCTACGCCCAGAAGGCACGGGTAAAGGGCGAGTGGCTCGTCCCATTGCCGGAAGGTCTGACCACGCGCAACGCCATGGCGATCGGCACAGCCGGCTTCACGGCCATGCTTGCGGTCATGGCGCTTGAGGAGCACGGGCTGAAGCCTGAAAACGGGCCCGTTCTGGTCACCGGTGCCGCTGGCGGCGTCGGCTCCGTCGCAACTGCCATTCTGGCCAATCTCGGCTACGAGGTTGCCGCCGTCACCGGACGCGAGAGCACCTGGGATTACCTGAAGTCTCTTGGCGCCGCCCGCGTGGTGCCGCGCGATGACGTTGCCGAAACGGTCAAGCGCCCCCTGGAAAGCGAAACCTGGGCGGGCTGCATCGATGCTGTCGGCGGTCCGATGCTCGCACGTGTTCTCGGCCAGATGAAATACGGTGCATCCGTTGCAGCCGTCGGCCTTGCAGGCGGCGCCAATCTGCCGGCAACCGTCATCCCGTTCCTGCTGCGCGGCGTCAACCTGCTGGGCATCGACAGCGTCATGAAGCCGTATGACGGCCGCCTGAAAGCCTGGGAACGGCTGGCGAAAGACCTGCCGATGGACAAGCTGGAGGCGATGATCCATCCGGCAACCCTTGAAGACCTGCCGGCGCTTGGTGCCGACATTCTGAAAGGCCAGGTCAAGGGCCGTGTCGTCGTCGACGTGAATGCCTGAGACAATCGCTTGCCCGGGTGGACAATGCGTCTGCCCGGGCGAATTTCGTCACGGAAATGAATGCAGATCTTCAGGCAGCCGCAGCTTTTTCCTGTAAGCGCATGAAGTCGCGATAAGGCACCGGCCTGTAGCCAAAAAGCAGGTAATCGACCTTGTAGTGGTCGATCAGGGCCACATAGAGATCTTCCGCAATATCGACCACTTCAGTTTGCGGGTTTGCGTTTTCCCGTGGCAACGGCTTCTGGATATCGAGATCCTGCGCGAGCTGGGAAAGATCCATGTTCTCGAAACGGATCAGATAGTCCGGCGCCTTGTTGGAATGCATGTGCATTGTGTACTTGAACTGCGGCGGCACCACGAAGATCTGTTCGCTGAACATTTTCCGGAAGAAGGTCAGCGGGTCCCAGGTTGGCAGGTCAGGATACCGGCTGCGGAAGCTTCCGACATATTTTTCCCGGGTCATGAACCTGTATCCGGACAAGGCCCGGTCGATCGGATCTCGTACAGCAACAATAACCCTGTAGTCATTCCAGCATTCTACAGGTGTATTTGTCGTCGGGAATCCGTGATTCCAGACTTCTTCAAAGCCAAGCCAGTCTCTCAGACTCGTACCAGCTACTTTGGGATTGTGTACAAAAACAATCTTTCGATCGTGGCATATGTTGGGATTCATATCCAAGGTTGTCCGAATTATTGTTCCGTAGCCTTAAAACAACATATTCACGACCTGATTCTCAAGAAAGAAATGTATTATTGGACAAAGTTTCACACTAAATAACACGTAAAGATTGAGTTTGGCGTTTTTCTTAGTGAAATTGCCATATGTGAATTACCTCAATCGCATAAATCAGTTTATGAATTCAGAAATACGATCAAAATCATGAATATTTGAATTCGTAAACATTTCTGGATGTAAAAAACCTTCTTCATTTCGTCAAATTGGATAATTTATCTCAAAAAATCAGATCCTCTGATGTATAATCAATTCCCGGAACGTCCGAACTCTGTCTTCAGAAAATCGATCATCACCCGCACCTTGAGTGGCAGATAGGCCCTGCTCGGATAAAGTATCCATGCGGCGGTTTCGAAGTTCGCCGGAGCACACGTGTGGTCGGGAAAGAGATCGACCAGCCTGCCGTCCTTCAGGTCGTTCGCAATCAGCCAGTCGGCCAGCAATGCCGGACCAAGGCCAAGCCTGGCGGCTTCGCGTAGCGCAAGCGCACTTGAAATTGTCGTTCTGCCGGACACTTCCACATCGAAGGGCGCGTCATCCCCAAGCCTGAAGCGCCAGGCATTGCGAAAATCCGGCAATGCAAAACACAGGCAATTTCGGGCAGACAGATCACCCGGCACTTCCGGATGCCCTTCCCTTTCAAGGTAGTCCTGCGAGGCCACCACCCGGTAATGGGTTTGCAGCAGCTTTGTGGAAATGAGATCGCCTTTCGGCGCCGCAGCCAGGCGGATAGCAAGGTCCAGTCCTTCGGCCAGAAGATCGAGATTGCTGTCGGAGGGAAAAAGCTCGACCGAGATATCCGGGTACCGGTCGTGAAACACCGGCAGAAGCGGGACGATTCCTTCCAGCACGAAAGCAACCGACGCCGTCATGCGCAAGGTTCCCCGTGGCTGCTGGCTTCTGGCGGCAATATCCTCGTTCGCCGCCTCGATCTCCTCCACAAGCGGCGCAACCCGCTGGAGATAGGCTTCGCCCGCCTCCGTCAGCGACAGCTTGCGCGTGCTGCGCTGGAACAGCCTCTGACCAAGCTCCCGCTCGATTGCAGAAACCGTCCGGGACACATTCGAGGCATCGAGATCCAGCGCCCGCGCGGCAGCTGCCAGGCTGCCAAGGTCGCGGACGAGCAGGATTGTCTTGAGGGCTTGCAGATCCATTCATGCAGAATAAGCACGAATATCCTGCGAGCCACAGTGTTTTTCCTCCACATGCGCAGAAATAACCTCCGGGCATCATCCAACCAGGAGATACCCGCATGACACTGCTTCTGCGCATCAATTCCAGTTCCCGCCAGACCGGCTCGCACTCCACTGCCATTGCTGATCATTTCGAAGCAAGCTACCGCCGCAAACATCCCGACTGCCGCGTCATCACGCGAAATGTTGCCGATGGCTCCATCCCGATCATCGGCCAGAAGACCATCGAAGGTTTCTATACCGAGCCCGCCTCCATGACCGCAGACCTGAAGGAAGCCACAGCTCTTTCCGACAAATTGATCGCCGAACTTCAGGAAGCCGACACCCTGCTGATTGCCGCGCCGATCTACAATTTCGCAGTTCCCGCGGCGCTCAAGGCCTGGATCGACCAGATCGTTCGTGTCGGGCACACATTTTCGTTTGACGGCAACAGCTTTCAGGGACTTGCAAAAACCCGGCGCGCGGTGGTGATTTCCGCCTATGGGGCCGAAGGCTATCTTGACGGCCAGCCCTTTGCCGCGGCCAACTTCGTGCAGCCTTACCTCAAGTTCCTGTTGTCGTTCCTGGGCGTTGAGGATATCCGCTTCATTGCCGTGCAAGGCACCGTCGCCGATCCTGAAAACGTCTCTGCCAGCCTTCAGACCGCCCGGCAGGAATGCGATCTGGCTGCCTGATCGGCCTTGCTGGCGTACACCGGTCTCCGCGGCGACTGCTTTTGCCGCGGAGGACCGTGCCGCAGATCTGGCCGAAACCGCCAAAAAAGGCGCGCAAACCGGTTGCATTCCAAGGAAAGCTCCCATATAAGCGCCCGGTCCAGAGTCGTCCGGCTCGTCGTGGACTGGTTTTCTGTGTTCTTGCGCAGACCGTTTTCGACAACCGAGGGCATGCCGTGTCGGCTCTGAATGCACCAACAAAAGAGTATCCGTTCTGAACGGATGCACCAAGGAAAGGATGCAAAATGCCCAAGCTGAAAACGAAGTCCGGCGCCAAGAAGCGCTTTAAAGTGACCGCGACCGGCAAGGTGAAGACCGCGCAGGCCGGCAAGCGTCATGGCATGATCAAGCGCACGAACAAGTTCATCCGCAACGCCCGTGGCACCACCACGCTGAGCGACCAGGATGCAAAGATCGTGAAGCAGTTCCTGCCCTACGCATAAAGCCAGCCCCGAAGGAGATCACCTAAATGTCACGCGTCAAACGGGGCGTTACCGCCCACGCTCGCCACAAAAAAGTAATCAAGGCAGCAAAAGGCTATTACGGCCGCCGCAAGAATACCATCCGCGTTGCCAAGCAGGCCGTCGAGAAAGCCGGCCAGTACGCTTATCGCGACCGCAAGGCCAAGAAGCGCAACTTCCGTTCGCTCTGGATCCAGCGCATTAATGCGGCAACCCGCCAGCACGGCATGACCTATGGCCGCTTCATCGACGGTCTGAACAAGGCCGGCATCGAAGTCGACCGCAAGGTTCTGTCCGACCTCGCAATCAACCAGCCGGATGCCTTCAAGGCTCTGGTTGATCAGGCTCAGGGCGCCCTGGCCGCTTAAGGCAGGCTTCCCGATCCGAATTGAAAAACGCGGTTCATTCGAGCCGCGTTTTTTGTTGCCTGGTGGCTGCCTATCAACCCGGCAATTCAAAGCTGCATTTTCAAGCACCTCTCTTTTTTATTGCAAGCCCCGGAAATTGAAGCCTACCCTTCCGGTTCCGATGAGGCTGACCCTTCGTCAGCCTTGCGGAAAACAAGGAGGGTTGGATCCATGCAGCTTGTCGAGGCGTTCTTCGCCCTAATCGGCGACCTGACCTGGGGGTGGGCACTCATCCCGTTTCTCGTCGTCATTGGCATCTTCTTCACGGTCGTTACCGGTTTCGTTCAGCTACGCTTCTTCCTGCGTATGTTCCGCGTATTGTCTTCCAAGAACCAGTCGGGTGATCCCAACGCGATCTCTGCCCGCGAAGCGCTGCTTCTGTCTGTCGGCGGCCGGGTTGGTGGCGGCAACATCGCCGGCGTCGCCGTGGCGATCACCCTCGGTGGCCCCGGCGCAGTCTTCTGGATGTGGGCCGTTGCCCTTGTCGGCATGGCAACCAGCCTGATCGAGTGTTCGCTCGCCCAGCTCTACAAGCGCTCCACCGGTGACGGCACGTATCGTGGCGGACCCGCCCGCACCATCATCCATGGCCTTGGCGCCGATTACCGCTGGCTTGCAGTGCTTTATGCACTCTGCCTCATGGCCTCCTTTGCCTTCGGCTTCAACGCCTTTCAGGGCAACACCGTGGCGGGCGCCGCGGAAGAAAGCCTCGGCATCGGCCGGCTGTGGACGGGCATTGGCCTGACTGTGGTGACCGGCCTGATCGTCTTTGGCGGCATCCACCGTATTGCCAAGGCAGCGGACGTCATCGTGCCGATCATGGCCGTCGGCTATATCGGCATGGCGCTCGTGATCATCCTTCTCAACATCACCGAGGTGCCTGGCGTCATCTATTCCATCGTTCTCAACGCCTTCGGGCTGGAAGAGGTGGTCGGCGGCGGCATGGGCGCAGCCCTTGCGCAAGGCCTGCGCCGCGGGCTGTTCTCCAACGAGGCCGGCCTCGGCTCGGCTCCCAACGTTGCCGCCACGGCGGAAGTCCGCCACCCGATCAGCCAGGGCATCACCCAGTCCTTCTCGGTCTTCATCGACACGATGATCATCTGCACCTGTACGGCGCTGATCATCCTGCTCGGCGATGTCTATGTGCCGGGTGCAGAAGGCGTTGACGGCGTGGTCCTGACCCAGCAGTCCCTTGCCTCCCACCTCGGTGGCTGGACGAGCTATTTCCTGACCGGCGCGGTGCTGCTCTTCGCGTTCAGCTCCATCATCTACAACTACTACCTCGGCGAAAACGCCCTCAGTTCGATGACATCCAGCACCATGGCCCTGCACGTTCTCAGGGTCGCCGTGATGGGCGTCGTGTTCCTGGGGGCGACGGCGCCGAATGCAACCTCGGTGTTCTTCTTCTCCGATCCGCTGATGGGCGTCCTGGCGGTCGTCAACCTACTGGCTCTGATGATGCTGTTCCCGACAGCGAAGCGGATCCTGGACGACTTCAAGAGCCAGCTTCGGGAAGGTGTGGCCCGACCGGTGCTGAACCCTGACAACTTCGCGGATCTCGACATCGACCGCAGCGCCTGGACCGGCAAGGCGCCGGACTGACGGTCTCAAAGACGATCACTTGCACTGGCGCGGCCTCCTGGTCGCGCCAGTCTGCCTGCGCCGGGGCCTGCCAGCACTTTTCTTTTGAAGCCCGGTGTGGTCCTGTTCCCGTGTCGGTTCCGTCAGCAAACCCGAGGCAGCAGATTGCCCCTGACAGTGAAACAACATGGTGTGATGAAGGGCATGATCGCGGCGGTAATCGTCGCGGCCACCGGGCTCGGCTTCGGCGCCGTTCAGTATCCGCAGGACTGGCTGCCGGACGGCTCGCCGCAAGCCCGCCTTACGCTCGCCGCCCAGTGTCTGCTGGCCGGCGCTTTCTGGCTGCTTTTGTCGATAGGCCTTCTGGCGCGGCATCGCTTTTTCACACCGGAGGATATCGACGGCAGCGGACTGACCTCTGGCACCGAAAAGGCCAAGGTGTTACAGGCCGTGCTCCAGAACACGCTGGAACAGACCACGCTGGCCGCCCTTACCTACATCGCATTCGCAGCACTTGCCCCGACCGGGTATCTCGGCGCTTTGCCTGCCGCCGCACTCCTGTTCTGGTGCGGACGCGCTCTGTTCTGGAACGGTTATGAAAAAGGCGCGGCCGCCAGGGCCTTCGGCTTTGCCCTGACATTCTATTCAACCGTTCTTCTGTTTCTGGCCGCCCTCGCTTTTTCCTTCTTTTGATCGGACGGACCTCTTTTTCATGCATCACGTGATCATTTACGACTGCGAATATCTGACCGCCCCCGGCGCCATGAGCCGACAATGGTGCGGCCCACTGGATCCGGATCCGAATGTCGCCCAGATTGGCGCGGTGAAACTCTCGCTCGGGGGCGGTTATGACATTCTCGATACATTCAATGTCCTGATCAAGCCGAGGGACAGGTTCGGCAGGCACCCGAATGTAGATCCTTTCTTCACCGAGCTGACCGGCATTACCCAGGCGGACATCGACCGCGAAGGCCTTGCCCACGCCGACGCACTGGAAAAATTCGCAGCCTTCGCAGAGGGGGCGAATTTCTGGTCCTGGGGCAAGGACGAACTCACCCTTCTGGCGATCAGTTCCTATATCGAAGGCCTGACACCACCTATCCCCGCCCGCCGCTTCGGCAACGCCATCGGCCTGATCTTGAATGCGGGCACCCCCGTTGAGGATATGGGCAAAATGACGAGCGGTCGTCTGGCGGAGTATTTTGGCCTCGAGACGTCGGACGGGCGGCAACACGACGCTCTCGACGATGCCATGTCGGTTGCCGTGAGCCTGCAGCATCTTCTGAGGAATGAGAAACTGACCGCCGAGGACTTTGCTCTGCCACTCGCGGTCCGGCTGCCAGAACTGTCGGAACACCGTTCAGCCTGAGCCCTCCCCCCGCAGGTCAAACCTGATTCCCCTTGCCGTCAGGACTTGCCCCCTGCCTGCAACAGGCCGGTTCCGGTTACCACCGCTATCCCCGCTTCCCACTGAAAAGTGTCCGGTTTTGCGCCACTGCATTAACGATTGTTAATGCGGATCGGTGGTTTTCTGCGGACAAAAAGTTAACAAGAGGTTAACGTGGCACGGTGATTGCGACGTTTCAGGTGAGGCAGCCTTGGGCGTGCCATTCTGAAACAATGAGGCGTTAAATCGTGCGAGTTAACCCGGTTTCTTCTGCAGGTCGTGCCAATGTGAGGCGGAAGCGTCCCTCCGTGGGAGAGACGGAATCCGAGCGGCAGGCGACCTTTGACACGTATCTCCCCGTTCCCGTGGAACCGGAGCTTGAGCGCGAGCAGATTGCCTTCAGCGCGCGCTACCGCCCGAACTCTATTTTCCTCGCCCATCTGATCGCGACGCGAGATGGAGAGCCCCAGACAAGGTTCCGCAGGCAAACAGAACCTCTCACCGGCGTGAACTCGTATCGGGCAACTGCTGCCCTGCCACGCCAGCGCCCTGCCGGCCGACTGCTCAAGACCGAGCGCTAGGCCAACCTGTTTTAAAGTTCCAGAAGTACCACTGGAGACCTTCAACCCGGGGCATTGCTCCGGGTCTTTTTTTGGTTTGGCCGAGCATGCTTCAGGTGAGGATCCTGGAGGGGGCATATCAGGCAGACAGCAGAGGCTGGAGACAGAAGAACCGCGGCAAATGAAGGCACCGGGAACAAATTCTGCCGACAACCGTTACCCTTAGACAGCAGCGGGCAAACCCCTCACCCGTCAAAGTGTGACGCGCGTCACATTTTTCTGTTGTCAGAAACCCTATATTGAAAAACAGATCCGGACTCCCCGGACCTCCGAAAGACTGGCCACGGACTGGCCCACCCCGGAGACTGAAATGCAAGTAAGACCCGTATCGGCCATCCATCCCATGCGCATCCGGCAGAAACCGGTAACCGCTCCGACTGAAAGAACCGGCTTCCGTTCGACCTCAAATGGTCAGTTTGGCGCTCTGGATGTCGTCCCCGCACATCTCGCCGCACAGGCTTCTCAGCGTGACGCCTATTACGGCGCCCATGCCGAATATGCCACCCAGCTTCTGGCCGGAGACTCGTTTGACGAGCAGACTTGGCTGGAGCGCCGGCAGCATGTCGCGCAATATGCATCTGCCGCCGAAGACGGCGACGAACGCTCCTACACGATCTCCCTGTCTGCCTGACCTGTCTGAAAACGCTCAGGCTTCTACACGCAGGAAACCGGCCAGGCCGGTTTTCTGGTGTTCGATCACATGACAATGGAATGCCCAGTCGCCCGGATTGTCGGCAACCAGGGCCACTTCCATGGTTTCTTCTTCCAGAAGCAGCGCGGTATCCGTCACCAGCGGCGGCAGCTTGCGCTTGTTCGACCGCAGCAACTGGAACGACATGCCGTGCAGATGGATCGGATGATCGTTCGGTGATTCGTTTCGGAAGCGCAGGATGTAGGACTTGCCGTGCCGCATGGTCGCCAGCGGATCGAATGGCCCCGGCACATCCCCGCCCCAGGCCACCCGGTTGATCGACCAGAAGGTATAGCCGAGCGAACCACAGATGCTGGCCTGCGGCGCATCCCCACCCGGAGACCAGCCGAACACGAAATCCAGAACCTCGGCATTGGCAAGGTCTGCCTGTGGCACAGGGTTCGGCTTGAGCGGCCTCAGTTCGCGCAGGTCCCTGCCGGCTGTCGTGCCCTTGGGCTGGAACGTCGCCAGCACCTTGTCGCCATTCGGCTTTTTCAGAACAAGCGTGGCGACCTCGTCTTCACTGTCCGGTACACGCAGGGCAACATCAGCCCGCTGGCCGGGCGCAAGCACGATTTCGTCCATCGCCACCGGCTGCGGCAACGGGTTGCTGTCGATCGCGATCACCAGCGCCTCGGCACCGGAAACTGTATATCTGCCGACCCTTGTGAGATCGGTGACAGCCAGACGCAGACGCACGAGAGAGCCTGCGGCTAGTTCATAAACGGGCTGTGGTTGCCAGTTGACTGTCGAAACGGTTCCGAGCGTGCCGCCTCGCGCGGCATTGCGAGGCTTGTAGAAGGCAATGAACTGGCCGTCGCCCCCAAGCCGGAAATCACGAATGTTCAGTGGCAGGTCGCTGTCGAAGCCGGCATCTTCCTCGTCTTCCACCACGATCACCCCGGTCATTCCCCGGGCGATCTGTTCCAGCGTGTTGCAATGCGGGTGGTACCAGAAGGTGCCGGCGTCAGGCGGCGTGAACTCGTAGCGGAACGCGTTTCCCGCCTCGATCGGATATTGGGTCAGATAGGGTACGCCATCCATGTTGTTGGCGATCCTGAGCCCGTGCCAATGCACCACCGACGCTTCATCAAGCGCGTTCTTCACGTCGATCGTGGTGGTCTGTCCCTTGCGGAACCGCAGCACCGGTGGCGGACCACTGGGGCTGAAGCTCATCATGTCGGCCGTGACCGTTTCCGGCAGCACCGAATGATTGAGCCTTGAAAGGGTCAGGCTGTGCTCGGCGGCCAGTGCCTGCCTGGCACCAAGTCCGCCGGCTGCAAACGCCGTCAGCGCCCCGGCGCCGCCAAGCAGGATCTCCCGCCTCGAAAATCCGGGCATATTGAAAACCTCATATGATTATCGGCGCGTCCAACCGCACCAAACACCCGTGAGGCGGCGATCACAAGGTTCAAATTGACGCGGTCCGGAGACCTGCCGCAGCCGGGTCAGTAGCCTCCGGCATGCCCGTCCTTGCGCGGATCGGAGCCTGCGGTCAGCAAGTGCCGGGCCTTGTCGATCATGATGGCCTGGGACCCGCCGATCGGACCGGACGCCGGAACGACGGAATGACCCAGCGCGCGAAGGCCATCCAGCGTGGACGGTGGCACCAGTCGTTCCGCCTGCAGTTCGTGGCTGGCGATGTCGAAGAACATGCGCGGGAAGTCAATGGCAGCCTGAACATCCATGCCATAGTCGATGATGTTGGTCAGCACATGTGCATGGCCACAGGCCTGGTAGTGGCCACCCATCACGCCGAACGACAGGAACGGCGCGCCTTCTTTCAGCACCATCGCCGGGATGATCGTATGCATCGGCCGCTTGCCGCCGTCGATGGAATTGGCATGTCCCGGCTCGGCCCGGAACGAACTGCCGCGGCAATGCAGCAGCACACCGGTTTCCGGAGCGACAATGCCGCTGCCGAACCCGCTGAACAGGGAATTGATGAAGGAAACCGCAAGTCCGTCCCTGTCGACAATCGTCAGGTAGACCGTATCCGTCTGCGGAGCCAGCGCACTGGCCGGAACCGAGTCCATCCGCTTGGTCAGCGACACCTGCCGGGCAAGCTGGTCGATATAATCCGCGCCGATCAACCTTGTGTGGCAGACATCCATATAGCCCGGGTCGGTGATGAATTGCTCCCGGACGCCATAGGCCAGGCGCGCGGCTTCCATTTCCAGGTGGAAACGTTCCGGACCGAGCGGATCAAGGCTTTCGAGGTCGAATTGTTCCAGAATACCGAGCATGATCAGGGCAACGATCCCCTGCCCGTTTGGCGGCAATTCGGCCACCGTGTGGCCCTTGTAGTCCCTCAACACCGGTGACACCGCTGTCGTGTGGCAAGCGGCCAGATCGTCCTGGGTCATCAGCCCGCCGCGTGACTGCAGCGCGCTCACGATGTCGTCGGCAACCGGGCCGGAATAGAAGGCATCCGCCCCGCCCTCGGCAATTGCCGAGAGAGTGTCTGCCAGACGCGGATATTTCAGAACCGTGCCGGTTTTGGGTGCTTCGCCCTTGATCAGGTAGCGCGCGGCCGAAACCTCGTCGGCGCGCAGCTTGTCGACATCCCCGGCCCAGTCGCGCGCAACACGCGGGGCAACCGGAAATCCGTCACGGGCATATTGAATTGCCCGTTTGAACAGGGATTTGAAACTCTTGGTGCCATGCGCCTTCAGCAGTGTTTCCCAGGCCCGAATGGCACCGGGTACGGTCACGGCATGGGGCGACGTGTCGGTGATGTCCTTGACGCCGAGCTCTGCAAGCTTTTGCGGTGTCGCGGCCCGCGGGGCTGCGCCTGAACCATTGAAACCCGTCAGACGTCCATCCGGCTCCATGACAATGGCAAAACAGTCGCCGCCGATACCGGTCATATGCGGTTCGACAACACATTGAACGGCAACTGCCGCGATCGCCGCGTCAACCGCATTACCACCTGCCTGAAGCACTTCCAGAGCCGCGCTCGTTGCCAGCGGATGAGAGGTCGCAGCCGCTGCTTCGCGTGCAAAAACCGGGGACCGGCCCGGGGCCTGAAAATCACGCTTCACTGAATTCCTCCTGGCCGAAGTGTCTTTCTTTCCGAATCGCAGCAATAGCTTCTCGGGAATGCCGCCTATTCGCCAATGCCATGTTCTGTTAGCAAATCGGTATCGCGGTCAGCACCTTAAGGAGAAGTGGGAAAATGCGCAAACTGACATTATCAACGGCAGAGACCATCATTTCTGCCGCTTTTGAAAAAGCAGCCGAGCTGAATCTGAAACCGCTTACCGTTGCTGTCCTCGATGCGGGTGGTCATGCCATCCTGCTCAAGCGGCAGGACGGATCCTCGATCATGCGTCCGCAGATCGCCACGGGCAAAGCGATCGGTGCACTCGCCGTCGGCACCGGCACCAGATGGCTGAACGCCAATGCAGAGTCCCGTCCGCATTTCGTCAACGCTCTGAACGGCGTTTCCGGCGGTGCCATCGTACCGGTGCCCGGCGGCGTTCTGGTGAAGAACGACGAAGGCGAAACCCTTGGCGCTGTCGGCATTACCGGCGACACGTCCGACAATGACGAAGCCTGCGCAGTCGCCGGCATTGCCGCTGCAAGCCTGGTTGCCGACTGCGGCTGAGGGAAGGACCGGATCTGCCTTCTTTCAAGAAGCCTCACCTACCCTTCACCTCATCCTGAGGAGGGCCGATAGGCACGTCTCGAAGGATGGGCTGCAAACACAAGAGCAAGCGGCCCATCCTTCGAGACGCAAATGAGCTCGCTCTTCGGGATGAGGCTTTATTTTGACGGCGGTCCGGGCTGACGCCCGTTCAGACCGGCCCCAGGGCCTTGCGATAGATATCCAACGGCCCCGAAGCCGATTGCAGTGTTTTGACCTGCTGCCAACTCCGCCTGAGGACGAGCGACCCGGCCGTTGCCGTTGCCGTCAGAATTTCCGGAAATCCGATCCTGGCGGCTTCCCGTTCTGCGGCAGCGATCAGCTTGATGCCGACACCTGCTTTCCGGAAATCGCGATGGACAAGCAATGCGGTCAGCCAGGCGCCGGGATAAAGGTCCGACCCCGGCGAGGTGTCGCGCAGGGAGACCGTTCCCAACGGCCTGCCATCTCCGTCCAGCGCGACCAGACAGCGCGGCAGGCGAGCATTTGGCAGAAGGCACCTCTCCAGATCTTCCCGCGCATCGCCGGGTTCCCCCGGGCCATACCAGTCGGCCCATTCCTCGACGAACCACGTCTCGAGGATTTTCAGCAACACGGGATCATCGCCAAGCGCAATGATGGCGACGTTCATGCGGTCCAGATCACGGCTCATTGCAGGTCGCGTAAACGCCTCAGGACTTTTCGCTGAGCTGGTTGATCTTTTTCTGCATGTCTTCCAGCTGGCGCTTCATGTCGTCGAGATCGTTCCCGCCGGACTTTGCAGGCTTGGCCTGGCTCGCCGGGTTGGCAGTCGCAGCCGGATCTCCCCCTGCGGCCGGAAAGGGCATGAACATCTTCATGGCCCGCTCGAACATCTCGGTGTTGCGCTTGACCTGGTCCTCGATGGCCTCGAACGCCGTTGCGCCGAAAGCTTCGCTCATTTGCGAACGCAGCTTTTCCTGCTCCTTGGTGAGCGAGGTCATGGAATATTCCAGGAAGCTCGGCACGAGGCCCTGCATGCTGTCGCCGTAAAAGCGGATCAGCTGGCGCAGGAACGTGACCGGCAGAAGATTCTGCCCCTTGCCTTCCTGTTCGAAAATAATCTGGGTCAGGACCGACCGGGTAATATCCTCACCGGACTTCGCGTCATAGACGACAAAGTCCTCCTCCCCCTTCACCATCACCGCCAGGTCCTCAAGCGTGACGTAGGTGCTGGTGCCCGTATTGTACAGGCGCCGGTTGGCGTATTTCTTGATGATTGTCGGCTCGTTGGTCTTGGCCATCCGTGAATTCCGCCTATCAGCCTTGTGGCTAGTTTCCCATTTGACGACAAGGCTTTCGCAGGCCTGTCATCTCCTCCGTGTAAGAGACTAAGCCAATCGTATCGGATCGTGCCAGCCTTTTTATGTGCGCTGACGAAAGGATTATACCGCAAATGCGAAAACAGGCCTTCGATACGGAGTGTTACGGTTGACACAAATCTCAGCGCAGTTTCTAGTCCATGCATAATAAGCATCGACAGGTGCCCCTGCGGCACCAGTCCACTACGGTCAATTGGCCTCAAGTCTGGAGAGTATGATGAGCGCTTTCACCGATATCGTCATTGTCAGTGCGACCCGCACGCCCGTGGGGTCGTTCAATGGCGCCTTTGCCAACACCCCGGCGCATGACCTCGGTGCCATTGTCATGAAGGCGGCCATGGAACAGGCCGGCGTCGAAGGCGGCGACATCGACGAAGTCGTGTTTGGTCAGGTTCTGACGGCCGGTCAGGGCCAGAACCCGGCACGTCAGGCTGCCATCAAGGCAGGCATTGCCGATAGTGCGACGGCCTGGACGCTCAACCAGGTCTGCGGTTCCGGTCTTCGCACCGTTGCCATTGCAGCGCAGCAGATCATCTCCGGCGATGCCACCATCATGATGGCAGGCGGCCAGGAAAACATGTCGCTGTCGCCGCACTGCGCCCACATGCGCGCCGGCTACAAGATGGGCGACTACAAGATGATCGACACCATGATCAAGGACGGCCTTTGGGATGCCTTCAACGGCTACCACATGGGCCAGACCGCCGAGAACGTCGCCGAAAAGTGGCAGATCAACCGCGACCAGCAGGACGAGTTCGCAGTTGCTTCCCAGAACAAGGCGGAAGCTGCCCAGAAGGCCGGCAAGTTCAAGGACGAGATCACCGCGGTAACCTTGCAGGAACGCAAGGGAGAGCGCGTCGTTGCCGATGACGAATATATCCGTCACGGCGCCACGCTGGAAAGCGTCGCCAAGCTGCGCCCGGCCTTCACCAAGGACGGTTCCGTGACCGCTGCCAACGCCTCCGGCATCAACGACGGTGCAGCCGCCATTCTGGTGATGAGCGCCGCCGAAGCCGAAAAGCGCGGCCTGAAGCCGCTCGCCCGCATCGCCTCCTGGGCAACCGCTGGCGTTGATCCGGCAATCATGGGCTCCGGCCCGATCCCGGCATCGCGCAAGGCACTTGAAAAAGCCGGCTGGTCCGCTGCCGACCTCGATCTCGTGGAAGCCAACGAAGCCTTCGCCGCTCAGGCTTGCGCGGTCAACAAGGACATGGGCTGGAACCCGGACATCGTCAACGTCAACGGCGGCGCGATTGCCATCGGCCACCCGATCGGTGCGTCCGGGGCTCGCATCCTGACCACCCTGCTGCACGAAATGAACCGCCGCGACGCCAAGAAAGGCCTTGCAACACTGTGCATCGGCGGCGGCATGGGTGTCGCCATGTGCCTGGAGCGCTAAGCCGCAAAGGCAAAGAAGGATCATGGCCGGGCCTCCGGCCATGATCGGGAACAGCAAACAAGACTGAATTGATGTCAGAGAGCCCGAAGGGCCCGGAACTGGAAGTCAGGAGGAAGGGGAATGAGCAAGGTCGCATTGGTCACGGGTGGTACGCGCGGTATCGGCGAAGCAATTTCGCGGGGTCTGAAAGACGCAGGCTACACCGTGGCGGCCACATATGCCGGCAACACCGAAAAGGCCGAAGCCTTCAAGGCCGAGACCGGTATCCACGTCTTCAAGTGGGACGTTTCCGATCCTGACGCCTGCGCGGCAGGCATTGCCCAGGTGGAAAGCGAACTGGGTCCGGTTGAAGTGCTGGTCAACAATGCGGGCATCACCCGCGATGGCATGTTCCACAAGATGAGCTTCGAACAGTGGCGCGAAGTGCTGTCGACGAACCTCGATTCAATGTTCACCATGACCAAGCCGGTGATCAACGGCATGCGGGAACGGTCTTCGGGCCGCATCATCAACATCTCTTCCATCAATGGCCAGAAGGGCCAGATGGGCCAGGCGAACTATTCCGCGGCCAAGGCCGGCGTGATTGGCTTCACCAAGGCACTGGCGCAGGAAAACGCCTTCAAGGGCATCACCGTCAACTGCGTCTGCCCGGGTTACATCAACACCGACATGGTTGCCGCCATGCCGGAAAAAGTGCTGCAGTCGATCATCTCCGGCATCCCGGTCGGCCGCCTCGGCCATCCGGAAGAAATCGCCCAGACGGTGGCCTACCTGGCGTCCGACGCCGCCGCCTTCATGACCGGCGCGGTGATGACCATCAACGGCGGCCAGTACATCGCCAACGGCTGAGCCCAAAGGCTCAATCACAGGAAAAGGCGCCCGTTGCGGCGCCTTTTTTATGGGTGCTTCCAGGAGTTCTCAGGCACCGGGCCCTTGAAGAATTTCCAGATCCGGCTCATCGGGTCCGGGGCGGTCTCCTCACCCAGGCTTTGGGCGCCTGTGACCTCCATCTCGAACGCCGCAATCATGTCGACCTGACCGTCCAGTAGCGTGATTTCCTGGCGGGTTGTTTTCAAAGACAGGCGCCCGGTGAGCCGGACCGGTTCATAGACATACTCCGCCCGCCAGCCTGTCGACAGCCGGTAACGGATCATCTGGTTGGGATCGGGCGCCGGCATATGGCTGCACATGCCCTGTTCGGGAACCAGATAACCGGCGATTACCTCATCGCTGCCCGGTTCCTGAACGGGGATAACATATCCGGTAATCTCGATGTCCCTCCCGGCCAGAGCCTTGTTGCCGGCAAGCGACGCAGCAGCCCATTTCTTCGCAACCTCGAAGCGTTGCGACAGCAATTTGTCCGTCGGCACGCCGGCCGCTGCAAGCCGGGCCTCTTCCTGCTGAAGACGACGTTTCAGCGTTGAACGGTCCGCGTCAGTCGCGGCCGTCTCGTCCAGCTGCTGGCGAAGCCGCAGCACCGTGCCCAGTGACCGCAGCTCTGTGCCGCTCAGCGCGGCAAAGGGGTCCTCAAAAGCTGCAGCCTCCGGATCCTTGAGCTGGTCCCAGCGAACGGGCATCGCCGCCAAGGCAGAGACCGTAAACAGCAAGGTGGCCGCGAGGCACAGCATCCAACGTTTCATCTTCACGTTTCCCGGTGCCTCTCTACTGGCCCTGAAAATTTCCGGCTCTATTTTCCGAATCGGACCGGGGTCCTTGACCCTGGCACCCTCCATCACCTATGTCCGGAAGCAGACTTCCTGAACAGGATAACGGAAAAACATGGAATTCGAACACGCCCCGAACGACCCCACCCGCAAGGAACTTTCCCCGCTCCTGAAGCTGGCGCTGGAATTGGGACCGCTCGGCGTGTTCTTCCTGTTCAATGCCCGCGGCGAACAGATCGCGGCGGCCTTTCCGGTGCTGCAACAGGTCGGCAAGCCTATCTTCCTGGCAACCGCCGCCTTCATGGTGGCCATCAGCATCTCGCTGGTCGTGTCGCTGTGGCTGACGAAGCGCCTGCCGATCATGCCGCTGGTGTCCGGTGCGGTGGTTCTGGTTTTCGGCGCCCTGACGCTGTGGCTGCACGACGAACTGTTCATCAAGCTGAAGCCAACCATCGTCAACTGCCTGTTCGGCACGGTTCTGCTGGGCGGATTGCTGTTCGGCAAGGCGCTGCTCGGCTACGTCTTCGACAGCGCCTTCCGGCTGACGGACGAAGGCTGGCGCAAGCTGACATTCCGCTGGGGCGTGTTCTTCTTCGTACTTGCCGCGATCAACGAGATCGTCTGGCGCAGCTTCTCGACCGATTTCTGGGTCAGCTTCAAGGTCTTCGGCATCATGCCGATCACCCTTGTCTTCACCCTGACCCAGCTGCCTCTGATCCAGAAACACGCGATCGTCGAAGACGGCAAGGACGCCTGACCCCCTCGGTCATGGCACTGCTCCGTCATTCCAGCCAAGTGCAGCGAAGCGAACCCATTCTCTTCAAATGTGAACCGCGCTAAAACGGAAAGGAATTCCGCGTGCCGGTTCTGCGCTCGGCCGCGTCACACTTGTCCGGAATAGCGGCGGTCGGCCGGCAAGCAGTCTTAGTGCACGTCCCCGTGGCCGAAGGAAACGTCCCGCCGTGCGCCGGTGATGGAAATCGAGAACCCGGCGATCACGTCGATCAGCGAGATCGCCATCAGGATGAAGAACAGCGACGTCGCCGCGGGCTGCAGCACCAGGAACTCCACCAGGTAGGCGACGAACACCAGCACCGAGAACATGTGGTCCAGCAGGGCCGTCGTGCCGATGCGGGTCGCCTTCAGAATTTCTATGAACAGGAACAACAGCCCGACGGTGATGAGCAGATCGCTCGTCAGAAGCTCGAAGGTTGCGCCGGAAACCATCTGTATGGTGATCATCGGCTGCGCCCAGAAGCCGGGCTCTCCCGCGCCCACCGTGAAAGCAAGGGCGTTATAGATCAGCAGCGAGAAAAGCGTGAAAGGAACGGCTGAAAAAAGGCGCATGAACGGCTCCCGAATTCAAGGACACCCGAAGCGGGCGGAAATCGGAGCGAGCTGACACGATCTTGATAGCCAATTCAAGGCGCTGAAAAGAAAAAGGCCGACCCGTCGAAACAAGGCCAGCCTCAATCTTGATTTGCCATGCGGCGATCCGGTCCGGACGCTACCTGCATTCACGAAGAATACGGGTGTTATGCGTCGTCTTTTGCGGAAAGGATCTGACGGCCCCGGTACATGCCGGTCTTCAGGTCAACGTGATGCGGACGGCGCAGTTCGCCCGAATCCTTGTCCTCGACGTAAGTCGGCTGCTTGAGGGCGTCCGCGGAACGGCGAAAACCGCGCTTGGAGCGCGAGGTTTTTCTCTTTGGAACGGCCATTTTGTTTTTCTCCGTGGTCCATAACCGCGCGGCCCGGACCGGGTTAGCCCGGGGCGTGGCGTCACGCAGCGTGTTGGAATGCGCGGCGTTATACAGGCAACGCCAACGTTTTGCCACCCCATAGAGAAAAAATTCTTGGTCTGGATAGAACAGGCGGTGGCGAAGCGCTATCCACCCCCGTCTATTTCCCCAGAACACAGCCGAAAATCGGCCCCGCGCCCTTCACACGGGCCAGGTTCGTGCCGGCCAGTTTCCGGTGTCCGGAACCTGGTTTGGCGGGGTTCCGGCCACGTGGATTTGGCAAGGCTGTCGCCAATCTGGCAGCTTCGGTCCGTGTCAGGTCCTTGGCGCTCTTGCCGAACCAGGCCTGCGCGGCCGCTTCGGCGCCGAATATACCTTCGCCCCACTCGGCAATATTGAGGTAGATTTCCAGGATCCGCTTCTTGGTCAGTATCGCATCCAGCATCAGGGCCAGCGGCAGTTCCAGCCCCTTGCGGATGTAGGACCGCTCGCCCCACAGGAACAGGTTCTTGGCGGTCTGCATCGTGATGGTGCTTGCGCCGCGAGGCTTCTCGCCTTCGCTCAGTGCTTCGACCTGATCCTGAAGCGCGTCCCACTCGACGCCGTCGTTTTCGCAAAAGCCGCTGTCTTCCGAAGTGATGACCGAACGGACGAGGTTTGGCGAAATCTGCTCAAGCGGCACCCACTGCCGGTCGACCCACAGAAACTGGACATACCGCCCGATCATCAGCGTGCTTATGGGCGGCACGACGGAATAGATAACGGTAAGAACAGGCGGAAGCAGGACAAGGACCAGCAGCAGCTGCAACAAGCGCTTGCGGACAAGGCCGATCATGCCACGGCGGCGCCCCGGCGCACCCCCGGAGCCTGACTTTCCACCCGTTGCAGGTTTGACCCTAACCATTCAGTTCCCGTTCGTTATCGACAATGAAGTCGCGGACAATCGGCACGGCATCCCTCTCCTTCGACAGGAGGAGCTGGAAGACCATGTTGGATCCGTGCAGGAAACCCAGCTCGACCGCACAGAGATAAAACTCCCACATACGGCAGAAAGTTTCGTCATAAAGATCAGCGGCAATCGCCCTCTTGTCTTCGAAGCGAATGCGCCAGTCGCGAATGGTGTAGTAGTAGTGCAGCCGCAGGATTTCCGCATCGCAGACCCATAACCCAAGCCGTTCGGTAGACGCAAAGACTTCCGACAGCGCCGGAACGTAGCCCCCGGGAAAAATATACTTGCGAATAAAAGGCCCCGTTGTGCCGGGAGGTGTCATGCGACCGATGGAATGCACGACGGCATAGCCTTTTTCGGTCAGGCATCTGCGGATCTGGCCGAAATACTCGTCGAGATGGCCGATGCCGACATGTTCCATCATGCCGACCGAGATGATCCGGTCGAATTGCCCTTCGAATTCCCGGTAATCCTTCAGAACGAATGTCACCTGATCCTCAAGACCCGCAGCGCGCACGCGTTCCTCGGCGATCTTCACTTGCTCTGGCGAGACGTTGAGCGAGGTAACCTTTGCACCGGCCTGAGCCATGCGGATGGCGAGCGATCCCCAGCCTCCGCCGATTTCGAGCACTTCCATCCCTGGCTTCAGATCCAGCTTGGCGACCAGATGGGCCAGCTTGGCCGCCTGGGCTTGTTCCAGCGTGTCGTCAGGCGAGGTGTAATAGGCACAGCTGTAGTTGAGGCCCTCATCCATGAACAGCCGATAGAGGTCGGTTGAAAGGTCATAGTGATGCCGCGCCTGCGACTTTGCCCGTTCGACGCTGTTCTGCTGCTGGCGCCGCCGCAAGAGCTTCCAGCCCTTCCGCAACAGGCCCTGCACGGGATTGGCCCCAAGCGGCGCCCTGTTGATGGAAAACAGGAACATGAAGTCATAGCAGGTCGACCCCTCCTCCATCGTCAGGGTTCCGTCCATATAGGCTTCGCCCGCGGCCAGCTCCGGATTGAGAAAAAGCGACCGGTAGAGTTTCTTGTCATGCAGCCGGATGGTCACTGTTGGACCGTCCTCACCCGACCCGAATTCGTGCACGGCACCCGCGACGTCGATCACACGCATGCGCCCGCGCTTGATGAAGGATCGCAGAAGGCTCGACAGCAGTTTCATGGAAAAATCTCCAACTGGGTCAGTTTGAAAAGATCGGGCAGGTAGCTCCCGCATTTTTTTGAAATTCGAGCCTTGACGATACAGAGAATTGGTTTCAGGGAAACCCGGACTTTGAAAATGTTGCCGATCCGTCCCGGAGCCAATCGTGACCCTTGACCCAAACCAGCATCTGACATTCCAGGCCAAGTTTGTGGAGGCCACGCTGGAAACGCTTCTGGCCACCCAGGCGCTGCCGGATGAAACCGTGCGCCCCCCAAGGCTGCTTGCCGCCATGCGCCACGGTGCGCTCAACGGCGGCAAACGACTGCGGCCGGTTCTGGTGATGGAGGCTGCCAATCTGTTCGGGCGGGCGGATGACGGCGTTCTGCAGGCTGCCTGCGCGCTGGAACTGATCCATTGTTATTCGCTGGTCCATGACGACCTGCCTGCCATGGACGACGACGATCTTCGCCGGGGACAGCCAACCGTGCACAAGGCCTATGACGAGGCGACCGCCATCCTGGCCGGCGATGCGTTGCTGACGCTCGCCTTTGACGTGATCACGGGCGAGGCGGTGCATGCGGATGCAGCCGTGCGCCTGCGGCTATCGCGCGAACTGGCCCGCGCGTCGGGCATCGGCGGCATGGCGGGCGGGCAGATGCTCGACCTGGAGTCCGAACACCGCGAGCGGTCCGAAGCGGAGATCCGGCAGCTTCAATCCATGAAGACCGGCGCGCTGCTGCGCTACGCCTGCCGGGCGGGCGCCATTCTGGCGGATGCAGCGGAAGCGGATATCGACCGGCTGACCCGCTTCGGTGAAGTGATCGGCCTTGCCTTCCAGCTCGCAGACGACCTTCTGGACGTGGAAGCCAGCGCGGAAACAATGGGCAAGGCCACCGGCAAGGATGCGGAGGCCGGCAAGGCGACGCTTGTAGGCCTCTGGGGCACCGACAGGACGCGCAAAGAGCTCGGCCGGCTGGTGGAGGAAGCCGAAACGCTTCTCGCGCCCTACGGCAGCCGTGCGGCGATCCTGAGCGCCCTCGCCCGTTTCATCGTCAACCGGACCAACTGACGAGACAAAAAGCCCTTGAGGGTCCTGCGATCCTCAAGGGCTACAATGCATTAGGGGCTCCCCCCCGGGAAATTTCCTGGCAAGACCGGCTCCTGATGGAGCCGGTCACTCCGCCGGTGCGCCGGCCTTGTCCTTGGCATGACGGCCGAAGTCGGGGGCGTCGGTTTCCTGACCGGCCTCGATGATCGAGCGGCGGATACCCCGGGTGCGGGTGAAGAGGTCGAACAGCATCTGGCCATCGCCCCAGCGAATTGCTCGCTGAAGGGCGGAAAGATCTTCGGAAAACCGCGCCAGCATTTCCAGGATCGCGTCCTTGTTGTGCAGGCAGACGTCCCGCCACATGGTCGGATCGGACGCCGCCAGACGCGTGAAATCGCGAAAACCGGACGCCGAATACTTGATGACTTCCGACTTGGTGACCGTCTCCAGATCGTCCGCAGTGCCGACGATGTTGTAGGCGATCAGATGCGGCAGATGCGAGACGATGGCCAGCACCAGATCGTGGTGTCTGGCATCCATCGTGTCGACGTCGGAACCGCAGGCGCGCCAGAAGGCACTGAGTTTTTCCAGGGCCTCGGGATCCGTGTCCTCTGCCGGTGTCAGGATGCACCAGCGCTGGTCGAACAGCGTCGGAAACCCGGCATCGGGTCCGGACTGTTCGGTCCCGGCAATCGGGTGACCCGGAATGAAATGCACGCCTTCAGGCACATGGGGGCTGACCTGATCGACGACGGAGCCCTTGGTGGAACCGACATCGGTCAGGATCGCGCCTTTTTTCAGCGCAGGCGCAATCCACTTGGCAATGGCCTCATTGGCACCCACCGGCGCGCAGAGGATCACCAGGTCGGCCCCCTCCGCCGCCACAGCGGCGTCGAGCGCATAACTGTCGCCCAGGCCCAGCTCCTCCGCCCTTTGCAGGGTGTCCGCAGACCGGGTGGAAATCGCGATTTCCTTGACCAGGCCGCGCTGACGGGCGACCTGTGCGAGCGAGGAACCGATCAGGCCGATGCCGATCAGGGCCATGCGCTCGAAAATGGGGGCAACAGTCATGTGTTCTTATTTCTGTTCCAGAAAGTCCTTCAGGTGGCCAATGATGGCCCGGTTGGCGTCTTCCGAACCGATCGTCATGCGGATCGAGTTCGGCAGCCCGTAATTGCCGACCATGCGCAGCACGCAGCCGCGCTCCAGCAGATAGGCATCGGCATCCGCCGCGCGCTTGCCGTCCTCGTCGGGGAAATGAACCAGCACGAAGTTGCCGACGCTCGGCGTTACCTTCAGGCCGAGCTTTTCCAGCTCCGCCGTCACCCAGGGCAGCCAGGTGTCATTGTGCTCGATCGATCGCGTGACGAAATCACGGTCACGAACGGCGGCCATGCCGGCGGCAATCGCCATGCCGTTGACGTTGAACGGACCCCGGATGCGGTTGAGCGCATCGATCACATGGGCCGGACCGAAGCCCCAGCCGAGACGCAGATTGGCAAGGCCGTAAATCTTGGAGAAGGTCCGCGTCATGATGACGTTGTCGGACGTCGCTGCCAGCTCGAGACCGCTTTCATAGTCGTTGCGGCGAACATATTCCGCATAGGCGGCATCCAGAACCAGCAGGACGTTGGCCGGCAGGCCCTCATGCAGCCGCTTGACCTCCTCGAACGGCAGATAGGTGCCGGTCGGATTGTTCGGGTTGGCGACGAAGACCATGCGGGTCTTGTCGGTGACCCTTGCCAGGATCGCATCGACATCCGTCGTCAGGTCCTTTTCAGGCGCAATGACCGGCGTTGCCCCGGCGGCGCGGATGGCAATGTCGTAGACCAGGAAGCCGTGTTCGGAATAGATCGCCTCGTCGCCCTGGCCGAGATAACCGTAGGCGATCAGGCTGAGAACCTCGTCGGACCCGGCGCCGCAGATGATGCGGTCCGGATTGAGGCCGTAGACTTCGCCGATGGCCGCACGCAGTTCGGCAGAGGAGCCGTCCGGATAAAGTTCCAGGTTTCGCGCCACGGCTTCAATGGCCGCACGGGCAGCGTCGCTCGTGCCGAGCGGTGTTTCGTTGGACGAAAGCTTGTGAACGGTCTCGCCGTGGCTGCCCTTGGACTTGCCGGGAACATAAGGCGCAATATCCAGAACGCCCGGCCGCGGCTGCGGACGGTTTGCGGTTGCCTTGCCGGCTTCAGTCACTGTCGTCATCTCGTTCATCCCTGAGGCTCCTCGTCCTCGGCAGCAAATGTGTCGTCCGGATCGCCATTGCCGTCGATCGGCGCGGCGTAGCCGCCGACACGTCTCAAAACTTCCGGGGCGGCGCCTGCGGCGAGGCAGGCTGCGCGCACATCCTCTTCCGTCAGCTCGCCGGAAATCGCAAGCAGCGCGTCGACACCGGCGGCGGACCGGAAGAAACTGAGCACTTCAATGCCTTCGTCCATCAGGTTGCCCGGCAGAAGATCCGACCAGCGGGCGTCATAAACCGCAATATCGGCGTTGTCGATCATGCTGTCGGCCTTGGCCAGCACCAGCGCAGGCAGGTCGGCGGGACGCTCGTCCAGAATGACGAAGGGTAGCCGCGCCCGCACCAGTGCGCCGGATTCGCTGAGGCCCCGCCACCAGGGCAGCTCCGCCCGGTCGATCAGTGCCACAAGGCCCAGGTCACCGGCTGACGCCGTCACGGCGCCGACCACGTCGGCCGCATCGCTTCCCGGCACCAGCTCCACGGAAAAACCGAAGTAGAAACGCGCCAGGTCGAGCATCTCGATCAGATCGGCGCTGCCGTCCAGATGGACGGCGGTGTCTGCCTGCAGGCTGGTGCAGGCACAGATGAGATCGCGCCAGATGTGTTCGACGGTTGCCAGCGGCAGGTCGCCCTGGTGGCGCTCCACCATCTGACGCATCAGGTCGGCGTCACGTTCGGGTTGAAACAGGGCGGGTGCAGCTCCCGCGGCGCGGCCGGCAGCCTGGATACCGGCTTCGGCCTGGGCGCGTTCCATCAGGGCGGTGTGGATGCGTGCATCGATCTCGTCGACCCGTGTCCTGAGGTCGTCCAGCGACAGCCCGCTGTCCGGCAAGTGAGACATGAGGTGGCTCCGGCCTTCGTTTGGGTTCAGCGGCGCATAGTCATAGGCATGTGATTGCCCAAAGGCAAAAGAAAACATTGACTCAGGCGTTCCGGCACGGCTAGGTCGCCAGTCTGGCCGTTCTGCCGGGTGCCTGCCGTTTCCCGGTGGCGGACCGTGGCCCGCTCAACCGGCCTGAAAATTCCCGCCCGGGACAACAGATAATTCTTTAGAGCCATGTCCGCAGACACATCACGTCCAGCCACCCCGGAGGATCTGAAGGCAAGCGAAGCGGTTTCGCCCTCGAGCAAACTTGCGCGCTTTCCCGCGGAAGAACCGCTGGAGCTCGATGCCGGCGTAAAGCTTGGCCCCTGGCAGATTGCGTATGAAACCTATGGCGAGCTCAACGCGGACAAGTCCAACGCCGTCATCGTGTGCCACGCCCTGACGGGCGACCAGTATGTGGCCTCCACCAATCCCGTGACCGGCAAGCCCGGCTGGTGGAGCCAGATGGTCGGCCCCGGCAAGCCGGTCGACACCAATCATTATTTCGTTATCTGCTCCAACGTTCTCGGCGGCTGCCTCGGCACCACAGGACCGGCCTCCATCAACCCGGAGACAGGGCAACCCTACGGCCTTGCACTACCTGTCATTACCATTCGCGACATGGTCCGGGCACAGGCGCGCCTTGTCGATCATCTTGGCATCGACACGCTGTTTGCGGTCATCGGCGGCTCCATGGGCGGCATGCAGGTGCTGCAGTGGGCGGCCAGCTATCCCGAGCGCGTGTTTTCGGCCGTACCGATTGCCGCGGCAGCGCGGCACACGTCCCAGAACATCGCGTTCCACGAAGTCGGCCGGCAGGCAATCATGGCCGACCCGAACTGGTGCGCCGGCAGTTACCTGCAGGAAGGACAAAGGCCGACAAAGGGCCTGGCGGTTGCCCGCATGGCGGCGCATGTCACCTATATGTCCGACGAGTCCCTGCACCAGAAATTCGGCCGCAACCTGCAGGACCGGGACAATGTCACCTTCGGTTTCGACGCGGATTTCCAGATCGAGAGCTACCTGCGCCACCAGGGCATGACCTTCGTCGACCGGTTCGACGCCAATTCCTATCTCTATGTCACCCGGGCGATGGACTATTTCGACCTGGCGCATCAGTTCGGTGGCTCTCTGGCGAACGCCTTCAAGGGAACGAAAACACGTTTCTGCGTCATGTCGTTCACATCCGACTGGCTGTTCCCCACGTCCGAAAGCCGGCGCGTGGTCAAGGCGCTCAATGCGGCGGCGGCCAACGTCTCCTTCGTCGAGATCGAAAGCGACCGGGGCCACGACTCGTTCCTGCTGGATGTGCCGGAGATGTTCCAGACCATTTCCGGCTTCGTCACCGGCGCAGCACACGCCCGCGGCCTGCCCGCCCCCGGCGAGGAGGTCTGATCCCGTGAACCTGGCTCCAAGACAGACCAAGAGCGGAGACGTGCGCGGCGACCACAAGGTTGTCGCCTCGCTGGTACCGCACAATGCCCGCGTGCTCGACATCGGGTCCGCCGACGGTGAACTGCTCGACCTTCTGGTGCGCGAACGCCAGGTGGACGGACGCGGCATCGAACTGTCCCAGGAAGGCGTCAACCGCTGCGTAGCCCGCGGCCTGTCGGTGATCCAGGGCGATGCCGACCAGGACCTGTCCGACTATCCGGACGGGGCGTTCGACGTCGTGATCCTGAGCCAGACCCTGCAGGCGACCCGCGAACCGAAAAAGGTCGTCAGCGAGCTCCTGCGCATCGGCAATCAGGTCGTGATCTCGATCCCGAACTTCGCCCACTGGCGCAACCGGGCCCAGCTCCTGTTCCGCGGCCGCATGCCGGTGACCAAGTACCTGCCTTACGAATGGTACGACACGCCGAACATCCATTTCTGCTCCCTGCGCGATTTCGTCGAGCTTTGCCGGGAACTGGACGCGAATGTCGAAAAGGCCATCGCCCTCAGCGGCCGGGGCAACAAGATCCCGGTCAATGCCCCGTGGTGGGTGTGGAACATCGTTGCCGAACAGGCCGTGTTCCTGCTGAAGCGGTAAGCTGGTTCGATACCCTTCGGCCGTCATTCCGGACAAGGAAGGCGAAGCCGAACGCAGATCCGGAACCCAGACATATTTCGCGCGATTAGCGCACCGTTAAGCTTCCTGACGGTGCACGCGGCAAGCGTCTTACCTATCGATGGATTGACGAAAGCGCGCACGCTTAAGCAGAAATCGGCAAGTTTATCAACAAGTACAGAGCGAAAACGCAAACATACTGAGACTCTGTACGAGCGACTCAGTATGCTTACTCTACGGCTTGACCGGCCGTTGCTGTCCGCTTTGGTCAAAGCGGGCTGATGGCGCAATACCTAAGGGACCCACACAAACTGGATAATCCGAAGGTTGCACGTCGAACGCTCCACCCAACTCCATGGTGAGGGAGGAGCAACCGCCAGCAAGGGCGGTATACAAATACTCCGTCTAGTTCCTCAAAGGGCTAGTCCGGACTGCCCGTACGGAGCACGCGAAATGCGTAAGCAACATACGGTCACAATAGAAGTGAAGGTCAACGTCGCTTGGTGCCTATTCGGCATCGCTGCGATCATTCAAGCCTTCCTTTGACCCAGGGGGGCGCTGGTTCCGGCCAGCGTCCTTTTCTTTAGTTATTGGATCAGGCAGCGTGTTGAGCATCCGCCTTAGGTTCTCGCCGCCCTTTACCTGATCTGGTTTTCCGGTGACTGCCATGGAACAAGAAGCCATTATTTTCGAACGCGGCAAGAGCAGACTTTTTAATGCCGTCGCAGATCTATCTGTGTCTATTCAGGCGCTGTTCTTAGCCTACAAGCTCCTTATTGGACAAAACACAGAAATGAAACCAGGAGCATTTGTCACTGTCCAATCGAGGCAAAAACCTCTGATGATTAAGTTCCTTATCGAAGGCCCTCTTGAGCACGTGATCGCAGACAAGGATATAACGAAGATTGCAGTTCAAACTGAAAGCGCATCTGAACCCGAGGGAGGCGTCGCAACCGATGGGCTCGCAAGACAATGGCGACACATATTCGAATCTCAGTTCCAAGTATTTTTCGCCAGCCATTGCGACTGGATACGGACTAACATTTCAACAAATTACCATGAGTGGCCTGAAGTCTGGAATTTTGCCCGTGTCGTTAGAAACGCGATTACGCACGGAGGCACAATAAATATTAATTCCGAGAACGCCCCGACAGTCGAGTGGAGAGGCGTGGTTTACAACCACACCAAATTTGGGACACCCATTGAGACGGAACTGGCGGTCGGAGATTTGTTTTTTCTAATGTTGGATATGGACCAAGAGCTTGACGATCTAGGTGCCCCTCTTACGCCTTTCACGAGATAGACCGATACAGGATTTTCAAAATTCCGTAGTCGCTTCAATCCCTTCATGCACCGACCTGTCACGGTCCGAATAATCGCTGATTTGATCTTGGTACTCCAAGTATTTAAGCCCCCTCGTGGGGAGGGGTTGGGCGTGGGGGTTCAGCCAACAATGCATCCCGCAACCAAACCACCAGCCCTAGTCCGCCTTCACCCGCCGATGCACGGACCTGACAGGCTTCAGCCCGGTCGCGACGCCTTCGGGAATGAAGACAGGCCGCAGAACGCGGAAGCGGCTTTTCTTGCCGTCGACGGGCAGGCTCTGGAACACGACCTTTTCTGCTTCCATGATCAGAACACCGCCAAAGGCGGGCCAGATGCGGCGGCCGATGCCTTCCCAGGTGCGGGCCGCGCGCAGGATGGTGCGGGCGCGCGAGGGCGGCATGAAGAGGGCTTCCTTGTCCTCGGTCACGTTGAACTGGCAGCTCTTCAGAAGATCCTTGAGCTGGCTGCCCGAATAGGGCCGGCCATAGCCGAAGGGGGAAAGCTCCGACTGCGCCCACAGGCCGCGCCGGTTCGGCACGACGGCAATCAGTCGCCCGCCCGGAACCAGCACCCGCCAGGCTTCCCTGAGGACCGCCGCAGGGTCCGAACAATGATCGAGAGCGTGCACCAGCATCACACGGTCGAAATAGGCATCGGGAAACGGCAGGTCCTGGTCTTCCACCAGCGCACAGGCGCTGTCCCGCTCGCGCGGCCAGTGAACCGCACCCTGGGGAGCGGGCATGGCGGCAATCGCCCGGTCGACCGTGTCGAGGTAGGGCCGCATGAACGGGCCCGCGTAACCGATACCGAGCAGAGCCTGGCCGGTAAGGTCCGGCCACATCTTGCGGATAGGCGCGCCGATCAGGCTGCGAAGCAGCCTGCCGAGTGGCAAATCGTAAAAAGCGCGCAAATGAACGACGTCGAGATACATTCAGCCTTGCTCGGTCAAGAAGGGTCGCGGCGATTGAACATGGAACGGCGGGAGAGCGCAAGATCTCTTGCCTTGCCCTTGGCGCCTGACTTTGCCAGTCTGCATCTCAACCAACAGATCTCAGCAGGGAGCCGTTTCATGGCCTTGAGCGACACCACCGAAATTCACCAGTTTACCTGTCTCGACGACAATTTCGGCGTGCTGATTCACGACACTGACAGCGGAACGACCATTGCCGTCGACGTGCCCGACGCCGATGCCTACGAAAAGGCGCTGGAGCAGACCGGCTGGTCGTTGACGCATATTCTGATCACCCATCACCATTGGGACCATGTCCAGGGTCTCGGCACACTCAAGCGGAAAACTGGCGCGACCGTCATCGGTCCCGAGCGTTCGCGGCTGAAGATTGCCGAGTTCGACCGCACCGTGGAAGACGGCGACGACGTCCGGTGCGGACCTTACGAGATCAAGGCAATCTCGACCCCGGGCCACACGCTGGACCAGATCTCCTGGTACATCGCCTCCATCAAGGTGGCCCACACCGGCGACACTCTGTTTTCGCTCGGGTGCGGCCGTGTGTTCGAGGGCGACAGGGACATGATGTGGTCGTCGCTTGCCAAACTGATGCGCCAGCTGCCCGATGACACCACCATCTACTGCGGCCATGAATACACGCAGGCCAACGCGCGCTTCGCCCTGACCATCGACCCGGACAACGCCGATCTGAAGGCACGGGCAGACGAAGTTGCCGCGCTGCGCGAGAAAGGCGCCGCGACATTGCCGACAACCATGGCGAAAGAGAAGGCAACGAACCCGTTCCTGCGTGCAGGTGAAGCTTCTGTCGCCGCTGCTCTCGGCATGGAAGGCAAAAGTGCTGCCGAAGTCTTTTCCGAGATCCGCATCCGCAAGGACAACGCTTGATCATACCTATAGGACCCGCAGCAGAAATCTTGCGCCGCCTTCCGGTTTTTCTTGGCCGGAAGGCTTAAAACAACGGCTGGTTGCCCCCATATGCACGCTATCGTGATCATGAAGGGGCACACACCATGACACCTGCGAGTTCCGAAGACCACTTGACACGCTCCGCGGAGCAGCGCGCACGGGACGTGGTCAGCCGCATCGTCGGCCAGGCCGAACCGATACCGGGTCATCTGGGCGGCGGACACAGGCTGGACATGCAGCTCCTTTACGAGGAAGTGGTTGCGGCCCTGCGCGAAACCATTGATGATCTGGCCTTCTGCACCGGGTCGAAATCCTCCTGAGCGATCCCGTCCCGGAAATCCAGTTGATCCAGCCGGGACTTTTCATGCCTTCTACCGCCAGCCTGACCGCCGAAAAGATCGTCGACCTTCTCGACATGCAACCGCACCCGGAAGGTGGCTTTTATGCCGAGACCTTCCGCGACAGCGTCACCGATGATGGCGGCCGGGCTGCATCCACCCTGATCTATTTCCTGCTTCCCGAAGGCGTTCTCTCCCGCTGGCACAAGGTTGACGCGGTCGAGACCTGGCACTGGTACGCCGGCAGCCCGCTGGAACTTTCCATCAGCACCGACGGCACCACCCGGGAGGTGATTACCCTGGGCAACGACCTTCTGGCCGGCGAGCGCCCGCAAGGCACCGTTCCCCGTGACGGCTGGCAGCAGGCCCGCTCGCTCGGTGCATGGACCCTGGTCGGCTGTACGGTTGCCCCCGGATTTCAGTTCGAAGGCTTCGTCATGGCACCGGAAGACTGGCAACCGGGAAGCTGATTTTTCGCTCCCTGTTCGATTCCTCGGAACCATTTCCTGTTTGACGAGTTCTCTCTCCAACGAAAGGAGAGAGGCATGAACGGTATCATCTATCTGGTCGGTCTCGTCGTCGTTGTCGGCGCGATCCTGTCCTTCATCGGACTGGTCTAACCTAGCCCCGGTAACTCTGCCGCGCCCCCGGCAGACGATCTCCAACAGTTTGGGCCGGACGCAAGCCCCCGCCACGAACGGCCGCCCCCTACCGTTCACCCAGCGTCCGGCCCTTTTCCGTTTCTGGTGAGGAATTGAACATGCACAACATTATCTATCTCGTCGGACTTGTCGTCGTGGTTGTTGCCATCCTGTCGTTTCTCGGCCTCGGCTGAGCCGGGGTAACCGTCAACGTATTGCAGGTTTAGCGACCACGCCCTCTGGCACCGCCCGCTGGTCGGCCCGCCAAACATTCTGGCGGAGCCGACTTATAGCGCTTACCGATCGTGAAAATGCCGGGATGGCGGAAAGACCAGGGGAATGAAGTACTCACACTGGTTACAAGCTGCCGCACGCGCGGGATATCTTTCGCGCGGCATCGTCTATGGCATCATATCCTTCTTTGCCATTCTCGCGTCCATCGGCGCAGGCAGCAGCAAGGGTACGAAAGGTGCCCTTGTCACTCTCTTGTCCCAACCCTTCGGCTCAGTTCTGGTGGCTGTCCTGGTGACAGGCCTGTTCGGTTTTGTCGTCTGGCGGCTGGTTCAGGCCGTTCTGGACGCGGACAACCATGGACGGGACCTGCAGGGGATCGTCGTGCGCCTGGCCCTTCTGGCAAGCGCCGCCACCTATAGCGCGCTCGCACTCTACGCCATGAGCCTGCTCGGAATTACGGGCACGGATGATGGCAAACTGCTGCCGGGCCTGATGAACGCTATCTCGCAAGCTCTTGGCCAGCGTGTATTCGTGACTGGCTTGTCCCTTGTCTTTCTGGGAATAGCGGTTGCGCACTGGTGGAAGGCCTGTTCAGGCAGATACAGCAAGCACTTCGATGAAAATGAAGCCCCGATGCGGATTGTTCACGTCGTGTCGGTTCTTGGGCTCAGTGCACGCGGGATCGTGTTCGCCCTTCTGTCGGCAATGATCTGGCTTGGCATCGAGGGCGCCTCAACCTCCGGCGGCGATCTGCCGAGCACACTGGATGCGCTGAAATACATCCAGGGCTTGCCTTATGGGCAGGTCATGCTGTTCGCGCTGGCGGTTGGCCTCATGGTTTTTGCCATCTACTCCTTTGTCGAATCCCGATGGCGCAGGGTCAGCCTTTCCCGAGGCGCTGTGCAGGATTTGCTTTGTTAAGCGCCTGTCTTGTCAGGCTCACCTGGCTGCTTTCGCCCCGAATTCCTTCGGCGCATGTTCATCGAGAAGGTCGTCCGACTGGGCGGCTTTTCGTTCCAGTTCAACCTGCTTTTCAAGATCCCGGTCGGCTTCCGTATCGTTCGGCATTTCTGCCGATTGCGGAAACGCTGCCTCTTTACGGGCGATCTTCCCGCGGTCCCGATCCCCCTCCTCCCTGTCCGGCAGCAGGTTTTCCAGCACAGGCGCATCGTCGAACCTCAGCCGGTAGATGGGCTCCGGCAGGGAGAAGCCGTTTGATTCAAGCGCCAGCTTGACGAGGCGCATCGCCTCGGAACGGGCCTTCTGGAAATCGGTCCGCGTCTGGTCAATCCAGCCCACAAAACTCAGAACAACGTTGGAATCTCCCAACGCTTCGATCCAGGCGTCGGGAGAGGGATCCTGAAGAATGAACTCCTGGCGGCGAAGCGTCATCAGGCCAACGTCCAGCGCCTTGTCGAGGTTGCTTTCCGCATCGACGCCCAATTCGAAGACGAAGCGGCGCCGTGGATTGGTGGAAAAGTTGACGAGGGTGCTCTTGAAGACGATGGCGTTGGGGATGCGGATATGGTTCCCGTCCTTTTCCATCAGGATCGTAGCACGCGACGTGAGACTGATGACAAAGCCCTCGTAGCCTTCAATCCGGACGAAGTCCTTCGGGTTGAACGGCTGCCGGATGCTGAGCATGATACTGGCAATGTAGTTTTCGACCGTGTCCCGGACAGCAAAGCCGACCGCCAGACCCACAATGCCGGCTGCTCCGAGCAAGGTGCCGATGACGGCAGTGGCGCCCAGCACATCCAGCGCAAGCACGATCCCGATCGTGAAGAACAGGATCCTGATCAGCTGCCTGACAAGATCTGCAATGAAGGCATTGGGCGTGAGCCTGTTCCAGGGCCATTCAAACCGCGCGATCAGCAGTCCGGCCGCACTGGCCAGCATCCAGACGAGCAGGGCAACCAGGGCAAGTGGCAGATAGTTTACCCCTTGGGACAGGCGCGCCTGCAAGCGCTCGTAAACCGGAACGAGACGTTCCTCCAGCGCGGTTTCCTCGGTGAGATTGTTCTGGACTGCGACGACGCCGTCGACACGGCGGGCAAGTTCTTCGGCCTTTGTGGCAAGGCTTGCCTCGGTCACGGTTCCGGTCAGGTTGACTACACCTGATCTTACAACGACCGAAATTCCGGAAAGTCCGTCGAGCTGGTCATAGATGCCGTTGATACGCTGCTCGATGGCCTGATCGTCGCCGGCACCGGGCACGGCGGTGATTGCTCCGGCAGGGCTTTCCGATTGTGAAAATGCAGGCAGTGCGCCGGGCAGAAACAGCAGCAGAGCAACAAGAAACGAGTGCAACAATCTGGAAATCATGACGGCCTTTCCGCGCTTGTGCCCGGCTGCCGTCAGTAGAAGGGTTTCCGCGCACGCCAGACTTCGACGCTAACTAAACGCGCGTCGGGCTGTGAGGTTCCCCGGCACTGCTTTGCAAATGTCGCAAGGCGCCCGAACGAACGGGTCCAGCGCCTTGCGGAACGCCCGAGTTAAGCCATGCCTGCAATCGCGCTGGCAAAGTCCTTCGCCGAGAAGGGCTCGAGATCTGCCACACCTTCCCCAACACCGATGAAATGCACCGGCATTGCGTGCTTGGCGGCAATCGCGACCAGGATCCCGCCCCGGGCGGTTCCGTCGAGCTTTGTCATCACCAGACCGGTCACGCCGGCAACCTTGCCGAAGATCTCGACCTGGTTGAGTGCATTCTGGCCTGTCGTCGCATCAAGCGTCAGCAGGACCGTGTGCGGAGCTTCCGGGTCGTGCTTCTTGATCACGCGGATGACCTTCTCCAGCTCATCCATCAGCTCGGCCTTGTTCTGAAGCCGGCCGGCGGTATCGACCAGAAGCACATCGACGCCCTTCGCCTGCGCTTCCTTCATCGCGTCATAGGCAAGTCCGGCGGCATCCGCGCCGGTATCGCGCGCAATCACTTCAGCCCCGGTGCGCTCACCCCAGATCTTCAGCTGCTCCACCGCAGCCGCACGGAAGGTATCGCCAGCCGCCAGCATGACGGTCTTGCCTTCCGAACGCAGCTTCTGTGACAGCTTGCCGATGGTAGTTGTCTTGCCCGTACCGTTGACGCCGACCATCAGCACCACATGCGGCTTCTTGCCGGTATCGAGATCAAGCGGCTTGGCGACGGGAACCAGCACCTTCTCAACCTCTTCGGACAGGATCGCCCGGACTTCCTCCGGCGAAATTTCCTTGTTGTATCGCCCGTCGGACAGACGGTCGGTAATCGCCATCGCCGTGTCGACACCAAGATCTGCCTGGATCAGGATATCTTCCAGCTCCTCCAGCATGGAGGCGTCCAGCTTGCGCTTGGTGAAGATCGAGCTGATGCCTTCGGTCAGCGATGCGGAAGACCGGGACAGGCCGTTCTTCAATCGCTGGAACCAGGACAGTTTCGGCTCTTCGGCAACAGGTTCCACCGGTACGGCGGGCACTGGCGCGGCAACAGGCGCTTCTGCGGGGGCCGGCTCGACAACCGGTTCCGGTGCGCTGGCCGTTTCAGGCGTATGTATTTCCGGTGCCTGCGGTTCTGGTGCCTGTGTTTCTGGCGCCTGTGTTGCAGGTTCTGGTGTTGCGGGTTCTTGGCTTTCGGGTTCTGCCGGCCGGGGCGCTTCAGGTTCCGGTGTTTCTGCCTGCTCGGGCTCGACGTCGGGTCCCGTATCGGTTGGCAGAATGTCTTCCGGCTCCACTGCCGGCGTCATTGGCGAAAGTTCCGGAACGATACCAGGGCTGACATCCATTGCGATCGGCTGGAACGGCTCGTTCAGCGCCGCGACAGGCCGAACGTCCATCTCGACGTCGAGTGCCGGGTCATCTTCCTGCGGTTCTGCGGATGTTGCTTTCTGTGCCGCATCCTCTGCGGCCGGAGCAGCCTCGTCTTCCGGTTTACTTTTGCCGCCGAAGAGACGTCCAAGAAAGCCGCGCTTTTTCTCGCTCATGAACCTGCCTTAAAAAATCTGCCCATTACTGCGTTCTTAAACTGTCGGCATCCACCGCCGAAGCCAAATCCTATACCTCATCCTGAGGAAGCGCTCAGCGCTGTCTCGAAGGATGGGCCACTTGCGCCGAGACTGCCGCCCATCCTTCGAGACGGCCCTGTGGGCCTCCTCAGGATGAGGGGTACATTGCAATTCGCCCCGGCTTCAATCCAATCTGACTCACACCACAGGCCAGCTCGTCACCACCCGATCCCTGAACCTTTCCTCAGGCAGCCCTGGAAAGGGCTTCGCCCAGAAGATGGCGGCCGGTATGTCCGATAATTCTGGTTTCGACAATCTCACCAGCATTGCCGCTGCCCAGCTCGACCTGCGTGAATTGTTCAGTCCGGCCAAGGCCTTCCTTCTCGATCAGCACCGGGCGGGTCTTGCCGACCTCGGCCTGAAGATGCCTGACCAGTGCTTCCTCGCCCTTGGCCCTGAGGCGCGCGCCGCGTTCCTTCACGACATTGCGCGGCAGCTGCGGCATGCGCGCTGCCGGCGTACCCTTGCGCGGCGAGAACGGAAAGACGTGCAGATGCGTCAGGCCGCATTCGTCGACGATCCGGAGCGAATTCTGGAACATGTCCTCCGTTTCCGTCGGAAAGCCGGCGATGATGTCCGCACCGAAAACCATGTCCGGCCGCAGGCGGCGAACCTCTTCGCAGAAGCGGATCGTGTCGGCCCTCAGGTGGCGCCGCTTCATCCGTTTCAGGATCATGTCGTCGCCCGCCTGGAGCGACAGATGCAGATGCGGCATCAGCCGTTCGTCTTCGGCAATCACCCGCATCAGGTCGTCGTCCGCCTCGATGGAATCGATGGAAGACAACCGCAGGCGCTTCAGGTCCGGAACCATCTTCAGGATCTTCGCCGACAGAGTGCCCAGCTTGGGGGTCCCTGGAAGATCCGCACCATAGGAGGTGATGTCGACACCAGTCAGCACGATCTCGTTGTAGCCGTTGTCGACGAGGCGCTTGATCTGGTCGATGACCACGCCCATCGGAACGGAGCGGGAATTGCCCCGGCCATAGGGAATGATGCAGAAGGTGCAGCGGTGATCGCAACCGTTCTGGACCTGCACGAATGCCCGCGCACGGCCCGTCAGCCCGTCAATCAGATGGCCTGCGGTCTCCTCGACACTCATGATGTCGTTGACGCGCACTTTCTCGGTTTCGGAAACGCCGAAGGCGGCAACGTCCTGATAGGACTTGCGCTCAAGCTTTTCCGTGTTGCCGAGCACCAGATCCACTTCCTCCATGGAGGAGAAGGTCTCGCTTTCCGTCTGCGCGGCGCAGCCGGTAACGATTACCCTGGCGTTCGGATTGTCGCGCTTGGCCTTGCGCACGGCCTGGCGGGCCTGACGAACCGCCTCGCCGGTAACGGCACAGGTGTTGATGAGGATGGCGTCCTTGAGGCCAGCAGCCTCCGCCTCGCGCTTCATGACTTCCGACTCATATGCATTGAGCCGGCAGCCAAAGGTCACGACATCGATGCTCATGACGCGGCTCCAGCCGCCAGCGGGGCGTCGCCCGTGGCGGTCTTGCGCCAGGCCAGGGTATCGAGATCGACCTCGCCTTCGAATTCCACTTCCGTCAGACCGGTCATCAGCACGTGGTTGTCGCTCTCGCGCCATTCGATCCCGATGGGACCGCCCGGCAGATGGATGGTGGTCTTGCGGCTGGTCCGGCCGTCACGCGCGGCAGCAACCCCAACCGCACAGGCAGCCGTCCCACAGGCCAGCGTCAGACCGACGCCGCGCTCCCAAACCTTTACCCGAATCTGGTCGGTATCAAACACATGGGCCAGCGAAATGTTGGCGTATTCCGGAAAGATCGGATGGTGTTCCAGCAAGGGACCGACCCGCTCAAGCTCATAGGCTTCCACATCGTCGACCCAGAAGATCGCGTGCGGATTGCCCATGTTGACGACGGCCGGCGTGTGCAGGATCGGATCATCGATAGGCCCGATCTGAAGTTCGATCGCCCGGGTGTCGGCAAACTCTTCCGCAAGCGGGATTTCGTTCCAGGCAAGCCGCGGTACACCCATGTCGACAGTCACGCTGCGCGGGCCGTCGGCATCGAAAGCGTGCAGCAGCCCGGCACCGGTCTCGATGGTAACAAGCTCCTTGCCGGCTTCTTCCATCAGCAGACGGCCGATGCAGCGCGTGGCGTTGCCGCAGGCCGATACTTCGCTGCCATCGCGGTTGTGAATGCGCATGAAGGCATCGACACCCAGCGAGGACCGTTCAACGGTGATCATCTGGTCGAAACCGATGCCCGTCTCGCGGTCGCCCAATGCGGCAATGGCTTCCGGTGTCAGGCGCAGCGGTTTTTCACGCGCATCCCAGACCACGAAATCATTGCCAAGGCCGTTCATCTTCAAAAAGGGTCTGGTTTCAGACGCCATACCGGTCGCACTTCTTCAAAGCTTCAAGGAAAAGCGTCCGCCATCTTGCGGACATTTGCCCCTATATGGCGGAAAACACCGCAAATTACCAGTGGGGCAGGCAGTCATCGCAGATATGCGTAAACGCGCCAGCCCGTTATCACTTGGTCGTCATTGCAGGGCTTGCCCCTGCAATCCATGCCGTGGGCTTTCAAAGCCGGAAGCGTTTGTAAAAGAACCGATCAAGCGGCTTGGATACCATGGACCTGCCATGGCAAGACGCGATGTGTTGGTGCCTCTACAGGCTCGCCGCGCTGAACGTGTCGCAGGCATTGAGGTCGCCGGACTGGAAACCCTTCTTGAACCAGCGCGCCCGCTGCGCAGAAGTGCCGTGGTTGAAGCTTTCCGGCACGACATAGCCCTGAGCCTGACGCTGCAACGTATCGTCACCGATCCGGCTGGCCGCGTTCAGTGCCTCGTCGATATCGCCTTCCTCGACAAACCCTTTCTGCCGGGCGGCATAATGCGCCCAGATGCCGGCATAACAATCGGCCTGCAATTCGACACGTACGGACAGGGCGTTGCCTTCCGCCTTGCTGAGCGTACGCCGGGCCTTCTGGAATTCCGGCAGCACGCCAAGCACGTTCTGGATGTGGTGACCGACTTCATGCGCCAGCACATAGGCTTGTGCGAAATCTCCCGGCGCATTCAGCTGGTTCGCCAGTTCCTGATAGAAGGACAGGTCGATGTAAAGCTTGCTGTCGGCACCGCAGTAGAACGGGCCGGTGGCCGCACTGGCATATCCGCAGGCCGATGACACCGACCCTGAAAACAGCACCAACGTAGGCTCCGGGTAAGTCGCACCACCGTTTTCGAAGATCTGGCCCCAGGTGTTTTCCGTGTCGGCCAGTACGACGGAGACAAATTGCGCGGTTTCCTGGTCGGCCGCACTGCGAGGGGCCTGCGTCTGATAGGACTGCGTATCGTAACCGCCCCCGCCATCCAGCTGTCCGAGAAGTGTCAGCGGGTTGATGCCGGTCAGCCAGGCAATGCCGACGATTATCAGGAGGCCCGTCAACCCGAGGCCACCACCTCTCACCCGGCGGCCACCGACGCGCATGCGTGGTCTCCCGCCCATCGAACGCCTGTCTTCAACGTTGCTGCTGCCGCGGCGGCCTTTCCAGCGCATGTCCTTGTAATCTCCGTGAACCTGAACTTCGGTCATACCAGACAAGACCGCGGAAACCTATGCGGTTGGCCGCCGTCTCTGCCTGTGAGACACTTTTCAAAAAACGCGGCAAGGCGCGTTCGGTTGCCCGTTTTGCCAACGGAATCGTGATGCGGGTTACAGAGTTGGCGGTCATGCCGACCTAATATTGCGTCCATGGGGCAGTTATGAAGGATAACGATCATGCCCGACGTAAACGCTCAACAGGCGCAACGCCTGATCAATTTCGCCACCGAAAGACTTGGCCGGGTGGAAGGCGATGGCCAGTGCTGGACGCTGGTCGACAACGCTTTCCGGCACGTCGGCTTCAACAAGCCGGCCTCCACCTATGTCTGGGGACGGGTGATCAACAACCTGTCGGACGCCCGGCCGGGTGACGTCTTCCAGTTCACCCGCTTCGAAGTCACGGTTCGTGTAACACAGCCCGACGGCAACTGGGAGGAACAGACGATGTCCCGCGGTGAACCGCGGCACACGGCGATCCTCGAAAGCGTCAACGGCAACAGGGCGACCTTTCTGGAAAGCAACGTCACCGACGACCAGACCGTCAAACGCAACGGTTTCGGAATTCGCACGGCAACGACGACCGATGACGCCGGCGTCAGGACCTCGACCACGGTCAGTGGCAGTTTCATCATCTATCGGCCACAGGTCAGTGCCAATCCTTGAGACTGTTCGGACCCGGCTCAGGTGTGGATCACCATCTCCGCGCCAAGGTCGATGTTCTGAAGAATCAGGCGCATGTGTTCCGGCGAAACGGCAACGCAGCCTTCCGTCGGCGAATAGCCCGGCCGCGCGATGTGAAAGAAGATCGCGCTACCTTGTCCCTTCACGGCCGGGTTCAGGTTGCAATCCAGCACGACGATGATGTCGTAGAGCCTGTCGTCGCGCCACATCTTCTCGTGGCTGGCCGCAAAAGGCAGTTGCACCGGCCTGTTGTAGAGGCGGTGGCCAGGGTCGTCACACCAGCCGGACGCCGGTGTCAGCGGCTCGGTCGGCAGCAGCGTTGCCGGCGGCAAGCCCCGGTCCGGGCGATAGTAGACGTGCAGCAATTCGAACCGGCCCACCGGCGTGCCGCCGTCGCCTTCGCGCTTGCGCATGACGATGCCCGACCGGCCGAGCGCACACGGGACCGTGATCCGCCCAAGACTGAGCACGCCGCGCGTCCGGTTCAGAGGCGACGCACGAACCTCCAGCATTCCCGCCGATTTTTTCAAGGTTTTCATGATCCTGTCCGTTCCGCCTGTCCGCTCCGCCGGTCTTCTTGATAAACCACCCCTAAACCCCGCGTGAAGAAGAATTGACGGGACACCGCTTGTGCGGGAACAATTTCCCACGCACATAGAAGCAGGAACGCGCTTGTGTCCTTTGCACAAGTCGTCGTGAAGAGATTTTGGATTCTGGCGAGGGACGCGACGATGACCGCCCGCACGATTTTGATTGTCGATGATGATACCGAACTGCGCGAAGCGCTGGTGGAGCAGCTGTCGCTCTACGATGAATTTGAGACGATCCAGGCGGATTCGGCCACGTCCGGCATCGCAATGGCCAAGGAAGAGCACGTCGACCTGCTGCTGATGGACGTCGGCTTGCCGGACATAGACGGGCGCGAAGCGGTCAAACTGCTGCGCAAGGGCGGTTTCAAGGCACCGATCATCATGCTGACCGGTCATGACGGCGACAGCGACACGATCCTGGGGCTTGAGGCCGGTGCCAACGACTATGTCACCAAGCCGTTCAAGTTCGCCGTGCTTCTGGCCCGTGTCCGGGCACATTTGCGCCAGCACGAACAGAGCGAAGACGCCACCTTCGCCATCGGCCGCTATTCGTTCCGGCCCGCCGCCAAGGTGATGCAGGACGACAGCGGCTCCAAGGTTCGTCTGACGGAAAAAGAAACCTCCATCCTGAAATTCCTCTACCGTGCCGGCGAAAAGCCCGTGACCCGCGACGTGCTGCTGCACGAGGTCTGGGGCTACAATTCCGGCGTGACCACCCACACGCTGGAAACCCACATCTACCGCCTCAGGCAGAAAATCGAGCGTGACCCGTCCAATGCGGAGCTTCTTGTCACAGAAGCCGGTGGATATAAGCTTGTGCCGTAACCGGTAATCGGCGTATTTCTTGGGCATGAGCCTTGCCCAAGACATTGCGATTCTCAAACAAATCCCGATGCTTTCGGACTTTCAGGACGATCAGCTGCGTCTGCTCGCCTTCAGCGCCGAAAGCATGGATTACAACCGCGGCCAGCGCCTGTTCGATCAGGGCGACCGCGCCGATGGCGGTTTGGTAATCACCAGCGGCACGGTCAGCCTGCAGACGAGGACCACGGACGGCTTTGAGGAAATCGAGCGCGTCGGTCAGGGCACACTGCTGGGCGAGACGGCTCTTCTTGCGGAAAACAAGCGCCCTTGCCGGGCAGAAGCCGTTGACGGCGTGCGCATCATCCGCATTCGCCGCGCGCTCTTCAAACGCATGATCCAGGAATTCCCGGAACTTGCACAGCGCATGCTCGACCAGCGCGCCAACCAGTTCCGCCAAACGGTTTCAGCCCTGCGCCCCATCGGCGAAAAGATGGCCGAACTGGAGCAGATCAACGCCGAACGCCGCGTGCGCGACGACGAGAAACAGTCGTAGGGCAAAAGTCCCGACGCTGATTGTCTCGCAACTCAAACAGCGGCTGGGTCTGGGTCTCGGCGGGTCTTCGAATTCCCTAGAGATAATCTTCACCTGTCGCCGTCATTGCCGGACGTGATCCCGCAATCCTGTCCGTTCCACACATCCAAGCTCATCAGAAGATAAGGGGATCGGCATGGATCCCATGGTCGAGCCATGGGATGACGGGACTGGGAAACCAGGAGACTCAGCCTACCCCATCATGGGGCGGCTCCCCAACCAGACAGGTTCCAATTCCTGAGCCCGTCTTTCCGTCATTGCCGGGCCAGACCCGGCAATCCATGCCGTGACCTTTCCGCGTGGAACCACCCGACCGGGATGGAGGGAACTCGACTTGGGTCCGAGGACCAAGCCACGGCATGACGGTAGTGGCTGAAGGTTCGGCGATATTTTACGCCCGTTTCAGCCCCAGCTTGGGGCCAAGCAATCCGCCGATCCATTGAACCATTGCCGCCACGCCAACCCCGAGCCCGATGATCCCGACCCAGATAGCCGGACGGATTGCAACGGAAAGGGCGAAGTTGGCTTGAAACACCCGGTCGGCAGGAATGCCGGTGGCAAGTGCGTACCAGGCAAATTCGATCCCGGCAGTCCCTGCAGCTGCCAGCAGCGCGCAAACCGCCAGAACCAGCGGGTTTGCAAGGCTGAAGCCTGCCTTGACCGCAAGTCTGTAGATCATCAGCAGCACGAACAGGCCTGCCATCAAGGTGGCCTGCGTGACGTCCGACTTGGACTGCAGGAAGAAGTGGAACAGCATGAGACCTCCGATCGGATAGATCAGGGTGTGCAGCCGCTGCCAGTTCCGCCCGAGTTTGCGGATGGCGCTGTCGAAGGAGGTCGCCCCCAGCACCGCCAGCCCGAACAGCGCGACAAAGCCGATGGTCAGATAGAAACGCAGAACGATTTCAGACACGACCTTGCCGAGGTTCCAGCTTTCCTGCGCAGCGTAAAGCCCCAGGTGCAAGAGCGCATAGGCAAGCACTGTCACACCCAGCATGCGCCTGACACCGACGATCCTGTTCCAGGAGAAGATCCTCCGGAGCGGGGTCACCGCCAGGGTCACAAGCAGGAAGCGCACCGTCCAGTCGCCACTGGCATGAAGCTCCATCTCGAAGGGCTCCGGCAGCACTGGTCCAAAGGCGAGGCTGTAGAAGATCTGCAACGCCGGAAGAAGCACGGCAATGAATACAGCCAATCGCAGACCGGAAAGGTTGCCGCGTCGGTCGGTCCAGGGAGCGTATGGTGCCAAGGTCATCATATCCATTCGTTCGGACTATCGCACGAAACGTTCAAGGACACTGAAAAGCTTTTCAAGCCTGCGTGAAGAAGACGAGAGGCGGTAATCCAGCTTTCCCTGTCCCGCTTCACCGGCAAGCGTCTTTCGGCGCCGCCCCTTTGTATTCACCCTTTGTTTTTAATCCGACAGGAACCAGTGATACCCAGGTGATTTGTCATCCCGGTTTGACGCGTCAGCGGCAAGACCGGGATCCAGTACGCCGTGGGATCAGACCCGGAAACCTCGCGAACACAATGAATATTGGATCCCTGCCTTCCCAGGGATGACAAGGTTGATAGGCTTCAGGACAACACGGCTGAATGCGGTTCCGCGATCATGCAGCGGCGGTTCGGTCGCAGGGGTGAAGGAGCGAACCAAGGCGGTGAGCGGCGCACCAGAAAACTCCAGTTAGCCCATTTGTCGACCAGGTTTTCAGCACGGCCGACTTGCATCCGGTCGGAGCAGGACATCCGATTTGGAACCACTCATTCCCGCATTCTTTGTCATCCCGGTTTGACGCGTCAGCGGCAAGACCGGAATCCAGTACACCGTGGGATCAGACCCGGAAAACCTCGCGAACCCAATGAATACTGGATCCCTGCCTTCGCAGGGATGACAAGGTTGATGGGCTTCAGGACAACACAGCTGAATGCGGTTGTCGTGATCGAACTCTGGAGGATTGACCCTGTGAGTGGAGGATCAGGTCTTGGCGACGCGTCGCGCGCCTTGAAGAACCTGAGGCAACCAAAACAAAAAGCCGGGTCGTGAACCCGGCTTTTCAAAAGTCATTGCAGTCCGGCTCAGACCCAGGGGCGGTCGTTGCCCATCTTGCTTTCAAAGGTGTCGATTTCACCGGCCTTCGCCATGGTCAGGCCGATGTCGTCGAGGCCGTTGATCAGGCAATGCTTGCGGAAGCTGTCGATCTTGAAGGCGATGTCGCCGCTTTCAAGACCTTTGATTTCCTGGCTTTCCAGATCGATCGTCAGCGTGAAGTTGGCGCCGCGCTCTGCCGCATGCATCAGGGTTTCCAGCTCGTCTTCGGAAACCTGGATCGGCAGAATGCCGTTCTTGAAGCAGTTGTTGTAGAAAATGTCGGCGAACGAGGTGGAGATCACGCAGCGGATGCCGAAATCAAGCAGCGCCCAGGGCGCGTGCTCGCGCGAGGAACCGCAGCCGAAGTTGTCGCCGGCGACCAGGATCTTGGCATCGCGGTAGGCGGCCTTGTTGAGAACGAAGTTTTCGTTCTCCGATCCGTCGTCGTTGGTGCGCATTTCGTGGAACAGCGCGGTGCCGAGGCCTGTGCGCTTGATCGTCTTCAGGAACTGCTTCGGAATGATCATGTCCGTGTCGATGTTCACGATCGGCAACGGCGCTGCGACACCGGTCAGGGTTTCAAATTTTTCCATTCTTCTTCTCTCCTGAAAGGCCTGAAAACGGATGCCCGCTTACGCGGCAAGGCTGGTGGTCTGATCGACACCGAGCATCAGATTGAGGTTCTGGACGGCAGCGCCGGACGCGCCCTTGCCCAGGTTGTCGTAGACGGCAACGATCGCAGCCTGCGCCCTGGCGTCATTTGCAAAGACGTGCAGTTGCAGCTTGTTGGTGTCGTTGAGCGCCTGCGGGTTGAGGCTGTCGGATTTCTCGAGCGCTTCCAGCGGCGCGACCTCGACAAAACCACCGGGTGCCGAAGCGAAATGATCGGCGATCGCCGCATGCAGCTGCTCGCCCGTCGGCACCTTGGCAAGGCCTGCCAGGTTCAACGGAACCACCGTCAGCATGCCCTTGTAGAAATCGCCAACGGTCGGAGTGAACAGTGGAGCTGCGTCGAGCAGGCCGTATTCCGTCATTTCCGGAAGGTGCTTGTGATTGAACCCGAGCGCATAGGGCGCAAACGAATTTGCGCTGGTTCCGGCGGCTTCGTAATCGGCAATCATGCCCTTGCCACCACCGGAATACCCGGAGATGCCGAAATAGGTCAGGTTGAAGTCCGACGGCAGCAGCTCCGCGGTGATCAGCGGACGAACCGCGGCGATCAGGCCTTGCGGCCAGCAACCCGGATTGGCAACGCGCATGGCTGCGGCGATGATGTCGGCCTGGTCGAGGTCCATTTCGGCAAAGCCGTAGGCCCAGCCCTCGGCAACCCGGTGGGCGCTGGAGGCGTCAATCACACGGGTGGTGTCGTTCTCGATCAGGGCAACGCTTTCCTTGGCCGCCGCATCCGGCAGGCAAAGAATGGCAATATCGGCCTTGTTGAGGTAGTCGGCCCGGGCTGCCGGGTCCTTCCGGCTTTCGTCCGGAATCGAGATCAGCTCAAGGTCGCGGCGCATGGCAAGGCGCTCGCGGATCTGCAGACCCGTCGTACCGGCTTCACCATCAATAAACACGCGCGCAACCATCGCCCGTTCCTCTCCCTCTCATGATCGCCGCCAGTTTCGAACCCCAGGGCCCGAAAGCCGTCAGGCAGATCGGTGCAAAATCGCAAGCGTCATACACCCAATCGCGCGGCTTGTCACCGCCGCGCGACGCTCCGTTATCTCAACGGGCCCTTGAGTGATACTCATCATTCGGGCGCATGTCGGACGCCGCAGCCACCCTGTTGGACATGTTGAAGAAGCCCGTTACCGAGGCGATGTCCCAGATGTCGCGATCCGTAAACCCGACATCGCGCAGGGCTTGCCGGTCGCTTTCCACGATTTCCGCCGGCTTCTCCGTCAACTTGACGGCGAAGTCGAGCATCGCCCGCTGCTTTGGCGAAAGGTCCGCAACGCGGTAGTTCATCACCATCAGTTCCCCCAGCACGGGGTCCCCGGAAAGCTCGCGCACCGCAGCACCATGAGCCGTCAGGCAATAAAAACAGCGGTTGACCGCTGATACCGCAACGGCAATCATCTCTCTCTCGAGCTTGGAGAGTGTACACTCGCCCAGCATGAGGTCGTTGTACATGTCGGTGAAGGCGCGCAGCTTCGTTTCGTCGAACGCATATGCCTTGAGGACGTTGGGAACGAGACCCAGCTTCTCCTGGCACAAGTCGAAATAAGCCTGTGTCTTTTCACTCAATGTTACATTTGAATCGATTTGCAAGGCCGTGACTTTACTTGACAATTTGCTCCTCCCGTCATGAAACCGTTTATGTCGCTGAAATATGAACTTAAGTCTTAGAACGAGCGAGCGACAGAGCCAAACCATACGATCGCCTAAGGGGATGGAAAATGCCGGACAAACACGACGTCGAGAAACTCAAACTCATCGACGCGGTCCAAGCAACCTTGAATCAGGAAGATCCGGCTCTCGCCGAGTTTTCCCGCGCCTTTTATGACCGGGGCGCAGCGGAAGACCTCGTGGCCTACACCGCGGAAGAGTTGACCGGCTTTGCCCGGGACGCCTGGCAGGATTTCCAGAACCACGAACTCGGCACGCATCGTGTCAGCATCGCCGATCCGGCGTTCAAGGCCCAGGGCAGCAAGGTCAAGGGCGTCTCGATTATTGAGATCGTCAACGACAACATGCCCTTCCTGGTCGATTCCGTCATGGACGAGCTGCAGGAAAGCAAGATCGAAGTGCATCTGGTCCTGCACCCGATCTTCATCGTGGAACGGGATGACAACGGCAAACTGACAAGCGCCACGGCTCGCAAGAAACCACCGAAGCGGACCGACCGGCAGGAAAGCCTCATCCATATCCACGTGACGAGGATTGATTCGCCCGAAGCCCGCGCGGCCCTCAAGGCGCGGCTCGACAAGGTTCTGTCCGATGTCCGCGCCGTCGTGTCGGACTTCAAGCCGATGCAGGAACGCCTGGCGGAGGCCATCGACACCTACAAGACCACGCAAATTCCCGGCAGCAGCGACGAGTTGTGGGAGGCAATCCACTTCCTGGAGTGGATGGAGAACGACAACTTCATTTTCCTCGGCATGCGCGAATACATGTTCGAAGGCGGTGTCGAGGAGGGCGAGCTTTCCCCCCATGAGGGTACGGGCCTCGGCCTCTTGTCCGACCCGGACGTGCGCGTTCTCCGTCGCGGCACGGAGTTCGTGCAGATCACGCCGGAAATTCGCGAGTTCCTGAAGAAACCCGAACCGCTGATCATTGCCAAGGCCAACGTGAAGAGCACCGTGCACCGGCGCGTGCACATGGATTACGTCGGCGCCAAGCTTTATGACGACGAAGGCAACATGAACGGCGAGCTGCGCATCGTCGGCCTGTTCGCCTCGACTGCCTATACCGAACCGACCAGCACCATCCCGTTCCTGCGCCGCAAGGTTGCCAGCGTTCTGGCCCGCGCCGGCTACGGGTCTGAAAGCCATTCCGGCCGTGCCCTGCGCAACGTTCTGGAAGCTTTCCCGCGTGACGAGCTGTTCCAGATCGAACGGGAGCGCCTGTTCGACTTTTCCATCGCCATCCTGCAGCTGGACGAGCGCCCGCGCATTCGCGTGCTGTCCCGCCCGGACAAGTTCGACCGCTATGTCTCCATTCTGGTCTTCGTCCCGCGTGACCGCTATTCCACCGAAGTTCGCCTGAACGTCGGCACCTATCTGGCCTCGGTCTATGAAGGACGCGTGTCGGCCTGGTACGTTACCTATCCAGAAGGTCCGCTTGCGCGGGTTCACTACATCATCGGCCGCGATCGCGGGGAAACGCCGACGCCCCAGCAGGAAGAGCTGGAGGCCGCCGTTGCCGACATGGTGCGCACCTGGTCCGACAGCGTGCGCGACGCGCTCAAGGACGAATTCGCACCTTCACAGGCCCGCAAGCTGGCCGACCGCTACGCGCTTTCGTTTCATGGCGGCTACAAGGAAGTCTACAACGCCCAGTCCGCGCTATTCGACATCGTCAAGCTGGAAACCCTGTCCGACAAGAACGACACCACCATCACGTTCCACCGCCAGGCAGGCACCAGGGACAGCCGCCTGTCGCTGAAGGTCTATCACCGCGGTTCGCCGATCCCGCTGTCCGCGCGCGTGCCGCTTCTGGAAAACATGGGCTTCCGGGTGATCAACGAGCGGACCTACCGCGTCACGCCGGCCGATGCCCCCTTGTCCTACCTGCACGAAATGACGCTGGAATCGCGCAGCGGCGAAGACATCGTCTTTTCCGATCAGCTGCAATCCCGGCTGGAAAGCATGTTCATGGCAGTCTGGACCGGGCTGGCGGAAGACGACGGCTATAACCGCCTGGTGCTGACGGCGGAGCTTGCCTGGCGCGACGTGGCAGTGATCCGCGCGCTGTCGAGATACCTGCGCCAGGCTGGTATCCGCTTCTCCGAAGACTACATGTGGTCCACGCTCAACAACTACCCGAAGATCGCGGCCAAACTGGTGGAACTGTTCCACCTGCGCTTCAACCCGGATGTCACCGAAAAGGACAGGGACCTCGGCACGGAACGGCTGGAAAGCGAACTGACCGCCGATCTGGAGGACGTCGCCAGCCTTGACGACGACCGCATCCTGCGCCGGTTCCAGAACACGATTGAATCGATCCTGCGCACGAACTTCTACCAGCTCGACAAGAAGGGTCAGCCCAAGCCGACCTTCGCCTTCAAGATCGACAGCCGCCAGATCGACGACCTGCCCCAACCGCGTCCGTTCCGGGAAATCTTCGTCTACAGCCCGCGCGTGGAAGGCGTGCACCTGCGTTTCGGCATGGTTGCCCGTGGCGGCCTGCGCTGGTCTGACCGGCCGCAGGACTTCCGCACCGAGGTGCTCGGCCTGGTGAAGGCACAGCAGGTGAAGAACGCGGTGATCGTCCCGGTCGGTGCCAAGGGCGGTTTCGTGCCCAAGAACCTGCCGCCGATGAGCGATCGCGATGCCTGGTTCAAGGAAGGCACCGAAAGCTACAAGATCTTCATCAACGCCCTTCTGGACGTGACCGACAACCTCGGCGAGGACAACATCCTGCCGCCGGAGCGCGTGCAACGCTACGACGGTGACGACCCCTATCTGGTGGTGGCAGCCGACAAGGGCACGGCCACTTTCTCCGATACGGCCAACGGCATTTCGGAAGGAAGGCACTTCTGGCTGGGCGACGCCTTCGCCTCCGGCGGGTCCGCCGGCTACGATCACAAGAAGATGGGCATCACCGCACGCGGTGCCTGGGAAGCGGTCAAGCGGCACTTCCGCGAGATGAACCGGGATATCCAGACCCAGCCTTTCACGGCGGCCGGTGTCGGCGACATGTCCGGCGACGTCTTCGGCAACGGCATGTTGCTGTCGAAGGCAACCAGGCTGATCGCCGCCTTCGATCACCGAGACATCTTCATTGATCCGGATCCGGACCCGGCAAAGACCTGGGAAGAGCGCAAGCGGATGTTCGACCTCGGCCGCTCGTCCTGGAAGGACTACAACACCGACCTGATTTCCAAGGGTGGCGGCATCTTCTCGCGCCAGCTCAAGTCCATTCCGCTTTCACCGGAAATGCAGACCCTGCTCAACCTGAACAAGGGCAGCGCAACGCCGCAGGAAGTGATGACCGCCATCTTGAAGATGGAAGTCGACCTGCTGTGGTTCGGCGGTATCGGCACTTATATTCGCGCCAAATCCGAGACGGACGCCGATGTGGGCGATCGCGCCAATGACCCGATCCGCATCACGGCATCGGAAATCGGCGCAAAGGTGATCGGCGAAGGTGCCAACCTCGGCCTGACCCAGCTCGCCCGTATCGAGTTCAACAAGAAGGGTGGGCGCTGCAACTCCGATGCGATCGACAATTCCGCCGGGGTGAACTCCTCGGACATGGAGGTCAACATCAAGATCGCCCTCGGCGCCGCGGTGAAGTCCGGCAAGCTGACCATCGAGCAGCGCAACGAACTTCTGGCCGAAATGACCGACGAGGTCGCCGAACTCGTGTTGCGGAACAACTACCTGCAGACCCTGGCCATCTCCATGACCGAACTGCGCGGCATGGAAGACTTCGGCTACCAGGTGCGCATGATGCGCCAGCTGGAACAGGCAGGCCTTCTGGACCGGGTGGTCGAACAACTGCCGGACGAGGCAACACTCGACGAGATGCGCAAGGCCGGGCTGCTGCTGACCCGCGCCGAACTGGGCGTGCTGCTGGCCTATGCCAAGATCACGCTTTACGACGCGCTGCTGGAAAGCTCGGTTCCGGACGACGATTATCTGGCGCGCGAACTGTTCCGCTACTTCCCGGACCAGATGGCCGACACCTACAAGGACGAGATCAGTGGCCACCGCCTGCGGCGTGAAATCATCGCCACGATGCTGGCCAACTCGATGATCAACCGGGGCGGGGCGACCTTCATCACCCGTCTGCGTGACCAGACCGACGCGACCGCGACCGAAATCGCTCAGGGCTTCGTTGCCGTGCGCAACAGCTACGACCTGACCGATCTCAACACGGAGATCGACCAGCTCGACACGAAGATCGACGGCGCACTGCAGCTGGAGCTCTATTCGGAAATCCAGTCGCTGCTTCTGGAACGGGTCGTCTGGTTCAAGCGCAACGTGTCCTTCGACAAGGGCCTGTTTGCCGTTGTCGAACGGTTCCGTGCCGGTATCGCCGCGCTGCGTGACCGCCTGGAAGCGGTCTTGCCGGAAGAACCCGCCGCGGTTCTGGCGGAGCGCACCGCAGCCTTCGTGGAGCAGGGTGTTCCGGAAAGTCTCGCCCGGCGGATCGCCTGGCTGCCGGCCGAGCGGGCCATTCCCGATATCGTCATCGTGTCGGAAGAAACCGGGGCAGATCTGGATACGGCTGCAAGGGCCTATTTCGAAGTTGCTCACCACTTCCAGCTCGGTGCGATGCTCGAACTCGCCAACGATCTCGACGTCCGGGACTACTACGACGGTCTCGCGCTCGACCGGGCACGGGCCATGCTGGTCTCCGCGCAGCGCGCCCTGGCCATCGCAGCTGTTCGCGCCGGCGGTTTTACAAGCTGGCTGGAGGAACACGAGGCGGAAGTGGGCCGGCGCAAACGCTCGGTCTCCGAAATCCTCGACGGCGGTCTCAGCGTGTCGAAATTCTCCGTGGCGGCAAGCCTGCTCGCGGAAATCTGCGGCACCGCGTAACCGGGCAGAAATCGCGTTATGGGGCCGGCAGTTCCGCTGCCGGCCTTGGCTTTTCAGCGATATTGCCGTCGCCCCGGCAACGCTATGCGCGAGCGGGGAATGGAGAGCCAGCGGCACCCAAGGCTAAGCGTACTTTCTAAGTTGGTCTTTGGCTCACCGATCCCGGATCTTCGCTGCGCTGCGTCCGGGATGACGCGGTTGGGGCCTTGAGGCCCTTGCACACGGACGTTTCGTTGTCCGCTTCTGGATCGCTGGAGGCCCACGGAGAGCGAGGCCCACCCTTCCGAGACAGCGCTACGCGCTTCCTCGGGATGAGGTGATATGTGTTGCCAGGCTGGTGAGAGGCCTACCTTCCCACACCCTCATCCTGAGGAGCCGCGCAAGCGGCGTCTCGAAGGATGGGCCGCATACGCCAACCGAAACTCTCTCCTGCAACAGACACCGGATATTCGCAAACACCTGTGGGCTTCAGGAGCGGGAAGCGATATGCATGAATGAGTTGGGCTCGTCCCGGTCTTGATCCCCCAGGCAGCGAGTTGCCCTTTTCCATGACAACCGTTTCAGACATCCCGTTGCAATCTACCGACAGGCGCGCCGTTCTCTCCTGGGCGCTGTTCGACTGGGCGGCACAGCCCTTTTTCACGCTGATCACCACATTCGTCTTCGCGCCTTACTTTGCCTCGACGCTGGCCGCGACCCCGGCCGAAGGCCAATCGCTTTGGGGATACGCAACTGCGGCCGCCGGACTGTGCATTGCCTTTGCAGCACCGGTACTGGGCTCGATCGCGGACGCAACAGGCCGGCGAAAACGCTGGATCCTTCTCTTCTCGTTGCCGTTTGTCATCTGTTGCTGGGCATTCTGGTACGCCGCTCCGGGAAGTCCGAACGGCATCGCCATCGCCCTCATCGCCTTTGCCATCGGCACGCTGTCCATCGAAATCGCGACCGTCTTCAACAACGCCATGATGCCTTCGCTGGTGCCGCCGGAACGCATCGGACGCCTGTCCAGTTTCGGCTGGGCACTCGGCTACGCCAGTGGACTGGTCACGCTGGTGATCGCCCTCGGATTTTTCGCCGCCAGCCCCGAGTCGGGCAAGACCCTGCTGGGTTTCGAGCCGGTTCTGGGTCTTGATGCGGCGACCCAGGAAGGCGATCGCGCCGTCGGGCCGTTCTCCGCGCTCTGGTATCTCGTTTTCGTGTTGCCGATGTTCCTCTTCGTGCCGGACGTGCCGCACCAGGCAAAGATCGGTCCGGCCATCCGCGCCGGCCTTGCAAACTTGCGCATGAGCCTGGCCCAGGCACGCACCAACAGGAATATCTTCCTGTTTCTCCTCTCCAACATGATCTTCAAGGATGGTCTTGTCGCCCTCTTCGCGTTCGGCGGAATATATGCCGCCGGCCAGCTTGGCTGGGGATCCATTGAGATCGGTACTTTCGGCATCATCCTGACCATCACCGGAACACTGGGCCTGCTGCTGGGCGGGCCAATGGATGATCGTTTCGGGGCCAAGCCGGTGATTGTCTTCTCGCTCATCGTTCTGATGATCTGTGGCCTCGGCATGATTTCCATCGACCGGACAACGGTGTTCTTCGTCATCAAGACCGCCGCTGCCCCCGAGGGTGCTCTCTTCGCATCGCTGCCGGAACAGGTGTTCATTGCACTCGGCGGTGTCATCGGCGCGGTGTCCGGCCCGTTGCAGGCCTCCTGCCGCAGTCTTCTGGTCCGCATAGCCCCGCCGCAGCACGTGACCCAGTATTTCGGCCTTTTGGCGCTCTCCGGAAAGGTCACCAGCTTCCTGGCCCCGCTTACCGTCGGCGTGGTAACCGCCCTGACTGCCAGCCAACCCGCCGGCATGTCCGTCATCCTGGTCTTTTTCGGGGTTGGCCTCCTGTTGTTGTTCCGGGTGCGGGAGCGCTAACAGACGCCTTTGCCAGGAAACGGCATTGCCCAAACAAAAACGCGCCGGAAAATCCGGCGCGCTTCATGTTCAGATGTTGCCAGTCTCGCCTCAGGCGACCTGACGGACGCTAGCAAGGAAACCTTCGACTTCCTGTTTGAGCCGGTCGGCTTCAGTCTGCAGGACGTTGGCGGAGGCCGAGACCTGGCGGGCGGCATTGCCCGTGTCGTCTGCAGAGGCTGCCACCTTGACGATGTTCTGCGCCACTTCCTGGGTGCCGTTGGAGGCTTCCTGGATGTTGCGGGCGATCTCGTCGGTGGCAAGGCCCTGCTGTTCGACCGAAGCCTGGATGGACGAGGAGATCTCGTTCATCTTTTCGATGGTTTCGGAAATGCCCTTGATGGCATCGACCGATCCGGCGGTTTCCGTCTGCACCGACTGGATCTGCAGGGAGATTTCCTCGGTCGCCTTGGCGGTCTGGTTGGCCAGCTCCTTCACCTCGGCGGCAACAACGGCAAAGCCCTTGCCCGCTTCGCCGGCACGCGCAGCCTCGATGGTGGCGTTCAGTGCCAGGAGGTTGGTCTGTTCGGCAATGTCGGTGATCAGCTTGACCACTTCGCTGATCCGGTTGGCAGCTTCCGCGAGCCCCTCGATCTTGCGGTTCGTCGATTGAGCCTGTTCCACGGCGTGGGAGGCAATCTCGGTGGACTGGGTCATCTGGCGGGAAATTTCACCGACCGATGCCATCAGTTCTTCAGCCGCGGACGCAACTGTTTCCACGTTCGACGACGCTTCCTCGGAAGCGGCAGCCACTGCCGTGCTCTTCTCGCTGGTGTCGTCGGCTCCCGCCGTCAGCGTCATCGACGCCGCGTTGAGGTCCTGCACCTGGTGCATCACCGTCTGGGTCAGCTCTGAGATCTGGCGGTCGAAATCCTGCGACAGCTCGCTGATCCGGCCTGCGCGAGCCAGCTGCTGACGCTGCGCTTCTTCCTGCTCGGCGGCCAGTGCCTCGGCCTGCCGGGCCTTGTCGCGGAAGACTTCCAGCGCCTTGCTGATCTCGCCGATTTCGTCCTGGCGGTCGGTATCGTGGATCGGCTCGTCGTAACGGCGATCGATGAGCGCCTGGATGCTGCGCACGGCGCGCTCCAGCGGACGGCGAACAATCGTGTTACCGACAAGATAGATGGAAAGAGCCACGACGATGAGCAACACGACACCCACGCCGACGATCATGGTCGTGATCGAAGACGAAGCCGCATTGAGGGTCGCCAGCGGCACGTTGACGACCACGGCAAGCTTGGCATCGGTACCGGTCACATGCACCGGCATGACGATGCGGTGCACTTCCGTGCCGAGCGTGTTGGAATATCCGTCATAGGCAAATGGCTCGCCGTTCTTGACCGCCGCCAGAAGCTTGTCCTGCACGGCAAGGTCGGCCTCCGACTGCCCTTCCATCCATGGCTTGCCGAGAACGGCCGGGTCGGCGTGGGCAATCCAGACACCGTTCTGCGACAGGAGGTGAACCGATCCCGTGTCCAGTGGCCGTTGCTGGCCAAGCACTTCGGACAGCGGGGTCAGAAGGATGTCGCCTCCGGCAGCACCAATCACCTTGGACCCGTCTCGGATCGGCGAAGAGAACGACACACCGGTCACGGTCTTGCCATCGGCTTCCCAGCTGTAGGGTTCCGTCATGTAGTCCTTGCCGGACACATAGGCACCATTGAACCAGAGGTCGCTGGTTGCACTCAGATCACCGACGGCGATTTTCTCGATGGGCCGGTAAGCCAGCGTTCCGTCCGCCTTGCGGAAGTAATAGGGCTGCCATTCGCCGTCTTCGGCCCATTTCTCGTCGCCCTTGAACTCGGCATCCTTGCCGTCGAGCTCGTCTCCTGCAACCACGCCCCAGGTGCCCGAAAGATCCTTGTTGGTCAGCGTCAGGTTTTCAACGACGGCGTTCCAGGCTTCACGGTCGACCGATCCGGCCTTCTTCATGCCGCCGAGAGAACTTGCCAGCGTCTGTGCGGATTTCAGGCCGTTTTCCAGGCCGCGCTGGACGAATTGCGCCTGCTCGCGTGCCACTGTCTCGGCTTCGGACCGAGCAAGATCTCCCGTAATGCGGGACGCTTCCCATCCGATAAAACTGATGCCGACCACAAGGGCAACCGTCAGGGTCGCCGCACTGGCCCCAATGAGCTTTGTTGTGACCTTCGCTCTTCTAAACACCGGCAATCTCCGCGAATCGCAAGAAAACGGCAGGCGAATACCTGCCAAAGCTTGCTGCAGACTACCCGTTGGGCGTTAACAAGGTCTTCAGTGGGAGAGTTTTTCTTAATGACCCCTGTCATTTTTGACAGTAAATTCGGATCATTAGCTTGCTAATGTTTTACAAGCTCAGATGAAGTGCCGGTTCGAATGAAAACCGGCACTTCAATTCATCGGCGAATACCCGAAATCAGTGCCGGAAATGACGCATGCCGGTCATGACCATGGCAAGGCCTGCTTCGTCTGCTGCCGCAATCACGTCGTCATCGCGCATCGAGCCACCCGGCTGGATAACGGCGGTTGCTCCGGCTTCAGCGGCCGACAGAAGACCGTCGGCAAACGGGAAGAACGCATCGGAGGCGACCACGCATCCCTTCGTCAGCGGTTCGGAAAGACCAGCGGCCTCGGTCGCGTCCAGGGCCTTGCGGGCAGCGATACGTGCGGAATCCACCCGGCTCATCTGACCGGCCCCGACACCAACGGTGGCGCCGTCCTTGGCGTAGACGATGGCATTGGACTTCACATGTTTGGCGACCCGGAAGGCGAATTTCAGATCGGCCAGTTCCTGCTCGCTCGGCGCGCGCTTGGTAACGACCTTGAGGTCAAGGTCATCAACCACACCGTTGTCGCGTGACTGGACCAGGAGGCCGCCGGCAACGGACTTGACGAAGAGACCCTTGGCGCGTGCATCGGCGAGGCCGCCGGTGACCAGAAGGCGCAGGTTCTTCTTCGCCGCGATGATTTCGCGTGCCGCGTCGTCCGCATCCGGCGCGATGATCACTTCCGTGAAGATCTTGACGATTTCCTCGGCCGCAGCGGCATCCAGCGTCTGGTTCAGGGCGACGATGCCGCCGAAGGCCGAAACCGGATCGCAGCGCAGGGCCAGCTCGTAGGCTTCCTTCAGGCTTGCGCCTTCGGCCACGCCGCACGGGTTGGCATGCTTGATGATGGCAACTGCGCTGGTGCGGGCCGGATCGAACTCGCTCACCAGCTCGAACGCGGCATCGGTGTCGTTGATGTTGTTGTAGGACAGGGTCTTGCCCTGAAGCTGCCTGGCCGTGGCAACACCCGGGCGCTGCTCACCGGTGGTGTAGAAACCTGCCGTCTGATGCGGGTTTTCGCCGTAGCGCATGACTTCGGCAAGCGAACCGCCAACCGCACGGTGGGCGGGCGTTGCTTCGTCCAGCTGATCCGCCATCCAGTTGGAGACGGCGGCATCATAGGCAGCCGTGCGGGCAAAGGCCTTTTGCGCCAGCTTCTTGCGCAGAGCCAGCGGGGCCTTGCCGCCGTTGGCATCAAGCTCGGAAATTACTGCATCGTAGTCGGCCGGGTCGGTGACCACGGTAACATAGGCATGGTTCTTGGCGGCTGCACGGGTCATCGCCGGTCCACCAATGTCGATGTTCTCGATGCCGGTTGCGTAGTCGGCGCCGGAGGCGACAACGTCCTCGAACGGATAGAGATTGCCGCAAAAGAGATCGATGCCGACGATGTCATGCTCGCTCATCGCCTGCTGGTGGTCGGCATCATCACGGATCGACAGCAGACCACCGTGCACCTTCGGATGCAGCGTCTTCACACGGCCATCCATGATTTCCGGAAAGCCCGTGACTTCCGAAATGTCCAGAACCTTAAGCCCGGCTTCCTTCAGCGCCTTGTAGGAACCGCCGGTGGAGACCAGCTCGACACCGCGCTCGGACAGCGCTTTTGCAAAGTCGACAAGACCGGTCTTGTCGAAGACGGACAGAAGGGCGCGCTTGACGGGAACCAGCTCGGGAACGGGTACGGCTTTGGACACAATGGCCATGAATTTGCCTCGCAATTGGGGACGGTCCGGGAGTTGCCGTCGCCCTATCACGTCTTCAGCAAAAGCGGAAGGTCTCTATTCTTCCAGCGGGAGTTCGTCCGGCTCGTCAAAATCGCTAGTGCCGCGCCGGCTGAGTTTGGCCGTCGCCGTCTTGCGGAACTGCCACCCCACGGAGGGGGCCTCGAGCACGGCACCGGAGATCACGATCTGCTCGGTCTTGCGGTGGCCGTAGACATCCGAAAGATAGATGCTTTCTTCCAGCATGACCTCGGTCCCGGGCGCTTCGAATTCCCAGGCTTCGCCGTCCCGGCACACCAGGAGCACCGCTGATCCGCCGCGGATGAGCGAGCTGCGCAGGCCCGGATGCAGGTGAAAGCGGATTGCGTAGCGGTTTTCGCTGTCCACAGGACCGATTGCCGAAAACGTGTCGATGCCGTCCAGCACCGTGCCGTCGCCTGCAAGGCGAATGTCACGCTCATGCAGGACATGGAACTCGCTTGCATAACCATCATGCGAGGCCGTGATCCGGCTGCCGGCCGCATCGTCTTCCCGCTCCACCGGCACCCTGACCGGACCGGACAGGATAGGTGCGCCCAGAATGTGCCCGAACGGCCGGTTCGACAGGAACCGGCAGGAGGACGTATCCTCGATCACCGCCGTGGAATGGGCAGGCGTCGAGCGGCTGACCCGGCGCCAGGCCGGATTGGACTTGGGCGAGACGCCGCAATTGACCACGATCCGGTTGTTGCCGGAGGAGAACTCGAACGAAAGACAGCCTGCATGAGCGTCGCCGGAAACGCCGATGGCCGTGGCAGGGCCGGTGTCGATCAGGACAACGGAATTGCCACCGGTTAAGCGCTGATAGCCCGAATGCGGCGCATTCTGCGGTGGGGCGCCCCGTGCATCGTCATAGGCAAGGATGGTGGCGACAAGGTCGCTCGGCGTCGAGCCCATGCCGTTGAAATGGGCGAGGGCTCCGTCGCCATGACGGAAGAAGCGCAGCAGTGGCATCATCCGGTCCACCGACTGCACCATCGCCGGCGGAACTTCCAGCCCCTGGGCAACGAAGGCCTGGCGAACCGGCAGCAGGTCCGCGAGGATGTCGATCAGCGCTTTCGGATTGCGCGAGATGTGGCCGCCATCGGGCAGGATCTGGCGTGTCAGCTCCTGATCAAGACGCCGGATGCTCTGGCGTGCAAAGCGGCCCTGTCCGGCCATGGAGATACAGGCGGATGCCATGGCAAGGGCGGCATGCAGGCGCTCGACGCCGTCTTCCGTTTCATTGATGGTCTGGCGCAGGTAACGCACCTGGCGGGCCAGCGACCGCACGAAACTGCGATAGAATTCGTGATCGCCGTCCTGAAGAATGAAGGGCGAATGCGCCAGCCAGGACAGAATGCGGCGGGTCACGACCGACGCTTCCCAGCCGATGTCGTGCCAACGACCGCAGAACTTGATCCAGTCCTCCACCAGCGCCCGGGCATTTTGCCGGGAAATCTGACTGTCGGCGGCGCGCAGGTCCCGCATCCAGCCGAAGCTGTGAAGCTCACGTTGCCAGTCTTCGTGAACGGCCTGAAGCTCGAACGGAGATCTGCCTTGCGTCTCCACCAGATGGCCGGAGAACAGGAAGCGGCCGCCATAAATATCGGCAGCATTGGTCGCGTCGGCAGTGCGCAGATCCTGCGGCGCGATGAGCAGGCGCGCAGGCACAGCCGAAAACGGCTGCATGCGGAACAAAGGCCCGCCATGCATCCATTTCAAGGAGCGTTGCCAAATATGCAGGGCCACAAGCCGCCAGATGCGGCTTCTTTCACTCAGGCTTGCAGTATTCACCAAACCATCTCCAAAACTGATGGTTTCTGCGCGTTTATGGGGAATCTCCGGTGTCTAATTCAGGAAACGAACCATTAAGGTTAGCATTTCATTTAAAGAATCATTGCAAGTGAACAGTTTATTCCGCGTTAAAACCGGCGGAACCTTGCGGCAAAAAAGCCGTCCATGCCCTTGCTCACCGGATCCACGGCGGCGCTATGGCAGGGCAGACAGCGAAGATAGCCTTCATTTGTGACACATTCGGCAAGGCCGCCCACCTCTGAGGCCTCGACCGGAACCTGTTCGATTTTTCCGGCCTGGCGCTCCAGAAAACCGGCCACCTGGGCTTCGCCTTCCGCCGCTTCCAGCGAACAGGTACAATAGACGACCAGCCCACCCGGCTTGACCCAGCCCATCACCCTGTCCAACAATTCGCTCTGGATTTCCGTCAGCTTTTCAATGTCGTAAGGCTTCTTGATCCAGGGCACATCGGGGTGCCGGCGGATCGTGCCTGTCGCGCTGCAGGGCGCATCGAGCAGGATCGCATCAAAGAGATCCTCCGGCTCAAAGGCCCGCAAATCCGCCGCAACCGTTTCAACACTCAGGCCGAGCCGCGTCATGTTTTCTTCAAGACGTTTCAGGCGCGCCTTTGAAATATCGACCGCGGTTACACTTGCACCCGCGGCCGCCAATTGTGCGGTCTTGCCGCCAGGTGCAGCGCAAAGATCGGCAACACGCAGATCCTTCACGTCACCAAGAAGCCGGGCGGGAAGCGCCGCGGCAGCATCCTGCACCCACCACTGGCCGTCGCCATAGCCCTCAAGTGCATCGACAGCGCCCTTGCGCACGAGGCGGATGCTGCCCGCACCCACAATCTGGCCGTCCAGCTTCCGGGCCCATTCTTCCGGATCCGACTTCACCGACAGATCCAGCGCAGCTTCACTTTCGTGGGCCCGCGCGATCTCGCGCGCTGTCTCCACTCCATAGGCTGCCTGCCAGCTTTCCATCAGCCAGTCCGGTGTGTTCAGCACCGCCGGATCAAGATCACCGGTCACTTCGTCCCGCTCGCGCCCGAGCCGGCGCAACACACCGTTGACTAGGCCCTTGTAGGGACGGGCCCGGCGGTCGAGACCGGCATGATCAACAGCAAGAGAGACAGCAGCACGGTCCGGAATGTCGAGAAACAGCATCTGGGCAATGGCCACATGCAGGATATCCAGGATCCGGCCTGTTTTTTCCGGGATCGGCCGATCAAGCAACCTATCCAGGATTTCAGCGATTTCACCCCGGTGGCGCAAGGCTGCACCGATGATTGCGCGAACCAGCGAACGATCGTTGCCGGCCAGCGCGCGAAATCCGGAGTGGCCGGACGTGATATCCAGCTCGCCATCGAGAGGCCGTTTCTTGTGAACGACATTGCCAAGAATATCGGCAGCCACCTTGCGTGCGGCAAACCCCGGCTTTTCGGCCTGTTCGGGTGCCGGTTTGCCTGAAGGCTTCTGTTTGTTGTTCGGCCGTTTGGTCAAGGCTCAATCCATTCACGCGCCCGGCGCTGCTGTTACGGCCGGTATCAAAATCAAGCGCCGCAGACCGGTCTGCCGGTCGCGGCGCATCTGGTCATACTAAAGCCGGGTGGTCATCCGGCAAAGTTGTTTTTGTCAAAGAAGCTGACGTTCCGGGGGACTGTGGCCTATCCCCACGGCCCTTTTGGACGGCGCGGCGCGGAGGACGGCCCCGTCGGACCGGCGCCGCTCCACGGGCCGGCCTGCTGTGGAGCCTGGCGGGTAAACGACATGGGACCGCTTCTGCCGCCCCTGCCACCGGTGCCCAGACCTGCATCCGACAGCTTGCGCAGTTCGTCGATCCGGTTCTGGGTGTTCGGGTGGGTGGAGAACAGATTGTCCATCCGCTCACCTGACAGCGGGTTCATGATGAACATATGTGCGGTTGCCGGGTTCGCTTCCGCGTCCGGGTTATGGATGTGCTCCACCCCGCGCGAGATCTTCGCAAGTGCTGAAGCCAGCCACATGGGTTCGCCGCAGATCTGTGCGCCCATCCGGTCGGCCGCATATTCGCGCGTCCGGGAGATCGCCATCTGCACGACCATTGCCGCCAGCGGTGCCACGACCATCATCAGGATAACCCCGACGATGCCCAGCGGGTTGTTGCGGTTGCCGCCGAAGAAGAAGGCAAAGTTGGCGAGCATGGAAATCGCACCGGCGATTGTCGCCGTGATAGTCATGATCAGCGTGTCGTGGTTCTTCACATGGGCCAGCTCATGGGCCATCACACCGGCAATCTCCTCGGGCGTCAGCATGTCGAGCAGGCCCGTCGTTGCCGCAACGGCTGCGTTTTGCGGATTACGGCCGGTCGCGAAGGCATTCGGCTGCGGATTGTCGATGATGTAGACCTTGGGCATGGGCAGCTCGGCATTTTGTGCCAGCTGCCGTATCATCCGGTAGAACTCCGGCGCTTCGCGCTCACCCACTTCCCTAGCATGATGCATGCGCAGGACCATCTTGTCCGCGTTCCAGTAACTGAACAGGTTCATGGCGGCCGCAATGAGCAGTGCGATCAGCATGCCCGACTGACCGCCGATCATGAAACCGATCCCCATGAACAAGGCGGTCATCCCCGCCAGAAGCATTGCCGTGCGAATGTAGTTCATCGCCGCTTGTTTCCGTTTCTGTCCTGTTTTCGACTGCTTGCAAGAAGGCGCTTAATGGCCTTTGTATCCGTCCAACAGATGGGGAGTGCTGCCATTCTTGGCAAGATTACCCTATATACGCCAGACAAGACTGCAAACTGAACGACCCGAAGAGCCATGACAGAAACACCGGACAACCCGACGAGCCGCTACAGCCAGAACGAGGCTCCCTCCCTGAAGACCAATGTCGAGGAAGCGCCGAAGCGGAAATTCGAGGACCTGCCACCTGCAGCCCAGCGCGCCCTCAAGGAAGCCGAAGAACGACGCAAGGAAATCGACGCAAGACAGCAGAACATGGCCGAAGAGGTCAACGGACGCGGCGGCCTGGAGCCCACCCGCTACGACGATTGGGAGATCAAGGGACTGACCTCGGATTTCTGAGGGAATGTTCAGCCGCTCCGCCTGTAGGAGACACCTCTAACGGCGGCAGGCAATCCAGTCTGCCAATTCAGTTTGCCAGCTTGCGCACTTCCGCTGCCACTGCCCTGGCGAGATCGGCCTGTGGCTCCGCATCGAAATGGACGGCATCAATCGGGCTGGCGGAAATCACCGTTCCTGTATCGAAGAAAGCTGCACCATATTCAGCAGCTTTCTCCCGGTAGCAGGCCGCCAGGCGATGGGATTCCGTGACGCTCTGTTCGCTGAACTGTGCCACGAAGGGTGTGCCTGCCAGCGGTGCCAGCGGCGGCGGTGACATCAGCAGCACCTTTGGCGCCCGGCCTTCGACATCGTCGGTTGGCCTGCGGGCAAAGTCCAGGAGGCGCCCCATGGCAATCGCGATTGTTTCAGCGTTCATGCCGAAACGGGCCTGAAGGTCGTTGGTACCGAGCATGATGATCAGAATGTCGATCGGCATATGCGTCTTGCGAACGGTCGCCAGATGCGCGAGACCGTTCTTGTCGCCCTTGACCGGATCCTCGAACACGGTTGTTCGGCCGTTGACGCCTTCTTCGGCCACGTAAAACCCGTCACCCAGTTCTTTCTGCAGAAGCCGGGTCCAGCGGGTGTCGTGGCCGTACCTGGATTTGTCGACCGGATTGAATCCCCAGGTGAGAGAATCGCCGAAGCAAACGACGCTTACCGGATTTTTTGTTGTTTTCGACATCGTAGAACCTGTCCAGGTAGGCGCACTTTGAAAAAGGTCAGGCATATTTCATTTCTGCAGACCGCGCCGATGCCTTCAATTTCTACAGAGTCTTCGTTGACGATCAAGGACTTCCGGGCAATTCCCGCCAACCTAGGTCGGTGGGGTGAAATTGTCCCTATGGACAGGTTGGACGCCCGGGTAGGCAGTGCGGGAAAATCCGCAACCATTTGCAGCATTTCCTGTGCCCTGCCCCGCTTGGTTAATAAGGGATTTACCACACCGGCTATAGGGTCTGAGCAAAGTTATGCGTAACGAGTGCCGGATCATTCATGCTTGCCAGCAAAAAAGCCTACCAGCGCGGTGTGTCCCTGCCGAGCTCCAATCCGTTTCAACGCCTTGCCGAACTGCTGAGCGGCGAGGCGCCGGGGCTCGACCCGATTGTCATGACGATTGGCGAACCGCAACACGCCATTCCTGATTTTACTGCGGAAGTTCTGGCCGAAAATATGGCCGGTTTCCGCCGTTATCCGCCGATCGACGGCTCGCCTGAATTCCGTTCGGCGATCGCATCCTGGCTGGATCGCCGATACAATCTGGGCGGGCTGATCGACGCCGACCATGGTGTGCTGCCGCTGAACGGATCCCGCGAAGGGCTTTCTTTCGGCGCCATTGCCGCCCGCGATCAGCTGAACAAGGGTCTGGACCACCCTGTGGTGATTCTGCCCAACCCGTTCTACCAGACCTATGCAGCCGCAGCGCATGTCGCCGATGCGGAGGCCGTGCTGCTTGACGCGGTTGCAGGAAACAATTTTCTGCCGGATCTCGACAGTCTCGATGCGGAGCTGCTGGAAAGGACCGTCGCCTTTTATGTCGCCTCGCCCACAAATCCGGAAGGGTTTGTGGCCGATACCGCCTATTGGCAGCGCCTGATCGGTCTCGCCCGCAAGCATCGCTTCTATATCTTTGCAGACGAATGCTATTCGGAAATCTATCGCGAGACGCCGCCAATCGGCATTCTGGAGGCGGCCAGGGATCTGAATGAAGAGCAGGGCGGCGGCTTTGCCAACATCATCGTCCTCAATTCGCTGTCCAAACGCTCCAACCTGGCGGGTCTGCGCTGCGGTTTTGCGGCAGGCGATCCCGAGTTCCTGAAAAAATGGGCGAAGTTCAGAGGCCTTGCCGCACCACAGGTGCCGCTGCCGGCACAGGCAGTTGCCGTCCGGGCCTATCAGGACGAATCCCACGTCATTGAAAACCGCAGGCTCTACAACGAAAAATTCGAAGCTGCCGAAAAACACCTCGGCCCGATCCTTGGGCCGGTTACGCCTGACGCCGGGTTCTTCCTGTGGCTGGATATCAGCCGCTGGGGCGACGCCGTTGCGGTGACGAAGGCACTCTGGACCGAAATCGGGCTCAAGGTGCTGCCGGGCAGCTACCTTGCCTCGGACCAGTCGGACGGCAGCAATCCGGGGCGGAACTATATTCGCATCAGCCTGACGGCTCCTCTTGAGCAGACAGAGATCGCTCTGGAGCGTCTGGCAAAATGGTTGGGGGACAAGGCATGAGGCGGGCCAGCGCAGTTCGCGGCAACGGCCGCAGATCTTCGGTTGACCTACTGGACACCGAGAGCCCGCTGAAGCGGTTCATCCGGCGCAATCTTGTCGGGGCCGCGGGCCTCGGTATCATTGCGCTGGCGGCAATGCTCGCGGCAAGCCTTGCCACCTGGTCCGTCAGCGACCCGAGCTTCAATCATGCCACCGGTGGCCAGGTGCGCAACGCCCTGGGAACACCGGGCGCTGTGCTTGCAGACATTCTGATGCAGACCATCGGCCTGGCGACGGCCGTGTTCCTGATTCCTCTGGTTCTGTGGGGCTGGCGGCTTCTGACCGGCCACGCGCTTGGCATCGGCCGCAAGCGCCTGGTCTACTGGCTGATCGGCACGAGCCTTGCCGCAGGTGCCCTGGCGTCGCTGCCGGTTCCCGAGAGCTGGCCGCTGCCGACCGGTCTCGGCGGCTTTTTCGGCGACACCGTTCACCATTTGCCTGCGCTCGTTACCGACAACATGACAAGCGGCGCCGCCACGATCGTCGGCATGCTTGGTCTTGGCGTACCGGCTATCCTATGCCTGCTGGCAGCTGCCGGTTGGCTGGGCAGCGTCGGCGCTCCGTCCGAACGGATCGAACCTGTGGCCGGCCCTGTCGGTCATGGCAAGGCCGCCGCGCATGAACTGGACTTTGACGACGACGATGGCGAGTCCCGCATCGGTATCTTCATGAGTGCCTTTGTCGGCCAGATGGAGCATTTCGGTCTTCAGGCTGCCGCACAGGTGCGCCGGTTGACCGGCCTGAAGCGCAGCCATGCCCAGGATGAAGAAGAATACTGGGACGAGGATGAGGACGACACCGACTACGAACCGGAAGACACCCGCCAGGGCAGCCGCCTGAAGGCATTCCGCAAGGCCCTTGCCGGCCGGCTGATGCCGCAAGATGACGACGGCCTGGACGACTTCTACCAGCGTGGCCGTCATGCGGACGACGGTGACGAACCTTACGCGGAAGAATACTACGACGAGGAAGGCGACACCTTCGAGCCGGACGATCTGATGATCGACAAGGGCCCCGTCAACGGTCGTCCTGCGGTCCCGGTCGGCATCGCCGCCCCGGAGGCTCAGCAGGCGCCTGCGCAACCGGCAGCGAACGGCCGCGTCATTCCGCAGGCACCGCGTCCGAAGCAGAGCAAACGTGCGATCGAGGAAGCTCAGCCATCCTTCCTCGGAGCCCCGGAAGAGTACGAATTGCCTCCGCTGCGGCTGCTGGCCGAGCCGAAGGTGGCCGGCAAGGTGCCGGGCCTGTCAGCCGATGCGCTGGAACAGAACGCCCGCATCCTGGAAGGCGTGCTTGAGGATTTCGGCGTTCGCGGCGAAATCATCGAGGTTCGTCCCGGTCCGGTCGTGACCCTGTACGAACTGGAACCGGCACCTGGTATCAAGTCCTCGCGTGTCATCGGTCTAGCGGACGACATCGCCCGCTCGATGAGCGCGATTTCCGCCCGTGTGGCGGTGATCCCGGGCAAGAACGCCATCGGTATCGAACTGCCGAATGCCCGTCGTGAGACGGTTTACCTGCGTGAACTGCTGGCCGCCCAGGACTTCGAAAAGTCCAAGGCCAAGCTGGCACTTGCCCTGGGCAAGACCATCAATGGCGAAAGCGTTGTCGCGGATTTGGCCCGCATGCCTCACCTGCTTGTGGCCGGTACCACCGGCTCGGGCAAGTCGGTCTCGATCAACACCATGATCCTGTCGCTGCTCTACCGGTTGACGCCCGAGCAGTGCAAGATGATCATGATCGACCCCAAGATGCTGGAACTGTCGATCTACGACGGCATTCCGCATCTGCTGACACCGGTTGTGACCGATCCGAAGAAAGCCGTCGTCGCCTTGAAGTGGACCGTCCGCGAGATGGAAGACCGCTACAAGAAGATGTCCAAGATGGGTGTCCGCAACATCGACGGCTACAACACCCGCATCAAGCAGGCGCTGGAAAAGAACGAGTCTTTCACCCGCACCGTTCAGACCGGCTTCGACCGCGACACCGGCCAGCCGATCTACGAAGAAGAGCAGCTGCCGCTCGAGGCGATGCCGTATATCGTCGTCATCGTCGACGAGATGGCCGACCTGATGATGGTGGCCGGCAAGGACATCGAAGGTGCTATCCAGCGCCTGGCTCAGATGGCCCGTGCCGCCGGTATTCACCTGATCATGGCCACGCAGCGACCGTCGGTGGACGTCATCACCGGTACCATCAAGGCCAACTTCCCGACCCGTATCTCCTTCCAGGTGACGTCGAAGATCGACAGCCGCACCATTCTGGGTGAAATGGGCGCCGAACAGCTTCTGGGCATGGGCGACATGCTCTACATGGCCGGCGGCGGGCGCATCCAGCGTGTGCACGGGCCGTTCGTTTCCGACGACGAGGTCGAGGATATCGTCAAGCACCTGAAGGTTCAGGGTACGCCGCAATATCTGGAAGCCGTGACCGAGGAAGATGACGAAGCCGAAAGCCCCTACGACGGTGGCGGCGGACTTGCCGGCGGCGACGAGGGCAACGATCTGTACGACAAGGCGGTTGCCATCGTGCTGCGCGACAAGAAGGCCTCGACCTCCTATGTGCAGCGGCGCCTTTCGATCGGCTACAACCGTGCTGCTTCGCTGATTGAGCGGATGGAAAACGAAGGCCTGATCAGCGCCGCCAACCATGCCGGAAAACGCGAAATTCTCGTGCAGAACGGCGTGGAAGAAGATTTTTGATGGTAAACTGCCAAAGCTTTGCCACACACGCTCCCTAGCTAGGGGGAAACGTGTCACACAGAGAACGATTTAGGACATTGCATCATGCTGAAACGCTTCGCTTCCCGCCTGATCAAACCTATGCTGGCAGCTGGCATTGCTGCGGCTCTGTCCCTGTCGGCACTGCTGCCCGCCGCGGCGCTGACCGAGCAGGAACAAAATGCCCTCAGGGATCTCAACTCCTATTTCAACTCGGTGAAGACCATGCATGGCGACTTCATCCAGTTCGGTCCTGACGGAAACCAGTCCGACGGCAAGTTCTACATGGCCCGCCCGGGAAAGGTGCGCTTCTACTACAACAAGCCTTCCGTCCTCGACATTGTGGCCGACGGTAAGTCGGTGTCCGTGCGCGACCGCAAGCTGAACACCCAGGACATCTGGCCTCTTGGCCAGACGCCGCTGCGCTTCCTGCTGTCCGACGACATCGACCTGCAGAAGGACACCAACGTCACCAACGTTCTGGTGGAAGAAGACCTGATCACCGTCACGATCCTGGACAAGACCAAGTTCAATTCCGGTACCCTGACGCTGATCTTCGATGCCAAGGACTACGCATTGAAGCAGTGGACCGTTACCGACCAGCAGGGCTACGACACCTCCGTTGCGGTCTATAATGTTGTGTCCAACGGCCCGACCAATCCGGACCTTTTCAAGATCGATTATCTGGCCAACGCCCGCCAGAAAAACAACTGACAGCCCGGCTGGCGCCAGCATGACGGAAACGGCCGGCCGGCGCGCACTCGTCTTTGACCTGCTTGAGGCCTATTGCGCCCGGAAAGGCTACCGCCTGACGGCGGGCGACGGCCATGGCCATGCCGGCATGGTCGAAAGCCCGTCCGGCAAGCGCTGGTTCTTCAAGGGCACAAGGTTCGACCTCAACACGCTCGGCGCAGCGGAAATCGCCACCGACAAGGCCTATGCCGCGGCCTTTCTGAAGGCCGCAGGCCTGACAGTGCCGGACGGACATCTGGTGTTCGCACACGACATCCGCACGGGCCGAACTGCGCCGCAAGACCTTCTGGATTTTGCCGGGAGCCACGGGTTCCCACTTTACGTCAAACCGAACTGTGGTCGGGAAGGGCGGGACGTAGTGAGGGTCGACACCAGTCACACCCTTCAAACGGCCCTGCACACCCTCGCCAAGAGCAACGACCAGCTGCTGGTGCAACCGGAAATCCGCGGACAGGAACTGAGAATTATCGTTCTGGACGACGATGTGCTGTGCGCCATCGAACGCCATCCGCCTCAGATCACGGGCGACGGTCATCGCAGCATTGCCGAGATCATCGGCGCCGATCCGCGCTTCGACGCTGCCGACCCCCGCCTCGTCCTCGAACTGCAGCAACAAGGGCTGATGCTGGAAACGGTTCCCGCGCTAGGCCAGACGGTCACGCTTCTGCCCGTGGTCAATCTGTCCGCAGGCGGCACGGCCAGAATTGTCACCGGCTCGCTCGCCCCGGACCTTGCAGCCCTTGCCCGCGAGGCCGCACAGGCCCTGTCTCTGCGCTATGCCGCCGTTGACCTGATCTTGCCAACTGCGGCCAACGCAGATGCCGTTATCCTGGAGGTCAACGCCGCGCCAGGTCTCGGCAACCTCGCCCGGCAGGGGTCTGAAGAGACCGCAGTGGTGAAGCATATCTACGAGCGTGTGTTCGAAGCGACATTCGCCGAATAGATCCCGCTGACCCCGGGAGCCGTGCGCGTCTAAGCGCCTGGGAAGGCTGCGCCAAAGCGGGCTGCCGACAAAACTTGACCTTGGCGGGTGGGTTTTCAGATCCTACATGGAGCTCCAACGGAGATATCCATGCAGCATTTTTCCCTTCTCGATCTGTCCCCTGTGCCGGAAGGCCAGACAGCGGCCGCGGCTCTGGCAAACACGGTCGATCTGGCGCGGTCCGCGGAACAGGCAGGCTACCATCGCTACTGGCTGGCCGAGCATCACAACATGCCGGGCATTGCCAGCGCCGCTACATCGCTCGTCATCGGCCAGGTGGCGGCAGCAACCTCCACCATGCGCGTCGGCGCGGGCGGTATCATGCTGCCCAACCACTCGCCGCTGATCATCGCTGAGCAATTCGGCACGCTGGCAACGCTGTACCCGGGCCGGATCGACCTGGGCCTGGGCCGCGCCCCGGGCACGGACATGGCGACGGCCAGGGCCCTGCGTCGCCACATGGCCGGTGAGGACAGTTTTCCGCAGGATGTCCAGGAGCTGATGGGCTATTTCAGACCCGCTTCTGAAACCAGCAGGGTGCGCGCGATCCCGGGCGAAGGCACGCAGGTTCCGATCTGGATCCTTGGCTCGAGCCTTTACGGCGCGCAACTCGCAGCGGCCTTCGGGCTGCCCTATGCCTTTGCCTCCCATTTCGCACCGGACATGCTGGAAGAAGCGCTGGAGATCTACCGGGCAACCTTCCAGCCGTCACCGCAGCTCGCCAGACCGCATGTGATGGTGGCAGCTGGCGTATTTGCTGCCGACACGGACGAAGAGGCAGATTACCTGCGTTCTTCCCAGTTGCTCGCCTTCGCCCGGTTGCGCATGGGCAACCCCGGTAAACTGCCCCTGCCGGTGGAAAATGTCCCCGCCGAAATTCCGCCCGCCGTTCTGGCGCAGGTCGAACACGCCCTGTCCTGCTCGGCAACGGGATCTCCGGCGACGATCCGCGACCAACTGTCGGCAATCATCACCCGCTACCAGCCCGACGAACTGATGATCACCGGCATGATCCATGATCACGGCGCCCGCGTGAAATCCTTCCAGCTCGCGGCCGACGTCCTTAAGGATCTCGTGACAGCTTAGTCAACCATCAAAGGCGTTTCGACAAATATGGGCGGTTTCTTCCAGCCAGTCTTGCCGCTGGGGATAGGAGCTGCCGACAACAGGCCTGAAGACGTGGCGCTCGTAATCGAGAGCGCCACAATACGGCAGTACGCATCGGCCCCAGATCAGCTCCAGCGGGTCTCCAAGATCAAGCCGTTCACGCTCGGCTTCGGTGTCGGATGTGTTGAAGACAACGGCCTTGCGGATCGACAGCAGCCCTTCCGGCAGACCGTCGGCAGTCTGCAGCCGATAGGCAACGCCCGGCACCAGCACGCGGTCCATCCAGCCTGCAAGGATCGCCGGCGGTTTGCCCCACCAGTTCGGATGGACGACCAGCAGACCATCAGCGTTCGAAATACCTTCCCTGTGCCGCGCAACGACGGCGTCCTCTGAACGGGACAGCACTTCTTCCAGGGTATCGCCGATCGAATAGGCTTCTTCTGCTGTCAGACAGGGATCGAACTCTTCGGCATAAAGATCGTGGTGATCTATCTGGTGTCCCTCGGCCTCCAGAGCGTCACGCGCCTGTTTCGACAGTGCATGACAGAAGCTGTTGTCCCTGGGGTGGGCCAGAAGGGAAAAGATGCGCAACGGCCTGTTTCCTTGAAGCAAATTGAAGATACCGGCTCGGAAATGTGCCGGAGCAATTCTTGTTCCCATGACTTCGCAATTCATTTCAGCCGTTTCAACCCTGGCAAGACCATTTGCCTGGTTTGACCTTCGGGACGGCTGTCGAAGGATCGAAATCCGCGCGTAAGCACCTGCTTATGATGCCCGGCGTCAGCAGTCCGTCAATCGACCGAAGCCGAGTTTGCGGCCAATCAGGACGAAGACCGCAACGGTCGCAGAAACCTGATGAAGGACACAATCATGCTGAAGAAATCTCTCGCCGTACTCTGCCTCTGCCTTGCTCCGGTCGCCGCGCAGGCCATGCCCGCCGTTGGTGACATGGTCGGCACAAATCCCGAGGAAGCCACCGCGGCGCTGGCCAAGGCCGGTTGCACCGTCAAGGAATTCGAGGCCGAGGACGGCAAGATCGAAGCGAAATGCACCGATGCGGAAAACAAGCTTTGGGAAGTCTACATCGACCCGAAATCCGGCATGGTCACCAACGTCAAGAACGAAGACTGATCATGGGTGCCTCAAACACCCCACAATCGAACGAGGGGGCGCAAAGCCCCCCCGAATTGTGGGATCCGCTGGTGCGGATCAGCCACTGGTTGATCGCAGCCGCAGTCATCGCCAACGGCCTCATCAACAAGGGCGGCGGCACCATCCACATCTGGATAGGCTGGGGCGTTCTGGGGTTGCTGGCGCTTCGCTTCGTCTGGGGATTTCTCGGGCCTGCCGAAGCCAGGTTCTCCTCCTTTCTGCCCGACCCGCGGGCTGCGGTGTCTCACCTCATCGACCTCGTCAGGGGCAAACCGCGCCACTATCGCTCCCATAATCCCGCCGGAGCGATCATGGTCTATGCGCTTTGGGCCTGCCTTGTGGCAGTAACCGGAACCGGCCTTTTCATGACCGGTGCCAAGAGCCCCATCACGATTGCCGAGGAAAAGGCGGCGGTTGCCGCCGGAGACTGGTCGGTGCTCGTCAAGAAAGACGACGACGAAGGCGAAGAGAAATCGTCCCTGGGTGAAGCCGCGGAGGAAGTTCACGAGATCGCCGCCAACCTGATGCTGGTGCTGGCCCTGATCCATGTCGCAGGTGTCGCAGTTGAAAGTCGTGCGACGAGGCGTAATCTGGTTCGGCCCATGCTGGTTGGCCGGAACAGGGAAAAATGACATTTTCAGGGATCAACCTGCGGCAGGGACGGCGTGAGACAACCGCCCTTGCCGCCTTCATGCTGTTGCAATCCGTGGCCGCGATCTTCTTTGTCGGTGATGCCTTTACCGATCTTGTGACCGACGTCAGCAGCCCGCATTCCATCTTCGAATTCTTTGTCGCCTTCGTGTTGATCGTCGGCATTTTCCTGGCCGGCTGGCAGCTGCGGCTCACCCTGGAAAGACTGCGCAATCAGGAGCGCGCCCTTGGTGCCGCCCGCGGCGATCTTGCCCGGATCATTGACACCCAGTTTGCCGAATGGGGCCTGACGCCTGCCGAAAGCGATGTCGGCCTCCTGGCCCTGAAAGGGCTGGATCTTTCCGAAATCGCCCAGCTGCGGGGCGCGGCACAGGGAACCGTGCGCGCCCAACTGACCAGAATCTACGCAAAGGCCGGTGTTTCGGGCCGTCACCAGTTCGCGGCCTGGTTCGTTGAAGACCTGCTTCAGGACGGCATTGCGGACAGGGCCACGGTGTCCGAGGTGGTCTGACGCCGGCTGTGCGACCTCTTCACGATCGATAACTTCCGGCGTCTCACATGGGACTGAAAACGATCAGTAGTCGCCGAGCTTGATGTCCCGGGAGTATTCAACGCCTTCGACTTCCTTTGTCACTGCCTGGCCGCAAATGGTCGCGCCACGCGTTGCGTCGTAGGTGAGCGAAGGAGAACCGGACAGCTGCCAGCCCTTGTTGAGAGCCTGGGTAACCCGGTGGCAGAATTCGCTGTCGTCGATGCCGGTGATGAAGCGGTAGAGTTTCATGAGAGCTCTCTTGTGTGTCAGGTCCGGGCAGCGATGGCGTCGGCGATGGCGATCACCCGCTTGCCCATGTCCGCATGTAGCCTTTCAACCATCTTGCCGTCCACCTGGATTGCGCCCTTGCCCGCATTTTCAGGCTCATCGAACAGAGAGTTGATCTTGCGTGCCCAGGCAACTTCCTCTTCCGACGGACTGAAGGCTGCGTGGCAGGGGGCGATCTGTTTCGGGTGGATCAGCGTCTTGCCGTCCATGCCCATGTCGACACCCTGGGCACATTCTGCGGCGAAACCTTCCTCGTCCTGAAACGCATTGTAGACACCGTCCAGAATATCGATGCCGCCGGCGCGCGCTGCCGCAACGCAGGTCATCAGCCAGGGCGTCATGGCGGCGCGGCCGGGCGTGAGGCGTGCCCTTGTTTCCTTGGCCAGGTCATTGGTGCCCATCACGAAACAGGACAGCCGCACAGCCGGGTCCAGACCGCAGGCACCGATGGCGGCTGCATTCAGCATGGCGAGCGGCGTTTCCATCATGGCCCAGAGTTTCAGGTCCGCAGACGCCCCCAGAAGCGATAGCTTGTGCGCAACCATCTGCAGGTCGGCCGGGCTGTTGACCTTGGGCACCAGAATGGCATCCGGATTGGCCTTCACCGCTGCCGCCAGATCGTCTTCGCCCCAGGGCGTCTCCAGCCCGTTGATGCGGATCACCACCTCGCGATTGCCATAGGGACGGGCCGAAACGGCCTCGACAATCTGGGTGCGCGCCATGTCCTTGGCATCGGGAGCAACCGCGTCTTCAAGGTCCAGCAGCAGGCAGTCCACATCCAGCGTTGCCGCCTTTTCCAGCGCCCGGGCGTTGGAGCCGGGCATATAGAGAGCGGAACGGCGGGGTCTTGGCTGTGTTGTCATGGGTCGATCCTGCAAGTCGGGAAAACGGATTTCCGGTTAACCTAGTGGATCGCGGCGGCCAGGGGAATTCGCCGAAGGGGGAACGGCCGCGTTCGTGCACCGGGGTACCGCCAAACGCAGACGTTGCCGCCGATCATGGAAGTTCGTCTGCCTGCATGCTCACCGGCGCTTTCTGCCGGCGTTTGAAGATCATGTCCTTTGCGGCAATCACCGCCCCCAGCGTAATCGCCACACAGGCGATGCCAACGGCAGGTGTCAGCGCCCCGAAGCCGAAGGCAATCAGCAACAGGGTGGACAGGAGCGGCGCCGAATAGGCCGCTGCGCCCAGAACCTGGATATCGCCATGCTTGACGCCGATGTCCCAGGTGAAAAACGCAAGTCCCACCGGAAAAGCGGCAAGAGCCAGCACCGATGCCCATTCCAGCGACGATGCAGGCAGGATCGTTTCCTCCAGCGCCAGATGGCAGACACCCGAAAGGATTGCGGTCATCAGACAGAACCCTGCAACGGCTTCGGTCGGCACCGCACCCAGTCTGCGCGACAGCACGGAATAGCTGGACCAGAACAGACACGAGGCCACCGCTGCCCCATAGCCGAGCATCGAGCCGGAGGAAAAACCGACACCTTCCCCGCCGGTGATCAGAAGCACTGCACCGGCCAGGCCCAGAACCGTTCCAATGACATGATGCAGACGCAGCCGTTCCCCCGGCAACAGGGCGGAAAACAGCACGATCAGGAGCGGCCATGTGTAGTTGATCAGATTTGCTTCCACAGGCGGCGCGTTGCGGATGGCTGTGAAATAGAAAAAATGAAAGCCGAACAGGCCGAACGTGCCGAATGCCCAGACGCCAAGCGGTTGCCTGAGCAACCGGGTCTTGCCGGTCGCGATCAGCCAGATCAGCGCCATGATGCCGGAGAAGCCGAAACACAGGGTGTTCAACAGGAACGGAGGCACATTGCCGGAACCGGCACCGAACAGGCCGAGGGTCGCCCACATCAGCACAGCTGTAAGTCCGATCAGCGTCGCCCTCAACTTTTGCTTGTCCGCCATTTCCTGTTCCCGTGTTTTCCGTGCAACGCTCATGGCACGAAATCGCCGCAAGCGAAAGGCCGCAGACCCCGGACAGGGCCTGCGTAGCCGACCGTCAGCAATGCCGCAGCCATTAATTGATCGAAGTCCTTGATCAGCGAACCCGTTTCGGGACATGGTGGGCCAAAGTCACACCCTTAATCGATTTGCTTTCCGGGGAAATCATGACGACAACGCAAATCAGGGCCCTTCGGCTGGATGATGCTCATAAGCTTGCGCCGCTTATTGCCGAAAATGCTCAGGCGCTGCGGCGCGGTGCACCGCGTCGTCCCGACGCCTATTACGCCGAACGCATTCTGTCGGACAAGACGGCAGAGGTTCTGGGAGCTTTCGAAGGCGACAAGCTGGTCGGCTTCGCAGTTTTCTTCGACCTGCCGGAACTCATTACGGGTCTCAGGATCGGCCAGATGGATGACATCTATGTCCATCCCGATCACCGCAACAAGGGCACCGGCCGCAAGATGATCGAAACCCTGGTCAGTGAAGGCCAGAGCCGCGGATGGCTGCATTTGCGCTGGCTCGTACCGGGCAAGAACACCCCGGCGGTTGCGCTCTACGAAAAGATCGCAGAACCCGATCATCGCAAGAGCTACCTGATCCCGATCGACCGCATCGCCGGCGACTGACCGGGCTTCGCCTTCAGGCAGGTTTCAGTCCGCATACCGCTGTTCAGGGTGCGGACTGAGGCCATCAAGTGATCAGGATCCCGCGGGAAACAACGGCGGGATCTGACCAAGCGGCAGAAAACCGATGCGAACCACGCCGCGGTCGACCGAGACCGGCAGCGAGATGGTCCGCACACCGTCGACCTCCCTGGCGGCAGGCTCCAGGCTCTTCACCACATTCTGCAGCAGTGAAAAAGTCTGATCATCAGGCGGGAACAAGGGCTTCACGCTGTCCAGAAGCGCGTCCGGATTGCCGAGGTTCAGCTCCAGTGATCCGCTCAAGGTGCCGTCACCCGAAAGCACAAGATTGCCGCTTGCCGTGGCCTTGCCAGCTCCGAGCAGTATCTCGGTAAGCACCAGTTCGACCGGCAGTTCTCCGCCTTGCGCCCGCACAAGCGAAACGAGGTCTGCCCCCGCAAGCAGGGCCGTGCCGCCTTCGATACGGGCATGGCTGCGCAGGGAAATCGTCTGCTGAAGTTCCGGCAGAGATTTGAGGCTGAGGTCCTGAACCGTTACGAAACTTTCCAGTGTCGCCGCGCTCTCGGGTTGCTTGCGCAGATGGACTTCGGACTTTTCAGCCGCAAACAGGCCCCGGGCGAGGGCGGTGTCGAACGCTGCTTCCGGTTTGTCGATCACCGCATCGAACGATCCGAGCGCATTGTCGCTGAATTTCACGCTGGCGCGGGCCGTCTGCCACGTCAGGCCACCCTCGAGGCCGTTCACCGGCACCGACATGGCCGCAGGCGACTTTGCCTCGAAGATCACGTGCCACGGATTATAGATCAACGCGACGGCATTCAGCCCGCCGAGCGATGCGGCTGTTCCCCAGCGATCGGACGAGCGCATGTCCGCGCAGGAGACCTCATAGCGGAACGGATAGCCGGCAATGGCAAGATCCGCGCAGCTCACATCCAGGCCCTGGTCCGCCATGCGAACAATTTGCCGGTCGAGTTGTTCCCGCAGCACGGATTGCCCATAAAACCAGGCGGCCGACCAGCCAGCAATCACCAGAACGACAGCTCCTGCCAGCAGGATATACCCGCGTCTGGTGGGTTTCGGCGGCTTGGTCTTGATATCGGACACTGGGAGACACTCTCTTCTGGTTCGGGCGATTTCCGGACCGGTCACACTGCCGACAACGGCCACCTGCAAGACAGGCGGCTGCCGGAGTGCCATTGAAACGACCGGTGCAGCTTGCTATCTCCGCAGCTGCGGTAACACAAGACAGGTCGATATGAGCGATTTTTGGGTCTTTGGCTACGGTTCTTTGATGTGGAACCCAGGATTTGATCACCAGCGCGCCGAACCGGCGCTGCTGCGCGGTGCACATCGCTCGCTTTGCGTCTATTCCTGGGTACATCGGGGTACGCAGCAGAGACCGGGTCTCGTGTTCGGCCTCGACAACGGCGGCGCATGCCGAGGCATCGCCTATCAGGTCTCCGGGGATATCTGGCCGCAGGTGCTGGAATATCTGCGCGCCCGGGAACAGACGACGATGGTCTACAAGGAGCACCATCATCACGTCGAGCTCGACAGCGGCGAGAAGGTGGAAGCGCTGGTCTACATGGTCGATCACGACCATGCCCAATATGCGGGTTCGTTGCCACTTGAAGAGCAGCTGGAAATCGTAAGAGGCGCTGTCGGCAAGTCCGGCGCCAATCCGGACTATGTCATCAACACCGCCGCCCACCTCCAGGAAATGGGCATTCCCGATACGGGTCTTGCCTGGCTGGCCGAGCGCCTGAAAGCCTGAGCCAGGCTCAGGGCCCGCAGTACAGGTCTTGCAGGATGCACTCCGTCAGGGAACACCCCACCAGCGCAGTGTTTGCTCGCAATGATATTTCAAGGCTTGCACCGCAGCGGGCTCGTTCCGGGTTTCCAGCGCCTCGATGACCGCCAGATGCTCGTCCATGGCCGAGGCGATCCGATCCGCAAGAAACGGCCGCGCATGCTGGATGACGGCGATCCGGATACGGTTTGCGGCATAGGCAGCCGACAGCAGCGAATTTCCAAGCCCCTCGCCAAGGTATGTGTGCAGGGACAGGTCCACCTCGATCGCCTTGGGCGGCAGGCTGGCCGCAAGCCCCGTCCGCACCTCGTCGCGCATGACCTCGTGGCGCCGGCGCAAGGCGTCAAGGCCCTCCAGATTTCCCTGTGATATTCGCCGGCGCGCACCTTCCTGGTCCAGGACCAGACGCACGTCCAGACATTCGCGAATGTTGTCCGGGCTAGCTTCCATCACCTGAAGGCCGCGTTTGGGCACCGTCGTCAGGAACCCCTGAGAGCTGGCGTATTTGACGGCTTCGCGCACGGGCGCGATCGGATAGTCCAGCTGGTCGACAAGCTGGGACATCGACAGGAACTGGCCATTGCGCAGCGAACCGCTGCGCAAGGCTTCGACAAGCGCCTGAAAAGCCTTGTCGTTCAGCAATTCACCCTTGTTTGCGTCCTTCATTGCAGCTCCGTCGATCCGGTCCGGATGATCGCAGGTTGTCGCCACTGGCATTTCCAAGCAAAGCCGAAAGGACCTGCTTGAAATTCCGTATAGTCTGTTACCTAACATGCTTTGTAAAATGTTAGATGCAAGCACAAACTTTTTGCAATGCACAGCCAAGAGCTTCCTGCGTCCGGGAGAACGCAAGAAGACCTGCGAATGTCCGGAAAAACACCGAGGCCGCTGGGGATGCGGCCACAAGGAGGAGACTATGGCGAATTTATCTGGCAAATCGGGTCCGCGAGACGGAGGCCTCTACAACGAGGACCTGGCGCCGATCCCGGCTTCGGAGCGCAAGTGGGGCGCTTTCGAAATCTTCAACGTCTGGAACAACGATATCCAGAGCCTGTTCGGCTACACGCTGGCTGCATCGTTGTTCATCACCTACGGCCTCAACGGCTGGATGGTTTTCGCAGCAATCGTGCTGGCCGGTTTCTTCGTCATGGTGCTGGTCAATCTCACCGGCCGCCCGTCGGTAAAGCACGGCGTGCCCTATCCGGTGATCGCACGCGCCTCGATGGGCGTCTACGGCGCCCGTTTCCCGGCGCTGGTACGTGGTATCGTCGCCATTTTCTGGTATGGCGTGCAGACCTACTTCGCCTCCACTGCGGTTGCCTTGCTGTTCAACACGCTGCTCGGCACTGAGGGCGGCGCGGATTTCCTCGGTATGACAACGGTCGGCTGGATTTCCTATCTCATCGTCTGCGTCTTCCAGGTTGCCCTGTTCATGAAAGGCATCGACTGGGTCGGCAAGTTCCTGAACTGGGCAGGTCCGTTCGTCTACATCGTCATGATCGCGCTGTGCCTGGTGATCTGGTGGAAAGCCGGCAACGGCATCTTCTCGGCGCTCGGCACCATCTTCGAAGGCAGCGAAGCGACCGACCCGCGCGGTCCTGTTGCGGCCTTCGTCGCGGTGGTCGGCACGATGATCGCCTATTTCGCCGCCGTCGTGATCAACTTCGGCGACTTTTCCCGCTTCGTGTCGGATGAACGCGCCATGAAGCGCGGCAACTTCTGGGGCCTGCCGGTTTCCATGGCCTTCTTCTCCTTCATCGCCCTGTTCGTGACGGCCGGCACCGTGGTGCTGTTCGGAGAAAAGCTGGTGAACCCGGCTGATATCGTCGACCGTGTCGACAACGTCCTGCTGACGCTGATCGCTGCCGTCACCTTCTTCGCGGCAACGGTCGGCATCAACCTGGTGGCAAACTTCATTCCGCCGGCCTATGACATTGCCAACCTCAACCCGGAGAAGATCTCGGCCAAGACCGGCGGCATCATCACAGCTGTCATTGCCTTCTTCATCGGCGCGCTGTGGGTGTCGGTCATCTCGAACATCGGCATTGCCGCATTCGTCGATACGCTTGGCGCCTTCCTGGCACCGCTCTACGGCATTCTGGTCGCGGACTACTACCTGGTTCGCAAGCAGAACATCGATGTCGAGGCGCTGTTTTCCTCCGATCCGGACGCCCGCTACCACTACAACAACGGCTGGAACATGAAGGCGATCTTTGCCTTTGCCATCGCCGCACTGTTCTCGGTGGCAACCGTTTGGGTTCCGGCCCTGTCGGAACTCTCCGGCTACGGCTGGGTCATCGGCGCGGTTCTGGGCGGTGTACTGCATCTGGGCCTGATGCGCCTGCAGACGACCGAAGCCGGCAAGACAGCACAATAAGGCAGCCTGAAGACAGGTTCAGGCGATGATATCGCCTGGACCAGTTCAAACTGAAAGACCGTCTCAACGCATTGGGGCGGTCTTTTTTTTCAGACTGGCTGTGCCTTGCGGCGCGTGTCGACTTCTGCAAGCACCGGCGAGGGCTTGCGGGCCGTGCGGGCTTCCTCGATCAGCCGATCGCTGGCCGTCTCGATATCCGTGACCATTCTTTCGTAAAAGGCATTGGGCGCCAGGCCCGGCTCGATCGGCGGCAGGATCTCGACAATCACCGTGCCCGGATAGACCTTCCACGAGGCGCGAGGCCAGTAGAGGCCGGCGTTGTGAGCTATCGGGACAACCGGGCATTTCAGGTCGCGGTAGAGATGCGCGATACCGAACTTGTATTTCGGCTCTGCCCCGGCCGGCCGGCGAGTGCCTTCCGGAAAGATCAGGATCTGGCGCTTTTCGGCAATCGCCTCCTTGGCGGCCAGCATCATTGCCGCCAGCGCTTCTGACCGCTTGCCCCGGTTGATCGGGATCTGCTTGAACTTGGCTGTGTACCAGCCAAAAATCGGTATCCAGCGCAGTTCGCGCTTCAAGATGAAGGTCGGGCTTCTGAAGAGGGGGATCAGCGCCACTGTCTCCCAGGCGGACTGGTGCTTCATGGCGGCGATGAAACCGCCGTCAGGCAGGTTTTCCCGTCCCCGGACTTCCACCTTGATGCCCGCAAAGACACGCATCAGCAGCTGCAACACCCGTGACCAGGTCGGCACCACCCACCAGCCCCAGCGCCGCGGCAGCAGCATGACTGGTGCGAACAAGATCATCAGCACGAACGTGACGAGATAGAACAGGATCTGGAAAAGGGTAGAGCGCAGAAAAACCATGGCACCATAAAGACTGGTCGTGGGTGAAGCCACCGCTCGGCCGTGGTCCGACAGCTGTCAGCGCACACCCTGCACGGTAATCCGAAGTCGGGCGAGGATATACTTCACATATTCGCGCATGAGAAGCCGCATCGTTGCCGGTTCCCTGTACCAGCTGTCCAGCTTCAGGTCCTTGGAAAAGACCGGATAGGCAATCAGGGCGACATTCGGCAGGGCGCCGGCAAGTTCCACCTTGGCACGCGGCAGGTGGTAGGCACTGGTCACGACCAAGAGGGACGAGAACCCGTTCTTCTTGACCCAGTTGGCGGTTTCCACCGCATTGCCCGCTGTATTGAGCGCGACCCGGTCAAGATCGACACTGTTTTTTTCCAGCGGCATGCTGGACGCTGTAACGGCGGCAAGCTGTTCACGCGTGGTGCCGGGATGAACGCCCGAAATCAGCAACCGGTTGGCACGGCCTTCTTCCAGGAGACGGATTGCCTCGTTGACGCGGGCATGCCCGCCCGTCAGCACGACAATGGCATCCGCATTTGCGGAAGCCGGCACTCTGGCATTGGCAACCTTCTGCGCGAACATGGCAAACTGCCCGACGGTTCCCGCAACAAGAGCCGTGATGACGGCAACGAAAAGGATCCTGAGACCGAAGCGTTTCTTGCGCGCATCGCCGCTTGTGGCGTTCCTGCGCGCTGTGCCCTTGTCCTTTGAAACGGACACACGCCGATCGCCAACGACGGAAGAACCGTCGTCCAGAACGGGGTCTAACACTGTGTCAGCATGGGTCATGGCGCGACTATGATAAGTGATTCGGCCAATTTCACGGCATTGTGCGATAAAATCAATCCACTTTTGCCAAATGGGCCTTGACGGCAAGGCCAGAAGTCAGGGCTGTCAGGATCGCGACGAGGAACACCACACCGAATACACCGAGGTAGCCGGGCAGGCTGACGGAGATGCCGCCGAAGAGAGCCGACATCTGGTCCGACCCCGCCTGGCCGGAGCCCTGCCGGGTCAGCATGTCAACCGTCAGAAAGGCCAGGATGGCCGCAACACCGCCGGAAACGCCGCCCTTCAGGCCCAGCATCAGGAAGTGGCGCTGGAATTCACGAGCGATGAAACCGTCCTCCGCTCCAACGAAATGCAGAACGGAGACGACGTCCTTGTTGCCGGCCATGGCTGCCTGGGTCGCAAAGACGACGCTCAAGACCATTGAGCCGAGCACAAGCACCATGATCGCAAAGCCGCCCAGAACCACCGCGCCTGCCATGGCCGACAGGCGAGACGTCCAGACGGAATGATCGTCGACACTCGCGCCCGTCACGTTCTGCGAGACCATCGAGCGCAACTGCGACAGGTTCAGAAGTTCCGGATCCCCAACCGTGATCTGAATGAGCCGCGGCACCGGCAAGCCGTCAAGCTGAAGGCCTTCACCCAGCCAGGGCTCCAGCAATGACTTGGTTTCGGCATCGGACAGGGCCCGTACGGAATCGATGCCCGGAAATTCCTGCGCAAGCGCAACGGCCTTGTCGATCTCCCGCAGCATGTCGACGCCTTCGGCCGGGCGGATCTGAATGGTGATCTCACGCACCAGATCGTTCTGCCACGCATCGGCTGCGTCCCACACCACCGACACTGCACCGACTGTCAGACAGGCCAGAAAGCTCATGATGGCCACCACCAGCGTGAGAGCCCGCCCGGCGACTGCCTGTGGCGGAACGATCGCCGCGGAGGGGCGCAACTTGGCATCGTCCCCCTGGGGTGCTTCGTTCTTCGGCCTGGGGGCGGCCTTGCGCGCCGGCTTTCGGCCACGCTTCGGTCGTTCGGCTCGCTTGGGCGGGCGAACACTGGCGGCGCTTGCCTGTTTTTTGTCTGTGTCGTCGGACTGAGCCATCATGCCGCCTAATCGAAAATTGAGAGGCGCCCGTCGGCAAGCACCATGCGCCGGGCGTCCACCTGTTCCAGCAGCGCGATATCGTGGGTCGCGATGACGACAGAGGTGCCGAGTTTGTTCAATTCGATGAAAAGGCGCAACAGACGACGTGCAAGTGGCGGATCCACGTTACCTGTCGGCTCGTCCGCGAGCAGCACCTCCGGCCGGGTGATCAGCGCCCGCGCAATGGCCGCACGCTGCTTTTCCCCACCCGACAGCACCGGCGGCAGCACATGCATGCGATCCCCAAGTCCGACCCATTTCAACAGATCAATCACATCGGAGCGGTATTCGGATTCGTCCTTTCCCACCACGCGCAGTGGCAGGGCCACGTTTTCATAGGTTGTCAGATGGTCCAGCAGGCGAAAATCCTGAAACACCACGCCGATCTTGCGCCGGAGCTTCGGCAATTCCTGCTTATCGATCACGCTCAGGTCGCGGTTGAAAACCTTTATCAGGCCTCGGGTCGGGCGCAGGGACATGAACAGGAGCCGGATCAGGCTGGTCTTGCCCGCCCCCGAGGGACCGGTCAGGAACTGAAACGACTGCGGTTCGATCTGAAAAGTCAGGTCGCGCAGGATTTCCGATCCCATTCCGTATCTCAATCCGACATTTTCGAAGCGGATCACAAAATTACTCCTGTTGATGGCCCGAACGCTATAGCCTGGCCGTTAACGGTGCATTAATCATATAAAGGTCCATTAAGGACCTGAAAGCCCGTCATAGGATTTGCTTGGCCCTTGTCCAATATTTCGTGCCGGATTTCGACCCCCCGGTTCCAAAGTGAACCGCTAGAGCATGCCATGGCGAAAGGTCTTCGCACATGAAGATCAAATGTCCGGACTGCAGTACGTCCTACGAGATTAAGGTAGAGGCGCTTGGCCCGGAAGGGCGTAGCGTCAAATGCGCCAAATGCGGCAACCGCTGGTTCGTTTCGCCCGACGATGACGAAGAAGGCGATGTTGCGTTCAGCGCAAAGAACGACGTCGACGAAATTGCACCTCCTTCCGTTGAAGAAGATCCCGCACAGGACGAAGCCGATTGGGCAGCCGACGCGGAAGAAGAAACGTTCGACGCCGAAGCGGATGACGACGACGACGAACCCGAAGCAGCCGTCGCTCCCGAACCCGCAGCCGCCCGTACGGCCAGCGACGAGGCAAAATTCGCTGCGGATCTGAAGGAAGACGCCAGGACCGGTGAGCCTGAAAACAAGGCCGACATCGAATCCATGGCCAAGCGGCCGAAGATCATCGTCAATCCGAACAAGTTCCGGCGGGACCAGATCGGTGCGATCCTCAACTGGATCCTGCGGCGAAATTTTCGGCGCATTGGCGGCGTTGCCCTGTTCGGCGTCGCGGTTGCGGCCTGTGTTTTGTTTGTCCTCATGCGAGACTCGCTCGTCAAACAGTCTCCTGACCTGGCAAGCCTGTTCCGGATGATCGGGTTTGAAGTCAATCTGCGCGGACTTGAATTCCGCAACCTGCGCACCTTCACCGAGGTCGAGGACGGCAAGAAGGTTCTCGTGGTCGAGGGCTCGATCCGCAACCTGCTTGATGAACTGAACTCGGTGCCCGCCGTGCGCCTGTCGATCCGCGGTGCGGACCTGCAGGAAGTTTATGCCTGGACTGTCGAGCCCAGAACAAAATCGCTAAACGCACTGGACGAAACCCGGTTCAGGACGATATTAGCCGACCCTCCGAAAACCGCGTCCGATATCCAGGTCCGGTTTGTTGAACGCGGCCAACGCCAGGTAGTTCTAGAGTGACCATGACATCAGATATCCATACTCTGTTCGATGAAGACGCCATTGCCCAACGTGTTGGCGCACTCGCAGAGGAAATCGCCGAAGGCAAACCGCAAAATCTTTTGGTTGTCGCGGTTCTGAAAGGCAGCTTCATTTTTGCGGCCGACCTTGTGCGGGCAATGCACCGGGCAGGGCTGCAGCCGGAAATGGAGTTCATGCACCTGTCCTCTTATGGCGCCGGGACTGAAGGCTCCGACACCATCCGGATTTTGCGCGATGTTGAAAGTGACGTTAACGAGCGCGATATTATTTTAGTGGATGATATCCTGGAATCCGGTCGCACGCTCGCCTTCGCGCGGGAGCGACTGCTGAACAGGGGCGCACACTCGGTGAAGATCGCAGCTCTGCTGGATAAACCCGAGCGCCGTAAAGCTGCCATATCTGCCGATTATGTCGGTTTTGCCTGTCCTGATAAGTTTGTCGTCGGATATGGTATGGATATGGGCCACGCTTGGCGGCAGTTGCCCTATATTGGATACGTTGTCGCCCCGGACGACGGAGCGGCTGACGGCAACACAGGAGAGTGAGCATGGCTCGCATTCTTCTTACTGAAGACGATGAAGCTGTCCGCAGCTTCGTAAAGCGTGCCCTGGAGCTTGACGGTCATTCCGTTGAAGCGGCCGAGGATGGCGGCGAAGCCGTCGAAGTTCTGACCCGCGAGAAGGGCAGCTTCGACCTGCTGCTTTCCGACATCAAGATGCCCGTCATGGACGGCATTGCCCTGGCTCTGCATACGGCGCGCGACTACCCACGGCTGCCGATCCTCCTCATGACCGGCTTTGCCGACCAGCGTGAACGGGCCAATGGCTTGGAATCCCTGGTCCATGACGTGGTCACCAAGCCGTTTTCGCTGGCCGATATCCGCAAGGCCGTGCGCAACGCCATTTCCGGCGATCTGCCGAGCGAGACCCGCCGCTACGCGTAAGGCCTGCCGCCGCAATTCCGAAACCCAAGACCCCGCTTCGGCGGGGTTTTTGTTTGGGCTGATCACGCCGGTAGTCACCGTATTCCTTCAGAGCACAGAGAATTGAGCAAGCGCCCATCCTTCGAGACAGCGCTTCGCGCTTCCTCAGGATGAGGGTGATCTTGTGGCAACGAGATATCCGAATGTGGCTGGGCTCTCCGCGGGGCTTACAAAAGGCCTCACCCCAAAAGACAACCTCATCCTGAGGAGCGCACGTGTGCGCGTCTCGAAGGATGGGCCACAAACACAAACATCACCGCCAAAAACAATTGACCCCGCCGAAGCGGGGTCGTGAGCCTTTGTCAGAAACGGGCCTAGTACCGCTTCAGGAGCCGCTCCAGATAATCGAGCTCCAGCTGCGGCCGGGAAGGATCGGAGAAGCGGCGGCGGAGCTCTTCCAGGATCCTACGCGCCCGCTGAACATCGATCTCGTCGGGGATGCGCACCCTGTTGTTGAAGTCCGGGCCCTCGGTGCGCCGCGGACGGCCAAGAGGGTCTTCGTCCATCGGCGACGCACCGTTGGGCGATCCCGGGCCTTCGCCCTGACCCATCATCTGCTCCGTCAGGCCCTGAGCGCCGCGCCGAAGGGCATCCAGGGCGTCGCCCTGCTCGCCGAGCGCCTGCTGACCCTGTCCATCTCCCAGGGACTGCTGAGCCTCGCCCATGGACTCGCCGGCTTCACCCAGCGCCTGGTTCTGGCCCATGCCGTTCTGGCTAAGCTGGTCCATGAGTTCCTGCAGCCGCTGTGCCAGGTCACCCTGGCCCTCCTGAAGCTGCTGAAGCATCTGTTCCAGTTGCTCCTGGGTCAGCTGCTGTCCCTGGCCCTGTTGTTGCTGACCGGGTTGCTGCTGTTGACCACGGCGCTGCTGCTGCTGATCCTGGTTGAACTTGTGGGTTTCATCCATCAGCTGCTGTTGCCGCTGGATCATTTCACCCAACTGGTTGAGCATCTCCATCATTTCGCTGGACATGCTGTTGGGCATCATCTGCGGCCGGCCTGCTTGCAGGTTTTCCAGCATCTGCTGCATCTGTGCCAGCAGCTCGCGGGCAGCATCACGGGAGCCGGTACGCGCCAGCTCCTCGATCCGGTCCAGCATTTCGCTCAGGTCCTGTTCGCTGAGCGTCTGCTGATTGCCGTCGAAAGGCTGCATGGCCTGCGGGTTCTGGCGCATCTGCTCGGCCAGTGCCTGCATGTATTCGTTCAGGGCTTCCCGCAGCTGCTGGGTCAGCTTGGCGATTTCCTCGTCGCTCGCCCCTTCTTCCAGCGCCTTGCGCAGGGCCTCCTGGGCATCACGCAGCTTGCGTTCGGCTGCGGAAAGGTCACCGTCCTCGATCGACAGGGCCAGGTCCCACAAGAGCGGCAACAGGGCCTTCAGGTCTTCGTCTGTCTTTGCGTTAACTAGAGAGCCATAGGCAAAGCGCATGCCCAGATAGTTGCGCGGCTTGAAGTCGAACATTTCCGGCGCCAGCATCAGGGCGTCGAACGCGATGATGACCTCGCCCTGGCTTTCGGCATCAAGCGCAAGATTACGGCGCTGTTCGACGACAGCGCGGGCCAAGGGCTTGCCGAAGCGTCTCTGGGGCAGGGTAATGCGGTACGCGGGCGATTGCCCTTCCTGACCGGCCTGGTCACGCGCCAGCAGCGACAGATTGACTTCAGAACCGGCCCAGGGATGCGACGTCAGGTCCCGGATGGTTTCCGCCGTCTTGGCTGTGCCGGCGCGCGGCGGCAGTGAAAGCGGGAACTGGGGTGCTTCCACAAGCGGGCGCGGCGCCCGGTTGTTGTTGTCCGGATTAGGCAGGGGCGCGATGCGAGCCTCGGCGGCGACAACGCCATAGTCGTCATTCACTAGATAGGAAAACTTGAGCGCGCCGCTGAGCTGTTCTTCAGGATCGTCCGTCAACCGGATGTCCGGCGCATCGTCCGGCTTCACCGCAAAGACATAGCTCAGCATCGGCTCTTCGCCGTTGAGCAGCTCGACGATACCGGTCGTTTCCAGTTCGAGCCGGCGTTCAACCGGCAAAAGCGTTTTCAGATCCGGATCTTCCGTTTCTGTCCCAAGTTCAGGTTCGATCACCTGAGGCTCGGCGTCTTCCGCACGGGCGTAGGTCATCTTGAGATCACGTGCACCCTGGGTGCGGACCACAAGTATCGACCCTTCCGGGACGGAGATCGGCGCACCCGGGTCGCGCAACTGGGCGCTTTCGCCCGTCAGGTAAATCGGTGGCTCGCTGGTATAAAGCGGTGGCGTGACCCAGGCATCGAGACGGCTGGGCGGTTCCACTGTCTTGAACGGGTTCTGAAAGGCCGAGACCAGCCGGCCGAAATGATCGCCACTTGCTGTCGAAAAGCCGATCAGGAGTACACTGGCGGCCAGGACGCGAAGCGCCCAGGGATCGCGTCGGAAGGCCTGCGGATCCGGCGCTTTCGAACGGATCGCTGCAACTGCTTCGGCTGTGCGGCGCTGATGCAACGCCCAGATGGCCTGACTTTCGCGATCGCTCGCACCGACCGACAATTCGTCTTCAAGCGTTGTCAGGGGACGGTGGGTACGGCCTGAGGATTTCTCGACCCGGGAAAGCGCATCCTCGCGCGTCGGCCAGGCAAGGTGGAAGAGATCCCGCGCCGCCCAAACGGTGGCGGCAGCGAATACGAGAAGCCCGAGCGGGCCTGCCCAGGCAGGAAGAACCAGCCACAGACCAAGCCAGGACAGTCCGACAAACAGGCCGAGTACCACCAGCACCGGAAGCAAAGCACGCCACAGGCGTTCGATGAACAAGGCACGGCGGCTTTGGCGCACCAGCCTGTCCAGCCGGGATCGGATCAAGGCCCGCCAGCCGTAGGTCTCGGAAGAAATCTGCCGTTCTTGATCGGGATCGCTGTCGCTCGGGCTCAATGGCACCTCCGGTTTTGCCCCCCGAACTGCCCGTTTCTCCGGAAACGCAGCCCGCTGGACCTGCCCACCATACAATAAGGTGAGGCATAGCGGGCTGTCCGGCAACCTGTCGGTTCAACTAATTGTCAGCCGATCTGTTCACGAACCCTTGAGCCAGTCCGGAATCCGGTCCAGACCGAGCAGGTCTTCGTAGCTGGTCCGGGGTCGGATAACGGCAAATTGGTCTGCATTTACGAGCACTTCGGGCACCAGAAGCCGCGAATTGTACGTGCAGGACTGGACTGCGCCATAGGCGCCGGCCGAGTAGACCGCCAACATTTCGCCGGCCTCTACCCAGGGCATATCCCGGTTCTGGGCCAGAAAATCACCGGTTTCGCACACCGGACCGACAATATCGGCCTTGATTCGGTCTGTTTCTTTCCCCGGTTCGCGCACCGGGCGTACCTCGTGATAGGCCTCGTAAAGCGTCGGACGGATCAGGTCGTTCATGGCGGCATCGACAATGACGAAATTCTTGTCGGCACCTTCCTTCACATAGACGACTTCGGTAACCAGGATGCCGGCGTTGCCGGCAATCATGCGGCCCGGCTCGAACATGACCATGCAGTCCAGTTCGCGCACATGCTTCTTGACCACCTGGGCATAAGCGTCCGGATGCGGCGGTGGGTTGTTGTCGGTGATATAGGGGATACCCAGTCCACCACCGAGATCGACATGGTCGATCGTGTGGCCTTGCGAGCGCAGATCCGTGATCAGCTCGCCCAGACGCGCAAATGCGTTGTCGAAAGGCTCCAGCTCCGTGATCTGCGAGCCGATGTGCATGTCGATGCCGGTGACCTTGATACCGGGCAGAGCCGCTGCCTCGGCATAAACGTCACGTGCACGCTGCCAGGGAATGCCAAACTTGTTCTCGGCCTTGCCGGTCGCAATCTTGGCATGGGTCTTGGCATCGACGTCCGGGTTGATGCGCATGGACACCCGTGCGGTCTTGCCCATTGCAGTGGCAACCCGTGAAAGCTGGCGCAACTCAGGCTCGGACTCCACGTTGAAGCACAAGATGTCTTCCTGAAGCGCGTAGGCTTGTTCGGCCTCGGTCTTGCCGACCCCCGAAAAGACGATCTTCGACGCGGGAACGCCCGCAGCCCGTGCACGGCGCAATTCACCTTCCGAGACCACGTCCATGCCGGCGCCCAACTGCGCAAGCGTCTTCAGGACCGCCTGGTTGGAATTTGCCTTCATCGCATAGCAGACCAGCGACGGGATATCGCTGAACGCGGCGGCAAACACCTGGTAGTGACGGGTGAGCGTTGCCGTGGAATAGCAGTAGAACGGCGTACCGACTTCACGCGCGATCGTCTCGATCGCCACGTCTTCGGCAAACAGCTCGCCATTCTTGTAATCGAAGTGATGCAAGGGACGGCCCTCATGCGGCTGGATCAGGTTCAGGGCCGGTCGGTGTTACCAGACCGTGGGGAAGCTGATCGGCATTGAAACGATGGAGCGTATCGGTTGCCTCGGCAGAGCCGGCTCGCTCCGATGCGCAGCCGGCTCTGCCGCTGCGCGCATGGTTTATCGGATCATGAAATCCAGGAAAAAGGGCTTGTCGCTTTGCGGCGCTTCCGGCTGAACCGGTGCTGCCACAGCGGGATCAACCGCGGCGTCCGCCTGCTGCACAGGCGCTCCCGGGTTTTCCAGCCCGCCCTTGCGGCCACACCCTGCCAGGGTCACGCTCAGGCAAAGACCGACCAGAGCCAGGGTTTTGAACCGCATTGTCATCACCATCATGCCTTTTTGGATCGACTGCCCCGCGTCCGGGCGGACACGGGAGTTCTTACAAAGTCACATACCGGTCCTTCTCCTCGCATGACACGGCGCGTTCGGCAAGACCAGTTCGCGCCGTGCGTTGCGGGGAAAGCCGACCTTCAATGGGCCATCAGGCCTTGGCCAGCTCTTTCAGCCAGCGGCGTGCCTGCTTGCGTACGTTTACCGGCGACGTGCCGCCATAGCTGGTTCGGCTGCGTACGGATTTGTCGACGGACAGCACCTGGAAGATCTCGTTGGTGATCTTCGGCTCCACCGCCTGCATCTCCTCCAGCGAAACCTTGTGCAGTTCGATGCCCTTCTCGACGGCAATCGCCACGATGCGCCCGGTCACGTGGTGGGCGTCGCGGAACGGCAGACCGAGAACGCGAACCAGCCAGTCGGCGAGGTCCGTTGCAGTCGAATAGCCAGAGCCTGCGGCCTTCTTCAGCGCCTTGGTGACAGGCTCCAGATCGCGGATCATGCCGGTCATGGCCGCAAGAGCCAGGGAAACGCTGGCCAGGCCGTCGAAAGCCTGCTCCTTGTCTTCCTGCATATCCTTGGAATAGGCGAGCGGCAGGCCCTTCATCATCACCAGAAGCGCTTGCAGTGAACCGTAGATTCGGCCCGACTTGGCACGCACCAGTTCCGCCGCATCCGGGTTCTTCTTCTGCGGCATGATCGACGAACCGGTCGAAAACTTGTCCGACAGTTTCACGAAGCCGAACTGCGCCGAGCACCAGATGACGATTTCCTCGGCAAGGCGCGACAGGTGCATGGCGGTGAGAGACGCCGTCGCCAGCGCCTCGATGACGAAATCACGGTCGGAAACGGCATCGAGCGAATTGGCAGACGGACGGTCGAAACCGAGCGCCTTGGCGGTCATGTGCCGGTCGATCGGGAAGGACGTGCCGGCTAGCGCCGCTGCACCAAGAGGGCACTCATTCATGCGCTTGCGCGCATCGCGTACCCGGCCCCGGTCGCGGCCGAACATTTCGACGTAGGCCAGCATGTGGTGTCCGAAGGTCACCGGCTGGGCCGACTGCAGGTGCGTGAACCCGGGCATGACGTCGGCAGCATGGGTTTCCGCCTTTTCCGCCAGGGCCTGCATCAGCTCACCCAGCTGGTCGTCGAGCGTATCGAGCGTGTCGCGCACCCACAGGCGGAAATCGGTCGCCACCTGGTCGTTGCGTGAGCGCGCCGTGTGCAGGCGTCCGGCAGCCGGGCCGATCAGCTCGGCAAGGCGCGCCTCGATGTTCATGTGGATGTCTTCAAGCGCGCGGGAAAACTTGAATTTGCCGCTTTCGATCTCTGACAGGATTGTGTCTAGACCTTGAACGATCTTGTCGGCATCGTCCCGCGTCACAATGTCTTTTTCCGCGAGCATGCGCACATGGGCTTTCGAGCCGTCGATGTCCTGCTTATATAGCTTCCGGTCGAAGTCGATGGAGGCGTTGATCTCCTCCATGATGGCGTCCGGTCCCTCAGCGAACCGGCCTCCCCACATGCGATTGCTCATGTCCTGTCCCTTAGAAGGCGCCCCCTTGCGGGGTGTGAACGAATGACAAAGCCAACCGAACCAGCGAAAACCAACAGACGCGGCATTGTTGCCGCCGGGCTTGCGGGTGCAGTGGCCGCCGTAGCGGCTCTATACGTGATCGCTGGACCGAATGGCAACATCGCCGGTGCGCAAAGCTGTTCGGCTGCACTCGATTTTGCGGCGGCGGCCAAGCCTTTTGCCACTGGAGAAGTGGCCGCCTTCCTTCCGGCAAGCGCGCCGCTGGACCTTCAGCACCTGACCTTCAAGGGGCCTGACGACCAGCAGATGGCGCTGTCGGACTTCGGCGGCAAGACAGTGCTCCTCAATCTCTGGGCAACATGGTGCGCCCCGTGCCGCAAGGAAATGCCGGCCCTGGACGAGCTGCAGGCGGAGATGGGAGACGACAATTTCGAGGTGGTTGCGGTCAATCTCGACCGTGGCGGACCGGAAAAGCCGAAAGACTTTTTAAACGAGATCGGCGTCGGCAATCTCGCCTTCTATCAGGACAGTTCGAACGATCTTCTGAAGGATCTGCGCAAGGTTGCGCGGGCAACCGGTTTGCCGACAACCATTCTGGTTAGCCCCAAGGGCTGCGAGATCGGCACCATGTACGGCCCCGCCGAATGGGCCTCCGGCGAGGCCAAGGCGCTTATTAAAAACGCAATGGCGGCCCCGGACGCCTGACGTCCGGCTGCCGCCAGAAATATCAAGATCATCAGCCCTTTCGAAGCCGGTGGAGGTGACCCTCCGCCGGATCAGACGCTGATGTCGACCGCGTTGCCCAGACCTGGAATGCGGCGCGACTCGCGCCGATCTTCTTCCTGGGTCGCCTGGGCCTGCTCCAGCCGCTCGGCAACCTGGCGTTCCTGCTGGTTCTGGTCCCTTACCGCATTGGCAGCAAGTTCGCTGCGAACACTTGCAGCGCTGTAGGCGGCCGAGGAAGAGGAACTGTCGATAGCACTCGGCATGATGGGCTACTCCTTCGCCGTGGTGATGAGGCTTGTCCGCAGCCGTTGGTCACCCGTCATCCTTGCAATCGGGCAACTCGGCTTTTTGTTCGTTCGTCTTACGCTTTCAGTCGGCTTATCCGGAAGATGCGCCACATCAGGCCAGGATGTTGACCTGTAATCCGACACCATCTTCCAGCCGACGCGTTTCCGCGCGATTTTCCAGTTGCTCAGCTTGCCGGCTCAGGAATTCTGCCCGGTTCGTGCTGAAACTCGCCTGGCGTTGCGCGATCACGGCTGCAGCTTCAGAGCGTTTGGTCTTGAACGCTTCGGCTTGTTCTGCAACCTGGCCCGCACGCGTGTTGGCCTGGTTCGGCTGATACGCCTGGGATGCTCCATATCCTATTGCTTCAGGCATGGTCGTTCCAATCCTTGGATACGATTTCAAACTTCATCTTGTATGAAATACCTGAATTCAAAGGTAAATTTCCAAAACAACTGTCAGAGTTGCTGACTCAATTACTGAATTGATCAGAATATTTTTCTTAAAACTTTACGCAATTATGGATAAGTATCTGAAAGACAGGAACTTTCAGAAGCATCTTTCGAGAGGCGCTTTTCAGGCTTCACCCGAAAAAAGGCACTCGGCGGAGCAACGAAAACGGCCCGTGCGGGGCAAATCCGCACGGGCCGTTAACAAAACTGCAAAGGAACGGGATCAGGCGCTGACGTCTACCCGTCCGCCGAGACCGGGAGGTGGTGTGGCCTGTTGAGCCTGAAGATTGTCAGCCCCTTGCTGCAGCAGCGCCACCAGATTGGCGTCCTGCTGGGCGGCCATCTTCATCATCTCTGTCTGAAGCGTCTGGGCTGTCTGTGCCTGGGTCTGCGCAACGAATGTCGTGGCAATGCCAACGCTGTCCATCATTAACTCCTGAGGTTGTGGCCACCCTAACCCCCTACCCTTAATCAGGTGTTAACGAATGTCAGTGCCCCTCCCGCAAGACACTGCGCCGGACCTTGCCGGACGGTGTGCGTGGCAACTGTTCCAGCACCTTGTAAACCTTGGGACGCTTGTATTCCGCCAGGTTTTCTGCCGCATGAGCGGCAAGACGGTCGGCATCCAGCTGTCCGGGGAGGGCCGGCACCACGAAGGCCGTTATCAGGCTGACACCTTCGCGCGCAAGCACCGCCGTCACGGCCACTTCCTGCACCTGCGGGTCCGCTGCCAGCACCCGCTCCACTTCTTCCGGAGCTACCCTGTAGCCGAAGGCGTTCATCAGATCGTCAGCACGGCCTTCGTACCAGAAATAGCCGTCTTCATCCGTACGCGCCCTGTCGCCGGTCAGGAACCAGTCGCCCCTGAATGCGGCCGCCGTTTCCTCGGCACGGTTCCAGTATCCCAGCATCAGGCCCGGTTCATCCCTGTGAACAGCCAGAAGCCCTGTCTCCGTTCCGGCCACCGGCACCGGCGTGTCATCCAACTCGCTGAGAATGGAAACCTTCCGGCCTTCCTGAGGTTTGCCCGGGGAACCCGGCTTTACCGGAACGCTGGGGCTGCTGGAGAGATAGGTGGAGATCTCGCTCATGCCGAGCGCTTCATAAAGTTCGCGGCCGGTGCGTTCCCTCCACTCCCGATAAAGACTTGCCGGAAGCGCTTCTCCGGCCGTCAGGCCGTGGCGAAGGTCGGGAAAGGAGGCGGGCGTAACAGCACCATATTTCAGGATACGCCGGTAGAGACTGGGCACGGCCGCAAACAGCGTCGCCCTTGTGTCTGTCATCAGGTCCGGCCAGAGGTTCGGGTCTCGAGGCCCGTCATAAACAACACTGGTCGCACCATTGGCCCAGGGGTCCATCAAGCCGGCACCCAGCGTATAGGTCCAGTTGAATGCTCCGGCATGAAGCAGTCGGTCGGAAGCGCCGATGCCATACCAGCCGGAATACATGGGCCGGCGCGCACTGGCGGCGCGCTGCGCATGCAGGACGCCCTTCGGCGTGCCGCTGGTACCGGACGTATAGACAAGAAAAGCCGGGTCGTCAGCGTGGGTCTCCGCAAAGTCTCCCGGCTCTGCCTGCTTCAGTTCGACCAAGGCCTCTGGACCCAGCAACGTCGCGCTGCCCGCGTTCGGCAGCACAGTATGTCCGTCGTGCAGCACCATCCGCGCGCCGCTGTCGGCCAGGATCGCGTCAGCTTCGGATGCAGTAAGTTGGGAAGACGTCGGGATCGGCACGAAACCACCCGCAATCGCCCCGAAGAACGCCAGCGGAAAATCGCTGGAGTGACCGATCCTGAGAAGGATACGGTCACCGGGCGAAAGATCCGTGGCCCGCAAACCCGCGGCAACCGAAAGAACAGCCCGCGTCAGCAAGCCATAGCTCCATGTTTCCAGAAGGGCGCCACCGGCCCCAACCAGTTCCAGCGCCGTCTTGCCCGGTTCCGGGGCGGCGCTGGTCAGGCAATAGCGGGCTAGGTTCATCGTTACCGGGGCTTCTGCGGTGGCTGGCGAACCGATTACCGGGTCGGAACCGGGTGCTCGCCGCGGTAATCATAGAAACCGCGTTGGGTCTTGCGGCCGAGCCAGCCTGCTTCAACGTATTTCACGAGCAGCGGGCACGGACGATACTTGGTGTCCGCCAGACCTTCGTAAAGCACCTGCATGATCGACAGGCAAGTATCGAGACCGATGAAATCCGCAAGCTGCAGCGGCCCCATCGGATGGTTGGCCCCGAGACGCATGGCCTTGTCGATGGAATCAACAGAACCGACGCCTTCATAGAGCGTGTAAATTGCTTCGTTGATCATCGGCAGAAGGATACGGTTGACCATGAAGGCCGGGAAATCCTCTGCGACGGCAATCTGCTTGCCGAGACGGACGCAGAACCCTTTCGAGGCTTCGAAAGTCTCGTCTTCCGTGGCAATGCCGCGCACCAGCTCGACCAGCTCCATGACCGGTACCGGGTTCATGAAGTGGATGCCGATGAAGCGTTCCGGACGATCGGTCGAAGCGGCAAGACGCGTGATCGAGATCGAAGATGTGTTGGTCGCCAGGATCGCTTCGGGCTTCAGGATCGGGCAAAGCTGCGAAAAGATCTTGCGTTTGACCTGCTCGTTCTCGACGGCCGATTCAATCACCAGGTCTGCATCACGCAGAAGATCGAGATCTTCGGCTGCCTTGATGCGATCCAGCGCAGCGTTGCGCTCTTCCTCGGTGATCATGGACTTGGACACCTGGCGCGCCAGGTTGCCGTTGATCGAAGCCAGGCCGGATTCGATCCGTTCCATGGAGAGATCGCTCAATCCCACGTCGAAGCCCGCAAGTGCACACACATGCGCAATGCCGCTGCCCATCTGACCAGCGCCGATTACGCCGACTTTCTTGATTTCGACTGCCATCCTGAAAATCCGATCTTTAGAAAACATCCCGATTGGACGGGTTGCGGCTATTTTTGGCAAGTCTTGCGCCGAACAGCAAGAACCCCGGAGCGAAAACTGTTATTCGCCCCGGGGTCCGTGATCAATTTGCCGCAGGTGTTACTCGACGGCAGCCTTCAATTCCGGCAGCACGTCGAAGAGATCCGCCACTAGGCCATAGTCCGCGACCTGGAAGATCGGAGCTTCCTCGTCCTTGTTGATCGCGACGATCACCTTGGAATCCTTCATGCCGGCAAGGTGCTGGATGGCACCGGAAATGCCGCAGGCAATGTAGAGATCCGGAGCAACCACCTTGCCGGTCTGGCCGACCTGCCAGTCGTTCGGGGCGTAGCCCGCATCGACGGCGGCGCGCGATGCACCGACCGCCGCGCCGAGAGCATCGGCCACCGGCATGATGACTTCCTGGAACTTCTCGGAAGAACCGAGCGCGCGGCCGCCGGAGATGATGATTTTGGCAGACGTCAGTTCCGGACGGTCGGACTTGGAAAGCTCCTCGCCGACGAATTCCGAAAGACCCGAACCGTCCGTTCCCGCAACGGTTTCAACAGCGGCAGAACCGCCTGCTTCCGCTGCCGCGAACGTGGAGGTCCGCACGGTGATCACCTTCTTGGGATCACCGGATTTCACGGTCTGGATCGCGTTGCCAGCGTAGATCGGACGCTCGAAAGTATCCGAGTCGACAACAGCCGTCACGTCGGAGATCTGCATCACGTCCAGAAGGGCTGCGACGCGCGGCAGGGTGTTCTTGCCGTTGGCGGTTGCCGGGGCAACGATCGCGTCATAATCGCCTGCAAGGCCGACGATCAGATCGGCGGTCGGCTCGGCCAGCTGGTGCTCCAGCGCATCGCTTTCAGCAAGCAGAACCTTGGCGACGCCGGAAAGCTTGGACGCGGCATCCGCAACGCCCTGAACGCCCTTGCCGGCGACCAGGACGTGAACGTCGGCACCAAGAGCGACGGCAGCCGTCAGGGCCTTTGCCGTGGCATCGCTCAGTTCGCCACCGGCGTATTCGGCCACAAGAAGTGTTGTCATGTTTTATCCTCCTGCGACGGGTCTTAAAGGACGCCGGCTTCGTTCTTGAGTTTGTCGACCAGCTCGGAAACGGAACCGACCTTGATACCGGCCTGGCGTGATGCCGGCTCGGTGGTGGTGACAACGGTGAGGCGCGGCGTGGTGTCGACACCAAAATCGGCCGGAGACTTTTCGTCGATCGGCTTCTTCTTCGCTTTCATGATGTTCGGCAGGGACGCATAGCGCGGCTCGTTGAGGCGCAGGTCCGTGGTCACGATGGCCGGCAGCTTCAGCTTCACGGTCTGCAGGCCGCCATCCACTTCACGGGTGACATCGACAGTGCCTTCGCCCAGATCAACCTTGGAGGCAAATGTGCCCTGGCTCCAACCGAGGAGGGCTGCCAGCATCTGGCCGGTCTGGTTGCAGTCGTCGTCAATCGCCTGCTTGCCGAGGATCACGAGACCCGGCTCTTCGGCTTCGACGATCGCTTTCAGGATCTTCGCGACTGCCAGCGGCTCGGTGGTGTCGTCGGTTTTCACCAGAATGCCGCGGTCGGCGCCCATGGCAAGGCCGGTGCGCAGCGTTTCGGTAGCCTGTTGCGGCCCGACGGACACGACGATCACTTCACTCGCCTTGCCCGCTTCCTTCAGCCGAAGGGCTTCTTCGACGGAGATTTCGTCAAACGGGTTCATGGACATCTTGACGTTGGCAAGATCGACGCCAGAACCATCCGCCTTCACACGGACCTTCACGTTGTAGTCGATGACCCGTTTTACGGGTACGAGGATCTTCATTTGGTCTCAACCTCTTGCTGGGCCGGCTTTCACCGCACCGCATTCTCCGGCTCTCTGCCCTCATGACGCTAGGTTACAAACGGCAGAATTGAGCCAATCGTGGCGCATGGCGGGGGACGGTACTGACCGACACGGCACCTGTCAATTGCGGTAAAAGGTCTAAGGCGGCAATTTGCCGGGCTTGGAAAAACATGCGTCGCAATGATGATAGTTCGGCAACGCAACAATGCGTGGAAAACCGGGGCTCACCGCAAAAAGGAAACCGCGCGCACCTGTTAAGGCAACACGCGGCGACTTCTCTGTTTTCCTGGTCCCGGTCCCCGGTCAGATGCCGGGGGTCTGCGGCGAGAACTTGTCGGACACCGGTTCGGCGAACACGGTTACCCAGGTGCCGTTCTCGTCCCGGCAGGCCGTGCCACGAATGGAAAGGTCCAGCCTGCTGAAGGTGGTCTCGCGAAGGTACTCGCGGCACCAGTGCCCGCTCTTGCTGCGGTAGGTCTTGATCGGCGTCAGGATCTCGCGCCAGTCGCCTTCCTGCCCAACGAACACGGGCTCGCCGCTGACTTTCGTTTCCAGCGCTTCCTGGACGGTCTGTGCCAGGAGCATCCGCTCGGTTTCCATATGTGCGGCAAGAGAAGACACGGCACTGTCCATCCGCGTCTGCATCCAGTAGGTGGTAAAGCCGAAAGTGCCGGCGACCATCACAAGTGCGGCGGCGATCTGGATCAACACGCCTGTCCAGGATGCATGCGCATGACGGGTCGCAGGTCCTTCGCGCTTGGCGAATTCCTTTTCGATGAGTGCTTCGAACCTTGCCATTGATTCGTCAGGCACCGGCGCGGCAACCGCTTTTTGCAAAATGGCATTGTCCTTGGACATCTGCTCCAGCAGATCATGTCCGCCACCTGTCGCCTCGATGCGGCGAAGCAGAGCTGCACGTTCCTCTTCCGAACCTTCCTCGTCCAGGATCTTGCCGATATCCTTTGCAAGCAGGATCTGTTCGCGCTTTTCGTCAAATGTCATCACATACCCCCTGGCATGCTGCGCAGCCTGACGCCCTGCGGGGCATCGTTCGTGTCCAGCCACTCACGCAGTTTCAGTCTTGCGCGGGCAAGCCGGCTGGTTACCGTTCCAATCGGAACGCCGAGTTCATCCGCCACATCCTTGTAGCTTCTGCCCTCAACGGCGATCTTCAGAAGCACCTCGCGGTTGTCTTCTTCCAGCTCGCCAATGAAATCCTGCACTTTCTGAAGTTCCAAGCTGTCGGCGGCGGCTTTCGCGCCGTCGTAGCTTTCCTCGAATTCCAGCATGGCAAGGTCGAAAAGCCTGGCCCGGTTTGCGGTGTCGCGAACCGAATTGAAGTACAGATTCTGCAAAATCCGGAACATCCAGCTGTCGAGCCGGGTGGCCGGATCGAACTGGTCGAGCGATCGGATTGCACGTTCGCATGTCATCTGCACCAGATCGTCTGCCTGATCCGGATTCCGGCACAGCCTTAAAGCAAAACTCCTCAGCTTCGGGAGCAGACGGATCATCTCCGTCTTTAACGTATCTTCAGGCAAGGAGTTCTCCGCAAAACCGCTCTCAGCGAGACAACACGTAAGGAGACCTTTTGATCCCGACTTTTTTTAGACTATCTTCGGGAAGAACAAAGATTGCCCAGGTGTTATGCGTGCGAAGGTCGTAAAACCGCTCTCGTCGACCGCCAAAAACCCCTTATTACGAATTGAATCGCATCAGATGAAACGCGCCCGCCAGATTACATTGCAAGACCGCCTCTCTGCGATGTTTCGCATACTGCCGGGTGTTGCAGCTGCGGCAATGATGTTCTCTCTTGTCTACTTCAGCCCCTTGTTCGACATGAAGGACAGCATTGCCGCGGCCGCAGATTCGCATGGTGATCGCGGCGACCGCGGTGACCGTGGAGGCCGCAGCGAACGTGGAGACCGCGGCGGCGACAGCGGAAGCAAGAGTTCCGGTGGTGACAGCGGAAGCAAAGGCTCCGGCGGTGACAGCACCGGTGGCAGCAGTTCCGGTGGCGGCGACACAGGTGGCAGCCGTTCGGGCGGCGGCGACTCAACTGGTAACAGTTCGAGCGGAAAAAGCTCCACCGGTAACAGTTCGGCAGGAAACAAATCGGCCGGAAGAAGCTCGGAAAGCAAAGGCAACTCCGGTCGCAGCGGAGGCTCCTCTTCTCCTTCCTCTTCCCGCTCTTCGTCGGGTGGATCGTCATCCGGCGGTTCGTCGTCTGGCGGTTCGTCAGAACGAACTTCTTTTAGCTCTGCCACACAAAAGTCCGGTTCAGGCGGTTTTTTAGATCGCATCTTTGGCGGGCGTCAGTTTAATGGTGATAGCGAGCCTTCTGGTGGGTCCCTCAGCGCGCGGGAAGAACGGGAGGCTATCTCCAACGGCTGGCAATAGATCCAAGAGGCGGGATCGGACTTGATTTTTCGTGGGTTTCACGTTCCGAAAGGGACGTTTTTTCTGTTTTTCTTGGCAAATATCCTCACAGGCTGTTCCGTGGTGTCAGTACAGGACACGCTTGTCTCCCTGCAGGAACCCGCCGCGGCGGAAACCCGCAAACCGGCTTCAAAGCTGCAAGCATCGGACAAATACCGGGCTGAAAGCACGCTTCAAGCTGCGCTAGAGAAGTCTGTTTCCGGCAAAGACCGGAGCTGGAGAAACCCCTCGAGTGGTGCGAGCGGCACAATTACGCCCCTGAAAACCTGGAAAAATACGTCCGGCGACTTCTGCCGCTCCTACCGCGAACGGATCAAGCTGGCCGACGGTCGAATGATCAGCCGCCGGGGAGTCGCCTGCCGCACTGCTGATGCTGTCTGGAAAGCAGCCTAGTTTCCTGACCGGTCCGCATTCTTTTTAAAAACTGTGCCTAGGCGATGTTTCGGTCGAACAGGGGCACACCCCTGCGCCGGAAAAACACGATCAACACGGCCCCCGCCGCCATGCCACCGATATGCGCGATCCAGGCGACATCGCTGTCGGACGCAATCACGGCATTGACGATCTGGTATAGGATCCAGCCGCCGAGCAACCATCCGGCGGAAAGGCGCAAGGGTATCCGGCCCAGTGCCAGCACCCACACCTTCACCCGCGGGTGCAGCATCAGATAGGCGGCAACAACGCCTGAAACGGCGCCGGACGCCCCGATCAACGGCACATCCGAATTGACGTCGATGGAGGCGTAGGCCAACCCGCCGGCTATCGCACACAGCAGATAGAAGACCAGGTAACGCAGATGCCCCATGGCATCCTCGACATTATCGCCGAACACCCACAGGAACAGCATGTTGCCGATGAGGTGCATGTAGCCGCCATGGAGGAAGGCATAGGTGACCACTGACATCCAGTCGGGCAGCATCTGCAGCTCCGGCGACAGATCCCGGATATCGAACAGGACAACCGGGATAAGGCCGAAGGAATAGGAGGACGCGGCCACCGCCTGCTGGGACCCTGCACCCTGATACAGAAGAAAGATCAGGATGTTGGTGGCAATCAGGAAAAGGTTCACAAAGGGGCGGGGAACATGGACCAGCCGATTGTGATCGTGAAGGGGAATGAACATTCAGCGCCAGGCCTCCGGCAAGGGGAACTGACCTAACGGTTCTGTCCAGGCACCCAAAGAACGTCCTGCTCACCCTTTTCATTCAGGTACCGCGAGGCAACGAAGAAATAGTCCGACAGGCGGTTCATGTAGCGCACGGCAGCGGGATTGATCTGCTCGCGGGCTGCCAGTTCCACCATCAGACGTTCTGCCCGGCGCGAGACCGTGCGGGCCAGATGCAGGTAGGCAGCGGCAGGACTGCCACCCGGCAGCACGAAGGAACGCAGCGGCTTGAGCTCCGCATTTAGGACGTCAATAGCCTGTTCGATCGCCGTGACCTGGGCGTCGGTGATCCGAAGCGGCTCGTACCCAAGGTCCTCACCCGTTTCCGGTGTTGCAAGATCGGCCCCCAGGTCGAACAGGTCGTTCTGGATCCTGCCGAGCGTTTGGTCGACGTCCGGCGCAGACTGCCCGGTCTGAAGGCGAATTAGACCAACCACGGAGTTGGTCTCGTCGACGGTCCCATAGGCCTCGATCCTGAGGTCGCTCTTTCGGCGCCGTTCTCCGGAACCCAGCGCGGTCGTGCCGTCGTCACCCGTCTTCGTGTAGATCTTGTTCAGAACAACCATTGTGCCCCCAGTTCCTCCAGTAGTGTCCGGTTATCTTGTCTTAGTGGCCGGTGCCGAAAAAGTAGAGACCGCCCATCACCAGGACAATCACCAGAAACTGAAGGCCGACACGCCAGCGCATCAGGAGCTGCGAGCGGTTGGCCGGCCCGTGACGGAACATGTTCCAGATGCCGAGCAGCAACACGAGTGCAACCGCGGCGAGGCCGACGGGAATGAGAAAGTTGATCAGATCTGCCATTTCGTTTTCCTTGTTTCACCACTGTCCGGCGCAGCCACCGGTCGGCAGGCAGCTATTCCTCGCCGTCGGCAGCCCAGATGCAGAACCGGTCGAGCAGACTGGTCGGCAGCACCCGTTTGGCCACCGCCATGACGGTGGTCGGAATTGTTACATGATAGCGCGCTTTCGGCCGATTTGCTTCCACCGCATGCACCAGCCGTTTGACCACGGCCTCCGGCGGCAGCTTGAACGGCCCGGGCTCTCCCGCCTCCATCCGGATGCGGCGCTTTTCGTAGGTCTTACGATGCCGCGACGCCTGCAGACCATCCTCGCCGATCCAGCGCTGAAAATTCGCCAGTGCGTTTTGCGTGAACCGGGTATCGATAGGACCGGGTTCGATCAGACTGACGTGAATGCCGGTGCCTTTCAGTTCCTGGCGAAGCGTGTCCGAATAGGCTTCAAGCGCGAATTTGGAAGCGGTGTAGGCTCCGCGGTACTTGAGCGCCACAAACCCCAGTACGGAGGAACACTGCACGATCCGCCCGGAACCGTTGGCGCGCATTGAAGGCACCAACCGGCGGGTAAGATCATGCCAGCCGATGAAGTTCGCCTCGAAAAGCGACCGGAGGGCTTCCGTCGGCAGGTCTTCCAGCGCACCTGGAACCGCATAGGCGCCATTGTTGAACACCGCGCTCAACGCACCATCGGTCCGCTGCAGAACTTCGCTTGCCGTCGCCTCGATGCTGTCCGGATCCTCATAATCCAGACGGAAGGCTTCGAAACCAAGATCGCTCAACCCGTCAACATCCGCCTGGCTCCGCGCAGTCGGAAAAACACGCCAGTTGCGCCCGCGCATGATGTGAGCTGCCGAAAGGCCGATGCCGGAGGAACAGCCCGTAATCAGGATCGACCGGTGCGCGAAAAAACTCTCCGGATTGGCAATCATCAAATGGAAATCCTGCGGAGTGGAAGACGGTCCGATCCAACTCCTATCAGATAGGTTCGCCGGAAAGCAATTTCGGCACCGGCCCCGCAAAACCGGCAGCTTCCTTGATGAACTGCGTTTTCAGGCCCGGCATCCTGTCCACAATACCAAGTCCGAAATCGCGCATGGCGCGCAACACGTCATTGTCATTGGAAAACAGGCGGTTCAGTACGTCGGTGACAACGCCCATCTGGAACGTGTCGAACCGGCGCCAGCGCTGGTAGCGTTCCAGAACGTCGAAACCGCCGAGATCCTGCCCCAGACGACGGGCATCCACCAGCACTTCGGCCAGTGCCGCGACATCCTTGAAGCCCAGATTGAGCCCCTGGCCCGCAATCGGATGAATGCCATGGGCGGCATCGCCGATCAGGGCGAAGCGCGGCTTTACGAAATCACGCGCCAGCTTCAGCCCGAGCGGATAGGCCCGGCGTGGACCGTCCAGCTCCAGTGTGCCGAGGTGATGTCCGAAACGGCGTTCCAGTTCCAGTTCGAAAGTAAAGTCGTCAGACCGCACAAGCCGGTCGGCGTCCGCTGTCTTTTCCGTCCAGACCAGCGACGACCGGTTGCCCGGCAAGGGCAGGATCGCAAATGGTCCGGCAGGCAGGAAATGTTCTTCCGCCCGACCGTTGTGAGGCCGTTCATGCTTCACTGTTGTGACGATACCGGACTGGCCGTAGTCCCAGTTGACCGTCCGGATACCGGCAAGGTCGCGCAGGCGGGAGCGCACGCCGTCGGCTGCAACGAGCAGCCGGCTTTTCAGAAGGGTCCCGTCTTCCAGCGCCAGTTCGACGTGGTCTGGATGAGTGCGAAAGGTTTCCGCGGTGCCCGGTGCGAAAAAGCTCACGCCAAGCGCCTTGGCCGCCTTGTAGAGCGCAGGCATCATCACGCCGTTCGGCATCATGTGGGCAAAGGGTTCACCCTCCGTCGCCTCGCCGCCGAACGTCAGGAAGACTGGCCGAACCGCATCGCGAAGCTTGCTGTCGGTGACGATCATTTCGTTGATCGGCTGGGCCTCGCCCGAAATCTTCTGCCAGATGCCGAGTTGCGACAGCATGCGTGAGGCAGCTGCCGCGATGGCTGAGGCGCGAGGATCCTTGTGGAGGTCTTCCATCGGCTTGGGATCGACCACGGCACAGGTGAGGCCGGCATCGCCCTGCTTCAACGCCACCGCCAGAGACAGGCCGACATAACCGCCGCCTGCGATCACGACATCGAACATGTCCGGGACGCTTTTTTTCCTCGCCATCGTCTTCTTCTCCTTGCCTTCGGTTTCCCTAAAGGCATCTTGACTTTAACGTCAACTGCCGTCCAAGAGTGCGGTGCCGGGGCTCCAAGCCTCGAACCAAATCACCTGCCGTCTATCTAACAGGGATCGCGCCGATGAACACGGCCATTGATAATCTTCTCCAGATTCTCGACCTGGAACCGCTGGAACGCAACCTGTTCCGTGGTCGCAGCCCGCAGGTCGGCTGGCAACGCGTATTTGGCGGGCAGGTGATCGGCCAGGCGCTGGTTGCCGCCTCGCGCACCGTGGTGGAAGACCGTCACGTCCATTCCCTGCATGGCTACTTCCTGAGGCCCGGCGATCCGTCAGTCCCCATCATCTACGAAGTCGACCGCATCCGCGACGGTGGCAGTTTCACCACCCGGCGCGTTATCGCGATCCAGCACGGCGAAGCGATCTTTTCCATGTCCGCCTCCTTTCAGGTGCATGAAGAGGGGCTGGAGCACCAGATCGACATGCCGGACGTTCCGACGCCTGAAGATCTGCCCAGCGAACAGGAACTGAAGGAAAAATTCCTGTCGATGGCCCCGGAAAACATCCGCCGCTACTGGGAACGCGAGCGGCCGATCGAGATGCGCCCGGTCGACATGACCCATTATTTCAGCAAGAAGCCCCTGCCACCTCAGCAGTATGTCTGGGTACGGGCGACGGGCCCACTGCCGGACGACGAACGCATGCACCAGTGTGTCCTCGCCTATGCTTCCGACATGACGTTGCTGGACACCTCGCTGTTTCCCCATGGCACGTCCGTCTTCAGCCCGAAGATCCAGGCCGCCAGCCTGGACCATGCCATGTGGTTTCACCGTCCTTTCCGCGCCGACGACTGGTTGCTTTACGCCACCGACAGCACCTCATCCTCCGGCTCACGCGGGATAAACCGCGGATCTCTGTTCACCAGGGACGGGGTCCTGATCGCCTCGACCGCCCAGGAAGGACTGATCCGCCTGCGCAAGAAGGATTGAGTTTCCGAGACGACGGTGCAGTCACCGCTGGCTGCTACTCAAAACCCCAGAGCCTCATCCTGAGGAGGGCCTTAAGGCCCGTCTCGAAGGATGGACCACTTGTTCCTGTGGGTGCCGCCCATCCTTCGAGACGCCGCTTCGCGGCTCCTCAGGATGAGGGATCCCATTGGAGAGCGCCGGGGTATTGCGGACCTGCCGCCTACCTCACCGGACTGGTAAAGCCCGACACCGCCAACGGATTGTCGGTCAGGGCCTGGTGATCCGGCGTATCGGGCAGCAAGGCGCCCGAAAAGGCCTCGAACATGCGCCTGACGAACCCTTCCGGCAGGTCCTTGGTGATGAACACCATGCGGGTTCTGTGATCCGCGTCCGGCCAGGCCTCCAGTGTCGCGGGCGGATGGAAGACATGCTGGACACCGTGGATGACGACCGGCCTTTCCGGATCCTCGGCCAGCTGCACGATACCCTTCACCCGAAGCAGTTTAGGTCCGTGCGCCGAACGCAGCAGATCGAGAAACATTTCCAGCGCAGACGCCGGCACCGGTCGATCTGTCGACAGGGTAAAGGCCCGGATGGCATCGCTATGCCGGTTCACGTCATGAGCATGATCGTGGTGATGCCCGTGCGAATGGCCATGTGCATGATCGTGGCCATGACCGTGACCGTGACCGTGATGGTGGTCATGCTGCTGGTCTTCGTAGGCTTCCGCGTTCAGCCAGGCAGCCACGTCCGGGATCTTGCTCTTGGGATCATAAAGACCGGCGTTGAAAAGATTTTCCACCGTTGCATCATCCGCCTGGGCGTCCAGCCGGCGGGCGCCGGGATTGAGCTGCTGCAAACGCTGCTTGAGGGCGTCGAAAGAGGCCCGCCCCTCTTCGCCTTGAACGAGATCGGTCTTGGTGAAGACCAGCCGGTCGGCAACAGCGGCCTGCTTGCGCGCTTCCTCGTGATTGTCGAGGGTCGACAGACCGTTGACCGCGTCCACAAGCGTGATCACGCTGTCGAGCCGGTAGCGCATCACCAGATAGGGATGCAGCATGACCGTGTGCAGGATGGGCGCCGGATCCGCCAGACCCGTCGTCTCGATGATCACCCGGTTGAGCCTGTCCATGCGGCCGTTATCCAGTCGGCGCAATAGGTTTTCGAGCGTCGTCACAAGATCGCCGCGAATGGTGCAGCACAGGCAACCGGAGGCAAGCTCCACGATGCCGTCGCCGGCCTGATCGACAAACAGATGATCGAGCCCGATCTCGCCGAATTCATTGATGATGACCGCTGTGTCCGCCATCGACGGGTCCTTCAGGATCCGATTGAGGAGCGTTGTCTTGCCTGACCCCAGAAACCCGGTCAGGACTGACAGGGGAATGGGGGGCTTCGGACCCTTGGGTTTTTGTCCTTCAGCAACCGATGTCGGCGAGGCCATGGTATCTCTCCAGATGCATTCGCCGGTCCTTGATCGGACCCGGCGGACTTTCCGCAGACACATAGGCAGAAAGGCGGGTCAGCGCAAATGCTGGTCCCGCCACGTCGGCTTGTTCAGTTGGAAAAACGTCCGGCTGACGCCGAATCACCCCGCGTTGAGGATGATGTCGTCTTCTTCGGAGGCCGCTTCGGCGTCCTTCTTGTCGAGGGCGACAATTTTCCTGTCGGCTTCATCCTCGGACAGATCCATCGGGGTCAGATCCTGGACTATGTCCGCTTCAGACGCTTCCAGTTCGGCTTCCACGTCTGTGTCGCTGTCGGCTTCGAACTCGAAGTCGTCGAGTTCCTCTTCCGCCTCGACATCAACCACGAGCCGGACAGCCTCCGCCGCCTTTCGCAAGGTGGCGATCACATGGTCGACCGAAACCCCTTCCTCCAGTTGATTGGCGGAAAGTTCCGCAAGGCTGGCCATAGCCTTGATGGTGGCGGTGGATCTCGGTTCAATCATCATGCGATCTCTCGACCTGTTGTACCGGCATATTCTGTGCCGCAGTGGCATTTTGAGGTCCGGCAGGAAGCACGCCTTTGCCAGAAAAATACTTACTGCAGTGTTAAGGAGTAGCGTAAATAAAAGGTTAACTCCGTTAACCGCAACGCTACATCATCGGCACCGTCAAAGATCTGGAAATCGAATTACTTGCGAGGACTTGGGGAAGGAACCGGAACGGTGAAATCCAGACCCTTGCGGAAGATCGATCCGGGTGAAGATTTCGAAAGTTCAACCGCGGCTCCCGGGCGTGACACGGTATCGCCACCCTGCGGAATTGCGCCTGCGGTTTTGGCATTGGCCGTCAGCTGCATCTTCGCCCGGATTTCGTTTTCTGCCCGCCGCACGGGATTGGCGACCGGCAGCGGTACGTCTTCCGCGGCAATATCCTCGCCCGCGATGGCTGCGACCGCTTCGCTGGCGGCACCGGCGGGAACGGTGCCCGGGCTGACGGAAGGCGACCCTTTCGGGTTGCCGAGGCCGACATCCAGCGGACGGTAGGCAATCCGGCGAGGGCCGAGCGTACGATCAAGGATCTTTGCCCAGTCCGGTTTGCCGTTGGACAGCTTGAAACCGCTGTCGTCGAGCTTGTCCTCATCGGATTTGTTGGCCTTGGCGAAGAACAGGAACCCGCCCTGCTTTTCCTTTTCCATGTCGAACCGGGCCATGTAACCCTTGGGACCCGGGCTCTTGTTGCGCCGGCAGTAACCGTCGGCCGGCGGATTGCCGCTGGTGCCCGAAAGGCTCGTGATGCTACGGCCGCCGCGCTTGCGGAACCCTTCGTCAAAAAGCTGGCGTGCAAAGGCGGTGCGCTCCAGACCGGAACCCGCGCCAAGGATAATCGCGATCAGGGTCTTGTTGCCGCGCGTCGCGGAGGCGGCAACATTGTACCCGGAATTGCAGATGTAGCCGGTCTTCATGCCGTTGGCGCCGGGCACGCGCAGCAGGAATTCCCGATTGGCCGACCGCAGGGTCTTCTTGCCGAAGCGGATCCCCGGGTGGTCATAGTAGTTTCGGGATTCCGGAAAGTCCCGGCGCAGCGCCAGGGCCAGAATGGCAAGGTCCCGCGCCGTGGTCACCTGCCGGTTGTCTGGCAGACCATGCGGATTGTAGAACCGGGTATTGGACATTCCCAGGCGCTGAGCTTCCGCATTCATCATGGCGATGAAGCCGGCTTCAGATCCCGCGATCGACTCGCCGAGCGCTACCGCAACATCGTTGGCCGACTTGATCAGAATGATCTTCAGCGCCGTGTCGACAGTGAACCGCGTCCCGACCTTGAACCCCATCTTGCTGGGTGGTTCGGCCGCGGAGTTATTGGACTGCACGACCGCGCTGTCGAGTGAGGCGCGGCCTTCGCGGATCGCCTTGAAGGTGACATAGGCCGTCATGAGCTTCGTGAGTGAGGCCGGGTACCACTTGCGCGTGGCGTTTTCCTGCTCGATCACCGCGCCGGAACTCGCGTCGATCAGGACATAGGCACCTATATCCGCCCGTGCCTGGCTCATGGCCAGACTCATCACAAGAGCGGTTACGGTCAGACAAACGGAAGTCAGGCGGCCAATCGGGCTCAAAAACACGGTTTCCCTCGCTCGTCATCCAGCGAATGACACGTCGCAATTGGGCAATGGCAGTATGAATAGCTGCTGTCTTCTTAAAAAACCGGAACATCGGCGCGAGAGCAACCCCTTCCTCAAATCCACTCCACGCCAATCTTTCTTGCAATTGCCTTATTTATGAGCAACTTTTGCGAGCAGCCATTGATAAGCTGCGGGAAACAGGGACTTTTTTCGCCGGTGTCGTCCTGCCTTTCCGCTTGCCGGCCTTGGCCCGGCTCTTGCTAAGATTGCCGAGGGCATATTGCCCATTGCGGCCCGGCGACGGTCTGGACCAATTTGAACAGATGTGAAAAATAACAATGACTGAATGAGCCCGCAGGGGGGGCGGTCAAGCAATGTATGATGCTGGTCTAGCATCAGAAACGGGCGGGAAAGCCGTAGTTCTGCAGCGCGTGAAAGGCATCGGCAAGGTGCGTTTTTCGGCGCCGGATGGCAAAACCCGTCTGACCGATCTGTATCAGAGCGGGTCGGCCAAGGTTCGCCTGCCGAAGGTCTATGATACCCCTGCCACAGCCGTTCTCATCAACACCGCCGGTGGTCTCACCGGAGGCGACCAGCTCGACTATGAAGTCGGCGCTGACGCCGGTGTACACGTAATTGTGACCAGCCAGACGGCCGAACGTGCCTACCGCAGCCCGGGCGGCACCGCCCAGGTGAGCGGGCATTTCACGGTCGGAGCCGGTGCGACCCTGGAATGGCTGCCCCAGGAAACCATCCTTTTCAACGCCTCGCGCCTTCGCCGCACGCTGCAGGCGGACCTGGAAGGTGACGCAAGGCTGATGATGGTCGAATCCTTCGTCCTTGGCCGAAAGGCGATGGGCGAGCAGGTCAAGTCCGTATTCTACCGCGACAGCTGGCGCATCCGCCGGGACGGGAAGCTGGTGTTTGCCGACGACATCCGGCTGGATGGCGACCCGGCCGACGCGCTGACCGGCCCGGCTACGGCCGCCGGCGCCCTGGCCGCGGCAACCTTTGTCGATTGCTCCGCCGATGCCGAAGACCGGCTCGCCAGGGCAAGAGAGCTGATCGAAACATTGCCGGATGGAACCGCCCAGGCGGCCGCCAGCGCCTGGAACGGCTTGCTGATAACCCGGTTTGTGTCCAATGATGGCCGCGGCTTGCGCACGGCCCTGATGTCGTTTCTCACCGGATACCGAATGACGGCGCTGCCGCGCGTCTGGTATTGCTGATTTGGAGGACTTTCTTTCATGAACCTGACGCCCCGCGAAAAGGACAAGTTGCTCATTTCCATGGCCGCGATGGTCGCCCGCCGCCGCCTGGAACGGGGCGTGAAGCTGAACCATCCGGAAGCCGTCGCCCTGATCACCGATTTTGTTGTCGAGGGGGCCCGTGACGGGCGCACCGTTGCCGACCTGATGTCCGCGGGCGCCAAGGTACTGACACGCGACCAGGTGATGGAAGGCGTGTCCGAGATGATTCACGATGTTCAGGTCGAGGCCACCTTTCCTGACGGCACCAAGCTCGTGACCGTGCACGAACCGATCCGCTGACCGCAATTTCCAAGGAGACGCGCATGATCCCCGGAGAACTGTTTCCCGCCGAAGGCGAGATCGAACTGAACACAGGCCTTGAGACCGTGACGGTGGAAGTCGCCAACACGGGTGACCGGCCGATCCAGGTCGGCAGCCACTATCACTTCTTCGAAACCAATGAAGGCCTGTCTTTCGACCGGGAAAAGACCCGCGGCATGCGCCTGGATATTCCCGCAGGCACAGCCGTGCGCTTCGAACCCGGCCAGTCCAGATCTGTGACGCTGGTGCCTTATCGCGGCAGCCGCACGGTCTACGGCTTCAACCAGAAGGTCATGGGCGAATTGTGATCAGATCCGCATCATCTCTTTCGTTTTCGCTGATCGGGCTCGGTCTTCTGCTCGCCGGACCTGTCGCCGCGCAGGAAACACCCAACTGCGAAAATGCCATGACGCAGTCGGAGATGACCCAGTGTGCCAACATCGACTGGCTGAAGGCGGATGCAGAGCTGAACGCGGTCTACAGATCCGCAATGGAAAAGATGACCGAGACCGACGCCTATTTGCCGGAAGGGCTGAAAGGGGCGGTCGAAACATTGCGCGAAGCCCAGCGTGCCTGGATCCCCTATCGCGACAAGGCCTGCGACGCCTACGGCTTTCTGGCCCGCGGCGGAACCATGGAACCCATGCTGGTCTACGGCTGCCGCGCAGATCTGACCCGCAACCGCATCGACGAGTTGAGACAGCTCGGCGAAGGTCTGGGGAATTGATGCCTGTGCGCAGTGTGACCCTTCCTGCTTTAGCCTTGTTTCTGGCCACTGCCGGCACGGCGGTTGCTGAGGAAGAGAAGGTCAACGACAACATCGACTGCGGCTATCCACTGACCGAAGCCGAACGCAGCTTTTGTGCCGACAAGGCCTTGGAAGACGCTGACACGCGCATGAAGGAGGCCTTCGACCGGCTGCGTGCACGGCTGGTCGAGATCGATGCGGAATTGCCGGAGCACCTGAAGGGCGCCCCCGCCAGCCTCGATGATGCCCAGGCCGCCTGGAAAACCTACGCCGACAAGGATTGCACCGCCTACAGCTTCCCCTTCAGGGGCGGCACACGCGGCAACGAACTGTACCGGAACTGCCTGATCGTCCTCACCATGAAACGCACAGAGGATCTGGATGCGACGGTTGAGGACTACGCGAATTAAACACACCGATTTCTGATCGCCGATTGGAGACTAGATATGGCCTACAAGATGCCCCGCGCCGCTTATGCGGACATGTTCGGACCGACAACCGGCGACAGGCTGCGCCTTGCGGATACCGATCTCATCATCGAGGTGGAAAAGGATTTCACCACCTATGGCGACGAGGTGAAGTTCGGTGGCGGCAAGGTTATCCGTGACGGCATGGGCCAGTCCCAGGCACCCCGTTCCGCCGGCGCCGTCGACACGGTCATCACCAATGTGCTGATCATCGACCACTGGGGTATCGTCAAGGCCGATGTCGGGCTGAAGGACGGCCGGATCGTCGGCATCGGCAAGGCCGGCAACCCGGATGTTCAGAACGGTGTCGACATCATCGTCGGTCCCGGCACGGAAGCGATCGCCGGGGAGGGCAAGATCCTCACCGCAGGTTCGATCGATGCTCATATCCACTATATCTGCCCGCAGCAGATCGATGAAGCCCTGTGCTCCGGCGTGACCACCATGATCGGCGGTGGCACCGGTCCGGCAACGGGCACCAACGCGACCACCTGTACGCCCGGCCCGTGGCACATCACCCGGATGCTTCAGGCAGCCGACAGCTTTCCGATGAACCTCATCTTCGCCGGCAAGGGCAACGCATCCCTGCCTGCCGCGCTGGAAGAGCAGGTGATGGCAGGGGCTGCTGCCCTAAAGATCCACGAAGACTGGGGCTCCACACCGGCAACCATCGACAACTGCCTGTCGGTTGCCGATGAATACGACGTCCAGGTGATGATCCACACCGACACCTTGAACGAGTCCGGTTTTGTCGAGAACACCACCGCTGCGTTCAAGAACCGCACCATCCACGCCTTCCACACCGAAGGGGCCGGCGGCGGCCACGCACCGGACATCATCAAGGTGGTTGGCGAACCCAATGTCATTCCGTCGTCCACCAACCCGACACGGCCTTACACGGTCAACACGCTGGAAGAGCATCTCGACATGCTCATGGTCTGTCACCACCTGCACAAGGACATTCCGGAGGACGTTGCTTTTGCCGAAAGCCGCATCCGCAAGGAAACCATTGCGGCGGAAGACATTCTTCATGACATGGGTGCGTTCTCGATCATCTCCTCCGACAGCCAGGCCATGGGCCGCGTCGGCGAAATCATCATCCGCACCATGCAGACCGCGCACAAGATGAAGGTGCAACGCGGCCGCCTTTCGGATGAAACCGGTGAGAACGACAATTTCCGGGTCAAGCGCTACATGGCCAAGACCACCATCAACCCGGCCATCGCTCATGGCCTGGACGAGTACATCGGCTCGGTTGAAGTCGGCAAGCTGGCCGACCTCGTGCTCTGGGACCCGAAATTCTTCGGTATCAAGCCGGCGCTGGTGCTGAAGCTCGGCTCCATCGCGACCGCTCCGATGGGCGATCCGAACGGGTCCATCCCGACACCGCAGCCGGTGCATTACCGGCCGATGTTCGCCTCCTACGGCAAGATGCTGACGCACAGCCGTGTCACCTTCGTGTCCCAGGCGGCCTATGACACCGGCGTCAAGCACAAGGCAGGTCTCGACAGCCTGGTGCTTCCGGTCAAGAACACCCGTGGTGGAATCTCCAAAAAGTCGATGATTCACAACAACATGATGCCAAAGATCGAAGTGCATCCGGAAACCTACGAGGTGCGCGCCGACGGCGAACTGCTGACCTGCGAACCTGCCGAAGTGTTGCCGATGGCCCAGCGCTACTTCCTGTTCTAAGCTCCGCAAGAACGCGTTCGGGAGAGGAAAGGCATGTATAAGATCGTCGGATTTCCGCGGACCCGCGCCATGCGGGTAATGTGGCTGCTTGAGGAACTGGGCGAACCCTACGAGGTTGACCCGGCTCTGCCGCAGTCGGATACCGTCAAGGCGCTCAATCCAAGCGGCAAGGTGCCCGTGCTGGTCGACGGTGACGCCGTCATCACCGATTCCGTCGCAATCTGTACCTATCTGGCCGACAAGCACGGCCGGTTTACCTTTCCTGCCGGAACTCTTGATCGCGCCCGTCAGGACAGCATCACCCAGTTCGGTGTCGATGTGCTGGAAGGCGCGCTCTGGACCGCTGCGAAGAACACCTTCATCCATCCCGAAGATGTCCGTGTTCCGGCGGTCAAGGACGTCTGTCGGCTCGAATTCGAGCAAGGCCTGAAAACGCTGGAAACGCTGATCGGTGACGGCCCCTATGCCATGGGCGAAATCTTCACCATTGCCGACATCATCGTCGGGCACTGCTCCGGCTGGGCACTGGCCGCCAAGTTCGACCTGCCCAAAGAAGGTCCGGTCTACGATTATTTCAAACGCCTCAGGGAGCGTCCCGCTTTCCAGGCCATGATGGCAAAGGTGATGGAAGCCGCATGATCCGCGTCGTGAAGATCCACAATGCCGGGACATGGGCCGGTGAAGCCGTCGACCGGGTCACGCTTGACCGGGAAGACCGGTATCGGCGTAGGGCAGTCCTGACCGGCGCAGCCGGGTTGACCTTCCTGCTGGATGAACCGATGGCGATCCATTTGCGCCATGGCGACGGGCTGGAACTTGAAGACGGTCGGATCGTCGAAGTTCTCGCAGAACCTGAGGAAGTGGTCGAAATTCACGCCGACGACACCGCCCACCTGGTGAAGATCGCCTGGCACCTGGGCAACCGACACCTGCCGACGCAGCTGATGGGCAACACCCTGCGGATCCGGCGAGACCACGTGATTGAAGACATGGTGGAAAAGCTCGGCGGCCGGCTGACCAGGCTATCCGCGCCCTTCGATCCGGAAGGCGGCGCCTACGGCCATGGCCGCACCCACGGGCATGATCATGGACACGGGCATTCGCACGACCATTCGCATGGGCACAGCCATGACCACGGTTCCGGACATTCCCATGACTGAGCCCTCAGCTCCGCGACTGCCCCTGTCACCGCAGGCGCTCTACCGGCTGCAGGCCTTTCTCTCACCGGCCTTTCCGATCGGCGCCTTTACTTACAGTCACGGGCTGGAACAGGTGATCGAGCAGGGCGGGGTGGCAAGTGCGGCGGAACTTGGCGTCTGGCTGCGTGAAATCCTCCGCTTCGGCGCTGGACGAAGCGACGCCATCCTGCTGAAGGAAACCTACCGGGCCGCTCTTGCGGGAGAACGAGCGACCGTTCACGAGCTGCGTAACCTGGGGCTAGCCCTGCAACCCTCCAGGGAGCGGCATCTGGAATCCAGTGCCCAGGGCAGCGCCTTTTTCAGAGCCGTGTGCAACAGCTGGATGCCGGAAGCGGGCACCGAGGCCGCACGCCTGTTTCACGAATTCGCGGGCGAGGAAAACACATCCTGGCCTTACCCGGTAGTGCTGGGACTGGCAGCTGCGGCTCACGGCTTGCCGGTGGATGCCGCACTTCACTGTTTCCTGCATGCTTTCGCGGCCAATCTGATTTCCGTTGCCGTGCGGGTGGTGCCGCTTGGCCAGAGCGACGGCCAGAAGGTGCTGGCTGGTCTGGAACCGGTGATCTTCGAAATCGCAGAAGAGGCCGAGGCGGCAGGTCTTGACGATCTAGGCACCTCCACCTTCCTTGCAGATATCGCCTCCATGGCACATGAAACCCAGTATTCGAGGTTGTTCCGTTCATGACTTCCCAAAATGGTCCCTTGCGCGTCGGCATCGGCGGTCCCGTCGGTTCCGGCAAGACCACGCTGACCGACAAGCTGTGCAAGGCCATGCGCGACCGCTACTCGCTCGCCGTCATCACCAATGACATCTACACAAGCGAGGACGCCGAAGCCCTGATGCGCTCGCAGGCCTTGACCAGTGACCGCATTCGCGGTGTCGAGACCGGCGGCTGCCCACATACGGCAATCCGTGAAGACGCCTCCATCAATCTGGCCGCCGTGGCGGACCTGACCAAAAGCATCCCGGATCTCGACCTGATCCTGATCGAATCCGGCGGTGACAACCTGGCCGCAACCTTTTCACCGGAGCTCGCTGACCTGACGATCTACGTGATCGATGTTGCCGCCGGCGAGGAAATTCCGCGCAAGGGCGGGCCGGGCATCACGCGCTCCGATCTCCTGATCATCAACAAGACAGATCTTGCGCCCTATGTCGGCGTCAATCTGGAGGTCATGGACCGGGATGCAAAGAAGATGCGCAAGGAACGGCCCTTTGTTTTCGCCAATACAAAGGCGGGAGAGGGCGTCGAATCCGTGGTAGACTTCATCGTCCAAAAGGGTGGGCTGAACGCTTAAATCTTCGATGTTGATGACCGAATGATCGCTGGCAGACAGGATGCCTGCGCGCATAACAATGCGCTCTGGTGCGATGCGGTCCTGAAAACCGCAGGTGCGAAAACCGAATTACATGCAGGGTTCTGGTGCGCTCGGGAAAAGGCCCTGCCGCTCTATCCGAACATTGTCACCCTGTCGCCGAAGCAGGGAGCGGATTTTTATGCCGCGCTGCCCGATTTGCCGCAGGGGGCCGGGGTAAAGGACAGTTTCGACAGTCTGGATCTGGCACCTTACGGCTTTCAGAGGCTTTTTACCGGCACCTGGCTGTTTCGTCCGCCGCCAAGTGCCAAACGTGCCCCGATCAGCTCCGATTGGCACAAGGTGGCGACATCGGAAAGCCTGAAGAAGTGGCTGGCCGGCTGGAACGAGAACGAAAGCCTCCATGCCGTTTTCCCGTCCAGACTGCTGGAACGCAAAACCATCGATTTCGCCGCCATCATCAAGGACGGCAAGGTGAAGGCAGGGGCGGTCTTCAACACCGGTCCGAAGCTTGACGGCAAGGATATCCTTGGCCTTTCAAACGTCTTCTGCCGCAAGACCTGGCTCTACAGTGCTCTGCATGATCTTCTGGAACCGTTTCCGAACCGGTCGATTTGCACCTACGAAAATGATGCAAGCGTGCTACCGGTCTATCGACAACTCGGTTTCGAGCCTTGCGGACAGCTTTCCGTCTGGCTGAAACAGTAGCTCCGGACAGAGCGAAGCCCGCAACTTTTTAGCTGCGGGCTCCGATTTTCGTTGATGACCGGTCGCGCTATTTCACCGTCACGGTCTGCCGCGCAACGATTTCCGCGTCACCTGCGGACAGCACGAAGCGCAGCTCGTAAGTGCCCGGCTCTTCCGGTGTCCGCACCTCCACAACGCCGTTGGAGATGTTGTCCGCAATCTCCCAGGCGCCCGGCGCCGTACTCCAGGCATCCTGAGACGGTTCGGCAAAACCGATGAAGTTGCTGCTGTTGGCAGGGCCGCTCGCCTTTACGCTGACATAGCTGGCAGCCGGAACTTCGGACGGGCCCTCCAGCGTCACCTTCGGATCCGTGATCTTCAACGGTTGGCTGGCCAGGATCTTCGATCCGTCGGACGTCGAGAGAATGTAACGCAGCTCGTAATCGCCCCGAGCCAACGGCGCGATGATCGAGACACTGTCCCCATCCGGACGTTCGTAGGTCACATAGGCCGAAGGGTCGGAGCCGACCGGCGCGATGCCGATCCAGTCGTCGGGCGCCTTCGGGCCGCTCCAGGTCACGTTCAGCCTGCCGGCCGCCTCAACCGTGCTGTCGGCCTGAAGCGTTGCTGCACTTTCGCCAACGGTTAGCGGTTGGCGCGTCAGGATCGTCTGGTCGATGCCGGTGACATAGATGACATCATAAGTGCCGGCTTCACTCGGTGCCTGAAGGGTGACGGGAGACCCGTCGGCAGTGCCTGTCCAGCGGCCCTGGTAATCGTCAACCGTGCCGTCCTTCGGAACAATCCCGATCCAGTCCTCCGGCCCGTTCGGACCTTCAAAGGCAATCTCCACCGGCTGACCAGCGGCAACTTCGGGGGCGTAGGTCAGGATTGCCTGGACTTCGGTCACCTTGATCGGTGCCTTTGCCAGAACACGTTCACCGCTATCGGCCCAGACATAGACGATTTCATAGTCACCCGGCTGGGTTGGCAGGGCCAGTTTGGCGGGATTACCGTCGCGCACATACACCCAGAGATCCCGTTCGAGCCTGTTTCCGTCCGGGGTGACGACACGCAGGAAATCACCATCCAGGCCCGGGCCTTCAAAGGCAACTTCCAGCAGCGAGGTTGCAGCAGCTTCAGGGGAGGCGGGCGTGACACGCGCCTCGGGAAGATTGCCGTCGAGAAGAACAGTCTGCTGTCCGCCCTTGTCGGACACCTCAAGCGATGCACCGCCTGCCTTTTCACCAAGTTCTGCACTGACGACGTAGGATCCCGGTTCGAGCTCGACCTCGACGCTGCCACCTGTCATGCCGGACGCCACTACGGTCTCGTCGTCGACGGTCGCCACTGTCCATTGCACGGGGCCTGAAACAGGCTGACCGCTTTCTTTGTCCGCCGCCGTCAGGACTGTCACAGGCAGCGGCGCTTTTTCCTCAACCGCGGCGACGCTTTCCTTCAGCGCTTCGGTCAGACCATCGGCGTCCTTGGCGTTCCAGTAGGTGCCGCCTGTCAGATGCGCAATACAGGCAATCTTGGCCTGATCCGCCTTGGAAGCGATGTCGAAACCGATGACATGGGCCTTGAAATCGACACCGGACTTGGCAAGTGCCTCGGCAAGGGCGCAAGGATCACCGCCGCAGGTCTCGATGCCATCGGAGATCAGGATCAGCCGTCCCGGGCGGTCGTTCTGCGCCAGAAGTTCCGCGGCCTGCCGAAGTGTTTCGGTAATCGGCGTCTTGCCGCGCGGCGTGAGCGCCTTGACGCTTTGCACCAGTTTGGCGCGGTCCAGCTCACTCACCGGCACCAGCGTTTCCACGTCGCCGCAATCGGCCTTGCGACGGTGACCATAGGCCATCACACCAGCCCTGGTTCCATCCGGAAGACCGGCAACAAAGCCTTCGAAGGCAGACCGGGCAATTTCCGCTTTCGCGGTACCGTCGATCTGGCCCCACATGGAATTGGAAGAATCCAGGACGAACAAAAGATCAGAAGGTGTGTCCGTCTGTGCCCCTGCAGGGGACATGAACATCGTGCCGCCGATGAGGGCGGCTCCCATAAGTCGAAACACAGGTCGCTTTGAAAAGAGCATGAAACCTTGGGCTCCTGTAATGAATTTTCGAAAAAGCCTTATCCGGAAAGGAGATAGGCGAGACGGGCCGAATTTAGAGACACTTGCAATCCCGAAGTGTGATAAAAGTCGCAAGTAGACAGAATTGCCAAGGAAAAAATGACGTTGGGAGACCTGCAATGATGTTCGACGGTATCAACCTGATTGCAGTTGCTGCGGCCGCCATTGTGTCTTTCCTGTTCGGCGCGCTCTGGTACGGCATCCTCGGCAAGGCCTGGATGAACGCCGCCGGTCTGACCAAGGAGCAGACGAGGCCAAACCCGGTTGTCTTTGCAACGGCCTTTTTCTGCCAGATCATCATGGCATTCGTCTTCGCGGGCGTGATCTATCACACCGGTGGAACCGATATCAGGAACGGCATCATCTCCGCGCTGATGATCTGGGTCGGCATCGTCATGACCACGCAGATCGTCAACCACCGCTTTCAAGGGCTGTCCTGGAACCTGACGCTGATCGACGGCGGTCACTGGCTCGGGGTACTGCTTGTGCAGGGTATCGTGATCGGATGGCTGAGCTGACGTGATCGCCGGGAAATACGCGTAAATCCGTACGAGATTGAAGGTCTTAGGCCTTGCCATAGACCAAAGACTCGCCGACTAAAGTACCAAGTCTAGGTTCTGGACGCTTTGAGGGGCCATACGCATAATGGCCCCGGCAAAACAAGGCCGCGGAAGGGAGAACTCGCTTACCGCAGGTCCAATTGTGGTTTCTGGGAGGTTTCACATGACTGAGTCCGTATTTCCCGTTCCCGCGGAGGTTGCCGCGCGGGCGCATGTCGACAATGCCAAATATCAGGAAATGTATCAGCGTTCCGTGGAAGACCCCGACGGCTTCTGGGGTGAGCACGGCAAACGGGTGGACTGGATCAAGCCTTTCACCAAGGTGAAGAACACTTCCTACGACTATCACAACGTTTCGATCAAATGGTTCGAGGACGGCACGCTCAACGTTTCGGCCAACTGCGTTGACCGCCACCTGGAAAAGCGCGGCGACCAGCCAGCGATCATCTGGGAAGGCGACGACCCGAACGAGCACAAGGTCATCACCTACAAGGAACTGCACCGCGAGGTGAACAAGTTCGCCAACGTGCTGCACGGCCAGGGCGTCAAGAAGGGCGACCGCGTCACCATCTATCTGCCGATGATTCCGGAAGCAGCTTATGCAATGCTCGCCTGCGCCCGCATCGGTGCTGTGCATTCCATCGTCTTCGGCGGATTTTCACCGGACAGCCTTGCCCAGCGGATCGAGGATTGCGCCTCTGAATGCGTGATCACGGCAGACGAGGGCTTGCGCGGTGGTCGCAAGGTGCCGTTGAAGGCCAATGTCGACAAGGCTGCTGAAAAAGCGCCGGTAAAGAGCGTCATTGTGGTCAAGCGCACCGGCGGCGACATTGCCATGCAGGCCGGCCGAGACGTCTGGTACCACGACGAGGCGGACCGTGTGTCCGACCATTGCACGCCGGCGGAAATGAACGCGGAAGATCCGCTCTTCATCCTCTACACCTCCGGGTCGACCGGCAAGCCCAAGGGTGTGATGCACACCACCGGCGGCTACCTGGTCTACGCCTCCATGACCCATGAATATGTCTTCGATTATCACGAAGGCGACGTCTACTGGTGCACGGCGGATGTGGGCTGGGTCACCGGTCACAGCTACATCGTCTACGGCCCGCTTGCCAACGGCGCCACCACGCTGATGTTCGAAGGTGTTCCGACCTATCCCGGTCCGGGCCGCTTCTGGGAAGTGTGCGACAAGCACAACGTCAACATCTTCTATACGGCACCCACCGCGATCCGCGCCCTGATGGGCGCCGGCGACGAACACGTCACCAAAACCTCGCGCAAGTCCCTGCGCCTTCTGGGGTCCGTTGGCGAGCCGATCAATCCGGAAGCCTGGACCTGGTACTACAATGTGGTTGGTGACAAGCGCTGCCCGATTGTCGACACCTGGTGGCAGACCGAAACCGGCGGCATCCTGATCACCCCGCTGCCGGGCGCAACCGACCTGAAACCAGGTTCTGCCACCCGTCCGTTCTTCGGCGTGCAGCCGGCGATCGTCGACGCGGAGGGCAAGTTCCTGGAAGGGGCAACGGAAGGCAACCTTGTCATCAAGGACAGCTGGCCGGGCCAGATGCGCACGGTCTATGGCGACCATGAGCGTTTCGTCCAGACCTATTTCGCCACTTACAAGGGTCTCTATTTCACTGGTGACGGATGCCGTCGTGACGAGGACGGCTACTACTGGATCACCGGCCGCGTCGATGACGTCATCAACGTTTCCGGTCACCGCATGGGCACGGCGGAAGTCGAGAGCGCACTGGTGGCGCATCCGAAGGTTTCCGAGGCCGCTGTGGTCGGCTATCCGCACGACATCAAGGGACAGGGCATTTATGCCTATGTCACGCTGATGGAAGGCGAAGAGCCGAGCGACGACCTGAAGAAGGAACTGGTCAAGCATGTCCGCTCGGAAATCGGGCCGATTGCCTCTCCGGACCTGATCCAGTTCGCACCCGGCCTGCCGAAGACCCGGTCGGGCAAGATCATGCGCCGTATCCTGCGCAAGATCGCCGAAGACAGCTTCGACAGCCTGGGCGACACCTCGACCCTGGCCGATCCGACCGTCGTCGACGACCTGATCGACAACCGCCAGAACCGCGGCTGACCGGCACACTCCGGACTATGAAATGTAAAAAGGCTCGCCACCGGCGAGCCTTTTCAGTTTGGTCGATCCGATCCCGGAAGGGTTCAGTTACCTCGAAACGTAGATCTGCTGGATCTTCTTGGCGATATTGGCAAAGGCGTTGATCAGCTCGTCCGAACTCGTTGCCTTGTAGAAATTGCCCGTGCTGGCGCAGGACTGCATGTTTCTCGACCCGGCCGAGGTATTGCTGGTGCCGAAGTAGACGCCGAAAATCGAAATTCCTTCGTCCTTCATGGCCTGGCAAAGCGCGCGCTGAGCCGTTGAGGAATTGTTGCTGTAGCTTTCGCTTTCGCTGCGTTCCTGCCACTGATTGATCGTAACCGTCTCACACTTGTACTGCCAGCCATGGCGTCTGGAATAAACCCAGTCGCATTCTTCCCGTTCGCCGATGTATTCGTAGTACCGGTTGTTGTCCCCGTCGGTCATGATGATCGCGAACTTGAGAACATCCTCATTGTCATAAGGTTCCGGCTTGCTTGCAAGCGGCCAGACGTCCGAATAGTTCGGCGAGATGCTGTTCCAGCCCCAGACCACACCTGTCTGGCCCGCCGTACCACCGTTATCATCCAGGTCGTCGATCGCATCGAGCAACTCGTCCCGGTCGGATGTCAGCGGGATCATCTTCGACGTGCTGGAACAATTGTTGCTGCCACCGCCGTAAAACACGGCCTTCGGGGGCGGATCGGTCTTGTCGTAGTAATTGTAGGTCTTGTCGGTGTAGCGAACTTCGTAGAGATCTTCGCCGTCGTCGTAATCCTGGCGTTCGGTCACGCATTTGCTGCTGTCGGCATAGCCGAAGAGGCCGCCCTTCACCTTGGAAGCGTATGCTCCCAGGTTGACCCCCTGGCTGTATGGCACCAGCGAAATACGGACCTTGCTTTCGGATTCTTCGGTTCCATCCGGGATCAGGATGTTCACCAAGCCTTCGGAGGCATCCCGCAGCGTATCCATGTCGTTGCGCATGGACCCGGTAACGTCGACGACGAGGGCCAGTTCGACGTCAAAGCGTGAGTAGGTGACCTGCGAGCTCGTTCCGAAGCTGAAGGTTTCCGGGCCGAGGGCACTCTTGCCGTAACCGCCCATGTCGATGAAGTAGTTCTTGAGAGAGGCCGTGGACGTTACCTTGATGGTGCCGTTGTCCGGATCGACGACGAAATCGAGATTGTCGATTGCCTCGTCCAGGAATTCCACGTCGGCCAGGTTGGCCTTGAAGGAATCCGCCAGTGCCTGCTTGATCTGCTCGTCGCTCATGACGCTGGTCGACAGGTCCGCCGCGACCGAAAGTGCCGCGGCATCAATCGCAAAGGACAGTTTTTCGCGCGCATTCACCGTTCGGGACACGTCGATGGTAATCCCCGCGATCACGACGATCAGGATCACCAGCATACCGAAAATGGGCAAAATGGATGCTTTGCGGTCGCCGGTAAACTCTGCAAGCAGGGGTCGGCAAATGAGACGCTTCAAATACTGCATTACTGCCTCGTCATTTTGTGAGACAGTTACTCTAGAAAAGTACCTAATTCCTTAAACGGAATGTAGAAAATAGGGGGTTGTTTCCGTTTGGTAAACCAATCGGAAAGAATCGAGACTGACGCTTTTCGCTGGCCGGTCGTCCGGCGGTTCTTATTTGGACAGGTAGATCGACTGGATCTTCCGCGCGATGTTTGCGAACGCTCCTATGAGTTCATCGGACGATGCAGCCTGATAATAGTTTCCCTGGCTTGCGCAGGACTGCATGTTTTTTGCCCCTGCGGATGTATTGCTGGTTCCGAAGTAAACTCCGAAAACCTGGATATTGGCAGCCTTCATGGCCGCACAGATGTCTCGTGAGCGGACGGAAGAGGTGTTGTTGTAGCTTTCGCTTTCACCTGTTTCCCGCCAGGCATTCACGGCGACTGTGCTGCATTGCCAGGTCGACTTGCCGTTTTTCTTGACCCAGCCGCACTGCTCCTCCTGTTCGATATATTGGTAATACCGGTTGTTGTCGCCGTCAGTCATGATGATCGCGAACTTGAGCGTGTCGCCGTCTGAATAGGCCGCAGGCGCGCTGTCCGCAGGCCATACGTTGGCGTAGTTCGGCGACAGGCTGTACCAGCCCCAGGCAACCCCGGTCTGACCCGCCGTACCGCCAGTGTTGTTGAGAGCGGAAATCGCCGGCAGCAACGTGGAGCGGCTCTTGGTCAACGGCACAAGCTTGGACGTGGACGAGCAACTGCTGCTGCCCCCGCCAAAAAAGGTCTGTGCCGGAGGAGGGCTGGACTTCTTGTAGTAGTTATAGGGATCGTCCGTGAGCATGACCTCATAGGTGGAATAGTCCTGACGTTCCGTGACGCAGTTGCCGCTGACGCTGTAGAAATCGCCACCCTTCACCTTTTTTGCATAGGAGCCGAGGTTGACGCCCTGGCTGTAGGGCACCAGCGAAATGCGCACCTTGGCATCGTCTTCTTCCACGTCCTCGGGCAGCAGGATGTTAACCACCGCCGTCGAGGCATCGCGCAGCGTGTTCATGTCGCTTGAGGACATCGAGCCGGTGACGTCCACCACAAGGGCCAGCTCCACATTGAACTTGGAATAGGACACCTGTGAACTGGTTCCGAAGGCAAAGGTCTCCGGACCCAGGTTCTTCATCATGTAGCCACTGAAATCGATGAAGTAATTCTGCAGGCTGGCCGTCGAGGAGACCTTGATGGTTCCATTTTCCGCATCGACCACAAAGGTCAGGTTCTTGATGGCTTCGGCCAGAAACTCGGCACCGTCCAGGTTGGACTTGAAGGAATCCGTCAGCGCCTGCTTGATCTGTTCATCCGTCATGAGCGATGTCGACAGATCCGCCGCCACGGACAGTGCGGCCGCATCGATCGCATAAGACAGCTTCTCACGGGCGTTGACCGTGCGCGAAACGTCCACGGCTGCGCCCATGACGACGATCAGAAAAATCACCATCAACGCAAAGATGGGCAAAACGGCCCCTTCACGTTGCGTGAGAAATCGTCTGTTTATTTTGAAATTCCAGAAAAGAAGAGACATGTATGGCGCCGCCTCAAGGGAGATAAAGACAGCTACTACACACTTTAAGAAAAAACAGTGAATGAACTTTGGGAACGAGGTTAAAGCCTCGTTAAAATCAAATATTCAACGACATAAATACATCCACTGGATGTCAACTGCCAGTTGCCTGCAACGTGGAATAGGCGCTTCGACGCAGTCGCGTAGGCGTCGTCACAAGGGCTTTTGACGACCCCGCCTGAAGGCTCGCAATACGAACCGGAGACTACGGTTCCAGCTCGGTATCCCAGTAGAGGAAATCCAGCCAGCTATCGTGCAGATAGTTGGGCGGGAAACCGCGGCCGTTGTTGTGCAGGTCCTGGATGGTCGGCTGGAACGGCATGTGCATCGGCCACATGTTCAGTTGCTGGCACGACTTGTTGGACTTGCGCAGATTGCAGGGGGAGCAAGCGGTGATGACATTGTCCCAGGTCGTCAGACCACCCTTGGAACGCGGCACAAGGTGGTCGAAGGTCAGCTCATCCTTGGAGCCGCAGTACTGACACTGGAATTTGTCGCGGAGAAAGACGTTAAATCGGGTAAAGGCAGGGTATCGGCTGGGTTTCACGAAGGTCTTGAGAGAGACCACACTGGGTAATCGGAACTCGAAGCTCGGACTTCGAACCGCTGCATCGTATTCGGCAACAATGTTCACCCGGTCCAGGAACACAGCCTTGATGGTATCCTGCCAACTCCACAGCGACAGGGGGTAGTAGCTCAAAGGCCGGTAATCCGCATTGAGCACCAACGCCGGATGGGCGCCCGACGAAACCGCTATCGTCACCTTCCGCTCCTCATTCCCAGAGCATGCCGAATCCACACGCGGATGCGTTGCTCTAACGACTTACGTTGGATCAACTTCCAGCAATCAGGTGCCAACTGACAGCGCGTTGACCTGTCGGAATGTCCGTTATCCGGTCAATCGGACAGCGGAACAGTCCTTTTGTGACGGGAGTATTGTAGTGCCGAGGTGACAGTCTTGTGAAGCCCGGGAAAATCATTTCTGAGTGCAGTTGTCGCCAGATCAGACCCGGCAAAGGATTTTTCTTAACTACATGAATTATTTACGCAAAAGCAAAATCCCCTGCGTCATTGTGACTGTTTTACGGGGAGAAGCAAAAAGGGCGCCTTGCGGCGCCCTTTCTCACGAACCGAAATGCGGTCGAATCAATTTGTCGTCCACTCGCGGATATCGACAAAATGGCCGGCGATTGCCGCCGCTGCCGCCATGGCCGGCGAAACCAGATGGGTCCGGCCCTTGTGGCCCTGACGGCCTTCGAAGTTGCGGTTGGACGTCGACGCACAGCGCTCGCCCGGCTTCAGCTTGTCCGCATTCATGGCAAGGCACATGGAGCAGCCCGGCTCACGCCATTCGAAGCCTGCTTCCTTGAAGATGACGTCCAGACCTTCTTCCTCGGCCTGTTCCTTTACCAGACCAGAGCCCGGGACAACCATGGCGCTGACGCCTGCCGCCACCTTGTGATTGCCGATGACGGCCGCCGCAGCACGCAGGTCTTCAATGCGGCCGTTGGTGCACGAACCGATGAAGGCGCGGTCGATCTTGATGTCGGTGATCTTGGTGCCCGGCTGCAGGCCCATGTATTCCAGGGCGCGTTTCTTGGACTCGCGGCGGTTTTCATCAGCGATTTCGGCCGGATCCGGCACGACACCTTCCACCGAGATGACGTCTTCCGGAGACGAGCCCCAGGAAACGATCGGCGGCAGGTTGGCAGCGTCCAGCTCGATGACCTTGTCGAAATAGGCGTCCGCATCCGAATGCAGGGTCTTCCAGTAGCCGAGAGCCATATCCCAGGCTTCGCCCTTGGGCGCCTTCGGGCGGCCTTCGATGTACTTGTAGGTGATTTCGTCCGGTGCGATCAGGCCTGCGCGTGCACCAGCCTCGATGGACATGTTGCAGACTGTCATGCGGCCTTCCATCGACAGGGCACGGATTGCTTCGCCGGCATACTCGATCACGTAGCCGGTGCCGCCTGCGGTACCGATCTTGCCGATGATTGCCAGAACGATGTCTTTCGCGGTGACGCCGGCAGGGATCTTGCCGTCGACCTTCACCAGCATGTTCTTGGCTTTCTTCTGGATCAGCGTCTGGGTGGCCAGAACGTGTTCCACTTCGGACGTGCCGATGCCATGGGCGAGGGAGCCGAAAGCGCCATGGGTGGAGGTGTGGCTGTCGCCGCACACAATGGTCATGCCGGGCAGGGTGAAGCCTTGCTCGGGACCCACGATGTGAACGACGCCCTGACGCATGTCGAGTTCGGAATAATATTCGATGCCGAATTCCGCCGCGTTCTTGGCCAGCGTGTCGACCTGCAGGGCCGATTCCGGATCATCGATGCCGTGACGGCGGTCGGTGGTCGGGACGTTGTGGTCAACCACGGCAAGCGTCTTCTCCGGCTGGCGCACCTGGCGGCCGGCCATGCGCAGGCCTTCGAATGCCTGCGGGCTGGTAACTTCATGCACCAGGTGGCGATCGATGTAGAGCAGACCGGTTCCGTCCGGCTGCATGTCGACCACGTGGTCGTCCCAGATCTTGTCGTAAAGCGTCCGTGCCTTGGCCATGGGTCTCTCCTCGGTCCATCCGAGCAAACGGTTAAACGGTCTAAAGTTTGCGAAATGCCCGGTGATGCCCGTCGCGGCGCGTCCAGCCGCAAGGGTCTATCCTCGTTTATCGTAGCTAGTGAATGACGCAGCGCCGCCTGAAGGTCAAGCGTTCCGAGTTGAGCTGAATTCAACTCAGATTGACCGGCACAGGAGGAACGGGGCGCAAAACCCCGGATTTGCATCGGACTGCGCCAGGGTTTGGCGCAAATGCAAAAAAGGCGGCCCGAAGGACCGCCTTTTCGAAACGTTTTGCCGGGTCGGCTTATTCGGCTGCGTTCTCTGCAGCTTCCTTGGCAGCGGCCTTGGCTTCTGCAGCAGCTGCCTTGGCAGCAGCCACTTCCGCACGCACTTCTTCGTTGAGGCGCTTGGAACGAGCATTGGTGTTTTCCACGATACGGGCAGACTTGCCGCGACGGTCGCGCAGGTAGTAGAGCTTCGCGCGACGGACCTTACCGCGGCGAACCACTTCAACGCCTTCCAGCATCGGGGAGTAGACCGGGAAAACGCGCTCGACGCCTTCACCGTAAGAAATCTTGCGAACCGTGAAGCTCTCGTTGATGCCGCCGCCGGAACGGGCGATGCAGACGCCTTCGTAAGCCTGGGTACGGGTACGCGTACCTTCGGTGACCTTCACGTTGACGCGAACGGTGTCACCAGGAGAAAATTCCGGCAGCTTGCGCTGCTCTTCGATTTTCGCCATTTCCTCAGCATTGAGCTGCTCGATGATGTTCATGGCATATTTCCCTTTTGAATTACAAAGCGGTCAGAGCGTTTTCCGGTTTTGGCCGGAAACGGGTTCACCGACTTTGGGCCATGTTGCTTGTCGGCTGGACTTTCCTGATTTTCCGGTCCTTTTGGTCCGGTTCAGGACGCAGGTCTTTCCAAGGAAAAGACACAACTTCACCCAGCTTCGGCGCGCGTATACAGGAAATTTGCGCCACTGTCATGCGGATTCTTCAATCCACGTCGTCTTCATCCGCCATGTAGGCATCCCAGAGATCCGGCCGCCGCTCGCGTGTCAGGCGCTCGGCTTCGGCCATGCGCCACTCGTGGATCTTCCGGTGATTTCCCGAGGTCAGAACCTCGGGAATGGTCAGGCCTTCGAACTCAGCCGGCCGCGTGTATTGCGGGTGTTCCAGAAGGCCACCTTCGAAGCTTTCGGTTTCCGCACTGTCCATGTTGCCCATGACGCCAGGGATGAGCCGGACAACAGCGTCCAGCATGGTCAGCGCGCCGATTTCGCCGCCGGACAGGATGTAGTCGCCGACGGAGACTTCCTCCAGACCGCGCGCGTCGATCACCCGCTGGTCGACCCCTTCGAACCGACCACAGACGATGACTGCGCCAGGGCCTTCGGCAAGTTCATGCGCACGGTCCTGGGTAAAAGGCGCCCCGCGCGGGCTCATAAGGAGCCGCGGGCGCGGGTCAACAGCGGGGGCCGCCGCATCAATGGCCCTGGCCAGGATATCGGCCCTGAGCACCATACCGGCACCGCCACCGGCCGGCGTATCGTCAACGGAGCGGTGCTTGTCCGTCGCAAAGTCGCGGATCTGGCTGGTTTCCAGCTGCCAAAGCCCCTTGTCCAGCGCCCGGCCCGAAAGGCTGTGGCCCAGGGGCCCTGGAAACATGTCCGGGTAGAGCGTCAGAATGGTTGCCTTGAACGTCATTACGCCTGTCAGTTCTGCTGATTGGCCGGTATACCCGGGTCCAAAACCGCCCATTGGTTAACGAGCCGTTTACCGCTTTCCTAAAAACCTGTCGAATTCTTCAGGGTAGCCGCCGGAAAGAAAGCTCTGATTAAGGCTCGCAGTATAAAGTGGCAAGAGCGTTTCAATCGGGTTTATTGCCGTGGCAAAATTTCCAGTCCTGCGTTTCAAGCTTCCCCGTTTCATTCAGGTTCATGTCGACCGCCACTATCTCGACATTTCCCTGAGCCGCGTGCTGCCCCTGTTCGCCTTGATGACCTTCGGCGTGCTGGCCGGCCTTGTGTTCAACACCGGCGTCGGCCACCCCTATGACAAGGTCATCCATATCGGCTTTTTCGCACTTCTGACCCTGTCGATCCATGCGCTGTTCTGCTGCCGGCTGCGCATTTCCGCCGTCGTCGCCTTCGGCATGGGTCTCGCGGGTGAAGTGGTGCAGGGCTTTATTCCCCACCACGAAATGTCGTTGCAGGATGCCTTTGCCAACGGCATCGGGGTTGCACTGGTCGTCGCACTGATTGCGCTGAAGCGTTCCGAGGTTCGGCAGGCTGTCCGCCAGGACGTTCCCGCGGAGGAGCGCGAAGAGCTCAACCTACGCAAGATGGGCTTGCAGCCCGTGCCAACACGTTACCTGTCCGGCTCGTCTTCCGAAGGCTCAGGAGCTCCTTCGGAGAAGTAATCCTCCGGCAGCGAAGCGCTGACCCGGCCGTTCTCCAGATCGATCTCCGGCACGAATTCCTTCGTGAACGGAACATAGAAGCTGCGGCCGCGTTTTGGCCGGACTTCCAGCAGATCGCCGGCTCCGAAATCCTGCACCGCAATGATCTTCCCGAGTGTCTCGCCAGTCTGGTCGAGCACATCGAGGCCGGTCAGGTCGGAATAGTAGAATTCGTCTTCTTCAGGTTCGGGCAGCTGGTCACGGTCGATAAAGAGATCGACGCCGTTCAGCTCTTCCGCCTGGTTGCGGTCCGCGATCCCCTTGAACTTGGTGATCACCACCGTCTTCTGCACCCGCGCCCGTTCCACCTCGAAGGAACGTTTGCCGTCCCGGGTGGTCAGAATGCCGTAATCGGCAAAGGAAAGCGGGTCATCGCCGTAAGGCTTGACCCGCACTTCCCCGCGAATGCCATGCGCCGCACCGATCTTGGCCATCAGTACCTTCTGATCGTCCTTGGACGTCATCTCAAAAGGCTCCCTGGCCAATGTCTTCCGGTGCGGCTTGGCGCATCTGCTTATTCGGCAGCTGCTTCTTCTGCCGGAGCGGCAGCAGCTTCAGCGGCAGCAGCTGCTGCTTCTTCTTCAGCCTGACGCTTGGCTTCAACGCGTTCCTTCGCCTTTGCGCCCAGCTCGGCTTTCTTCGGGTTGTTGCGCGGCTCACGCTTCAAGAGGCCGGCAGCATCCAGGAAACGGTGAACGCGGTCGGTCGGCTTTGCTCCGCTGTCCAGCCAATGCTGAATACGCTCGACGTTCAGGGTCACGCGGTTTTCGGAATCTTTCGGCAGCATCGGGTCGTAGGAACCGACCTTTTCGATGAAACGGCCATCGCGCGGGGAGCGGATGTCAGCAACAACGATGCGGTAGTATGGGCGCTTCTTGGAACCGCCACGTGCCAGGCGAATTTTCGTAGCCATTTTTATGTCTCCAGTTTGTTCAGTTGCCGGCTTCAGCGGCAATGGCTTCGTGGTGCCGGATCACTTCCTTGACGATGAAGTTCAGGAATTTCTCGGCAAAGTCAGGATCGAGATTGGCGTCGCCCGCAAGCTGGCGCAGCCGTTCGATCTGAATTTTCTCCCGCGCCGGATCAGCCGGCGGCAGGTCGTTGGTGGCTTTCAGCACACCCACTTTCTGGGTGCACTTGAACCGTTCGGCGAGCATGTGAACAAGAGCCGCATCAATGTTGTCGATGGACGCCCGAAGAGCCTTCAGTTCGCGCAAGGCGGGGCTTTCACCCAGCTTGTTCTCCGCTTCGCTCATCGTTTCTTGCCCTTGCCCATACCCGGAAACCCGGGAAGTTTCGGACCGCCAAGGCCTGGAAGACCCGGCATGCCCATGCCTGGCGGCAGACCGCCGCCCAACCCGCCGGGCAGGCCTTTCGGCATTTCCATGCCGCCCGGCAACTGGCCGGACTTGGCCATTTCCTCAAGCTGCTTGGGATCGACATCCGGCATTCCGCCGCCGCCGAGGCCACCCATCAGCTTGCCCAGCATGCCTTTGCCCTTGCCCATCTTCTTCATCATGTCCGCCATCTGGCGGTGCATTTTCAGAAGCTTGTTGACGTCGGCAACATCCATGCCCGACCCGGCTGCAATACGCTTCTTGCGGCTGGCCTTGAGCAGTTCGGGCTTCTGGCGCTCGGCCGGTGTCATCGATTCGATGATGGCGACCTGGCGCTTGAACATCTTGTCGTCGATGTTCGAAGCCTCGATCTGCTTCTTCATCTTGCCGATGCCCGGCAACATGCCCATCATGCCGGACATGCCGCCCAGCTTTTCCATCTGGCGCAGCTGCTCGGCGAGATCTTCCAGGTCGAAGTGACCCTTCTGCATCTTCTTCGCCATTTTCGCGGCCTGTTCCGCGTCGATGGCTTCTGCAGCCTTTTCCACCAGCGAAACAATGTCGCCCATGCCGAGGATGCGGTCTGCGATCCGGCGCGGGTGGAAGTCTTCAAGTGCGTCTGATTTTTCGCCGGTACCGATCAGCTTGACCGGCTTGCCGGTAACCGCCTGCATGGAGAGCGCCGCACCGCCACGGCCGTCGCCGTCCATACGGGTCAGGGCGATACCGGTGATGCCGACGCGTTCATCGAAACTCTGCGCCAGGTTGACGGCATCCTGACCGGTCAGGCTATCCGCCACCAGCAGGATTTCATGCGGCTGGGCAGCGGCTTTCACCTCTGCCATTTCAACCATCAGCGGCTCGTCGATGTGAATACGGCCGGCGGTGTCGAGCATGACCACGTCATAACCGCCGAGCTTGGCGGCGGACATGGCCCGCTTGGCGATTTCGACCGGCCCCTGGCCGGCAACGATCGGCAGCGTGTCGATGTCGTTCTGCTCACCCAGAACCTTCAGCTGCTCCTGGGCAGCCGGACGGCGGGTGTCGAGCGATGCCATCAGCACCTTGCGCTTGTCGCGCTGGGTCAGGCGACGGGCAATCTTGGCCGTGGTGGTGGTTTTACCGGAGCCCTGCAGACCGACCATCATGATCGCCACCGGTGCCGGAGCGTTCAGGTCGATCGGATGGGCTTCTTCACCGAGCATCTCGACCAGCTGGTCATGAACGATCTTCACGACCATCTGGCCCGGGGTCACGGACTTGACCACCTCTGCACCGACGGCGCGATTGCGCACCTTGTCGGTGAAGGAACGTACGATCGGCAGTGCAACGTCGGCCTCGATCAGCGCGCGGCGGATTTCGCGCAGCGCCTCGTTGACGTCGTTCTCCGACAGCGCACCGCGGCCGGTGAGCTTGTCGAAAATACCGCTTAATCGATCGGACAGGCTTTCAAACATCAGTAGTCCTTGAATAGTCTCGGTTTCGGGAAGTCTCCCGAACCATATGGGCAACCGCCGGTCATTTCCAACCGGATCAATCCGCGCAAAGCAGTTTGACACCCGAGGGCGCAACGCGCTGTCGGATGTTAACCTCCGGGAACTCTTTACACCTTTGCGGGTCCCGGTCGGCGGATCGAAATTTCAATCACTCATATGGAGTTCGCGGGGATATGCCCGAAACCCGGGCAAGAGTCAAGGAAGCGGCGGAAATTCCCGTTTTCCTTGATCCGGTTTTCTTTCTCTACCCCGTCATCCCGTGGCTTGACCATGGGATCCATGCCGTTTCGCCTTATCGGACACCTGGTTTTCGGTTCAGGCCATGAACGCTTGGGTGCTGATCGCAATCGACGTCAGGATGGCGATGGTGAGGAGCACCGCGGCCAGACCCAGCAGCAGACCGAAGATGACGACCAGACCGTCGCGCTCGACAATGCCGACGCCGGCGATGAACAGCGCGACTGCCGGAAACCAGCCGCTGAGCGGCACTGGCAGAAACAACGTGAAAGCAATGACGAACAACGCAAGCCCGAGCAAGCGCTCATGTTTTCGTGCAAACAGACCTTCGTACCGGTGGGCCAGCACGCGCTCCAGCCGCATTGTGACGGGACGCAGGCGCACCATCGTTCGCCGCAGCTTGTTGTGATTGAGCGACAGGCGTGCAAGCGGCCTGGGCAGTTTTACGTGCGGAAAGCCGAGCACCATCTGGAACGTGGTGACGAGCACCGGCAGACCGGTGACGAGCGAGGAGCCGGGAGGCAACGGCAGAAGCGTCAGCAGGGAAAACAGCACGATCGCCCAGCCGAACGACGTCTCGCCCAGCGCCAACAGCAAATTGCCGAGCGTCAGTGTGCCGTCCCGGTGCTGGTCGCGCGATGTCCGCAGGATCGGCAGCGACAGCGAAGGTCTTCGGCGTCTTTCGCCCTGCATTCAAGATTTCCGTTACAGCTTCTGAGTCGCGCAGGGTCTAACATTCCATCTGCAATAAATCCAACGCCGAGTAGCACGGGTTGGCGTATTTTGCAGTTCGGCAGAACGACCGGGTTCCGGACAGTCCGGCGGCATCAATCCCGCTTGGACGTCTCGTATTTGGCCGAAACCTCATAATAGTCGTTGAAGCCAATCCGGTCGCGCAGCTCCTTGAAGTCCATGAGATCCGGTGTGCGGTCCTGGTCGCTCTTCAGCTGCTGCAACGTTGCCACCATCGCCTTCATGGCACTGGCCATCAGGGTCAGCGGATAGGCGGCAATGGCGTAACCGATATCCCGAAGCTCTTCATGCGAAAGGTCGGGAGTTTCGCCGCCTTCCACGATGTTGGCCATCTTCGGGCCCGGCAGTTCCCGGCAGATTTCCTGCATTTCGGCAACCGTCTTGGGCGCCTCGACAAACAGGATATCAGCGCCGAGTTCCTTGAACTTTGCCGCCCGGGCAATTGCCTCGGCAAGGCCGTGCTCATGACGGGCATCGGTCCGGGCAAGGATCAGGATATCGGCCCCTGCCTCCTTGGCATCCTGCGCCGCCCGGATCCGGTCAAAGGCTTCCTCGCGGGATACGACCGCCTTGCCCGGTGTGTGACCGCAGCGTTTCGGAGCCACCTGGTCCTCGATCATCACCGCCGCAGCGCCTGCCTTGGCCATGCCGGTCACGGTCCGGCGCACGTTCATGGCATTTCCGTAACCGGTGTCGCCATCCGCCAGCAGCGGAATCCGGACCGCATCGGTGATGTTGCGCGCCTGATCGAGCACTTCGCCATAGGACATCAGCCCCAGATCCGGCTGCCCGATCCGCGATGCGGAGGCGGCAAAGCCGGACATGAAGGTGAGATCGAACCCTGCCTGCTCGATCAGCTTGGCGGACAAGGCATCATAACAGCAAGGCATGACGTGAAGTTTCGGCTGCTCCAGCAGCGCGCGAAGGGTGGCTGCCGGTGACGGCATGACAAAAACCTCAGAACTTGAATGGCAGATAGAGCGCGAGATCGGTCCAGACATACAGGATCGCGACCGAAATCAACATGATCACCAGGAATGGCAGCACGCCACGGGAGACGTCAGACAGCTTCGATCGCGCGACCGACTGGATGACATAGAGATTGAGCCCGACCGGCGGTGTGATCAGGGCGCATTCAACCATGACGACCATGTAGACGCCGAACCAGATCGGATCGAAGCCCAGTGCCATGGCTGCCGGCAGCAGCACCGGCGTCATGATCAGCACCATGGACAGCGCCTCGAACACCAGCCCCATGATCAGAAGCACGATCGACACCACGATGATGAATGCGAGCGGCGTATCGATGGTCTGGCCGATGAAGACCGAGATATCCTGCGGAATCCGGTAAAGCGTGATCGCCTTGCCGAACACCTTGGCCCCGGCAATGATCAAGACGATGGCAACGGTCGTCACCATGGCGTCGAACGCGGCTTCCTTCAGACCTTGCCAGGTAAGCGTACGCAGGATGGGCCCGGTAATCAGAAGCGCCACGGCAAAGCCGATGGCTGCAGCTTCCGTCGGTGTCGCCGCGCCGCTGTAGATGGCACCGATAACAACAAGCGCCAACAGGATCGAGGGAAATGCCCGCACAGTTGCCCGCATGCGCTCGTCCCAGCTTGACGCCGGCTCCGGCGTGTAGCCGCCGAACCAGCGGGCATAGACCATGGAAAAAACGATGAAGAACACCACAAGCATAAGGCCCGGGCCAACACCTGCCAGGAACAGCGCGATCACCGATTGTTCGGTAACGAAGCCATAGACGATCATCGGGATCGACGGCGGGATCAGAATGCCGAGCGTGCCACCGGCGGCAAGCAGGCCGTAGACGAATTTCCGCTCATAGCCGCGCTGGATCATTTCCGGGATAGCAACTGTTCCGATGGTGGCGGCCGTTGCCACCGACGATCCGGAAATGGCTGCGAAAATGGCGCAGGACAGGATGGTCGCGACGGCCAGTCCACCCGGCCAATGACCGACCCAGGCATGAACGGCGGCAAAGAGATCCCGCCCGACCCCGCCTTTCAGCAGGATGTTGGACATCAGCAGAAACAGCGGTACTGCCAGAAGAATGAAGCCATCCAGCGTCGACAGGATCGCCTGGGGCGCCATCAGCGGCGAGAAACCACCAAGAATGAGCATTCCAAGGCCGAGACCGCCCAGCGCGAACGCCACCGGCACGCGGATCAGCAACAAGGTGAACAGCGAAGCGAGAATGAGAACCGTCGTCATTCCATCACCACCGCTTCATGATCGCCCGACTTGGGCTTCTGGCCCAGCTCAATGAGGGCCTGCACGAACAGAAGTGCAAACCCGACCGGAACGGACAGTTCGGAGATCCACATGGGAAGGTCCAGCATGGAGCCCGAGGTGCGGCCTCGCTCGAAAGAATCGTAGAAGATCCCGCCACCCTTCCAGGCGACCAGGATGCTGAACACCGCAACAAAGCCCATGGCAACCACATGGCAGGCGCGGCGCCAGCCCGGGCTTAGCTGGTCTGTCAGCGCATCAACCGCAATGTGCCGACCGGCTTTCAACAGCCATGGCATGGCAAGCATGGTGCCCCAGATCAGGCACAGCTGAGACAACTCCGACGCCCAGATTGTCGGTGCAACGAAAAGATACCGGGCCAGAACTTCATACGTGAGCATGCAGCCCACGGCGACGAACAGCAGCGCGGCGATCCAGGCAAAGGCCTGAAGAAGAAAATAGAAGGCTTTCATGAAACAATCTGTCGATCGAGCAATCGGCAAGGCCGGGAAAAGACGGCCGGTGAAACCCGACCGCGAAAAGACACCGGAACTCCGGCATCCGTGACTGGAAGCGGCCAGCATGGCCGCGGCCGCTTCCGTCGTTCAGGATCCGCGGGCCGTCAGAATTTCTGAGCGGCTTCGAGAACCTGCTTGCCGAGAGGGCCCGCTTTTTCGACGAAGTTATCGTAGACCGGCTGGCTTACGCTTTTCCAGGCGGTCATTTCGTCTTCGGTCGGCGTGTAGATGGTCATGCCGTTCTGCTCCGAAATCTCGTAAGCTTCGGCTTCGATCTGGGACATCCGATCCCGCACATCGGCTTCCGCCTTGAGGGCAGCAGCCTCGATGATCTTCTTGTGCTCATCCGGCAGGCCATTCCAGAAATCGGTGTTCACCACGACGATGAACTCGATATCCGCATTGTTGGTCACGGTGATCGTGTCCATGACTTCCCAGAGCTTGCGGGATTTCACGCCGGAAACACCGGTCATGCCGATATCCACGGTGCCGCGCTGGTAGGCCAGATACTGTTCGGAACCGGAAATCAGCGTCGGCGCACCCCCGGCAACCGTGACAAAATCGCCAAGCGTCTTGCCGAAGACGCGAACCTTCTTGCCTTTCAGATCTTCCGGGGTTTTCAGCGGTCCGCCATTGGACAGCATGATGGAACCGCCATAAGCCTGCCACCACAGAACGGTGGAACCGGTTTCCGCGATTGCCTCATCCAGCGGTCCGCGCACGGGAGATCCCTTGGCTACGGCCGCACGAACCTTTTCTTCCGTGTCGAACAGGAACGGCTGATAGAAAACGTCGACGGCAGGAATGTCGCCGACATAACGCGTCAGCGACGCAACGCCCATTTCAATGGAGCCGCTGCCGACGGCTGCCGGAACTTCGTTGTCCTTGTAGAGCTGAGCGGAATCGTAGATCTCCACGGCAATGTCGCCGTTGGAGTTTTTCTCTACTTCTTCCTTGAAGAGCTGCAGATTCTGGCCGAGGTGGCTCGTCAGAGGCAATTGCAGCGAAATGCGCAAGGTTGTGTCTGCTGCTTGTGCCGAACCGGCTGCCAGGCCAAGCGCCATTGCCGCGCCAAGCGCCCAGGAAAGTACTTTCATGTTTTCCTCCCAAATTTATGAAATCACTCTGGCAAAGCCTCCCGGTCCGGTCAACATGAACTGGCGTATAGGTGTGTTTTAGAAGCAGTTTTGCCGATCGCCCGCAGACCAACCACCCTGCCGGTCATTCCAGGCGATTGGCAGGCTCAAATTCCGTTGGCCTTGCTTTTTGCGGTGCACAGGCAGATAACGACAGTCTTTTGACACACACGCTTGCTGTCCTGACAGCCGACCGTTGCGGACGTCCAGTCTATGAATTATCGCGCCATTGCTTTGCCAATCGGACGATTGCTCATCCTGATTTCAGTTCTGATGATCGTTCCGGGTATCGCGGATGTGTTCTCTAGAAACTCGGACTGGCAGGTCTTTCTGGTATCGGCCCTGGTTCTTGGAACCGCAGGCTTGCTCATGACCATGGCTTTCCAGGGAGAACAGCCGCCGAGCCACTTTCGCGAAGCGATCCTGTTCGTCAACGCCGCCTGGTTCACCTTCTCCTTCGCCGGTGCCGTACCCTTCTACTTCAGCGGCCTCGGCATCAGCTTCACCGACGCCTTCTTCGAGACCGCCTCCGGCCTGACCACAACCGGTTCGACAATCCTGACGGGTCTCGATGCGTTGCCGCCGGGTATTTTGCTGTGGCGAGCCTTGCTGCAATGGGTTGGCGGCATTGGCGTGGTTGCTATCGGGATCTGGCTTCTGCCGGGTTTGCGCGTTGGTGGCAGCCAGCTCTTCGCGCTGGAATCGTCTGAAAATACCAGCAAGCCCTATGGTCATGTCGGCCCATTCGTCTACCGGCTGCTGGCCCTTTATGCCGGACTGTCGATTGCCTGCGCCACGCTCTACCTGCTGTGTGGAATGACCTTTTTCGAAGCTGTGATCCATTCCATGACCACCGTCTCGACGGGAGGCTTCTCCACGTCCGACCAGTCCTTCGGCCAATTCGACGGCCTCGCCGTTTACTGGGTCGCCTCGGTGTTCATGCTGGGATCCGCTGTGCCGTTCCTCTATCTGATCCGGAGTATCGAACGACGGCATTGGGTAAAAGACGTCCAGATCATGCTGCTGCTTGCCATTGTCGCCGCAGCTTCGATCAGCGTGTTCCTGTTCGAGCGGTTCATCGGACATGACACGCCGTTCCAGATGTTCACATTCGCGGTCTTCAACGTGGTTTCGGTGATCACCACCACCGGCTATGCCGCCAACGACTACCTGCAGTTCGGTCCGCCCGTGATCGCGATTTTCTTCGTGCTGACGTTCTTCGGCGGCTGCAGCGGCTCCACGTCCGGAGGCTTCAAGATGTTCCGGATCGCAATTCTGGGCAGTTACATCCAGGGCCTGTTCCGACGGATGATCCGGCCACACCGGGTGGTCGAGCCGAAATACCAGGGCCGGGCCGTGTCAAATCCGGTTCTGGAAGGTGTGCTTGTCTTCGCCGTTCTTTATGCGGGCGCTTTTGCGGCGTTTTCGCTGGTCTACATGATGCTCGGTCTTGATCTCGAGACGGCGCTCAGCGCCTCCATCACAGCCCTTGCGAATGTTGGTCCCGGCGTTGGAGATACCATTGGTCCGTCCGGTACGTTCCAGTCCCTGCCGGATCTCGCCAAATGGTTCCTGGCGGTTCAGATGATCCTCGGTCGACTGGAAATCCTGGCAGGTATCCTGCTCCTGACGCCGGATTTCTGGCTGGACTGAAGCCTGGCCCGACCGGATTGGCTCATTTCTTCGAGTAAAATCCGGACCCCCCCTTCAAAACGGAAAACCACCGCCGGCGTGACCTTACCGACGGTGGTCTTGTTCGGGCAATCTGGCTGCTGACGCAGCCGACGGGGGGTTTGATTGCCCGAAGCCCGATTACGGCTGGACGGAGGAGAACTCTTCCGGATCCAGAAGGCTGTCCTGATTGCTGTCAGCCGCGTTGAATGCATCTTCGGAAAGGGTCGGGACGGCTGCCGCGATTTCCTCGAAGCTGACATAACCGTCCTGATCGAGATCCACCGCCTCGAACGACATGCCCTGGGCAAGAGCTGCGGAAGACGCGGTAAAGGCACCGATCAGAAGAGCAGCAGTAAGACGTTTGGACATGATATGACCTCCAATGGTTTGGGTCTTGTCAGGTGTCCCGTTTGCCATTCGGCTTTGGGCTCACCTGTCGTTCCGTCCGTTCGCCAGGCCCCTGCGACCCGTCGAACCGGAACGAGACAAACACTGCGGGCCGATCGCGACGGGCAAAGGGCAGCTCTTTGAAACCTTCGCGGCAATGTTGTGTTCCGCCATGGGGATCAGCCACAGGTCGGTCAAACTACCGTCATTTTTAACGATTTTAGGCAGTTCTGGGGCTTCCGCTGGAAAAACCGGTCTGAATATCTATTTGATTTTATTTATAAATTCGAAAAAAACTGGTTGAAACGGCTAGCCGTGCTTCGGTTCGCGACCAGTCCTGCAAACCGAAGCAATACCAGTCCCGGTCTGATTGCCGTTCCGTGAAACGGCAGGCTCTGATCAGGTGTAGTCGCGCGAGCCGAAGATGGCGGATCCGACACGCACGTGCGTGGCCCCAAAGCCGACCGCGACCGGATAGTCGGAAGACATGCCCATGGAAAGCTGCTCAAGACCATTGCGGGCGGCGATTTTTTCCAGAAGCGCGAAATGTTCGCCCGGTGCTTCGTCGACCGGCGGAATGCACATCAGGCCGACAATGTTGAGCCCGACATCTTCCTTGCACTCTTTCACGAAGGCATCGACATCCTTCGGTGCGATGCCTGCCTTCTGGGGCTCTTCACCCGTGTTTACCTGAATGAAACACGGCAGATCCCTGCCCTGCTTTTCCATCTCGGCTTTCAATGCCTTCGCGATTTTCGGCCGGTCAACCGTATGGACGACATCAAAGGTCGCGACCGCTTCCTTGGCCTTGTTGGATTGCAGCGGGCCGATCAGATGCAATTCGATACCATCAAAGTCCTCACGAAGCCCCGGCCACTTGTGCATGGCTTCCTGCACCCTGTTTTCGCCGAAAACCCGCTGACCTGCCTCAAGCACCGGGCGGATCTCGTCCGCTTCGAAGGTCTTGGAAACCGCAATCAAAGTTACCGACCCTTCCGGCCTGCCGAACTCGGCTTCGGCACTTCTGATATCTGCCTGGACGTTTGCCAGTCGGTCTGCTGCGGAGGTCATCAGTTGGTCCTTCAAATTGTCAGGTGCTCTGCCGGATCGCGCGTTCCTTCTCATAGGCCCGGTCGCCCCTCGATCTCAAGTGGTCTTTGCAAAGACCCAAGCAACCTGGCGCGCCTGCACGGCCGGTGAATTTTCACGCCAGGTATTCAATCAGGTTCACCTTTTCCTAGAGGTTTGCCGATAGTGTCTCGCAGCTTGCATCAAATGAAGATGGAGGGCCCGGTGTGAGGCAATTCGGTTCATTTATCTGCATACTGATGTTGTTCTGCTTTCTGTACGTTCCTGCATCGCGGAGTGAAACCTTCACGTTCGCGGTTGGCGAATGGCCGCCTTTTATTGGCGCGAAGTCACCGGGCTTCGGAAGCCACACCCAGATCGTCAGGCGCGTAATCGAAAAAGCCGGGCATCAGGCGAAATTCGACTTTCTGCCCTGGCAGCGATCGTACCAGATGGTCAGGAACGGGACTTACGCCGCAACCTTTTCCTGGTCCTACACGGATGAACGAAGCGAGGAATTCTATTTTCCCGAACGGCCCGTCGGACTGGCAACCTACGTACATTTTTACAAGAAAGACCGGTTTCCGGACGGCATCGGGCCACTGAGCTTCGATGATCTTCGCAAGGAAGGGCTCTCGGTGGTTGCGGTCAGAAACTACTGGTACGAAGACATGCTGGAGGCTGCGGGTGTCACTGTTGAATATGTGTCGACGGAACAGCTTGCCTGGTCGATGCTTCTGCACGAACGGGCCGATGTCTATCTGGAGAGCACGGAAGTCGGCATGATCCGGAAGGCCGTATTCCTGGGTGACGAAGCAAGCCTGCTCGTTCACTCCCCCACCTTCCTGGAAGTGCCCATGTATCCCATGTTCAGCAGGAAACACCCGGACGGGCGGCGCCTGTTGGAAATCTGGGAAGCTTCAAGCCCGCCTGATCCTGAAACAACGCCGGAAGCGGCCATCCGATAGCTTTACGAATGCGGCGTTGCGAAATAAACAGGCATCTGCAAGATCAATCTCTTCTCACATGTTGACCCCGGACGCGATTTCTGGTGACAGTCCGGCAGTCAATCTTTCAGGAAATCCGCCGGATCCGGCGGCAAGAACAAACGGCACATTTGATGGCAACGGAACGGTACAATGCGCGCGAAGTCGAAGCGCGCTGGCAAAAGGTCTGGAACGACAAGGACGTCTTCGTCACCCACAACGACGATCCCCGCGACAAATACTATGTCCTTGAAATGTTCCCCTATCCGTCCGGCCGCATCCACATGGGCCATGTGCGCAACTACGCCATGGGCGATGTTGTTGCCCGTTACAAACGCGCCAAGGGCTTCAACGTCCTGCATCCGATGGGCTGGGACGCTTTCGGCATGCCGGCGGAAAACGCGGCCATGCAGAACAAGGTTCATCCGAAGGACTGGACCTACGAAAACATCGCCACCATGCGCGACCAGCTCAAGATCATGGGCCTGTCGCTGGACTGGAGCCGGGAATTCGCGACTTGCGACGTCGCCTATTACACCCAGCAGCAGCGGCTGTTCCTGAAGTTCCTGGAGGCCGGCCTCGTCTACCGCAAGAACGCCAAGGTCAACTGGGACCCGGTCGACATGACGGTTCTGGCCAACGAACAGGTGATCGACGGTCGCGGCTGGCGCTCCGGCGCTCTGGTTGAGCAGCGCGAGTTGACCCAATGGTTCTTCAAGATTTCCGATTACTCGGAAGACCTGCTGGAGGCGATCGACACGCTCGACCGCTGGCCGGACAAGGTGCGCCTGATGCAGAAGAACTGGATCGGCCGCTCCGAAGGCCTGCGTGTGCGCTTCGAGTTCACCGAGGCTGCGCCCACCGGCGACAAAACGCTGGAAATCTTCACCACCCGTCCGGACACGCTGTTCGGTGCTTCCTTCATGGGCCTGTCGCCGGATCATCCGATCTCGACCAAACTGGCGGAAAGCAATCCGGAGCTGAAAGCCTTCATCGAAGAGTGCCGCCGGGTCGGTACATCCGAAGAAGCAATTGAAAAGGCAGAGAAAAAAGGCCTCGATACCGGTCTGCGCGTCAAGCACCCGCTGGATGCCTCCATCGAGCTGCCGGTATATGTCGCCAACTTCATCCTGATGGACTATGGCACCGGCGCCATCTTTGCCTGCCCGGCACATGACCAGCGCGACCTGGACTTCGCCCGCAAATACGGCCTGCCTGTCACGCCCGTGGTGCTGCCGAAGGATGCCGATCCGGCAACCTTTGATGTAGCCGACGAGGCTTTCACCGACGACGGCACCATCTTCAACTCCGACTTCCTCAACGGCCTTTCCATTCCGGACGCCAAGGAAGCGGTGGCCAAGAAGCTGGAAGAGATCACCGTCGACGGCGCATCCCAGGCAGAACGCCAGGTGAATTACCGCCTGCGCGACTGGGGCATTTCGCGTCAGCGCTACTGGGGCTGCCCGATCCCGGTCATTCATTGCGACGATTGCGGTGTGGTACCGGAGAAGGACGAGAACCTGCCGGTCCAGCTGCCGGACGACATCAACTTCGACAAGCCCGGCAATCCGCTCGACCGTCACCCGACCTGGCGCAACACGTCCTGCCCGAAATGCGGCAAGCCTGCCCGCCGCGAATCCGACACCATGGACACCTTCGTGGACAGTTCCTGGTACTTCGCCCGCTTCACGGCGCCGGACTGCGATCAGCCGACCGACCCGGAAGCCGCCAACGGCTGGCTGCCGGTGGACCAGTATATCGGCGGTATCGAGCACGCCATCCTGCACCTGCTCTATTCCCGTTTCTTCACGCGGGCGATGCAGAAGGTCGGTGCGCTTGATCTGAAGGAGCCGTTCAAAGGCCTGTTTACACAGGGCATGGTCACCCACGAGACCTATCGCGTCGGCGAAGGTGCGAACGGGCGCTGGATTGCCCCGTCCGAGATCCGTATCGAGGATGTCGACGGCAAGCGCCGCGCGGTTCTTGTCGAAACCGGTGAGGATGTGGCCATCGGCTCCATCGAGAAGATGTCGAAGTCGAAGAAGAACACTGTCGATCCGACCGACATCATCGACACCTACGGCGCCGATACCGCCCGCTGGTTCATGCTGTCCGACAGCCCGCCGGAGCGGGACGTGATCTGGACCGAGGACGGCGTGCAAGGTGCCTGGCGTTTCGTCCAGCGCGTCTGGCGCCTGATCGGCGACATTGCCGAGAAAATCGAACCTCGTGGCGGCAAGGCACCGGAAGTCGACGGCAAGGCGCTTGATCTGCGCCGGGCCAGCCACAAGACCCTGGCGGCCGTTTCCGCCGATCTGGAAGGCCTCGGCTTCAACCGGGCCGTGGCCCGCCTCTATGAGCTGGTCAACACCATCAGCAAGGTCTTCAACGAGGGCGAAGCCGATGCCGGCACCGAATATGCCGTACGTGAAGCAGCCGACTACCTCGTGCAGATGATGGCTCCGATGATGCCGCACCTGGCAGAAGAATGCTGGTCTGCACTCGGCCACGACAATCTGATTTCGGAAGCAAGCTGGCCGCAGGCCGACGAGGCTCTGCTGTCCGACGACACCGTTACCTACCCGATCCAGATCAACGGAAAAAAACGCGGTGAACTGACGATTGCAAAAGAGGCTTCCAAAGACGAGGTCGAAGCGGCTACCTTGGCCCTCGACGCAGTCAAGAAGGCTCTTGAAGGCAAGGCGCCGAAGAAGATTATCGTGGTACCGCAAAGGATCGTGAATGTCGTTGTTTAACAACCTCTTCCAGAGCAGCAGCGCGTTGCGGCGCGCTGCCCTTTGCGCCGGACTGGCAGCTGCCATGGCTCTGGGCGGATGTCAGGTCCGCCCGCTTTACGGCAGCAGCACGGGCGACTTCGGTTCCCAGCCCTCTCCCGTAGCGGCGGAACTTGCGGCGATCGACCTGGAATCCATCTCCAGCCAGTACGCCAACGACGATGCATCGCGTGTTCTCTACAATGAACTGACCTACCGGTTCGAACGTGGGGCCGGCTCTGGTGCCAAGAAATATCGTCTCAAGGTATTGATGGACATCGGCAGCTCGGAAGTCGGTGTTGAACAGTTCTCCGACGTGCCTTCCGCCTACACGACCACGATGAACTCGACCTTCGTCCTGAGCGATCTGGCGACCGACGAGACCCTGATGACCGGCCGGGCGTTCAAATCCGCTTCCTACGACTTCTCCAACCAGCGCTTTGCCAACACCCGTGCCTATCGTGATGCGCAGGAACGTGTTGCCAAGGCGGTTGCTGACGATATCGCAGCCCGGATTGCCGGCTATTTCGCCAGCCAGTCGTAACACTGACCCCGGAGGCAAACGGCCGTGACCGTCCTCAAAGCCGCGGAGATTGACCGTTTCGTCGCCAATCCCCCGGAGGCTGGCGGCGTTGTCCTGATCTTCGGTCCGGATACCGGACTTGTATCGGAACGCGCCACCCGCCTCGTCAACAAGGCCTCCGAAGGCGAAAGCGATCCGTTCAATCTGGTCAAGCTTGATGCGTCTGATCTCGGTTCGGATCCGAATCGGCTGATCGACGAAGTTCTGACCGTTCCGCTTTTTGGTGGCCGCAGGATCGTCTGGGTGAAGGATGCTTCCTCCCGCAATCTCAATCCTGCAGTCGAACCCGTTCTGAAGCTGGACGACTGGCAGACGCTGGTGGTCCTTGAGGGCGGCGACATCAAGAAGGGCGTCGGCCTCAGAAAGCTGATCGAACCGCACAAACGCGCCGTTGCGCTGCCCTCTTATGCCGACAACGACCGGGGCATCGACCAGTTGATCGACGAGGAAACCCGCGAGGCCGGTCTTTCAGTTACCCGGGAAGCCCGGGCAGCACTGCACAGCCTACTGGGCGGTGATCGCATGGCCAGCCGCGGTGAGCTGAAAAAACTCTGCCTCTATGCCCTCAACAAGGGCCGCATCGACAGCGAGGATGTCGAGGCTATCATCGGCGATGCATCCGCCTTCGAAATGTCGGAGCTGATTGATGCTGCAGCATCGGGAGATCTTGCCTTGCTGGACCACGGGCTGGAACGGCTTGCGGAAGCCGGCTCCAAGGCCTCGGTAATCGCCAACCAGACATTGAAGCATTTTCAACATTTGCATCGGATGCGAATCGATATCGAACAGGGCAAAAACGCCCAGGCCGTCGTCGATGGACAGCGACCGCCTATCTTCTTCTCCCGCAAGCCGAAATTCACCCAGCAGCTGCGAATCTGGTCCCTGACGGATCTGGAACGTGCCATGGACATTCTGAGCGAGGCTACACGCATTTCCCGCCTCAACGATGCCCTTGGTGTACCCGTCCTCTCCGAAGCCCTCCTGAAGCTCGGCAGAGCCGCCAGAGCGCGGCAACAGCGGCGTTAGAACGCGCTCATCAGCTCGTCTCCCTGAGGCTCCCTGTATTCATGTACTACCCCTCATCCTGAGGAAGCGCGCAAGCGCTGTCTCGAAGGATGGGCGGCAAACTCAGAAACCAGTGGTCCATCCTTCGAGACGCCGCTTATGCGGCTCCTCAGGATGAGGGGTGTGGGGTGGCAGACTGGCAGAACCGGAACAAAAAAAGCCGGAGCAAAACGCGCTCCGGCTCCAAATTTGTCATAATATCAATACTTTAGCGTGTTTCGACACCCAGTTTCTTGCACAGCTCGTCAAGCTGTTCGAGCGAGGTGTATTTGATCTTGAGGTCGCCGGTTTCCTTGCCAGGCTTGTGCCCTACGGTCACCTTCAAACCCAGCGTGTCGGTCAGACGCTTTTCAAGAGCCTTGGTGTCGGCGTCCTTCTGCGGCTTGTCGCCGGGTGCCTTCTTGCCCGTGATCTTGGCCAGGGCATCCGGATCCTGCGAGAGCTTTTCCGCGTCGCGAACCGTCAGGCCTTTTTCCACGATCAACTCGGCCAGTGCCGCGGGATCTTCAACAGTGATCAGCGCGCGGGCATGACCGGCCGTCAGCAGGCCTTCGGCAAGATAGTCCTTTACTGAATTCGGCAGCTTCAGCAGACGCATGGTGTTGGCCACGTGACTACGGCTCTTGCCGATCACCTTGGCGAGTTCACCCTGGCTGTAACTGAACTCGGCGGTAAGCTGCTCATAACCCATCGCTTCTTCGATCGGGTTGAGATCGGCACGCTGGACGTTCTCGATAATGGCGAGCTCAAGCGCTTCCTGATCGGTCACGTCCCGAATGATGATCGGTGCTTCGTGCAGCCCGGCCCGCTGTGCGGCCCGCCAGCGACGTTCACCGGCGATGATCTCGAAACGATTGGCCTTCCCTGCCGCCGGACGCACCAGGATCGGCTGGACGATGCCTTTTGCCTTCAGGGACTCCGAAAGATCCGCCAGGTCTTTCTCGGTAAAGGTCTTGCGCGGGTTGCGCGGGTTGGGCTCCAGATGTTCGATTGGCACCCTGCGGGAGTCGCGAATGATCTTTTCCGGCGGTGCGGCCGCTTCGGGAGCCGAATCCCCGATCAGCGCCGCCAAACCACGGCCCAAACGCTTGTTCTTGACGTCTCTTTCCGCCATACCGCACCTTTTTCTTCTTATATTTCAATAGGATATAGCATGGCGACTGTGCCTCTTCGCCGCCATGCATCAAGGCTCGCCAAAACGGAGCCGAATCGATCAGGCTTTATGCCGCGACGCGTCGCAGTTCACGCTCACGCTGGATGATTTCAGAAGCAAGCCGCAGATAGGCCTGACTGCCAGCGCATTTCAAATCGTAAAGCAGCGCCGGCTTGCCATAGGACGGTGCTTCCGAAATGCGAACATTGCGCGGAATAATCGTTTCGTAAACCGCGTCACCCATGGTTTCGCGCACATCGGCGACAACCTGGCTGGAGAGGTTGTTGCGGCTGTCATACATGGTCAGAACGATCCCATGTATGCTGAGTTCAGGATTAAGCGCGTTCTTGACCTGCTCAACCGTGCTGAGCAACTGGCTGAGACCTTCAAGCGCGAAGAACTCGCATTGCAGCGGCACCAGGATGGAGTGCGACGCAGACAAGGCATTGATCGTCAGCAGGTTCAGTGACGGCGGACAGTCGACCAGCACGTAGGTAAAGCCGATCTCCTGGAACAGACGCGAATGGGTCAGGTTTTCGATGGCACTGCGCAGGCGGAACGCCCGGTCACCCGTGGAGGCGATTTCCAGTTCGAGGCCCAGCAGATCCATTGTGGACGGCGCCACCCAAAGACGCTGCACCGCCGTTTCGCGAACGGCCTCTGCAAGGGAGCAGTCACCGCTCAGAACTTCATACGTCGACAGACCACGGTCACGATGTTCGATACCCAGACCCGTTGAAGCGTTGCCCTGCGGGTCGAGGTCAATCACCAGAACTTTTTCGCCAATCGCCGCAAGCGCCGTGCCGAGGTTAATGGCGGTCGTGGTTTTGCCCACCCCGCCCTTCTGATTCGCTAGCGCGAGAACGCGCGGCATTTCGGGAAGCATGCTCATTGTTACAACACCTTCCTGGCTACTCCGGCCGGGCTGAAATATTCGAGAAAAGAAGCATCCGGCTCATTGGATCAACAAGACTGTCTTTTTCTATCATGTCGAACTGCCAACGGGCAGTAGCTTCGTTAACTTCTCGCTGAAAATCCTGACCTTTGTGGAAAACAGCCTTTGCGCCGGCTGCCGTAAACGGCTCTGAAAGCTGAAAAAGCAGATTCAGCGACGCCAAGGCGCGCGCAGAAACAGCGTCCACCCGGCCGTGCTTCCAATCTTTCGCAACCGATTCGATCCGGCCAGGATGCACTGTCCCCTTGGACCCTGTCTCCCTTAAGGCCGTTCTGAGAAATGCCACCTTGCGCTGGTTGCTCTCGATCATGTGCACATGTGCGTCCGGCTCATCGGCGAGCAGGATTGCGGTCACCACACCGGGAAACCCGCCGCCGCTGCCGATGTCAACCCAGGTCCGCGCTTCCGGATAACACCACTGGGTTTGCAGGCTATCCGCCACGTGACGGGTCCAGATATCCGGGATGGTCGAAGGTGCAATGAGGTTTTGCGCAGGCTGCCATTTCAGAACAAGGTCGACGTAGATCTGGAGTCTATCCAACGTTTCACGTGAAACATCCCCAAACTTATGCACAACCTGTCCAGAAGTATTCAACATCACCGGGCGGCCCATCAGGCAGCCCCTTTCTGGCTCTGACGCTTCAGATGCGACAGGATCAGCGTGAGCGCGGCGGGTGTCATGCCATCCATGCGAGAAGCCTGGCCAAGAGTGGCCGGGCGAATGTCGATCAGTTTCTGGCGCACTTCATTGGAAAGACCAATGATCGCTTCGTAGTCGAAACCATCCGGGATCGACAAGGCTTCATCGCGTTTCAAGGCTTCGATATCTGCCATCTGACGATCGAGGTAAACGGCATAAAGCGCATCTGTCGCAACCTGCTCAGCGATCGCCGGATCAATATCTTTCAGTTCGGGCCAGATGTCCGTCAGGCCCTCGAAGGTGACATTGGGATAGGACAGCAGATCGAAGGCAGACCGGCGAATGCCGTCCTGGTTTACAGGCAGGCCCTTCTTCTGAGCTTCGAAAGGCGTCACGGTCAGCGTCGTCAGAAGTTCCCGCGCAATGGCGATCCTGGCCATCTTGTCTTCAAAGGCTTCTCTTCGTGTGGTGGATACGCACCCAATAGCGATACCCAAAGGAGTCAGGCGCTGGTCCGCATTATCCGCCCGCAGGGACAACCGGTACTCTGCACGCGATGTGAACATCCGATAGGGTTCGGTGATGCCCCTGGTGATCAGGTCATCGATCATGACACCGATATATCCCTCGGACCGGTCAACCACGAACGGCGCCTTGCCGGCAGCCTTCAGAGCAGCGTTGAGCCCGGCCACAAGTCCCTGTGCCCCAGCTTCCTCATACCCGGTCGTACCGTTGATCTGGCCGGCCAGGTAAAAACCAGAGCACCGCTTGGCTTCCAGTGTCGGACGCAGCTCGCGCGGGTCGACATGGTCATATTCGATCGCGTAACCCGGCTGCAGTACCACCACATCTTCAAGACCCGGAATGGTCTTCAGAAACGCTATCTGCGCATCTTCCGGCAACGATGTGGAAATGCCGTTCGGATAGACAGTGTGATCGTCCAGTCCTTCCGGCTCCAGGAAAATCTGGTGCCCGTCCCTGTCACCGAAGCGAACGATCTTGTCTTCGATGGACGGACAATAGCGTGGCCCCCGCCCCTTGATCTCGCCGGAATACATAGCGGAGCGAGAAAGGTTCTCACGAATGATACGATGGGTCTCGGGCGTCGTGCGTGTGATGTGGCACGGAATCTGAGGTGTCTCGATCCTGTCCGTCAGGGTGGAAAACGGAATCGGGTCGTCATCGCCCGGCTGCTCTTCCAGCCTGTCCCAGTGGATCGTCCGGCCGTCCAGCCGCGCGGGCGTACCTGTCTTGAGACGCCCGAGATCGAAGCCGATTTCCTCCAGTGATTCAGACAGCCCGAGTGCCGGCGCTTCGCCGGAGCGTCCTGCGGGTATCTTCTTGTCACCGATATGAATGAGGCCCCGGAGAAATGTACCGCTCGTCAGCACGATGGCGCGGCAGTTGATCACCCGGCCATCGGCCAGTTCGATACCCGAGACAGAACGTTTCTCGCTGTCACCCGCAAACCGGATCTTGTGGGCTTCACCTTCAACGACGCTCAGACCTTCGACAGCGGCAATCTCACGCTGCATCGCTTCCCGGTAGAGCTTGCGATCTGCCTGGGCGCGCGGACCACGCACCGCCGGTCCCTTGCGCCGGTTAAGCATGCGGAACTGGATCCCGCCCTTGTCGGCAACACGCCCCATCAACCCATCAAGCGCATCGATCTCGCGAACGAGGTGTCCCTTCCCCAGACCACCAATGGCCGGGTTACAGGACATCACACCGAGTGTATCGAAGCGATGCGTGACCAGAGCAGTGGCGGCGCCAGCGCGTGCCGATGCCGCCGCAGCTTCACAGCCGGCATGACCACCACCAATCACCACCACATCGAATGTCAGGTCCAGTTCGTTCATAGTCTCTACCGCTCACGAAACCCGATAGCAGTGCCTCGGGTCCGGGTCTTTCCGGTTCGGTTTTCGGGATCTTTCTCCGGCCTAGGCCAGACTATCACAGGCCGCGCAAACCGGCACTTGTTCGCCGAGACTTATACGTGTGACGCAGCTGAAGGTCAAAGCGGAATTCCGGTCAGCAGGCAGATCGTCTGGTGGAACAGGTCAATTCGCACCTACGGCAGAGAAAATGATTCACGTGAAACATGTTCCGGTAGAGAATCGATCCGCAGTTCGCCTGAGATGATTCACGTGAAACAGGTCACTTGCCGATACAGAAATCCCGGAAGATCACATCGAGCAAATCCTCGACATCGATCCTCCCGGTGATCCGCCCGAGAGCATCCGCAGCCCGGCGAAGGTCTTCCGCGCGCAATTCTGCCGGCAGGTGCACCATATCCACGGCAGCTCTCAGGCCGGACAGGCAATCCTTGAGATAGTGACGGTGCCGTTCCCGGGTGGCCAGTGGTGCTTCACCGACAGATATCGTTTCCTCGGCAAAACGGGTAAGCCGCGAGAAAAGCGGGTTCATACCTTCGGCGCTTTTGCTGGAACAACCAATTTCCTGGATCGTTCCGGAAGAGTCTTGTTCCGGAAGAGTCTCAAGATCAGCCTTCGTTCGAACGGTCCAGACAGGCACGCTACGGCGAAGGTCTTCCGGAAGACCGGCGGTGACATCGTCCTGTTCCACCCCACCAGGCTCCACCGCCCACAGGATGAGGTCCGCTCCCCGGCCCCGTTCCTCCGCCCGGCGTATGCCTTCCTTCTCAACCAAACCCTCCGCCTTCCGGAGGCCAGCGGTATCGACAAGCGTCACGGGATACCCTGAAAGATCCAGATGAACCTCGATCACGTCCCGGGTCGTTCCGGCTTCTTCCGTGACGATGGCGACCTCCCGTCCTGCGATGGCATTCAGGAGACTGGACTTGCCGGCATTGGGCGCCCCCATCAGCACCACCTGCAAGCCGGACCGTAGACGCTCGCCGCTACGAGATTTCTCTAGGTGCTCTGCTATCTCGCCATGGAGCTGGGTTGCTTCCGCCCAGACTTCATCGGCAACGCTGCCAGGAACATCCTCTTCATCGGCAAAATCGAAGTCCGCCTCGATCATTGCGCGCATATGGATGAGGCGCTTTCGCCAGTCGTCATAGAGCTTGCCGAGGGCCCCACCCATCTGACGGACTGCCTGCTTGCGCTGGCTCTCGGTCTCTGCAGCGATGAGATCTGCCAGGCCCTCAACTTCCGTCAGATCCATGCGGCCATGATCAAAAGCGCGGCGCGTGAACTCCCCTGCCTCGGCCGGACGGCAATTGGAAAACCGGGAAAGTACGGACAGGAGGCTTGAGACCACGGCACGTCCACCATGGCATTGGAACTCGGCAACGTCCTCTCCGGTGAAGCTGGAAGGTCCTTCGAAGTAGAGTACCAGCGCCTCGTCGAGAACGTCCTTCGTTTCCGGATCCCGGAGCTTTGCCAGCGTCGTCTTCCGCGGCTGTGGCACCTTGCCAGCCAACGTCTCAACAATCTCCCTGGTACCCGGACCAGACACCCGGATCACCGCAACGCCCGAAGGCACAGCTCCGCTGGAGAGCGCAAAGATCGTGTCAGCCATGGTGTCTTCCGGTTCGTGGTCGGGTCGTGGACCGCCTCTTTATCAACTCTCGTCACCGCGGAAAAGAACAAGCCTCGCCATTCCGCCGCCGAATCGAAGTTGCTGGCGATACGGCAATCTGTTTCACGTGAATCAATTGTCAGAATGTACCTGGCCCTGAACAGGAGCGGCTTTCCTCTCAGGCGCGGTTCTCGTGCTTCACACACAGCTCTGGCCAGAGTGTACTCAGCCGCCGGCAGTTCTTGCTCCCCCTTTCAAATCGGGTCCAGGACGGAAACACACTGAATGAGGGAATCGCATTTCATTTGGGGAGACTACGTCACAACCTCACAATCTGTTCGAAGGCTGAAGATCGAGGTCTTTCACCCATGTCGTCACACGATGTAAGTGGAGGCAGTTAAGCTCCTGAACCCAACAGTAGGCGATGAGTTCGGAGCCGATTCAAAACAGGGGATTCACGTGAAACACCGCTTCCGGGATTTCTCCGTCGTCCTCTGGTCCAGCCACTGCAATCAGGCATGACGTCGGGTTCGAAGTTGGGCCTGCATGAAATGTGAGAAAGAAGCACCCACCTCAGGCGACAATTCCATCTGTTGGATCGGAGCCGATTCAACAGATGGATTCACGTGAAACAAATTCCGACCCCGGCATGACCCTGTTTCTGTTTCACGTGAATCTTTGCTCGGATTTATCTCCAGCTCCGATAAACCCTTACCCAGTCCGCATCTGCCAATCGTCACACGTCATCCTGTAGAGCAGGTGCCGCTTGAAGGCGTGTCCCTCTGGAAGCTTCGGGTGCTGGAAGTCACCCCTCTCATCGTGCGTCATGCCAATTCGTGTCATGACCTTCTGCGAGGGAATATTGCTGGGAACAGTGAAGGCAACAATCTCTTCGTAGCCAATGGTTTCAAAGCCGAATCGAAGCCAGGCGCGAGCAGCTTCGCTGGCAAACCCCTGGCGCCATGCTGACCGTTTCAGCCTCCAACCGATATCGACACAGGCACCAATGGGCAGCGCCTTTTCATCGTGTACATCAAGTCCAGCAAAGCCGATGAACTCGCCTGAAGCCTTCAGTTCAATCGGTGCGTAAAAAACACCGTGCTTTTCAAAACAGTCCCGGAACATACCGATCAGCTTCAAGGTTCGATCACGGGTCAGTACGTCGGGAAAGTACCTCATCACCTCCGGGTCTGCGCAAAGTTGCACACAGGGGTCAATATGTGCTTCCGCCCAACAGCGCAGCACCAACCGTTCGGTTTCAATCTTGAAAGTGTTTCTCATTGTCTGAACATTAGGCGATCCAGGTCTGTTTCACGTGAATCTGATCAACACACCGGAACAGAAGTCAGACTTGCTTCGGACCGGACATCCAATCCGTCTTCTTGATGCGATAGAGCACATGCTTTGCGATCGGATGATCTGCCGGAAGACTGGGATGAAGAAAGTCCCCATCCCTGTCACGTGTCATGCCGATCTTTTCCATGACCCTTTGCGACGGCAGATTGTCCGGGATGGTGAAAGCCACGATCTCTTCAAGAGCGATGGTTTCAAAACCGAATCGAAGCCACTCCTGCGCAGCCTCGCCTGCATAGCCCTTCCCCCAGGCAGTCCGCTTCAGGCGCCAGCCGATTTCGACACAAGGCTCGAACGGCAGGGGTGCCGCATAGGACGGAACGTTCAAACCGACGAAGCCGAGAAATTCTCCCGTCTCCTTGGTTTCAATCGGCGCCATGCTGAAGCCGTCCTTCACCGTCTTTTCCCGGCATCGCGCAACCAGCAAGTCGGATTTCTCCCGCGTCAGCACCTCAGGGAAAAATCTCATCACCTCGGGGTCGGCACAGAGTTTGGCAAATGGGTCCAGGTCTTCATCCTTCCATGGACGAAGCAGGAGCCGGTCAGTCTCTAACAGGAACGAAGCTTCAGGCATCAGAACTGGTCCGATTCAACAAAAGGCAGGATTCACGTGAAACACGGTGGTGGGTTGATAAATTCTTAACAAAAAGTAAAGGCGCGAACCCTCTCGGGCCGCGCCTTTGAATAGAACCCGATCCATTTGGGATCAAGTGTTCATGCTGTCGAAGAAATCGTCGTTCGACTTGGTCTGCTTGAGCTTGTCGAGCAGGAACTCGATCGCATCCACCGTCCCCATCGGGTTGAGGATCCGGCGCAGCACGAAGGTCTTCTTGAGACGTTCGGCCGGTACCAGAAGCTCTTCCTTACGCGTACCGGAGCGCTGGATATCGATGGCCGGGTAAACACGCTTGTCGGAGATCTTGCGGTCCAGGATGATTTCGGAGTTACCCGTGCCCTTGAACTCTTCGAAGATGACTTCGTCCATGCGGCTGCCGGTATCGATCAGTGCGGTCGCGATGATCGTCAGCGAGCCACCCTCTTCAATGTTACGGGCCGCACCGAAGAAGCGCTTCGGCCGCTGCAGGGCGTTGGCGTCGACACCACCGGTCAGGACCTTGCCTGAAGACGGAACGACGGTGTTGTACGCACGTCCCAGACGCGTGATGGAGTCCAGCAGTATGACGACGTCCCGGCCGTGCTCGGTCAGGCGCTTGGCCTTCTCGATCACCATTTCGGCAACCTGCACGTGGCGGGCAGCCGGTTCGTCGAACGTGGAGGAAACCACTTCGCCGTCGACCGTGCGCTGCATGTCGGTCACTTCTTCCGGACGTTCATCGATCAGAAGAACGATCAGATAGCATTCCGGATGATTGGTGGTGATGGACTTCGCGATGTTCTGCAGGAACACCGTTTTACCTGTGCGCGGCGGCGCGGTGATCAGCGCACGCTGGCCTTTGCCTAGAGGCGCTACCAGGTCGATAACGCGGGAGGAGAGATCCTTGATCGTCGGATCTTCGATCTCCATCCGGAAACGTTCATCCGGATAAAGCGGCGTCAGGTTATCAAAGTGAACCTTGTGCCGGGCCTTTTCCGGATCCTCGAAATTGATGGTGTTGACTTTGAGAAGGGCAAAATACCGTTCGCCCTCTTTGGGGCTGCGGATCTGGCCTTCAACGGTGTCCCCTGTCCGCAGCGAAAAGCGGCGGATCTGCGAGGGCGAGACGTAAATGTCGTCCGGGCCCGGCAGATAGTTCGCATCCGGAGACCGGAGAAAGCCGAAGCCGTCCTGAAGGACTTCAACGACGCCTTCGCCGATAATCTCCACATCCTGAGCAGCTAGGTTCTTCAGAATGGCGAACATCAGCTCCTGCTTGCGCATGGTGCTGGCGTTTTCGACTTCAAGCTCCTCAGCAGTCTGGAGCAGCTCTGTCGGTGTTTTTTCTTTTAGGTCTTTGAGTTTCATTTCCCGCATCGAGTTGGGGTCTTTTTTTGTGTTGTTATGGATTTAGGTTTGGAAAGGTCGTTCTGCGCCGGATGGATGGGTCGGCCAGAAGATATCTGAGAGACTTTTAGGCGTGTCCAGATTGTACGGCGACTGCGGAGCGATTGAAAACGAACACTGTGCCGTATGAAGATGCGCGAAAGATACGTTGATTTGCAATAAAGCGCAAGCCCGGAATTCTGCCGGTTTTTTAGGCCACACTTAGAATTCGAAAGGTGAAAATGACGGCCGCATGTCTGCGGCTGTCTCTATTGCCTGTTTCGTGCCGCTTAAAACGGTTTGACGATGACGAAGATGACGATCCCGATCATCAGGACAGTCGGAACTTCGTTGAGTATCCGGTAGTAACGCTGCGACCTTTTGTTCTCGTCGCGGGCGAATTTCTTCACACAGCTGCTGAGATGGCCGTGAACACCGGACATGATCAGGACAAACGTGAACTTGGCGTGGAACCACCCGTCCTGCCAGGCCTGCAGTTCCCAGGCGAGCCACAGGCCAAACCCCCAGGAGGCGATCATGGCCGGATTGATGATGGCCTTGAGCAGCCGCCGTTCCATGATCTTGAAGGTCTCGGACTGTTCCGATCCGATTTCCGTGGCCGCATGGTAGACGAATAGCCGCGGCAGATAGAGCATGCCGGCCATCCACGCGATGATCGAGATGACGTGGAGCGCCTTGATCCAGAGAAAGAGATCCATGCGCTTATCCCTTCCTGACCAGCTCGACCATGCGGGCGACGTTTTCCGGATCCGCGTCCGGCGTCACACCATGCCCCAGGTTGAAGACCAGCGGGCCCTTGTCGAAGGTGTTCAGGATATGGGCCACGCCCTCTTCCAGCGCCTTGCCGCCGGCCACCAGCCGCATCGGATCCAGATTGCCCTGGATCGGGACCTTCTTCTGAATGTCGAGCGCAACCTGGTCCGGAGCCGTCCAGTCGAAACCGACCGCATCCACACCCGTACCTTCCACGAATGCCATCATCCGAGCCGAGGAAGCTTTCGGGAAACCGATGATCTTTGCATCCGGCCGCACGGCCCGAACACCGTCAACGATCCGGCGTGTCGGTTCGATCGACCAGCGCTTGAAACCGGCTTCATCCAGAACACCCGCCCAGGTATCGAAAATCTGGACCGCATCCGCGCCTGCATCCAGCTGTCGGATGAGATAGCGGATCGAGGCCGTGACGAGCTGATCGACGAAACGCTGCATCAGGTCAGGATCGCGATAGGCGCCCACACGGGCGGCAACCTGGTCCTGGGTGGTGTGACCGGCAACGGAGTAGCAGGCAACCGTCCAGGGAGCGCCACAGAAGCCCAGCAGCGTCGTTTCCTCTGGCAGCTCCGCCCGCAGGCGGGAAACCGTCTCTATGACCGGTTTGAGATGATCCTCGGCACGATCCTGTTCCAGACGATCCAGAAGATCCGCAGACAGCGGTTCCAGAACAGGACCACGTCCTTCTTCAAAACGAACCGGGTACCCGATGGCGTCCGGTACGACGAAGATGTCGGAAAACAGAATGCTTGCATCAAAACCATACCGACGGATCGGCTGGAGCGTGACCTCTGTTGCAAGGTCGGGCGAATAGCAGAACTCCAGAAAGTTTGCCGCCTTCGAACGCACTTCGCGATATTCGGGAAGATAACGTCCGGCCTGACGCATCATCCAGATGGGAGGCGGCCAGAGCTTTTCTCCGGAGAGTACCCGCATCACGGACCTGTCTTGGGATTTCATGAGGTCGCCTTTCCCACATTTCAAATCAATAAAGATTCTTATTTTGAATCTGTTTTTTCTATTTGTGCGTGGATTACCGGGATCATTTTCTATCCACAATCCATCAGCCCGATTTTCTCGGCGGGAAAAAATCCGCTACTTGTTAAGCAGATTTCCTCCCCAGGAGTCGATAACAGGATTACGAATTGAATTACAATCACTTGTCCGCTTGTTTACGTTTCGTTAAGGAATTGGGCGGCAGTGGACAATCTGTCGATATGTCACAGCGCCTTTGTGAATCCACATCCATGCACAACCGTTTCGGGATCAGTTTCCGCTCGTTTAAGCATTGTTAATAAATTCGGCTGAGCGGGCATAAACTTCGTGCTAGGCACTGGATGGCAGACATCTTACCCAAATCATCAACAGGCCTGGGGATGACAACGTGAACAAGTCGAGACACTACTTCCATCTCCATCTCGTGTCCGACTCCACCGGCGAAACGCTGATGACAGTGGCCCGCGCGGCAACGGTCCAGTACGAGAACGTGCAGGAAATCGAGCATGTCTATCCGCTGGTGCGCTCCCAGAAGCAGCTCGACCGGGTAATTACTGAAATCGAAAAGGCACCCGGCATCGTCCTCTATACCCTGGTCGATGTGGAAATCGCCGGCCGGCTGGAACTGAAATGCCGCGAGCTGGGCGTGCCCTTCGTCAATATCCTGGATCCGGTCTTCGCGGTCTTCCAGTCCTATCTCAATGTCACCCAAACCCACAGGGTCGGCGGACAGCATGAACTGGATGCGGAATATTTTCGCCGGATGGAAGCGCTCAACTACACCATGTTGCATGATGACGGTCAGATCTGGGACGATCTGGAATCCGCCGATATCGTGCTGATCGGCATTTCGCGCACATCGAAGACGCCAACGTGCATCTATCTGGCCAACCGGGGCATCAAGGCTGCAAACGTGCCGCTGGTCCCGGGCATTGCCCTGCCCGAACATGTGAAGAAACTCAAGCAGCCGATGATTGTCGGTCTGATCGCTTCTGCCGAACGCATTCAGCAAATCCGCCGCAACCGTGTGCTGTCTTTGAATTCGGAAGGCTATAACGACACGTATGTCGACCGGAAGGAGATCTCCCAGGAGATCAACATGACCCGCAGGCTCTGCACGGAACATGGCTGGCCGTTGATTGATGTCACGCGTCGTTCTGTCGAGGAGACAGCTGCGGAGATCCTGACCCTTTTCAAGGAATTCAAATCAGGGCAGGAAGGCGGAGGAGAAACCGGGCGCGCCGGATAACCAACAAAAGGGATGGAAATGGCACTTGTCTTGGCAAGCGGAAGCAGAATCCGCGCTGATCTTCTGAAAAACGCCGGGCTCGACATTGAGGTCGACCCGGCCGATGTCGACGAGCGTGTTGTCGAAGCCCCGCTCCTGGAAGCAGGCTTTCCTCCGGAAGACCTGGCAAGCGTTCTGGCGGAAGCCAAGGCGAATGACGTCAGTGAACGCCGCGCAGGTGATCTTGTCATCGGTGCCGATCAGATTCTGGCGTTCGAAGGTGAAAGACGCACAAAACCGGAGGACATGGAAGCTGCGCGCCGGCAACTGCTCGCCTTTTCCGGCAAGACTCACGAACTGCATTCCGCCGTCGTGATTTCGAAGGATGGCGAAGCAATCTGGCGCCACGTTTCTACGGCACGCCTGACCATGCGCGAACTGAGCCCGGCCTTCATTGGCCATTATCTGGCTGCGGCCGGTGAGGACGTGCTTTCCAGCGTCGGCGCCTATCAGCTGGAAAGTCTCGGCGTGCAGCTTTTTGAAAAGATAGATGGCGACTATTTCACCATTCTTGGCCTGCCGCTTTTGCCTCTTCTGGCAGAACTGCGCAGCCTGAAGGTGATCGAAACATGAGCGGATCCGTGAAAAAAGCGGCCATCACAGGTCATCCGGTCACACATTCCCGCTCTCCGCTGGTACATGGATACTGGTTGAAGAAGCATGGCATCGCCGGAGAATATGGCCGGGTCGATGTTCCGCCGGAAACTGCCGAGGACTTTTACCGGAACTTTGCCGACGCGGGTCTGTCCGGTGCCAATGTCACAGTTCCGAACAAGGAAGTGGCTGCCGCAGCCTGCGACTGGCTGGACGATGCGGCAAAATCCATGGGGGCTGCCAACACGATCTGGCTGGACGACAGCGGCCGGCTGTGCGGGGCCAATACGGATGGTCTCGGCTTTCTCGGCAATCTTGATCAGCTCGCCCCCGGGTGGGACGTTTCACGTGAATCTGCCGTGGTCCTGGGGGCAGGCGGAGCCGCACGTGCCGTTGTGTGGGCATTGCTCTCACGGAAATTCACAAGAGTGCATATCGTCAACCGGACTTTCGAAAAAGCAAAAGCTATTGCGGATATGTTTGGTTCCGGAACGATTGCCCATGAATGGGACAAGCTGGGGACAGTGCTTGAAGAAGCCGATCTTCTGGTGAACACCACTTCGCTCGGCATGGCCGGCAAGGCGCCGCTGGAAATCGACCTGTCACCCTTGCCGAAGACGGCAATCGTCACTGACGCAGTCTATGCACCACTGGAAACCGATCTGCTGCGCAGCGCGAAGGCGCGGGGCAATCGGACTGTGGACGGCCTCGGCATGCTGCTGCATCAGGCCGTACCGGCTTTCGAGCGCTGGTTCGGGGTTCGGCCGGAAGTGGACGACACCCTGCGCAACCTCATACTCGAAGACCTTGGAGTAACCGCGTGATCCGGATCGGCCTCACCGGCTCCATCGGCATGGGAAAATCGACAACGGCAAAAATGTTCGCCGGTGAAGGTGTTCCCGTGCACGATGCCGATGCCACGGTCCACGCGCTCTATTCGGGCCGGGCCGCGCCACTGATCGAGGCGGCGTTTCCCGGCACGGTGTCGGACGGCAAGGTCGACCGTACGCTGCTCTCCCCGCATGTGCTCGGCAAGCCCGAGGCCATGAAAAAGCTCGAAGCCATCGTTCATCCCCTGGTGCGTGAGGAAGAGCAACTCTTCCTGCAACGTGCCCAGGCGGACCATCGGCGCATCGTCATGCTGGATATCCCGTTGCTGTTCGAAACCGGCGGTGAAGCCCGCGTGGATGTTGTCGTTGTTGTCACCTCCGATGCAGACGTTCAGCGAGAACGTGTCCTCGCCCGGCCGGGCATGAGCGAAGACAGGTTCGAGGCGATCCTCGCCAAGCAGATGCCTGACGCCGAAAAACGCCGCCGCGCGCATTTCCTGGTCGATACCGGCCGGGGCATGGAAGCGGCGAAGCGGCAGGTGAGAGCGATCCTGAAGGCATTGGCCGCGGCAGGGTGACGTCTCTCTGATCTCCTCTTGCACCGAAGGTCTTTTCAACTTCGCCCTCATCCTGAGGAGGGCCTGTAAGGCCCGTCTCGAAGGATGGGCAGCATTTTCCGAAACCAGTGACCCATCCTTCGAGACACCCGGCAATGCCGGGCTCCTCTGAATGAAGTGTTGGACGGAACGGGCACTGGGATCAGACCCCAGAACCGAAAAACTCCAGAACACCGGGGAAAACCGCGCGCAACTCTTGCCACTCACCCTGCAAGCTGCACAGTGAATCCATAGGCAAAAGGCGGAAAAATGCGCGAGATCTCGTTCGATACGGAAACAACAGGCCTGAACCCGCGCGGAGGCGATCGGCTGGTGGAAATCGGCGGTGTGGAGTTGATCAACCACATCGCGACGGGCAATTCCTATCATGTCTACATCAACCCGCTGCGAGACATGCCGGAAGAAGCTTTCCGGGTTCATGGCCTGTCGGCGGAGTTCCTGTCCGACAAGCCCTTGTTCGAGCACGTTGCGGATGAGTTTCTGGAGTTCGTTGGCGATGCCACGCTGGTGATCCACAATGCGGCTTTCGACATGGGCTTCATAAACATGGAGCTGGAACGGGCCGGACGCCGCACAATCCCGAACACCCAGGTGCTCGATACGCTGGATCTCGCCCGCCGCAAGCACCCATCGGGGCCGAATTCGCTGGATGCGCTGTGCTCTCGCTATGGCATCGACAACTCCAAGCGCATCAAGCACGGCGCTCTTCTGGATGCGGAAATCCTGGCCGAAGTCTATCTGGAGCTTATCGGCGGCCGCCAGACGGCCCTTGGCCTGATGACGGACGAGGAAGAAACCTCTTCGGCAGGTTCCAGCTTCGAACCTGGCGAACTCGGCACCTTTAACGCCCGCCAGCGTCCCTCGCCGTTGCAGCGGCTGCTGCAGGAAAGCGAACTTGAAGCCCACAAGGCCTTCATCGAAGGCATGGGCGACAGTGCGATCTGGTCAAAATACAACGGCTGAGGCTCGAAAGACCTCTTAAACGGATTTGGTGGATCAATCGTCCACCAGCAACCAGCGCACTGTTTCAAAGTGCCGCTCGGCATAGCTGCTGCTGAATGCCCAGGCCATGGTCTGGCCGATGGTCCAATATCTTGCCCGCTCCCGGTCAAGCTCCAGGTCTTCCGACAGTCGGTCCAGGCGGTAACGCGCTTCGGCTTTCGAATGTCCGAATTCGAAGCTCCTGATGATCGGGCTTAGCGCAAAGGCAGGATCGCCGGCGAGAGGCTTCGGGTCGATGGCAAGCCAAGTATCTCTTTCAGAGGACAGAATGTTGTGTCCGTGCAGGTCCTGGTGGAGCAGGACCTCTTCCGTCTCTTTCTCAAGACAAAGGTCCTGCAAGGCCCTGCGCGCAGCGTCCACGAGATATTGCTCGCAAGGCTTCCCGGCAGCCATCCAGTTATGGTCGAGGCTATCTCGCCACCGTGCGGCTTCATCGTTGAGGCGGGTAAACGGATCACCGGCGGGGATCGTCAGGAGACGCAGCAACCCTGCAACAACGTCAATCCGGTCCGTTTCGCTGTCGTCGGCCAGAAACTGTCCTGGCCTGCAGCGCTCCAGCAGCAGTGCGCCCAGTTCCGGCGCATGCTTCAAAAGCCGAACAGCACCCTTGCCGTTCCAGCGCCCCAGTGCCTCGGCTTCGTGGCGGCATTCGTGATCGGGAAACTGCAGTTTGAGGACAACATCCTCACCGTCGTGTCTTGCCGGAACGACGAGAGATACATTTCCGCCAGAAAACGGGCTCCCAATTTCTGAAAGCCCGAAGTGTTCGCACGCGGTTTCAAGCAGCACCGGCAGCTTGTCGAGCCAGATACGGCCAGTTTCGGTCGCCTTCAGCCAGTCGAGACTGGCCGGCACGGCATAGCCGTTGCCGATGAAACGATCAGCCAAGACATGAGACTCGCAAACGGGTCAAAGCATCGACGGCAGAACACGATCCGGCGGGCGGTGTCCGTCCATGAAGGTCTTGATGTTGATGATGACCTTCTCGCCCATTTCTATGCGGCCTTCGATGGTGGCCGACCCCATGTGCGGCAGCAGCAGAACGCTTTCCAGCTTGGCCAGCTTCGGATTGACCGCGGGTTCGTGCTCGAACACGTCCAGGCCGGCGCCGGCAAGCTCACCGCTCTCGAGCATCCGGATCAGGGCGTTTTCGTCGATCACCTCGCCACGGGCGGTGTTCACGACGTAGGCATCCTTTTTCAGAAGCTTCAGGCGGCGGGCGGACAGAAGGTGGAACGTTCCCGGCGTGTGCGGGCAGTGGATGGAGACGACATCCATGCGCGCCAGCATCTGGTCAAGGCTGTCCCAGTAGGTTGCCTCAAGCTCTTCCTCGACACTTTCGGCAAGGCGGCGGCGGTTGTGATAGTGGATCGACATGCCGAAGGCCTTGGCACGGCGTGCGACGGCCTGGCCAATGCGGCCCATGCCGATGATACCCAGGCGTTTTCCCCAGATCCGGTGGCCAAGCATCCAGGTTGGCGACCAGCCGGCCCAGTCGCCGGCTTCCAGCGCCTTGATGCCTGTGGCAAGTCGACGCGGCACGGCCAGGATCAGCGCCATGGTCATGTCCGCGGTGTCTTCGGTCAGCACGCCCGGCGTGTTGGTGACATTGATTCCCCGGTTGTTGGCACTCACGACATCGATGTTGTCGACACCATTACCGAAGTTTGCGATGAGCTTCAGGTTTTCACCAGCCTGCGAGAGGACAGATGAGTCGATCCGGTCGGTAACGGTCGGCACCAGAACATCGGCGGTTCGCACCGCTTCCACCAGTTCCGCCTGGCTGAAGGGCCTGTCATTATCATTGAGACGCGTCTCGAAAAGCTCACGCATCCGTGTTTCCACCACGTCCGGAAGCTTCCGGGTCACCACAACGACAGGCTTCTTTTTCGCCATACCAATTGCCTTTCGCGCTTCGTTGAGGACTTGTTAACCTCAACGGTACCACTTTGACGCTGCGCGTTGCGCGAGCGGATGAGACCACCCCTTTTCCTTACCAGATGGTCCGGCAGAAACAAGGGATCGGTTTCAATCGCCGCGGATCGCCAACCGGCCAAAACGACCAAGCTGGTTTTCGCGCAAATTTTTCGGTAGAGATTTGCCTCAAATCAAAGATCAATAACAATTGGACAACCGGACAATATGGCTCGCTCGTTCCAGGCTACCCGGATCTTCCTCACTGTGATGACATTGCTGTGCGGTCTGCTCGCAACTTCGGTCGCTTCGCAGGCCCAGGGCACCACGACCGGCGCAAGCGGCCTGCCGGTGCCGAGATTTGTCAGTCTGAAGTCCGACCGGGTCAATGTGCGCATCGGGCCTTCGCGCGAACATGATATCGCGTGGACCTTCGTGCAGTCCGGTTTGCCCGTGGAAATCGTCGGTGAATTCGAGAACTGGCGCCGCATTCGCGATTGGGAAGGCAAGCAGGGCTGGGTGTTCCGCTCGCTGTTGTCCAGCCGCCGCACGGCCCTCGTCACCCCATGGGAAAAAAGCGACCGCACACCGCTGCGCTCCCGCTCACGCTCCGACGCCGATATCGTTGCCGAACTGGATCCCTTCGTGCTGACGACGGTTTCCGAATGTGCCGGAGGCTGGTGCCGGGTCAACGGCGAGAACTATGACGGCTGGCTGGATCAGACCCGCCTGTTCGGTGTCTATCCGGACGAGCTGATCGGAGACTGACGTCCTCCTCCCTCGATTGCCTGGGTTTCCTGATCCCTCATCCTGAGGAATACGGCGCGGAATTTCTGAAACAAAAAAGGCGGCCATCCGGCCGCCTTTTGCATGTCTGGATTGTTGGACAGGCCTTAGTCGGCCTGAACTTCCTGAACCTTGAGCTCTTCCAGACGCGGCATCGACATGATGTTGTAGCCACTGTCGACAAAGTGCACTTCGCCGGTCACGCCACCGGAAAGATCCGACAGGAGATAGAGGCCGGTTCCGCCGATTTCGTCCAGGGAAACGGTCCGGCAGAGCGGAGAATTGCGCTTCTGGAAGTTGAACATCAGGCGGGCATCGGAAACGCCGGATCCTGCAAGGGTCCGAACCGGGCCTGCGGAAATCGCGTTCACGCGGATGTTCTGCTCACCGTAGTCCACCGCCAGGTAACGGACGGAAGACTCCAGAGCAGCCTTGGCAACGCCCATCACGTTGTAGTTCGGCATGACCTTGGTGGAACCACCATAGGTCAGCGTCACCATGGAACCGCCATTTGTCATCAGAGCGGCAGCCCGCTTGGCGATTTCGGTGAAGGAGAAACAGGAGATCAGCATGGTGCGGGAGAAATTCTCCCGCGTGGTGTCGGCGTATTTCCCGCGCAGTTCCGTCTTGTCGGAAAAGGCGATCGCATGCACCAGGAAGTCGATGCTGCCCCACTCTTCCTTCAACGTGTCGAACACGCTGTCGACCGATGCAATATCTTCCACGTCGCACGGCACAAGGATCTTGGAACCGACGGAATCCGCCAGCGGCTTGGTACGGCGGCCGAAAGCCTCTCCCTGATAGGTGAAGGCAAGTTCGGCACCATGATCGGCGAGCGTCTTGGCAATACCCCAGGCAATGGAGTGGTCGTTGGCAACGCCCATGATCAGGCCGCGTTTGCCCTTCATCAGATCAGACATTCAAAACTCCTCAGCCGTGAAAGCGCGACAGCGCGAGCGACGCGTTGGTGCCGCCAAAGCCGAAGCTGTTGGAAAGAACCGTGTCGAGGCCTGCATTGTCCACGCGCTCGGTCACGATCTCGCCCGGCTTCAGGGCCGGATCCAGCTCGTTGATGTTGGCAGACGCGGTCATGAAGTCGTTCTGCAGCATCAGCAGGCAGTAAATGGCTTCCTGAACGCCGGTCGCACCCAGGCTGTGGCCGGTGAGCGATTTGGTCGAAGACACCGGCGGCTGGTTTTCACCGAACACGCGGCGGATCGCTTCGATTTCGCCGATATCGCCGACGGGTGTCGAAGTGCCATGGCTGTTGATGTAGTTGACCTTGCGGTCGCCCAGGGTCGAGGTGGCAAGGCGCATGCAGCGCTCGCCGCCTTCACCGGAAGGCGCCACCATGTCGTAGCCGTCGGAGTTGGCTGCGTAGCCTGTAACCTCGGCATAGATTTTCGCGCCGCGCGCCTTGGCGTGTTCCAGTTCTTCCAGAACCACCACACCGCCACCACCGGCAATCACGAAGCCGTCGCGGGTCGCGTCATAGGCCCGCGATGCGGTCTGAGGGGTGTCGTTGTACTTGGAGGACATGGCGCCCATGGCGTCGAACAGGCAGGACAGGGTCCAGTCGAGTTCCTCGCCACCACCGGCAAACATGACGTCCTGCTTGCCGAACTGGATCTGTTCGGTAGCTGCACCGATGCAATGCGCCGAGGTGGAGCAGGCCGACGTGATGGAATAGTTGATGCCCTTGATCTTGAACGGCGTCGCCAGGCAGGCAGAGTTGGTGGAGCTCATGCCGCGGGTCACCATGAACGGGCCCATGCGCTTGGGCGACCCTTTTTCCAGCACGATCTGGTGCGCCTGGAACAGGTTCTTGGTCGACGGACCACCGGAACCCATGATCAGGCCGGTGCGCGGGTTGGAGATGTCGGTTTCTTCCAGACCGCTGTCGGCAATCGCCTGCTGCATGGAGATGTAGTTATAGGCGGCACCGTCGCCCATGAAGCGCAGCTGGCGCTTGTCGATGAGCGAAGCGATATCGACATTCGGCATGCCGTGTACCTGGCTTCTGAAGCCGTGTTCCGCGTAATCCGGAGCGAAGCTGATGCCGGACTTGCCTTCTCGAAGGCTGGACAGCACTTCTTCGGTGTTTGCTCCGATGGACGACACGATACCCATGCCGGTGACGACAACGCGTCTCATTGCGGTCTCCTATTGTCTTGACTGCACCACAGCTCTCAGGGGGTGTGTCGAGAGCCTGCAGGCACATACATAATATGCAAACCGGCGCTCCCAATGAAAAAGAAGCGCCGGTGCCATCAATTGATCCTGCGAACGGGTGTCAGGTCTTTGCCAGGCCGACGCGCAAATCGGTCGCCTTGTAAATCTGTTCACCGTCCGCCTTCAACCAGCCGTCGGCAATGCCGAGAACCAGGCGACCCTTCATGACCCGCTTGAAGTCGACACCGTACTCCACCAGCTTCACGTCCGGGGTAACCATGCCCTTGAACTTCACTTCACCGGTCGACAGGGCCATGCCCTTGCCTTCAAGGCCAAGCCAGCCAAGGAAGAAACCGGTCAGCTGCCACAGGGCGTCGAGACCAAGGCAGCCCGGCATGACCGGATTTCCCTGGAAATGGCACGGGAAGAACCAGAGATCCGGCTTGATGTCGAACTCGGCGCGAGCGAATCCCTTGTCGAATTCGCCACCGGTTTCGGAAAGTTCCGTGATCCGGTCGAACATCAGCATCGGGGGAAGAGGCAGCTGGGCATTGCCCGGGCCAAACAGCTCGCCGCGGCCGCAGGCGAGAAGTGCTTCATAATCGTAGCTGGAGCGGCGATCGGTCATTCGGGATCCGTGTTTTGTCTCCTGCCAGGGAATTTCCCAGGGCAGGTTCGGTTTGTTTTCGGTTCGTTTGAGGCGCCTTCCTAACACAGGGGAACCATGACCGAAAGATGTCACTTGCGCGAAGTTACTCGGTTTTTTCTGGCGTTTCGCCAAGTTTTGTGCGTATTCGACGTAATCTGCGCATCCGGTTCCGGGACACCGGCTTGCAGCTGTTTGGTCAGCGCTTGCACGAAGCTTCCGAACGCGCCGCAGTTGCGCCCTGATTTCCGCTCAGGTTGCCCTTTACGTTTAAAACTTGCATCTTGGGTACAAGAAATGGCAGATATAGGCCAATGTTAGTGAAAACGGCCCGGCGCAACGTTTGCGCGGTACATGTTTGCGCCGTTTCAAGAAGCGACCCTGGACCTGGATCGGATCGGAATGACAACACTTGTGGTGCATGAAACCGGCGACAAGAAGAATGTGACCGACATGCTTCGGTCTGCAGGCCTCCGGCCGACGCGCCAGCGTGTTTCGCTTGCAGAAATTCTGTACTCCCGGGGCGATCGCCACATCTCCGCCGAGCTGCTTCATGAAGAGGCGGTCGACGCCGATGTGCCGGTCTCTCTCGCCACGGTCTACAACACGCTGCACCAGTTCACCGAGGCCGGTCTGCTGCGCGAAGTCGCGATCGACGGCAACAAGACCTACTTCGACACCAATGTGTCCGACCACCATCACTTCTTCATCGAAGGCGAAAACCGGGTGATCGACATTCCGGGCGAAGGCGTGGGCATCGGCGCTCTGCCGAAAGCACCCGAAGGCATGGAAATCGTTCGTGTCGACGTGGTCGTACGCGTTCGCGAGAAACGCTGATCGTCGCGATTGATTGCGGCGGCCCTCAGGCCAGACCGCTTTCCACATAACGCAATTTCCATTCGTAATAGTCGGAGGTCGTCCCGATCTCCGCCAGATGCCGCTGGCCATCCGGCTCGAAGCCAAGTTTCTTCAGGAGGTTGGCGGAGCGGACGTTTTCCGGATGCGTGATCGCGCACAGCGTGCGCAGCTTCAGTTCCCGGGTAACGAAGTCCAGCACGCTCTGCCCGGCCTCGCGCCCGAACCCCTTTCCGCGGTGGTCTTCCAGAAAGGCAAAGCCAAGGTCCGGGTACTTCAGTTCCTTGCGCACCACCAGACCGCACACACCAACCGGTGTCAGCGACGGTTTCAGATCCAGGATCCAGAGCCCGACCCCATGGGCGGCAAAGCGCGCCAGCGTCTTGTTCTTGATGTAGTTGGCCGCGTCTTCCTCGGTCTTGATACCGTGGTCGGCGATAAATCGGATGTAATCCGGCTCATTCATGAGCTGGTGGTAAAAAGCGGCATCATTGCTGGAAGGCAAGCGGAAGCGAAGCCTCTCGCTCACGGGAAATGGTCCAAGCGGGAAACTCACGCAACTGTTTCCTTTTCAATAAGGGCTTTGGTGCGCAGGGCAATATCCGGCACCGCATCAAAAAGTTCTTTCTCCGTGCTCCGGCACAGATCGTAAATCACACAGCGCCGGCACTCCGGTTTGCGCGCCTTGCAGATGTAACGGCCATGCAGGATGAGCCAGTGATGGGCATGGAGCGCAAATTCCACCGGCACGACTTTCTCCATGGCTTTTTCAACATCGAGAGGCGTTTTGCCCGGGGCAATGCCGATACGGTTGCCAAGGCGAAACAGGTGCGTGTCGACGGCAATGGTCGGGTGACCGAAGAAGATGTTCAGAACCACATTTGCGGTCTTCCGGCCGACACCGGGCAGCGCTTCCAGCGCTTCGCGGTCTTCCGGAACTTCGCCGCCATGGTCGCGGATCAGCTGCTCGGACAACAGGATGACGTTCTTGGCCTTGTTCTTGTAAAGGCCGATCGTCTTTATTTCTTCCCGCACCCGGTCCTCCCCGAGCACCACCATCTTTTCCGGTGTGTCGGCAATCTGGAACAGGTGTCTTGTTGCCCGGTTCACACCAACGTCGGTTGCCTGGGCCGACAGCACCACGGCAACCAGAAGCGTGAAAGCATTGACATAATCCAGTTCGCCCTTTGGTTCCGGGTTGTCGGCATGGAAGCGCTGGAAGATCGCAAAGGTTTCCGCTTTCGTATAGCGGGACCGTTTCAACACCTTGCCGGGGTTGTCCACGGAGGGTGCTTTTCTCCGGGTCTGTTTGGATTTTGCGGGCCGGCGTGGTGCCGCAGTCCTGGAAGGGCTCTTTGCTTGCGTCATCTTCTCTCTATAATCATGCCTCATGAGCGAGAACAATCCGAAACCCCTGCGGGATGGCGAATTGCCGGATCAGGACCGGCCGTTTTTCACTGCCGTTCTGACCCCCCACCGGTCTCTGGGGCCAAACGGATTCCTGGTTCTCATGTGCTTCTTCGGCGGTGTCAGTTTCATCGCCGGTATTCTGTTTCTGCGTATCGGCGCCTGGCCGGTTTTCGGGTTCTTCGGACTTGATATCGCGCTGCTCTGGTTTGCCTTTCGGATGAACTACCACTCCGCACGAACTTTCGAGGAAGTGGTTGTCTCGCGGCACGAGATTGCGATCCGCAAGGTTGGCCCGGGCAAGAAATACCAGGAATACCGTTTCAATCCCTTCTGGGTCCGCCTGACGGTGGACCGGATCGAGGACGAAGGGGTCGTCAAGGTGACCCTCCTCAGTCGGGGTGAACAGGTCGATCTCGGCAATTTCCTGAATCCCGATGACAGAACGAGTTTTGCCGGTGCCATGGCCAATGCGTTGTCCGTCGCCAAGTCAGGCGGTGTCTAGGCTCCTTCTTCAATGACCTTTGGTTGAACCTTGAGCGTGGCAAGCAGAACGGCCAGGGCCGCGGTTGCCGAAAGCGCTGCGGTGTAAAGCACGGTCTGAAAGCTGGCCGCACTGGCGATGAAACCCATCGAAATGCTGCCGATCATGCCGCCGAGGAACAGGCTGTTCATGTAAACCGCCGTTGCCCGGCCCGGCCGGTCCGGTGCGAAGCTCTGCACGAAGCTGATCGCCACACCGGCAAACAGGCCATAATAAGTCCCTTCCAGTACAGCGATGGCCAGCACCTGCCAGAGCGCGGTCACCTGGGCAAACAGCACCATGCTGACCGCGGCAAGGCACGCCGCCAGCATCAGCACCTGCCGAATGCCGATGCGCTCGGCAAGGCGAACCGAGCCGAAAATGACAAAGACTTCCAGCAGGCATTTGACCGACAGTGCCAGGCCTGGCGTTGCGCCGGGCAGATGTGTTTCCTGCACGAAGAACAGCGGCATCGCCGAGACGAACAGCGAATTGGTGATGACAAAGCCAAGGCATGTCAGCCCGGCAATCTGCAGACCCCAGTTGATCGGAGCCTTGCCGTTGGTCTTGGAACGCTCTCGTGCTGACCTGAAGTCCGCCGGAACGACAATGTACCAGAGCATCAGGTAGACAATGCCGATCGCAAAGGCGCACAGGAAGGCGGCGGCAAAGCCGAAGGCTGCAACCACCGAAAAGGAGACCGCCGGCCCGATCATCCACGCAAGTGAAACCATCATGCGCAGCCAGGAATTGACCCTGGCAACGTCCATGCCCTCCTGTTCGGCAAAAAGGCGGCCGAAGGTAAAGACGACACCCGCGCCCATGTTGGATAGGCTCATCAGGGGGGCGATCAGGACGAGCAGCATCACCAGACTGCTGATCTGGGTCAGCAGTGCGGCGAGTGTGATATAGGCGACAACAGAGACGACCAGCAGGCTCTTGACCGGGAAACGGTTGTCCAGCCGTTCGCCTGCCCATCGATTGACGGCCAGCGTCAGCGGCATCACCAGACCGGAGTAAAGACCCACCTGCCAGGGTTCGGCGCCCAGCCCTTCGACAATGAAAAAACTCATCAGCGGCACCAGCGCCGAAACGCCGAGGCTGTTGGTGAATTGAAGAAGCAGAATCAGCAATGCCTGTCGAGGCAGTTGCAGGAGGGACAACATGACGATCGCCGGAAAAGTGAAATAAGCAAGAATTACAACCTAACTGGGTTGTATCGCTCCGTCACCGCTTTTTTTGCCGAACGCGCGTCTGCCGATTGCGCAGCCCGTTTCGGAAAGTTTCGAAAACCAGACAATCCCTAACGCCACCGCGACTCAAATCATGCGGCACAATTCGAACCTGACGACTAGTCGTCTTGGATCACCCGCAGCGTCTTCAGCCGGTACAGCGCTTCCAGCGCTTCGCGCGGGGTCATGTCATCCGGATTGATTGCTTCAAGCGCGACCGAAACAGGATCGGGTTCCGCAAACCCTGCCGGAGCGCTGGGTGCCGGTGCCGTCAGGCTGGCGAAAAGCGGCAGTTCGTCGATCAGGCTTTCAGCCGGCGAGCGGCGATCCTGCTCTTCCAGCTGGCTGAGCACCTGCTTGGAGCGTTCGACGACGGATACCGGCAGACCCGCCAGCTTGGCCACCTGAATGCCGTAGGACCGGTCGGCTGCGCCCGGAACGATCTCGTGCAGGAAGATAACGTCGCCCTTCCATTCCTTCACCGAGACGGTGGCATTTGAAAGCCGGGCCAGCTTGGCGGAAAGGGCAGTCAGTTCGTGGTAGTGGGTCGCAAACAGGGCACGGGACCTGTTGACCTCATGAAGATGTTCGATCGTCGCCCAGGCAATGGACAGGCCGTCGAACGTGGCTGTGCCACGGCCGATTTCGTCCAGGATCACGAGTGAGCGGTCACCGGCCTGATTGAGGATTGCAGCGGTCTCGACCATCTCCACCATGAAGGTGGATCGGCCGCGCGCAAGATCGTCTGCCGCGCCGACGCGGGAGAACAACCTGTCGACCACGCCGATATGGGCTGCTGCTGCCGGCACATATCCACCCATCTGGGCCATCACGGCAATCAGTGCGTTCTGGCGCAGGAAAGTCGATTTACCGGCCATGTTCGGACCGGTTATCAGCCAGATATGGCCGATATCCTCGTCCGCTTCCGGACCGAGATTGGCATCATTGGCAACAAAACTGTCGCCGCCGGATTTCTTCAGCGCCTTTTCGACCACCGGATGACGTCCACCCTTGATGTCGAAGGCGCGGCTGTCATCGACCACGGGCCGGACATAGCTTTCTTCCTGGGCAAGTTTCGCAAGCGCGGCCGAAACGTCCAGAATGCTGAGGCCGTGGGCGGCGGCCTTGATTGCTTCCCCTGCGTCGATGATCGCCTTGGCAAGCCGGTCGAAAATTTCCAGTTCGATGGCAAGCGAGCGTTCGCCGGCACTGGCGATCTTCGATTCCAGATCCGCCAGCTCCGTGGTGGTGAAGCGCATGGCGCCGGCCATGGTCTGGCGATGGATGAACCGACCGGGATCTGCGGTCAGCTTTTCCGTCTGCGCGGAAGGCGCCTCGATGAACCAGCCGAGCACATTGTTGTGCTTGATCTTCAACGACCTCAGGCCGAGTTCTTCCGAATAGTCGGCCTGAAGTTTCGCGATGACCTTTCGGCTTTCGTCGCGCAGGGAGCGCAGTTCGTCCAGATCGGCGTTGTAACCGGTGGCGATGAAACCGCCGTCGCGTTTCAGAAGCGGCGGCTCTTCTTTCAGCGCCGTCGTCAATTCGCTGCCGAGATCGTGCGGAGCCTGTTCAAGACTGGCGCGCGCAGCAGCGATTTCCGCCGGAATCGTTCCCGCCGTCGCACTGGTCTGGTCGAGCACTGCCCGCGCCGCCTCAAGCCCCTGGGCAACCGACAGGATATCGCGCGGCCCGCCGCGGTTGAGCGCGATCCGCGACAGGGCCCGGGCCATGTCCGGGGCGCCTTTCAGCGTCTGGCGCAGGCCTTCGCGCATGATTTCGTTTTCAAGAAAGAAGGCAACGCCGTCGAGCCTGTGCTGGATCGCATCCACATTGACCAGCGGTCCGGCCAGGCGGCTGGCGAGCAGGCGTGAGCCGCCGCCTGTCACTGTCCGGTCGATCGTCGCCAGCAGCGAGCCCTGCTTTTCGCCGGAAAGCGTGCGGGACAGCTCCAGATTGGCCCGGGTTGCCGGGTCGATCAGCATGCGCCCGGCGCCGGCCTCGCGCACGGGCGGATCCAGCGGCGGGCGTTCGCCGAGCTGGGTCTTCTCCACGTAGGCAAGAATGCCGGCGGCGGCGGAAAGCTCCGCCCGGCTAAAGGTGCCGAAGCCGTCGAGGGTCTTCACACCAAAGTAATGCGCAAGCCGGTCCGTGGCGGTGGAACTGTCGAAAAAGGCACGCGGCACCGGCGACAGCGCACCGCCCGCCTGTTCGGCAGTCAGGCGCAACTCGCTTTCCTGCAGCAGATTGTCCGACAGGATGAGTTCGCGCGGGGAAACCTGGGCAAGATCGGCGGCAAGGCGTTGATGATCGGTTTCCGACACCTGGAAGGAGCCGGTGGACATGTCGATCCAGGCAAGACCGTAGACCGCACTGCCGTCCAGCGAACCGCCCTTCAACCGGGTCAGCGCCATCAGGTAGTTGTTGGCACCGGCATCCAGCAGGCGCTCTTCCGTCAGCGTTCCGGGGGTGACGAGACGCACGACATCGCGCCGGACGACGGATTTGGAGCCGCGCTTCTTGGCCTCGGCCGGATCTTCCGTCTGTTCGCAGACCGATACCCGGTGCCCCTTGGCAATCAGCTTGTTGAGATAGTCGTCGGCTGCATGCACCGGCACCCCGCACATCGGAATGTCGGCACCCTGGTGCTTGCCGCGCTTGGTCAGCGTGATGCCGAGCGCGGCGGAGGCAACTTCGGCGTCCTCGAAAAACAGTTCGTAGAAATCGCCCATCCGGTAGAACAGAAGGCTGTCCGGATTGGCAGCCTTGATCTCCAGGAACTGGGCCATCATTGGCGTGACCTTGCTGTCCGCCGGGGTGATTTCTTGCGCGCTCTGTCCACTCATGCCTGATACCTAGCAAACTGAGCGGACCATTCCACCAAGGGCCTATTCCATCTTGGCTTGAGGCTTCATTTTCCAGGGGATAAGGTCGTGCTCCCGCCCCGTAAAGAGAGCGCGCAAGAGGAAACGCCCAAGCCATGTCCGCCGACAAGAAACCGACCAAGACCAATGTCAGCTTCACCGACCAGGAAGCGCTGCAATTCCACCAGGAAGGCCGCCCCGGGAAGCTGGAAATTGCGCCCACCAAACCGATGGCGACCCAGCGCGACCTGTCGCTGGCCTATTCGCCCGGCGTGGCGGTGCCGGTGCGGTCGATCGCGGAAGACCCCAGCCGTGCCTATGACTACACCACCAAGGGCAACATGGTTGCGGTGATTTCCAACGGCACGGCCATTCTGGGCCTCGGCAATCTGGGCGCGCTTGCCTCAAAGCCGGTGATGGAAGGCAAGTCCGTCCTGTTCAAACGCTTTGCCGACGTCGATTCCATAGATCTGGAAGTCGATACCGAAGAGGTCGATGAATTCATCAATGCGGTCCGCTATCTCGGTCCTTCCTTCGGCGGGATCAACCTGGAGGACATCAAGGCGCCGGACTGTTTCATCATCGAACAGCGCCTGCGCGAACTGATGAACATTCCCGTCTTTCACGACGACCAGCATGGCACGGCCATCATCGCAGCGGCGGGTCTCATCAACGCCCTTCACCTGACCGGTCGCGACATGAAGGACACCAAGGTGGTCTGCAATGGCGCGGGCGCGGCCGGCATTGCCTGCATCGAACTCGTGAAGGCAATGGGCATTCCAAACGAGAACGTCACTTTGTGCGACACCAAGGGTGTCATCTACAAGGGCCGCGAAGAGGGCATGAACCAATGGAAGTCCGCCCATGCGGTCGAGACCAAGGCACGCTCGCTCTATGACGCCCTCAAGGGCGCGGACGTCTTCTTCGGCGTTTCTGCAAAGGGCGCGCTGACGCCCGACATGCTGCGGGTCATGGCACCGAACCCGATCATTTTCGCCATGGCCAACCCGGACCCGGAAATCACGCCGGAAGAGGCGGCGGAAGTGCGCGACGATGCAATTGTCGCGACCGGGCGTTCGGACTATCCGAACCAGGTCAACAACGTGCTCGGCTTTCCCTATATTTTCCGCGGCGCGCTTGATGTTCAGGCCACCACGATCAACGACGCCATGAAGGTTGCCTGCGCGCACGCACTGGCGGAACTGGCGCGTGAGGAAGTGCCGGACGAGGTCGCCGCGGCCTATCGGGGCAACCGGCCGAAGTTCGGTCCGGAATACATCATTCCGGTGCCCTTCGATCCGCGCCTGATCCACACCATTCCGCCCGCGGTCGCCCAGGCAGCGATGGAGTCCGGCGTCGCCCGCAAGCCGATTGTCGATATGGAGGCCTACAAGCACCAGCTCTCCGCCCGCCGCGACCCTGTCGCCGGCACCTTGCAGCGGATCTTCTCCAAGGTGCGCCAGCAGCCCAAGCGGGTCGTCTTCGCCGAGGGCGAGGAAGAACCGGTCATCCGCGCAGCGACAAGCTTCGTGTCGCAGGGCCTGGGTGAGGCCATTCTGATCGGCCGCGAAGACGAGATCAAATCCATGGCCGAACGCGCCGGCATCGACATCGACCGGCCGGGCATTTCCATCCAGAACGCGCGGCTTTCCAACCGCAACAGCGACTATGCGCAGTACCTCTACGGCCGTCTGCAGCGCCGGGGTTATTTGCTGCGCGACTGCCAGCGCATGGTCAACAACGACCGCAACTACTGGGGTGCGATCATGGTCGCGCGCGGCGACGCCGATGCCATGGTGACCGGCCTGACGCGGAACTATTCCGTCGCCCTTGATACCGTGAAGGCCACCATCGATCCGAAGCCCGGTCACCGGGTCATCGGCGTGTCGCTGGCACTGGCCCGCGGCCGTACCGTGCTGATCGCCGATACGGCGGTGATCGACATGCCGACATCGGAAGAACTGGCGGACATCGCCGAAGAAGCGGCGCATGTCGCACGCAAGTTCGGCTATGAACCGCGTGTTGCCATGCTGGCCTATTCCACCTTCGGCCACCCGAAGGGTGAACGTTCGGAAAAGGTCATCGAGGCGGTCAAGATCCTCGAACGCCGCCGGGTCGACTTCGAATACGACGGCGAAATGGCCGCCGACATCGCGCTCAACATGGACCGGATGGCCGCCTATCCGTTCTGCCGCCTGTCCGGTCCGGCCAACGTTCTGGTCATGCCGGCGTTCCACTCCGCCTCCATCTCCACCAAGATGTTGCAGGAACTGGGCGGCGCCACGGTCATCGGCCCGCTGCTCGTCGGCTTCGACAAGTCGATCCAGATCGTTCCCCTGGGGGCGAAGGACAGCGACATCGTCAACATGGCGGCCATCGCGGCGTTCAATGTGACGTGAGGTGGTTGATTGTTCCGCTGAATTAGGGGCGCCCCAAAGCGCTGCCACAACACACATGGAAATCCAAAGTCCGGTGTCTCGTCGTACCCAAGTTGAAAGTCACTCGACAGGGGTGCGATAGCGTGCAATTGCGCCTTTTCGCTTCGCGACAGCTAATCTTTTTTGACAAACCCTGCCCCAACGGCGATACCTCGAAACCATGTCGGATATTAAAGTCAAAATCTGCGGTCTTTCGACCGAGGACACCATGGCGGCGGCGCTGGATGCCGGTGCGGATATGGTCGGGTTGATGTTCTTCCCGAAGAGCCCGCGTCATCTGTCGCTCAGCCAGGCCTGCCGGCTGGCCGATATGGCGCGCGGCCGGGCGGAGATCGTGGCGGTAACCGTCAACATGGATCTCGACGGCCTGTCCCGTATCAACGAGCTGGTGAAGCCCGATACGTTCCAGTTTCATGGCGAGGAAGCTCCGGAAGCCCTGGCAGCGGCCAAGGTGATGCAGGGCACCAAGGTCATGAAGGCGATTTCGATTTCCGACCGTTCAGATCTGGAGCAGGCGCACTATTATGCTGTTGTGGCAGATCGTCTCCTGTTCGATGCCAAGCCGCCGAAAGGGTCCGAACTGCCTGGCGGTAACGGCGTTTCCTACGACTGGACGATCCTGAAAGACCTTGACCTGAAGAAGCCCTTCATGCTTTCCGGAGGACTTGATCCGGAGAACGTCGCTGAGGCGATCCGTTTGAGCGGCGTCAGCGAGGTGGATGTTTCCTCCGGCGTCGAGCGGGAAAAGGGCGTCAAGGACAGTGGTCTCATTCGCGCATTCTTGGCGGCGGCCAAGGGCGTCAAGGTTCCGGGCTGAACCCCGGGTGAAGGAGTAAACGCGTGAACGATATGGCTAACAGCATCCGGACCGGTCCGGACGATCGCGGGCATTTCGGTATTTTTGGCGGCCGCTATGTTGCCGAAACGCTGATGCCGCTGATCCTGGACCTGGAACAGCACTACAAGGACGCCAAGAACGATCCGGCTTTCAAGGCCGAGATCGAGACGTTGAACAAGCACTACACCGGCCGTCCGTCGCCGCTTTATTTTGCCGAGCGTCTGACGAAGGAACTCGGCGGTGCCAAGATCTACTTCAAGCGTGATGAGCTGAATCATACCGGATCGCACAAGATCAACAACTGCGTCGGTCAGATCCTGCTCGCCAAGCGCATGGGCAAGACCCGCATCATCGCGGAAACCGGCGCCGGTCAGCACGGTGTCGCGACCGCGACAGTCTGTGCCCGCTTCGGCCTGCCCTGCGTTGTCTACATGGGCAAGACCGACGTGGAACGGCAGAAGCCGAACGTCTTCCGCATGAAACTTCTGGGCGCGGAAATCGTGCCGGTGACCGCCGGTGCCGGCACCTTGAAGGACGCCATGAACGAGGCGCTGCGCGACTGGGTGACCAACGTCGAGGACACCTACTATCTGATCGGTACCGCCGCTGGCCCGCATCCCTATCCGGAAATGGTGCGCGACTTCCAGTCGGTGATCGGCAAGGAACTGCGCGAACAGATGATGGAAGCCGAAGGCCGGCTGCCGGATGCTCTGGTTGCTGCCGTCGGTGGTGGTTCCAATGCCATTGGCCTGTTCCATCCGTTCCTGGACGACAAGGACGTCAAGATTTACGGCGTCGAAGCTGGTGGCCGTGGCCTTCAGGGGGAAGAACACTGCGCATCCCTGACCGCAGGCAAGCCGGGCGTTCTGCACGGCAACCGCACCTACCTGCTGCAGGACGACGACGGCCAGATCCTGGAAGGTCACTCGATTTCCGCCGGTCTCGATTATCCGGGCATTGGGCCGGAGCATTCCTGGCTGAAGGAAATCGGCCGTGTGGACTATGTACCGGTCATGGACGACGAGGCTCTGGACGCTTTCCAGATGCTGACGCGCGTTGAAGGCATCATCCCGGCGCTGGAACCGGCCCACGCGCTGGCCCATGTCGTGAAACTCGCCCCGCAAATGGACAAGGACCAGATCATCGTCATGAACCTGTGCGGCCGGGGCGACAAGGACGTCTTTGCCGTTGGCCAGATGCTGGGCTTCGATCTCTGATAGCCCGCTTCGAACGGAATCCCGGAAAACCGCGTATCGAAAGGTGCGCGGTTTTTCTTTTGGCCGGTCCGGAGTGTCATCCCCTCCGCCAAGAGAAAGACCTGGCGCCTGCTGGTCATCAATGCGGGTTTTGGATAGGGCCGACGTTCCGCTTTGACCGGGATGATAACGGGGTTTGCCACCGGCCCCTAACGCCGGTTAACCAGCCCCGCCAGTTTGGAAATGCTGCAATGCAAACTTGTGCGTTGTGAGTCCGCCGGGAAAGACTAAATCAGCCGCGAATGAAACAGGGTCGGCGCTATTGCCGGCCGCTTGAGGAAACCCCGAAATGGCTTTCGATCTTCTGACCGGCTTCGTCCGCGACTTTCGCGCTTCCCGCAAGGTTGCCGGCGAAATCGCACGCATGAACCACCTGAACGACGCCCAGCTTGCCGATCTCGGCCTGGAACGCAGCGAAATCACCAGCCGCGCCTTCGCCCGTCATTTCAAACGGCGCTAAGGCTGCAGCCAGTCAGGCGCTGCGTTTGTAAGCAGCGCGCGGTGGCACGGCTATGGGTTTTGCCGTCAACATGGCTTCCAGCAACTGCTGGCGGCCCCGGGCGTCCAGACCGGTCGCCTGTTGTGCCAGCGCCGGGTCTGATTGCTCGGAAGAAACTTCTGCAACACCCTTGCGCTGGGCAAAACCCAGGTGAAAATCCCTCATCCGGCGCCACAGCTTTTCGGTGAAAGGCTGAGGAGCGGGTTCGAACAGTGAATGGGCCATTTTCAGCTCCTTATTTGTTTGGTGGCTCAGTGGTTCGTTTTACAATAGGTGCACGCAGTGCATTTTTCTAGGCGCAATTTGTGCACATTTCGCCTATCAGCCATGCATTTTTTGCGGGTCTGACCTGCGCTTCCACAGCTTGCTGCACTGCAAAAAAGCCATAAGGTGCGGCCCGGTTGCGATTCCGGATCGCGGCATCAATCTTTTTTGGTTTTTGAGATGAGCACCTTGCAGGCCCTCCATATCAGCGCGCCATCGGCAGCGCCCCTCGCCACCGTGTTTCGCGGTGCCGGAAACCCGTTCACGCGCTCCGGCCGGGCGAAGCCCATGGGCAGCGAACATGTCTACCGGGCGGATGCCGCCCTGCGCGCTATCGGCCTGATCGACTATCCAAGCCGCTGACCGGTCTGGGTTCGGAGCCTGTTTCAACGCTCCGAATCTGCATGAGACAATTGACATTGCACGCACTGCCCCCGTACATCGCTGAAACGGAAACGCCCCGGAGGGTCCCGGATGGCGCGAAAAAGGGTAGCAGTGAATGACGGATACGCGTATCGACCGCCGTTTTAAAGCCTGTGCGGATGCCGGCCGGCCGGCCTTGGTCACCTTTATCACCGCAGGCGATCCGGATCTGCAGACCTCGCAAGCCCTCCTGAACGCCCTCCCGGCAGCAGGTGCCGACGTTATCGAACTCGGCATGCCGTTTTCCGACCCGATGGCCGAAGGCATCCCGATTCAGCTTGGCAACCAGCGTGCGCTGGCTGCGGGGCACACCATGGACAAGACCCTGGACATGGTTCGTGAATTCCGCAAGCAGGACCAGGATACGCCGATCATCCTGATGGGGTATTACAATCCGATCTACGTACGGGACCCGAAGGTTTTCGTGCAAGTAGCCAAGGACGCTGGTGTCGACGGCTTCATCATTGTCGATATTCCGGCAGAAGCAGATGACGAACTCTGCATTCCAGCCCTGGAAGCAGGTCTCAATTTCATTCGCCTGGCAACACCCACCACTGACGACAAGCGTCTGCCTGCCGTTCTGGCCAACACCTCCGGTTTCGTTTATTACGTCTCCGTGACCGGCATTACCGGCGCCAATATCGCCGATACCGGTCGGGTGACCACCGCGGTCAAGCGGATCAAGGGCCATACGGACCTGCCGGTTGCCGTCGGTTTCGGCGTGAAGACCGCAGACCAGGCAGCGGAAATCGGCAAGGATGCCGACGGTGTCGTGGTCGGGTCGGTTCTGGTCAATGCCATCCGTGACAGCCTCGATGAGGCCGGCAAGGCAACCGACAAAACCGTTCAGACCGTCGTTGACCTGGTGTCTGACCTGGCCTCCGGATGCGCCCGGTCAAGAACTGCCTGACTGGTCAGCCTTCGGCTGGTCTGAATTGAAGGATTTCGGACGGACCCCATATCTCCGTCCAATGGTAACTCGAGTAGCGGGACGCGTTTGACGTGAACTGGATCAATTCTATCGTACGCCCCAAGATCCGTGATCTTTGGAAGAAGCGCGAAGTTCCGGAAAACCTATGGATCAAGTGTCCGGAAACCGGTGAAATGGTGTTTCACCGGGACCTGGAAGCCAATCTCTGGGTTATCCCGAATTCCGGTCATCACATGCGCTTTCCAGCGCGCAAACGCGTTGAAGCCCTGTTTGATGGCGGCAAATACACCGAGGTCGATACCCCGGAAGTGCATGCCGATCCGCACAAGTTCCGCGACAGCAAGCGCTATACCGACCGCCTGAAGGAAGCCCGCACCAAATCCGGCGAAGACGAAGCGGTGATCGTGGCCCAGGGCCAGGTCAACGGTATGCCGCTGACCATTGCCGTGCAGAACTTCGATTTCATCGCCGGCTCGCTCGGCATGGCCGCGGGTGAAGCGATTCTTGCCGGCATGCTGAAAGCGGTCGAGGACAAGACGCCTTTCGTCATGTTTGCCGCTTCCGGCGGTGCACGCATGCAGGAAGGTATTCTGTCGCTGATGCAGATGCCGCGCACCACGGTCGGTGTGCAGATGCTGCGCGAAGCGGGACTGCCCTATATCGTCGTCTTGACCAACCCGACCACGGGTGGCGTCTCGGCCTCCTACGCCATGCTTGGCGACGTGCACATTGCCGAGCCGGGCGCCCAGATCGGCTTCGCAGGCCGCCGCGTGATCGAACAGACCGTGCGCGAAAAGTTGCCGGACGATTTCCAGACTGCCGAATATCTTCTCGACCACGGCATGATCGACATGGTGGTGCCGCGCCAGAAGATGAAGGAAACACTGGCACGCATCTGCGGTATCCTGATGAAGCGGGAAGTCGAACTGCCGAAGCTTGAGGCTCCCAAGGACCCTGCACCGGAAGCCGAAGCCAAGCCTGCCGAAACGGCGGCAGAACCTGCCAAGGGTGCGGAAGCTGCCAGCTAGGTGGCTTCGTTACACGAATACGTCGCGAAAGCGGCCTGACACGACATTTCCGGGCTGTCCGCTTGTCTCGCGGGCGGCCTTCCCGTAAAGGCGTTAGTCAAACGCAACCGGGAAAAAGGGACCCTGCGGAGGGCGCCTTGGATCAAATCACGAAAATTCTGGACCGTTTGCTGGCGCTGCATCCCAAGGAGATAGATCTCTCGCTCGGACGCATGTACCGCCTGCTGGAAGCGCTCGGGCATCCCGAACAGCGCCTGCCGCCGGTGATTCACGTCGCCGGTACCAACGGCAAGGGCTCGGTTACCGCTACCATGCGGGCGATCCTGGAAGCTTCCGGAAAACGCTGTCACGTCTACACCTCGCCGCATCTGGTTTCCTTCAACGAGCGCATTCGGCTCGGCTCGGATGGCAAATTCGTCTCCGATCCGGTCCTCTATGAGGCCCTGCATCGCTGCGAAGAGGCCAATGGCGGTGAGGAAATTACCTTCTTCGAGATCACCACTGCTGCTGCCCTGCTCCTGTTCGCGGAAAATCCCGCAGATGTGCTGCTGCTTGAAGTCGGTCTCGGAGGCCGTCTTGACGCGACCAACGTGATCGATCGGCCGCTTGCCACTGTGATTACCCAGGTTTCGATGGACCACGAGAAGTTTCTGGGTGACGACCTGTCGGTGATTGCTGCCGAAAAAGCCGGTATCATCAAGCCGGGCGTGCCGGTTATCTGCGCTGCGCAGGAAGACAGCGCCATGGCGACGATTGCGCGTCAGGCAGCGCGCAACAAGGCGCCGATCGAAGTGTTCGGGCAGGATTTCGCAGCCCAGGAAGACCAGGGTCGCATGGCGTTTCAGGACGAGGACGAATTGATCGACCTGCCTGTGCCCGTTCTTGGTGGCCGTCACCAGTTCTCCAATGCGGCTGTCGCCATTGCGGCGTTGAAGGCGGCGGGCATGTTGCCGGATGGCGATACGATTGCCCACGGCCTGAAAACGGTCAACTGGCCCGGACGGCTGCAGCCGATCACCAGCGGACCGTTGCATGACCTGTGTCCGGAAGGGTCGGAAGTCTGGGTCGATGGTGGTCACAATCCCGGCGCGGGTATTTCGATCGCCCAGTTCATGGGCGAACAGGAAGAGCGCTCACCCCGGCCGCTTTACCTCGTGTCCGGCATGCTGACGACAAAGGATCCCGTCGGATTCTTCCGTCCGTTCCACGGACTGGCACGCCACGTTGGCACGGTGCCGATCACCACGACACCCACCGCAAGGGAGCCGGAAGACCTGGCCGATCTTGCCCGCTGTGCGGGACTTGAAGCGACGCCGTTTCAATCACTGGACGCAGCGCTGGCAGATGTGGCAGCTTGTGCGGCAAAAGATGGCGAGCCGCCCCGGATCCTGATTTGCGGGTCGCTCTATCTGGCTGGTGAAGTTCTGGCGCGCAGCGGTCTGGCGCCGGTCTGAGGCGTCACCGGCCTCTGCCCGAGGAGGCCCTGAATGTTCGGTTTTGAAACCTGTCGCCCTAAGCTTGCAGGCGCTTTCCTGGGCGCTCTGCTCTTGAGCGTGCCTGCAAACGCGCTCACCGAACAATATGAGACGCCACCGGAGCAGGATCCGGCCACACTTCTCGACGGCAAGGAACTCGGCCCCGGCTATGCGGTACTCTCGCCGGTGCGCGGCGACGGTTTCCTGCGGATTTACCAGGTTCAGACCGATCTCGGCGTCGAGCAGATCGAAGGCGACGGCATGCTCAAGCTGCGCCTGCACGAAATCCAGGTGCTGATTGCCCTCGACAGCCTGAAGAACGACGCCAGCTTCGTCGACGGCCTCAAGCAGGCGGCCATGAAGCCGGTCGAGTTTGTCGAAAGCACGGTGACCGACCCTGTGGGAACCGCAAAGAACACCGTTTCCGGTGTCGGCCGCATGTTCGGCCGCCTCACCAAAGGCGTCGAGGCCGCAGTCAGCGGCAAGGGCGGCTCTCCGGCGGAACTTGCCAAGTCGATCACCGGCCAGGCCAAGGCCCGGCGCGAACTTGCGGTCGATGTGGGTGTCGATCCCTATACGTTCTACCGGCCGCTGTCGGAAAAGCTCGACGAAACCGCCAGTGTGACCACGGCAGGCAACTGGACGGTGAGCGCAATTACAAGCCTCCTGCCCGGCGGCATCATCGTCAACGCCGCGCGGCAGGCAGACAATTTCCGCAATCTCATCGTCGACAGCACGCCGACCGAGCTGCAGGAACGCACCTCCAGCGTTCTGCGCGCCGTGGGCGTGCCCGAGGTGACGAACGCCAAGCTCATGGGCAATCCGTTCTACACGGCGTCGGAAAAGGCCGCGATCGCCTATCAGATGCAGGCAATGCCCGGTGTGAAGGACCTTTACCTGATTGCCGAAAAGGCGGCTGATGCCGACAGCCGGGATCTTGCCTATTTTCAGCTTCGTCGTGTCGTTCTCATGGAAACCTACAACAGCACGGTTTCGCCGCTGGGGGACATCAAGCTGGTGTCCGGCATCCCCGTCGGCCTGCGCCGTGACGGCATCGCCGCCATCGTCATGCCTTTCGATCATGTGGCCTGGACCCAGACCGTGGCGCAGACCTTCTCCGCCATGCACGAAGGCCTCGGCACCTTGCCCTTCCCGCCAACGGGCGTCGACTTCCTGATCACCGGCGACGTCACACCCATGGCCGCCGAACGCATCGCCGCATTCGGCTGGGAAATCACCGGCAATTATCCGATGCCGAAGGGGCCGGTGTTTTAAAAGCATCCTGCTGTCATTCCGGACAAGTGAGGCAAGCCGAACGCAGATCCGGAATCCAGACGTATGTCGCGCCTAAGGCGCGGCCGCCTCTTCTTTCAGGCGGGTTTCGCTTTGCTCATGCTGATGTCTGGATTCCGGATCTGCGCGCACCGATGCTGCGCTTGTCCGGAATGACGGACGGTGGGTTCATTTTGCCCCCTCAAACACACTCCAGAACCGGCCCGGACAAGCCGCTTTCCCAGCCGAGGATGGCGCGTTTGCGGGTGAGGCCCCAGTGGTAGCCGCCGAGTTTGCCGCCTTTGGCGAGCACCCGGTGGCAAGGCACGACGAAGGAGAGCGGGTTGCGGCCGACTGCGGTGCCGACAGCACGGGATGCCTTCGGGTTGCCGAGGCAGGCGGCGATGTTGGAATAGGTGGTGGCCTTGCCCATCGGGATCTTCAGCAGGGTTTGCCAGACCCTGATTTCAAAATCGGTACCAATCATAACGATGTTGAGCGGCTGGTCTTCTTGCCACTTTTTCGGATCGAAGACGCGCCGGGCAAATTGCGCCGTCGCTTCCTGATCCTGGACGAAAACGGCTGCGGGCCAGCGCTCGCACATGTCTTCCAGGGCGGAGGTTTCCTCGCCCGGATCGGCAAATCCCAGACCGGCCAAACCCTTGTCGGTGGCCATCACCAGAACCTGGCCAAAGGGGGATAGATGAAAGCCGTAGGCAATTGAAAGACCTGCGCCACGATTGCGGTAATCGCCAGGCGTCATGGCTTCATGGGTGACGAAAAGGTCGTGCAGCCGGCCGGATCCGGACAGGCCTACCTCGTAGGTGGCGTCGAGAACACTGGCGGACTCGCGCAGCAGCGCCTTGGCATGATCAAGGGTGATTGCCTGCAGGAACTGCTTTGGCGTCAGTCCGGCCCAGCGCGAAAACACACGTTGTAGCTGGATGGGTTGAAGACCGGCTTCCCTGGCCAACTGGTCCAGCGTGGGTTGCTCGCGCCAGTCTTCGGTGATCCGTTTCAAGGTGCGGCGAACGACGTCGTAGTTCTGCGCAGCCTCCTCGCCGATGGAGATCGGGGTCGGTTCGGACGTCAGGCTGGTAAGGTCGAGCGCTTTGGTCATGGCGGTTTCTTCATGCTGAACTTGAAGTCTGCTCCGATCTTAGTCGGCGAACAACAGGGGATCGACCCGATTTGCGATCCGTCTCATGATCCTTGGCGCTTTGGTACCAGTTTCCGCTTCATTCGGCCGGAATGACTGCACAGAAACCGGGACCGGCGTTCCTACCCCAGAACATCCTTGAATTCGCTGGCCGAAACCGCCGGTCCCTTGCGGGTGGTCAGAAGCAGGCTCGTCTCCGTGCCGGTAATACCCTCGATCAGGCGAATGCGATTGAGAGCATCGTCAAAGGCAGCAAGATCGCGTGTGGCGACGTCCAGTACCAGATCCCACTTGCCGTTTGTGGAATGGATCGCGCGAACCTCCGTCATGGCGCTGAGCGAGCGGATCACCGGTTCGGTGTTGTGGCCGTCAACGACCACCAGCGTCACAGCGCGGATCGGCAGATCGCGCCAGTCGTCGCGCAGGACGGCGGTAAATCCCAGGATTTCTCCCGTGTCGACCAGCTTCTCCATGCGAGAGCGCACGGTGGCGCGCGAGACCTTCAGATCACCTGCCAATTCGGACACTGACCTTCGCCCGTCATGGCGCAGAAGCGAGATCAATCGAAGATCCAGATCGTCCATTTTTCCATTCCGATAAATTGAGCTTATCAAAATGATAAATCTGGCTGCTCTTTTGATCAAGTGTCCGGATTTACTCCGCCGCGGCGTTTCAGCACACTTTTGACGGTTGAATTTTGGGGCGGAGCAGGACGTGAACGTCGTTGAGAAACAGATTGTGCTGGTTGGAGCTCCGGTGGATGAAGGCGCCGGTCAGCGCGGCTGCCTCATGGGACCGGACGCCTATCGAACCGCCGGACTGCAGGAGACGCTGCAGGAACTCGGCCATTCGGTCGTCGACCACGGAAATCTGAGCCCGGCGGAGGTTGGCAGCCTCACCCCTCCCAACAGGATACTGCGGAATTACCGCGCCTATGTTGCCTGGACCCGGGCGCTCCACCAGAAGGCGGCGGAACTTGGCGAAGGACCGGGTTTTCCGATCTATCTTGGCGGCGATCACGCCATGGCGGCGGGCACCGTTTCGGGTCAGGCAAGGGCGGCAGCCGCACTCGGGCGCCCATTGTTCGTGCTTTGGCTCGATGCGCATTCGGATTTTCACACGCTGGACAGCACCGCCAGCGGCAACCTTCACGGTACGCCGCTTGCGTTTCTGTGCGGTCTACCCGGATTTGACGATCTGCTCGGCAGCCCACTGGAACACACCCTGAAGCCGCAGAATGTCGAGATCCTCGGCGTTCGCTCTATTGACGACGCCGAGCGCAACCTGCTGGTCAGCCACGGCGTCGGTGTCAGCGACATGCGCCGGATCGACGAGGAAGGCATCGGCACTCTTCTGAAGCCGTTTCTGGAGCGCGTAAGGGCCGAAAACGGCCTTCTGCATGTCAGCCTGGATGTCGATTTTCTGGATCCGTCAATCGCGCCGGCCGTCGGCACCACCGTTCCGGGTGGCGCGACCTTCCGCGAAGCCCATCTGGTGATGGAGATGCTGCATGACAGTGGCCTCGTCACCTCTCTCGACCTGGTCGAGCTCAATCCCTTCCTGGACGAACGCGGAAAAACCGCGCGTCTGATGGTCGAACTGACCGGCAGCCTGTTTGGCCGCCGGGTCTTCGACCGGCCGACAAGAAGCTTCTAGAGGACCGAACAATGTCAAACAGCCCCATCAATCTCCTGCCGTCGGATCTGGCCTATGTGCCCTTCGTCAGCGTCGACAACATGATGCGCAATGTCCGCGCGATTGGCGTCGAAACCTTCATGCGTGGCATCGCCGAATATATCGAGCAGGATTTCCTGCGATGGGAAAGCTTCGACAAGAAACCGCGTATTCCGGCGCATGCGCCTCAGGGTGTTATCGAGCTGATGCCGACCAGTGACGGCAAGACCTTCGGCTTCAAGTATGTCAATGGCCACCCGGGCAACACCCGTGATGGCCTGCAGACCGTTACCGGCTTCGGGGTTCTGTCGAACCTGACGACCGGCTATCCGGTGCTGTTCACCGAGATGACCATCCTGACGGCCCTGCGCACGGCAGCCAACTCTGCGCTTGCCGCCAAATACCTGGCACCCAGGGGGTCCACCACGATGGCGATCATCGGCAATGGCGCACAGTCCGACTTCCAGTGCCTGGCTTTCAAGGACATGCTCGGGATCACCGACATCCGCGCCTACGACATCGACAGCGCCGCCAGCTTGCGCCTTGCCCGCAACCTCGCCAATTCCGGACTGAACGTGACCATCTGCAAGACGCCGGAAGATGCGATCGAAGGCGCGCAGATCATCACCACCGTAACCGCGGACAAGAAATCGGCGACGATCCTGACCGACAACATGGTCGGGACCGGCGTTCACATCAACGCGGTCGGCGGCGACTGCCCGGGCAAGACCGAGCTGCATCGCGACATCCTGCTGCGGTCCGATATCTTTGTCGAATTCCCGGACCAGACCCACATCGAGGGTGAATTCCAGCAGCTCGACCGCGATCATCCGGTTACCGAACTCTGGCAGGTCTACGCCGGCAAGGCCGAAGGCCGCACTTCGCAGGACCAGATTACGCTGTTCGACAGCGTCGGCTTTGCCATCGAGGACTTTGCCGCCCTGCGCTATGTCCGCGATCTTTTGCCCAGAACCGGCCACTTCGAGAAGCTCGACCTGCTGGCTGATCCGGACGACCCGCGTGACCTCTATGGCATGGTTCTTCGGTCTGCGGCCAATGGAGACAACCAGGCAGCGTGACCTCAGATCACGTGATTGTAGCAAACTGGACCACCGCTTCGGCGGTGGTTTTTTCTGGCCTTGGTCAACCGGCCGCTACCCCTGCTTTCCACGGGAAAGAAACGGTTCCGGCAAGCACTTGTGTCATCCCGGGCAAGCATGGCGGAACCCGGTCCGCGTGGTTCAGGAGAGGAAGTGGGACCAGACAAGGTTGATGCCTAAAAACGCCTGACATCAGTCACTTATTTTAAGGTTTTCGGTGTTGAGTGAGCGTCATCCTACCTTTTCGGGGACTTTTTGATGACATTCAGAATTTTGACCGGCCTCGGACTCGGCCTGCTTGCCGCTTCCGCTGTTCAGGCCAAGGAACAGTATTTTTCCTACAAGGACTGGAATGTAGAGATTCAGTCGTTTGATACGGGAGAAGACTTTCGTATCAACTGCACCATGTGGACCGGCGGCGACGGCCTGCCCACCGTAGGCCTTGCGACGTCCAACGGCGATGCATTGCCGCCGGACTTCTTCCCCGGTATCCAGCTGACGGAACGTGCCGTCCGCGGCCATGCGACGGTTCTTCAGAATGACCAGAAGGTCAATTTCGTCTTTGATGACGGCGACAGCGCACAGGCAACGGTCCAAGCCTATTTCGATGAAGACGGTTTCGCCGTCGCCCAGACCTATTTCCCGATTGAGGATGCTCAGCGCGTCCTGCAGGCGATGCAACGGAACGGGCAGATCGAAATCGTCGGACCGGGTGGCCTCATCTATACCGCTTCCCTGAGCGGATTTACCGCGTCATATCGAAAAGTTGCCGAAGGATGCGGCTTTCCGGTGACCGGTGTTATCGACTAGCGGAGGCAGGTTCAGCGCCTCTTCTATTTCGGCAACAACGGCATCGGCCGCCGCACCCGGATCTTCGGCCCGGCTGATCGGGCGGCCGACCACCAGGTAGTCGCTACCAGCCTGAATCGCGTCCGCCGGGGTCATCACCCGGCGCTGGTCTCCGGCGTCGCTGCCGGCAGGGCGGATGCCGGGGGTGACGATCACAAGCTCGTCTCCAAGGATGGCCCGCATTTTTGTGGCTTCGGTGGCGGCGCAGACGATGCCGCCCATGCCGGCGACCCGGGCGTCCTTCGCCCGCGCTTCCACCACATCGGCAATCGGGCCGCGATACCCAGCATCGACCAGGTCCTGTTCGTCCATGGAGGTCAGCACCGTCACTCCAAGAAGGCACAGATCGGGATTGCCCTCTTCCCGCAGGCCTTTCACGGCAGCGCGCATGGTTTTCGGGTAGCCGTGGAGGGTCATGAAGGTCATGCCCATCTTGGCGACGTTGCGTACGGCCTTTTCGATGGTGTTGTCGATATCGTGCAGTTTGACGTCCAGAAAGATCTTCTTGCCGTCAAGCGCAAGGTCACGGGCGAATTCCAACCCGCCGGCAAACTGTAGTTCCATGCCGATCTTGTAGACACCGACTTTGCCTTCAGTCTGCTTTACCAGCTTCTCGGCCTCGGCAACCGTCGGCACGTCGACAGGCAACATCAGGCGATCCAGAGCGGTTTTCGGGGAGAAAGGGCTGGTCGGCATGGGCAGATCCTCGGGTTTTGGGGCAGGTGCCAGTCCATAGCACCAAGGATCGCCCAGCGCCAGAACTACCCAGAACTACGCCTTGCCTGTCCGCTCGAATTCCGCGAAGGCATCCTTGTAGTCGTCATGCCAGCGCGACAGCGGCGGCCGGTTTTCAATGATATCGCCGATGGCCCATTCTGCCCGGCGATTGTCCCTGGTGCTGTCGACATCATTGTCCGGGCACAGGATGTAGAAATCGCCCGCTGACATCCGCTCGATGAAGTGATCGACGGTCTGCTCGCTGGTCCAGGCCGAGGCCGGCTTCTCCGGAAAGTGGCTTGCGGTCATGCCGGTGTAGGTGAACCCCGGAACGAACAGATGCACGGAAATGGGCGCTCCGGCCTGCCGCAGTTCATGGGCAAGCTGTTCGCTGAGCACTTTCACGGCTGCCTTGGTGGTGTTGTAGCCGGGGTTTCCCGGAGGTGTCGTGATGCCCTGCTTCGATCCGGTGTTGACGATGACAGCCGGGCGGGCAGCCTCGATCAGGCGCGGCGTGAAGGCATGGACACCGCGCAGGACGCCGTAGAAATTGATGTCCATCAGGCGGACCCAGTTGTCGAACCCCTCCCAGGCAGAGGTTGGCAGGCTGATGCCGGCGTTGTTCATCAGGACCGCAACGGGCCCGGTCTGAAACGCCTTTTCGGCCAGGGCTTCCACCTGCGCCATGTCACCGACATCGGTCGGAACCGCGAAAATATCGACACCGACCGTACCGGCGGCACGCACCTTTTCCGTTGCCTCTTCAAGGGCCGGACCGGGCAAATCGGCAAGAATGACGCCCAGTCCTGCCTGGGCGAAGCGGGTGGCAGCGGCCAGTCCTACGCCACTAGCGGCACCGGTAACGACGGCAATCCCGCCTTCTGAAATGGCTTTTTTGTACATGATGGATTTCCCCCAAAATGGATTTCAGGAACGCGGCGGCAGACGAATGCCGATTTGCCTGTCTGCAAGATAGACCGGCCGCAGAACCCTTTCACTATGAAACCGCTATTTTCTTAGACGGTTCAGGCTGCTACAACACCGCGGTTCTTCTTTCCCATTACCCACGGGGCATCAGCACATGCGCACAGCGAGTGTATCGCGCGACACCAAGGAAACCCGCATCGCGGTCGAGATCAACCTGGACGGCACGGGCGCATACGACGTCCAGACCGGCGTCGGGTTCTTCGACCATATGCTGGAGCAATTGTCGCGACATTCGCTGATCGACATCAAGGCCCGTGCCGATGGCGACACTCATATCGACTTTCACCACACGGTCGAGGATACCGGCATAGCGCTGGGCCAGGCAATTTCCGAAGCGCTGGGCGACATGGCGGGCATCACCCGTTACGCCGATACCCATCTTGCCATGGATGAAGCACTGACCCGCTGCGCGCTGGATGTGTCCGGCCGTCCCTTCCTGGTCTGGGACGTCACCTTCGACCGGGACAAGATCGGTGAATTCGACACGGAGCTGTTCGAGGAGTTTTTCCGGGCATTTGCGATGAATTCCGGGATTACCCTTCATATTGCCAACCTTTATGGCTCCAATTGCCATCACATCGCCGAAACCTGCTTCAAGGCGGTTGCGCGCTCCTTGCGCAAGGCGGTGGAGATCGATCCGCGGCAGGCAGACCGCATTCCGACCACCAAGGGCCAGCTCGGCAGCTAGGGCAGGAAACGGCGCATGAGCACATATGTTGTGATGGCTCCGCCAGAATTCGAAGACGTGGCTGGCGATCCTCGCCAGACCGACAGGCTCGCCTTCGTTCCGGACGGCTTCTCGACGCTTGCGTTCCTGTTTGCCGTCATCTGGCTGCTGGTCAACCGCATGTGGCTGGTGCTGCTTGGCTATCTCGCCGCGACGCTGGTGATCGAGTTGCTGGCGCTGTCCGTCAGTCAGGAAGCCATGGCCGTCGTTGCCCTCTTCACCTCCATCCTGTTCGGCCTCGAGGCCCAGGCGCTGCGCCGCTGGTCGCTGGAGCGCAAGGGTTGGCGCGTTGTCGGCATCGTCGATGCGCACAACAAGAGCGAAGCCGAACTCCGATTTCTCCACAAGGCGGCTGACCGAGTGTCGCCGCCCAGACCTCAAATCGACCGGCAACAGCGCCCCGCCTCCCAACCGATCATTCCGCGGATCGGTAGCGAGCAGGTGGTGGGCCTGACCCTCGGTCCGGAGACCCGTCAATGACAATTGCGATTATCGATTACGGCTCGGGCAACCTGCGCTCGGCCGAAAAGGCGTTTGAGCGCGCGGCCCGCGCCCACGCCCACACGCCCGACGTTATCGTGACGTCCGACCCCGAAAGGGTACTGAAGGCCGACCGTGTCGTGCTGCCGGGTGTCGGCGCCTTTGCCGACTGCAAGCGCGGCCTGTGGGCTGTCGAAGGCATGCCCGAGGCGCTGGAAAAGGTCGTACGCAAGGACGGCAAGCCGTTCTTCGGTATCTGCGTCGGCATGCAGCTGATGGCGAGCCGCGGCCTGGAATTCGAGACCGTTGAAGGCCTAGGTTGGGTCGAAGGCGACGTTACAGCCATGGAACCGGCAGACAAGACGCTGAAAATCCCCCACATGGGCTGGAACACGATCGAAGTCAGTCCGGAAAGCCACCCGGTTTTCAAGGGGCTGGAAACGGGACCGGATGGCCTGCACGCCTATTTCGTGCACTCATTCCACTTTGCCTGCGCCAGGGCGGAAGACCGCCTGGCAACGTTCGATTATGCCGGCACCTTCACTGCCATGGTGGCGAAGGACAACATGATCGGCACCCAGTTCCACCCGGAAAAAAGCCAGCGGCTCGGTCTGGAGCTGATCGCCAATTTCCTGGACTGGACCCCTTAATCCAAAAGCGCCTGGGAGGCCAAAATGAGCAAAGGTTACTGGATCGCCCGTGTCGACGTGCATGACGCCGACGGATATCCGGCATACGTGGAAACGGCAAAGCCCGCCTTCGAGCGGTTCGGCGCCAATTTCCTTGCCCGCGGCGGCAAGACCGATGCCATCGAAGGCCCGGGCCGGGCGCGCAACGTCATCATCGAATTTCCGAGCTTCCAGCACGCGGTTGATTGCTATAATTCGCCGGAATATCAGGAAGCGGTGAAAATCCGCCAGAAAGTAGCCGATGGCGAAATCGTCATCGTTGAAGGAATTTAAAGCGACATGATCCTCTTTCCCGCCATCGATCTGAAGGATGGCCAGTGCGTTCGCCTGAAACTGGGCGACATGGACCAGGCAACCGTGTTCAACGACAACCCGGGTGCGCAAGCCCGGGCGTTCGAGGATCAGGGCTTCGAATGGCTCCATGTGGTCGATCTCAATGGCGCGTTTGCCGGCGAGAGCGTCAACGGCGCGGCTGTCGATGCCATTCTGGGGGCAACGAAGAACCCGGTGCAGCTGGGTGGCGGGATCAGGACGCTGGAACATATCGAAACCTGGCTGGACAAGGGCATCAGCCGCGTCATCTTGGGCACTGTTGCGGTGCGCGATCCGGACCTGGTGAAGGAAGCCTGCCGCAAGTTCCCGGGCAAGGTCGCCGTCGGCATCGACGCCAAGGGCGGTTATGTCGCCGTCGAAGGCTGGGCGGAAACGTCCGAACTTACAGCAGTCGATCTTGCCCGGCAGTTCGAGGATGCAGGCGTTGCGGCGATCATCTATACCGATATCGATCGCGACGGCGTCCTGAAGGGTCTCAATATTCCCTCGACGCTGGACCTTGCCCGCGCCGTCTCCATTCCGGTCATCGCCTCGGGCGGCCTTGCGTCGATCGACGACATTCACCGCCTGCTGGAGCCGGACTGCACCATCCTGGAAGGGGCGATCTCGGGCCGGGCGCTCTACGACGGCCGTCTCGATCCGAAAGAAGCCATGGAATTGATCCTGGCCGCGCGGAGCAAAGCATCATGACCTTGAAAGCCCGTGTCATTCCCTGTCTCGACGTCAAGGACGGCCGTGTCGTCAAGGGCGTCAACTTCGTGGATCTGGTCGATGCCGGTGATCCGGTGGAAGCCGCCAAGGCCTATGACGCGGCCGGGGCGGACGAGCTCTGCTTTCTGGACATCACCGCCAGTCACGAGGGCCGGGACACGATCTACGACGTTGTCCGGCGCACGGCCGAGGCCTGTTTCATGCCGGTTACCGTCGGCGGCGGGGTGCGCACGGTGGAAGACATCCGCAAGCTGCTGATTGCCGGAGCCGACAAGGTGTCGATCAACACGGCGGCCGTTACCAATCCGGATTTCGTGCGCGAAGCGGCGGAAAAATTCGGCGCGCAATGCATTGTCGTTTCCATCGATGCCAAGCAGGTCAACGCTCCGGGCGAACCGGAAAAATTCGAGATCTTCACCCATGGCGGCCGCAATGCCACCGGCATCGATGCTGTTGAGTTCGCCAGGAAGGTCGTTGAGCTGGGCGCCGGTGAACTGCTGGTAACGTCCATGGACCGGGATGGCACCAAGTCCGGCTACAATATCGCCCTCACCCGGGCGATTGCCGATGCGGTGCCGGTGCCGGTGATCGCCTCGGGCGGTGTCGGCAATCTGGATCACGTGGTGGAAGGCATCCGTGATGGCCATGCCACTGCGGTGCTGGCCGCCTCGATCTTCCACTTTGGCGAATATACCATTCAGGAAGCCAAGCACTACATGAACGACGCCGGCGTACCGATGCGCCTCGACGCCTGAAACGGCCTCAAGGGAACTAGCCGAATGACCGACTTCACTTTGGAAGATCTGGACGCCATTATTGCTGCACGTGCGAATAGCGCGGACGACAAGTCCTATACGCGCAAGCTCGTCAACAAGGGCGTTGCCAAATGCGCCCAGAAGCTGGGGGAAGAAGCGGTTGAGGCGGCGATTGCCGCCGTTCAGAAGGACCGGCAGGAATTGACGGCCGAGGCCGCCGATGTGCTTTATCACTTGTTGGTGGTTCTCAATGTCTCCAATGTCCCCCTCGGGGATGTTATGAAGGAGCTTGCGAGCCGTACGGGACAGACCGGACTGGAAGAAAAGGCGTCCCGGCCTCAGGAATAATCCAGGGCCTGCAGGCTCTGTACCGGATCCGGCGTTCAGCCGCGCAGCAGGAACTGCGAAGTAATGGATCAGAAAGTCGCCACGGCCCTGGACATGGATCTGTCCCCCTACCAGGTGTTCACCGAGCGCGAGTGGGCAAGACTGCGTGCGGACACGCCCATGACGCTGGATGCGCATGAGGTGGCCCAGTTGCAGGGCCTCAATGCGCCGGTCTCGATCGAGCAGGTCGAGACAATCTACCTGCCGCTCTCCCGTCTGCTTGCCTTTTATGCCGAAGCAACCATCAGCATCTTTCAGGCAACGCAGAACTTCCTCGGCACCCGTGACGGCAAGACGCCGTTCATCATCGGTGTTGCCGGGTCGGTGTCCGTCGGCAAGTCGACCACTTCGCGCGTCCTGCGTGAGCTTCTGGCCCGCTGGCCGGCCAGCCCCAAGGTCGACCTGATCACCACCGACGGGTTCCTGTATCCAAACGCGGTGCTGGAAGCCGAAGGGCTGATGTCCAAGAAGGGCTTTCCGGAAAGTTTCGACAGGCCACGTCTGTTGAAATTCCTGTCCGACATCAAGGCAGGCAAGCGGTTCGTCCGGGCACCGGTCTATTCGCACTTCTACTACGATGTCATGCCCGGCCACACGGTGACGGTCGACCGGCCCGATATTCTGATTGTCGAAGGCCTCAACGTGCTGCAGACGCGCGAATTGCCCAAGGACGGGCGCGCTGTGCCGTTCGTTTCGGATTTCTTCGACTTCTCGGTCTATATCGATGCCGATGAAACCCTGCTGCTGAACTGGTATGTCGACCGCTTCATGCGCCTGCGCGAGACAGCCTTCCGCGATCCGGGATCCTATTTCCATAAGTATTCGCGGATCACGGATCAGGAAGCCGTCACGACCGCCAATCGCATCTGGAACGACATCAACCTGGTCAACCTGCGCGAAAACATCCTGCCGACGCGGCCTCGCGCCGACCTGATCCTGACCAAGGATTCCAGTCACAAGATTGCCAAGGTCGCCCTGCGCAAGATCTGAACTGCAGCTGACGCCTGTCCCTCAGAGGAAGGCACCCAGCTTGGCCAGAACAAGATCCGGCACCTCGAGTTGCGGCAGGTGGCCGGCGTTCGGCAGCGCTTCGAATGTCGACCGCGGAATGGCTTCGTGCAGAGCCCGGCCTCGGTCGATGGGGATCCACGGATCGTCTTCACCCCATAGGATCTTCACCGGGCACCGGATGTCGCCGTAAAGCGGTTCGATCTCGTCGGTATAGGCTTCGTCTGCCTGGGCGAACTGGCGATAGAAGCTGCCGCGGCCTTCTTCGGTCAGCCAGGGGGCAGCCAGTGCCGCGCGGGCCTCGGCCCCGATTTCATTGACAAGGGCGCCGCCGATATAGGCATCGACAACCGCGCGGTGGATATGCGGTGGGAGCCCGACAAAGGCTTCCACATGGCGGCCGACATGATCGAAGAACTCCGACCCCCAGGGGCTGAGGGCAACGACGTTCATCAAGACGTATTTGTCGAAATCACAGCCGTGCAGAAGATGCGCCCGCAATGTTGTTGCCCCGCCAAAGTCATGGGCCACGACCGAGGGCCGTTCGAGTTGCCAATGATCGAGCATTTCCGCAAAGATCTTCCCCTGAATGTCGAGAGATGTGCGTTGGTCAGGTGACTTTGCCGACTGGCCGTATCCCGGCATGTCGTACCAGTGGACGCGGAACTTCCTGGAGAGTTCCGGAATGAGCCGATGCCAGGACCAGGACGACCACGGCCAGCCGTGTGCGAGCACCAGTGACGGCCCTTCACCTGCCCGGCCTGCCATCACGACACCGGCAGATGTCCGGATTTCTTCGGAAAGGTGCCAATTCGTGGCGTCGTTCATAACCTGGTCTCCATTGAACATGCATCGGCTGACATGCGCTGGAGAAGGTCAGGCGCCCGTCTCCAGCGCCTTCCGCACGTGGTGTGCCGCATCGCTGCTTGCAACCGTTGAAGGGCTGGTTTCGGTCCGGCCTGCCTTCAGGCTCGATGAACCCGGAAGGCAGGTCTGCCGATAAAGTGTCAGGTGGCGTCGGGGATACGGGCGATGACCTTGATTTCAAAATCGAAACCGGCCAGCCAGTTGACGCCGACAGCCGTCCAGTTCGGATAAGGCGCTTCTTCGAAAACCTCGTCCTTCACCTTCATCAGGCTCTCGAACTGGTTTTCCGGGTCCGTGTGGAAGGTCGTGACGTCGATGATGTCGTCCAGTCCGCAGCCAGCCGCTTTGAGCACGGCTTGCAGGTTTTCAAAGGCCAGGCGCACCTGATCTTCGTAGTTTGGTTCAGGCGTGCCATCTGCGCGGCTGCCGACCTGACCGGATACAAAAAGAAGATCGCCGGAGCGAAGAGCGGCAGAATATTTATGCGTGTCATAAAGGGCGTGACGACCCTCCGGGAAAACGGGTTGGCTCTTGGTCATGTTCAGTCCTTTCAGGGTTGGAGCTTCGGTGTGAAACCGGGCTTAACGGGGAGCGTTTATTGAGATACGTTGCGTATGTGAATAACTCACATACGCGCCGTATGTCAACTGGCATACGCGGCGTATGCGAATTTGCGAGGTAAGGATGGCGCCGGGAAAACGAGCCGAAATGATGGAGGAAACGCGGGCGAAGCTGATAGCGGCAGGGCGAAAAGCCTTTGCCGAACAGGGCTACGCGGCTGCGTCCATGGATGAACTGACCGCTTCTGTCGGCCTGACGCGCGGCGCGCTTTATCACAATTTCGGAGACAAGAAGGGCCTTCTGCAGGCGGTGGTCAATCAGCTCGATGGCGAAATTGCAGCCGAAGCCAAGGAAGCCGCCAGCCGGCTTGGCGGGAGCAAATGGGAGTCGCTCATGGCAGAAGGCATCGCCTATATCGAGATGGCTCTGAAGCCGGAAGTGCAGCGTATCGTGCTGCTGGACGGACCATCCGTACTTGGCGATCCGTCCCAGTGGCCGAGCCAGAATGTTTGCCTGCAGACAACGACCAGTGCGCTTGAACGTCTGATCGCCGAAGGCCTGGTAAAACCCGTCGACGCGGAAGCCGCTGCGCGGCTTCTGAACGGCGCTGCCTTCAATGCCGCGCTCTGGATTGCGGCAAGCGATGATCCGCAAGCGGACCTGAAGAAGGTGATCGACGCCTTCAAGGTTCTTGGAGAAGGCCTTCTGACGACACCGCCGGGCTGACATACCACCTAGAAGCTGACACGAAAAAGCCCGCAGTCTTTGAGGGACTGCGGGCTTTTTGCGTCTGGTGTCCGGACCTTAGGCCACGGAGCGCTTGCGGACTTCCTGCAGGAAGGTGCCGACCTGATTGCGCAGCATCGAAGCATTTTCCTTCAGCTGCTGGGCCGAGCTGTCGACCTTTTCCGCGGTGTCGCGGGTGTTTTCGGCAGCCGCTGCAACGGTCTCGATGTTCGTGGTCACTTCAACCGTGCTGCGCGAGGCTTCGGTCGCGTTGCTGGCGATTTCCTGTGTCGCGACTCCCTGCTCTTCCACGGAAGAGGCAATGGAGGAGGCGATTTCGTTCATGTTGTTGATGATCTCGGTAACCGAGGAGATGGCACTGGCCGCATGACCGGTTTCATCCTGGATCGCCGTGATCTGGCTGGAAATTTCCTCGGTCGCCTTGGAAGTCTGGGTGGCCAGCTCCTTGACTTCCGCCGCAACGACCGCAAATCCCCTGCCGGCTTCGCCTGCGCGTGCCGCCTCGATGGTCGCGTTAAGCGCCAGGAGGTTGGTCTGTTCGGCAATCGCCTGAATCAGGTTCACGACCTCGCCGATGCGGCTGGCACTTTCGGAAAGGCCATGCATGCGCTGGTTGGTTGCCTGGGCTTCTCCGGCAGCGCGGGCCGCAATCTCGCTGGAAGACTGGACCTGACGGCGGATTTCGTTGACCGAGGCCGACAGTTCTTCGGCCGCCGCAGCAACGGTTTCAACGTTGTGGGCTGCCTGGGAGGAGGCGTTGGAAACGCGGCCACTCTGTTCCGTCGTCTGTGCCGCGACGCCGGTCATGTCGGCGGAAGCAGCCTGCAGGTTCTGCACGGAGCTGTCGATGATGTTGAGCATTTCCATGATCTGACGATCGAAGTCGCCGCTGAGCTGCTGGATTTCGGCTCCCTTGCGGGCAGCGTCTTCCTGGCTGGAATTTTGCTGCTCTTCAAGCTCGCGCCGTGCAGCTTCGTTCCGGACGAAAACTTCCATGGCGCTTGCCATCTGGCCGATCTCGTCACCGCGGTCGGTACCGTCGATCGTGATGCTGGTGTTGCCTTCGGCCAGGAGGCTCATGTTGCCGGTCAGCGCCCGCAGCGGGCGGACCGTGTTGCGAACAGCAACAACAGCGATACCGATGGCGATCAGGGCGCCGACCAGGGCCAGGGCGATGATCGCGGTGGCAGCACTCCAGTAGGCTTCGTCGAGATCGTCAACATAAACCCCCGTGCCGACCATCCAGCCCCACGGCTCGAAGCCGGATCCCCAGCCGTATTTTTCAACCGGAACCTCGCCGTTCGCGCGCGGCCAGTAGTAAAGCAGCGATCCGCCGCCGGCCTTGGCATCCTTGATCAGTTCGGCAACGATCTTCACGCCCGTCTTGTCGGAAAAACCAATCATGTTGGTGCCGACGAGCTTTGCGTTCGGATGAACCAGGTTCATGCCCTGGTAGTCATAGGCGAAGACATAGTTGTCGCCTTCGAACCGGATGGCGCCGATGGCTGCGCGCGCTGCGGTCTGCGCTTCCTCGCGGCTCATCTGCCCGCCTTTTTCCAGACCGTGGTAATAGGCGGCGATTGAAACCGCGCTATCTGAAATTTCCTCGATCTTCTTGAGACGTTCGGCGAACATCGCCGAATAGAGGCTGTTGAGGCTCACCACGCAGATCGCGGCTGTAAACAGCAGGATGGTTGCGATCGGGAGGCTGATCTTCCAGGTAATGGGCCAACGGGCGAAGGTCATGGTTAAGTGATTCCTATCGAACTCTGTCCGACAAGGTTTCCTCTTAATGATTGACCAAATGCTTAAGAAGACAGCAGATTTATGCCGTTAAAACGATTAGGGCACCGAAAACTGTCAGACAGTCCGGATTTCTACCAAGTATTAAACCTGTCGTTTTTTACAGGTATGTCTGAAATCTATCTGCGGGCGCAGAACACGTCCCGCAATCCGGGACGGGACCAGGTGGCATTCTGAACCTGGCCCTTCAGCACATGCCCCTGGGATTCGTAATAGAACGTGTTGGCACTGCCCTGTCTCTGCAGGGTGACTGCGCCATAGCCCATTTCGGCAACGGTTGCGGACTGCATGTCCGGCGAAAACACGACATTCAGGTCAATGCCGGCGGTGCACAGGTAATCGGCCACATTGGCGCGAGCCGTCTGCTGTTGCTGTTGCTGGAAATTCGGCTGGTTTGAGCCTTCGATGGATCCCGGAGGGACGGGGCCGGACGGGAAATCGTTGCCGGGCTGACCGTCGAAGCCGCCACCGTTGGGTGCTCCCCAGGTGCCGCCATTGTTGTCGAAGCCGTTGTTGCCGAACCCGTTGTTACCAAAGCCGTTGTTACCGGGGGCACCGAAGTTTGCCGGTCCGTTGATCACGACCTCCCTGTACGGGGTCTTGGTGACATAAATACCCCGGCATTCGCCACTGGAGCCGCGCACGGTCCAGGCGTGGGAAACATAGGTCTGCTGTTCCAGGATCTGCCCCGGTTCCAGGCGCGCGTAGGGCCGCTCGCCGCCGCGATAATCCACCCAGCTCACCTCGATGGGCTGACGGCTGGCGTTGCGGAACACGATCTGACCAGGCCGGACGGCTTCGACCGACCGCACCCGGCCGGCCTCGGAGCAGGAAAGATCCGAGTTGGCTTCTTCTGCACCGCTGCCGTAGGCATCGTCCGAAACGATCTGCTGAGGCTGGGCGCAGGTGGCAACGAACAGGCGCACCGGGTTGGCGCTGCCTTTCAGGGAAACTTCGTGTGCAGGCAGGCCTTCGACCGCGATCGACAGGGCAGACTGCTTGATCATGGCCTCCCACAGCGGGTCGGTCATTTCAATATTGACTTCGGGCAGCGATATGCCGGCTTCATTGGCGCTGGAGGAGCCGAAAGCACTGTAGACGCTGTCGAATTCGCCTGCGGAAATGCGCACTGCCTGCGGCATGCCTTCCAGAAGTCCGGCGGGAGCCTGCTGGAACGTGATCTTGGCAAACCCGGACTGAGTGGTGCAATCGGCCCGGAAATCCCGGTCGTCGGTTTGCGCAACGGCGTGCTGCAGCAGCGATGGTGTTCCGGGCTGCGTACCCGGTTCGGCCAGCCACTCGCGCGCATCGTTCGGGCTCACCAGAACCGGTTCGGAATTGGCGGCACCCGGATAACCGTCACCGGTTACCGTGTCGATGTCATCAGGCAAAGAGGCCGTTTCGGTGCCAGGTGTGGAAATGGGAGTATCGACCTGGTCGAGCGGCTTCAGCCCGCCCTCTTCGGCAGGCGGTTTGATTTCCTCAACGGATGGGGTTGATGATCCGTTGGAGTTAGAAGCGGTCTGCTGTCCTTCGGCAGGTCGATCCTGCTGGGAAGACTGTGTTGCCGCCGGAGCATTGGAAACCGGGCCGGCGGCCGTTCCGGAAGTTGTGCCGACGATGCGGGCGACCGCGCCCGGCTTGCCGTCGTTCGAGACGTCGACCACAAGCGTGCCGCCGGAGCAGAAGCTGGCATCCCGATGCAGGACGCGGCTGTTTTCCAGAGTGACTTCAAGCTTGACGTCACAGGGCGGCAACTTGTTGTCGCTGCCCATCGTGTCGATGACGACACCCTTGTCGTCGCGGCTGATGATCGGCCGGTATTTCTTGTTCACGGTGATGGACCGGATGCCGGGTTGCGGCGGTTCCACGTTGATGCGCACGGTTTCGGGAACCGATTGAGCCTGTGCAGGCAAAGCCGACATCATAAGAACCACACTGCACGCGGCCAGCAGGCCGGATTTCAGCGCGGGGGTAACAAGAACATGGGCAGCATCAAGCCGCATAAGCGATCTCCGTGGGAGCGCAGGTTAGCACCGTTTGGGAATACTTAGGCAAAGTGGCAGTCTAAGGGCAAGCCCGCAATGGCGGGAAGCCCCGGCTTTCTCAGCGCGGCGCGCGCTTTGCCAGGATCCTTTGCAGGGTTCGGCGGTGCATGTTCAGCCGGCGTGCGGTCTCCGAAACATTGCGGTCGCAAAGCTCGTACACCCGCTGGATATGTTCCCAGCGGACCCGGTCGGCCGACATCGGATTTTCCGGCGGCTGCGCCTTGTCTTCGGGCTTGCGCGCAAGCGCGGCAACGATATCGTCCGGATCGGCGGGCTTTGCGAGATAGTCGATGGCCCCCAGTTTGACCGCCGTGACCGCTGTGGCAATGTTGCCGTATCCGGTCAGCACGATGGCGCGGGCATCCGGACGGCGCTGGCGAAGCTGTTCGATGACATCAAGACCGTTGCCGTCTTCAAGCCGCATGTCGACAATGGCGAAGGCCGGGGCATTCTGGGCAATCTTGCCGGCTGCGTCCTGAACACTGTCGGCTGTTTCCGTCGTAAAGCCGCGTTTTTCCATGGCGCGTGCGAGGCGCTGCTGAAACGGCTTGTCGTCGTCAACGATCAGGAGGGTCATGTCCTCCGAACTGTTCAGGGCAGGTGTCTGGTCCGTCATTTGGCTCTACCGGTCTTATTCTTGCGTCTTCTCCTGCACCCCGGATGGATTCACGGGCACAGCATGCATTGTTTGCGCTTTATTGCCGTTATGGGGTGAAAAAGCCGTTTCGTCCACTCTGCCGTCCTGTTCAAACACCTTGCGCGGCCAGCTTACGCGGATGTGAGCCCCTGTCTGGGGTGGGGCCGAATTTTCCAGATGCAGCTTGGCACCCGTGCGTTCCAGCAGGGTTTTGGCAATGAAGATGCCAAGACCAAGCCCTCCGCCGGTGCCGCGTTGCGGCGACTTTCCGCCGCGCACGGAAACGTAGGGGTCGCCGATCTTGCCCAGAATTTCGACCGAAAATCCGGGACCGTCGTCCTTGATTGAAATCGAGAGTGTCGTTTCGTCCCAACTGGCGGACACATCGACGCGGGTCTTGGCGAAGTCGACGGCATTTTCCAGCAGGTTGCCAAGTCCGTAACGGATTGCCGCGTTTCGTGTACCCACCGGCTCGGCGCCGGTACCGGACCCGGTGGAGTGGATCGCAACGCCTGTGCCCCGGTGCGGGTCGACCACATCTTCCAGCAGTTGCGACACCGGCATGCGCTGGTAGGTCCGGTCTTCCTCGCTCGACAGGCTCGTGAGCTGACGCAGGATCGACCGGCAGCGCTCGGCCTGCGAGCGGATCAGGTCCACGTCCTCGGCCCTGGGGTCGCTCGCCTCGAATTCGTCCGTCAGTTCCTTGGCCACCAGGTAGATGGTGGCAAGCGGTGTGCCGAGCTCATGCGCGGCCGCGGTTGCCAGCCCGTCAAGTGCGTTGAGATGCTGCTCACGGGCAAGCACGAGTTCGGTTGCCGCAAGCGCGTCCGCCATCTGGCGGGCCTCTTCGGCCACCCGAAACGCATAGATCGCCATGAAACCGAGCGTGGAGACGAGCGCGGTCCAGATGCCGACCGAATAGACGATCGGAAGCGAGAAGTCGTCGCCCACCGGCCATGGCAGAGGCAGGTGGAAAACCGCAACCAGGCTGGCGCAAACCGTGGCCAGAATGCCGAGGATCACCGTGTAACGGGCCGACAGGCCCGTCGCAGACACCATCACCGGCGCCATCAGCAGGAACGCGAATGGATTGCCCAGACCACCGGTCAGGAACAGAAGCCCGCTCATCTGCAGGATGTCATAGGCAAGCTGCAGGGCTGCGGCGCGTTCCGACAGGCGCATGGCCGAGGGCCAGCGGATCTTCAGGAAAATGTTGAGCCAGGCGGACAGGGCCACCATGGCAAAGGCAGGTCCGGCCGGCGTCGGATAGCCCAGACCGACATGCACGACCAGGAGCGCTGCGGACTGGCCGCCCACGGCAAGCCAGCGCAGGCGCACCAGCGTGTCGAGTTTCAGGCGCCGGTGCGGCAGGGTGATATTGGATGTCGGTTGTTCGTGCATCTGGACTTCTTGGAGAACGGCAACTTCCCCCTTTTGAAGCGGATTCCAGCGGCTGGCAAGGCCGGGGCTCTTGTGCCGACAAGGCGTAAGTGGTAGCCACCCGCTAACACGGCTGTCCGGATCACGCGGGCCGGCGGCCAGCCGGAGGGATTTAATAGCTCTTCATTTCAGATCAGCACCGCGCAACGGAATGAGATGATGACCGACACCAATGACGGCGGCGCTCAGCCGCAGGCGGAAAGCGCAGCAGCGCCGGGCATGCACATCCTTGGCCAGTACATCAAGGACCTGTCTTTCGAAAACCCGAATGCGCCGCGCTCCCTGGCACAGGGCGACCAGCCGAAGCTCGATATCAACGTCAACGTCGGTGCCCAGCAGATCGGTGACGACCAGTTTGAAGTCGTCCTGACCCTGACCGCCAAGGCAGAACGCCCGGACATGGTGATGTTCAACGTCGAGCTGGTCTACGCAGGCCTGTTCAAGATCACCGGCGTGCCGAAAGAGCACATGCATCCGTTCGTGATGATCGAGTGCCCGCGCATGATCTTCCCGTTCGCCCGCAACATCCTCTCCGAAGCGACCCGCAACGGCGGTTTCCCGCCGCTGATGCTCGACCCGATCGATTTCGCTCAGCTCTACCGCCAGAACATGGCCCAGCAGGCCGCTGCCCAGCAGGCAACCGAGCAGAAGCCAAACTAAGGTCAGTCAGACCACAGTTTCACGGAACCCGTCCCGGGCAACCGGGGCGGGTTTTTGTTTGCCCGAAAGACTGTCCGGTCAGACGTGAGGGAAGCGGCCAACAGCAGGTTTCTCACTCCCTGCGGGAGGGCGATCTCGTGTCACGCCTCCTCCAGCAGCTCCGCCCAGGTTTTCGGAGTGTCGCCGTTGAGTGGGTTCTTCGCGGAACGCTTGTAGCGAATGGTTTCCATGCGCACGGTTCTGGCGTCGAAGAGGATCATCCGGCCAACCAGCCCCTCGCCCGTTCCGGTCAGCTCCTTCAGAACTTCCATGGCCTGCATGGCGCCGATGATACCCGTCAACGCCCCCAGGATGCCGGCCTGCGCACAGGTCGGCAGCAGGCCGTCGCGCGGCTTTTGCGGGAACAGGCACCGATAAGTCGGGTTGGCTGCGCCGTCCGGGCCGGTTTCATGGGGCTTCAAGGTGGTCAACGAGCCGTCGAACTGGCCGACGGCGGCCGTCACCAGCGGTTTTTGCGCAAAGAAACAGGCATCGGACACCAGGTAGCGGGTGTCGAAATTGTCCGATCCGTCCACCACCAGATCGTAGCGGGAAACGAGCTGCATGGCATTGTGGCCGGCAAGGCGGGTGGGGTGCGGCTCGACCTTCACATTGGGGTTCAGTCGCGCGATCGCTTCGGCCGCACTGGCAACCTTGGGCTCACCCAGCTGGTCGGTATCGTGGATCACCTGCCGCTGCAGGTTGGAAAGAGACACCGTGTCGTCGTCGGCAATGCCGAGCGTGCCGACACCGGCGGCTGCCAGATACTGCAGCACCGGCGCGCCGAGGCCGCCGGCACCGATCACCAGCACGCGTGCATTTTTCAGCTTCTGCTGGCCGGCGCCGCCGATCTCCTGCAGCACGATGTGGCGGGCGTAGCGTTCCAGTTCGGCGGGCGAAAGCATGTCAGGTCCTGTCTGGCTGGTCTCGGGTACACATGGGGGTGGTGGCGGCGGCAGGTCAAGCCCGCGCCCGCTCGGGAAATCCGGTCTCCGGCAGGTTTATCCGAGTATCCGGCTCACCAGCCGGGCGGTGTAGTCGACCATCGGGATCACCCTTGCATAATTCAGCCGGGTCGGTCCGATCACGCCGAGAACACCGACGATGCGCTGGTTGCTGTCCCTGTAGGGCGACACCACCAGGGAGGATCCGGACAGCGAGAACAGGTTGTTCTCCGAGCCGATGAAAATGCGCACCCCGTCGCCCTGTTCGGCAAGACCCAGCAACTGGATAAGATCCTTCTTGCTTTCAAGATCATCGAACAGCAGGCGAATGCGCTCCAGATCCTCGACGGCGTCCAGATCGGTCAGGAGATTGGACCGGCCCCGCACGATCAGCGTGCCCGGATCGGTGGCGCTTTCCCCGCCCCAGACCGCAAGACCCGCATCAATGACCTTCTGGCTCAAGAGATCCAGTTCGGCCTGGTCCGCATCGCGGACCTTTTCCAGTTCGGAGCGGATTTCCGACAGGGTCCTGCCCTTGATCTGGGCATTCAGGTAGTTGCTGGCCTCCACCAGAGCCGAGGACGGCAGGTCACCCGGCAGATCGACAACGCGGTTCTCGACGGACCCGTCTTCACTGACGAGGATCGCCAGGGCCTTCAGCGGTTCGATGCGCACGAATTCGATGTGTTTCAGCCGCATGTCCGACTTGTGGGTCAAGACAACGCCGGCGCCCATGGACAGGCCGGACAGCATCTGACTGGCTTCCGTCAGCACCTGCTCGGCCGAATTCGCCTTTTGCGACGCCCGCACCTGGGCATCGATCGCCCGGCGCTCGTCCTGGGTCAGGTCGCCCACTTCCAGAAGGGCATCGACGAAGAACCGAAGCCCGATTTCGGTTGGCAGCCGGCCTGCGCTGGTATGCGGCGAATGCAGCAGGCCCATATGCTCCAAATCAGACATCACGTTGCGGATCGAGGCAGGGGACAGCGAAATGCCGAGCTTGCGCGAAACGTTCCGGGACCCGACGGGTTCGCCGGTCTCCAGATAGGTTTCCACGATCGAACGGAAGATTTCACGGGATCTCTTGTCGAGGTCGCTGAGGCTCAAGGCTTGTTCTCCGAATGTGACCACTCACCGGGGTCGACCGGGCTTTCATCAAAAAGATATAGGCGCAAAAGGGGGCTTGCGTGAAGTATCACAACGCAAGGCCTTTACGGCGAAGGAAGTTGGGGTCTACAAGGCCTCAACGAATACACTGGAGAAACGGCGGTTTTTCCGGAACGAAAGTCGAAAGGGATATGCATGCGTCCGTCCAAACGCGCAGCCGATGAACTCCGTGCGGTCACACTGGAGCGCGGGGTCTCCAAACATGCCGAGGGGTCCTGCCTCGTCAAGTTCGGCGACACCCACGTTTTGTGCACCGCCAGCCTGGAAGAGCGGGTTCCGCCCTGGTTGCGCGGACAGAACCGCGGCTGGGTGACGGCTGAATACGGCATGCTGCCGCGCGCCACGGGCGACCGCATGCGCCGCGAAGCCAGTGCCGGCAAGCAATCTGGCCGGACGCAGGAAATCCAGCGTCTCATCGGCCGGTCTCTGCGCGCCGTCGTCAATCTGGAAGCCCTCGGCGAAAACCAGATCACTGTGGACTGCGACGTCATCCAGGCCGATGGCGGCACCCGCACTGCGTCCATCACCGGCGCCTGGGTTGCCTTGCGCGACTGCATCGAGTGGATGAAGGCCCGTGACATGGTCTCCGGCGAGGTCCTGAAGGATCATATTGCCGCCATTTCCTGCGGCATCTATGAAGGTGCTCCGGTACTCGACCTCGACTACGCCGAGGACAGCACCGCCGAGACCGACGCCAACTTCGTTCTGACCGGGTCCGGCGGCATCGTCGAAATCCAGGGAACGGCCGAGGGTGCACCGTTCTCCGAAGAAGAATTCGGCAAGCTCATGGGCCTGGCCAAGCTGGGCATCGGCAAGCTGGTCGATCTTCAGAAAATGGCCATTCTCTAAGGGCGCAAACCATGAGCCATCGCAAGCTGGAACCGGGCAAACTGGTTGTCGCAAGCCACAACAAGGGCAAGATCCGCGAGATCAACGAACTGCTTCAGCCTTATGGTTTCGAAGTGATCTCCGCCGGAGAGCTGGACCTGCCGGAACCGGACGAGACAGGTGTCACGTTCGAGGAAAACGCAGCCATCAAGGCCCATGCGGCGGCCAAGGCTTCCCGCTTGCCGGCCCTGGCTGATGACAGCGGCTTCTGCGTTGCAGCACTGAACGGCGATCCGGGCATTTATTCCGCGCGCTGGGCAGGTCCGGACAAGGACTTCGCGATGGCCATGCGCACGATCGAGGAAAAGCTTCAGACCCTGGGCGCAACGACGGACGACAAGCGCCGGGGATCTTTTGTTGCCGTGTTGTGCCTGGCCTGGCCGGACGGCAGCGAAGAGTTCTTCCGCGGCGAGGTCGAGGGACAGATCGTCTGGCCGCCGCGCGGTACGCAGGGCTTCGGCTACGACCCGGTTTTCCAGCCGGATGGCCATGAGCGGACCTTCGGCGAAATGACCTCGGAAGAAAAACACGGCTGGTCGAAGGACGGATCCGCCCTTTCACACAGGGCGCGGGCATTCCAGCTCTTTTCTGCCGGCTGCCTGGAAGGATAAAAAGACGTGACAGGTGTGGGGGCAGCCGAAGGAGGCTTCGGCATTTATATTCATTGGCCGTTCTGCGCAGCCAAATGCCCTTATTGCGACTTCAACTCCCATGTCCGTCACCAGCCGGTCGACCAGGCCCGTTTCGCGGCCGCTTTCGAACGCGAACTCTCTCATTTTGCCGATTTGACGAAGGGTAGGACGGTTCAGTCCGTGTTCCTGGGTGGCGGCACGCCTTCGCTCATGGAACCGGCGACGGTGGACCGTATCCTGAAGGCGGTTTCCGATCGCTGGTCGATGGACGAAAATGTTGAGATTTCGCTGGAGGCCAATCCTTCGTCGGTCGAGGCCGAGCGCTTTCGCGGTTACCGGGCAGCAGGTGTCAACCGGGTCTCGCTGGGCGTGCAGTCGCTCATCGATACGGATCTGAGACTGCTTGGCCGCCTGCATGATGCGCGCACGGCCCGCACCGCCATCGAAACCGCGCGGGCAACCTTCCCGCGCCTGTCGTTCGACCTTATCTATGCCCGGCCGGGTCAGACACTGGCCGGTTGGGAACAGGAACTGAACGAGGCCATCGCGCTCGCCGCCGATCACCTGTCGCTCTACCAGCTCACGATCGAGGAAGGCACGCCCTTCCATACGCTGTTTCACGCCGGCAAGCTGAAGATGCCGGATCAGGATCTCGGTGCCGAATTCTATGAACTGACGCAGGATGTGACCGCTGCTGCCGGTCTGCCCGCCTATGAAGTCTCCAACCACGCCCGTCCGGGCGCCGAATGCCGGCATAACCTCGTCTACTGGCGCTACGGCGATTATGTCGGCGTCGGGCCCGGTGCCCATGGGCGCATCACGGTGGGTGTCAGCAAGCTTGCGACCGCGACCGAGCGCCATCCTGAAACCTGGCTGGAAAATGTCGAAAGCCACGGTCATGCATTGACCGAAAACGCCGGTCTTTCCGAAGAGGAGCAGGGCGACGAATTCCTGCTCATGGGACTACGGCTGACCGAGGGGATCGACCTGAAACGCTACGAGCGTTATGCGAGCCGCTCCATCGATCCGCTTCGTCTGGCAGCCTTGATCGAGCATGGCATGGTGGAAGAAATCGGGGAAAACCGCATTCGCGCAACCCGTGAAGGTTTTTTCGTGCTCGATGCGGTGGTCGCAGATCTGGCCGCCTGAGCCGTTCTGGAACGCCGTTAATATAATGCTACCAAATTGATTTAAATGTTCTATTGGGTCTTTTGCATTGCACAGTGATTTGGTGCGAAAATGTCTTTCGCCGCGATCCTGAGCACTTAGGCGCGTATTCACATACCAATTAGAAGTATTGCGGGCTGCAACAGGCATAGCTATCCTGTTGCAATGCAATAGATGGTGTAAGAAGAGACGGGCCGAAAAAAATGTTTACGAACAATGCCAATGGGGCCGGCACCAATTGGTTCAGCAAAGGAGAGACGTCTTTGCCGTTTTACCACCTTTACGAACTGAACCACGCCGCGATGGCGCCCTTCAGAGCTTTGGCCGACATGACCCGGCTCTACTTCCAGAACCCGCTGAATCCGCTGACTCATACCAGCTATGGCCGTTCGATCGCTGCCGGCTGCGAGGTGCTAGAACGCACGACGCGCCGCTACGGCAAGCCGGAGTTCGGTCTCAAGGAAACCACCGTAAGCGGTGTGCGTGTTCCTGTACGTGAAGTCAGCGTCTGGAGCCGTCCGTTCTGCGACCTGATCCACTTCGAACGCGGGGTCACGACGCACCGCAACGATCCGAAGATCCTGATCGTCGCGCCGATGTCCGGCCACTACGCCACGCTGCTGCGCGGTACGGTGGAAGCACTGATGCCGAATGCGGATGTCTACATCACCGACTGGATCGATGCCCGCATGGTTCCCGTGCAGGAAGGCAAGTTCGATCTTGATGATTATATCGATTATATCATCTCGATGCTGCACTTCCTCGGGCCGGACACGCACATTCTGGGCGTGTGTCAGCCATCCGTGCCGGTGCTGGCAGCCGTCGCTGTCATGGAAGACCGCGAAGACCCCTATGTACCCTCCACGATGACGCTGATGGGCGGACCGATCGACACCCGCGTGGCGCCGACGGCGGTCAACGACCTGGCGGTTTCCAAGGGCATAGACTGGTTCAAGAACAATGTCGTCATGAAGGTTCCCTTCCCGCATCCGGGTTTCATGCGGGACGTTTATCCGGGCTTCCTGCAGCTTTCCGGGTTCATGAGCATGAACCTCGACCGTCACGTGACCGCGCATCGGGACTTCTTCCAGCATCTGGTGGAAGGCGACGGCGACAACGCCGAAAAACACCGCGACTTCTATGACGAATATCTCGCCGTCATGGACCTGACGGCCGAATTCTATCTGCAGACCGTCGAAACGGTGTTTATCGAGCACGCGCTGCCGAACGGCACCATGATGCACAATGGCCGTCTGGTCGATTGCGGCAAGATTACCCGCACGGCCCTTCTGACCGTTGAAGGCGAGAAGGACGACATCACCGGCCGGGGCCAGACCAAGGCAGCGCATAAGCTCTGCACCAGTCTGGACGACGACATGAAGGCGCATTACGAGCAGCCGAATGTCGGCCACTACGGCGTTTTCAACGGATCGCGCTGGCGGTCCGAGATCGCGCCGCGGGTCATGGATTTCATCCGCTCCAACCGTACGGACCTGCGCAAGCCTGCCGCCAAGGCTCCGGTCGCCAAGGCCGCTGCACCGGCTCCTGCGCCTGCCGCCGCACCGGCTGCGAAAGCAGCGGCCGCACCGGCCGTGAAAGCTGCGCCTGCCAAGGCAAAACCGGCTGCAAAGAGCAGCGGCAATTCGCTAGAGAGCATCCTGCTGACCAAGCCGGACGGTGCCGCGGATGATCTGAAATCGATCAGCGGTGTCGGCCCGAAACTGGAATCGGCTCTCAACGAAGCCGGTATCTTCCACTTCTGGCAAATCGCCGGCCTGACGGAAGAGCAGATCGAGGCCCTGGACACCAAGCTGGATTTCCGTGGCCGTATCGCCCGGGACAACTGGATCGAGCAGGCCCGCCAGCTTTCCGAAACGGTGAGCTGAAACAAGCATCGGTGAAGGCACCCACCATGGGTGCCTTTGGCCGCGTGCCTTTAACTTGTCCCAAAAAGTCCGGTTTCTGGCGGCAGGCTGCCTGCTGCTATTGATTCTGGCCTTTCGGCCCAATACAAGTGCCGGTCAGACAGCGAGGCCGGAGGTTTCAGTAGTGCTCAATATTTTTATTGGTTTCGATCCGCGTGAAGCGATTGCCTATCATGTTTGCGCCAACAGCCTGACCCGGCTTTCGAGCGACGTGCTGGCGATTACGCCGCTATCGCTGCACAATTTGAAGACCTACAACGAGACCCATACCGACGGGTCCAATCACTTCATCTACACCCGCTTCCTGATCCCGAGCCTGATGAACTACAATGGCTGGGCGCTGTTCATGGACGGCGACATGATCGTGCGGGACGACATTGCCAAGCTGTTCGCCATGCGCGACGAGAGCAAGGCGGTCATGTGTGTCCACCACGACTATCAGACCCGGCAGACCACCAAGTATCTCGGCTCGAAGAACGAGAATTACCCGCGCAAGAACTGGTCCAGCGTGGTGTTGTGGAACTGCGGTCACCCGGCCAACAAGGTGGTAACGCCCGACTTCGTGATGAATGCCACCGGTGCGCAACTGCACCGGTTCACCTGGCTGGACGACGAGCTCATCGGCGAGCTGCCGAAGGAATGGAACTGGCTGCCGGATGAATTCGGCCCCAACCCCGACGCGAAACTTCTTCACTTCACGCTCGGCACGCCCTGCTTCCACGAATATGCCAACGCGCCGATGGCGGCTGAATGGCACCGCGAGAAGCTTCTGGCGAACTATTCGGCGCAACATGTGATCGACGGACCATTCGACTGATCCGTTTCGCATTTTACATATGAATCAATGAAGTAGACCCGGTCCGCAACTTTGCAGACCGGGTTTTTCCTTGTCGGAATTCTGTGATCCCTGTCACGAATCCTTGAAGGAGCCTGCCATCGTCCCCACTTGGAAAGTCGTGGATGTCTGAAATGGATAGGACGATGACAACAGCCAAAAGTTGCATGATCAAACCTGCCTGGACGCCGGTAACTATCGGCCTGATGGTGCTGGGTTTCGTGGCATTCTGGCCGCTTGGCCTTGCCATGCTTGCCTACATTTTGTGGGGCGACCGCTTTGAAGGCATGCTCCGCGATGCGAAAGATCAGTGGCGGGGCAGCCCGCTGAAGGGAGCCTTCGAGCAGATGAATACGACTGCCTATGCCCGCACGGGCAACGTCGCATTTGACGACTATCGCGAGCGCGAACTGAAGCGACTGGAAGAAGAGCGTGCCAAGCTCGACACCATGCGCGCCGAGTTCGATGATTTCCTCCGTGAATTGCGCCGCGCGCGTGATCAGGAAGAATTTGACCGCTTCATGGCCAACCGGGGCCGCAGCACTGGCGACGAAGCCACACCGCTGTAAAGTCTCCTCCTCCCGGACCCGTTCCCCGACGGCCAGACCAAGAGCGGCGCCTGAAAAGGCGCCGCTCTTGTCCGTTTCAGGACAGTCAAAATTGCAGCCGGCCTTCAGAAAGCCGGAATCTCATCCAATTTCCCCCTTTTAGAATTGCCGCGAAATCGCTCGCAAATTCGCTAAAATCGGAACAACTGATTCGATGGACCTTCGCCCTTGATGTTTCTCCGCGCCGGCAAGAAAACGCTGCCCGACCATATCGAGATCCAGACTGGTGCCAGTGCCGTGCGCATCCGCCTCAAGGCCAATCCGCGCGCGCAGCGGTATCTTCTGCGTCTGCCGGCCGACAGGTCCGGTCCGGTGCTGACCGTCCCCAAGGGCGGCGATCTTGCCCGTGCCGAGCGGTTCGCGCGCCAGCACATCGACTGGCTGATAGAGCGTCTGCAGGACAGGGCGGACCACGTCACGTTTCTGCCCGGGGAAATCGTGCCCCTGCGCGGCGAGGATCACGTCATCGTACCAACCGGCAAGCTGCGCGGGTTGATTACCCTTGGCCGGAACGACGCCGGTTTGCCGGCGCTGTTCGTGCCGGGGGCTGAAGACCACATCCCGCGCAAGGTCACCACCTGGCTGAAGGAACAGGCCCGGGCGGACCTCTCGGCCCGCACAACACTCCACGCCGCAACCATCGGCAAGAAGGTCGCGGCCATCAGCATTCGCGACACCACCAGCCGCTGGGGGTCTTGCGCCTCCAACGGACGACTTTCCTTTTCCTGGCGGCTCATTCTGGCACCAACGGAAATCCTCGATTATGTCGCGGCCCACGAGGTGGCGCACCTGAAGGAAATGAACCATTCGGCGCGCTTCTGGCGCCTGTGCGAACAGCTTGCCCCACAAACCCCGAAGGCTCGCGTCTGGTTGAAGCAGAACGGGGTTCGCCTGCACGGATACGGCTGAAATTGCCTTCCTAGCCGCCCGTCCGGCGCAGGCGCGCTGCAGACGGCCAACCGAACAGGTTGACGCAAAGACCCGATACCACCAACGCTGCCGCACCCAGTTTCCACGGCTGCAGGGGTTCGCCCAGAACAAGGGCGGCTGAGAGCATGCCTACGATCGGTACCAGCAGGGTGAAGGGCGCCACGGTCGCCGCCGGATATCTTGCCAGAAGGCCGCTCCACACCGAAAAGCCCAGCAAGGTCGTCGGGTAGACGATGTAGAACAGAGCAAACAGCCCCCGCCACGAAACGGTTTCATAGACCTGCCGGTAGACGTCGAGACCCTCGACGAAGGCCGATAGCAGCAACAGCGGCAGCGGGGCCACAAGGCTGCCCCAGGCAACCAGCGACAGCAGATCAATGGTGCCGATGCGCTTGGTAACGAGATTGGCGATGGCCCAGGAACAGGCGGCCAGAACGACCAGGCCAAGCCCGGTCAGTGTTGTGCTGCCCGCCAGGTTGAATGCCACAAGGCCAAGGCCCGCGGTCGCCAGCGCGGCTCCGGCAATCTGCGCCGGACGGGCCGTTTCACCCAGAAAGGCAACGGCCAGTGCTATCGTGATGAACACATGAACCTGCAGCACAAGCGAGGCCAGTCCTGCCGGTATTCCAAGGTGCATGCCGGCAAACAGAAGTCCGAACTGCAGCGCGAACATGAACAGGCCGAACAGGACGACCAGCTTCATCGACGTGCGCGGCCGCTTCAGGAAAAGGACGGCCGGAAAAGCTGCCAGGGCAAAGCGCAATGCGGCAAACAGGATTGGCGGCAGTTCCTGCAGACCGATCTTGATCACCACGAAATTGAACCCCCAGACCGACACCACAACAAGCGCGAGCAAAATGTCTCGTCCCTTCAAGGCCGGGTCTCCGTCTGGCCTTCCGCCGTCGCTTGGCGCTTGTGCGCTTCGGTAATGATCGTCTTGTTGAGGATACGCACCTCGCCGACCATCAACAGGCGCATGTCGCGCACAATGTAGTCTGCAAGTTCGTCGTCCGAGATGGTCTCTCCGGGAATGTCGAGCCGGAAGCCCTGTCCCTGAATGCCGCCACCGTTCGAGAAATCGATCTCGAAATCGAAGCAGACCCGTTTTTCGTCATTTGTCTGGATGTGTGTCATGGCTTGTCTCCTCAAATGGACATAGCCAGTCATTGCTCCTATTGTGAAATTAATTGTTCTGGACTTATTGAAAAGAAAAATTACTCAATGGATGAGCATGTCCTGCGCACCTTCGTCGCCGTCTGTGACCGGCAGAGTTTCCGTGCCGCCGGCGAGGATGTTGGGCGCACCCAGTCTGCCGTCAGCCAGCAGATAAAGGGCCTGGAAGCCGAACTCGGTGTTCAGTTGTTCAACCGCTCCACCCGTTCGGTCGAGATGACGCCGGCGGGACAGACCTTCTACAGCCATGCCTGCAGCCTGCTGGCCCGGCACCGCGAGGCGATATCCGCCGCGCGCGGGGCTTCGGTGCTGCCGTACCTGCGCATTGGCGCAACGGACGACATCGCCGCTTATGGCCTCGTGCCGGTCTTGAGAGCGCTGGAAGACGGCCCGGAGCCCTGCTCTCTCGATCTGGAAACCCACTCCTCGCAGATGCTTCTGGCAAGTCTCGGCTCCCGGTACGATCTTGTCATCGTGGTGTCGCCCCAGCGGGGCCGGACCGGTGACCTTGTTGCCAGCGTGCCGCTCGTCTGGCTCGGCAGCGCGTCGCTTTCAACATCGCAAAATGCCCTGCCGCTTGCGGTCTATGCCGACAGATGTGCCATGCGCGATGCCGCCATTGCCGCACTGGACACGAGCGCCGTGAAATGGACGACCAAGGCCACCGTGTCCGGCCTTATCGTCATCGAGGCGGCTGTCCGTGCCGGCATCGCCGTGGCTCCAGCCCTCACCGGGTTCCATGCCGCCGACCTGCCCACAGTCACCTCGCTGCCTGTCCTGCCGCACCTGGAGCTTCGCATCGTCGCCGGAACGCCGGTGGGGGAAACATACCTGCCTTATGTGCGCGAAGGCCTGCAGGGGCTTCTGGAGGCAAAAGGGTAAGCGGCGGCCGGGCAAAACCAGTTGCAAACACGGGAGAATCTGCTTCGATTCCCCAGGGGAAGCTGGGAGATGCAACATGAAAAGCTTGAGATATCCGATCAAAGTCGTGGCGCTGGCCTTGCTAGGCCTTACCCTGCCGGGACTGACATTCTCCGGTCAGGCCATGGCCGACAGCTGCTGGAACCACAATGGCTCGCTCATGCGGCTGCAGGCGCAGGGCAATCAGCGATGGCTGTCCTATGAAGTGCCAAAACCCGTCCTGCGCAACGCCGGCGTCCAGCGCGGCACGTTGCTCTTCAACGGCGCCAAGAACGGCAACTGGTATTCCGGCACCGCCCGGGTGTTCTCCAAATACTGTCCGGGTTCACCGCTGGAATATTTCGTCGAAGGCCCGGTGCGCGGCGACCAGCTTCAGGTCACTGTCACCGGCACCCGTGAAGTCTTCAACCGCTGCCGCCCGACCGGCCGCTACACCACCGACACGCTGGTATTCACCTACAGCCATCAGTGCTGAGGTGGAATTAACGGATATGTGTCGCAGGTATTTCTGAGAAATGGAGCAAGTGGCCCATCCTTCGAGACAGGCCTCTGGCCTTCCTCAGGATGAGGAAGATGTGTGTTGAAGGCCAGGGAAGATCAACATAGTGAACCTCATCCTGAGGAAGGCTGAAAGCCTGTCTCGAAGGATGGGCTGCACACACACGGTCGGAACGCGCAGTTCCACCGGCTGAAGCCTCAAACAAGGCCTTGTGAGCTGTGAACAACAGTGCCCGGATCAGCCGCCACCAAACAGATTGCGCAGCAGGTTCAGCGGGCCGCGGCGTTCGCCGTTGCCTTCGCCGCCGCCACCAATGGAGGCTGGCGGTATCGGTTCGCTGCCGGAGCCGACGGTCTCCACCGGGCCGGGCTTGCGCGGGGCGGAGACGGTTGCCGGTACATCCGGCACGCCGGGCAGGTCTGCCACGGGCAGGCCCTCGTGGGAGGCATCCATCACCTCTTTCCAGACAGTGGCGGGCAGCCCGCCGCCGGACGCCTTGCGCGTCGGTGAATTGTCGTCATTGCCGAACCAGACGGCGGTGGTCAGATTGCCCGTATAGCCGATGAACCAGGCGTCGCGGAAATCCTGGCTGGTACCGGTCTTGCCTCCGGCGGGACGCCCGCTTTCCAGCCGTGCCTTGCGGCCCGTGCCGGTTACCAGGGTTTCCGACATCATCATGTTCATTTCGCCGACCAGACGGCGGTCAATGACGCGGCCGCGGCCATCGCCGGAGCGGGAATAGAGCGTCTTGCCGTCCACGGTCTTGATCCGCCGGATCACATGGGGGAGCACGCCATAGCCTCCGTTGGAGAACGGCACATAGGCACCGGCGATTTCCAGCGGCGTGACTTCGGAGGTGCCGAGCGCGATCGACAGGTTGTTCTTCATTTCCGAGGTGACACCCAGCCGTTTGGCCGTGTCGGCAACGGTTCCCGCGCCAACCTCGTAAGTCAGCTGCGCGGCCACTGTGTTCAGCGACAGGCTGAGCGCTCGTGTCAGCGTCACCGGGCCGTAGTAGTCCTTGGAATAGTTCTGGGGCGACCAGTTGCCGAACCGGACCGGCTGGTCTTGGCGGATCGTCTGGGGTGAAAGGCCGTTTTCAAGCGCGGCCAGATAGACGAACGGCTTGAAGGACGAGCCCGGCTGCCGCTTGGCATAGGCTGCGCGGTTGAACTGGCTCTTGGAATAATCGGCCCCGCCAACCAGCGCCTTCACGGCGCCCGCGGTGTCCAGCGTCACGACAGCTCCCTGGGAAACGCCGTATTTCTCTCGGTTTTCCTTCAGGGCGCTGCGCAGCGCCTGTTCGGCAGCCCGCTGCATCTTAGGGTCGATGGTGGTGTCGACCACGATGTCGGTTTCGATCGAGCCGATGAAATGCGGCAGCACGTCCATCACCCAGTCGGCGGCATAGTTCTCGCTGGCGGTGGTGTAGCGGCGCACCACCTTGGCCGGCGCGGCCAGGGCGTTCTTGGCTTCATCGCCCGTGATGTAGCCTTCCTCGTTCATGGCAGCGAGCACAAGCTGGGCGCGGTCTTCTGCAAGGTCCGGGTTGCGGGCGGGCGAATAGCGCGAGGGTGCCTTGAGCAGGCCTGCGATGGTGGCAGCTTCCGGAATGGTCAGAAGCCGTGCCGATTTGCCGAAGTACCTGCGGGCAGCTGCATCCACGCCATAGGCGCCGGAGCCGAGATAGACCCGGTTCAGGTACATCTCCAGGATCTCGTCCTTGGAGTATTCGGCCTCCAGCCAGAAGGCGAGCACCAGTTCCTGGATCTTGCGCTTGATCGTCCGGTCCTGTTCCAGGAACAGGTTCTTGGCAAGCTGCTGGGTCAGCGTCGAGCCGCCCTGCTGCAGGCGGCCGGAGGTGAAGTTGGTGTAGACGGCGCGGGCAAGACCGACCGGGTCGACACCGAAATGGGAGCGGAAGCGCCGGTCCTCGATGGCGATGACGGCATTGGGCAGATAGGGCGGCAATTGCTCCAGGCGCACGGCCTCGCCGCCGGTGTCTCCGCGGTTTGCCAGCAATTCGCCATTGGCGGCGACAATCTTGACGTTGGGCGGTCGCGCCGGAACCTGCCATTCGGAGGTCGGCGGCAGAAAGGCGGCGTAATAGCCGACCAGGCAGACAACGGCGATGGTGCCCCAGATGCCAAGCACCATGCTCCAGTAGAAGCCGCGCTTGAGAAGGCGGCCGAAGGCAGTCGGGGCCTGGAACCTGTTCTTGCGTTTGGCCTTGCGCCGCTTGGCGCCGGACCGGCCGCCGCCCCTTCCGTTGCCTCGGCCATTGCCGTTGCCGTTCTTGGCCGTCTTGCGGGGCGAGGATCCGGGTTTTTTCTTGGCCGGAGCCTTGCGGGTCTTGCCTTTGCCGGACGACTTGGAAGAAGGCGCAGCTGGACGGTCCTGCGGGCTCAAGCGCAGGTCGAGCAGGCTGCTGCCTGAATTTCCGAATGTCGGTTCAACACGCGGCTGGCGTTTCGCCCGAGGCGCCATTGATCCTTCGTCCCCTAACTCCGTACCAACCAGGGTTGGCGTTATCCGGCAAACGCCGGTTTCCCCGGAGATGAGCTTAAATTGCGGCGATTTAAGGGGGCGTTAAGGCTACGGGCTTTTGCACGGACAAGACGACGGGATGTTCAGCTACAGGCGGCGCGTTCTAGCTCGATATCCATCCCGCACAAAAGGCAGCAAACCCGCAGCACCGGGAACCGAGTGCCGCTCAAACGCAGGAAAAATGCAAGGGCTTGTGCCTCCACGACCCCGGCTAGGGGTCAAGCCTGGCCGGGAGGACGAAGGAAAGCCTGGCAGCAGCGCCGGATCTAGCTGGAATAGCGGCTTGCGTCAGCGCCGTAATAATTGACATAGCGCGTGTTCAGTTCGGACACCGGCATGATGATCAGCACATCCGTCGTGCCGAACTGGTGATCGATCACCGCCCCGTCGCCGATGAACGCACCGAGGCGCAGATAGCCCTTCACAAGCGGTGGCAGGGCCCGCAGCGCTTCCTTGGAATTGAGTTCCTCGGCCGGCATGCGGTTCATTTCGACGTATCTGTCTTCCACCGCGCGCACGCGCCATTCTTCCGGGGCACGGGCATTGTGATGCAGGAAGGCGAGCTGGCCGGCGATGGCATCCGGATTGGTGCCTTCGATCGAGGCACAGCCGAGCATGACATCGATGTTGTGGCGCAGAACATAGGACCAGATGCCATGCCACAGAAGCTCGACGGTCTTCTTGTTGCGGTAAGGCTTCAGAACGCAGGACCGGCCGAGTTCCATGAAGCGCTTGCCCGGGTTTGCGTCGATCAGCGACTGGATGTCGTATTCGGCGGCGGTATAGAAACCGGCATGCTGATCGGCGATTTCCTGGCGAAGGATCCGGTAGGTACCGACGATTTCAGGCTTCAGGCGGCCCAGCTTGTTGCGCTTCTGCAAGTCGTGGTCGACCACGAGCAGGTGATCGCAATAGGCGTCGAAGGGGTCGGCATCACGGCGGGTTGCCAGCGTATGCGCGTCGGCAATGGCCGACATTTCCTCGTAGAAAACGTCATAGCGCAGGCGCTGTGCCTTTTTCACTTCCTTGAAGTTGCGGGCCATCCGCACTTCCAGGGATCCGATCCGGCCGAGCGTTTCGCCTGTCTTGACCGGGGTCTGCAGCGCTGGCCCGATGCGCTGCGCGTTGGGGAGGTTGGCGTCCGGACGCATTGCCGGTGTGAATTTCCTGACCAGTTTCCTGGGAGAAAAAAGCCCTTGGCGCATTATGGACATTCCACCCTCGTGTATTCCTTATGGCGCACTGACAGGTTTCACAGGTTCTCGTCTGTTTCACTTGCCGAATTACCTTCGCCGGAACATTACGTCCGAACCCGGTCAGTGTGCTTCAAGCCTGCCGTAGAACATACTATTCCGACAGCTGGATGACACTCGGTTTTTTGCGCCGTGTTTTCCACGTGCAAGCTTAGCCCACTCTTGCGGCTTTGTGAATTTCTACGAGCGCCGGTGGAAGCGTTTCCACTTCCGGCTGTCGCGACAGGGAAAGTTCGCTGCGTCAGGCGCGGCTGATTTCGGCCAATGCGTCGGAAATCGCTTCCACGGAGAGCGGTTTCGTCAGATAGCCGGCAGCGCCCACTTCGGTCGCCTTGTCCCTTGCATCCTTCATGACGTCGGCGGTCACGATCAGCACCGGCACATTGGCCCGGCCTGCGGCCTGTTCGTCGGAACGGATCTGGCGAATGGCCTGGAACCCGTCGAGGCCTGGCATGTGCAGATCCATCAGGATTGCGTCGTAAGCGCCGCTGGCGGCTTCCTCGACGGCCTTTTCGCCGTCGATCACCATCACCGGCACATGGCCGAGCTTGCGCAGCATGGCTTCGCTCAAGAGGCGGTTGATGTCGTTGTCTTCCGCCACGAGCAGGCGCAGCGGCCGGGCCGGAACCTTGTAGCGGTTCGGCAGGAAGCCGTTGCTGACGGGCTCCGCACTTGCGTCCCAGGCGTGTTCAATGCCGTCGTCGTCCAGCAGGCCGGAAAAGATCTGGACCAGGGTCTCGATCCGCACCGGGCGGATCAAATAGGCGGCATACCCGGCTTCGCGCAGATGTTCCAGGCGCTCGCGCTCCGGCGGGGCGATCATAACGACGGCAGGAGCCTTGCATCCGGTCAGGCGGGCAGAGGCCAGCCAGCCGCCGCTGTCGGACAGGGCGCCGTTGTCGACCACCAGTAGATCGGCCTCGGCCAGCGCGGCATCGAGATCCGAACTGCCCGGTGCATGCACGGAAACATTGGCTGCGTGATATTGCAGCCGTCTGGCCAGCAGCGGGCATTCGATCTGGCTGGTGCTGACGAACACGATCCTGCGGCCCTCAAGCTTGGCCAGGCGCGGATCCGTGTCGGCAACAAGGGATTCGGGAATCGGCAAGGACACGCGGAACTGCGCGCCGCCGTCTTCGGAAGGCTGCGCGGCGATTTCGCCACCCATCAGGCCGGCGAGCCGCTGGGCGATGGCCAGACCGAGGCCGGTGCCGCCGAACTTGCGCGCCGGGCCATGGTCGACCTGCTCGAACTCCTGAAACAGCCGCTCGGCCTCCTGTTCGTCAAAGCCGATGCCGCTGTCGCGCACGTCGATATCCAGATAACCGCCACCGTCCGGATTGGGACGCCCTGTCAGTTCCACGGCAACGCCGCCCTCATCGGTGAACTTGATGCCGTTGCCGATGAGATTGTAGAGGATCTGGCGGACACGGGTGGCGTCCAGCGTCACCTCTTCCGGCAGGTTCGGGTCAAGCATGGAGCCGATTTCAAGCGACTTGGCGTGGGCCTTCGGGGCAAGCAGTTCAACGACGCTTTCCACCAGGGCGCCAACCCGAACCGGGGCGGCCTGAATGTCGAGCTTGCCGGCCTCCACCTTGGAAAAGTCGAGCACTTCATCGATCAGGAGCAGCAATGTTTCGCCGGAGGTTTCCAGCGCCTCGATATAGGCGCTCTGTTCCTTGGTCAGGCGGGTGTCGCGCAGGAGCGCGGCCATGCCGAGCACTCCGTTGAGCGGCGTGCGGATCTCGTGGCTGACGGTCGCGAGAAAACGGGATTTCGCCTCGTTGGAGCTTTCCGCGGAATGACGGGCAGCCAGCAGTTCTTCTTCGATCAGGCGCCGCTCGGTCACGTCGCGCAGAACGGTCTGCACCAGCTGGCGATCCGTCGTGGTGTCGCGTACCGGAATGTCGATACGAGAGAACCAGCGCGGGCCCTGTGCGGTGTCGATGTGGAGATCCTGAAAGCCCATGCCCGGGGTCGTCTTGTCGAGGGCCTGCGTGACGGCGCTTTCAAAGCCCACTTCCTCAAGCAGCGGAAGATGCAGGGTTGCGCCCGGCTGCAAGGCATGTCCGAGCCCGAACACATCGTCGGCAGCAGAGTTCACATAGGTGATGGTGCCGTCCTGGTCGCGCCGGACGACGACATCGCCAAGCGTTGCCAGGATGCTGGCGTGACGTTCGTCGGATTCGCCAAGTTCCCAGGCGCGGTCTTCCAGTTCCTCGCAGCGTGCCATCAGGCGGCGGATCTTGTCATCCTTCACCTGTAACGCCTGCACCGAGCGCTGCATGTCGTCGGCAAACAGCCGCCAGACAGCCAGCCCACCGGCAAAGAAGGTCAGGCCAAGACCGAGAAACCGGTTCAGGCTGTCGCTGGAAACCATGATGAAACCGGCGGCAAGGCCGATGATCATGCCCGCCAGGGCAAGATGCTGCAGCGATTTGGCAGGCGCGGAGACGGGCGCGTCGGTGGCCCGGCGGCCTGGGCCGACTTCGGGACCGACGTCTTCCTCGTCGAGGGGTTTCGTGACGCTGGAAGAATATTCGTCTGTAGTTACGGTGTCCGCAGAGGAAAGCTTTTGCTCTTCGGCAAAGAATTTGTCCTGCGTGTCATCGGCTTCTGGCGCGGCATTGACGGCGCGTTCGCTGTTTTGACTGACCAAGATAACTACTCTCTACAAGATCCTGTTGCCTTGAGAGTGCGTTGTAAACTTTGAGAAACCGTTTCATTGCCTGACAAAAAAAGTAAATCGGGAATTTCGCGCCGCGATCATATCCAGTCTTTCAGCACCGGATGGGTCTCGACATTGGCAATTCCATCAAGGGCAGCAATACGGTTGCGAAGCTCGGCGAGGCTCTCCAGCGTCCGGGCGCGCACCAGCAGAACCATGTCCCTGTCGCCGGAAATCGAGCGGCACTGGAGAACCTCCTCGAATTTCGAAACCACCGGCGCAATCGCCGCACAGGTCGCCGAGCCTGTCCGGATCCACAGATAGGCTTCGATTTCGGCCGGCTCCGGATCGCTGATCCGGATCGTGTAGGCGCGAATGACGCCGGTTTCTTCCAGCTTCCGGATCCGGGCCTGAACGCTCGACCGGGCCAGGCCGACATGGGCAGCCAGCGTTTTCACAGGTGTCCGGCTGTCGGCTTCCAGTAGTTGCAGCAAGGTCCGGTCGATTGAATCCATGGGTCTTCTGTCATTGTCCTGTGTGTCGAACTGCCTGCGTTCACCGGCAATTGACCGGCCGAACCGATCAAAATGCCGGAAGAAACGAGAGCCTGTCCGCGATAGCACCCTTGAGTGATTTTGCAGCGGGAGAGTTTCATGGATTTCCATCTCGATACAAGCAGCTTTACGGCGGAAAGAGCCTGGGGGTCACGTCTGATCGGTGAACTGGACGGCATCACGGTCCGCCTGCACTGGACGGACAAGCCCTACAAATGGCACGTCAACGACGGTCCGGAAGTCTTCGTGGTTCTGTCGGGCACTGTCGACATGCATTACCGCGAGGCCGGAACCGAGAAGGTTCAACGCCTGACCGAAGGACAGATCTTCTTCGCCAGCGACGGCGATGCCCATGTGGCCCATCCCGTCGGAGAGGCAAGAGTGCTCGTGATCGAGCGCAAGGATAGCGTTTGACAATGTAGATCACGGAACCGGGCGGCGGTAGCAAGCCTGCTGCCTGACTCGGCTGGCAAGTTCCTGCCGGCCGCATGGCTAGATCATCGAACAGACGCGCCCTCTCCGCTCGCTCGTCATTGCAGGGCTCGACCCTGCAATCCATCCCCTGACCTTCGTCCACCGCAAAGCTTTGCCGATTTGGGGCGTATCGGCATGGATCCCATGGTCGAGCCATGGGATGACGGAATTGAGGAAGGGGAAAAGGCCTGCCTTTTCATCCCGGGCAATGCGTAGCGAAGCGCGGGATTCAGCATTTGCTGTCGTCAGGACCGGCTCCCACGCGCTGCAATGATTTGTCATCCCGGTTTGACGCAACGCGGCAAGACCGGGATCCAGTATGCCGTGTCGTCCGAAGCGAATAATCGCAAATCAGCTGGATACTGGATCCCTGCCTGTGCGGGGATGACGACCTGCAGGGGTATGAGACGGATCTCCGCTTTTTTCCGGGCAAGGCGCAACGGTGTAAGGTGGAACGTTGCGGATTGCGGTTACCCAAGCAAAAAACCCGGCAGAAACCTGCCGGGCTTTCAGGATCAGGTTGTTGTCGCGTCGGTTTACCGGACGTCGAGGAAACCGATGATCTTGCGAACGTCCTTCAGCACCGGTTCGGCGATGGCGGAGGCCTTTTCGGCGCCTTCCTTCAGGATGGCGTCGATCTGTGCCTTGTCGTCCATCAGGCGGCGCATTTCGTCGGTCATCGGCGAGAGTTTCGCCACCGCCAGGTCGGACAAGGCCGGCTTGAAGGCCGAGAACTGCTGACCGCCGTATTCCTTCAGGACGTCGGCCTTGGTCGCGCCGCTCAGAGCGGCATAGATGCCGACCAGATTGTCTGCTTCCGGACGGCCTTCCAGGCCGCCGGTTTCGCTCGGCAGCGCGTCCGGATCGGTCTTGGCTTTCTTGATCTTCTTGGAGATCGAGTCCGCGTCGTCCGTCAGGTTGATGCGCGACAGGTCCGACGGATCGGACTTCGACATCTTCTTGGTGCCGTCGCGCAGCGACATGATCCGGGTAGCCGGGCCGGCGATCATCGGCTCGGTCATCGGGAAATAGAGATATTCCGGCAGTTCCGGAGACGGCGTCGGGTTCTCGATGCCGATATCCAGTTCCTTGATCCGGTCCGCAAAGTCGTTGTTGAACTTGGCGGCGATGTCGCGGGTCAGTTCCAGGTGCTGCTTCTGGTCGTCGCCGACCGGAACATGGGTCGCGCGGTAGGCCAGAATGTCGGCAGCCATCAGGTTCGGATAGGCGAACAGGCCAACGGAAGCGTTTTCCTTGTTCTTGCCGGCCTTTTCCTTGAACTGGGTCATGCGATTGAGCCAGCCCATGCGCGCCACGCAGTTGAAGATCCAGGCAAGTTCGGTGTGTTCGCGAACCTGGCTCTGGTTGAAGATGATCGATTTCTTCGGATCGATGCCGGCCGCCATATAGGCAGCGGTCACTTCACGGGTTGCCTGGGCAAGCTCGTGCGGATCCGGAAACCCTGCCGTGATGGCATGGCTGTCGACGACGCAGAAGATCGTCGGCATCTGATCCTGCAACGGAACCCAGCGCGAAACGGCGCCCAGGTAGTTGCCAAGATGCAGGTTGCCTGTCGGCTGGACGCCGGAAAAGACACGGGGCTGGAACTCCGCCATTTCAAATCCCTTTGATGGTGCGGCCGGTTGGAAGGGCGCTATGAATGTTTGGGCGGGCCGGGTTTAAGCCCGGTCCGTTATGCATGCAAGCTGGAAACGGCGTGCGCCGGCGTTTCGCGGTCAGGTGTTGCGCCGTCTCAACGCTTTCAGCATGCCGACAAGGTCGGATCCGCCGCTGAGCTGGGTGAAGACGGCAAAGGTGACCATGCCGACGAGCACGAGCAGAACGAGACTGCCCGCACGCACCGCCAGCCACGGCGCCGATAGCCAGGAGGCCATGTAGATGGCAGCAAAATGCACCGCGACCCCCATCAGCAGGCTGGCGAGCACCACCAGCGACAGCCGCCGGAGAAGCTTGAAATCGGGCTGGAAATGGCCCCGTCGCCACAGAACGATGATCAGGAGGCCGGTGTTCACCCAGCCAGCCAGCGTTGTGGCCAGCGCGATGCCCACATGCTGGAGCATGGGAAACAGCGCGATCGAGAGGCCGACGTTCACGACCATGCCGACAACGGCAAAGATCATCGGCGTCTTGGTGTCTTCCCGCGCGAAATAACCGGGCGAAAACACCTTGTTGAGCACAAAGGCGGGCAGCCCAAAGGCAAATGCCGTCAGGGCTGCAGCCGTGCCTTCCACCGCGGCGGCATCGAAGCGCACCCGCTGGAACAGCACCGAGACGATTTCCTGCGGAATGACAGCCAGCGCAACTGCGGCCGGCAGGGTCAGCACCAGAGAAAACTCCAGTGCACGGTTGAGGCTGTGCTGGTAAGCGCCCATCTGCCCGGCGCGCAGCTGGCGTGTCAGGCTGGGTAAAAGCACCACGCCGATGGCGATACCGATCACCCCGAGCGGCAACTGGTAGAGCCGGTCGGCGAAATAGAGCAGCGCATTGGCGCCTTCCTGCATGGAGGCGATGATCTGGCCGACGGCAATGTTGATCTGGGTGACGCCGCCGGCAACGACGCCAGGAATGCCAAGCATCAGCAGGCGTTTGGCCGACTTGGTATAGCGCGGGCGGAAGACGGGGATCTTGAAGCCGAGGCGCTTCAGGTCGATGAGGACGACGATCAACTGCACGATCCCGCCAACAGTGACGCCGATGGCCAGAATGACCCCGAGCGCCGTGTCGTCCTTGATGCCGAGATAGAGCACTGCGCCCAGTACGGCGCTCATCACCACGTTCAGCATCACCGGTGCGAAGGCAGCGGCGGCAAAGCGCTGATAGGTGTTGAGAATGCCGCCGATGAAGGCAAGCATCGACATGAAGATCAGATAGGGAAACGCGATCCGCGACATCAGAACTGTCAGGTCGTACTTGGTGGGGTCTTCCATGAAACCCGGTGCCAGTGCCCACACCACCAGCGGCATGAAGATTTGTGCAAAAGCGGTCAGCACCAGCAGGCAGAACAGCAGCGCTGCGCCGATTTCCCCGGCGAACCGCTTGGCGCCCGCATCGCCCTCTTCCTCGACAGTTCGCCCGAACAGCGGGATGAAGGCGGAGTTGAAGGCCCCTTCCGCGAACAGCCGGCGGAACAGGTTGGGCAGACGGAAGGCCACCACAAAGGCATCGGCAACCGGACCTGCCCCGACGACGGCGGCCAGAAGCACGTCGCGAACAAAGCCGAGCAGGCGGCTCAACAGGGTCGCGCTGCCGACGGTTGCGAAATTGCGGACGAGACTCATGCCGGAAGGACTCCGAAGAGGAAGGTATGCACTTATGAAGCCTGCCGCTGAACCTTGCGGGTTGCCGGAGCTGCCGGATCGAGTTCCACATGGCCGTCGACCGCATTGGCAAGGCGCTCACGGATGATTTCCTGACGCCCGATGTTGGCAATTTTCTGTCCGGTGAGATCGGTGACGTAGAAAACGTCGACCACTTTCTCGCCGAAGGTCGAGATATGGGCCGAACCGATGTTCAGATTGAGCGTCGCGATGGAGCGCGTCAGGTCGTAGAGCAGGCCTGGCCGGTCGAGACCGGAAATCTCCAGCACCGTGTAATCGTCAGACAGGGCGTTGTTGACCAGCACTTCGCTGGCCACCTTGAAGGCCTTCATGCGGCCCTTGACGCCGGTCTTCTTGGAAACGGGCTCCGGAAGCCGCTCTTCGCCGCGCAGCGTGGTCTCGATCAGCTTGGCAATCCGCTCGCCGCGGCGCTTTTCGTCTTCGTCGTCCGGCAGTTCCCGGCCGATGAAGATCGTGTCCAGAGCATAGCCGTCTGTGGTGGTGTCGATCTGTGCGTCAACGATATTGGCACCGGTCGTGTAGCAGGCCCCGGCAATGATCGACAGCAGGCGCGGATGGTCCGGCGCCATGATCGTCAGCTCGGTCACACCCTCGAAGGCGCGTGGGATGACCTGGAAGGCAAGCTGCCTCTTGTCCTTGTCGGCCTTGTGCAGAAGTTCGGCATGGGAGACCAACCGCTCCGGCTCCGTACGCAGCCAGTAGGCCGGATAATGCCGGTTCAGATAGGCATTGCGGTCCTTGGCGGACCAGTGCTCCAGCTTGCTGCCGAGCTCTTCCTTGGCCTTGTCGATGGTCTGGCGATGCGACATCTTCGTGTGGCCGCCGGACAGATGCGGTTCGGTGGCATAGTACAGCGTGCGCAGCAGCTGGCCTTTCCAGCCGTTGAAGACGCCGGGTCCGACGGCGCGAATGTCTGCCACGGTCAGGATCAGGAGCAGTTTCAGCCTTTCGAGCGACTGCACCGTGTTGGCGAAATCCGTGATCGTCTTGCGGTCCGACAGGTCGCGCGACTGGGCGATGGTGCTCATGTCCAGATGATGCTCGATCAGCCAGGCAACGGTCTCGGTTTCCGCGTCGTTCAGTCCGAAACGCGGGCACAGCTTGCGCGCGACCCGGGCGCCGGCGATCGAATGATCTTCCGGCCTGCCCTTGGCGATATCGTGCAGGAACATGGCGACAAACAGGACCTTGCGGTTCTGCAGCGTCAGGATCAGGTCGGTCGCCAGCGGATGGTCGTCGCCGGAGTTGCCGCGCTCGATATCGGCCAGCACGCCGATGGACCGGATCAGGTGCTCGTCGACCGTGTAGTGGTGATACATGTTGAACTGCATCATCGCCACGACCTTGCCGAATTCAGGTACGAAGCGGCCGAGCACGCCGGTTTCGTTCATCTTGCGCAAGGTCTTTTCCGGCGCGTGCCGGGAGGTCAGGATCGACAGGAAAAGCCGGTTCGCTTCAGGGTCGGCGCGCAGGCTCCCATCGACCAGCTTCAGCGAATGCCGCATCAGGCGGGTCAGCTGCGGATGCATGTTGTAGTCATGCTTGTCCGCGATCTGGAACACCCGCAGGAGGTTGGTCGGATCGGTTTCGAACACGGTGTCGGATACCGCATTCAGGCGGTTGTTCTCCACCACGAAGCCGGTCGCCCCTTCAACGGGCTTGGCGGTTGCCGAAACGCGGCCTGCGCGCAGGCGGCGCATCATGCCGGTCAGGCCCTTGCCGCGCGGTTCCTTGACGTGCTCTTCCTCCAGCGCGGCGCAGATGATGCGGGTCAGATCGCCGACATCCTTGGCCACCAGGAAGTAGTGCTTCATGAAACGCTCGACATCCTTCATGCCCGGGTGCTGGGTGTAGCCGAGCCGGATCGCGATCTCGCGCTGGACATCGAAGGACAGGCGCTCTTCCGGCCGTCCCGTCAGGAAATGCAGGTGGCAGCGGACCGCCCACAGGAAGTCGTCCGACTTCTTGAACCGCGCGTATTCCGAGCGGGTCAGAACGCCTTTCTTGACCAGTTCCGACTGTCTGTTGACGCGGTAGTGGTACTTGGCGATCCAGAAAAGGGTATTGAGATCGCGCAGACCGCCCTTGCCCTCCTTGATGTTCGGCTCGACCAGGTAGCGCGAAGCGCCTTGGCGCTTGTGGCGGTCATCGCGTTCCAGCAGCTTGGCGGCGATGAATTCCGAGCTGGTGCCTTCGACCACTTCCTTGTCGAAACGCTCTACGAGTTCCTCGAACAGGGCTTCGTCACCCCAGATGAAGCGGGCTTCCAGAATGGCGGTGCGGATGGTCATGTCCGCCTTGGACAGGCGAATGCACTCTTCGATGTTCCGGGTCGCATGGCCCACCTTGAAGCCGAGATCCCAAAGCATGTAGAGGATGTATTCCACCACCTGCTCGCCCCAGGGGGTCTGCTTGTAGGGCAGCACGAACAGAAGATCGATATCGGACCCCGGCGCCAGCGTGCCGCGGCCGTAACCGCCGACGGCGGCAATGGACATTCGCTCAGCGGCGGACGGGTTCTTGATCCGATAGACGTGGTGCAGGGCGAAATCGTAGATCACGCGGATCAGTTCGTCCTGGATATAGGACAGCCGCCCGGCGCACAGCAGCCCGCCGCCGTCCTCGTCCAGCATCGCCTGGGCCTTGCCGCGAGCGTCTTTCACCACCTGCTTCAGCATCGCAAGAACAGCCGAACGGGTCTTCATGTCCGAACCGTCGCCGTCATTGCCGGCGGTCAGCGCGGTCAGGCGATTTCTCAGGTCGTCGGCATCGATCAGTCCGGCAAGGTCTTCCTGGGAGAGTTTCATACTGGTCCAGTGTTCCGTTCAGCAGGCGCAGGTTTGCTGGAGGTTATATAGAGGATGGGGTTGAAGGACACGTAAATCCTGAACTGAGCTGAAACAGGCTGCGTTCCAATCGGAACAGAAACAGGAATGCACCGCCATGCCATGGTTTGAACCTGGCGAGGGCATGCGTCGTTACACACCGTCCTTCACGGCGGCAACCCGGAGCTGGTGCAGGAGGGCTGCAAGAGACTCTTCGGAAAGGCCTCCGATCTTCAGCGCAAGCTGGTTGGCAAGTTCGGTGGCCTTCGGGTCCATGCCGGCCGTGTCGATGGTGACGCGAGGGTCGGACAGTTCGGCCAGGCGCTGGATTTCTTCCGCTTCATCCCAGATGACGTTGAAATAGGTGATGATTCGCTGCACCAGAAACCAGGTTGGCTTGCCACGCTTGCCATGTTCCAGCGCGGACAGATAGGCACTGGAAACCGACAAGGCCGCCGCCATTTCCTTCAGCGACACATCCCGTTTTATCCTGAGTTCCCGGATTTTTGCGCCAAGTGGGGTCACGGCCCTACCTTCTTTTTCGAATGCGAACGTACAGTGCGCCGCCGCCGCCGTGGTTCGCGTGGGCTTCCTCGTAGCCAAGTACCACGGATCGCAAGTCGGGCATCGACAGCCACTGGGGCACCATTCTGCGCAAAACGCCGCGCTCGTCCATATAGGCGCGTGCGTCACCGCTGCCCTTGCCCGTGATTACCAGCACAACCTTATGACTTCTCGCCTGCGCCTGGTAGAGAAAGCCGCGCAGCCGGTCATGCGCTTGATGCTGGGTCAGGCCGTGCAGGTCTATCCGCGCATCGATGGCCTTCACGCCGCGCACCAGCTTGCGGCGGTAGCGGTGTTCTAGCTGATGCAGCGGCAGCGGTGTTGGCGGTGCCTTGGCCGCAGCGGGAGCCTGGATCGCGGTCGCGGTTTTCAACGCCTTTGCGGGTGCCGCCGGTTCGGCTTCGGTGATTTTCTCAAGCTCGACCTTGAGGTCCTGAGCCCTGTCCGGATGCAGCGGCGTCAGGGTTTTGGCAACCTTGCCCCATAGTTCCCTGTCTTCCGGCGACAGTGTCCCTTTTTTGCCCCGTCTTGCCATGTCTCAGTCCGCCGCCACACCAGCGGGACCAAGACGGATGTTCGGCACCAGGATCGTGAAGTCGGCCTTGTGGCGGATTTCTCCGGCAATAGCGCCTGCCGTCTGCCCGGATCCGACGAAGATATCGCCCCGCGCCGGGCCCTTGATTGCCGATCCGGTGTCATCTGCCACCATAAGCCGCCGGAAAGGGCCGTCGTCGCGGTCGTGATCCTTCAGCGCGGAGGCAACGAAAACCAGGGACCCATAGGGAATGAAACTCGGATCGACCGCAAGGCTGCGGCCTGCCACAAGGGGAAGGCCCGCGGCCCCGACGGGCCCGTCGTTCACGCCGATTTCGTCGACTTCCCGGAAGAAGATGAAAGACCGGTTTTGCCGGAACAGCTGATCGCGCTCTTCGGGATGCGCTTCCAGCCAGGCACGAAGTCCGGCAGCCGTGAAGTCCTCCGGCGTGCCTTCTCCGCGCGTCACCAGCAACCGGCCAATGCCGGTGTAGGGGTGGCCTGTCTTGCCCGCATAACCGACCCGCATCGCGCTTCCGTCCGCAAGACGCAGCCTTGCCGAGCCCTGAACATGTACGAAATAGGCGTCGATCGGATCGGCAAGCCAGACGAGTTCGAGGTTTTCCGGATCGAGCTTGCCATCCATGATGGCGCTCCGATCCGGCATTTCGGTGACGCGACCATCAGCCCGCCGTCCATGGCTGAGCGTTTCGGGCCAGTCCTGCGGTCGGTTTTCCGGCGTGATCGCCTCCAGGCCTTCCGGCTTTTTGAGCAAGGGATACCGGAATATCTCGGTTCTGACCCGCGAGGCGGCCAGTTCCGGCTCGAAATAGCCCGTCACAAATCCGCTCTGGGCAATTCGGTGCGGCGTGAATCGGCTTTCGAAAAAGTCTCGCGGTGCTTCATCACCGGACTTTGCCGCCTTTTCGGCGTCGTTACAGAGCTTTTGCAGATCTGCTGTGGCGACGGAGGGAAAAACGGTGTCCTGGCTCAGGATTTCCGGTTTGCGGCACAGGCGCAGAAAACCGGCAAGGGCAGCGGCATGATCGTCGTTCTGCCAGCCCGGCAGACTGGAGAAGAAGATTGCCTCGAACCGGTCCGGGATCCGTTGGCCTGGTACCATGGCTGAGGCAGCTCCTGAAAAGAAAAGCGGCGCGGCCAGAACCGCGCCCTTTAGCAGTGAGACAAGCCGGAAGCCCGGCCGGGGCCGCGTGTTCCGCTTGCCCTGCATCGTGATTACTCTGCGGATTCGGTCGCGACCAGCTTCCAGTTCGGATCGCGGGACGTGGTGTCCCGGGCGAAGGTCCAGATGTCGATCACTTCGCTTACCTTGGCCGGATCGCCGTCGACCACTTCACCGGCCTTGTCGCGGGTGGCGGAAATCAGCTGGCTGTGGATCTTCACGGTTACCTGGGCGGTCGAATTCTTCAGCGCAGCTTCGACGATTTCTGCCTTGTCGATGCCGACAAAGGTCGATTCGATGGTCTCGCCACGCTTTTCGCGATCGTCGATTGCGGTGACGAAGCCTTCATAGACTTCGCGGGACAGAAGGTTCTTCAGCGCTTTCTTGTCGCCGTCCGCAAAAGCCATCACGATCATCTCGTAGGCGGCGCGTGCGCCTTCCAGGAAGGGTTCCGGCTCGAAGCTGCGGTCGACGGACAGGATCTGCTTCAGCGCGCTGTTCAATGCGGAGCCCGCCGGGGCAACCTTGTCGATCACGACGTCGCCACCACGACCGCTCTCCTCGACCGGCTCGGCCTCCAGCGTGGTCTGGTTCGGCATCGGGATGACATTGTCCTGATCGTTGCCGTTTTTGCGTTCGCGCGGTTGATCGGGCTTGGAATAGGGGTCGAATGGCGGGCGCTCATTGCCGGTGCGTTTGCCCAGCACCGATCGCAGTCTGAACAGAATGAAAACCGCAAGTCCCATCAGGAGGAGGTTCAACGGGTCAAAAATCTCGTTCATCGTAACTTCCGGTTACCCTTTTTGAGGCCCTAGAGCCGCCTGCTCTAACTGCCAGGTGAGCGCAGCCTCGTACGCAAGGCCTGTCTGCTTCCTATTTAGGGGGTCCTTGAACCAGCATCCAGACCCAAGAGCAAGACTGAATCTTTGCATTCATAGCCATTTCGTGACTGCCTGCTCGCATTTTTGCGAGTGAATGTCTACCTTAGGTCAGAATAGCTTATCAGACGATGGAGCTCCCGTGGGACTTTATATCATTGCCGCAATTCTTCTTCTGCCCCTGATCGAGATTGCGATGTTCATCTGGGTGGGAGGCTTGATCGGTGTGTTCCCGACAATCCTCCTGACAGTGATCACCGCGTTGGCCGGGACAGTAATGCTGCGCCAGCAGGGCCTGTCGCTGCTGATGCGCATGCAAACGGAGCTGGATGCCGGCCGCACACCCGGAAACGAGGTGATGCAGGGTGCAATGATCGTTCTTGCCAGCATTCTGCTGCTGATCCCGGGTTTCGTCACGGATGCCATCGGCCTGCTCCTGTTCATACCGCCGGTGCGCGAAGCACTGGCACGGTTCATCATTGCCCGATCGAACGTCGTTATCGTCGATGGCGGCGGTGGTATGCGCCGGCCGGATGACGGCGTCGTGGATCTGGACGAAGGCGACTGGAGCGAAAAAAACAGCGGCACGGGTGGTGGCTCCGGCCAGCCGAAGCTTAGCCCCTGGCAGGATGGCTCGGACAACGCGAAGCCCTGATTTCCCAAACGCTCACTAAAACGTGACTGCTGGTGTATGCGTAAAATTTACCAGTCAAGGTTATGTCTGCGCTGAATTGGACCCGAAACCGGACTGAAGCGGAGCAGGCAGCGGGAGAATGAGCGCCAGGCGTGTAGATTGGGTGGATACCGCCAAGGGCATCTGCATCATCTTCGTCGTGATGATGCATTCGGTGCTCGGCGTGGAAGCCGCCGCTGGCCAGACAGGCTGGATGCATGTGGTCGTCGCCTTTGCAGCCCCCTTCCGCATGCCGGATTTTTTCCTGATCTCCGGCCTGTTCCTGTCGAACGTCATTACCCGCGACTGGAAACTCTATCTTGATCGCAAGGTCGTCCACTTTGCCTACTTTTATGTGCTGTGGATGACGATCCAGTTTCTGGTGAAAGCGCCCGTCTTCATCGAGGAAACCAGCGTTCGCGCAACGGTGGAACTCTATTTCCTGAGTTTCATCGAGCCCTTCGGTACCTTGTGGTTCATCTACATGCTGCCGGTCTTCTTCGTCGTGTCGAAGGTCGCCCACGACAAGCGTGTGCCGTGGCAACTGGTTCTGGCCATCGGCGCACTTCTGCAGATCGCGCCGATCCACACCGGCTGGCTGCTGGTCGATGAATTCGCGGCCCGTTTCGTTTTCTTCTATGCCGGCTTCGTTTTTGCTCCGCAGATCTTCGCTCTGGCCGACTGGGCGCGCGAGCGGATCGGGATCAGTCTCGCGTGTCTGCTGGTCTGGGGCCTGGTGAACGGCACGCTGGTTTATGCCGGCTGGGCACATCTGCCGGTCATTGCCCTTGTTCTTGGCGCGGCCGGTGCGGGTGCGATCATCCTCACCAGCGCGTTGATCGTGAAATGGGGCCGGTTCGGTTTCCTTCAGCATTTCGGCGAAAACTCGATCGTCATCTATCTCGCCTTCTTCTTCCCCATGGGCGTGACGCGGGTGATTCTGCTGAAGCTGGGCATCTTTGATATCGGCACAACGTCGTTGATCGTGACGCTGGTGGCGTCAGTCAGTCCGATGATCCTGTTCTGGCTGATCCGCCGCACGAACATCGGCTGGTTCCTGTTCCGCAGGCCCGCCTGGGCCTATCTCAGCGGAACCTTTGGCGGGAAACGTCAGGCACAGGCAGCTGAGTGATCGGCGAGCTTGGAATTTTTAACTTTAGGACTTTTCTCCAGAACAGGCTGCGGGCATGATCCGCGCCATGTCGACGCAAAGCACCTCCTCAGCCCTCACCGCCGATGACCATCTCATCCTGGTCGACGGGTCCACGTTCATATTTCGCGCCTATCACGCGCTGCCGCCGCTGACGCGCAAGCCGGACGGGCTTCCTGTCGGGGCGGTTTCGGGCTTCTGCAACATGCTGTGGAAGCTGCTGCAGGAAGGCCTGACACCGGAGGAAGGCGACGAGCCCACCCATTTCGCGGTGATCTTCGACCATTCCGCGCAGACATTCCGGAACGAGATTTATCCGGAATACAAGGCCCACCGGCCGGACCCGCCGGAAGATCTGGTGCCGCAGTTCGGCCTTATCCGCGAAGCGACACGCGCCTTTTCGGTTCACTGCATCGAGCAGGAAGGCTTCGAGGCGGACGACCTGATCGCGACCTATGCCCGTGAGGCTGCCGAACAGGGTGCGCGCGTCACCATCGTTTCAGGCGACAAGGACCTGATGCAGCTGATCGGCCCGAAGGTGGGCATGATCGACACCATGAAGAACAAGACCTTCGGCGAAGCAGAGGTGTTCGAGAAGTTCGGCGTCGGTCCCGACAAGGTCATCGAGGTGCAGTCGCTGGCGGGCGACAGCGTCGATAACGTGCCCGGTGTGCCGGGTATCGGCCTGAAGACCGCGGCCCTGCTGATCAATGAATTCGGCGATCTGGAAACGCTGCTGGCCAAGGCCGATACGATCAAACAGAACAAGCGCCGGGAAAACCTGATCGAATTTGCCGATCAGGCGCGGATTTCCAGACAACTCGTGACCCTCAAGCAGGATGTGCCGGTCAAGGTGCCGGTGGGCGAATTGTCGGTAACCGATGTTGACGGACCCAAGGCGCTCGGCTTCCTGAAGGCGATGGGGTTCACCACCCTCACCCGGCGCGTTGCGGATGTGACCGGGGCCGATCTGGATACGGTCGATGCATCGGACCTCAAGGTTCCGGGGTGGGATGTTCCGGACCACAAGGGCCGGATGATGGAGCGCACAGTCGGCAGTGACAGCGCGGGTTCGGAAGCTGCAAAAACCCCGGGCGACGCTGATCCGGACAACTCCGGCCTACTGGTACCGCAGACCGTTGCCGATGCACGCGCCCAGACGATCCGGGCGATCCCGGTCGACAGCAGCACCTATGAAACCGTCACCAGCCTCGACCGCTTGAAGGAATGGTGCGACGCGGCCTTTGAAAAGGGCTACGTCGCCTTCGACACCGAAACGACATCGCTGGACGCCATGCAGGCAGAGCTTGTCGGTGTTTCGCTGTCCACCGAGCCCGGCAAGGCCTGTTATGTGCCGCTTGGCCACGTCGACGGCGAGGGTGATCTTCTTGGCGGTGGCGGTCTTGTCGAAGGCCAGATCCCGCTGAAAGACGCGCTGGAAGTGCTGAAGCCGATGCTGGAGGACCGTTCGGTTCTCAAGATCGCACAGAACCTCAAGTACGACTGGCTGGTGATGACACGGTACGGTGTCGACATCACGCCATACGACGACACGATGCTGCTGTCCTACACGGTCGATGCCGGCAAGGGCGGCAACGGCATGGACGAACTGTCCGAGCGCTGGCTCGATCACAAGCCGATCCCGTTCAAGGAAATCTGCGGCTCCGGCAAGTCGATGATCACCTTCGACAAGGTTGCCATCGACAAGGCAACCGCCTATGCGGCGGAAGACGCCGACGTGACGCTGCGTCTCTGGCTGATCCTGAAGCCGAGGCTCGTTTCCGAGCGTATGGCGACCGCCTACGAGACGCTGGAACGGCCGATGGTGCCGGTGCTTGCGCGCATGGAAAAGCGGGGCATCTCCGTCGACCGGCAGATGCTGTCGCGCCTTTCGGGTGAATTCGCGCAAGGCATGGCGGGCAAGGAAGCCGAGATATACGAGCTGGCCGGTGAAAGCTTCAACATCGGTTCGCCCAAGCAGCTGGGTGATATCCTGTTCGGCAAGATGGGTCTTCCCGGCGGCAAGAAGACAAAGACCGGCGCCTGGTCGACCTCGGCGCAGGTTCTGGAAGATCTGGCTGCGGAAGGGCACGAACTGCCGTCGCGGATCGTCTCCTGGCGTCAGCTCTCCAAGCTGAAATCCACCTACACCGACGCCCTGCCCGGTTACATCAATCCGGAAACGGGGCGTGTGCACACATCCTACGCGCTGGCGGCAACCACCACCGGGCGTCTGTCCTCGTCTGAACCGAACCTGCAGAACATTCCGGTCCGGACCGAGGAAGGCCGCAAGATCCGCAAGGCCTTCATCGCCGAAAAGGGTCACAAGCTGATCTCGGCCGACTACAGCCAGATCGAGCTGCGCGTCCTGGCGCATATGGCCGATATTCCTCAGTTGAAGAAGGCGTTCGACGACGGGCTGGACATTCACGCCATGACGGCAAGCGAAATGTTCGGAACGCCGATCGAAGGCATGGATCCGATGGTCCGTCGCCGGGCCAAGGCGATCAACTTCGGCATCATCTACGGCATTTCCGCATTCGGCCTCGCCAACCAGCTCGGCATCTCGCGCGGCGAAGCGGGCGACTATATCAAGACCTATTTCGAGCGTTTCCCGGGCATCAAGGACTACATGGAAGCGACCAAGAAGCAGGTTCATGCGAACGGCTACGTGACCACGATCTTCGGCCGCAAGGCGCATTATCCGGAAGTGAACACCAAGAACCCGAACATGCGCGCCTTCTATGAACGCGCCGCTATCAACGCCCCGATCCAGGGGTCTGCCGCGGATATCCTGCGCCGGGCAATGGTGCGTATGGAAAGCCGGCTGGAAGGTTCAAAGCTGGATGCGCAGATGCTGCTTCAGGTGCATGACGAACTGATCTTCGAAGTGCCGGACGCGCAGGTGGAATCCACCATTCCGGTGATCAGGGACGTGATGGAAAATGCCTGCGATCCGGCGCTGAAACTTTCCGTGCCGCTTCAGGTCGATGCCCGCGCCGCCGGCAATTGGGACGAAGCGCATTAGAGCGCGTCGCGTTTTACTGAAAAATCCTGCATCGCTTTTCGCTGTCTGAAATCAGAGATTTCAACGCAAAAAGCGATGCCGATAAAACGCGATTTACTCTGGGTGCCTCAGTCCCGACAAGAGAGCATGCCTCAGGCCTGCTGGGCACGGCGCCGGAACAGCGGCTGGATCAGCCGGCGATAGGCAAGCGCAAAGCCTGTGTAGAAGAGAAACACCGACGCCAGCGAGGCAAGCCCCGCGAGCGTTTGGCCGATGAAGCCATAGACCTCGCCGGTGTGCAGAAATCTCAGGAAGACCCTGGCGCGCCGGCCTGCCGGCTGGTCATCAGCGCCGCTGACGCCCAAGACCTCGCCTGAAACCCTGGAGACCGTATAGGTCGTCTGGCGGGAAAGCTGGGTGCCGTTGCCTGTATCGACGGTCATCACCACACGTGCAGCCTGTCCGTTGGGCAATTTGACCGAAAGTGTCTGCCAGTCCGGTTCGGCTTGTTTCAGCGTGTCGGCAATGGCCTGCAGACTGACGGCTTCACCCTGAGCGCGGTTCTGACCCTGGCGTTCTTCACTGGCAGCCTGGCCGATTGCCGCGGGCGAAACCGGCCCGAAGACGGCGGCCACCATGTTGCTGGCCCAGGGATAGGAAATGACGACGCCGGAGACCACAACGGCAAACAGCGGTACGAGCGACCAGATGCCGAAGACATGGTGCCAGTTGTAGTCGCGCGCCTTCGCGGTCGGCAGGTTTCTGCGGAAGAGAAGGTTCAGCTTGACGATCCGCCAGGTCCATTTCTTCGGCCACCAGAGATAAATTCCGGACACCAGAATGAACAGGAAGCCGAGATTGGCAGCACCGGTCACGGCTCGCCCAAGGCTGCGGTTTTCACCTGTAAGGGCAAACCAGCGGTGCAGCGCGGTCACCGTGCCAAAGAAGGATCTTGTGCCCTCCGCGGCATTGTCGATCCGCTCCCCGGTATAAGGGTTGAGCAAATGGTTCTCGCGGCGGCTGACCGAAAGTGTGGCCGGGACGCCGTCCTGCCTTGGCAGAACCAGCGAATTGCCGGGTTGGCCGCCGTTGGCCAGAACGGCAGTTGCCAGTTCGTCGACAGAGAGGAGCTGCGCATCGGCCGGTTTTTCGACCGCGCGGCTTTCCATGTAGGAGATGATCTGGCGTTCGTAGGTCAGGACCACGCCGGTGGCTGACATCAGGAGGATAACGAGACCGAAGGCGACCCCGACGACGAGATGCGCCCAGAAAACGATGCGTTTGAAAGACATGGTACTGCTGCCCGTTTCAGACCGGATTTGACGGTTGCCGGGTCCTCCTCCACCGGCTTCAACAGGCCTAAGCCGAAGATCTCGCTGCGTCAAAGGCAACAGCAGGGTGTTTGGCCGAGAATTTGTAACCAGTTGTCGCCACCGCGAAGAACCGGGCGCTTGGTGATTTCCGTCAGCAGCTCAAAAGCCCAGGGTTTTCGGGAACCCGCATGAGGTCCCGGTGCCAAAACTCTCAGGAGTGTCCCAAGCTGCATACAATTTGCCGCACCAAAGGCTGGACGGAAAAGGCGGCGATAGAGACGGGAGCGGGTGAGAGGGAGGTCTTGAGGAAGCGGTGCGAATTCACCCGATGACGAAATCCGGCGCGCGAGCAAGAAGCGCTGCCGCCTCTCGAACAGTGTTCTCCACGATCCTTGCCGCCGGTTGAACGGTTTTCACAAGATCGAGGGATTCTCCGGCAATCAGGGCGCGAACGGAATAGTCGTCCGGATCGGCAGCCTCATAGGTTTTCTGGATCTTGTGAGCCGCGCCGGACAAGCCTGCAGGGTCTTCCAGCCAGGGGCGGGAAAACGCATTCTGGACAACCCGCCCTGTGAATTGCGACGGCCAGTCAAGTCCGCGAGCAACGTCGAACACACTCGATCGGGCCGTGTCGTCCCCGTGCGCCTTGGTCAGGGCAACCTTGGCCTTTTCCGATCCGTTCGCTTCGACGCTCGCCCAGAAACGGGTTCCCATCATGACACCGTCCGCGCCCAGCATGAGAGCTGCTGCCAGTCCGCGCCCGTCCGCAAGCCCGCCGGCCGCCAACACGATCGTCTTCTTGCCGGCGGCATCGCGAACCGCAGGAAGAAGGGCGGACAGGCCGCGGTCCATGCCGTGACCGCCGCCTTCCTGGCCTTGGGCGACGAGGACGTCCGTTCCGGCCTTCAGGGCTTGTTCGGCCTGGTCCAGCCGTTGCACCTGCCAGATTGTGGGAATACCGCGCTCCCTGGCGGCCTTTACGATCGGTTCCGCGTCACCGAAGGAAACGAACAAGGCCGCCGGATTGCGGTCGAGGATCCGATCCACGAGGGCCGGTTTTTTCAGAAGACTCCAAGTGATGACACCAAGACCGACCCTCTGGTTTCCGGCCGCATCGAAGGCAGCGTCGATCCAGTCCGGGTCGCCGTAACCGGCGCCGATAATACCGAAGCCACCGGCGCGGCTGACTTCAGCGGCCAGATGGCCGTCCGAAATCCTGTCCATCGGCGCCAGCACGACCGGATGGGAAACGGCAAAGCGGCGGGTAAAGGGCGTATCGAGCAGCGGTTTCATGCAGACACGCTGCCATGAAAATCATTTCAGGAAAAATGATTGAAGAAGGAATTTGATATCTCTAATTTGGATAGTATGGACATCGTGCTTTTGAAAACACTGATGGCAGTCGCCGAGACAGGCTCCTTTTCGGGGGCTGCCCAGGCGTTGAATTGCGTGCAGTCGAACGTCACCTCCCGAATTCGGCGGCTTGAGGAACAATTCGGCCAGAAGGTCTTCCAGCGCAGCAAGGCCGGGGCCCGGCTGACGGAATTCGGTGAACAGGTCCATGCGCGCGCGATCGTGCTTCTGCAACAATTTGCGGCGGCCGAGCGTGATCTTATGGAAGCTGCCGGAGCAGGTGCGCCGCTCAGGCTCGGCTCCATGGAAACAACGGCGGCCGTTCGCCTGCCCGCTCTTCTCAAACGTCTGAGGGACAAAAGCGCAGCACCGCTTTCCCTGACGACCGGCCCGACCGCAGACCTGCTGTCAAAGGTGTGGGATCAGAAGATCGATGCCGCCTTTGTCGCCGGGCCTGTCGACAAGACCCGGTTTCAGGCGGTTCGCGCCTTCAGTGAACAGCTTGTCTGCGCCATTGGTACGGCCACTTCGGAGCAGGGCCCGCTGTTGGCCTTTCGCCATGGCTGCAGCTACAGGGCGGCGGCGCAGGCGTGGCTCGGCAGTATCGGCCAGAGCGACAGGGAAGTAACGGAAATGGGCACGCTGGAAGGAATTCTGGGCTGTGTGGAGGCCGGTCTCGGGTTCACGGTTGCTCCGGAAAGCGCCGTCCTGGGCTTTCGCAATGCCGACCAGTTGACGACGACCCCGCTCCCGCCGCCTTTTGGCGAAACCGTCACCTATCTTGTCTGGCGCGTCGACCGCAAACCGGTCGAGGCGCACAGGAAGCTGCTGGAAATCCTGGCAGAAAGGGCCTGAGTCTTCAGGCCGTCAGACCACCCGCAAATCCGGCTGTATCTTGCCCGCCAGCGCCGAGCGCGGCGCGATGGCGTTCTGCAGGAGGTCGTTGAGATGCTCTTCCAGGTAGTCGACGATGGGCGATTGCGTTGTCGACTGGGTGTAGATCGCGAGCTGTGTTGCCGGAAGCTTCGGAAAGCCATCCTGCTCCTTCAGGATCTTGAAGCCTTCCAGAATGGCTCCCGACGGCAGGCAGCAAAGGCCTGCACCCGACAGAACGGCCACCTGGGCGGCGGCAACGCTGGTGGTGGTGATGCGCTCGTACCACTGCCGTCCCGCGCGGGCGAGCGAACCGAAGGAGATTTCCCGGAACGGGCAGGGCTCGGGAAACATGATCAATGGCAGCGGATCGGTTAGCGGGCAGTTGTCGCCAACCGCCCAGTGCAGCGGCTCCTCGAAAATCTCGACCGGCATCTGCTTGGTAGACGAGACAAGGGCTATTGCGAGGTTGATTTCGTTGTTGGACAGCATTTCGTGCAGTGTGGCGCTGTCGGCGACTGTCATCTCAAGTTTCACGTTGGGGTGAATGCGCACGAAATTGCAGAAAATCGATTGCAGCTGGCCGGTCGCATACCATTCTGGCAGGCCGACATGCACCGTGCCGGTCAGTTCCGGCGCAGACAGGCGCAACCTGGCTTCCTCGTGTGAGCGCAGGATTTCCGTGGCGTGTTGATAAAGGATACGCCCGGCGGGCGTGAGGTTCATTGTGCGCGCGCTGCGCTCGATCAGCGGTTTGCCGACCCGTTCCTCCAGACGCCGCAGCTGAGTGCTGACGCAGGGTTGTGTGCGGTTCAACCGAGATCCCGCATGTGTGACGTTGCCTGCTTCGGCAACAGCCACAAAGGCTTCCAGCAACTCGATATTAAAACGGCCTATGGTCATGTCCCTGCCTCCGTTTTAGCGCAAGACGACCTATGCGGTTTTCCGCCGGTCCAGCGCCACACAAGCATAACGTTCCATTATGGGGCGCTTCAATTATAAATTTAAGGGTCGGTAAAAAATCCCGTAATCCGAGAGTCTCTTTTGTCAAAACAGGTATCCGCCATGACTTTAGCGCTTTCCTATGGCCAGCCGGAGCATGGGCCAGATCACCAGACGACCGGCCCCCTTTCGCTGCAACAAAGAGTTCACAGGGCAATTGCCTGCCACACGGAATTCAGTCTCGATACGATCCTGACCCAGGACAACCGGGTGAAATACACAAACGAAGGCAGTTCGGAGACCGCAACCGGTCCTCTGGACGAGGTGTTTCAGCTGATGCGCCAGCTGAACGAGACCGGCATCGCATCGGACACGCTTGGCCGAATTCATGAAGACGGCAGGTCTTTTCGGGCGGCGCTGGAAGAAAGCTGCGGGCGGATTGCAACCGAGCTTGCAGGCGAGCGGCTGGTGTATGTTGAGCTGGGGCCGGAGCCGGTCAAGACCGGGTTCATTCTCAAGACACTGCAGGGCCTGGGCGTCATCATAGATCGTTATATCGCCGTCGACATCAACCCGATGTCGGCTGCGCCGATGCGGGCAGCCCTCGCGGCGATCCTGCCGGACACTCCACTTGAGTTTGTCACCGCGCCTTTCGAGGCCTGCCGCCTGGAAGACATGATCGAAGACGGTGCGCCGCCCGCACTCGTGACAATGCTCGGTTTTCAGGAAGGCAATGACGATCCGGCAGTGGTCAACGGCTGGCTGCGGGACATTACCCGGCCAGGAGACCTGCTGTTGTCCGAAAGCCAGCTCTACACCATCGAGCAGACCGACAAGATCTCCGGTTTTTACGCCCACCCGGCCATGCAACGGTTTTCGCGCATCGCGTTCGAACGGGCGGTGGACCGCAGTTTGCCGACGCTGAATCGCTTCTTTTTGCTGCCTGTCGTGTTCGAGGATGGCCAGAGTGCGCAAGTGGCCATTCTGGCCGAGGAATTCGCGCATTCAATCAGCGGAAGAAACTTGCATGTTTCCAACTTCTGCCTGAAACTCACGCGCGATCAGTATCGCTCGTACCGGCAGGAGGGTGGCCATTTCGAAATATTCGGCGAGAGCTACACGGATGACCAGACACTTCACTTCCAGCTCTCCCGCCGGGTTTGAGATGACCTTGGCACAGACCCGCGGTCTTACTGCCGCGGGCCTGGCCATCGTCGCTGTTACCTACGGACTGGCACGTTATTGTTTTGGCCTGTTCCTGCCGGAAATCCGTCAGGAATTCGCGCTGTCGCCGGAAACGGTCGGCCTGATCGCCGGTCTGTCCTATCTGGGCTATCTGGCGGCGACTTTCGTCGGTTCCTGGCTGTCGACGGTGTTCGAACCGCGCTTGCCGATCCTGCTCGGCGGCCTCGCCGCCACAACAGGCATGGCCATGATCGCCCTGGCACAGACGCCGTTTGTACTGGCGCTTGGCGTTTTCGTTGCAGGAGCAAGCCCGGGCCTTTCCTATCCGCCCTTTTCCGATGTCATCGTGCGTCATACGGAACTCAGCCGGCAGAACAGCGTCTATGCCTGGATCAACTCCGGCACCGGTTTCGGTGTTGCCTTTGCCGGGCCGCTGGCACTCTTTGCCGGTGGTGACTGGCGGCTCGCCTGGCTGGTTTTCGCGGTAATCGCCTTCAGTGTAACCATCTGGAACGCAGCCACCTTGCCCAGGCGCAGCGTGCATCTGGAACATGCCCGTCCCAGGGTGTCCGTCTGGATCCTTATGGATCGGACAGCGCGCGGACTGTTTGTCGCGGCATTTCTTTTCGGCATCGTCACCGCCGTCTACTGGACCTATGCCGTCGAACTCCTGACCATGCTGACGGGCAATCCACGAGACGCAATCCTGTTCTGGATCGTGTTGGGCATTTCGGGCGTTACCGGCTGTTTCGCCGGTGGTCTTGTCGATCGCTGGGGTTTGCAGGCTGCCTATCGTGTCCTGGCGGTTCTGGTCGGGACCGCAATCGGCACTCTGCCGCTGCTTGTGGAAACAAGACTCGGGATCTACGTGTCAGCGGCCTGTTTCGGCGTCGGTTTCATCGTGATGACCGCCCTTTTCGGCATGTGGAGCATGAGGCTGTTCCGGCAGGCACCGTCCATCGGGTTCGGCTTTACCTTCTTCCTGATTTCCCTGGGGCAGGGGGTCGGACCTGTGCTGAGCGGCTTTCTCATTCCGGTTGTCGGCCATTCGGCGCTTTTCTTCGCAGCCGGGCTTCTGTGCTGCGGCCTGGCGGGCTTTGCGGCCGGAAGGCAGGCCGAAGGGGTCAGACCATAACAGCGGGTTATGGTGGCCAACGCCCACATAACCGCTATGTGCTGGCCTTTCCCGGAAATTGCAAGCATGTTGGCGGCACGCTATGATTGATGAACAGAATGCGATTGGATCGATGATACTCACCGCCGCCAACACCGCCGGGGCCAAGCTCGACATGGAGCTGTGTCGGGCCCTCTATGAAAAAGACCCGGACCGGCTCCTTGAACTTGTGTCCGACTGGCTGGAAACCAACGGTTTGCAGCCGAGTGAAGACTTTAAGGTGCCCGCTTATCTGGATGCTGTTCTGACTAGTGCCAACTTCACTGTTGCCAGCGGAAGCAAGCTGCGCGTGCTGGTCTCCTGACCGGGCAGCCCTCGTCTGTTCCATATTTGTTCTTGCGTCTTTTATCGACATATGCTTCGTTGACCTGCATCTGTAAGTAGAGGTGAATATGGTCAGCCGGATCACGACGGTCGCGTTTCGGGGCATCGAGGCAGTTCCGGTAGACGTGCAGGTGCATGTCGGGCCGGGCATGGTTGCCTTCACCATCGTCGGCCTGCCGGACAAGGCCGTTGCAGAAAGTCGGGAACGAGTTCGCGCGGCGCTTGCCGCTTCAGGCCTGGCCCTGCCGGCCAAACGCGTCACAGTCAATCTCGCCCCTGCCGACCTGCCCAAGGAAGGCTCGCATTACGATCTGCCGATCGCGCTGGGCGTTATGGCCGCCATCGGCGCCATACCGGCTGAATTTCTGGAAAGATACGTTGTTCTGGGCGAGCTTGGTCTCGACGGCACGCTTGCGCCTGTTGCTGGTGTCCTGCCGGCCGCCATGGGTGCCAACGGCATCGGCAAGGGCCTCATCTGCCCGGAAGCCAGCGGCGGCGAGGCTGCCTGGGCCGACGCAGACATGGACATTCTCGCGCCCCGTTCGCTGATCCAGCTCGCCAATCACTTCAAGGGAACACAGGTGCTCTCCCGGCCGGTGGCCCGGTTGCGCGGCAATGCCGGTGTGCTGCCGGACCTTGCGGAGGTCAAGGGACAGGAAAGCGCCAGACGGGCGCTGGAGATCGCCGCTGCCGGCGGGCACAACCTGTTGATGACCGGTCCCCCCGGCTCCGGCAAATCCATGCTGGCGCAGCGCCTGCCGTCCATCCTGCCGGCCCTGACCCCGCGCGAGCTTCTGGAAGTGTCCATGATCGCCTCGCTTGCGGGCGAGCTGGCCGAAGGCAAATTGACCGATCGACGCCCCTTCCGCGCGCCGCATCACTCCGCTTCCATGGCCGCCCTTGTCGGAGGCGGGATGCGTGCCCGGCCCGGTGAGGTCTCGCTCGCCCATAACGGAGTGTTATTCCTCGACGAGCTTCCCGAGTTCAATCCGCAGGTTCTCGACAGTCTGCGCCAGCCGCTGGAATCGGGCGAAGCGGTGATCGCCCGCGCGAACCACCGGGTTACCTATCCGGCCCGCATCCAGCTTGTGGCAGCCATGAATCCCTGCCGCTGCGGCCATGCGGGCGAGCCGGGCCACCAGTGCCGCCGGGGCGAGCGCTGCGTCACCGATTATCAGGCCCGGGTATCCGGACCGCTGCTTGACCGGATCGACGTCAGGATCGAGGTTCCGGCCGTTACGGCGGCCGACCTGATCGGCCCTGCGGCCAGCGAACCGTCCGCCGTCGTGGCCGCTCGGGTCGCTGAAGCGCGCAGCATCCAGGCAGAACGCTTCCTGGAACTTGGCCTTGCCTGCCGCACAAATGCCCAGGCACCTGCATCGATTGTCGAAACCATGACACGGCCAGATGACAAGGGGCTCGCTTTCCTGCGCGATGTTGCCGAGCGTCTTACCCTGAGCGCACGCGGATATCACCGCGTCCTCAAACTCGCCCGCACGCTGGCCGATCTGGACGGTGCGGATCAGGTTGGCCGCATTCACCTGGCGGAGGCCTTGAGTTACCGCGGCGAAGACATGTCCCGCAAGGCGGCGTGACAGCGTTGATCGTGACACCGCGAGGGATTGTCTGATACAATGACAGCAGACGTCATCATCATCGGCGGCGGTGTTGCCGGGCTGAGCGCGGCCTGTTTTCTGTCCAAGTTTGCGCAAGTGACGCTTCTGGAGCGCGAGCCGGCGCTAGCAACACAGTCTTCAGCCCGCACTGCAGGGCAATTCACGGCCGGCATTTCCGCCAACACCATGCGCGCACTGGCCGCGGCAAGCCGTGCGTTCTTTCAGGCGCCGCCGCCGGGATTTTGCGAACAGACGCTTGTCGCGCCCCGCGGCTGCCTGACGGTTGGGCGTGAGGAACATCGGCCTGTTCTGGACAGGCTGATGGCAAGGCTGCAGGAGGCCGGGTCGGACTGCCGGTTTGTTGACGGACAAGAGGCTTTGGCCCTGTTTCCGGCCCTCCGGCCGGAACGGGTTCATGCGGGCGTTTTCGAAGCAGATGCGATGGATATCGATGTCGATCTGCTGCTGCAATCCTATCGCAAGGCGGCGGCTGCCAATGGCGCTCGCATCGTCTGCAAGGCGGAGGTCACTTCCATCCAGCGGATTGCCGACACATGGCAGGTAACGGCCGGAGACCGGACGGTGTCGGCGCCCATTCTGGTCAATGCGGCCGGGGCCTGGGCGGACCGGGTTGCGGATCTTGCTGGCGTCCCGGCGCTTGGCCTCAACCCCTTCCGCCGTTCGGCCTTCACGTTTCCGCTTCACCGTCAGGACGCCGGTGTCTGGCCACATGTCACGACGGCTGATTACACCTGGTACGTCCATCCGCAGCCGCACGGCTTCACGGCGTCACCGGCAGAGGCTGATCCAGTTTCTCCGGGAGAGGTTTATGCAGATGATCTTCGCCTTGCAGAGGCGATCCATCATATCGGCATCGACACCGAGCTGGCCGTGCCGCGTCCATCAGCAAGCTGGGCAGGACTGCGCACGTTTGCGCCTGACCGAAACCCAGTCTGCGGCGGATTTCCCGATCATCCGGGTTATTTTGTCAGCGCAGGCCAGGGGGGATGCGGGGTTCTGACATCCCCGGCGATGGGCAGGGCACTGGCGGCCCTCGTTGCCGGCCGGAACCTGCCGGGTGATCTGTCCGCCTGCGGTATCACACAGGACCAGCTTGCACCCGGACGGTTCCTGCAGGCCTGATCTTCTTCATTTGACAATGACGGCAATTTCCAGGAAAAAATTCCTCAAGCCAGTCGGGGTTCGGCAAGCCAGATAACCTGTAATGCCGGAGATACCCCTTGCGTTTTCTTTCCAGCCTTTGTTTTTGCGCAGCCCTGTTGCCAACCTTGTTGCCCGGCGCCTTGTCCGCTGCCGAGATTACCCATGCCATGGGCACCACCGAGGTGCCGGACACTCCGCAGAAGATTGTCGTTCTCACCAACGAAGGCACCGAGGCAATGCTCATGCTGGGCAAGACGCCTGTTGGGGCTGCGTCTTCCTGGTATGGCGATCCCTGGTACCCGCATCTGGGCGACCGGATGGCCGGAGTTGAAGTTGTGGGGACGGAGCTTGCGGTCAACCTGGAACGGCTGGCCATGCTCGAGCCGGATCTGATCCTCGGCAGCAAGAAGCGGCACGAGGAAATCTATCCTCAGCTCTCCGCCATTGCGTCCACGGTGTTCGTGGTGAATGCCACGGATTTCAAGGACAACATGAAGCTCTATGCCAGCTCGGTCGGCATGGAAGCGGAAGGCGAAGCGCTTGTCAGTGCCTATGAGGCCGACGTTGCCCGGTTGCGCGCCGCCCTCGGCGAGAATGCCGGTGACACGGTTTCCGTCGTCCGTTTCGTGCCCGGCCAGCTTTACGTTTATCGCCATGACAGTTTCTCCGGTGTTGTGCTGAACGACATCGGCTTCAAGCGGCCCGAGGTACAGGCGCAGGACGGTCTGGCTCTTGCCGTCGGCAAGGAAAGCATCCCGAACATGGAAGCCGACCGGATGTTCTACCTGACATATGACACCGGCAATGGAGAGGGCACGGCCCTGGAGGGCGAGACGTTGAAAGACCCTCTCTGGGCCAATCTGGAAGTCGTCAAGGCGGGAAACGCCCACAAGGTCGATGATGGTGTCTGGGCAACGTCGCAGGGCATTCTTGCAGCCCGCGCAATGCTTCGGGACATCGCCCGGATCTACGGGACGGATGTCGACCTCAGTTCCAACTGAACTCCTGTGAGGCAACAGGGCCCGGATCAAGAGTTTTGACCCGGGCCACCTTGCCGTCCCGAGCGTCTGGCACGGAGCAGAAATGATTGCCGGAACGAAGAAATACAACCCGGTGACCAAATCAGGTTGTATTTCAAAAGGATGCCGTCACACCACCGTGACGGACAACGGCCGGAAACCTTCCCTTCCCTGAAAATAAAAGCTAGCCTTACGTAAGGTAATTAAACGCATCGGCAGTTGAAGAGCCGGACCATGCGTTTGACCCACCAACGCGAGAGGGCGGGCTGAATGGCCTCGAGAGAACCGGCACGGCCGGGCATATCGGAAACCGGTGGAGACGCGGGGCTGATCGACAGCATCGCCCGTACCAATGCCGAGGCCATTTCCACGGTTCCCGGTCTGGCACGACGCCCACAGCACCCGAAACATCACGGCTGTGTCCGCGCCCGCTTCAGTATCGGCGAAGTGCCGGAGAACTTGCGTCACGGTCTCTTCGCCTTGCCGGGCACATATGACGCCCTTGTCCGGTTTTCCAACGGCCGCCAACTGGATGACCGGAAGCGGGACGCCCACGGCATGGCCATCAAGGTGCTGGGTATCGACAGGGAGTGGCTGTCGGCTGAAAACCCGGACGGCAGGGTGCAGGACCTCATTCTCGTCGACCATGAAACCTTTTTCACCGGTGACCTCGGCGACTACGACGACATCAACACCCTGGTGCTGAAACGCGGTCTTGCCCGCCTGAAGCCCCTGTCCCGGCTTCTGTTCACGGGCTTCTATCTCTTCGGCAGGATCCGGGCCTTTGTCTCTCATCGCCCGGTGTCTCCGCTTGCAAGCCGATACTTCAGCACCACGCCTTATCGGCTTGGCGATCTTCTGGTGAAATATACCGCGACGCCAAGGCCGGTGCCGGTGGATCCCCCTAAGGTCCGGTCCGGACGCGATCAACTGGCCGTCGCGCTGAGGGAAACCCTGATCCGTTGCCCGGTCACTTTTGAATTCGGCGTCGATGTGCAGATAGATCCGGCCACGCAGCCGGTTAATGATCCGTCGATTGCCTGGTCGGCGGTGCCGGGCGCGCGTCACGAAAAGCTGGCGACGCTGGAAATCTTTCAGCAGGACGTCGATCACCACGCCCCACTGGCGGAGAACATCGCCTTTTCACCCTGGAACAGCCTGCCGGCGCACGAGCCCGTCGGCGCCATCAACCTTGCCCGGCGACAAGCCTACGAGAGTGCCGCTTGCAAGCGGCATGAAGTCAATGGCGTTGTTCCACCTGTCTTTGCCGGCATTCCGGAAAGCTACAAGATGCAACAACCCTCCGTATCGCCCAGAAACGACGGCATGCCGCTTTGGTTGGCGATTGTCGCCGCGCTGCTGTTGATCGCCTGCCTGGTCCTGGAAGGCAAGCGCCTCACCATCAAGCCGGGTCCACCGCAAACCTTTGACAACCCGGTCGCCGAATTCAAATACGGTTCCATCGGCGCCGAATGGGACGGTTTCCCCTATATGGCCTGGCGCGAACTGCCGGCAATTTTCAAGGACGAGCTGCCCGAAGGCTGGCGCACATTCGGCTTCATCGAGGAACCGGGACAGGAACTTCCGATCGGCTTCAGCATCCGGCGCGTCGGTGTGCCGAGGGTCGGCTTCAATTGCGCCACCTGCCACAGCGCGGAAGTCACCGCAGGCGGCAACACCATGTTGTTGCTGGGGGCACCTGCCGAAACGCTCGATATCCAGTCCTACATCCTGTTCCTTGGCTACGTTGCCGCAAGCGACAAGCTGACGGCGGATGCGGTGATCGAAAGCGCCGCGCAGGCCGGCAGACCTCTGGGGCCAATCGACCGTCTGCTGGTGCGCACCATTCTTGTACCCGGCATCAAGGACCAGGCCGATGGACTGGCGACTGCTTTCAGCTGGATGAAGGTGAAACCGCAGCATGGCCCTGGACGCACGGACGCGGGCAACAACTGGCGCGCGCGCTGGGGCTATGGCCCGGAAAAGGACGAGGCGGTCGGAACGGTCGACTTTCCCTCGGTCTGGAACCAGGGCATCCGTGAGGGGGGCTGGTTCCACTGGGACGGCAACAACAATTCGTTGATCGAGCGCAACTATTCCGCCGCCCTTGCCGGCGGCGCCAAGGAATGGCTGCTGCAACGCGGGCTGATCGATGCCCAGGCGGAATGGCTGCGGGACCTGCCGCCGCCCGCCTACCCCTTGCCAGTCAATGCAGAGATGGCAGCAGACGGCGCCGCGATATACGAAAGGGAAGGCTGCGGCACGTGTCATGACCCAGGAGGCGAGAGCTTCGGGCAGGTCACGCCGCTTTCGGACCTTCAGACAGACCCGGCACGATCTGACCTCTTCGACGAAGCCTTCGTCAGCCGCTTCGGCGATGTCGGCAAGGGGTACACCTGGCGGTTCTCGCACTACAGGGCGACGGACGGTTATGCAAACACGCCGCTGGACGCCATCTGGGCACGCGGGCCCTATCTTCACAATGGTTCCGTGCCGACGCTTCGGGCGCTTTTGTCACCGCCGGAAGACCGTCCGGCGACCTTCTACCGCGGCTGCACGGAATTCGATCCGGTGGACGTCGGCTTTGCCTGCGAAAGTGGCTTCCTGTTCGACACGCAGCTGACCGGCAATGGCAATGGTGGACATCTTTACGGCACCGGTCTTCCGGACGGCGAGAAATCCGCACTGATCGAATATCTCAAATCCAAGCAATATGCGGGGCGGTCATGAGGCTTAGCGCATCCTTCAAGGGCACGTTTCTCGACATCATCTGCCTGCTCGTTGGGACGATCATGGCCTATCGCGGTATCGAGGAATTCTTCCGCTACGATTTCGATCCGATCCACATGGTCCTCGGGCTGGCGCTGGGGGCCGGCGCCTATGCCAACTGGCTCATGTTCCGGCGGCTGCGCATCGGTTACTGGATCTTCATCGGCGGCAATGTGGTCGTCGCCTTTGTGTTCATATTCGTGCTGCAGGATGTCTGGCACCACCACGTCTGGCCGCATATCCTCTATGCCCTGGTGTTTGTGCCGTTTCTGGATCAGCTCGGCGCCCGTTCCGAGAGAGACGTCCTGCGGGACCCGCCGCTCCTCAAGCGGATCCTCGGTTTCATCGGCGGCCAGGCACTGAAACTGGCTGAGGCCTTTCCCGCCCTCGTCCGGCTGGTCAAGCGTTGCGGTCCGCTCAGCCGGGTGATCAACCGTCTTGTCATCAACGGCATCTCGAACGCGCCTCCCGGTCGTCCGCTGCCGCTCTCCCTCTGGACACCACATGACCCGGAAACGCATCTGGAAATGGTTGCGAGCCCAAAGGATCCGGAAAAGACCACCAGCACCTTCGCCAGCTGGCCGGGTCTGGTTGACCGCCGCTACACCGGCCGGCACCTGCCACCCGTTGATCAGGATTTTGTCGATGCCCTGCCGGAAGTGCCTAGGGTGGCGGAACTTTACCGGCGCAAGGCGATGGTCGAGAGCGACACCAGCACGCTGTTCTGCTTCTTTGCCCAGTGGTTCACCGACAGTTTCCTGCGCACTCATCCGCTGAACAAGCGGCTGAACACCTCGAACCACGAAATCGATCTTTGCCAGATCTATGGTCTTGGCGAGGAAACCACCTCGTTCTTACGGGAAGGCGCTTTTCTGAAGTCCCGGCAGACACCCGTCGGCGAGCTGCCACCGCTTCTTGCCGGCCCCGATCTGGCAGTCAAAGCCGAGTTTGCCGGCATTCACTTCATGCCCATGTGGGCAACGACCTTCCTGGGGGCCGATCCGGAATGGGGCGCGGCGAAAAAGCTTCGGGAACTACTGGCCGGTATCGGGGATTGGGCCGTCACGCCGGAGCGCTGGAAATGCCACTATGCGGCAGGCCTGGAACGGGCCAATTCCACGATCCTCTACAGCGCGCTCAACACGATCTTCCTGCGTGAGCACAACCGTCTCGCGCGTGAAATCGGCAAACGGAACCCGCACTTCGGTCCGGACCGCGTCTTCGAAACGGCCCGCAACATCAACATCGTCAAGCTGCTCAAGGTCATCATCGAGGACTATATCAACCACCTTGCCAATTCGCCGTTCAAGATCTTCGTGGAGCCTGGCGATGCGGACAAGCGCCTGTGGTACCGCACCAACCGGATCTCGCTGGAATTCGACCTGCTTTACCGCTGGCATGCCATGGTTCCGGATCGGTTCCTGTTCCAGGGCGAGGTACTGGAGAACGAGAATTTCCGCTTCAACAACACGATCATCGAAAAACACGGGGTCGAGGCGGTCATTGATGCGGCGGCAAGCCAGCGGGCAGGCAAGCTGACCCTTCACAACACCCCGTTCTTCCTGCAAGGCGCGGAAGAGCGCACGCTGGCGTTTGCCCGCAGGTTCCGGCTCGCCCCCTTCAACGCCTACCGCGCCTCCTGGAAGCTGCGTCCGTACGACAGTTTCCTGGAACTGGCCGGAGGCGACGCCGGTCTGGCGGGAGAGCTGGAAACGCTTTATCCCGACTGGAACGGCGTGCGCGGCATCGACCGGGTCGATCTTCCCATCGGGCTGCTGGCCGAAGACCAGATGCGGGCGCGCCCCCTGCCGCCCCTGCTTCTGGCCATGGTCGGGTCCGACGCCTTCTCCCAGGCACTCACCAACCCGCTTCTGGCAAAGAATATTTTCGGTCCGGAGGTCTTCACCGAGTATGGCATGACGGAAATTGAGGCAACGTCCACCTTCCAGAACATTGTCGATCTCAACGTTGCCGCCAACGCCAGAAGGCCGAATGCGAATTTCACCATCAACAAGGACACGCTTCTGACCTGGCCAGACTGATATCCCTGGCCGGGCTTCCCCTCTGCACAAGCTTTACGAACGCAGAATTGCGCCGGCAAAATTTGCAAACCCTGCCCGAAAGGCTATCGTGAAGTGCTGTGTCAAGGGAGGATGACATGCGCGACCTTGAACATGTGAGTGAAATCGACCGCGTATTGAAGGGGTACGAGACCGGCAGGGATGGGTTGGTGTCGGAAAGCTGGCGGCGCTGTGTCCAGACGTACGGCATGGATCCGGCGCGTCCGGAACCGGCACATATCGTCACCGAGCAGCAACTGCGCGAACATCAGGAGCAGTCAGAGCGGTTGATCGCGACGGCTCGTTCCGGCCTGCGCACCCTGTTCAAGCAGGTGGCCGGGCACAACTACGTGCTGCTGCTGGCCGATGCCAAGGGTGTGTGCGTCGACTTCTTCGGCGATCCGCGGTTCGAGGACGATCTCCGGCAGGCGGGCCTTTATCTCGGGTCCGACTGGTCCGAGGATCTTGCGGGAACCTGCGGTGTCGGCTCCTGCATCGTGACGGGGGAAGCCGTCACGATCCACCAGAGTGATCACTTCGGGCTGTCGCATACACCGCTGTCCTGTACGGCGGCCCCCATCTACGACACCTGCGGCAAGCTGGCGGCGGTTCTGGATATTTCCCTCCTGCGCTCCCCAAGCCCGAAATCGAGCCAGAACCTCGCGATGAACCTGGTGAAGGCTTCCACCCGCCGGGTCGAGATGGCCAACCTGATGGCGACCACTCGCAAGGAATGGGTCTTGCGCTTCTCGACATCGCCGGAGTTTCTGGAAGTCGATCCGGAAGCCGCCATCGCCCTGGACGACAGCGGACGGATAACGGGAATGACGCACGGCGCGCTCGCCTGTCTGGCCCCGACCGGCTCCACAGACCTCATAGGAAGCCGGATCGACATGTACCTGGACCTGGATGTCGACGATCTGCCGTCCCTGATGCGAGGCCGTCCGGCGGAAGATCGGGTTCTGCGCCGGCGCGACGGTGGTGGGTTATACGGTCATGCCATCGCTCCGCAAGCCGCTCGCATGGCACGCAGCCCCGTTTCCGGGACCTTGCCCACGCCGCTGCGCGGCATTTGCGGGCAGGATGCGACGCTGTCGCAGGTGGTGTCGAAAGTTGCCCGGCTTGCACCAACGCAGGTTCCCATCCTGCTGTCTGGCGAAACCGGAACGGGCAAGGAATATCTGGCAAGAGCCATCCATGTTCTGGGTCCGGCCGACCGGTCGTTCCATACGCTCTGCTGTTCCGCCCTGAAACCGGAAAAGGCCGGTGCCTTGTCTGATGCTGCAGCCGGAACGCTGTTCCTGCGCGGGATCGAAGATCTTGACAAGGCGGGCCAGGCTGCCTTGCTTGCCTTGCTGGAACACCGAAGTGACCTTCGCGTGGTGGCGACCACGCGGCAGGATCCGGCAGGTTCCACAAGCATCCGCGCACTGCGGCCGGAACTCTATTTCAGGCTTGCCGGGTCTCTCATCCGGATCCCGCCGCTCCGGCACCGCCAGGATTTCGACTGGCTGGTCGATCGTCTGCTGCGACGCTCTCCGCGGGACCTGCGCCTGTCACCTTCGGCACGCGCCGAACTCAGCGACCGGCACTGGCCGGGCAACATCCGTGAACTTGCGACCTTGCTGGATGTCGCGACAGCGCTTGCAGAAACCGATGTGATCGACCTTACCGATCTGCCGCAGGCGTCTCTGTCCAGACGCGTCGAAACCGACCCGAAACAGGATCTGGAAGCACTTCTGGACGCCTGTGGCTGGAACATGTCCCAGGTCGCCCGAAGGCTTGGCGTCAATCGGTCGACGGTGCTCCGGCGGATGCGCTCTCTCGGCCTGGAGCCACACCCCAAGCCGCGTGCATGACTATCTGTTGCGCCCTGTTGCGTGCGCAACAGCAAACGGAGTTTCTGCCCCTTAGCGTCATCAATTGACGGGCGTTCCATGGAAAAATGCAGGGGCGCTCTGCATTGTTTCCTCCATAAACAGGGAGGAACTGGAATGCTCGACAAACCATTGGTTCACGAGACCGAGACTTTTCTCAACACTTTCGGCAAGGCGCTGGAAGACGGCAAGATCGATGCTGCAACGGACATGTTCCTGGACGATTGCTACTGGCGGGACCTGATTGCCTTTACCTGGAACATCAAGACCGTCGAGGGCAAGGATCAGGTCCGCGACATGCTGGTAAAGCAACTGGACTCCACCGGGCCAAGCAACTGGCGCATCGCGGAAGGCGAAATACCGACGAAAGAGGGCGATGTCGTCACGGCCTGGATTCAGTTCGATACCGAACGGGCCCGCTGCTTCGGCCTGATCCGGCTGAAGGGTGGCAAGATCTGGACCCTGCTGACAACCATGGCCGAGCTGAAGGGCCATGAGGAGCCGAAGGGCTTCAACCGGCCTCTGGGGGCCAAGCACGGCGCCAGCAAGCACCGCACCAGCTGGAAGGAGGAGCGCGAGCGTGAACTGGCGGACCTCGGCTACAAGACCCAGCCCTATTGCCTGATCATCGGCGGCGGCCAGGGCGGCATCGCGCTCGGCGCGCGCCTGAGGCAGCTCGGTGTGCCCACCATCATCGTGGAAAAAAATGACCGGCCCGGCGACAGCTGGCGCAACCGCTACAAGTCCCTCTGCCTGCACGATCCCGTCTGGTACGACCACCTGCCCTACATCAAGTTTCCGGAAAACTGGCCTGTCTTCAGCCCCAAGGACAAGATTGGCGACTGGCTGGAAATGTACACCAAGGTCATGGAACTGAACTACTGGACCCGGACCGTTGCCAAATCCGCAACTTACGACGAAGCAAAGAAGGAATGGACAGTCGTCGTGGATCGTGACGGCGAGGAAGTAGTTCTGAAACCGAAACAACTGGTCATGGCAACCGGCATGTCGGGCAAGGCAAACGTTCCGAAATTCCCCGGCATGGACACCTTCAAGGGCGACCAGCATCATTCTTCCAGACATCCGGGACCGGATCAGTATCGCGGCAAGAAGGCGGTCGTGGTCGGCTCCAACAATTCGGCGCACGATATCTGCGCGGCGCTTTGGGAAAATGATGTCGATGTGACCATGGTGCAGCGGTCCTCCACCCATATCGTACGCTCGGACACCTTGATGGACGTAGGCCTCGGCGCGCTTTACTCGGAAGAGGCGGTCCGGTCTGGTGTGACGACGGAAAAGGCGGATCTGATCTTCGCCTCACTACCCTACCGGATCCTGCACGAGTTCCAGATCCCTGCCTATGCGGAGATGAAGAAGCGGGACGCGGACTTCTACGAAGGGCTGGAGAAAGCCGGGTTCTGGCTGGACTGGGGCGACGACGAAAGCGGCCTTTTCCTGAAATACCTGCGCAGGGGCTCCGGCTACTACATTGATATCGGCGCCAGCCAGCTGATCATTGACGGCGAGATCAAGCTGAAGCGTGGTCAGGTCACCGAGATCGTGGAAGACGGTGTCATTCTGGACGATGGCACGAAGCTGGAAGCGGACGTGATCGTCTATGCCACCGGCTACGGTTCCATGAACGGCTGGGTTGCCGACCTGATGGGCCAGGACATGGCCGACAGGGTTGGCAAGGTCTGGGGGCTTGGTTCCGACACCACCAAGGACCCGGGGCCCTGGGAAGGCGAACAGCGGAACATGTGGAAACCGACCCAGCAGGAAGCGCTCTGGTTCCACGGTGGCAATCTGCATCAGTCGCGCCATTACTCCCAGTATCTGGCGCTACAGCTGAAAGCGCGGATGGAAGGCCTGCCGACCCCGGTCTACGGCCTTCAGCAGGTGCATCACCTGTCCTGACCGGAAACGCGGACAGGACCTGACCAAATGGAAGAGCCGGGGGAAATGTCCCCCGGCTTTTTCCGTCTTTACCACGCCCTCACCATCGTCATCCCGGACGTAGCGTAGCGAAGATCCGGGACCGGGGAACCACCAACGCGTGGCTGCAACAGGTTAGCGTCCATATCGAAACGTTCGTGCCTCCCCGATCCCGGCTCGCGCTTCGCTTGGCCGGGAAGACGACGTGAGGTTGGTGACAGAATTGCTTGGAAAGCGGCCTACCATTTCACGAGTGCGGAGAGGCCCTGGAACAGCGTCTCCCTACCCCACCGAAGGCTTGAACCTTTTCCGCCCCGAGACGCAGCGGTCTCTGCAGGTAGCAGAGCTTCGGCAACGCCGGAAAAGAACAACGTCAAAATCACTTTTACCGCATCGGTTTGGCGCCTATTGTGCGAAAAAACCACAGCAATTCCCGTCAGGATACGGTCCATGAGCAGGTTCTGGAGCCCCATAGTCAGCAAGCTTGTGCCTTATACGCCGGGTGAGCAGCCAAAGGACCGCAGCTTCATCAAGCTGAACACGAACGAGCATCCCTATGGCCCGTCGCCCATCGCGCTCGGGGCAATCCGCGCAGCTACCGAAGACAGCCTGAGGCTCTATCCCGATCCGGCCGCCGGTGCGTTGCGGGCAACGATCGGGGCAAGCTTCGGTCTGGGTGTGGATCACGTTTTTGCAGGCAACGGCTCGGACGAAATCCTGGCCCATGCCTTTCACGGCTTTTTCAGTGGCAAGGACAAGCTGCTGTTCCCCGATATCACCTACAGTTTCTACAAGACCTATTGCGAGCTTTACGGCATTTCGCACCGTTCTGTGCCACTCGATGATGATTTCCGGATCGATCCGGCCAGCCTTGGTGGGCCGTGTGGTGGCATCGTGCTTGCCAATCCGAACGCCCCGACCGGCATTGCGCTTGATCTTGCAGCGGTGCGAAGTGTTCTTGAGCAAAACCCGGACGTGGTGGTGCTGGTAGACGAAGCCTATGTCGATTTCGGCGCAGAGAGCGCCGCTCGTCTGGTTCCCGAGTTCGACAATCTCCTGGTGGTACAGACCTTTTCCAAGTCGCGCGGTCTGGCGGGCCTGCGTGTCGGATTTGCTCTTGGTCAGCCGCACCTGATCGAGGGGCTGCAGCGGATCAAGGACAGTTTTAATTCCTACCCTCTCGACCGCCTGGCGCTCGCGGGAGCAGAAGCCTCCTGGCAGGACACTGCCTGGTTCGAGGAGACCCGGCGCCTTGTGATCACGGAACGGCATCGGATGGCGGAAGGCCTGCGCTCTCTCGGGTTCAACGTGCTGCCGTCGACAGCCAATTTCCTGTTCGTCTCGCATGAAACAAGGGCAGCACGAGTGCTTCTGACAGGCCTCAGGGATGAAGGCATTCTGGTGCGCCACTTCAACAAGGATCGCATCGACAACTGGCTGCGCATTTCCATTGGAACGGAAGAGGAGGGCGAGGCCTTGCTGAAGGCGATGGCAGGACTTGTCGCCGGCTAACCTCTTTCATTCTCGCCGTTTCTTGCAAAACCACGAGGACGAACCCATGTCTCGAACATCGGTTCAAAAGGGAGACAATGCATGCTGGTCACCACCACCAACACCATTCAGGGCAAAGATCTGGACTACAAGGGTCTGGTGACGGGCGAGGCGATCCTTGGCGCAAATATTTTCAAGGATTTCTTTGCTGGCATCCGTGACATTGTCGGCGGCCGCTCCGGTGCGTACGAGGAAGAGCTTGGCAAGGCGCGCAAGATTGCCATCGACGAAATGTGCCAGCAGGCCCAGGCAATGGGCGCCAATGCGGTGATCGGTGTCGATCTCGATTACGAAACCGTAGGCCAGAACGGCTCCATGCTGATGGTCAGCGCCACAGGGACCGCGGTCTTCATCCGCTGATCCTGTCATGTCATCCGACATTTTCATTTCTCCCGGCTTCCCGGAAGACCAGCGGCCGGTTGCCGCCAGCCTGTTCTGGCAGGCCTTTTCCGGCAAGCTCGGCAAGGTACTGGCCCCGGAAGAAAAAGCGCTTCGACTTGTCGAGCGCATTCTCAACCCGGATTTTGCCATCAGCGCTCTCGACCGGGAGGGACGGCTGCTAGGACTTGCCGGTTACAAGACCCGGGACGGGGCGCTTGTCGGCGGCAGCCTCGCCGACATGACGGCGGTTTACGGAACGTTCGGCGGCCTCTGGCGAGGACTTCTTCTGGAAGTTCTGGAACGCAGGATCGAGCCGGACTGCCTGCTGATGGACGGCATCTTTGTGGCCGAAAGCGCCCGCGGCCGCGGCATCGGCAGCACCTTGCTGAAAGCCATTGGCGAAGAAGCACGCCAGCGCTCGCTCACCCGTGTGCGGCTGGATGTGATCGACACGAACCCAAGGGCAAAAGCTCTTTACGAGCGCTCGGGGTTCAAGGCCGTGGGGGAAGAAAAGACCGGGTTTCTCGAGCTTCTGTTCGGCTTTTCCTCCGCGACACGTATGGAAAAGCAGGTTTAGGGAGTTCAGCCAGGTTCAGAGCCAGTAGTTTTTTTGGTTGCCTCAACCCCGCCCTTTCCCCTCTTCCGCAATGATGCTCTAGTTGGCCCGTCCCCAACAGGAGCCTTTGAATGTCCTCACACGGTTATGAAAGCGGGCGGTTGAACCTGCCCTTTGTCGGCATCTGCACCTTCGGCAAGTTTCCCTATCAGCCGGATTGGGACGCCATTGATGCGGATGTTGCCGTCATGGGGGCTCCGTTCGACTTCGGCACCCAGTGGCGTTCGGGCGCGCGTATGGGGCCGCGCGCGATCCGGGAGGCCTCGACGCTGTTTTCCTTCGGCCATGCGGGCGCTTATGATTTCGAGGACGACATCACCTACCTGCCGGCGGAAACGACCCGCATTGTCGATCTGGGAGATGCAGATATCGTGCACACGGACACGATTGAAAGCCACAGACGCATCGAATTCGGCGTACGCAAGATCCTTAAGGCCGGTGCCTTGCCGGTGGTGCTGGGCGGCGACCATTCGGTCAACATTCCCTGCATCAACGCCTTTGATGGCGAAGACCCGATCCACGTCGTCCAGATCGATGCGCATCTGGATTTCGTCGACGAACGACACGGCGTGCGTTATGGCCACGGCAATCCTATGCGTCGCGCGGCGGAAAAGCCCTATGTCACCGGCCTGACGCAGATCGGCATTCGCAACGTCTCCTCCACCTCGCGCGATGGCTACGAGGATGCCCGCAGGATGGGTTCCGACATCCTGTCCGTGCGTCACGCCCGCAAGCTCGGCACCGAGGCGCTTCTGGCGCGAATACCGGCCGGCAAGCGCTACTACCTGACGCTTGACATCGACGCCTTCGATCCATCGATTGCACCGGGCACGGGCACGCCGAGCCACGGCGGATTTCTTTATTATGAAGTGCTGGAGCTGCTCGACGGTCTGGCAAGGCAAGGCGACATCGTCGGCATCGATCTGGTGGAGGTTGCGCCGGACTATGACCCGACCGGTTCCACAAGTACCCTTGCGGCTCAGGTTCTCATGAACACCATCGGCAGGGTTCTGCATCACCGCCAGACATGAAAAACCCCGCCGCCCGGAGTGAACCGGCCGACGGGGTGAAATTTCGCGACTGGATGCTCAGAGGCCGTCGAACAGTGCGGTGGAAAGATACCGTTCTGCGAAGGACGGAATGATCACCACGATGTTCTTGCCTTCCATGCCTTCGCGCTGACCGACGCGGATGGCGGCGGTGAGCGCGGCGCCGGAAGAAATGCCCACCGGCAGGCCTTCGGTCTTTGCCACTTCCCGGGCCATGGCGAAGGCGTCTTCGTTGGCGACGGTCTGGACTTCATCGTAGACGGAGGTGTCGAGCACGCCCGGCACGAAACCGGCACCAATGCCCTGGATCTTGTGCGGACCGGGCTGGCCACCGGAAAGCACGGGGCTGTCGGCCGGTTCGACGGCAACGACATGAAGGCCCGGCTTGCGTTCCTTCAGCACCTGGGAAACGCCGGTGATGGTGCCGCCGGTGCCGATGCCGGAGACGAAGACGTCAACGCCACCATTGGTGTCGTTCCAGATTTCTTCCGCGGTGGTGTTGCGGTGGATTTCAGGGTTGGCGGCGTTTTCGAACTGCTGCGGCATCACCGCGCCGTCGATTTCGCTGATCAGTTCCTCGGCGCGGGCGATTGCACCCTTCATGCCTTTTGGCCCTTCGGTCAATTCCAGCTCGGCGCCCAGGATCTTGAACATCTTGCGGCGTTCCACCGACATGGTCTCCGGCATTACCAGGATAAGCCGGTAGCCCTTGGCGGCAGCGACAAATGCCAGCGCGATGCCTGTGTTGCCGGAGGTCGGCTCGACGAGCGTGGTCTTGCCCGGAACGATCTGGCCGGCCTGCTCCATCGCTTCGATCATCGCAACGCCGATCCGGTCCTTGACGCTGGAAATCGGGTTGAAGAACTCAAGCTTTGCCAGGAGGTTGCCCTTGACACCGTGCGCCTTGGCCAGCCGGTCCAGCCGGACGATCGGTGTATCGCCGATGGTCTCGGTGATGGAGGAATAGATTTTTCCGCGACCACTGGTCTTGATCGTCATGGCAGGTCTCCCAAGTTGGCCGGATCTTCTTCCGCCGGCATCGTTCGACTATCGGAGCGATAAGATAGTACGGGTTTCGGCAAGTTATAAGGGGCCGAAAGCACCTTTGCGATCCTGCGGGTAAAACCTTTTTCCAGAAAAGCTTCAGGTCTTGGAAAAGAGCAGGTCCGGCAGATCCGCCATTGCCTCGAACAGGACGGCCCCGGCGCCCTGCATGGCCTCGCGGTCGCAGGCGGGATCCTCGACAAAGGCATAGACGCGCATGCCCGCTGCCCTGGCTGCCAGAACGCCGGGCAGGCTGTCCTCGATTACCGTACAGTTTTCCGGGGCGTGGCCCATGGTGCGTGCTGCCAGCAGGAACACATCCGGCGCGGGCTTGCCGCGCTCGCAGTCCTGTGCGGAAAACAGCCGGCCTTCCAGCCGGGGCAGCAGACCGGAACTGCCGAGCGTTGTGCGCATCTTTTCATATTTGCCGGAAGACCCGACGCAATAGGCGACGTCGCGCCGGTCGAGTTCGTCCAGCACGCCGGCGACGCCTTCGATTGCCGGAACACCCGCCTTGAAGCTCTCCAGATCGCGCAGCCGAACCTGGTCCGGCCAGTCGGCAGGCAACACCTGACCTGTCAGCTCTTCGATCATGGACTGGACGTCTTCCAGTGTCCGTCCCATGAACCTGCGCTGACACTCCGGCCCGGTCATCGGAACGCCAAGCTCGCTGATGATCGCGGCCATGTTGGCGTTGGCCATGCGTTCCGTATCAACCAGAACGCCGTCGCAATCGAATATGATCAGCTCGGACATCACGCGCGGCCAGTCGAACCGAAACCGCCGGACCCGCGCTCGGTCTCCGAGAGGACCTCGACTTCGACAATGTCCGCCTGCAGAACAGGTGCAATCACCATCTGGGCGATCCGGTCTCCCCGTGAAATCTCGAAGGGGCCGTCACCGAGATTGATCAGGATCACCTTCACCTCGCCGCGGTAGTCGGCATCAATGGTGCCCGGCGTGTTCAAGACGGTGACGCCATGTTTGGCGGCAAGGCCTGACCGGGGGCGAACCTGAGCCTCGAAACCCGCGGGCAGAGCCATGGCAAGACCAGTTGGCACCAGGGCACGGGCACCAGGTGCTAGGGTTATAGTGCCGTCAACGGCTGCCAGAAGGTCAAGTCCGGCAGCCAGAATCGACTGGTATGCGGGCAGTGGCAGATCGCGACCGTGCTCCAGTCGCTTCAGTTCCAGGGTAACAGGCATTGAAAGTGTCCGGCAGTGAGCGTTGCTGGCGAGTGACGATATTCGCCGGTCCGTGTCAAGGCTGGCGGACATTCACGAAACTTCGCATAAAAATCAGATATCTACTTGAAGTCGTAATCTTCACCTGAAACACTCTGACGCATCGTAACGTGCCAGCGATTGGGAGATTGGCAACATGAGACGATTGATTTTTGCATTTACCACCGGGTTGATGCTGGTTGTTGCACCGGCTGCCTTCGCCCAGACCGTCGGCTATGCCGACGCCATCAAGATCCTGGCCGCCAGCTGTGGCAAGGACATCGAATCCTATTGCAAGTCCGCGACACTGGCCAACAACGGCATCACTCAGTGTCTTGAACAGAATCAGTCCAAGGTCTCGGAAAAGTGTAACGCCGACCGTCTGGTCGTGACTTCACTCATTCAGGCACGGCTGGCGGCCCAGGCGGAAGCGCCCAAACTGTGCCAGCGCGATGCCGCGCAATATTGCAAGGGCGTCAAGGCCGGTGCGGGCCATCTTCTGCGCTGCCTGCTGAAGGCCCAGCCTTCCGTCAGCGAAAAATGCAACACGGCCATTGACCTGGCCGGCTACCGCTAACTCGGCACCGGGAGATTTTTCATGAACAAGATACTTCTGGCCGGTTTGTCGGCCGCCTTTCTCGCCGTGTCCGCTTCGGGCCTTGCAGCCCAGACCAAGCTGAGCCGCAACGAGATCATCAACTCCCTGCAAGGGGCCCAGCAGAAGGTCGACCTTACGGCCGATGAACTGCAGAAGGCAGCGCTGGAAAATATCCAGAAATATCCGGGTGCAAACGCTCCCAATACCTTGCCGCTTGCCGACAAGCTGGCCTCTCTGCGCCAGTTCAACGTGGAAATCACGTTCGATTTCGACAGCGCGCGCATTCGCCCGGAATCCTATGAAACCGTTGGCCTGATCGCGGATGCCCTGCACACGCCTTATCTGCAGGGGCAGACTTTCTTCATCGTCGGTCACACGGATGCAAAGGGTGCACGCGAATATAACCTGGAACTTTCGCTGAAACGGGCGCAGGCGGTGCGTGAAGCACTGGTGACCACATTCCGCGTACCGGGCGACTATCTCTTCGCTGTGGGCCTGGGTGAGGAACAGCTGCGCGATCCGTCCAAGCCGGATGCCGCCATCAACCGGCGCGTTCAGCTGATCAACCTGGGTTACAGGTAACGGCCGCTCAGGCGGGTTTGGGCCAGGCGTTCTGAAGCCCGCCTGATACCGGCAAGCAAGGACACATACCGCTCCCGTAAGCGGAAGCGGTATGACTGAACAGTGGAAATCGAAGGCAGGGATTGTTCACATGTGTCGAACGAGCCTTCTTCCCTTTCTGGTCTAATCCTTCCGGACGAATAGCTTATCTTCTCGGGTAGAAACAATTCTCCCGAGGAGTGGTCCCATGACGGCTACACCAAACCGTATTTCGCCCGTCTTTTTTGCCCACGGTGCGCCAACCCTGGCACTTGAAGACACCGCTGCCAGCCGGTTCCTGAAGAGTTTTGCCGCAAGCCAGCCACGCCCCAAGGCAATCCTGATCCTGTCCGCGCATTGGGAAACAGACGGTTTGAAGCTGTCGGCACCGGGACCGCTGCGGACCTATCATGATTTCCGCGGTTTCCCGCGCCCGCTCTACGAGATCTCCTATCCCGCAAAGGCCGATGTGGATCACGTCGACGAAGCGGCACGCCTCCTGGAAGCTGCCGGCCACGATGTGGAACTCGACAGTCACTGGGGGCTTGATCACGGGGCCTGGGTGCCGCTGTCGCTTGCCTATCCGGATGCCGACATTCCGGTCGTGGCGATGTCCCTGCCGCACGGCAGCACGCCCGCATCCGTCTATGCCCTTGGCCAGGCGCTGGCACCGCTCAAGGACAAGGGCGTGTTGCTGGCAGGGTCCGGCAGCACCACGCACAACCTGCGTGAATTCGGGCCGCAAGGCTCGCCAACGCCTGTGTGGGCGTCTGATTTCGACCGCTGGCTGGACGATGGCCTCAAGTCCGGATCGATCGGATATTTCGACGATATCCAGAGCGCTCCGAACTTTCGCCGCAACCACCCGACGGACGAGCACCTTCTGCCGCTGTTCTTCGCCTTTGGCGCAGGCGGAACGGATGCAAAGGCCCAGCTTCTCCATAGAAGCTACGAGTACGGCTCCATCAGCATGAGCTACTTCCGCTTCGCAGCCTGACCAGCCCCATCGACCGCCCCTGCTCCGGCAGGGGCGCAGGCCTGCAGAACGGTTTCGGTGAAAAAAGGCAGAAAGCTGCCGGGCAGAAGCACCCGTCCTTCATCGCGTACGTTTGTGAAACTGTTTGGCTCGGCTCAGTCCGAGCCGAGCGCCTCGGCTGCGCGGGCGATGATCCTGCGGGCTACCTCACCCTTGTCCATTTCCGGCCAGTCTTCGACGCCGTCACGGCTGACGACGCGAATGGTGTTGGCGTCGCCGCCCATGATGCCTGTCTGCGGACTGACGTCGTTCGCGATGATCCAGTCGGCTTTCTTGCGTTCCAGCTTGCCACGGGCATTGTCGATCAGGTTTTGCGTCTCGGCGGCAAAGCCGATCAGCAACCTTGGCCTCAGGTCCGGATGATGACCGACAGTCGCCAGAATGTCCGGGTTTTCCGTCAGCTCCAGCGCGGGCGGTTTGCCGCTGCCATCCTTCTTGATCTTCTGGGCCCCCTCGCTCGCGACACGCCAGTCGGCGACGGCGGCGGCCATGATGGCGATATCCGCCGGCAGATTGCCTTCCACCGCCTTCAACATCGCGGAAGCGGACTCCACGTGGATGACATGGATATTGGCCGGGTCCGGCAGTGTTACCGGGCCGGACACCAGCGTTACCCGAGCGCCCGCTTCATAGGCGGCGCGGGCCAGCGCATGGCCCTGCTTGCCGGAAGACCGGTTGGCAATGTAGCGGACGGGGTCGATCGGCTCATGGGTCGGGCCTGAGGTGATCAGAACATGTTTTCCGGCAAGCGACAGGCTGCCGGCCCGGATCGCCTCTTCCCGCAGCACGGCCTCGGCAGCTGCCACGATCTCCAGCGGCTCGCTCATCCGGCCGGTGCCGGCTTCGCCCCTTTCCGCCATTTCGCCGGATGCTGGGCCGCAAAAGGCAATGCCACGCGCCTTGAGTATCGTCCGGTTACGCTTGGTCGCCTCATGCTGCCACATCTTCGGGTTCATGGCAGGGGCAACCAGAACAGGCTTGTCGGTTGCCAGCAGCACCGCTGTCGCCAGATCGTCGGCAATCCCGTGGGCCATCTTGGCCATCAGATCGGCGGTGGCGGGCGCTATCAGGATCAGGTCGTGGTCGCGGGCCAGGCGGATGTGGCCGACGTCGTGCTCGGCCTGCCGGTCGAACAGGTCGGTGAAGACGGTTTCCGCGGCCAGAGCCCCGGCAGCCAGAGGCGTGATGAATTCTTGCGCGCCTTTCGTCATCACCGGGATCACCCGGGCGCCGCGTTCCTTCAGCCTGCGGATCAGGTCAAGGGACTTGTAGGCAGCGATACCGCCGCTGATGATCAGGACGATCTGTTTGCCGCTCAGCATCTTAACTCAGCACTCCTAGGGTGTCGGCGGATAAGATCAGAATCCGGTGCGGAAATCCCGTGGTGCCGGAGAAATCACCTGTGTGCCTTGCCCGGTGATCTGGTAGACGGCAAGGCCCCGCTGGTTGAGGCCATTGGATTGGAAGCGGAACAATCCGTCAATGCCGATGAAGCCATCGCGGTTGGTGATGATGTTCTGCTGGAAGCGCTGCTGTCCGGCGGAGCGGATCAGGCCCGCGGCCAGCGTGACACCGTCATAGACCAGGCTGGCATTGCGCGGCGGTGCGGAGCCATAGATGCTCTGGTAGCGTTGGGCAAAGGCCAGGAAACCCTTGTCCTCCGGCCCGGCGAACCAGGCACCTGCAAGCACCGGGTTGTTCTTGACCTGGGGAGAGTCCCACTGTCCGGTCCCGAGCAATTTCACATTGCCCAGATTGGCGCCCTGGCTGACCAGGGTCTGCACGACAACCGCCGGCACACCGCCCCCGGCCGGTACGAACAGGGCGTCTGCATTGTTCAGAACCGATTTCAGCGCCGTGGTCTTGGCAACAAGATCGGATGTGTCCGATCCGTTCATGGAATAGCGCTGGATCGATGCGATCCTGCCTGCTCCGCGGCCGACTTCCTGGCGGAACGCCGCCTCGACGATGGCACCATAGGAGCCTTCGGGGATCAGGGCGGTATAGGAATGTCTCTTCTGGCTGTTGGCATAGCCGACGACCCGTTTCACGTCGCTTTCCGGCAAGAAGCTGAGCAGATAGACGCCCCGGGATGCGACGGAGGTGTCGGTAGAGAAGGCAATGACCGGAACGCCTGTTGCCCGCGCAGCCTGCGCAGCGCCGGATACCGCAGGTGAGAACACCGGGCCAAGGATCAGTTCCGCGCCTTCCGAAATGGCAGCCTGCGCTGCCGCGCGTCCGCCTTCGGACGTGCCGCCGGTATCTTTCACCAGCAACTGCACATCCGCGCTCGGGAAGTTCTGCAGCGCCAGTGAGGCGGCGTTCTTGAAAACCGTACCGATGGAGGCATTGCCGTCGGAGCTTGCCAATGGCAACAGCAATCCGATGCGCACCCCGCCCGTGCCGATGATTTCACCAGTCGGTTGCGGCTGGGCACTTGGCTGGATCTGGTCACCCGGTAGAGAGCCGAGCGTGGACCCCATGCAGCCACCCAGCAACATCGTGCTGGCTCCAGCCAGCGCCGTTTTCAAGAAAACACGTCTGTGCTGTTGCACGATGTCGCCCCGTCTTGCACTTGCCATATTTGTTGGTTCACCCTTTGGGAAAGACTTACGTATTCGCTACAGGCCTGTAAAGATTTAGTGGCCTTTCAATGGCATATCGGCCCGATCAACGGTGGATTTGCCTTGCATCGGTTGTATTGAAAGGCTAGCGCAAGGGCGCAAACGGAGCCGATGCTGCAATTCGCGGCGGACAAGAGGAAAGGCGACATGGTCAAGGAAACAGCCGGGCCGGCTGCGGACAAGAACCGCTACAGCCTCTCCGAACATGTCTTCACTGCACCCAATCTGGAACCCGCGCTCTACATCGTGTCCACGCCGATCGGCAACCTCGGCGATATCACCGTCAGGGCCCTGGAAACGCTTGCTGCAGCAAGCGTAATCGCTTGCGAGGATACGCGGGTCACGGCAACGCTCACCCAGCGGTTTTCGCTGAAAACACCGCTTCTCCCGTATCACGAACACAATGCCGACAAGCAGCGGCCGAAGATCCTGGAAGCTCTGGCGGAAGGCCGCGCCGTGGCACTGGTGTCCGATGCTGGCACGCCCCTGGTTTCCGACCCGGGCTACCGGCTGGTGCGTGATGTGGTCGCAGAAGGGCATAAAGTCATCCCGATCCCAGGTGCGTCGGCGCCGCTGGCTGGCCTTGTCGCGGCGGGTCTGCCGAGCGATACGGTGCTTTTCGCCGGCTTCCTGCCTCAAAAGGGAGGCCCGAAGACCCGGCGGCTGGAAGAACTGGCCAAGGTCCCTTCGACGCTGATTTTCTTTGAATCGCCCCACCGCACCGCCGCGACCCTGGCGCTTATGGCGGAACTGCTCGGCCCCGGCCGCGAAGCCGTCGTTGCGCGCGAGCTGACCAAGCGGTTCGAAACCTTCGAGCGTGGCAGCCTGGAAGACCTGAGCACCCGGTTCGAGGGCCGGCAGGTCAAGGGTGAAATCGTCATTCTTGTCGGTCCGCCGGAAGACAAGCCGGAAGCCGAGGTGGACGATCTGGATGCCTTGCTGAGTGAGGCGCTCACCGAAATGCCGGTCAGTGCCGCGGCCAAGAAAATCTCGAAAGCGACGGGGCTTGACCGCAACGATGTCTATAAACGCGCGCTGGAACTGAAGGCGGACGACGCCTGATGGCACGTCGTCCCGGCGGAGCCGGAAGGCAACCGGCAGAAACCGATCGCCGCCGCCGGGCACATGCCCTGGGCCTTTCTGCCGAAACCCTTGCCGCCTGGTACCTGCGCCTCACCGGCTGGCGCATTCTCAAGCGCCGCTACAAGACAAAGGCTGGCGAGATCGATCTCATCGCCAAACGGCGCAAGACAGTCGCCTTCATCGAGGTCAAGGCCCGCAAATCGCGGCAGGCGGCGCTGGAAGCCGTCACGCCCGCCAGCCAGAAGCGCATCTCGCGTGCCGCGAAGATCTTCGTCACGGAACACCCGAAGGCCGGGTTCTTCACCCTGCGCTTCGATATTATCGTCGTCCGGCCCCGCGCGTTGCCCGAGCGGATCGTGAATGCGTTTCAGGCCTGGGAGTAAATTGATGGAATCTTACTTCGCTAAGCTTATGGAGATCTGGGGGAAATCAAAATAATTTTGAAAATCACTAGCAAGCTACTTTACGTAATTGCTACGCTAAGGTGATGACTTAAATCGATTCCGTTCGAGCAGTGAATGCCGATTGAACTAAGTGAGTTAATGAATCTGGCGATGCGGAAAAAACCTCACCTTTTCGTAGGTGAGCTGCCACGTCCTGTCGCGAACTATCTCTCTGTTAATCCTGGACTGGTTTATCTCGGCTCTTCAGAACTTTTTCACATTGTTCAGAAGCATAATGACATTACTCAAGAAGAAATTCAATATTTACACATCGTTATTAGAAAAGGTGAGTATTATGAGGACAAAAATAGAAGAAATTGCGTAACTATCATTTGGTGTAAGCCTGAAACAAATGATTTGTACATAGTTGGTCTAAAGGCGCCGAATTCTGGAGAAGTTTGGGTTCAAACAATGCATCGTATTACTCCCGCAAAGGCGGAAAAACGGAAGCGAAAGTACAAGTTACTTCACCCTTAAAAGACGGACACCCCCGGGCAGGGGGTGTCAATCATTTCTTCGTACCGATAGGGCCTGCCGTGAACCCTATGTAGCACACACGCCTGCCCAGAGGCGCGGTTACGGCTAGCAGAATTATACCGTGTCACAGCACGAAGCGACCATTACCTAAACGGCGGGATGGCAATCGAATCATAGTATATTTCCATTTTCCTGTGAATCCCCATAATTCACACCCGTGAACTGTGAATAAGAAAAATAGTTTCAAGGTTAAACACTGTTTAAACGAAGATCTTCTTGACACCGGGTAAGCACAGGTTTCGGCAACTGTAAATCGCCGAAGGATTCCTCAATGCTCCCCCTCTGGACAAAGCCGACTGCGCACCGCATATCTGGACCAATCGTTCTGAAAATCCCAAAGGCGCTCAAGCGGCGCCGCCCGCCGGGAGTTGCCTCATGGCTTTGAAAGTTGCGGTCCAGATGGACCATGTTTCGTCCATCAACATTGCCGGCGACAGCGCCTTCGCAATGATGCTGGAAGCACAGTCTCGCGGACATGAACTTTATCACTACACGCCGGACCGTCTGGCGATGCGCGGTGACGAAGTGTTCTGCGCACTGGAGCCGATCGAAGTGCGCGATGTGAAGGGTGATCATTTCACGTTGGGTGAAAAGAGCCGGTTCAACATGCGCGAGATGGACGTGGTGCTGATGCGCCAGGACCCGCCGTTTGACCTCTCCTACATCGCCGCGACCCACATTCTGGAAAAGGTCCATCCGGACACTCTGGTGGTCAACGATCCTGCAGCCGTTCGCAACGCACCGGAAAAGCTGTTCGTGACCGAATTCGCCGACCTGATGCCGCCGACCCTGATCACCAAGGACAAGTCGGAAATCGATCTGTTCCGGAAGGAATACGGCGACATCGTCATGAAGCCGCTGTTCGGCCATGGTGGCGCTGCGGTCTTCCGCATCACCCAGGACGACCTCAACTACGGCTCGCTCTACGACTTCTTTGCCGCGACCTTCCGCGAGCCCTGGGTCATCCAGCAGTTCCTGCCCAATGTGAAGCACGGCGACAAGCGCATCCTGTTGGTTGATGGCCAGTTCGCCGGTGCGGTCAACCGCGTTCCGGCCGCGGGCGACCTGCGCTCCAACATGGTGCGCGGCGGTGCGCCGACCGACAGTGAGCTGACCGAGCGCGAACGCGAGATCTGCGCGCGCCTCGGGCCTTCGCTGAAGGAGAAGGGCCTGATCCTGGTGGGGATCGATGTCATCGACGGCAACCTGACAGAAATCAACGTCACCGCCCCCACCGGCATCCGCGCCATCCGCAATCTCGGCGGACCGGATGTGGCTGGCATGGTCTGGGACGTGCTGGAGGCAAAGGTGAAGGGCTGAGCTGCCCTTTCCGCCAGCCTGTTCGAATATCCCCTTGACCTCAATTTAAGTTGAGGTTGTAGAGCTTTTTCTCCTTTCAAATCCCAAGGAGAAAAAGCATGAAATCGGACACGGAATTCCGGCCTATCTACCGCGTCGACCGCTTTGAAGTGCCGCTTGAGGCGCGCGACGTTCTGCTGGAACGGCTCAATGTCATTCGCGGCCTGCTTCAGAACATCGAAGGGTGCCGCCAGAACCTTGTGCTTGAGCAGCCTTCCGGCGAGGGGATGGCAACATTCGTCACCTTTGTCGAATGGCAGAACGAAGAGGTTTTTCTGGAGGCAAAGGCCCGGATTGCAGATGAATACCGCAAGGCCGCGTTCGACCCGCAGGCCTTCCTGCAGCAAATCGGCGCAAAGGCGGTCATGGCGAACATGAACGCTGTCTGATGTCTGATGGCACGAACGGAAATACCTGCATGCGGAGGCCGCGCGCACAGCCCGCGCCGAGGCGAAAAAAAACCTCCGCATGGGGGTGCGGAGGTATAAAGAGTTTGTGCTTAGACAATGCAACAGAGGGCCTACTCGGCAGCCTCTGTATGTAAAACCCGTTCCGCATGGAATCGTTCCTTGGAAAAACGTGATTCACGTGAAATTTTTCAAGTTTCTACTTCAGGGTGTCGTTATCGTATTGAAAAGACGGGATTAATCCGGCCGAGGACGCTCAAGATTTTTTTCCATTGATTCCCGCTGAAACCCCGGATCGCGCTGTCAGCAAGGCGCAACACCCGGAAATGGCGTGACTTTTCGTGTTCCCCTGGGGCACGTAGCTTGGCAGGGCGGCCACTCCTTCGGGCCGTGCAAACAAGATCAACTTCTGAGCCGGGTCCGGGCTTTGCTGCGTCGGAAAAAGAAAAATCTGGACCGCAGGACAAAACAAAGGCCGCTTTCCCGAAGGACAGCGGCCTTTCAGAAGCAACCTGCAAGTGGGATTATTCGGCTGCTTCAGTCTTGATGACGCCGCGGCGGATCTGGTCTTCCTCGATCGATTCGAACAGGGCGCGGAAATTGCCTTCGCCAAATCCTTCGTCACCCTTGCGCTGGATGAACTCGAAGAAGATCGGGCCGATCACGGTCTTGGAGAAGATCTGCAGCAGGATCTTGGTCATGCCGCCGTCGATCACACCCTCACCATCGATCAGGATGCCGTGCCGCTTCATCCGCTCGATCGGCTCGTCGTGGCCGTTCACCCGGGCATGGGACATCTCGTAATAGGTTTCCGGCGGGCCGGGCATGAACTTCAGGCCGTTGTCCGCCAGAAGGTCCGTGCTCTGGTAGATGTTGTCCGTGCCGACAGCAATGTGCTGGATGCCTTCGCCGTTGTACTTCTTCAGGTATTCCTCGATCTGGCTGGTATCGTCCTTGGATTCGTTCAGCGGAATACGGATCTTGCCGCAAGGGCTGGTGATCGCGCGGCTGACGAGACCGGTGATCCGCCCGTCGATGTCGAAGAAATGGATCTGCTTGAAGTTGAACAGGTCGCGGTAGAAGTCCCACCACTTGTCCATGTTGCCGCGATAGACGTTGTGGGTGAGGTGGTCGAGATAGTAGAAGCCGACGCCCTGCGGCTTGGGGTCGAACTCGCCCAGCCAGTTGAATTCACTGGAATAGGCCGAGCCTTTGGCGCCGTAGGTATCCACGAAATAAAGCAGCGAGCCGCCGATGCCGACAATTGCCGGAACATCCAGGGTCTTGTCGTCGCCTTCATAAGGCGTCGCGCCTTTGGCAACCGCATGCTCGAACGCCTTTTGCGCATCGACGACGCGCCAGGCCATGGCAGGTGCACACGGGCCGTGCGTGTCGACGAACTTCATGCCGAAGCTGCCCGGTTCGGCATTCAGCACGTAGGTGACGTCACCCTGACGATAGAGCGTGATGTTCTTGCTCTTGTGCTTTGCAACGGGGAGGTAGCCCATCTTGCGGAACAGTTCGTCCAGCTTTTCCGGTTCCGGATGGGCGAATTCGACAAATTCGAAGCCATCGGTCCCTGCCGGATTTTCAGACGTGATCTGTGCCGGCGGCGCGTCGTGCGGGAACGGTCCCATGAAAGTCCTCCTCGGTAAAACGGGTCATTGCAACCAGAATGCCGCGAAGGACGCGCAGTGTGTGTGCAATCCACGTGTTTTCGCGTAAGATGATGCACGAAACATGCAGGATATTTCGGAGTGACGCATGACGATTGCGCTGGATGGCTTTGATGTGAAGTTGCTCGCCGCCTTGCAGAACAATGCCGCCCTCACCAATGCCGAGTTGGGCGACGTGATCGGCCTGTCCGCAAGCCAGGTTTCCAGGCGGCGGCAGAAACTGGAAGAAGCGGGTATCATCCGCCGGTACCGGGCGGCGCTGGATCCGGAAGCCCTGGGGCTGATGGTGACGGCCTATGTCGGCGTGACGCTTGGCGCGCATTCCAGGGAAAACGCCCGCAAGTTCCGCAACATGGTGACCGCCATGCCGGAAGTGCAGGAGGCCCACACGCTGACTGGCGATGTCGATTACATGCTGAAGATCGTGGTGCCGGACCTGAAGGCGCTCAGCCACATCATCAACGACGAACTACTGCCTCAGGAGGCGGTCCATCATGTGCGCTCGTCCATTGCCATGGAAACCTTGAAGGACGACAATCTGCTGCCGCTGAAATGACCGCTCAAAGCCCCAGCCAGCCCATGAGATCGGTCCAGAAATCCTTGCGCAGGCCTTTGAGATCCGGTGCCGGGTTGCCGTATGGGTCCGCCAGGCAGACATCGGAAAACCCGGTCTTGCCGGAGAGAAGACATCGCTCCGGTTCACAGGTGATCGTGTCGGAGAGATAGATCCGTTTTCCCGCAAAGGTCTTGAACGCGAGTTCCGGTTTGTCCTGCCTTGTTCCCGAGGTGAAGACATAGGTCGGAAACTCGCTGCCGCGCGGCTGGCCGCGGTCCTGGATCGCATGGATGTACAGCAGGCTTCCGGGTGCGTCTTCACGCGAACAGCCCTTGATGTTGAAGGCATAAAGATTGCCGGTCGTGCTTTCGCCTGCATCGGCAAGCGTGCGCGAATAGGCGCTCAGCAGATCCTCCTGCCAGATCTTGCGGTAGGTATCGGCCTCGTCGTTCAGCGACAGGGCATGCGCACTCCCGCATCCCAAAGTCCCGGCGATGAGGCAGTATCGCAGGGAAAGACTGCGGACTGAGGCGAGGAAGTTCAAGATTGTTCTCGTTGTTGTCTGGAAGACAAGCTTTGTGGATTGGAGAAGTGTGTCCGAGTGTAACGCAAACTTGCGTCCCTTGCAGAAAATCCCATTTGATAGTGCAACCGTGATTTAAGCCGCTCCACGCGGCAATTTTAAGGAGCCGAATATGTTCGACGCAAAATCCTTGCTGGATCAGTTTCTGGGGACCCAGGGCGGTGGTCAATCCGGCCAGCGCGGGACTGCCCGCAAGGGCGGATCCGGTGACCTCCTGTCCCAGGGCAAGGATTTTCTGTCGTCACAGGGCGGCGGTCTGGCGCTCGGCAGCCTGGCCGGTCTCATGCTTGGCAGCAAGAGCGGGCGCAAGCTCGGCAAGAAGGCGGTCACCTATGGCGGCCTCGCACTGGTTGCCGGCCTTGCCTACAAGGCCTACCAGGGCCACAAGGCCAACCAGCAGAACGCGCCGCGCCCGCAGTATCCGGCCGATGATCCGATCCCGTTGGAAGCGCCGCGCGGCACCGCCTTCGATCCGTGCGAGCATCCGGGCGGCGAACATCAGGCCGCAATCGCGTTGTTGACGGCAATGATCTCCGCCGCAAAGGCCGACGGTCACATTGATCGCGACGAACAGGACCGGATTTTCGACAAGATCGACGAGGCCGGACTGGACAGCGAGGCGAAGGCGTTCCTGATGGACGAATTGCGCTCGCCGCTTGATCTGGACAAGGTCGTGGCCAGTGCAACCTGTGAGGAGACCGCGGCCGAAATCTACGCCGCGTCGCGTCTTGCCATTGATCCGGATCACCCGGCGGAAAAGGCCTACCTGCAGATGCTCGCGGCCCGGCTTGGTCTGGAGGACGGCCTCGTTCAGGAGATCGAATACGCCGTTCGCGAAGCGCAGATGGCGGGATGACCATCAGTAAAGCGTAAATAAAATCGGGCGTCCCGTGACCACAGATCACGGGACGCCCTGAATAACCGGCACATGCCGCGCGGCCGTCGAAAAGGCAAGCCGCGAAGCGAGCCTAAAGGCACGCAGCCCTGTGGGGGAGCCGCACACCACCCCTGGCCGGCTATTTCCCGGTGTTCTCCTCAATCAGCTCGATGGCGCGCTTGTAAAGCCCTGTGCCGTCCATGCCTTTCTCGTCCATCTCGGCGATCCATTTTTCAATCGTCGGTGCCGAGGCTTCCTTCCAGCGGGCAACCTCTTCCGGCGGAAGGACAATCATCGTCGCCCCCTTCTCGATCGCTTCGTCGCGAGGTTTGGCATCGTCCCGCTGCATCTGCCCACCTGCGAATCCGGACAGTTCAAGACCAGAGTTCTTGTCGATGATCGCCTTCAGGTCGTCGGGCAGTCCGTCATAGGCGGCCCGGTTCATGCCCAGCACGAAGGTTGCCGTGTAAAGAGCATCGTCACCGAAGTCCGTGTGGTTGCTGACGAGTTCGTTGATCTTGAGCGCACCGGTCACCTCCCACGGCACCACGGTGGCATCGATAACGCCCTTGGACAGGGCTTCCGGAACCGCCGGCACAGGCATGCCGACAGGTGTTGCCCCGAGTGAACTGAACATGTCGTTGGTCACCCGCGTCGGGGCCCGCAGCTTCACGCCGTTCAGACCGTCAAGCGAGTCGATCGGGTCCTTGGAGTGGATGAGCCCGGGTCCATGCACCCAGAGCCCCAGAACCTTCATGTCCTTGAAGTCCTGGTCCAGCATGGTTTCTTCCGCCAGTTGCCAGAAGGCACGCGACACGGCCTCGGCATTGGTCATGACGAAGGGCAGTTCGAAGACTTCCGTCCTTGGAAAGCGGCCGGGCGTATAGCCAGGCAAGGTCCAGACGATGTCGGCGATGCCGTCGATGGCCTGGTCGACCAGTTCCGGCGGCTTGCCGCCAAGCTGCATGGCGGGGAAATGCTGGAACTCGATCCGCCCGCCAGATTCTTCCTCGATCCTGGCCATCCACGGTTCAAGGATGTTCTTCGGCACACTGGCTTGCGCCGGCAGCATCTGGTGCAGCCGCAGCGTGACCTCCGCTGCCACGGCCTGGCCCGCCGTAAGGCTCAGTGAAAGCGCGGCCACGGCAACCGCTCCCACGGTGAGCGCACCTGCGGCCACCGATCTCATCATCCGGTACTTCGACATGGTTTCCTCCCTTGTTCGAAATCGTTTCCTCACGCCTGCTCGTCCGGCAGATGCACCACCAGTCCGTCGAGCGCACCGGTCAGCCTGATCTGGCAGGACAGGCGGGATGTTTCGCGCAAGTCGGCGGCTGCGCATTCCAGCATGATTTCCTCGCCGTCCGTGCGGGCACCGGTCCTGTCGCTCCACGCCTCGTCCACGTAGCAATGGCAGGTGGCGCACATCATGGCGCCGCCGCATTCGGCAAAGATGCCATCGACCCCGTGGCTGACAGCCGTTTCCATGACGCTCGCCCCTTCTCTCGCTTCTATGGTCTTCCGGCTGCCGTTCGGCTGGACGAAGGTGATCTGCACCATGCGGTTTTCCTTTCAGCCGGCTCTAACCCGGCCCGGTTGGTTTCTTTTTGTCAGCTCAGTTTGACGGGCAGGTTCAGGGGGCCACGGAAACCGAAACCGCTCCAGACAACGTCTTCGGGCTTGTCCAGCGTCATGCCGGGGAACCGTTCGAACAGCATCGGCAGCATGATTTCCCCGACAGTCCGCCGCGAGATATGGGCACCGGCACAATGGTGCGGGCCGCTGCCGAAGGCCTGATGCGGCGCTTTCTTTCGAAAGACGTTGAAGGATTCGCCGTCCTCGTAGAGATCCTCGTCGCGATTCGCCGATGCCTGGATGGTCATCAGCGTCACGCCTTCGGGAATGTCGATGCCGTCGATTTCCAGATCCCGCGTCGCCCGGCGAGACGACGCCTGGATCGGCGCGACCCAGCGGACACCTTCCTCGAATGCATCCGCCCAGGCGTCCTGCCGCTTCACTTCCTCAAGCTGGTCCGGATTGGTCAGCAGGCCATAGATGATGGTTGCCAGCGCATCGCGCGGCTCGTTGATGCCGCCACCGATGGCAATCTTGATGTTGGCGTAGATCTGGCTTCTGGGGATCGGGTCGCGGGCATTCAGCATGACGGAGAACGCGGAGTTGTTGGGCTCTGCCAGATGCCGGGCAATCAGGCTGTCGAACACGGCATCCATTTCGGCATTGGCCGCATCGGACCGGGCAAATGGTTCATCCGCGAAGCCGAAATTGCCGGCGCCGTCGATCAGCACCTGCGACCAACGCTGCATGTCGGTGTCGCCGACTTCGTCTAGACCCAGGATGTGCGCCAAGATCCGTGCCGCCACCGGTCCGCACAGGTCGGTGAAAAGGTCCACCGTTTCGCCCCGTGGGAGCCGGTCGAGATACTCCGCGGCAATCTTGCGGTAGAGATCGGCCCAGTCTGTCTTGATGACTTTGGGCGAGAAAGCCGGCTGCATGGCCATGCGCTCGCGCCGGTGTTCCTCGCCGTCCTTGCGCATCAGCGTGTGGGCCAGAAAGGCGCGCCGCATCGGTGTGACAGGATCGTCCGAACTGTAAAGCTCGGGATCGTCCTTCACCATCTTGGTGTGTTTCGCCTTGGTCAGAAAGATACGGTTTGCCGCCGGAACCTGAACGATCGGCGTTTCGGCCCGCATCCGCTTGTAGATCGGATAGGGGTCGCGCGTCAGGTCCGCAAGCGTCAGCGTTTCGTCGACAGGTGCGACCGCCATCTGCCTTCTCCTCCCAAATCCGGCACTGACGGCAGGTTAAGCGGGCGGAATAAAATCAGGCAATACGATTGACTTTATAGTTGTCATCGAATTTTTTGATTTTACAAATCGTGGCGAGTGTTCTTGCCGGATCCGGGAGGAAATTGCCGATGCCGGGCGATCCGTTGGAAGTCGATTTTCGGGCGCTGCAGGTTCTGGTCTGGGTGCACCAGCTCCGTTCGTTCACGCGTGCGGCGGAAGAACTCGGCGTCAATCAGTCAGCGGTCAGCTACACGATCAACAAGCTGCGGGACGTGTTTCAGGATCCGCTGTTCGTCCGCCAGGCCCGTCGGCTCCACCCGACACAACGCTGCGAAGATATCGTCCATCAGGCGAAACGGTTGACGGCCGAGTTCCGGCAACTGGTCGCTCCGCCGGATTTCGATCCGAAGACGGCGGCGCAGACCTTCACCATTGCCTGCAACTTCTATGAACGCGTCCTGATCATTCCGGAAATCGTTCATTTTCTGAAGCGCGAAGCGCCCAACCTGGACCTGGAGATCATCGATGCGTCGGGGATCGGTCACGAGCGGTTGCTGCGCAATGAGGCGGATCTCCTGCTTGGTCCGTTCGAACGGTCGGACCCGCATTTCTACAGGCGCGACCTCTATCAGGATCGCTACGTCTGCCTGCTCGATCCGGAGCATCCGAAAGCCGGAGCGGCACTGAGCCTGGACGATTATCTGGACCTCGACCACGTGCTCGTCACCTACGGCGGTCAATGGCGGTCGCGCTATATCATCGAGCTTGAGCGCATGAACAAGGACTTGAAAGTCGCCCTGCGCGTGCCGAGCCCGGCCGGGCTGGAGCGTCTGGTCGCGGGATCGAACCTCGTCGCCACGGTGCCGGAACGGCTGTCCAGATCAGTTGCGGATGGACTTCATGTGGTTCCCTGCCCGGTGGAAACGTCGGTCACGATCAGCCTCGTGTGGACCACGCTCAACCACCGCGGACCGCTGCACATGTGGGTGCGCGACATGGTCTACCGGCTGAACACACGAACCCGGAAGGCGGATGATCCGTCTTCCGGGCTGGGTATCTCGCGGTAACAGGCTTTCAGCCAGTTTCCGTCATGCGGGGTTCGGCCCGACGTAATGCGACGATGGCCGGATCAACTTTCCGGTTTCCTGCTGTTCCAGAACATGGGCGCACCAGCCCGGTGTCCGGCCGACGGCAAACAGCGGCGTGAACAGGGTCCGGTCGATGCCGATCGCGTCCAGCAGGACAGCGGTATAGAACTCCACGTTGGTTTCCAGCGGGCGGTCGGGCTTGGCGGTTTTCAGTGCCGCAAGCGCTGCCTGTTCGATCTCCTCCGCCAGACGCACTTTCGGGTTCTCAGGCCCAAGCAGGCGCAGCCCTGCCTTCAGGACGTCCGCGCGCGGATCCCTTGTCCTGTAGATCCGGTGACCGAAACCCATCAGCCGCTCCTTGCGTGCCAAGGCTTCGCCAATCCAGGCAGCTGCGTTTTCCGGACTGCCGATAGCATCGATCATGTCCAGCACAGGGCCTGGCGCGCCGCCATGCAGCGGTCCGCTGAGGGCGCCCATCGCACCAAGAACGGCCTGTTTCAGGTTCGCCTGGGTCGAGCCGATCACGCGCGCCGTGAAGGTGGAAGCGTTCAGCCCGTGATCCAGGATTGTCACCAGATAGCGATTGAGCGCGGCGGCATGGTCGGCAGGCGGCAGCTCGCCCGTCAGCATGCGCAGAAGATCGGTTGCGGTCTCCAGGGTGCTGTCCGGTGCGATCGGCGTCTGTCCCCTGGCAATCCGGTGAGACGCAGCCAGAAAGACGGGCAATGCGCCGCTGATCGCAATCGCGTCGGGCAGGCCGGTGGACATCGGCAAGGCAGCCAGGCCCAGCTGCATGCGTTCATAAACGCCGAGGCTGGAAGGGGCAGCTTCAAGAGCCGGCATGACGGCAAAGGCAGCCCGCCGGGCTTCACCGAAAGCCTCACGCAGGGACGAAGCCTCAGGCATCTGGAAATCCTGCCACAGATGCCGGACGGCCTCCTCGAAGCTCAGCTTGCCGGCCAGGTCTTCGATATGGCGGCCATAGAGGATGAGGACACCCTTTTGGCCGTCGACATGGCTGAGCATGGTGGTGGCTGCAACAACGCCCTCCAAACCGGCAATCGGGTCCGGCGTCATCCGGGCGGGGTTCGGCGCTTCGGTCATGGCTATCTCCTTTTCTTTCCCGGTCAGATAGAAAGAGAAGATTGCATTGATCAATGTTGATAATTAAAATCAATGTATGAGCAAGCCAATCTACCTGTCCGCCCGTGAAGCCGCCGCCGAACTCGGTGTTCAGCCGGCAACCCTCTACGCCTACGTCAGCCGGGGGCTGATCAATTCCGTTGCCGGTCCGGGCAAGCAGCGCCGCTACGACGCCGTGGATGTGCGCCGCATGAAAGGCCGCAAGGCTGCCGACGACTACTCCGGTGCGCGGCCCCTGACCGGCGACCCGGTGCTGGAAACCGAACTGACGCTGATTTCGGAAGCCGGTCCGGTCTACCGTGGCCGGCCCGCGGTCGATCTGGCGCAAACCTCCACGCTTGAAACTGTGGCCACCCTGCTCTGGGCGTCGCAGGAAGACCCGTTTGCCGAAAGCGCTCCATTGCCCCCGCCCAACCTGCCGGAAGGGCTTGCGCCGCTGGACCGGCTGATGGTCGCCCTTGCCGCCTGGCCGCTGCAGGACAAGGCGGCCTACACCCAGGCACCCAAGCTTCTGCAGGTGAAAGGTGCTGCTCTGCTGCGCTACGCGGTTGCAGCTCTCCTTAACGCAGATCCGGTCGACGTGCCGATCCACACGCAGATTGCCAACGCTTTCGGCGTGTCGTCTTCGGCGAAGAACGTGATCCGGGCGGCGCTGATCCTGTGTGCCGACCACGAGCTCAACACCAGTGCCTTCGCGACGCGCTGCGCTGCCTCCACCCGGGCGCCCCTTCACGCGGCGCTCATTTCCGGTCTGGGGGCCTTTGCCGGTCCGCGCCACGGTGCTGCATCCGACAGGACAACGGCATGGCTGTCCGATGTTGGGCCGGACACCGACATAGAAACCCTGCTTTCGGACCGGTTGAGCCGGGGCGAGCCCCTGCCCGGCTTCGGTCACACAATCTACCGCGGGCCGGATCCGCGCGCCGCATGCCTGCTCGACGTACTTTACCGCAGCGAGCCCGCGCACCCCTTCGTTCAGCGTCTGCCGGGTTTGATTACGGTCGCGCGTGACCTGTTCGGCGAAGCGCCGAACATCGATCTTGCTCTGGCGGCCACACAAAAGACCTATGACCTGCCGAAGGACGCCGGCAAGATCATCTTCTGCGCTGCCCGCATGACCGGATGGATCGCTCATGCGCTGGAGCAATACGCGGCACCGGAACAGATCCGCCCGCGGGCCGCCTATGTCGGCGAGCGACCGGAATAAGCCTGGTAACTTTTGCGGGATGCTTGTATCGGGGCGTCTTTGCGACTACTTAAAACGGGCACCTTCGAGGTGCGTCCCATGGAGATTGGATGTCAGAGATTGCGTGAGCAGGCTCTCTGAAGATCAGAGAGCCTTGAATACATGAACCGGTGCCTTGGCGGGCGCCAGATGACGTGTGTTTAAATCACGAGACAATCCAATGGTACGGAACTATTCCGACTTCTTTCCCGCACGCCCCGGAAACGATGGGCCGGACAAAAACGCTTCACGGCTTCTTTCACTTGGCTGGCGGCCCTATTTTGCACAACAGGTCAACTCCGACGAGCTGACGGCAACACCGCCCGTCCGTGTTGTCGAGGTCCATCGAAACGCGTTTCACGTGGTCGGCGAAGGGCTGGACGAAGCGATCCTGCCTGTCAGGAACGCCACGGTAGGCGACTGGTTGCTGCTGGACCGCGTTCATCCGCCGTCAAGCCGGGTGCTGGAGCGGCAGAGCCTGCTCAAGCGTCGTGCACCCGGAACCGATCGACAGATCCAGCTGATCGCAGCCAACATCGACACGGTGTTCGTGGTGTCTTCCTGCAATCAGGACTTCAAAATCGCCCGGCTGGAGCGCTACATCGCGCTTGCGTTCGAAGCCGGTATCGATCCGGTGATCGTCCTGACCAAGTCGGATCTGGCGAGCGATCCGGAAAACTATGTCGATCAGGCTCGGACGATTTCGAACTCGGTTCCGGTCGTGACGCTGGACGCGCGCGGCGATGAGCCGGGCCTGAAACTCGCGGCCTGGTGCAAACCGGGCAAAACAGTTGCCTTCCTTGGCTCTTCGGGCGTCGGCAAGTCGACGCTAACCAACGCGCTTTCAGGCACCGAGGACATAGCCACGCAGGCTATTCGCGAAGACGATGCCAAGGGCCGTCACACGACGACCCACCGGCAACTCCACGTGGTTCCAGGCGGCTGTCTGGTGCTGGATACACCGGGCATGCGTGAACTGCAGCTGACGGATGTGGCAGCCGGGATCGATGATCTGTTCTCGGATCTGAACGAACTGGCGTCCCGTTGCCGCTTCAATGACTGCCGGCACGAAACGGAGCCCGGTTGCGCCGTTCAGGCCGCGCTGGCGGACGGCACCCTGGAACCTGGCCGGCTGAACAGGTGGCGAAAGCTGAAGGCGGAAGAAGCCTTCAACTCTGCAAGTCTGGCGGAGCGCAGGTCCAAGGATCGGGCATTCGGAAAGATGGTTCGAAGTGTCATGAAGCAGAAGAAGCAGAAAACCTGGGGTCCGGAGTAGCGGGTCTGGAAGGCCAAGGCTTACGTGGCTGCTGACATCCGGGGCCGGGCTCTGCCCGGCCCCGGATCAATGCTTTCCAGCGCACCCGGAGTTGGCAAGCAGCTTGGTCACAGTATCAGCCGCATGTGGACGATCCGCTTGTCGCCGCGCTGTTCCTCATGGGTTTCCGCGAAGCCCGCACGCTGGTACCAGGCCCGGTTTTCGGTCATGAGCACGTTGGTATAGAGCCGGATTTCGCTCAGCCCGAAGTCCGCTGCCCGCCGCCGCGCCCAGTCGAGCAGCTGCCTGCCACGGCCCTTGCCCTGCTCTTCCGGATCAACGGCAATGCTTTCGATCAGGAGATGGCCCGGATGCCGGATCAGAACGAGGCTGGCGGCAAGAGAGGTGCCGGAGCGGAGCACCCAGACGTCGTCCTGCCGGATATGCGCGGCATAATCGGCGGTCATTGGCACGGGAACGGCGTTGATGACCGGGATATAATGCGCATAGGCCCGCCGGGCGAGTTCGGTCATTGCGACTGCATCACCCGGGTTCGCCAGGTCAAAGCCTTCGGAAACCTGTGAGGCGTCCATTACGAATCAAGGCCTTGTTTTCATGAAGGATTCGAAATCGGGAATTCCTTCCGGCATGGTTTCGGTCCTGTCGAAACAGCCGAACGTGCCACCGTCTTTCATGTCTTCGGCAGCAGCAATGAAGGCGCGGTAAGCAAGCCGTGCCAGACCTGCTCCGATGGAGACACGCGTAACGCCCATGTCGCCCAGTTCCTTGCGGGTCAGGTGGAAGTTCTTGCGCCCGGCCAGGACGTTCATCGGTGCTTTCACGGCGGCCAGAACGGCGGCAATCTTTTCCTTGTCCTTCAGCTCCGGTGCATAGACGCAATCGGCACCCGCCTCTGCAAAGGCGTTCAGGCGCTTGATCGTCTCGTCAAGTTCATGCTGCGTCTGGACGGGTCCTTCACTGCGGGCAGTCAGAACGAAATCCGGCGCCAGCCGGTTCTTGGCATCCACCGCAGCCTTGATCCGCTCTACCGCCAGCTCCAGATCGTAGTAGGGATGTTTCGGATCGGTTGTGTAATCCTCGATGGAGCAGCCGGCGAGGCCAACCTCGATCGCTCCCTTGACCGTTGCCGCCACATCGTCCGGGCTGTCGCCGAACCCGTTCTCCAGGTCACCGTTCACCGGCACGCTGGTCGCGGCAATGATGTCGGCGGCATGTCCGAGCGCATCGTCGCGCGTGATCAGCCCTTCGGCATCCTTCACGCCTTGCGTCCAGGCATATCCGGCGCTGGACGTGGCCATCGCGTCAAACCGCAACCCGTCCAGAATGCGGGCTGTGCCGATATCGAAGGGATTCGGCATCAGGAAAGCACGCCCCTTTTCGTGAAGAGCTTTGAAGGCGGCACGGCGTTTGGCTGCGGTCGGCATGGCCGGATCTCCCTTGAGGTGTATTTCGCAAAGATTACCGTTAAAGTTTAAATCGGCAATGCGATCCCTTTATGATGGGTGCGATGTTGCTCAGGTAAGATCCAGTTTAGCCAGAATCGGGGCGCCAGTTTGGAAAAACCGTGATTCCAGCGAAACGCCTTGTCTTTGCGTTCGCAGCGCCGTTTGATGGTGAAAGCGCCAGCAGGCAGATCCAGGGAGGTTGCCATGCCGGAAGATCCCACGACACTTTCAGATTTCAACGACCCGATAACAACAGTTGACCAGCTCGAAACCCATGCCGGAACCGCGCCTGAAAAGGTAAGGGTAAAGGAGATCAAGGCACTGGATAGCCTGTGCAGGCAGTTCATTGCACGATCCCCCTTCTGCCTGATCGCGACGGTTGATCCGGAGGGCGTGATCGATGTGAGTCCCAAGGGGGACCCGGCCGGTTTTGTCACCGTCTTGAGCGACAAATTGCTGGCGATTCCCGACCGCCCCGGAAACCGCCGCCTCGACAGCTACCACAACCTGCTGAAGGACCCGCGCGTCGGACTTATTTTTCTGATCCCGGGCAAGGGCGAGACCTTGAGGGTGTCGGGCACAGCCCGCATTGTCCGAGATGCCTGGCTTCTGGAGCGGATGCGGGTAGGGGGCAAACAGCCGGCGATGGCGCTGGCAGTGGAAATCACCCGGGCATTCATGCATTGCCCGAAGGCCATGGTCCGCTCGAAGATCTGGCAACCGGAAAGCTGGCGCAAAGCTGATGACCTGGGCGACATCGGCGATGCGATGATCCGGCATGGCAAGCTGAAACAGACCCCGGAGGCGCTTCTGGAAGAAGCGACCTCCGAAGGCTTGCTCAGGCTTTATTGATCAGGTCCATGCGGTGCGTGAGACCCTTGCCGCGTAGCAGCCGCGGCGAGCAAAATGCAGGTGAATATAGTCGACTTGCGGATTGTCGAAGAACGTCCGGATGACACCTTCCAGCTCGCGGCCTTCAACGACTTCCGCGTCGATCATCTCGTGGGCCCGGTTGAAGGCTCGTGCCGACAGCAGGCGCTTTGCCACGACTTCAGGGATCGTGTCCGGGTCCGGATGGCTTTCCTTCGCGCCATCGGCGACAAAGATCGCATGCCGGGAGCGGTAGGGCGTTTCGCCTGGTTGATGCTCGAAATTGAGCAGGTAAACCCGGGTTCCCGGGGCTGCATCGGCAAGTGACACACGGCAGGGAAACGCGCCGTCCGAAATGTGCACCTGAATGCCCTTCTGCGCGAGTTCCGTGTCACTCAGGCTGCTCAAATGTGCAAACTCGGTGGCGGGAAGAGGCTCGATCTGAAACATGGTGTTGTCTCCTCAATGGTTGTGAGAAGACCCTAGGCGGCTCAAAACGCCCAAACGACCCGATTTGCGAGCGGGTATATATTTTCCCGCCGTCGGTCTTTCAGGCAGGGTTTTTGACACCCGCCCGGCGTGCCATACCCAGTGAAACCGGCGCGGTTTCTTCAAAGCCGAATTGGGCATAAAGCGTATTGGCCGGAACATCGGCAATCAGGCTGACATAGGTAGAGGGCGGAAACGCGCTTTCGATATGGGCGGTCAGGGCTGCCATGATGCGCTTGCCAAGGCCCTGTCCCTGGTAGGCGGGCAAAACCGCGATATCCGTTACCTGGACAAAACAGCCGCCGTCACCGATGAGACGCCCCATGCCGATCGCTTCATCACCGTCATAAAGCATCACGCAAAACAGGCTGTTCTTCAGCCCGATTTCCGCAGCGTCCCTGCCGTAGCCGCTCAGCCCGGAATCGACCCGCAGGCGCAAATAGGTATCGACGTCGGGGACCTGGGTCTTCAGCGAGATTGTCATGCAGTGTCCTGGAATCGGCTGCAACAAGGAGGGAACGCGACCCTAGCCGATCGCACCGGCGCTGGCCATCGGAATAGACATGCTCAAGCCGGACAGGGGCTGTTGAACCCAGGCACGCTGCTTTGCATTGAAGGCTCAAGACAAAGGACATCTTGCGTTCCTGCGGTGTTCTAACCGATAACGGCAGGTGGCTGAGAAAATTCGGCCGCGTACCGGAACGAGAAGACTGAGCAGACGTGGATTTTTTCAATCTCCAGCCAGGGGAATGGCAGGCCCTTCTCTTGACCCTCAAGGTCGCTTCTGCCGCCCTCGCTGTCGCGCTGCCGCTTGCCGTTCTGATGGCCTTCGTACTTGCACGCTACCGGTTCACCGGCCATGGCGCCGTCAACGCTCTTGTGCATCTGCCGCTCGTCTTGCCACCGGTGGTCACGGGCTACGTGCTGCTGCTGACCTTTGGCCGCAAGGGTCCGGTCGGATCGTTTCTGGACAGTGTCTTCGGTGTCACCTTCGCCTTCAATTGGACCGGTGCAGCGCTTGCTGCCGGTGTGATGGCTTTTCCGTTGATGGTCAGGCCGATCCGAATTTCCTTCGAAGCCGTGGACCCGAAACTGGAAGAAGCGGCCAAGTCTCTTGGTGCCCATCGCCTGACCGCCTTTCTGACGGTCACCCTGCCTCTTGCCCTGCCGGGAATTCTCGGTGGCGCGATCCTGGGTTTTGCAAAGGCCATGGGCGAATTCGGTGCGACCATAACCTTCGTCTCCAACATTCCGGGGGAGACAAGAACCCTGTCTCTGGCGCTCTATACCGCCACCCAGACCCCGGGTGGAGAACTGGCTGCCTTCCGCTTGACGCTGATTGCGGCCTTTGTCGCCTTCGCGGCGCTGATCGCCTCGGAAGCACTGGCGCGCCGATTGCGCGCGCGCATGGGGGGCGGTCATGCTTGATGTCGACATCACCGGCCGTGTCGGTCAGCTCGATCTTGAAGCCCGGTTCAACAGCCGTGGCGGGGTGACATCGCTTTTCGGCCAGTCGGGCGCCGGCAAGACGACGCTGACCAACATGATCGCCGGGCTGATCAAGCCGCTCAGCGGACATATCACCGTCAACGGCACGACCCTCTTTGACGCGAACAAGAACATAAACCTCTCGGTTCAGGCGCGCAGGATCGGTCACGTCTTTCAGGACGCCCGGCTGTTTCCGCATCTCAGCGTTGCCTCGAACCTCACCTATGCGCGCTGGGCGGGCCGCAGGCCTGGGACCCGGGACATGGCCGAAGTGGTCGATCTGTTGGGATTGGGCGGGCTCCTGGAGCGAAAGCCCGGAACTCTTTCTGGCGGCGAGAGGCAACGGGTGGCCATCGGGCGAGCGCTACTGTCCGACCCGCGGCTCCTGATCATGGACGAGCCGCTGGCCAATCTCGATCAGGCGCGGCGAAACGACATTCTTCCTTATCTGGACCGTCTGTGCGTGGAGGCGGGTATCCCGATCCTCTACGTCAGCCATTCCATCGAGGAAGTGGCGCGCCTGTCCAACACGCTCGTGATCCTGTCGGATGGACGCACACCCGCCTTCGGACCGGTGGCCGACATGCTCGCCCGGACCGATCTGGGCCGGGCAACCGGCCGTCACGAGGCCAGTGCGCTGCTGGAAGGTACCGTCACCAGATGTGACCCGGACTGGGGCCTGACCGATGTCGATATCGGCGGAGCCACACTGCAGATACCGGATATGGCAGCCGTGCCGGGCGATGCGGTGCGCCTGCGCATCCGGGCCAGGGACGTTGCCCTGGCGGTCAAGCCGCCGGAGGGCCTGTCCATCCGCAATGCCTTCGCCGCGACAATCCGCAGTATTTCGAGTGAAAGCGGTCCCTATGCGGAAATCCTTTGCTCCGTCAGCGGACAGGTGCTGCGTGCCCGCATCACCCGCGCGTCCGTCGCCGACCTCGATCTCCACACAGGCAAGGACGTCACGGTTCTGATCAAGAGCGTTGCCATTGACCGGCGCCAGCGTGCACCGGCCCTGTCGGACACGGCTACCGGGGAGGATTTCGCTGGATAAGGCTCCCGCTTCACGCGGCGCGCGGCTTGTTTATACTGACGCGATGTTGCGCAAGACCAAGCGCCGGACCTGGCGCAGGCTGAAGATCGGTATCGGAGCGGCGGCGATCCTGTCGACGGTCGCACTGATGTGGCTGACCGGGCTTGCCAGCTTGCGGATCACGCTTGCGGAGGTGGAAACCGGTGCGCGGGCCAATCTTGCGGTTCAGACAGCCGTTCTCGAAAGACTTCTCGACAAGTTCCGCCTGCTGTCTCCGCTGTTGGCACGCGGTCCGGATATCGGTCAGTTGCTGATGAGCACGGGCAGGTCTGGAGACCCCGGCATCGCCGCGATCGCTGCCGGCATGTCGGGCGCGGAAGAGATCTGGCTGATGGACAGGCAAGGCAATGTCGTGGTCTCCAGCCAGGATGGTGTGCCGACGGGCTCCTTCGGTGGGGCGGAGCGCATCGGACATGCCTTCGAACAGGCCCTTCAGGGCCAGCTCGGCCGGCAGCTCATCCCCGGTACGCCAGAGGCCGCATCGAATTATGTCTTCGCCTCGCCGTTGCGCCGGGGCAGCTCCATCGTCGGCGTGATTGCCGTCCGGGTCAGTCTGGAAGACGTCGAGCAAGCCTGGGCACTCAGCAAGGAACCGCTGGTCGCGCTGGATGGCAGTGGCCGGATTGTGGTCACTAATGTGCCCGCATGGCGCGGCAAGCGGATGGACGAGCTTTCTGTCGGCCGGGATATCGCCGACATGTCGGTGGCGGAGCGCATCGAGGTCCTGCTGCCGGCAACGCCGTCTCCCTACTATTACCTGCAATTGACCGAGAACTTGGCCGTTCTCGGTTGGCAGGTCAGAACACTTGTGACGATCGAGGATGCCCGCCAGCGATCCGGCTGGGCCATGCTGGTCGCGCTTCTGGTCTGTGTGATCGCCGCCGGAGGTATCGCCATCCTGATCGTCAGGCGGGAAGAATTCGTGCGCCAGGAACGGCGCAACCGGGCGAGCGCACTGCGCCTGGAGCGCCGTGTACAATCACGGACAGCGGATCTTCGCCGCACCAACGTCCTTCTGGAACAGGAAGTGCGCGAGCGCGAACAGGCTGAAGCCGATTTGCGTCTGGCCCAGGCCGAACTCGTGCAGGCAGCCAAGCTGGCAACGCTCGGCAGGATGTCTGCGGCTCTCAGTCACGAGTACAACCAGCCACTGGCAGCTATCCGTTCCGATGCCGAAGTGGCAGGCATGCTGATCGAGCGGGGGCGTGCGGACGAGGCCCTCGGCAATCTCTCGCGGATCGAAGGCATGGTCAGCCGGATGGCCGAAATCGCCAAGACGCTGAAAGGCTTCACGCGCAAGTCGGGCACCGACATCAAGCCGGTGTCCCTGCGCCAGGTGATCGACGAGGCAACGCTTCTGTTGCAGCCACATATCAAGCAGAGCAAGGTGCGCCTCGATCTGGCACTGCCGACGGAGGATATCATCGTCAAGGGCGGGCGTATCCGCCTGGAGCAGGTGGTCATCAATCTCCTGTCCAACGCTCTTGATGCTGTCAGCGGCAACGCCGCATCGCTTGCCATGCCTGAAGTGCGGCTGGAACTGAGGCAGGAAGACAGCGAAGCGGTGCTGACCGTCAGTGACAACGGCACAGGCATCGATGCCGATGTGCTGCCACAGATCTTCGACCCGTTTTTCACAACAAAGGATGTCGGCGCCGGGCTCGGGCTGGGCTTGTCGATTGCCTACAAGATCGTTCATGACTTTTCCGGATCGCTGAAGGCGGCGAATCGCGACGGTCGCGGTGCGGTGTTCACCATGCGCCTGCCGGTGGCCGATGAGCATGTCCTTGCAGCGGAATGAAATGAGATAGGCGTTAATGGATCAGGCGACCGTCCTACTGATAGACGATGAAGCGGACCTGCGCGGCTCCTTGAGCCAGGGGCTGGAGTTGTCCGGCCAGGCGGTGTTTGCAACCGGTGAACCGGAAGAAGCCCTGGAGCGGGTCAATCGCGGGTTCTACGGCGTGCTTGTTACAGATATTCGCATGCCCGGGACGGACGGGTTCCAGGTCATGAAGCGGGCCTTCGAGATCGATCCCGCCCTGCCCGTGGTGCTGATCACCGGCCATGGCGATGTGCCACTGGCGGTCGAGGCCATGCGCGCCGGTGCCTATGATTTCATGGAAAAACCCTTTTCCGTTTCGCGCCTTGCCTCCGTGGTGGAACGCGCGCTCGACAAGCGCCGGCTGGTGCTGGAAAACCGCAAGCTGCGCGAGGAGCTGGCAGACCGAACGGGCCTGGAAAGCCGTCTCGTGGGGCGCACCGCCGCCATGGAACTGCTTCGCCGCAATGTCACGGCCCTGGCGGCAACCGATGCCGATGTGCTGATCCTGGGGGAGACCGGCTCCGGCAAGGAGGTGGTCGCCCGGGCACTGCATGACGAAGGTCCCCGCAAGGAAAAGCCTTTCGTCGCCCTCAATTGCGGGGCGCTTCCTGCCGAAATCATCGAATCTGAACTCTTCGGCCACGAGAAGGGCGCCTTTACCGGTGCCAGCGGACAGCGCATCGGCAAGCTGGAACATGCCCATGGGGGCACCGTGTTTCTGGACGAAATCGAATCCATGCCGCTGGAACTGCAGGTCAAGCTGCTGCGCGTGATCGAGACCCGGACAATCGAACGGCTCGGCTCCAACAAGGCGATCGAACTGGATGTGCGCTTCATTGCGGCCACCAAGGAAGACCTTGAGGCCGCCGGCAAGGAAGGCCGGTTCCGGCTGGACCTGTTCTACCGGCTCAATGTCGTCAACGTTGCCATTCCACCGTTGCGCGACCGGCTGGAGGATATCCCCCTCCTGTTCCGGCATCTGGCGGTGGAAGCCCGGGCACGCTACCGGCGCGAGATCCCGGACATCAACGAGGAGTACCTCGCTGAGCTGATGGCGCGGGACTGGCCGGGCAACGTCCGCGAGTTGCGCAATGTCGCCGACCGTTTCGTGCTCGGTGTCGAGCTGGTCAACGCGCCCAGCAGCGGGGCCGGATCCACCTTGTTCGAACAGGTCGCGACATATGAACGGGCGTTGATTGTCGCCGAACTCAAGCGCAACGACGGTGCCATCAAGCCCACTTACGAAAACCTTGGGCTCTCGCGAAAGGCGCTTTACGAGAAAATGCGCAAATACGGTCTCGGCAAGGACGAAGCGCTTTCCGTCTGACAATGACCCGACTTCCTTGCCATCCCGGCTCGCTGGGCGGGTTGGCAAAACGCATGGCCGAAAAAAGTTTCAGGCCGGTGTCACAAATCGCTGCGTCCGGTCGTCAACCCTTTGTCACACCCTGAAACCTGAATGGAAGACACGCCAATGACGACCTCTAATGCCATCAATCACTACGAAAATGTCCCCGATATCGTGAAGCGTTTCGTCGCTGCCAGCGGTGAGATCGGCAAGGCAGGGCTGGAGCCCAAACTGCGGCATCTCATCGATCTGCGTGCATCGCAGATCAACCAGTGTGCCTATTGCGTGAAGATGCACACCCAGGAAGCGCTCGACGCGGGCGAGACCCAGGAGCGTTTGCAGCGTCTGACGGTCTGGCGGCACGTTGATGACTACACGCCGGCGGAGAAGGCGGCCTTTGCCTGGACGGAAGCCTTGACCAGTCTTCAGGTCGATACGAACTATGAGGCGTTGCGCGGTGAATTGCGCCGCCACTTCGATGACGCCGAGATCAGTGCGATCACCGCCGCGGTCGCGATGATCAATCTGTGGAACCGGGTACAGGTATCGAACCACTGACATGAGTGACGCTCCAGGCATCGATGTTTTCGAGACGGTACGCCCGAAGCTGATGGGGCTGGCCTATCGCATGCTCAGCTCCATGGCGGATGCCGAGGATGCGGTGCAGGACACATACCTGAAGTGGCAATCCACGGACCGTGCCGGCATCCTGAATCCGGAAGCATTCCTCACCACGGTCTGCACCAATTGCTGCCTGGACACTCTCAAGGCCGCTCACAGGAAACGGGTCGACTATGTCGGCCCGTGGATCCCCGAACCGCTTCAGTTCGAAAGTGGCTCGGACCCGGAGACCGACCTGGACAGGGCACAATCCCTGACGACAGCGTTCCTCCTGCTGCTGGAGCGCCTCAGCCCGAAGGAGCGCGCCGCCTACCTGCTGCGCGAGATCTTCGCAAAGCCCTATGACGAAGTTGCCGAAACTCTGGGGGTTACCGAACAGGCCTGCCGCCAGTTGGTGTCCCGGGCAAGCAGACATGTGCAGGGTCCGACCTCCCGTTTTGTTCCTCCGGCCGATCATCAGGACCGGATCCTGTCTGCTTTTCTCACCGCGATTGAAACAGGATCCACGGACCACCTGACGGGCCTTCTCGCCGAAACAGTACAACTCCAGTCCGATGGTGGCGGCAAGGCAACGGCCATGAGCCGGATCCTGGAAGGCGCGGACGAGGTCGCTCGCTACGCGGTTCTTATTCTTGGCCGCCTCTGGGAGCCCTGCCAGATCAAGATACTGGATCTGAACGGAACGCGTGGCCTCGTCATGTTCTACGGCGATGAGATCGTGACAGCCGTGATGTTCGCCTATGACGCCGATGGGCGGCTGGAGCGTATCTACAACATGCGCAATCCGGACAAGCTGGCACGCCTGAAGGTCAAGCTGCGCCACGACCGGTCTTCAGGCGCTATCTGGCACTGATATTTCAGCGTTTTACGGCTTAAAATATGATGTAGCAGGCCGGAAATGTGTCGGTTTCGACACATCCGGTTTCATGCCATGTGTCTGACTCGACCCATAAACGAAAGTCTCTCCCGACCAGGTTCATTTGAAACTTTTTGTTAACCTGCAGAAATCGGCGCTTTTTGTTGCTCTTCCGGCACTTGGCACGGACTTTGCTAATAGGGTGCCGACCAGCCACCACGCTGTCCGGCCCGAATGGCCGTCATACTGAAATGTCTGGGAGGACATCCGATGAAAAAATTCGCTCTCGCCGCAGCTACCGCGGCGTCTCTGGCCCTGTCTGCAAACGCTTATGCGGCTGACGATTGCAATGACGGTGAAATCGTCATCAAGTTCAGCCACGTGGTTGCCGCAACCGGCCACCCGAAAGGCGACGCTGCCACGCTGCTGGCGGAACGCGTCAACGACGAGATGAACGGCAAGGCCTGCATGCAGGTGTTCCCGAACTCTCAGCTGTTCGACGACGACAAGGTAATGGAAGCTCTTCTGCTCGGCGATGTTCAGCTTGCTGCGCCGTCGCTTTCCAAGTTCGAAGCCTACACGCTGAAGTTCCGCCTGTTCGACCTGCCGTTCCTGTTCCAGGATCTGGACGCCGTCGAGCGCTTCACCACCGGTGAAAACGGCAAGGAACTCCTGAACTCCATGACCGACTACGGTTTCCAGGGCCTCGGCTACTGGAGCTCCGGCCTGAAGCAGTTCTCCGCCAACAAGCCGCTGCTGGTTCCGGACGACGCAAAAGGCCTGAAGTTCCGCGTGCAGACCTCTGACGTGGCTGTTGCCATGATCGAAGCCATGGGCGCCAATGCTCAGAAGCTGGCCTTCAAGGAAGTCTACGGCGCACTGCAGACCGGTGTTGTGGACGGTCAGGAAAACTCCTGGTCCAACATCTACACCCAGAAGTTCTTCGAAGTGCAGGACGGAATCACCGAAACCAACCACCAGCTGCTTGCTTACCTGCTCGTCACTTCCGACGAGTGGCTGGACAGCCTGGATCCGGAAGTTCGTGACCAGTTCCTGACCATCGTGGAAGAAGTCACTGCAACCGCAAACGGTAACGTGGCAGCTGCTGAAGCCAAGAACCGCCAGAACGTTCTGGATGCCGGTTCCACCATTCGTGAACTGACCCCGGAGCAGCGCAAGGCATGGGTTGGCGCCATGAAGCCGGTTTGGGACAAGTTTGAAGGCGATATCGGTAAGGACCTGATCGACTCCGCCGTCGCTTCCAACAACGCCAGCTAAGGCTGACCTGAAACAACTCCTGGAAGGGCCGGATCTTCCGGCCCTTCTGCCAAGGTCCCGCGGCCGCCCGCGCAACCATGCCGGCGGACACGCTGATAACCAAGAGGCCAATTCGGGGGAAACGCATGCAACGCGTCGACAATTGGGTCACGCGCTTCGAGGAAGGTGTACTCGCCTTTCTCCTGGCCGCCATGACCATCGTATCCTTCACCCAGGTGGTGGCGCGATACGGCTTTAATTCCGGCTGGACCGGTGCCCTGGAATTCACACGTATCCTGTTCGCCTGGCTGATCCTGTTCGGCATGAGCTATGGCGTCAAAATCGGCTCGCATCTGGGCGTTGATGCGGTCATCCGCCTGTTTCCCAAGCCGGTGTTCCGGGCTGTTGCCGTTTTCGGTGCGCTCTGCGGCGTTGTCTATGCGCTGACACTGCTCTGGTCGGAGTGGCTGCACATCTTCGGTCTCGATACCAGAGGCGGCGCGATCGACTACTGGTCCAAGATGTACAAGATCGGCATCGGTCTCGACGACCTGCGCTATCCCGACGCAATCATTGAAACCTTCGGCACGAAAGAGCGTGTTCAACGCTGGATCGCCTATCTGATCCTGCCCATCGGCCTGTTCCTGTTCATGTTCCGCTGCATCCAGGCGGCCTGGCAGATCATTACCGGCGAGCGCGAGATGATGATCGCCGCGCATGAGGCGGAAGACCTCGTCGCTGAAAACAAAGACGTCTTGAAGGACTGAGGCCGGGGCAATGGAAGCAGCAATTCTCTTCATTCTCGTCCTCGGCTTCTTGTTCCTGGGCGTTCCAATCTCCATTTCGCTCGGCTTGTCCAGCGTTCTGGCGATTGCCATCTTCTCCAACGATTCCATCTCGTCGGTGGCGCTGCAGCTGTTCACGGCGTCGCAGAACTACACTCTCCTGGCGATTCCCTTCTTCATTCTGGCATCGGCCTTCATGTCGACAGGCGGTGTTGCCAAGCGCATCATTCGCTTCTCGATCGCGTCCGTCGGTGCGATCCGGGGCGGTCTGGCGATCGCCGGCGTCTTCGCCTGCATGCTGTTTGCAGCTCTGTCAGGCTCGTCGCCCGCAACCGTGGTCGCGATCGGTACCATCGCCATCGCCGGCATGCGGCAGGCAGGCTACACGAAGGAGTTTGCAGCGGGTGTCATCGCCAATGCCGGTACGCTCGGCATCCTGATCCCGCCTTCCATCGTCATGGTGGTCTATGCGGCTGCAACCAACGTTTCCGTTGGCCGCATGTTCCTTGCCGGTGTGGTTCCAGGGCTGATCGCCGGTCTGATGCTGATGATCGCCATCTACGTCATGGCACGCGTCAAGAACCTGCCGGCCCAGCCGTGGCCAGGCTTCAAGGAAATCTGGCATGCCATGATGGAAGCGGCCGTCGGCTTGTTCCTGATGGTTATCATCCTGGGCGGCATTTATGGCGGTATCTTCACCCCGACCGAAGCCGCGGCAGTGGCAGCCGTTTACGCCTGCCTCGTGGCACTCTTCGTCTATCGCGACATGGGCCCGCTCAGTGGCATTCGCTGGGTGCAGGAACAGGACGGCCCTCTGGGACTGGCCGGTTTCAAGACCATCACCTACGGGTTTGCCGCAATGTTCGCCTGGTCGAGCATCGCCGGCATGGTTACGGACAGACAGGGTTTCTACGGCATCGACAGTGCCATTGTCCTGCTGGCTGCGCTGATTGGCTATCCGCTTCTGCGTGGCCGTGTCAGCCCTGCGGAGCTGCCGTCCATCTATGGTATCGGCGCAAAGATTTGGGGTCGGAATATCGGACTGATCGTCTGGAAGTTTCTTCCGGCCATGTTCCACAAGGACACCAAGAAGGTGATGGTGGATGCGGCGAAGACGACCATCATGCTGATGTTCATCATCGTCAACGCCCTGCTGTTTGCCCACGTGCTGACATCGGAGCGGATTCCGCAGGCAATCACCGACTGGATGGTCGGAGCCGGATTCAACTGGTTCACCTTCCTGATCGCGGTCAACCTGCTGCTGCTGCTTGGTGGTCAGTTCATGGAACCGTCGGGCCTGCTTCTGATCGTGGCGCCGGTGGTGTTCCCGATCGGCATGGAACTTGGCGTCGATCCGGTTCACCTCGGCATCATCATGGTCGTGAACATGGAAATCGGCATGATCACGCCACCAATCGGGCTCAATCTGTTCGTCACATCGGGGATAACAGGGATGAGTCTGGTGCAGGTGGTCAAGGCGGCGGCGCCGTTCGTGCTCATCCTGCTCATGTTCCTCATCCTGGTGACCTATGTCCCGGCGCTCTCCACCTGGCTGCCCTACAGCCTGATGGGGCCGGAAATCATCACAAACCGGTAGCGATCCGGACCATCCAGAAACTCGAACGGCGGGCCTTGCCCGCCGTTTTTTTGTTTGCCGGACCCGGGAGGGAGCCTTCACGTCGTTCACCGGGCCTCATCCCCGCCACCTCATCCTGAGGAAGGCCAAAGGCCTGTCTCGAAGGATGGGCGGCACACTCCGAAACAAGCGGCCCATCCTTCGAGACGTCCGGCTGTACCGGGCTCCTCAGGATGAGGCTGATGGGTATGGGGGAGGTTGGAGTGGAGATCGTGGAACAAAAAAGCCGGCCCTGTTGGGACCGGCTTGAAAAGGTCTGCTGTAAAGGCTTGCTTAGACGATACTGCCGAGTTTCATGGCAACGCTCATGTCACCTTCCACCTGCATTTTGCCGCCCATGAAGGCAGCCGTCGGGTTCAGATCACCCGAGAGAAGGTCACCGAGGTCTTCGGCGGACATCTTGATGGTGCAGTCTGCCTCGTCATCTTCGTTGGAAACGCTGGAGCCTTGCAGGAAGATGATACCCGTTTCCCCAAGATCGAACTTGACGGATTCTTCAATACCGCCATCGGCAACCTTTGCGCGGACACCTTCGGTAAGCTGTTCCAAGGACATGTCGTTTTCTCCCGTTTGAATTGGGCCGGAGCCCGTCTTTGCCTTCTTGAAGCATGACGTTTACGTAATCGTCAAGTAGAAATCTGTGTCCAAAGAGATGCGCCGACAGGTGCGTTTCGCAACTCGTTCCGTCTTCCCATGGCTTGACCATGGGATCCATGCCGTTTCGCTGGCAGCGCGGTCGCCGTGATCATCGCATGGATTGCCGGATCAAGTCCGGTAATGACGGAGAATTTCAACAATTCGCGGTATCAGGGGCAATGCACCTGACAGGAGCGTCAGATCAATGGTTGTCCCGTGGCAGCCCCTTGGTATGCGCGACGTCCTGGTATTTAACCGCCGGCTCCAGAACCATGCCCTTGTCGAACTGCCCGATCATGGCGCGCTGGATCTCCTGCCAGGGTGTCTGGCTCTCCGCTACCTTGAAGCCGCCCGCCGCTTCCAGGTCCGTGCGACGTTGTGCAAGCTCCTCATCGGAAATCAGGATGTCGGCAGTGCCCTTCCTCAGATCGATGCGCACACGGTCCCCGCTTTTCAAAAGCGCGAGTCCACCCATGGCGGCAGCTTCCGGTGATGCGTTCAGGATCGACGGCGAACCGGATGTGCCCGACTGACGACCGTCGCCGATGCAGGGCAGGGATGTAATCCCGCGTTTGATCAGGGCTGCAGGTGGCTGCATGTTGACCACCTCCGCACCGCCCGGATAACCGATCGGGCCGGTGCCGCGAATGAACAGCATGCAGTGCTCATCGATCTCAAGGTCCGGATTGTCGATGTTGTCGTGGTAATCCTCCGGCCCTTCGAACACAACGGCACGGCCCTCGAACGCTTCCGGATCGTCCGGATTGGAGAGATAGCGGTCGCGGAACTCTTCCGAGATCACGCTGGTCTTCATGATGGCGCTGTCGAACAGGTTGCCCTTCAGGTTGATGAAACCGGCCTTGTCTTTCATCGGATTGTTGAAGGGCTTGATGACGTCCGGCAGGTCTGTGACGACACCGTCGCAATTGTCGCCGATGCCCTTGCCGTTGACGGTCAGCGCGCCCGGATGCGGCAGCTTGCCGTTTCGCATCAGCTCCGCGACGACGGCAGGCACGCCGCCTGCGTGGAAGTAATCCTCGCCCAGATATTCTCCAGCTGGCTGCAGATTGACCAGCAGCGGCACGTCATGGCCGATCTCCTGCCAGTCGTCGTTGTCCAGCTCGACACCCAGATGGCGGGCAATGCCGTTCAGATGGATCGGTGCATTGGTCGAGCCGCCGATGGCCGAGTTGACGACAATGGCGTTCTCAAACGCCTCGCGGGTCATGATGTCGGAGGGTTTCAGATCCTCGCGCACCATGTCGACAATGCGTTTGCCGGTCTCGTAGGAAATTGCACCGCGCTCACGGTAAGGCGCCGGAATGGCGGCTGCCCCCGGAAGCTGCATGCCCAGGGCTTCGGCCAGCGAGTTCATGGTCGTCGCCGTGCCCATGGTGTTGCAGAAGCCGACGGATGGCGCGGAGGAGGCGACGAGGTCCATGAAGCCCTTGTAGTCGATCTCGCCTGCGGCAAGCATCTGGCGGGCCTTCCAGACGATGGTGCCGGAGCCCGTGCGCTCGCCCTTGTACCAGCCGTTCAGCATCGGACCGACGGACAGCGCGATGGCCGGAATATTCACCGTTGCGGCGGCCATCAGGCAGGCAGGTGTGGTCTTGTCACAGCCGATTGTCAGCACCACGCCGTCGATGGGGTAGCCATACAGCAGTTCGACGAGACCAAGATAGGCCAGGTTCCGGTCCAATGTCGCGGTCGGGCGCTTGCCGGTCTCCTGGATCGGGTGAACCGGAAATTCGAAGGCAATACCACCGGCCTCGCGAATACCTTCGCGCACACGCTTTGCCAGCTCCAGATGGTGGCGGTTGCAGGGTGAAAGGTCAGAGCCGGTCTGGGCGATGCCGATAATCGGTTTGCCCGACTGCAGCTCTTCACGCGTGATGCCGAAATTCAGGTAACGCTCGATATAGAGCGCGGTCATGCTCGGATTGTCGGGATTGTCGAACCAGGCGGCGGACCGCAGTTTCGGTGTTTTGGTGTCGCTCATGTCGCCTCATCCCTCAATGCACTCACAAAGTGTCAAAAGCCGATAAACACCAGCTCCATGAGGCTGTAAAGGCGCTGAAACCCGATTTCGGTTCCACAATCTGAGAATGCGCCCGTCATGTATTCCGGTGCAGCGTATCTGCAATGGAAAATCGGGCAAATGTCCAAAGGACGGCAAGACAGACAGCAAAAAGAACGGGTGCGGCCGACAGCGGAAGGAGGGTCAAGGCACCGCACAGGCCGGCGAAAAGCCAGAGACCTGACAGCAGCCGGCGGGCGTGCACGGCCAGCAGATTGCGGCGCATGGCCAGCGCCTTCAGGGCAGGGAAGGCTCCAATGTCGTCGGTGTCGCTGACAGCAAGGGGGGAATGCCTTGCATCGGCCCCGTCCTGTCCGGGCGTGGCGCCTTCGCGCAGTTCCAGCGCCATACGGTCCTGCGACAGGGTCAGGACAAGGGGAGGCATGTCCGGAAAGCAGCGGGAGGCGGCCTCGGGCGCGGTTTCTCCAGGCTTCGGATCATCGGTCAGCTCTAGGCCAAGCATGCCCGCCAGCGCGCTGCGTGTGTTGGGGCTGTCACCACTGAACAGCCACGGCACGAGGCCCTCTTTGCGCAGGGCCATCCCCGCAACGCCGGCATCCTGACGCAATGTGCCTTCCAGCCCCAGCACACCCACGACGCGTCCCCCGACTGCGACACGCAGCACCGTCTTGCCGTCTGCTTCCAGTGACCGGGCAATGGCGTCGGCGGTAAAACTGTCGATCTTGAGGCGCTTCAGGAGGTCCGTTGTGCCGATCACCACGGTCTGTCCGCCGAGCAGCGCTACAACACCCAGACCAGGTGTCGGTTCGAACCGGTCCGGCATCTTGAGGGCGACTTGCCACTGGCTGGCAAGTTCGCGCAGGGCCTGGGCGACTGGATGGGATGATCCGGCTTCAGCGGAGGCGGCAACGGCCAGGAGCGTTTTCGGCTCGTTGTTGAAGGCCATGACATTGGTGACCATCAGGTTGGGTCCAGACATCACGGCAGCCTTGTCGATGAGGATATCGCGGGCATGAGCGATCTTGGTAAAGGCGCCGGGGGCAATGTCACGGGCGCCTGCCGCCAGCGCTGCCTTGTGAAAGACCTTGTCCGCGAATGCGTTGATTCCGTCGATCAGTTGCGGCCAGGAAAGAAGCAGCGCAGCTGCAAGAGCTGCCGGGGCCTCGGTCCTGTCCAGGACCCACCACCAGGTACCGGCAGTCAGCAGCGCCAACAGGACAGACCATGCCGCTTGTGGCACTCCGCTGAGGTCACCCCTTGGTGGCAGCAGAACCACACCGAACGCCCGCAGCACCATCAGGAAAGCTGCGGCAAGGGCAGGTGCATTGGACTGGGGCGATGTCGGACCGGACAGGAGGAGGCCGGTCGAAACGGCAAGCAATCCGGTGCTGACCAGCGCCGTGAAAAGCGTCAAGGGCCGGCCGACAGAGGTGTTGAGCGAAAAAGAGAGGCCGAGAAGCGAAAAAATCGCGGAAAACATGCTGAAAATTAAGGCGCTGTAGGAACCGAAAACCAAAACTGACGTTGCGGCGTCAGAGGGTTCTCCGCCTGCTGCCGCCAGAGCCAGAACAAGGCACACTACGGCAATGATAAGAAAAAACGCCCAAAGAACTGAAATCAATGATGTTTTCGGCATAGCCGGTCGGCTCTCGTATCTGGAATTCTTCTGCTGGAACCGGGTCGTGGGCCAACTGGAGATACAAACGGCACGCCCTGGGGACCGTCTGAAAATGCGGGAGCGGCCGGAGACAGGCAATGCCGCAGAGTCAGTTCGGTAAGCATGTTGCCTGTCCCAGTCGCAGTGCATCGGAATGGGTGCTGACCATTTGTGCAGCGTGGAACTTGAGCGAAACTGAATTGCGGGTAGTATAAAAGGGTAATTTTTTAAACGGCCTGCAAGTATTGAGGGCCTGTATTTAATAGTCCTCTGGACGAAGATTATTTCGGGGTGTGGTATATTAATGGGAGAGCCGAAAGGCTCTCCCTTTTACGTTTAGGCGCGCCGGAAAAACATGGTTAACATCTGTTAACAATCGGGTCCGGACTGAAAATCAGAATGAATCTATTTGGGTGCAGATCGTAGTGGCGCCCTGGGCGGCAAAAACTGCCCGGTTCGGACTGGATTGTGACTAACGTTTTGCGGTCGCCGGAGAATCGGGGTGGGGCTTGGAGTCAAGTCAGCGACTCGGCCGAATCCGAAAAAAGACTCATCTTCAAAGACTTGGGAAGGCCGGCGACAACGCCGCCGGTTCCTTCAGGCCGTTGCGAGGTTTGCCCGCGACAGCAACTCCAGTGACGGCATCAGGTTCAGGAGTTCGCGTGTATAGGGGTGTTGCGGCGCTTCGAAGAGCTGGTCGCAGTCTGCCACCTCGCACAACTCGCCATGGCGCATGACGCCGATGCGGTTGCACATCTGCCGGATTACGGCCAGATCGTGGCTGATGAACAGCATGGTCAGCCCAAGTTCTTCCTGAAGATCCTTCAAAAGGTTCAGGATCTGCGCCTGGATCGACACGTCGAGTGCCGAGGTCGGCTCATCGCAGATCAGGAACCTGGGCCGCGTCGCGAGCGCCCGTGCGATGGAGATGCGCTGGCGCTGACCGCCGGAAAACTCGTGCGGAAATTTCCTGCCGGCTGCCGCGCCCAGACCGACATGATCGAGCAGGTCGCCGACGATCTGGCGCACTTCCGCATTGCTTGACGCCAGACGGTGAAACTTGATCGGTTCCGCGATGATGTCGCTGACGCGCATGCGGGCGTTCAGCGAGGAATAGGGATCCTGAAAGATCATCTGCATCTGGCGGCGCATCGCCAGAACGTCCTTGCGATTCTTGAGCGACGTCAGTTCGGTCTTGCCGAACAGGATCGACCCTCCTGTCGGCTGGTAGAGGCCGGTGATCAGGCGCGCGATGGTCGATTTGCCCGACCCGCTCTCGCCGACAAGACCGAAGGTCTCGCCTTCGTTGATGTCGAAACTGACCTTCTTGACCGCCTGGAAGTATTTGCGTTTGGACGGGAAGATCGAGCCACGGGTCTCGAACCGCATGTCGAGGTCCGTTGCCTTGACCAGCGGACCGGACACTTTTTCATAGTCGCGTGCCTTGCCGAGCCAGTGTGTGGCGATGTCGATCTGCTTCTGTGGCGTGCCGGCCTTTTCGATGTAGTTAACCACCGGAAACCGCTCGACCTTGATGTCCGGGCGTGGCACGGCGGAAATCAGGCTTTGGGTGTAGGGGTGTTCCGGAGCGCCCAGCACCTGGGTCGTCTCGCCGTATTCCACCAGTTCACCGTGGTACATCACCGCCACATGGTCCGTGATGTCGGCAATCACGCCCATGTCATGGGTGATCACCAGCATGGCGACGTTACGCTCCCGGCACAGCTTCCTCATCAGTTCCAGGATCTGCGCCTGGATGGAAACGTCGAGCGCGGTTGTCGGCTCGTCCGCGATCACCAGTTCAGGTTCCGCACAAAGCGCAAGCGCGATGACCACCCTTTGGCGCATGCCGCCGGAAAACTGATGCGGATACTGCTTGATGCGTTCGGGCGCATCTGGAATGCCCACGGCCTCGATCAGTTCGATCGCGCGCTGGCGGGCCTGCGATGCGGAGAGCGGCAAATGGGTGCGGATCGTCTCCACAAGCTGGCTTTCCACCGTCTGTAGCGGATCGAGAGACGTCAGTGGATCCTGGAAGATCATGCCGATCTTTCGGCCGCGCAAACGACGCTTTTCCTTGTAGGGCAATTGGTCGATGCGCTTGCCGTGAAGATAGACTTCACCGCCTGCTATGTGTCCGGGTTCCTGCAGCAGCCCGATCACCGCGTTGCCGACTGTCGACTTGCCTGCACCCGATTCTCCGACGACGCCGAGAACCTTGCCGGCATCGACGCTCAAAGTAACGTCATCGACGGCGACGAAGACGGATTTTCGGCCCGGAAACTCGACCCTCAGGTCCTTGATATCGAGAACGCTCATACCGGCCTCACCTGAGTTTCGGGTTGAGGGCGTCGCGCAGCCAGTCGCCCAGAAGGTTGACGTTCAGCACCAGCAGGGCCAGTGCAAGGCCTGGGAAGATCGCGATCCACCACTCCCCCGAATAGAGGAAATCGTTGCCGATGGCGATCAATGTGCCGAGGGACGGCTGGGTAGGCGGCATGCCGACACCCAGGAACGAGAGCGTAGCTTCGGTCACGATGGCAAGTGCCAGGTTGATGGTCGCGATCACCAGCACCGGTCCGGTGACGTTCGGCAGGATATGGCGCACCATGATGATGACCGAGGGAATGCCGATCACGCGGGCGGCCTGAACATATTCCTTGTTCTTCTCCACCATGGTGGAACCGCGAACCGTGGGCGCATATTGCACCCAGAAGGACAGCGCCAGCGACACGATCAGAATGTAGAAGGCGAAGACCTCCCGATCGATCGCGCCGAAGATGCCATGCGCGACACCGTCGATCAGAAGGGCGATCAGAATGGCCGGAAACGTCAGCTGAACGTCGGCAATCCGCATGATGATCGCATCCACCCGACCACCCATGTAGCCCGCGACCAGCCCCAGCGAGATGCCGATGAAGGCGGCGACGACAACGGAGCAGAAGCCAACGATCAGCGAGATCCGCATGCCGTAGAAGATGCCGGAGAGCATATCGCGGCCCTGATCGTCCGTTCCCAGGAGGAAACGGGGATCGGCATATTCCATCCAGACCGGCGGAACGCGGGCGTCCATGATGGAAATCGACGCTAGGTCGAACGGATCATGTGGAGCAATCCACGGCGCCAGGAACGCAAGGAGGAACAGGATTGCCGTGCCGGTGGCAGCGACAACGGTGACCTTCGATTTCAGGAACGAATGAAAGAGGTCGCTGTCGAGAGCGCGGGCCATCCGCCCCGGTTCCTTGACCGGTGCCGCCCTGTCCTGAACGCTGGATTTTGCTTCTTCGTTGGTGACGAAAGGCATGGCGTCGGTCTCCCTTATGGCCGACCGACCCGCAGACGCGGATCGATGAAGAAGTAAAGGATGTCGACGATGAAATTGATCGTCACGAACAGGAAGGCTGTCAGCAGCAGATAGGCGGACATGATCGGAATATCGACGTTCTGCACAGCCTGCAGGAACATCAGGCCCATTCCGGGCCACTGGAAAACGGTCTCGGTGATGGTCGCGAAAGCGATGATCGCGCCAAGCTGCAGCCCGGTGATGGTGATGACCGGAACGAGCGTGTTCTTGAGGGCATGCCGGAAGTTCACCAGCCGGTCCGGCAGACCGCGTGCCCGGGCGAACTTGATGTAATCGGTCCGGATGACTTCCAGCATCTCGGCTCGGATCAACCGCATGATCAGGGTCATCTGGTAGAGGCCGAGCGTGATGGAGGGCAGGATCAGCGCCTTCAGGCCGGAGATGGTCAGAAAGCCGGTCGTCCACCAGGATCCGATCTGCACGGTCTCGCCGCGTCCGAAGCTCGGCAGCCACTGCAGGGTGACGGAAAACAGGAAGATCAGCAGGATCCCGATGAAGAACGTCGGCAGCGAAATGCCGATCAGCGAAACTGACAGAAACAGCTTGGAAACGGGTGATTCCCGATTGAGCCCGGCGTAGATGCCCATGGGAATGCCGACAACGAGCGCAAACACCGCAGACGCGAAGCTGAGTTCGAGCGTGGCTGGGATGCGCTTGGCGAAAAGCTCGGAAACCGGCTGACGGAACTGGTAGGACGTGCCGAAATCGAATTGCGCGGCCTTGGTGACGAAACGGAAGAACTGGACCGGAACCGGGTCGTTCAGACCCAGGCGCTCGCGCAGGGCCTCCCGTTCTTCGATCGAGGTTTCGATGCCGACCATCTGGTTGATGGGATCGCCGACAAAGCGGAACATGGTGAACGCCAGAAGGGCGACCACCAGCATGACAATCATCGCCTGCACGATGCGGCGCGTTGCAAATCCAATCATTTCGGCTCTTTGAATGCTTTAGTCATGAAAATACGCCCCCGGCGGAGTTGCCGGGAGCGTCATTTGCTGTGCTTCAGGATCAGTTCTTGGTCACGAAGCGGAACTGGAACTGGTTGTCGGCACGCTGGACAAGGTCCAGCTTGTCGGAAACGCCCCATGCCAGGCTCTGCTGGTGCAGCGGGAGGTAGTAGGCGTTCTCGTGGCTGATGCGGAAGGCTTCAGCAATCATGGCGTCACGCTTTTCCGGATCGATCTCGACCAGGATTTCATCGGTCAGCTGGTCGATCTTCTCGTCGCAGAAGCCACCGTTGTTGAAGGGCGAACCTTTGCCGGATTCGTCGCGGCAGTTCATCAGGTTGTCCAGAACGTTCCAGCTATCGAAGGAGCCGGGGGTCCAGCCGAGCAGGTAGAACGACGTATCGTAACCACCGGAAGCAAGGATCTTGGCGAAGTATTTCGCCTTTGGCTGGGCGTTGAGGTTCACCTTCACGCCGATACGGGCCAGCATGGCGGCAACCGCCTGGCAGATCGCCTCGTCGTTGACGTACCGGTCATTCGGGCAGTCCATGCCGATGGAAAAGCCGTCCGCATATCCGGCTTCGGCCAGCAGTGCCTTGGCGGCTTCCGGGTCATAGGGATAACGCTCGAAATCGGCCGACTTGGAGAACAGCAGCGGCGAAACCATCAGGGCAGACGGGTTGGACAGGTCCCGCATGACCTTCTTCTTGATCCCCTCGATGTCGATCGCCTGGTAGAAGGCCTTGCGCACCCGGGCATCCTTGAGCGGGTTCTTGCCCTTGACGTCGGAATAGAGAAGCTCGTCGCGCATCTGGTCCATACCCAGGAAGATCGTGCGCAGTTCCGGACCGGTCAGTGCCTTGGTTCCCGCATTGTCGTTGATGCGTTTGATGTCCTGCACCGGGATCGGGTAGACCATGTCCATCTCGCCGGACAGCAGCGCGGCAACGCGCGTTGCATCGGAACCGATCGGCGTGAATTCCACCGTGTCGATGTTGTGCTTGGCTTCGTCCCACCAGCCGTCGTATTTTTCATAGACGGTCTTCACGCCGGCTTCATGGCTGACGATCTTGAACGGTCCGGTGCCATTTGCATTGAGCGCGGCATGGTTCGCAGAAGTGTCGGACGCCGAGGTGACTTTCACCGCGTCGTTCTCCGTCGTCCACTCCTTGTCCATGATGTAGAACGTGTCCCACTCGTAATGCAGGATCGGGTTCGGACCGGTGAGAACGAAATCGACCGTGTAGTCGTCAACGATCTCGACCTTGGCATCAGCCGGGACGCGGGTGGTCAGGTCAGACCCTTCCGAGCGCACGCGGTCGACGGAAAAGGCGACATCTTCTGCAGTGAAGTCGCTGCCGTTGTGAAACTTTACGCCCTTGCGCAGGTGGAAACGCCAGCGGTTCGGATCGACGATTTCCCAGCTCTCGGCCAGGGCCGGTTCAATGGCCAGATCGGGACCACGGCGCGTCAGGCCTTCATAGGTATTGCCGAGCGACGACAGGGTGAAGGTCTCGTTGAGACTGTAGGGATCAAGCGCGTTCAGTGCACCCTGAAAGGCAAATTTCAGCGTTTCAGCATGAACAGCAGTCCCCGTTCCCGCCGCAAACAGCGCTGCGGCGATGACAATTTTTCTTTTGTTCATAGTCCCCTCGTTTTCCGGTTTCGGCTTTGCTCCACGGCCGCACCCCCCTGCCAGGACCATGCGGCCATGTTGTCAAAAACGACTATGACATCGTAAATCTCTGTGTTCAAACCCGTTTAGCTGTCAAATTGCGACATTCTGTCAATCAGCCTGTCGAGGAAACCAGCGCAGCGGTCGAGTTCGGAAAGCTCGATAAATTCGTCGGGTTGATGGGCCTGATCGATGGATCCGGGACCGCAAACCACGGTCGAAAGTCCGTGATCCTGGAAGATCCCGCCTTCGGTGGCATAGACCACGACGTTGCGGCTGTTGTCGCCGGTCAGGCGCCTGGCAGTGGTTTCCGCCAGCCCGTCCGGTTCCTCTCCCAGCCCGGGCACATAGGCAAGTTCTCTCACCTCGATGGCGCAGTCCGGCGAGATCGCTTTCATTCCCGGCAGAACCTCATTTTCGATGAAGGCCTGGTAGGCGGCGACCCAGTCCTTCGCGTGTTCACCCGGCAGCAGCCGGATATCGGTCACGAATTCGCAGTGCTGGGCCGTGATGTTGTGCGCCTGACCGCCGGTAATGGTGCCGCAATGCAAGGTGGTGTAGGGTGGTTCGAACGGGCAGTCAGGATCGGCCTTGGCCCGGTTCTCGGCGGTTCTGGCATCCAGCCATCCGATCAGCCTGGCCGCCGCCGAAATCGCCGAAACACCCCGGTGCAACTGGCTGGAATGGACCGGATGTCCCTGGATGCGCGTCTTCAGTACTGTAATGCCCTTGTGGCCCGTGACGACCTTCATGCTGGTTGGCTCGCCCACAATCACGACCGAAGGGCGCGGGCCGTTTGCCAGCATTTCAGGGATCAGCACTCTGGCCCCGTCGCAGCCGGTTTCCTCGTCATAGGACAGCGCGATGTGGATGGGCCGTCTGAGCGGTGCATTCAGAAAATCCGGAACCTTGGCAAGCACAGTTGCCGCGAAGCCTTTCATGTCCGCTGCGCCACGGCCGTAGAGGCGGCCGTTTTCCTCCCAGGCGGAAAAAGGATCGTGAGACCAGTTCTGGCCCGCCACCGGAACGACATCGGTGTGGGCGGACAGGACGGTTCCGCCGTCGATATCCGGACCGATGCGGGCATAAAGAGCGGCCTTTTGGCCCGTTTCATCCAGCGCCCGCCCTGAAGTGACACCCCATTGGCTGAGATAGTCTTCGACGAAGGTGATCAGATCGAGGTTGCTTCGATCCGAAACGGTGTTGAAGGAGATCAGTTTCTCCAGCATTTCCCGAGGCGTGTAGGTCCGGCTCACGTGGTCTCCAGAGGTTTTGTGACAGGGAGGATGGGTCTCAGGCGGGAACGGCGTCAGCGAGATGGAGACCATCTAAGCTTTTCACCGCAAGGATTTGCAAGGGGATTTCCTTGCCGCGCACCTTGATCTCGGCCTCTTCGGCACCGTCGATCCGCGCGCCTGCCGCATCGACAACAGCCTTGGAAACAACCATGAAGCTGCCGTGGTTCTTGTTCTCCGTTTCCAGCCGGCTTGCGGTGTTGACCACGTCGCCAAGCGCAGTCAGCCCGCCCCGTTTGCCTGCCGTTCCGGCGGCGCCGATGCGACCGAGAATGGCCGGCCCCAGATGCAGGCCGATGCCGAGCCGGATCGGATCGCGAAACTGCGGACCCTTCTCCTTGTCGAGCGATTTCATGACCTTCTCGATACGGCGGCAGGCGGCAAGAGCCTGCCGAGCGCCGGTTTCAGCGTTGCTGTCCATGCCGAAGATGGCCATGATGCCGTCACCAATAAACTTGTCGACATAGCCGCCCTCCTCCCGGATCGCGGCTGAGGCTTGGTCCAGGTAGCTGTTGAGCAGATAAACCACGTCATAGGCGAGCTGGCTTTCGGTGATGCCGGTGAAATTGCGCAGGTCCACGAACATGACCACCACATCCTGCTCGACGCCCCAGTAATAGGCATCCTTCAGGTGTTCGCCGATAATTGCACTGGCCTTGACCGGCACAAGGGGCTGCACTTCCACGTTGCTTTCCGGACGCGCCTGGCAGGCCAGCCGAATGTCGCTTCCCGCGCCGATCCGCGTTAGCACCGCAGCTTCGGCAACACTCGGTTTCGGCAAGGTTTCGCCGCCCTCCAGAATTTTCACGCGGCAGGTGGAGCATCTGGCCCGCCCGCCGCATACCGATGCGATCGGTATGTCGTTCATGCGGCTGATTTCCAACAGCGTTGCACCCGGTTGCGCCTTCACCGTCAGTCCGCCTGGGTAGACCACGGTCAGGCTGCGTGCTTTCAGGCTGAGAAGGTAACGGATCAGGATGGCCAACAGGCTGACGGCAATCAGGCCGAACACCACTGCCCGGAACTGAACGACGACCTCGCTGGCCCACAATTGCTGGTCCGGAGTGATTCGGAGGGTTACGTCACGGCTGAGGGCCAGCCGGCGGGCACCTTCAATCCAGCCCCAGATGGCAAGCACAGGCATCGCAAAGGCAAACCCGGCCGCCAACGGCTTCAGCTTCTGGTAAGCCGGATAAAGGCGCAGGAAGAAGTGCAGGCCGATCATGGCGTGGGTCCACACCATGAGCAGCAGAATAGACTGATTGACCGCCGCATTCGGCCACAGCAGCGTCAGCATCTGCTCGTAGAGCGGCAGGAAGCCGAACTCCTTGGCAACGCCCATGGTCGTGGTGACATGCGGTATCAGGAGCCAGGGAATGTAAAGACCGAGGGCGAGCTGCAAAAGCTCCCAACGGGACATCTTCAACGTTCGCCGTTTGCTTGTCCGCCACAAGGCGAGCAGCACATGGGTCAGCGCGGCGAGGATGAGGACAGTTTCCCCAAGCGGGCTTCTCCAGACCCAGTAGTGCCAGATCGAGGCCTGGTCCATCGCCTGGAAGGAAATGATGCCGAGGGTGTGATTTGAAAAATGGCTGAGGCAGAAAGTGAACAGGATCAGGCCGCTCCACAGCCGGAGCCGCTGACGCCAGTTCCCTCCGGCGACCATGACACTGTCGGACTTCTTGCCCGGTTTTGCAGCCGAAGCGGACTTTTCAGAAGATTTGGCGGCCGTCGCGGGCCTGTTTGGCCGGCTTGTGCCGGGGGCCTCTTCCTGCATGTATTTTCAGTCTCCGGTCTGGCCGTTCCGGCCTTCTGCCGGTCTGCCCTGTCAATTGCCACTTGAAGCGCGGGGGGCAGCCGAGGTCAAGAAGGCAAAAAGGAAATGCGGTGAACTGCCCGTGAAGGCATGCGAAACGGGGAAAACTCCTCGGCATGCAGGCACTGTCAGGTCAAATTTCGCAAAATTTCGGGTTTTCTTCGGCTATGACCTTGCATCCCGGGCGTCAGTCGGCACATTCCGGGCCGGACATCCAACAACCGGGAAGAGGCGATGAAGGTTTACGGCATCAAGAACTGCGACACCGTCAAGAAGGCGCGGAAGTTTCTGGAAGAGGCCGGCGTGCCTTATGAGTTCCACGACTACAAGAAGGATGGCGTCGATGCCGATCGACTGGCCGGCTTTGTCGGTGAATTCGGATGGGAGTCTATCCTGAACAAGCGCGGCACCACGTGGCGGCGCCTGGACGAAGCAACGCAGGACAGCGTTGTCGACGCCAAGAGCGCGCTCGACGTGATGATCGAGAACCCGTCCGTTATCAAAAGGCCGATCGTGGCAGGCGAAACCAAGAATTTCGTCGGCTTCGACCCTGTCGCCTGGGAAATGGCACTGGAACTGGGCGAGCTGAAGTAGCGGTTGCCGTCACTGGCCAATCAGGCCCGGTACATACCGGGCCGGGCTTTTGCCTGCCAGGCGGTTACCAGGTCCGGCGCGGGCCGGTGTCGATGTGGTAGTGGCCGGAAGAATAGTGCTTGTATCCGCCAACTTCCGGCTGTGATTTCAAGAAGGCAATGACGGACGACGGGTTGCCACGGACCGAAAAATCGACCGCCCGGCAGTTGAGGTGATAGGAATCCCTGGCGCCACCCTTCCACCAATTCTCAAGCCACCAGCGCTTGGTCGAGCTGACAGTCACTTTGCCATAGCGGGATGCAACCCGGTTTAGAACCTTCTTCAGCTTGCGCGGCACGCACCAGGAACTGTCGTTATAGTCGATGGAATTGTGGGATGCGGTCATCCAGCCCATGCCGGTAACACCGGCGACGGTTCCGCAGCCGGCAAGTGTGACAGTCAATCCTAGGAATACGATCCAGGCGGTGAGGCGCTGACGCATGACGGGCGGCCTTCGGTTACTGATTACAATCTCGTCCCCCGCGCGCAGGCTGATTGAATTTTATTAAAATTCTAATGAAAAACGTGGTTAACGCACCTACGAAACAAATGTTTCAGGCGCTGCCGTTTTCTGATACAAATGCGTCAACCCAATGTGGGCTGTCCCGTCAGTTGTCGGATGCGTTTGCCATGTCTCATGTTTTTCCCCGCCACACCAAAGCCGATCTCCCCGTCGCAGTAACAGGGGACGGTTGCTACATTCTCGATCGGTCCGGAAAGAAATATTTCGATGGATCCGGCGGCGCCGCGGTTTCCTGTCTCGGGCACAGCGATCCGGATGTGATCGCTGCCATCAAGGCCCAGGTGGACCGGATCGCCTTCGCCCATACAGGCTTTTTCACCAGCGAACCTGCAGAGGAACTGGCGGACCTCCTGATCGGAAAAGCACCGGGCAATCTGGACCGCGTCTATTTCGTCTCCGGTGGATCGGAAGCCATGGAGGCGGCGCTGAAGCTGGCGCGTCAGTACTTTCTGGAGAAGGGTGAAGCATCGCGGCACCGGGTAATTGCCCGCAGGCAGAGCTACCATGGCAATACGCTTGGTGCGCTGGCAACCGGCGGCAACCAGTGGCGGCGGGAGCCTTTTGCACCGTTGATGATCGATACCACCCATATTGCCCCCTGTTACGAGTATCGGGATTGCCGCGAGGGAGAAACCGCCTTCGACTACGGTCAGCGGATCGCCAACGAACTGGAAGCGGAAATCCTTCGGCTCGGGCCGGAAAATGTCATGGCTTTCGTTGCCGAACCGGTTGTCGGTGCGACGGCAGGTGCCCTGCCGCCGGTCGAAGGTTATTTCAAGCGGATCCGGGAGATTTGCGATAATTACGGCGTGCTTCTGATCCTGGACGAGGTCATGTGCGGCATGGGCCGCACCGGCACCCTGTTCGCCTGTGAGCAGGATGGTGTCGCGCCGGATATTCTATGCATCGCGAAAGGGCTCGGAGCCGGCTATCAGCCGGTCGGTGCCATGCTGTGCACCGCTGCCATTTACGAAGCCATCGAGACCGGGTCGGGCTTTTTCCAGCATGGCCACACATACATCGGCCATCCGACCGCCTGCGCCGCCGCGCTCGCCGTGTTCAGGAAACTGACCGGCGGCGTTGCCGACCGGGTGATGCCGATGGGCGAGAAACTGACGACGGCGCTTAACGATGCTTTCGGTCAGCACCCGCATGTTGGTGATTTTCGCGGCCGCGGACTTTTCCGGGGCATCGAAATCGTCGAGGACCGGGCCAGCAAGGCGCCGTTTGATCCGAAGAGGGGCATCAACAAGGCGCTCAAGAAGGCAGCATTCGAGGCCGGTCTAATCTGCTACCCGATGGGCGGGACGATCGATGGGGTGCGGGGCGACCATATCCTGCTGGCGCCGCCTTTCATTCTTGAGGACAGCCATATCGGAGAGATCACCGACAAGCTCAACCAGGCGTTCAAGGCGGTCTTCTGAAGATGAGTGCGCTTTTTATTCCGTCGCCTTTGTCATTGATCATGGTGGCTCCCAACGGTGCCCGCCGGACCAAGGCGGATCATTCCGCCCTGCCGATGACCATCGCCGAAACGGTGGTGGCGGCAAAGGCGTGTCTTGAGGCTGGAGCCGGTGCGCTTCATGCCCACGTACGCGACCTTACCGGTGCCCATGTGCTTGACGCCGGGCTTTATCGTGAACTCTTGTCGGAAATGCGTGTTGCGGTGCCGCAAATGCAGGTTCAAATCACCACGGAAGCTGTTGGAAAATACACTCCGGAAGAGCAACGCGAACTGGTCTACAAGGTCAAGCCGGATGCAGTCTCCGTCGCGATCCGGGAGATGGTTCCGGAAGGCGGGGAAGACCAGGCAAAAGCCTTTTACCACTGGGCGTTCGACCATGAATGTGCGGTCCAGCATATCGTCTACAGCGCGGATGATCTGGACCGGTTTTTCGACCTGGCGGCAGCCGGCACCCTGGCAGGGGAAAGCCATCAGCTGCTGTTCGTTCTGGGGCGCTATGCGGCAGGCCAGGAAAGCGCACCGGAAGATCTGGTGCCGTTTCTGGAAAAGCTCGCGGAACGCGGCAAGGGGCAGTCGCTGGACTGGGCGGTCTGCGCTTTCGGACACCGCGAGACGGAGTGTCTGGTGGAGGCGGTCCGGCGGGGCGGCAAGGCCAGGATCGGTTTTGAAAACGGCCTGTGGAACAGGACCGGAGAACGCGCGATAGACAATGCCGACCGGGTCAGCGATCTGGTATCGGCCCTGAAGGAACACAGTCTGATGCCTGCCTGATCGTTCGGGCCGGCATCCGGCACGAAGCAAAATCAGCGGGCTGCGGCCCTCAAGGTTGGAGACTGGAAAATCATGGCGGATAGCCTTTACGTTCTGACGCTGTCTTGCGCGGACAAGCCTGGCATTGTGGCGGCCGTCACGACGGAACTGGCGGATTTTGGCGCCAATATTGCCGAAAGTGACCAGTTCTGGGACCGGGTAACCAACCAGTTCTTCCTGCGTATTGCCATTCTGGCTCCGGAAGGCGTGACCCTGGAAAGCGTTCAGAGGGCGCTTGACCCGGTCATCAGCCGCTTCGACATGAAGGCCAAACTGGTCGATACGGCCAAACGGCCGAAGGTCATCGTCATGGTGTCCAAATTCGACCATGCCATGTTGCACCTTCTCTACCAGATCCGCGTCGGCTGGATGGATGCCGAAGTGGTCGCGATTGTTTCCAACCACACCGATAGCCAGCGCACGGCCGAGCACGAAGGCATTCCGTACCACCATTGGCCGGTGAACAAGGAAAACAAGGCCGAGCAGGAAGAGAAACTGCTGAAGCTGGTCAAGGAAACCGGAGCCGATCTGGTGGTTCTCGCCCGCTACATGCAGGTGCTTTCCGACAGCCTTTCCAAGCGTTTGTTCGGCAAGATCATCAACATCCACCACTCCTTCCTGCCGAGCTTCAAGGGTGCAAAACCCTATCACCAGGCGCATGCTCGCGGCGTCAAGATGATCGGGGCCACCGCTCACTATGTGACGCCGGATCTCGATGAAGGCCCGATCATCGAGCAGGACGCCGAACGGGTAAGCCATGCGCTCTCCGCTGACGATTTCGTCGCCCGTGGCCGCGACATCGAATCCCGCGTGCTGGCCCGTGCCGTCAAGTATCACCTGGAAAACCGGGTGATGATCGTCGGCAACAAGACCATTGTGTTCACGCCGTAAGGCAAGCCTTGGTGCCCGAAAAGCAATTGGCCCCGGTCGTCCGATGGATGGCCGGGGCTTTTTAATGATCTGGAAGCTTGGGTTGGGGGCCGGGTGTCCTCAGGCAACCACTGCCATCGGCGCGGTGACAGGCATGCCGTCGCGCTTCAGTTCCGCATGAACCCAGTCGCGGAAAAGGCGGACCTTGCGGCTGGTGCGTAAGGCTGGCGGGTAACTCATGTACCAGCTTTCGTCATCGGCATGGCAGGTCAGCTTGAACGGCTGGATCAGCTGGCCGTTTTCAAGGGCGGTCTTGCAGAAATAAGGGGTCAGGATTGCGACGCCCTGTCCTGCGATCGCCCGGTTGGCCTCGAGCGCCTGAGACCCCATGCGCGAGCTAGGGTGACCGCTCAGGTCGACATTCGGCAGTCCCGCTGCCTCGAACCACATCTGCCACCACGGGTCCTGCGGATCGACCAGCGGCAATTTCAGAATGTCCTCGGGCTTTTTGACGCCGCCGATCGTGTCCGCAAGCTTCGGGCTCAGCATCGGTGAAAAGTCCGCGCGCACGATTTCATGGGCGAGCCAGTTTTTCGGAGGGGCCTTGCACGCGGAGATCACGACGTCGGATTCGTTGAACTCCGGTTCAGCATGCGGGCCATAGGGAACGATGCGCACGCCCACGTCCGGGTTCTGCATCTGGAACTCGAACAGACGGTTTGACAGCCAGTTGACCGCAAACGTTGTGTTGCTGGAGACGACAAGCTGGCCGGCGTTCTTTTCGGAAATATCCTCGAAGGCACTGCGAAGCGAGGAGAACGCATCCACCACCCGCGCCGCCAGTTGCCCGCCATTGTCGGTCAGCTCGATCTTGCGGGCCTTGCGGGTGAACAGCTGAAAGCCGAGACGATCTTCCAGGATCTTGATCTGGTAGCTGACAGCCGCCTGGGTCATGCCCAACTCGTCGCCGGCCTTGGTAAAACTCAGGTGCCGACTTGCAGCTTCAAAGGCCCGGATTGCGGAAAGTGGTGGCAAATTCACTGACATGCATAAGTCTCCCTTATGCATGTCTATCGAATTTTCGTTGGTAAGACAACCGGAATCCGCCGATATGTAACTCACAAGAAACAGGAGTTATAGACGTGTTCAGGCTCTCCCAGACGAAATCGGGCTGCGCGACCCATCAGCAAGACTTGGGCTTTTCATTAAGGTCGCTTATCGGTTCTCTGTTCGCAAGGATGGCAACCCGTGGCCACAAGCGTGTGAACGTGGCTCATCTGCCGGACGAGCTGCGCCGGGATATCGGGCTTGGCCCCAACCCGCATGAAACGTCGTTCGAGGCGCGTTGGCAAAAGGAACTGAAGGACCTGCAGCGGTAGAGTTTACCCGTTGCCTGACCTTCACCCGGCCGCGGTCTCCCCTGTGGCCGGTCGGACAGATCCGGCAGGCGCATGCTGCCGGATCTGTCTCGCTTCACGAAGTAGCTCCGGTCAGGTCAGTTTCTTGAGCGCCGGCAAGGCATTGTACCTGTTTGCGAAGTTGGTCATTGGCGAGCTTCATTGCCGGTTCCCTGGCGATTTCTTCCGCCGTCTTGCCGTGCAGATAGCCGAAAAGCAGCGAGACTTCGCTAGATCAGCAGTGCCCAAACAGTCGCCGCCAACATGGCGATTGCCATGGTCACCGTGATGGCTCGCATGAGCGGGCCTTCGCCGATCAGGGCGAGGATCGACACGCCAACCAGGGCCCATAGGGAATGAAACACCATTCCGCCGAGAGTAAATCCCGCCACCAAAATCATTGCGTTTTCGTGGATCCCGAGCCCGTTGCCGGCCAGGAAGGTTGAAAAGGCAACCAGGTTCATGGCCCAGGTTTTCGGGCTGAGCGGGTGTATCAGCAATCCTTCCCAGAAACTGGGCAGCGCGACCTCGCCCTTCGGCTTGACGCTGAGGCAAACGATCCGCCAGGCAAGATAGGTCATATAGGCCATGCTCAGCACCTTGAAGACAGTCACCACCATGCCGCCTCCGGCCATCACATGGCCAAGGCCATAGGCAACGCTGAGCTTGAGCGGCAAAGATCCGATCTGCGAGGCGACAATCACGGGAAAGGCTGTGCGGTACCCTGCGGATGCGCCGATGGCCAGAAAGGTCAGGTTGCCCGGACCGGGTGTCCCGGTCATGACGATGACGAACACCGCGAAGGCGAGGAACGTGGCGTAATCCATGGGTATCTCCAGACACAGCATCGAGTGTTTCGATACAATCGATACAAAATAGCGGAGATACTAATTGTCTTGAGGTATTGTATCAGTCAATGATAACATTGTTCTCATGACAATGTGGATCCCGAACATCGAAGCGGCCGGTGGCCCGATCTATCTGGCGATCGCGGACGCGTTGGAAGCCGACATCAAGACCGGGGCGCTTGCCCAGGGCGACAGGCTGCCGCCACAGCGCGAACTCGCCTATCAGCTTGGCGTGACACTCGGCACCATTACCCGTGCCTACGGCGAAGCCGAGCGGCGCAGGCTGGTGAAGGGAGAAACCGGACGGGGCACCTATATTGCCTCTGAAACCCAGAAGGTTTCGCCCCTTACCCCGAAGGAAGACGAGCCGGAAACCTGCGATCTGGCGCGAAACTTTGCCTATCCGCATCTCAACCCGAGTCTTTCCGACGGGCTGACGCGAATGGCGCGCACGGTGGGGATCGACCGGTTGAACGGGTTCGTACCGTCTGAAGGGCTGAAGGCGCATCGCGAAACCGGGGCTCTCGTCTTCAAGGACTACGGTCTGGAAGCCGACCCGGACCGGGTCGCGGTTACCTGTGGCGCGCAGCACGGAATTCAGGTCACCTGCCAGGCCCTGTTCCGCCCGGGCGATGCGGTTGCCGTCGACCGGTTCACCTACCCGTCGATCTTCAGTTCCTTTGCCAGCATCGGCCTGAAGCCGGTGCCTTTGCCCGCATTGATACGGGCCGATGGCGGCTTCGGCGCCATGGATCCGGCAGCGCTTGCCCAGGCCGCGAAGACGCATGGTGTCAAGGGCGTGTTCCTGATGCCGAACATGCAGAACCCGACCACCCACACCATGTCTGTCGAAGAACGGCAGGATCTGGTGGCGGTTGCCCGGCAATTCGACCTGAAGATCGTCGAGGACGATCCCTATACGCCTTTTCTGCCGGACGCCCTGCCCGCCTTCGGTGCGCTGGCGCCGGAGCGCACGGCCTCAATCGCCAGTATCTCCAAGGTCTGTTCACCTGGAAGCCGGATTGGTTTCGTCCATGTGCCCGGGCCTTTCGGTGACAGCATTCGCAACAAGATCGGTGAAAGCACCTGGATGGCCTCCCCCATCACGGCAGAGCTGATTGCCGGCTGGGTGCGTGAGGGACATCTGTTCAAGACGCTGCGCCTGAAGCGCAAGGCAAACCGCACGAGGTTCCTGGCGGCGCGTGAACTGCTCGCGCCGCATTTCCTGCAGAGCGACGTCAACAAGGTGTTCGGCTGGCTGCGCCTGCCGGAAACCGTCGATCCCGACGCGCTTCAGAACGCGCTCGGACACCAGGGCATTTCGGTCTTGTCATCCCGGTATTTTCAGGCGAAGGACCACCAGCCGGCGCCCTATCTGCGCCTGACCTTCGGATCCGAGCAGTCCGACGACCGTTTCCGCTGGGCCCTCCAGCGCATCAGATCCACCATCGGCCAATTGGCCGAATTGCCCGATCTCACCCGCCCGGTAGGGTAAGGCCTTGCGGTAATGTGTGATTTTGCCAAGCACCTGTCAGTCTTTGACAAGCCGGCAGATCCGACCGATAAGCTGCGCGCAAAACAGGACCGGCCCTTGCAAGGAGTGCCGTCCGCGACGAGGTGACATGGCATTCTGGCCCAAAAGCAGGAAACTCAAGGACAGGCCCAGTGTCTGTAATCCCGACGCCAGTCCCTACGCGGTCTTCGATCGGGTTGGCCTGAGTGTCGGCAAAGAGCATATCCTGCAGGATCTCACCTTGCAGCTTGCCGAAGACCGGATCGGCATCATCGGCCTGAACGGGTCTGGCAAGAGCTCTCTTGTACGCCTGTTGAACGGGTTGCGTACACCGACGAGCGGCGACCTCACGCTTTTTGGAGCCCCCTCCGCCGAGGCGGAACTGGAGTTGCCGCGTCATGTCGGCTTCGTGTTCCAGAACCCGGATCATCAGGCCATTTTTCCCACGGTGGAAGAAGAGATCGCCTTTGGCCTCACCCAACTCGGGGCCGGCAAGGAAGAAAGCCGCAGCCGCGCGCGGGCGTTCCTCGCCCTGCATGGCTGTGAGGGGCTGGCCGGCAAACCGATCACGGAACTTTCCGGCGGTCAGAAACAGCTCGTCTGCATCCTGGCGGTTCTGGTCATGGAGCCGCGCCTACTGGTGCTGGACGAGCCGATGGCCAGCCTCGATGCACTGACGACAGTGCGGATCCGCCAGAAAATCCTGTCACTGCCGCAGAAGATCGTTCTCGTCAGTCACGATCTCAGCCAGTTCGACGGTTTCGACAGACTGCTCTGGCTGGAGGACGGACGTTTGCGCATGGATGGCGCGCCGGATGCGGTTCGGGCGGCCTTTCAGGAAGACGTCGTCTCGCGGCAGGGCATGAATGTGGAGGTTGCCGAGTTATGATGTCGGTCTATCTCCAGGGCAACAGCTGGGCCCACCGGATGCCCGCGGGCCTGAAGCTTCTGGCTGTTGCCGTCGCCAGCCTGCTGCTGCTGCGATACACATCATCTTCGGTTCTGTTGCCGTCTCTAGCCGGTGTTCTCCTGTGTTATGCCTCCCTCGGACGCGAGGGACTGGCGCAGCTGAAGCTCCTGCGGGCAATGTCGTTTCTGCTTGCCGTGCTGCTGGCGCTTCACTGGGTGTCCGGAAGTCTTCTGGAAGGGGTTACGATCATCCTGCGGCTTGCAATCATGATCCTGGCTGCAAACTTCGTTTCGGTGACCACCCGCATGGACGATATGCTGAATGCCGTCCAGCCGCTGTTCAAGCCGCTCGAGTTCCTTGGTTTCTCTCCCCGCAAACCGGCGCTGGGCGTTGCACTGGTGCTTCGCTTCGCGCCCTACATGCTCGTCGTTTTCGGTCAACTGCGCGAAGCCTGGCAGGCGCGAACAGGCACGCGAAACTCGTGGCGTCTGCTGGCGCCTTTCGCCATTCAGTCCCTGAGCATGTCGGATCACGTTGCCGAGGCACTGAAGGCGCGCGGCGGCTCGGAAGGCTTGTCAAGATGACCGAAAAGAAGCTCCATATGGCTGGCATTCGGCTAAAAACTGGGATATCCCGCCCACAGATGACGTTGCCTGAACCTCATGTGGTAAGATCCGCGCGAGGTTGAACGGCAGCGCCCTTGTTAACGAGAAGAAGGTCGATTTCATCATGGCTGACAGGTCTCTTGTGCACGTTGCTTTCTATGCCGCGCTGATTGCCGCCCTGGGGCTGGTTCCGCCGGTGGCGATCGCCTTTCTCGGCGGTGTACCGATCACGGCGCAGACCCTCGGTGTCATGCTGGCCGGTGTCATGCTTGGCCCGATCCGCGGTGCGCTTGCCGTGCTGCTTTTCCTGTTTCTCGTCGCGCTGGGCTTGCCGTTCCTGTCCGGCGGCCGCGGTGGTCTTGGCGTCTTCATGGGTCCGTCTGTCGGTTTCCTGATCGGCTGGCCGGTCGGAGCTCTCGTGGCCGGCTTGATCATGCAGTCGACCCGCGAGCTGAACATTCTGGTGTCTTCGGCAATAGCGGCTGCGGTCGGCGGCATTCTGGTGGTCTACGCTTTCGGCATCCCGGGCGTTGCCATCATGGCTGGACTTTCCCTTCCGAAAGCCGCGCTTGGCAGCGCAATCTATATTCCCGGTGACCTGGTCAAGGTCGCACTTACGGCGCTCATCGTTCAGACCGTCGCACGCGGCCTGCCGGGCGCCGTGTTGTCCCGGTCTTAATTCCGCAGATCCAGCAAGGCCACATCATGGCCTTCGTCGGCGACAGTCTCGACCGGTTTGCCAGTGAGAAAGCCACTGGGGCCGCACTCACATGCGGTCCGAATTCTCTCTCCTGGCAGGAGCTTGCAGCCCGGATCAACCGGATCGAGGCAGTGCTTTGTGAGCGGACGGACCATGCAAGCTATGTGGTCCTGCGTCTTCGGGACCCTGCGGACCTGGTCGTCTGCTTCTTTGCCTGCGCCCGCACCGGGCGTGTCGCCACGGTCATGGACCCGGACTGGCCTTCAGCCCAGGCATCAGCAGTGCTGGAAGCGGTCGGGCCAGACCTCGTCATCGATGATCAGTCCCTGCCGGTGTTGTTGACGGCTGATACCGGTTCCGCTGAAATACGAAGGTCACCGGAAACTCCACCTGAGATCCTGCCGGACGAAGACGACCTCTTTTATGCAGGCTTCACCTCCGGTTCCAGCGGTGTTCCCAAGGGCTATGTGCGCTCTCACAGATCGTGGCTCGAAAGCTTCAAACTGTCGGCACAGGCTTTCGGTATTTCGAAAGGCAGCCGCGTCGTCCTGCCCGGGCAGCTCACGCATTCACTTCACCTTTATGGCGCTGTCTGCGGCCTCGCCTGCGGCCAACACGTGGTGCTCACGCCGCGGTTCGATCCGCGCGTCGTCCTGAGGGAACTTGGCAGCGCCCCTGAAGGCTCTGTCCTTTATGCAACGCCGACCCAGCTGCACTTTCTGGCCGAGGCTGCCCGGCGCAGCGGTCCCATCGCTGCGGTGAAACAGGTTCTCGCGAGCGGGGCCAAATGGCGTGAAACCGACCGGCAGGCCTTGAAGTCGGTTTTCCCCGAGGCACGCCTTTTCGAATTCTACGGGGCTTCAGAAACCAGCTTCATCACGCTGTCCTCACCTGAGGACAATGTCCCTGCAGGCTCGGTCGGGCGTGCCGCGCAAGGGGTCGATATCGTGATCGGTGACCCTTCGGCCCCCGCTGCCCCTGGCCGGGCCGGGCCGGTCTGGGTGCGGAGCGGACTGCTGTTTTCGCACTATATAAGCGGCACATCGCCGGACACGCTCTGGCGGGACGGTTGGCTCACCGTCGGCGATCACGGTTTTCTCGATGAGCGAGGCTTCCTGTTTCTGACAGGACGGGAAAACCGCATGGTCATCACTTCCGGGCTGAATGTCTATCCGGAAGAGGTTGAGGCCGTATTGGCCGAACATCCCTCCGTTGCCCTTGCAGTCGTCGCAGGGTTACCGGATCAGGTGCGCGGTCACCGGCTGGAGGCGGTGGTTGAGCTGGGTGCGCCTTTGGCGGGGGCAGAGCAGGTCTTGCTGCGCCATTGCCGCGAACGTCTCGCACCCGGCAAGGTGCCGAGGCATATTCACATCAGGGCAAAGATGCCGCTGACGCCAGGGGGCAAGCCGGATATTCGGAAGGTCGTGGCCGATTTGGCGAAAACCGGAGGCGGCGGGTGACGCAGACACGCAAGGCAGTGATCGCAGCAGCACGGCGGACGGCGGTTTGCCCGCGCGGTGGCGCACTTGCCTTGTTGCAGGCCGACGAGCTTGCCGCACCCGTTCTTGCACAGCTTGTCGTTGACGCCGGAATAGAGCCAGAAGAGGTCGACTGCGTCTTTCTGGGCAACGCTCTTTATGGCGGCGGCAATCCGGCCCGCCTTGCCGCGCTTAGCGCCGGGTTGCCTCAAACGGTTCCCGCTCTCACCATCGATACGCAGTGCTGCTCGGGACTTGATACGATCGTCATGGGCGCAAGATTGATCGAGGCAGGTGCGGCGGACATTGTTCTGGCAGGAGGAGCGGAAAGCTTCAGCCGGTCGCCGATCCGAATGACCAGACCTGTCGATCCGGCAGCTCCACCCGTTGCTTACGACCGTCCTGCTTTCGCGCCCGCGCCATTCGGCGACCCGGATCTTGCAGATGCAGCTGCCAGGCTCGCCGCTGAAACGGGAACATCTAGAGAAGACCAGGCGGTCTTTGCTGTCACCTCACACGACAAGGCGAGGTCGGCAAGGGACTATCTTCGCGGACGTCTGGTCAATGCCGGAGGGAAACTTCCGGAAGAGGACGGGTTCACGAGACACCTGTCGCTCAAGACAGCCCTCAGGGCACCGCTTCTGAACGGCGATCAGGAAACCGGTCTCAGTGCCGCAACGATTGCCTGCGAAGCAGACGGCGCTGCAGCCGTATTGCTGATGTCCGAGGGGGCCTTTCAAGAACGCTTTCATCTCAATTCAAACGAGAGCCGGATGACAGGCCTGAAAATACTTGCGAGCCGAAGTGCCGGCGGTAGCCCCGCCGAACCGGCTCTGGTTCCGATAGAGGTGGCGAAGGCCATGTTCGCAGAACTGGGTATGGATGCGACGGAGCTGGCTGCAACAGAACTCATGGAAGCCTATGCGGTTCAGGCAATGGTGACAGCAGCGCACCTGGGTCTTGCATCCGAAGGTCTGAACCGGATGGGCGGCGCACTTGCAAGGGGGCATCCGATCGGCGCATCAGGCGCAATTCTGGCTGTGCACCTGTTTGATGTGCTGACACGCAAGGAGACCCCTGCGGAAGGTGCCCGGAACGTGGGCATGGCGCTCATTGCGGCAGCTGGTGGACTAGGCTCGGGGATAGTGGTTTCGCCTGCTGTGCGCAAAGGTGGATAACTATTAAGTATCTGAAATATTGTGTCTTTTCGAATTTGATGAAAGTTTTTTCGCTTTTTTTGATTTTTTTCGAAAACCGGTGTTGACGGGTTGGGTTGGTCTGCGTATAACCCGGTTCATCGACGGCGGCAACGTCGCTGGCGACAGGGTTTTGTGACCTTAATTCCAGAAAATTGGTCCTAGTGGCCGGGCTTGATGGTTCGGCGAGTGGCTTGTTTTTGTTGAGTTCTGGTTGCGGCTTGAGAGGTTTTGATGCCTCTGTTCTTTGACAATTTGATTATTGAAGGAAGGGAAGCGTAGGCGGCGTTGGCCTTGCGATCATCGGGTGTTTTCGGATGTCTGATGGTTTTAAGGAGTTACGCAGGTACGCTGATCTTTCAAAC